>OAUM01000026.1_pt1 | contig 160988 bp, 157 predicted proteins | sample 1476281 | NCBI WGS metagenome assembly OAUM01 (sample SAMEA2580047, study PRJEB22360) | human gut metagenome | biome: human gut; feature: human-associated habitat; material: faeces | place: Denmark | collected 2008/2010
AGCAACGACTCCGGTACGGATGAATGGCATAGTTGGGCGCAACATTATGCGGTTACAGTGGTGAGCTCGTCGCGCCGTTTGGCGATATGACGGTGAAATGCCATCAGCATTATTACATCACCACATTACCGGGCAGGCAGTGGCCAAAAATTGAGGCATTTATTACCTGGCTAAGAGAGCAGGTATGTCAGTCTTGTCAGTATCAGTGATACCGGGGATACCGGGGATACCGACAATATGGAAGGGCTCATTGCCCTGAAAACAACATTGGTGTCGGATGTACCGGGCCGCAGACATTGCGCTCCGTCATTTGTGCGGCACAGCCCATCACAGTGATAAAGTTTCTCAGTATGTATCAGGGATCTACACGCAGCAGCTTAAGGAGGCCGGATTGCAAGCATCAACAGGGCGTACAGGCGACTCGTATGGCAGCGCGATGGCGGAGAGCATCAATGATCTTTACAAAGCGGAATACACCATAAGAGCTGGAAAAATCGTGCAGAAGTGGAACTGGCCACACTTACGTGGATGGACTGGTATAACAATCGACGTTTACTGGAAAGGCTGTGGCACATCCCTCCGGCTGAAGCAGAAAAGCTTATTATGCTTCTATCGGAAATGATGAGCTGGCAGCCTGAGTTCACAGATAAAACACTCTCCAGGAAACACGGGGCGGTTCAACTGACAGACATCACAAATCCCCGGGTGGGGATTTGTGTATAAGAGACAGAGCCTAGCTGGGGGCTGTGCACAAGAAAACGGCTCCCTGTTGTGGAAGCCGCTATAGTGCCGCAGTTTAAGGACCGGTCAACTGCTCCTTAACTGATCTGCATTGTGCGTGAAAGCAGACTTTTGGGGTCATTACATGTTTGAAAATACATTCATAATAATGCCGCCACTAATAATCAGCAACATGGAGAATATGGCAGGTAAATCGGGCTTTTGTTTATAAAGAATCATCGAGAAAATTGTCACGCCAACAATCCCAAAGCCGCACCAGAGTGAATAGGCAACACCAACCGGAATAGTACTCATTGCTCTGGTCAGAGCGAAATAACACGTTGAATAAGCACATACCACCAGAACAGAAGGCCACAGTCGCCTAAAACCATTGGTTTTTTTGATCATTGACGTACCGGTTATTTCAGAACCGATGGAAAGTGCCAGCCATAAAAATCCAATATTAAACATGAGCAATTCCTTTTGTCAGTTAGCGATTTTTTTATCGAGGTTGGTAACTGGAGTTTCTTCCGCCTCTTCACTGCCCATTTTTGAGAACAGATTCATAATGATAATACCGCTGGCTATGATGACCATACCAATAATGGCGGCGGGATCCGGGGGTTGACCGTAAAATAAAATCCCAAGGGTTGAAACCATCAAAATGCCAGTACCGGACCATGTGGCGTAAGCCAGACCAACGGGGATATCTTTTACTGCCCGTGAAAGCGAGTAGTAACAAATGCAATACAGTACGACGATTAGGGCCAGCAGCAGCGTTTTTGTCATCCCCTCACTGTTATCGAACATTTTAAGTGTGGATGTTGCAGAGGTTTCAGAAAGGATGACCAGTAACATCCATAGCCAGCATTTTGTTTTCGAAGACATATCTAAACTCCAGGTTTGTTATCGAGGTAAGGTTATTTTTTCTGTGCTTTCAAAAAATCGACCGCAGCATCGGTCAGTACGGCGTCGGGTGATTTTGCCAGTGCCGGATTATTGACGATATCGGTGACAGTCAGATAACGCCGATGATGACTTACAGGCGATTGACTGCTGACGTCTGTTGCCAGTTTTTCCAGCATTTCATTCATGGAACATAACGTAATGCCACACTCGCTAAGGCCGGTAAGCGTGGCGGAAAGATGCGCCGCGTAGTCGCTGTGAACAGTACCGCGAAGCGCGTTTAATTCGCTGTGCGGATCGCAGTAATAACGCAGTGCCAGTACCGGAATACCCGCCAGTAGCGCATCGTGAACCCTTTGCGCTACCGGGCTTTGCAGCGTACCGTTGACAATATCTACAGCCAGCGGGTAACTCAAAAACGGCAGCAATAACGCTTTATAGGGCGTTGAAGGCAATTTGTGTTGCCATGTTTTAGCGGGTATCACGTCACCAATTTGCTGCCACCGTTCGCTATCACTGATTGTTTCATCCAGCGCCAGATGCAACCGTTCGCCACAACGAGCCAACCGCTGATGAATCAGATCCCGATAGCCATCCGCAGATGTCACCATGACCAGTACCGCAGGTTGCAGCCGCTGGAGGATCAGGTTGACGATGGTGTCGATCTGTTGTTCGGTCATGATGGCCTCCCTTAGCGAATCAGTGTTACCTGCGCCCCGTTTTTCAGTCCGGCAGCATTGGCTTCTTCCGTATCGATATGCAGTTCAAGGGCAAAATCATTGCGCACCCGTACCACCACTTCATCGAACGTTAACTGGCGTTCACCATGACTGCGAACACTCACCTTCTGCCCATTGCTGACATTCAACAGACGAGCATCCTGGGGAGACATATGAATATGCCGCCAGGCGCAAATGACTTGTGAATGCAACTCAACATGACCTTTCGGCCCCACCAACAGTGCGTCACCGGCATTTTCCAGTTGCCCGGATTCACGCACTGGCGCTTTAATGCCGAGAGTAAAACAATCGGCACGTGAGATTTCCAGCTGGCTTGTCGGGCGAACCGGTCCAAGTACGCGGACGTGAGTCAGAGAACCTTTCGGGCCGACAACCGTTACACACTCTTCAGCGGCGAATTGCCCAGGCTGGCGCAACGGCTTAAAGGGCGTAAGTTGGTAGCCAACACCAAAAAGTGCTTCAACATCCTGCTGCGACAGATGCACATGACGATTAGAAACACCGACCGGAATAGTGGGAGCAGTATCGATCAGTCGCGTGGTGATTTTTTCCTGTAGCAGTGCGTCAATCATGCTTTCTTCCCTTTCTTATGCCCGTGGCTTTTCACTTCCACGATGGGGGCTTGCACTTCTTTCTCAGGTACAGGCATTGCAGTTTCAGTATCTGTAGAAACTTCAGCGGTTTCCTCGCTGACAGCCATTTCTGCAACTGTCGGCAGCTCTGCATGAGGTTTCTGGCCTGATTCGACACGTGGCGGATGACCTTTCAGGTTGCTGAGAGCCTCAACCACGCAGCGTTCCGGGCGAGCGATCACCAGTGATTTGGCCTGATGGTCGGTTGCGGATGCCACAGCAATACCACGTTCAATGGCCGTGTAAACTGCGCTGATTTCCCCATCAAAACAGACGGTTACCAGCCCGGAACCTACTTTGCGATAACCAATACAGGTCACCCCGGCTGCTTTGCAGGCGGCATCTACGGCCTGGATTGCGGCTACAAGACCACGTGTTTCAATTACGCCTAAACTGTTCATTTACGGCTCCTTTAATGACGAACTAAGCGAATATCAAAATCGAACTGGGCGAAAAACGCCTCCAGTTTGTCCAGCTCTTCCACGCTGTATGACGGGTCTTCAACAATCGGGTAGGGCATCTCCAGTCGTTCATACTTTTTGCGCCCCAGCTGGTGGTACGGCAGTATATCGATTCGGCGAATATTGCCGCGTTTGGCCAGTTTCTGGACGTAGTCGATAGCGCCGGTAATCGCTTCCCACGAATCGTTATAACCACGAATCAGCGGCATACGAACAATCACGTTGGCCCCCGAATCCACCAGCCACTCCAGATTGCGACGCACGCCTTCGTTGCCAATTCCGAACAGCGTTTTATGGTGATTGCTATCGATCTGTTTGATATCGAACAGGAAGGTGTCGGTGACCGGAGCCAGCTTCTGATAGTTTGCAAGCGGGGTTGTACCCTGGGTCTCGACGGCGGTGTTGATCATCATCTTTTTGCATTCACTGAACAGGGCAACGGCAAAATCAGTTTGCAAGCTCATCTCACCGCCCCCAATAGTGACACCACCGCCGGAGGAGACGTAAAAGTCATAGTCCTGCATGATGATCTCCATCAATTCACTGACCGTGACATCTTTACCCATGATATCCAGTGCATTTTGGGTGCAAATTTCTTCACACTTGCGACAACCAATGCAGTCTTTATTACGGTTGACGAAATGCTTCATTTCTCCGTTGACTTCCGCGCGGTAGTGGATCCCCGCAGGGCATACATTGACGCAGTCGCCGCAGTTGATGCATTTATCCTGAGAGAACATCACCTGAAACTGGCTGCTTAACCCTTCCGGGTTGGCACACCACGGGCAGCGAAGATTGCAGCCTTTAAAAAAAATCAGTGTGCGGATACCGTCACCGTCGTAGATCGAATATTTCTGGATATTGAAAATTCGTCCGCTTAATTCTTTATTTGCGCTCACGCTTGCCTCCTGAAAATGTCGGACATCCTTGTCCGGTTGCGATCCGTCTTATCAGAACTTCTCAATCACCGTACGGCTGATGATTTCGTCCTGAACTTCCTTGCACAATTCCACGAAGTAGGCGCTGTAACCGGCTACACGGACGATCAAATCACGGTATTTTTCCGGTTCCTGTTGTGCTTTTTTCAGTACTTCGTTATCGACGTAGCTGAACTGCATCTGACCGTTGCCGAGAATTGATGCTGTACGCAGTAGAGTTATCAGGCCGTGGCGTCCTTCAGGTGTATCAAGTAACCCTTTGAGGAATTTGAAGTTATGCACCATGCCGATATTCATGGTTTCAACGTTCATTTTGCTCACAGACTTGATAATCGCCGTTGGGCCATGCTTATCCGCCCCTTGAGTCGGGCTGATCCCGTCAGAAAGCGGCATCCACGCCAGACGACCATTTGGTGTGGCATTGGTCAGCTCACCAATCGGCGTATTGTTGGAGATCGACAACGTACCGTGGCTGAGGGTAGAGTAGAGCATCTTGTACTTGCGGCATTCACGTTCAGTCCACTCGGTGATATCCAGAGCGTACTGGTCAACGTAGTTATCGTCGTTGCCGTATTTCGGTGCGTTCAGACAGTCGCGACGCAAGCCTTCATAACCTTCAAAGTTTGCCAGCAGAGCGTCCCGTATCTGTTCAAGGGTATATTTCTTATCTTCGTAAACCAGTTTGCGGATGGCCGCCATTGAATCGACGTAGGTAGCCAGACCAGAGAAAATCAGCCCAGGTCCGTGGTTTACCATTGCGCCACCGGCAGAGACGTCTTTGCCTTTTTCCATGCAGCCTTCAACCAGTAGCGACATCAGCGGTTTTGGTGCCACGTCCCGGTGCACACGCTGGCTGATGACCGTACCGATGGCGGACAAGCGTATGATATGAGCAACTTGTTTTTTCACCGCGGCATCAAAATCTTCGAATGTGCGCAGATCTTTCAGATCGCCCGTGTCCAGCCCCTGATAGCTATCAAACAGCACCATACGACCACGGTTGAGGACAAACTCGATGGCAATTGGCCATTGGGTGTAGCCGGTGGAAGTCCACTGGTAAATACGACCTGATTTTTGTGGTTCCACGCAGCCCATCAGGCAGTAATCACGGGCATCTTCAAAGTCAAAGCCTTTGCGCAGCATCATTTTGATATGGGAGTCATCGAAGTGACAGGCTGGGAAGCCCATCCCCGCTTTCACCACATCGACAATTTTTTCCATATATTTTTGCGGCGACTGGTTATGGATACGGCAAGCCAGTGATGGCTGATACACTTTCACAAAACGGACTGCATCCATAATCAGATAGGTGAGATCGTTGCAGGCATCGCCACCGCTACGTTTTTGACCACCGACAGTCAGGTTGATAAATGGCTGATAACCCGCAAAATATTTCGCTCCCAGTTCGCTGGACATCCACATCAGCTCGGCACATTTGATGATAAATGCCTGCATCAGCTCCAGTGCACCTTCATGAGTCAGGCGACCTTCACGGATATCTGCTTCAAACATCGGGTAGCAGTACTGGTCAACACGCCCAAGTGACAGGCCTGTCTGGTTCTCTTCAATCTCAAACAGTGACTCTACCGTCCAGATACTTTGCAGCGCTTCCTGCAAGGTTTTCGGCGGATTCGCCGGAACGTTCTGGTTAACTTCTGCGATAGTCAGTAGCTCTGCTCGACGCTGGGCGTTCTGTTCAACGGCAGCCAGTTCACGGGCACGGGCGGCAATACGATGCGCATAGTTGATCACCCCTTCACAGGTGTCGATCGCTGCTTTGTAGTAGTAAATGCGATCGATATCTTCCGGGTTTTCCATGCTCAGTTCGGCAAGATGCGCCTCGGCATCGGCTTTGATGCCATTCATCCCTTTGGTAAACAGCAGCACATCGTAGCCCGGACAGGTATCACCCCCACCGTTAACCTGATGATAGGAGAGGTCGCTGACGAATGTTTCGCCACTGAACGACCAAACGCCAGCTTCGCGGTATTGTGCTTCACAAATTTCATCCAGCGAGCGCCCCTCCCAGAACGGTACAATCTCTTCGCGAATGGTTTTTTTATCTTCTTCGCTGATTTCAAACGGATCCTGCGGGCGAGTACTCATGGTATCGAGTTCGTCACGCACCCAGCGCCAGGCAATATCAGGTGAAAATGCGCCAGCACGCGGTTTACCGCAAGGATGACCGACGATCAGCTCATCGTCCTGAATCAAAATCGGCGCAGTTTCACAGGCGTGACGGAACGCTTTAGCACGCAGCAGGATGGTTGGCATTCCTGGATTCGCTTTCACTACTTCGGTAAAAGCCAGTGCACGGTAAATAGAAACACTCGGGCGGACAGTCAGGTAGTGGTTACGCAGACGTTGGATACGTGGTGTCAGGCCTTCCAGCACTGGCGTTTCGTTACAGGCGGCACATAGTGTGGTAACGGTTTTGTGGGCGCCATGGAACAGACGTATGGGCAGATTTAGCGCGCTCAGGTTACGTTGTGCATTGAGGAACATCTCTGAAAGAGGGTTAATCACTGCGTTCTCAAGGCTTGCACCGTGCAACAGAGCATCGAACATCGGGTAGCCATCGATAGCACAAGCTGCGCGGACTTCACTCAGTTCTGCCAGTTTAAACCACAAACATTCGACAATTTCGTAAGCCTGCGCCTCGGTCAGCAGACCGTTGGCAATATCATGCTGATAATACGCCAGCAGCGCTTTATCTGCGCCTTCCGGGTTAACAGCATAGCTACCATTATCTAACTGGAGTGCTAACTGGAACAGATAAAATGCCTGGCAAGCCTCTTTAAAACTACGAGCAGGACGCGCTGGGATATGGTGCAAAATGGCGGCACTTTCAGATAACTCAGCTTTGCGATACGCATTTGTCTCAGTTGCAGCCAGTTTTTCGGCGCTGGTGGCCAGATTTTGCGCTAACTGCATCAGGGCATCACAGGCATAAATCGCGGCGCGGCAAGCGTTGACTTCATCCATACCACTGCGGCTAACGGCGCTGCCCAGTGAGCGGGTTTTCTCTTCCAATTGCTGTTTGATTGCCAGCACGCCTTTTTCGATCACCAGTTTATAATCCGGGGCATCAAGGTCGCTATTTAGATTAAGAAACTGAAAAACAGACGGGCGGTGGGCCGTACTTTCGTCGTGGAAAATCGCACCATGCGGACGATGAGTCTGATTGCCAACAATCAGTTCATCGGGGCTAACAGCGAGCGGTAGCTGGCGCATCAGTTCATAGAAACGGCGAGCGGGTTTTACTGCGGCGGGAATGCCCGCGATATCACCATCCAGCCCACTCAGGATCCCGGCATGTTCAACGCACAGGGTACTGGGGTGAGCCAGTAAACGTTCAGCCAGCACTTTTACGCGCGGTGTTAAATTGTAGTTTGCCATAAGGTAAGGGTCTCCAGTTCTTGTTATCAGTGGCATTGAGCGATATTGCCGCTCCAGGCCTGGCGATAAAGTTCAGTCAGGGCGCGGGCATCCGGTTCGCGCGGGTTGGTTGGGGTGCAACTGTCACGCAGTGCCTGGGCAACCATCTCCGCCAGGCGCTGATCGAAATCAGCGGCATTCACGCCGGTGTCGTTAATCCCCCTGGGCATATTCATTTCATCTTTCAGCGTTTGGATTGCGACCAGCAGGCTTGTTACTCCTTCACGAGGCGTGCTGGCAGGCAGATCCAACAGATGTGCCAGACGTGCATATTTCCGCGCAGCAAGGGTGTCGCATTGACCGTGGTAGTCAGCATTCCATGCCACAACGTGTGCCATTAGCAGGGCATTTGCGCGCCCATGAGGGACACGGAAAACACCACCAAGGGCATGAGCCAGGCTATGGGTGATGCCAAGAGAGGCATTGGTAAACGCCATTCCTGCCATACATGAGGCGTTGTGCATTTTCTCCCGAGCCTGCAAATCCTGGCCGTTACGCCAGCAGCCCGGCAGGTAGCTGAACACCTGTTGCACCACTTTTTCAGCAAGTGCATCGGAAAAGTCGCTGGCGGCAAGGGAGACATAAGCCTCCAGAGCGTGGCACAACACATCCATTCCGGTGTCAGCGGTGATAGCAGGTGGCACGGATGCCACCAGTGACGGATCAAGAATGGCGATATCCGGTAGCAGCGACGAGTCAACCAGCACCAGTTTTTCGGCATGGGCTTTCACCACCGAGAAACTGGTCACTTCTGAGCCCGTACCGCTGGTGGTTGGAATAGCCACAAAGCAGGGGCGTTCACGTCCTGCTTCCGGACGGGTTTGCGCCAGGGCGAAAATAACCGCTTTGGCTGCGTCAATGACCGAACCACCGCCGAGTGCGATAACCAGATCCGGGTAGCAGCTGTCCATCAACTTCATCCCTCGGACCACGGTAGCGATATCCGGATCGGCGACAACGTCATCCCACACCTGCCAGTCAATGCCGCGCGCACAGAGACGCTGCGTGACACGTTCAGCAAGACCGAATTTGACCATCGCCTGATCGGTAACCAGCAAAACATGACAGGCGGTTAGCTCGTCCAGGACTGACAGCGCGTCTTGACCGAAGCAGATCCGGGGTTTCAGCAAAAACTCACTCATTGGTTTTTTCACTCCTTAAGCGTCCCGAAAAACCTTCTCGACAATGGCGACCACTGACATCGCTTTGTAACGATCTTTATTGAGTGCGAAGTACTCCTCCGCCAGCACAACGTCATGAACGCCTGCACCGACGCTATCGACAGCGACCCAGGAGCGGTCCTTCATCAGCTGTTGGTTATCATCCAGTTGGGTGATCAACAACAGGTTGCTGCCGCGCAGCTCATCGCACTTTTGCGTGGCGACGACATGTCCGGTTACCTTTGCGAGAATCATCGTTTTTATCGCCTTATCTCAATGAATTACTTGCCTAAGCGCTCAAGCACCTGGCGGATGACTCGCTCAACGTTCTGCTCGTTGATCTCGCCTTCGGGATCAGTCGTTGCCACAGTAAAACGATCATCAGCAGATGTGGTTGCCGGGGCAGGGGAGGTGAAGCGGGCATCGTCAAGAATGCTGCGATGCGGATCCACTATCGGCGCGGCGATGGCTGGCTGCGGTTCTGCACGGCTACCCGGAGAACGCAACTCATCGATGGAACGCACGCCATAGCCCACTTTACGAATGTTGAGCAGATTCATTGGCCCGACGTTATCGGAAGAGGAACCACCACCTACCGCACCGCATCCAAGCGTCAGGGCGGGGGTAATGTTAGTGGTAGCGCCAATACCGCCAAGCGCCGCAGGGGTATTGATCAGAATGCGGTTAACCGGTTTTTCAAGGCAGAATTGACGGATCACATCCTGGTTGCGGGTATGGATCACCAGTGTGTGGCCCAGACCTTCGTTAGTCAGCAACTCCACCACGCGGTGGCAGGCAGCTTTCCAGTCCTCTTCGATATACAGACCAAGAACCGGGCACAGCTTTTCACGTGAGTAGGGGTTTTTGTGAGAAACGGTAGTTTGTTCGGCAATCAGTACTCTGGTACTGGCGGGCACACAAAAACCGGCCATCTGGCTTAAATACAGTGCGGTTTTTCCCACCACTTTCGGGTTAATCGTGCCGTTCGGGCGCAGCAGCAGAGCTGCCATTTTTGCCGCTTCATCTTCGTTCATAAAGTAAGCACCCTGAGCTTCCAGTTCGCGGTGTACTTCGTTGTAAATGCAGCGTTCAACAATAATCGACTGTTCAGAAGCGCAGATCACACCATTATCGAAGGTTTTGCTGGTGATGATATCTTTCACCGCATGGTGGATATCCGCACTGCGTTCAATAAATGCCGGACCGTTACCAGGACCACCGCTGATGGTCGGTGTGCCAGAAGCATATGCTGCTCGTACCATTCCTTCACCACCGGTAGCCAGAATCAGCGAAACATCTTTGCTATGCATCAGTTCCTGGGTTGCTTCCAGCGTGAGCTCGGTTACACCATCGACAATACCCGCAGGTGCACCAGCAGCTTCTGCGGCACGCTTAACGACTTCTATCGCCTTCCAGCTACACTGACGTGCGCCGGGATGCGGAGAGAAAATAATCGCATTACCGGCTTTCAGGGCGATCAGCGTTTTGTAGAAGATGGTGGAAGTCGGGTTGGTTGACGGCACCAGGGCGCAAATCACACCCAGCGGCACGCCCACGTCCATCACTTTTTGCTGTTGATCGTCATGAATGATGCCGACGGTCTTCATATCTTTGATGGCATCGTAAACACGCAGCGAGGCGAAACGGTTTTTCAGGACTTTATCCTGCCAGTTGCCGAAGCCAGTTTCTTCTGCGGCCATTTTTGCCAGTGCTTCAGCGTGGTGTGCTGCTTCCTGGGCCACGTTTTTCACGATGGCGTCGATTTGCTGCTGCGAAAAAGTGGCCATAATCGCTTGCGCTTTTTTGGCGTTACGCACCAGCACCCGCGCGTTCTGACGGGAGCGCAAATCGGTATCCAGTTCAATCATGAGTCTATCCTTCATCAGACTAAAAGAGTGCAGACGGGGCGTGCCCTGTCAGGTCATGCTTTATGCTGCGACGCGATTTTTTCGATGTCGTTATGCGGGCGGGCGATGACACGGGAGGTCACCACTTCACCGATACGTCTTGCTGCTTCAACACCGGAATCCACCGCGGCATTCACTGCGCCAACGTCGCCTTTTACCATCGCGGTGACTAGGCCAGAGCCGACGTTTTCATAGCCAATCAACTCAACGTTGGCGGCTTTACACATCGCGTCTGCCGCCTCAATACAGGCCACCAGACCTTTGGTTTCGATCAGACCAAGCGCTTCTCTCATTATGTTTTCTCCGGTTAATCGGTAATTTTGTAGTGCGAGACAATCTTGTTGATGTCATTGTGTGGACGCGCGATAACCAACGACGTCACCACCTCGCCAATGCGCTGTGCGGACTCAACACCGGAATCCACCGCCGCTTTTACTGCGCCGACATCACCTTTCACCATTGCGGTAACCAGACCAGAACCGACGTTTTCATAGCCAATCAACTCAACGTTGGCGGCCTTACACATCGCGTCAGCTGCTTCAATACAAGCCACCAAACCTTTGGTTTCAATCAGACCTAATGCATCACCCATGTTTCTTCCCTCCGGCCTTAAGCTTTATGTTTAATAACGATTTTGTTGATGTCGTTGTGAGGACGCGCGATAACCAGCGACGTCACCACTTCCCCGATGTGCTGTGCGGACTCAAGTCCAGAATCGACAGATGCTTTCACTGCGCCAACGTCGCCTTTCACCATCACGGTCACCAGACCAGAGCCGATGTTTTCATAGCCAATCAGTTCAACGTTGGCGGATTTACACATCGCATCCGCTGCGGCAATACAGGCCACCAGGCCTTTGGTTTCGATAAGCCCTAATGCATCACCCATGGTGATCTCCTCAGAACAGGTTTTGTGATTCAGGAAAACCGTCCGTGACACAGCGTTAACTCACGGAAGCGGCGTTCGAATGTCACTATAGAGCTCATGGAATTTTGTGGAATTTAAATCTGCTGACAGCAATGATTTAGAATTAAATTCTGAAATTTAGCTTTCAATACACTCTGATTTATGTATTTGTGCTGGAGTGGTGGGGAGGATTTTGTTTTTAATAATGCGCTTTTTGGCGTATTTTTTTCGCCGGGTATGTTTGTTGCTAAGTTGCTAAATAATTACGAAAAGGGGGTAACAGCTACAGCGGTGAAGTGTGTTGGGGCTCATACTTTGGCGCAAACCCTAAACGCAAAAAATGCGCTTTTGCTCAGGGCCGTTGAGAAGGGGAAAATGGAATGCGTGGTACATCACAAATCGCCTGTGCTATCACGAAGTTAAAGAGTCGTGTTTCTCGTCAGGCGAAGGGGGGACGATGAAAGTGGTGAGCAATTCGTTGCGTAAGGCAGCCAGAAAAAACTAGTCTAATTTGCTGCCAGATTTAAGGGTACAGATCCAAAGCGGTGAATTAATAGAACTGAGCAAAATCGCTTTATCGTTCAGCTTCTGGGCGTTGAGGAACAGCCCGTCATGGCTGTCAGACATTTCACGCATAAAGTAGTCAAAAATCACATCTGGTGATTCATCTATCGATGAGGCGCTGGATTCCCACTGGCTGATGCGGTAATGGCGTTCCGTGGCGGAAACACGTTTACTGGTATAGGTAAATTTGACATAGCGTTGCAGGTACAGCCAGCCAGCGGCAGAGTCCGTGTAGCCTTCGACCACCATCGAACCTTTACCCTGGCTGCCAAAGTTAAAGTGAATATTACCGTTAACGTTCTCCTTTTCCATATTCTCAAAACGCATGATGCCTTTTGTTGAACAACTCATAATCCCTGTATTTTCAGCAGGGGACAACCGCCAGAAACTAAATCCGGAGGCGACAATAAACGCCAGGGCGGAAATAGCAAAGAAGGTACGCGGTGCGATTCTCATTACAGTTTCCAAGAGTAATAAAAGTAGTTATCGCAATAACTAAACGGGTTATTTTCATGCATAGCGCAGTGCGCGAGGAACACTCGCCCAAGGCCGTTGGTTTCCAGCCTGTCACCGTAGAAAAAAAGAAAACGCTCACTTGGTTTACAGGCGATATTTAGACGCTTACGGACTTCGTCATAATTTTTCTCATATGCCTTCACGCTTACTGAACGGCGCATTTCGTCGCTTGCCAGTAATTCGCACTGGCTATGAGAAAGTTGCGTCAAAGCGATGGGGCGCGCCTCGCTGATACCGAACAAATTGAAGGCTACCAACAGAATCGAAATGGTTAACAAACAGGCACCTGCAAAATACCAGTAAGCGTCGTGACGATGGGTGACTGGCGCTAATGTTGGTGGTGAAGACTCGGTATCCTCACTGGATGTTGGTACGTCAACATCAGGGATTATGGATGGCTCTATAATTGCAGGTGGCGCAGGGGCTTCATCCAGTGGTTCGATGGATACATTCGGGTTTAGCTGCAGATAGCCGCGTGCAACGGTAATGATAATATTATCAATACCATAGTGACGGAACGTCTTGCGCAGCATACTGAGATACTGATTCAGATTGCTGTTAGAAGAAGTTAATCCGTTGTTATCCCAAACTTTTGTCAGTACCTCTTCGCGACTAACGATATCGGTATGATGCAAAAAAAAGTTGAGCAGCGCGCAGGACGTTATCGAGAGTTGGCAGTCTGGCTCAGTGCTTTGCGGTAGCGTAAGCGTGCCATCCGTAGCGTCATAAATGAAACGGGCATTGATGTTATAGCGCATCGCGACCTCAATCCATGGGACTTCACGCGGGAAGTGTCATCTTATTCAGTGAATCAACCAGTGCCTGACGATGTTCGGGGCTCATGGTGATCCCTTCCGTTAACTCAGACAACCAGATGCCATCTGCGGTATAGCGCACCAGCGTTCCGGTTGGGCTATTATCCAGTTCATCGCCATTCGCTAAATGACCAAGCATCCAGTCTCGCCAGCATTTTCGCAGCACCGGTTCATCGGGCATTGCCAGCGAAAGCACCATCAATTGACGGCTTTCTTGTGTGTCAGTCAGCGCAGAAAGATAGTTCACATATGCGCGAGTAAAACGGCCATAGCTTATATTGTCTTTTTGCATCAGGGCAGCGATGGCCTCTTCCATTATTGCCAACAACCGGGCAAACAAGGCGTAGATCAGCGCCTGCTTGTTCGGAAAGTGATGCAGTAATCCACCTTTACTCACGCCAGCTTCGCGGGCAACCGCATTCAGCGAGAGGGCAGCGATACCGTCACGACCAGCAATCATAGCTGCAGACTCCAGCAACTGCTGATACAGACGGATGGGATCTTTTTTACGATGTTGGGTTTCTGTATTCATAGGCAGAAGCATACCGACCAGACGGTATGTTTTTTTTTGATCGCTATCAAGGAGAAGCAGCTACCCATGAAGTGAGTATGGGTATTGCGTGTGAGGTCACAATTTGTCGTATAAATCCTACTGCTGCTGTTAATTCTCCTGGTCTGCACAATGGTGGGAATCTGTTACCCTTTCGATGAACAGAAAATCCATAAAAAGATGATCAAATAACTTTTAATGACCTGAATGATGCTTTTTGAAATACAGAAGGCAAGCGAGAATGAACCGCCCCGGGGTTCCTAGAGAGTGTTTTATCTGTGAACTCAGGCTGCCAGCTCATCATTTCCGATAGAAGCATAATAAGCTTTTCTGCTTCAGCCGGAGGGATGTGCCACAGCCTTTCCAGTAAACGTCGATTGTTATACCAGTCCATCCACGTAAGTGTGGCCAGTTCCACTTCTGCACGATTTTTCCAGCTCTTATGGTGTATTCCGCTTTGTAAAGATCATTGATGCTCTCCGCCATCGCGCTGCCATACGAGTCGCCTGTACTCCCTGTTGATGCCAGCAGTTTTGCTTCTTTTAATCGCTCCGTATAGGCCAGTGACACATACTGAGAGCCTTTATCGCTGTGATGGATGGTGCCGGACGGACGACGGGCCCACAACGCCTGCTCCAGCGCATCCAGCACGAATGTCGTTTCCATGGACGATGATACCCGCCACCCCACGATGTATCCGGCAAACACATCAATGATGAACGCCACATAGACGAAGCCCTGCCATGTGCTGACGTAAGTAAAATCAGCCACCCACAGCTGGTCAGGACGTTCTGCCACGCACTGACGGTTTACGCGGTCACCTGCGGCAACGGTTTTCCGGCTGACGGTAGTGCGGACCTTTTTACCCCGGAGAACACCGGAAAGTCCCATAACCGCCATGAGGCTCGCCACTGTACATCTGGCCACCCTGATTCCTTCCCGTAACAACTGACGCCAGACTTTACGCACACCGTACACCTGATGATTTTCATCGTATACGCGCTGTATCTCTCTCTTCAGCCAGTCATCGCGCTGTGCATGTGCACTGCGTTTATCAGGATGATGTCGCTGTTGCTGACAGTGGTAATACGTTGACGGGGCAATATGCAGTTCACTGCATACCGGTCTGACCCCGTACTGCTCACGCAGCTTATCCAGCAGTGCCATCACTTTTTCCAGAGGCGGTCGAACTCCGCCTTCGCAAAATAAGCGGAAGCCTGGCGAAGGATATTGTTACTGCGGCGCAGTTCACGATTTTCACGTTCCAGCTCTTTCAGACGCTGACGTTCAGCGGTGGTAAGCCCACCATCACCGCCTCCGGTATCCCGCTCATACTGGCGAACCCAGACACGCAGAGTCTCCGGCGTACAGCCAGTCTTTGGAGCAATGGAACAAATTGCCGCCCATTGTGAGTCATATTCGCCCTGACTTTCCAGAACCATACGAACTGCCCGTTGACGGACTTCGGGGGAAAAAAGTGTTTTTTTAGTCATCCTGTTTGCCTCTTTCTCAGGGAGTTTAGTCTCCAGGATTTCCGGGGCGGTTCAACTCCGTTGCCTCATCAGTTGTGGTCTACAGCAACATCCACCATTAAACCGCCAACACAGACTGTTCCGCGTTAAACGAGTGCGGCGGTACTTTCAGCCCGGAAACCTGGGGAGCGCGCTCGCAGGCATCAGTCTGTTATTTGTTGAAGGGGTTATTTCCTGCTCTTGTGAATGGAGTTACCGAGATAATGATTGGGTCGAAAGACTCGGCACGCCCTTTTTTTTATGTAAATTCCATAGGCTTAAGCGATGTAAAACGTTTACATTTGCTGGAGTCTTTTTATTGACAGATAGTTAACATCTTTGTGATAAACATCACATATGCAAATTTTCATAATAACGAAAACAAAATACAGAATAACACTTCCTCCCTCGATATATTACGTTACCCTAACGATAAAATCGGGCGAGTAACAAATATGAAAGTTTATAATTTTGATAAAGTTATTTCACGCGACGGAACCTATAGCGCTAAATATAATAACAAGGGGCATGACATCATTCCTCTGTCTGTAGCTGATATGGATATTCCTGTAGCTGATTTTATAGTTTCTGAATTATCTGTCGCAAATCAGAAAGGTATCTACGGTTATACATTATTAAGTGATGACTGGCAGCAAGTGGCAGCACAGTGGTATCAACGCCATTACTCGTGGAAGGTCAACCCTGAACACATTGTTTTTTGCCCACGGGTAGTACAGGCCGTCTCATTATTTATCCAGAACTTTACCCAACCGGGAGATGCTATTGTCAGCCTGACACCAGCCTATCATCCTATTAGTCATGCAGTTGAAGTCAACCATCGAGTATTGCTGGAAAGTGCGTTACTTTATCGTGACCACCACTATGAAATAGACTTTGCGGATCTCGAAGATAAGTTTAAAATGGCTTGTTGTTTCATTCTAATATCGCCGCATAATCCAACAGGAACAATCTGGTCAGAAGACAATCTAAGGAAAATAGCTTCATTAGCAGAAAAATATAATATTTTTATTATTTCTGATGATGTTCATGCAGACTTCAACTTCACCCAAAAACAACATCAAACAATTTCTTCTATAAGCTCATACGTTGCACAAAACTCGTTTATTTGTACATCTCCAGCAAAAACTTTTAATATGGCCGGACTTGAAATCGCAAATATTGTTATTGCTAACGATAAATATCGTGAACAGTTTAAATTAGCTCTTATTGCAGCAGGTATCCATAATCCTGGTTATTTCTCTGTTCCTGCATTTCTCTGTGCTTACCGCCATGGCGATTCTTGGTTAGCAGCATTAAAAGATTATTTGGTCGAAAACAGGAGCTGGGTTCAATCATTCTGCCAAGCTCATTTTCCAGACTGGTTTGTCGCCTCTGGTGGCGGAACTTACATGTTGTGGATCGACTACCGGGCAATGAACATCAGCGAAGAGCAACTACGCCATTGGTTTGTCTCGCTCGCAGGTGTTGAGATGAGCTGGGGATCAGATTTTGGCGATGAAGGACTTGGTTTTTTCCGTGTGAACATAGCCACGCCGAGAAGCAATCTTACACAAGCATTTGAACGGATTTATCAGAGCATCCCCTTCACTACAGGAGTTTCCCTTCATGAATAATAACAATACTCCAAGATCCCCAACTCTGGTGGAATCATTATTACCAATACTAGCGATGATACTATTGCTGGGATTTGGTTATGCGGCATTCGATCTGCCACCTGAGCCATTAATGGTTCTTTCAACCGTCATTGCTGCACTGTTAGTTAAGCGGTTGGGGTATGGCTACAATGCAATCCTTGAATCAATATCGCAGAAAATCGCTAAAACAATGCCTGCTCTGCTAATTTTGATCAGCGTGGGCCTCCTGATTGGGACATGGATGATAGGCGGTACTATTCCGCTGATGATTTATTACGGCCTTAATCTGATAAATCCTTCCATGATCTATGTGACGGCCCTGCTCGTTACTGCCATCGTTTCTGTATGCACAGGGACATCCTGGGGATCCGCAGGCACCGTCGGTGTTGCGTTTATGGGTGTGGCTATCGGAATGGAGGCTAATCTGGCAGCAACTGCAGGCGCTATTGTGGCAGGGGCTTACTTCGGGGACAAACTGTCTCCCCTTTCTGGCGATACTAACTTAGCCGCAATGGCAGCCCAGATAGATCTCTATGAACACATCGCTCATTTACTTTATACAACCCTTCCTTCATTGATACTGTCAGCCTTTGTTATGACGCTCTATGGGATGAATAGCGAGCTCGGCGGCTCAACCATTCCCGAAAAAATTCAGCTAATCACTGAAGGATTAAAAGGAATTTATCATTTTAATTTATTGTTATTGCTACCCATTGCCATTGTCCTGTACGGTTCGATTACCAAGAAACCAACCATTCCAATTATGCTTGTTTCGGCACTGGTAGCCATGATCAACGCCAGCGTTATTCAGGGGTTCGCACTACACGACATTGTTAAAAGTGCAGTAGACGGATTTAACGTTTCAATGCTTACCGATAAAGATGTTAATCCGCTATTAGGTAATTTGTTAAACCGCGGTGGCATGAACTCGATGATGAGTACGTTGCTTATTTGTTTCTGCGCCCTTTCATTTGCGGGAACATTAGCCTTGAGCGGCGCTTTAGAAGTCATCGTCCATAATCTGCTCAAATTAGTTCATTCCACAGGAACCATGATTCTTGCGACTATTGCCTGTGGTTTAACAATGATTAGCGTGACCTGTAATGGTCAGATATCAATCCTGATTCCGATTGAAATGCTACGAAGTGCTTATATTGAGCGCGGCCTACATCCAAAAAATCTGGCAAGGACTGTAGAAGACTCTGCCACCATATTTGAACCAATTCTGCCCTGGACTGCCGCGGGTGCCTACATGGCAGGTACACTTGGCGTTGCTACATTAAGCTATCTTCCGTGGGCTATTCTCTGCTGGAGTGGCATTTTCTTTGCGACGCTGTGGGGGTTCACAGGCTTTGGTATCGCTCGACTGTCCAAAGAAAAGCAGCAACAGCTCATGATGGAAACCATAAATGAAAGCAAATAGAATCGGCCTGATTAATATATTTGATAGTAATTAACCACGTCTACACGCCGCCCCCGATTGCGGCGTGATGTCTGTTACTCTCGCTTCAGCCGTTTGGAATTGCACAACCACAGGGTGATCACCAGTAGCAGGAACGCCGCAGTACATCCATAGACGCTTTATGATCGACGAGGATTAATCACACAACCGTGGTGATCCCGATATAGACAATAGTCACCGAATTTCAGGCCAGCGAACTTAAGACGGGGTTTATCTTTGGAATCGGAGGAGTCTTGAGATTCAGCAAGGTGGCCTTTGAATTCATGTTCCTACTGATCGAACCCAGTGCTGACGAGTCAGTACAGATTTTTATTGACGTTGATTGTCGGTAAGGATAGCCGTTGCAGTTAATCGTTCAGGTAAATGTTTATTCGACAAAGCATTGAACTGCCCGTTGACGGACTTCGGGGGAAAAAAGTGTTTTTTTAGTCATCCTGTTTGCCTCTTTCTCAGGGAGTTTAGTCTCCAGGATTTCCGGAGCGGTTAACTTACAATTATCTGTTCACTAATGACTACTCTAAAAAGTTGTATCAATTTAAGTGATAGTCTTAATACTAGTTTTTAGACTAGTCATTGGAGAACAGATGATTGATGTCTTAGGACCGGAGAAACGCAGACGGCGTACTACACAGGAAAAGATCGCTATTGTTCAGCAGAGCTTTGAACCGGGAATGACGGTCTCCCTTGTTGCCCGGCAACATGATGTAGCAGCCAGTTACTTCTCTGGCGCAAGCAATACCAGGAGGGAAGTCTTACTGCGGTGACTGCTGGGGAACAGATCGTTCCTGCCTCTGAACTTGCTGCAGCCATAAGGCAGATTAAAGAACGCCAGCGCCTGCCCGGAACAAAACGATGGAAAATGAACTCATTAAAGAAGCCGTTGAATATGGACGTGCAAAAAGTGGATAGCGCACGCTCCCTTATTGCCGGGGTGATGCACTGGGCGGTCACTACCGGCGGCTTCAACAGTGAAACAGTACAGGACGTCATGCCAGGAGCGGTGGAACGCCGCTTCGGCAACGAGCTTTCGGCGTCTCCAGTGGAGTGGCTGACAGATAATGGTTCATGCTACCGGGCTAATGAAACACGCCAGTTCGCTCGGATGTTGGGACTTGAATCGAAGAACACGGCGGTGCGGAGTCCGGAGAGTAACAGAATAGCAGAGAGCTTCGTGAAAACGATAAAGCGTGACTACATCGTGTTCATGCCCAAGCCAGACCCTGTACACGATTCTGTGTGAAACAACGGGGAGCAGGTCATCACTTCCCAACCCGTTATTTCAGCGTGCCGAACTGTTTGTCTTTCAGTGCATATAGTCGGCCGAACTCAGCATAGGGCTCTCCCGTTTCAGCCGCGTGCCGGGTTTTAGCATCCAGAAGGTCGGGTAAAGGGATCCTATGATTCAGTGAGTGGTAAAGATCATAACCACTGACACAGATAACCCGCTTCCCTTTACCAAAAGCCGTCAGGCCTTCAGGCGTAAACCCCATCCAACTGATAAAAACACCGCGTGTCCAGGTTGCCTTGGTACTGAGCTTTCCTTCAAATACATGGAGGTCGGCAGCCGACGTTCTTTTCTGATGCCACTTTGCCTCCATCAGGTAAAATTCATCATTCAGTCGGAAACTTCCGTCAATCTGTTCGCCTGTATTTCGGAAAGACGAACGAGGAGCAAGCTTAAAGATACTGAACAGTTCAGCAAGCCAGGCTTCAAACCGAAAACCACGTGGATGTGGCGGCAGAGATTTCATCTCGTTCATTTCAGCGATAAGTGAATGCCAGTCAACACCATGCCATGCCTGGACAGGCTTAACGCCTTTGGCTTCATCGGTGTCAGCGTTTTCTAAGCGGGAAATCAGTGCAAGATAGTCATTACGGCTTTGTTCAGCCTGTTCAGGCATGGATTCCGTTTTATACTGCCAGAGCGCACCAAGAACCCGCAGAGCGGTCTCACGATCAACCTGTTTCAGCAAGCATCTAACTCGTTTGGCTTTTGACGTCCCCTCTTTCTGATAACGTTCATCATCAATATCAATGTTCAATTCTTCATCGAAAAAAGCAGACAAGGTGCGGTTAGAGAAATCCAGTATCCAGCCAGGATCGCTCTCGAACACAATATTAAACAGCCTCAAATCCTGCATTTTCAGTTTCACGCCTACCTCCTTTTTTCACAGTATAACGGGATGAAAGTGGGGGAGGAAATGAGTCAGAACCTGTACACCAGCATTAGGGGATTCCGCGTCTGGTACAAAGCAGACTATGAGAAGAGAGACGCTATAACATTTGAGTCCTACCAATCGATCTGTTCATTTCTATGAATGGCAGTAAATGCAAATAACCAGAACAACCAAAGGTTTTTCGACTTATGTGTCACGAACGGAAGTAGATGGCAATCCATTGCATTACTTCAGGACGACTTTTCAGAAAGCGAGCTAAGGGCGTTGGCATAAACTCAGGCATCGGATGCTGTTTTACAGGGTTCACCTGCCATCCAGTAGACGCCCCAGCCCACGACTGCAACCATAATTACGTTGCCCGGAACCGTCATGCTGCTTCGTCTCATATTTCACGAGATAACTGGCTCTGTTCCGGGCTTTCTGCATCGCTTCCACATCACCACGCTTGACCCAGAGCACAGCGGATCCACCCGGCTTTTTGTCTGAAGCCTTCCTGGTTTCAGAACATCCACCCGACAAAGGCGTATCATCGGAAGAAGGGCGAGCATCAGATGATGTCGGTTTACGGAAAGGCGTCCGCCTGGAAAAATGAACCAGTCCATTACCCTGCCAGGGCTCAAGATGCAGAGCACTACACCATGCCAGCTTGATCAGTGTCGCCAGCGAAGAAGGAACGGTGAAATCCCCTGGCGAGCACCAGGTATCTTTGTTGAGCAGTAATATCACGTGATAATGTTTCCTGCCTTTTTCATTGCCAAACTCCCGACACCAGAAATAATGCAGAGTGGTTGCACGCACACGCTTGTTGGCTCGTCGTTTTTTCCGCTGGTGAGCCTGAATTTTTGCTTTCAGGGATTCGAAAAAACGAGAAATCACCGCTGAATCTAAATCGGTATCCATAATGGTGGCAGGCATATACTCAGGGAAACGTAAATCCACCCGGATTAACGAGATGGCACGGTGTTGCGCCAGGGCACTGTCGAGAATGCTGTCAAAACGGGTTAACCAGTAAGCATTGTGTATTGGTTGATTCATGATGAGAGATCTCCGTTGATTTGGATTGACTTCACATCATTAATCACTGCGGTAAAACTTTACGGCATCCCGCCATTGAGCAACGCCAATGGCTCCTGATTAAAACAGAATGAATCCCCCACGAAGAAAAGATAAACCTACATGCAGGATAAAACACACAACAACGGCATAAATGGTTTTTAAAAACTACAAAGCCTGAAGGGAAACGGATCAACAGAACGTGCAAACAAAACATCAAAAACGCAATCAGAACGCTTTCTGGCGCTGTAAATCAACAACAACACCAAAACCTACAGCTTAACCATATAACTCAATCACAAATGCGAAATGGCACGCTTAAAACTTGGTTACAGATATCCCGCCACAAGAACAAAAACCACCAATATCAGAATCGATGTTCTTATCCTGAAAACGTTACGTTTCACTCCGCGCCATAAAAACGATTAACCATCGATAACGTAAACCTCATCTGAATCAAAACACCAGAACCAATCATCACGTTTTTTCTGAAAAGAGTCTCATGATGAAGAGAATTACCTTGCGCTGATAAAAAACACCAGGGCCAGTTAATCATCTCATCAATCTCATCGTTACAAAAACATCCATAAAACCATTTAACCAAATCGTCGTAAGCACACAGTAAATCACGCCAGGCCACCTCAATCGGATTTGCGTTTTTACATAAAGACACTTGTTTCAGATTAACGATCTAAAACACGAAAACTCAGAAAAGGTTAAACGTAACTTCAGCAAAATAGAATGCCATCTTGATTGCTTAAACAGGAAAGATTGTTTTGTGGCAGCATTAAACTGATTTTAATTTTCGTAAACACAGGAGTAACAATTTTACCAAACTGGATGTGTATCAGACAAAGCAATGTGTATTGTAATGTTTAATGAAAACACTTTTAGAAGTGTTTATGAAAATACGTGTATGTTTAGTAAAACACTTAGTAAAATACGTATATAGTACCATTCCCGACATTCTCAACATCTTCAGACATCCATGCAGACTGAGTGTTGATTTCAGTTTTTCACGGCCAGCATGGATCTTTACTGGTCAAAAAACAGACAGGTTTACTCTGGAATTATTTTTCTGATTCCGTCTTCAGAACAACAAAAACTCGTGATAACTCTACAACAAACTATCGTAATTGGCTTCTGTAACCCCGTCACTTTTCCTAAGAAACGTGCCCCCATATGATGCGGGAGAGATAAGTCATCGTATACAGGAAACACTGCCAATCATAATATGACGTCATTCAGTAATTTTTATCCATAATCAGATTAGCATATCATGATTATTGAATATTATGATATATAACTCATATGAATATGTTATTATCTGTAAGCGTTAAGCATCACATTGCATAACCATACTAAGCTGGCTAATCATCAGCATTTTTTACATGTAAATCATTGAAATTAATTATATGTTTTTTGTGGATAATTAATATGTAATGTGAAATTAATATTTTTACATCATGAGCGCCATTTAAAATCACCATCCTGAATATCATATGACAATATATTTTCACTAAAGCATGAATTGTATATGTCTATTAACTCTGGAAAATTATCAGGATTCACCTTCAAATTCACTTGAATGTTACGCTTAATTTCACCCAGCAGTTCTTCATGTGTGGATTTTATTATCCCTTTCTCATAATCGATAAATACACACATGTTCTTTATGAATTCAAAACCTTTTCCTGTATACAGTTTAATGAATGCCACCAGAGCAAACATTTCAAGATATAGCCATAATGCCACGTTAGTTTTTTGCAAAGTATAAAAAATTGAATTCGCCACTCTTTTACTTATTGCTCTTCTATACTGTGATCGGGCAAGATTCAGTAGCGGAAGCTCTCGTTCAATAAATGAATGTGAAAAGACTGGATAAATTGATGTCGGAAACCTTTCAGGTCTTATGATATTTTCTATTTCCACCATAAATCTATCCATAGAAAGAAAGTCACTTTCTTTTTTTATTCTGGTATAGAGACCGCCTTTATTCCTTTCTGAGGTTTGTTTTCGTGCTATCCCCCCCAACACTTTCTCTAATTGTTTATTTATCTTCGTATAATTAAATACAACCATTCTTCTTATCATCCTCGGAAGGATAATAATATCAGTGCTTGAATCACTTGAGCGGCAATTATTATTTATCCATGCAACTTCAAGTTGCAGTATCGGAACATTAACTTTTCTGGGGTGAATATCTCTCTGATATCGTTTTTTGTATGCGTTTTCATTAAGATATTCTCTGCTGTAGAGAAACTTATAGCAATATAATCTGATAATATCTTTTATGTGAAATTTAAATAGTTCACCTGTAACAGATATATGTTTTCTGCTCAGTAACTCCTGTGTATTAAGCCATTCCCGTGACCGAAGCACACCCTTGTGAGAACTTTTTCTTACTTGCTTTGAAGCACGCCATTGATGTAATATTTTTGTGTCCTCAATAATTCTCTTTCCCGTTTTATTTTTTGCAGCATCTCTTACTCTATAAAATATCTCCCAGTCCAGACTTTTGTCATATCTACTAATTATACGACAAATATTCCTGACCCGACGATTCTCTTTATTTCGCTTCCATAGCTTATAATGATCATCGCATAACCTTAAGGCATTTGCCTCATCAAATTCTGAAACAGGATTACTGCATTTTTTATTCCGACAGATACCTTTGTTTTTAGCCATACTCTTCTTCCCGTCAATGGAAAATTTTTCACACCCATATTACCTGAATGATAAACCGGATTAGTGTGATCCGGTTCAGCGAAATCAACAGGATAACGGTATGTCATTCAGCCATTTTTCCCTCTCCGCACAAGTGAAATCATATCTGACGTTTCTTCCTGAAGAAATTCGCCAGAAAATCCTTGAACATCTCCACGGTGTTATTCATTACGAGCCCGTGATTGGCATTATGGGTAAATCCGGCACCGGCAAAAGCAGCCTGTGTAATGCCATTTTTCAGTCCCGTATCTGCGCCACGCATCCCCTGAACGGCTGCACCCGCCAGGCTCATCGTCTTACCCTGCAGCTCGGTGAACGCAGAATGACGCTGGTCGATCTGCCCGGCATTGGTGAAACACCGCAGCATGATCAGGAATACCAGGCGCTTTATCGTCAGTTACTGCCGGAACTGGATCTGATTATCTGGATCCTGCGGAGTGATGAACGTGCGTATGCTGCCGATATTGCCATGCATCAGTTTTTACTGAATGAGGGCGCAGATCCCTCGCGCTTTTTGTTTGTTCTCAGCCATGCCGATCGCATGTTTCCTGCTGAAGAATGGAATGCCACAGAAAAATGCCCGTCCCGTCACCAGGAACTCTCACTGGCGACAGTAACAGCCCGGGTGGCCACCCTGTTCCCTTCATCATTTCCGGTACTCCCTGTAGCCGCGCCTGCAGGCTGGAACCTTCCAGCGCTGGTGTCACTGATGATCCACGCGCTGCCACCACAGGCAACCAGCGCAGTTTATTCACATATCCGGGGGGAAAACCGCTCTGAACAGGCCCGGAAACACGCACAACAGACTTTTGGTGATGCCATCGGGAAAAGTTTTGACGACGCCGTTGCCCGGTTCAGTTTTCCGGCCTGGATGTTACAGCTTCTGCGTAAAGCCCGGGACCGCATTATCCACCTGCTGATCACACTGTGGGAGCGTCTGTTCTGACACACTCACGCCGACAGGATGTGTCGCTGGATTAACGAGCATTCTTCTTTTTATGAAATCCTGCTTAAAAATCAGATAATTAAAAGAATATTTTTTCTGCTGCATTTTATTCCTGATTATCCGGATGCGACACATCCTTTCAACATCATGATGCATAATAACATCATGAAATAAAAGATGTTTTCTTACGGAGTGCACATCTATGTCTGATAATCGTTCCCGGCATGATCGCCTGGCGGTTCGCTTATCACTCATTATCAGCCGACTGATGGCCGGAGAATCTCTGTCACTAAAAACACTGTCAGATGAATTTGGCGTTACAGAACGTACTTTACAGCGCGATTTTCATCAGCGTCTGGTTCACCTGGATTTAGAGTACAGAAATGGCAGGTACAGCCTCAGACGACAGAGCAGCCCGGGTGCGATCCCTGAAATGCTTTCTTTTATACAGAATACCGGGATCGCACGGATACTTCCGCTCCGGAACGGACGACTGATAACCTGTCTTACCGACAACCAGGAGCCCTCTCCCTGCCTTATCTGGCTACCGGCGCCGGATATCACTGCAACGTTCCCCGAGTGTTTCTCGCAACTCATCCTGGCAATAAGACAGTGTATCCACATCTCTCTGATGACTGAGCGATGGTATCCGTCACTGGAGCCCTGCCGGCTCATTTATTACAGCGGTAGCTGGTATCTGATCGCATTACAGAAGGGAAAACTGCAGGTCTTTCCTCTGGCAGATATCAAATCAGTCAGCCTGACATCAGAACGGTTTGAACGGAGAGGCCACATCCACAGTCTGGTCGCTGAAGAGCGTTTTATCTCCGCCCTGCCACATTTCTCTTTCATCCATAAACTTATCAACACCTTTAACCTGTGATCGCCGGCCTGCCAAAGCCGTCCCGACAGGTATGGAGACAATATGTTGAACAGAAAACTAAATATACGGCTACGTCATTCCCTGAACAGTCACTGCATACCTTCCATCATTATCAATAACACCGTACGTTCATTTCAGAGGTCAGTCATGAATACCAGAGCTCTTTTTCCCCTGCTGTTCACTGTGGCATCATTCTCCGCCTCCGCCGGCAACTGGGCTGTCAAAAACGGCTGGTGTCAGACCATGACGGAAGATGGTCAGGCGCTGGTAATGCTGAAAAATGGCACGATTGGTATTACCGGCCTGATGCAGGGATGCCCGAATGGTGTACAGACGCTCCTGGGCAGCCGTATCAGTATTAACGGTAACCTGATCCCCACATCACAAATGTGTAATCAGCAGACGGGATTCAGGGCTGTTGAGGTGGAAATCGGACAGGCGCCGGAAATGGTCAAAAAAGCCGTTCACTCCATAGCAGAGCGTGATGTGTCCGTTTTACAGGCATTTGGTGTACGAATGGAATTCACCCGCGGTGATATGCTGAAGGTCTGTCCGAAATTTGTCACATCACTTGCCGGTTTTTCCCCGAAACAGACGACCACTATTAATAAAGATTCCGTCCTGCAGGCTGCCCGGCAGGCATACGCCCGGGAATATGACGAGGAAACAACAGAAACCGCTGATTTTGGCTCTTACGAAGTAAAAGGCAATAAGGTTGAGTTTGAAGTATTCAATCCTGAAGACCGTGCGTACGACAAAGTGACCGTCACGGTTGGTGCTGACGGTAATGCCACCGGCGCCAGCGTTGAATTTATCGGAAAATAGCCGGTATGTCGGACTGTCACCCTGTTTTATTGCCCGAAGGCCCTTTCTCACGCGAACAGGCGGTTGCCGTCACAACAGCTTACCGCAATGTGCTTATTGAAGATGACCAGGGAACGCATTTCCGGCTGGTTATCCGCAATGCCGAAGGGCAGCTACGCTGGCGGTGCTGGAATTTTGAACCTGATGCCGGAAAACAGCTAAATTCGTATCTCGCCAGTGAGGGAATTCTCAGGCAATAAACGTCTTCATTTCATCCATCAGGCCGCGTCTTCTCCGGGAGACGCGGCCTTTTCGTTTATACCGCTAATTCATTCATAAGGAGCAAAGTATGCAATTAGCCAGTCGTTTTGGTCATGTAAATCAGATCCGTCGGGAGCGCCCACTGACACGCGAAGAACTGATGTACCACGTCCCGAGTATTTTTGGAGAAGACCGGCACACCTCCCGCAGTGAACGGTATGCGTACATTCCCACCATCACCGTCCTGGAAAATCTGCAGCGGGAAGGCTTTCAGCCGTTCTTCGCCTGCCAGACCCGTGTGCGCGACCAGAGCCGCCGGGAATATACCAAACATATGCTGCGTCTGCGGCGGGCCGGACAGATAACCGGTCAGCATGTGCCTGAAATTATTCTGCTCAACTCCCATGACGGTTCATCCAGCTACCAGATGTTACCCGGATATTTTCGTGCCATTTGTACCAATGGCCTGGTCTGCGGTCAGTCGCTGGGAGAAGTCCGGGTGCCACACCGGGGAAACGTGGTGGACAGGGTCATAGAAGGTGCTTACGAAGTGGTGGGCGTGTTTGACCTGATTGAGGAAAAGCGTGATGCCATGCAGTCGCTGGTCCTGCCGCCACCGGCACGCCAGGCGCTGGCACAGGCGGCGCTGACTTACCGTTATGGTGATGAACATCAGCCCGTCACCACTACCGACATTCTGACGCCACGACGCCGGGAGGATTACGGTAAGGACCTGTGGAGTGCTTATCAGACCATCCAGGAAAATATGCTGAAAGGCGGGATTTCCGGTCGCAGTGCCAGAGGAAAACGTATCCATACCCGGGCCATTCACAGCATCGATACCGATATTAAGCTCAACCGGGCGTTGTGGGTGATGGCAGAAACGCTGCTGGAGAGCCTGCGCTGATACCGTTTCCCTGAAAGCGCAGTCCTGATCACGGCTGTCCCTTCCCCCAGACATTCCTCCATTCATTTACTTTTTATAAGGAATAATCTCATGACAACCTCTTCGCATAATTCCACCACACCTTCTGTTTCCGTGGCCGCTGCATCAGGGAATAACCAGTCTCAGTTGGTTGCCACTCCCGTCCCTGATGAACAGCGCATCAGCTTCTGGCCGCAGCATTTTGGCCTCATTCCACAGTGGGTCACCCTGGAGCCCCGTGTCTTCGGCTGGATGGACCGTCTGTGCGAAAACTACTGCGGGGGTATCTGGAATCTGTACACCCTGAACAACGGTGGCGCATTTATAGCACCTGAACCGGATGAAGATGATGGAGAAACCTGGATACTGTTCAATGCCATGAACGGTAACCGCGCTGAAATGAGCCCGGAAGCTGCCGGCATTGCCGCCTGTCTGATGACGTACAGCCATCATGCCTGTCGTACGGAGAATTATGCCATGACGGTCCATTATTACCGGTTGCGGGATTACGCCCTGCAGCATCCGGAATGCAGCGCCATTATGCGCATCATTGACTGAAAGGGGCCGGAATAATGCAACAGATTTCCTTTCTGCCCGGAGAAATGACGCCCGGCGAGCGCAGTCACATTCTGCGGGCCCTGAAAACCCTGGACCGCCATCTTCATGAACCCGGCGTGGCCTTCACCTCCACCCGTGCAGCACGGGAATGGCTGATTCTTAACATGGCGGGACTGGAGCGTGAAGAATTCCGGGTGCTGTATCTGAACAACCAGAATCAGCTGATTGCCGGTGAAACCCTCTTCACCGGCACCATCAACCGCACGGAAGTCCATCCCCGGGAAGTGATTAAACGCGCCCTGTACCACAATGCCGCTGCCGTGGTGCTGGCGCACAATCACCCGTCCGGTGAAGTCACACCCAGTAAGGCAGACCGGCTTATCACCGAACGTCTGGTACAGGCACTGGGCCTGGTGGATATCCGGGTGCCGGACCATCTGATAGTCGGTGGCAGCCAGGTTTTCTCCTTTGCGGAACACGGTCTGCTTTAACCCGTCACCGTCACAATCACCTTCATATCACTTCAGTTTCTCTTTCTCAGCTGTTTCTTACTTTCACATTCAGGAGGACTATTCTCATGAAAATCATCACCCGTGGTGAAGCCATGCGTATTCACCGTCAGCATCCTGCATCCCGTCTTTTTCCGTTCTGTACCGGTAAATACCGCTGGCACGGTAGCACGGATACATATACCGGCCGTGAAGTACAGGATATTCCCGGTGTGCTGGCTGTGTTTGCTGAACGCCGTAAGGACAGTTTTGGCCCGTATGTCCGGCTGATGAGCGTCACCCTGAACTGAATCAGGACGGGCATTCAGAAGAGCAGAATTATCGCCACCACCGGACCATTCTTAACCAATTTTCTGTGAGGATTTTATCGTGTCAGACACTCTCCCCGGGACAACGCATCCCGACGATAACAACGACCGCCCCTGGTGGGGGCTACCCTGCACCGTGACGCCCTGTTTTGGGGCACGTCTGGTGCAGGAGGGTAACCGGTTGCATTACCTTGCAGACCGCGCCGGTATCAGAGGCCGGTTCAGCGACGCGGATGCGTACCATCTGGACCAGGCCTTTCCGCTGCTGATGAAACAACTGGAACTCATGCTCACCAGCGGTGAACTGAATCCCCGCCATCAGCATACCGTCACGCTGTATGCAAAAAGGCTGACCTGCGAAGCCGACACCCTCGGCAGTTGTGGCTACGTTTATATGGCTGTTTATCCGACGCCCGAAACGAAAAAGTAACTCTCCAGAATAACCTTCTGCCCCGGCCTGGTGCTTTCACCACGCCACTTTTCCATTTTTCATCTCTGCATATCAGGAAAATCTTCAGTATGAACACATTACCCGATACACACATACGGGAGGCATCGCATTGCCAGTCTCCCGTCACCATCTGGCAGACACTGCTCACCCGACTGCTGGACCAGTATTACGGCCTCACACTGAATGACACACCGTTCGCTGATGAACGTGTGATTGAGCAGCATATTGAGGCAGGCATTTCACTGTGTGATGCGGTGAACTTTCTCGTTGAAAAATACGCACTGGTGCGTACCGACCAGCCGGGATTCAGCGCCTGTACTCGTTCTCAGTTAATAAACAGTATTGATATCCTCCGGGCCCGCCGGGCAACCGGCCTGATGGCCCGCGACAATTACAGAACGGTAAATAACATTACCCTGGGTAAACATCCGGGGGCGAAACAATGAAACTGGCCCTGACGCTGGAAGCCGACAGCATTAACGTGCAGGCACTGAACATGGGGCGCATTGTCGTTGACGTCGATGGTGTTACTCTCGCTGAACTGATTAACGTGGTCTGCGATAACGGTTACTCCCTTCGTGTTGTTGATGAATCTGACCGGACATCAGCAGAGCGCACGCCACCATCTGCGGCCCTTACCGGCATACGCTGCAGTACCGCACATATCACGGAAAAGGATAACGCCTGGCTGTACTCGCTGTCACACCAGACCAGTGACTTCGGTGAATCAGAATGGATTCATTTCACAGGTAGCGGATATCTGTTACGTACCGATGCGTGGTCATATCCGGTTCTGCGGCTTAAACGCCTGGGGCTGTCAAAAACGTTCCGTCGTCTGGTTGTCACACTCATCCAACGTTATGGCGTCAGTCTCATTCATCTGGATGCCAGCGCTGAATGTCTGCCGGACCTGCCCACTTTCGACTGGTAACCAGGAACAACATGAAATCATTAACCACGGAAACCGCACTGGATATTCTGATTGCGTGGCTACAGGACAATATCGACTGCGAATCGGGAATTATCTTTGACAACGATGAGTATAGAACGGATTCGGCAGCACTGTTGCCCTGTATCGAACAGGCCAGAGAGGATGTCCGTACCCTGCGTCATCTGCAGCTTCTGCACCAGAACCGGTGAATATCACTCACCACGCTTCATTACCCTGACGCCAGCCTGAATACGGCTGGCGTTTTCGTTTATAAACCAAAAGGAAAAATGATGATGTCAGATACCACACTCTCCCGCCCGGAGGTGGTCAGCGGGCATACGGACGTTATCTATTCCACCTCAGTCTGCCACATTCTGGCTGTACGAAAGAGTACACTGTTGCCAATCGACACAATTATCCGGCATCAAGTGAGTGATATCAGTTAACCGATATAGATGGGGAAGATGCTTTTATCCGGATTGGATCTATCGCGATGGTGCGAGTACCACTTGATGCAATGGAGCCTGTCGAGGCAGATGACGAGTAACAGAGCTCGGTATCTCAATCAGGACCTGATTGTCCTGGTTCGATGCCGAAAACCAGTGATTTTTCGTGTTGGTATCTGTGTTGGTATAGGATGGTGTTGTTTATTATTAACAATTTTAAATCATGAAGTTAAATCGCATGTTCGAGTCCGGCCTTAGCACCACACCGTATGCAAATCGAGTCGCTCAAGAGCGGCTTTTTTTGTGTCTGAAATCACCCATATCCGTGCAGTATATAGGCCTGCCAGAAAAGCAGTTCAGTATTCTTCATTTTGTAGTCGATGGTCCCAAGTTTGCTCTGGCTGGAAGCTGCATCGTCCACATTACGTGGGCAGGGTGGTTTCGCTATGCTACTTGAACGTTTTGACCATGTGGCTCAGGTAGCTAATATCAAAAGACGTCATTTTGTCTCCACGCCCACCTTGGTGAACATTCAATAAATAGTTTCGGTCGAGAGCAGTTATGTAGGGCTAGCAGACGAGATGCGCAGACATCTTGTTGAAGACAATTTTACTGACCACCTGAGAACGCTATTCTACCGAATAATATTTATTATCTTGGTGAATAATGATGATTACCTGTGTAACTATGGTTTTATGCTGATGGGACCGGCAGTACAATTTCTGTAGTGTACTCGCAATTTCAGGTCTCTGGCGTTTATTCTGGTGCAAAGGAGGTATGTGATGAAAACTTTGCTACCATGCCATTAAATGCGACCAATATCGGATTATCCATCAGTTGATTGTTGTAGATTTCATTGGTTATAAAAATGCAAGGTGTAAAAGATGAAATTTATAATTATTAGTTAAGTGGCTAGTTTTATAGTAATTTAGACAATAGGATGTATGGAAAAATGGAAAAAGTTTATGATACCACTAGAATTAGTAATCTTGCTAACGACCCGAAACAGTTTTGTTCTTTTTTTGTGAGTACATAAAAAGAGATGATATTAGTATAGATATCGCCTTGGATGTGCTGAGAATATCTTCCATCTATTATAATAGATTTTCAGTTCAGACTGAAGTTGAGTATAACAATACATTCAAAAAATGTATTAATGAGCTAGTAAACTCATTTCCTGATAACATTGAACTAATCTCTGAGTTCGAGAGTCAATGTAAAATTATGCATGATATAAATAATTCTTTCTTTGCGGCTACAAAATGTGCTGGTATTTGGCGTAAAAATACAAAAAAATCACATGCATTAATACTTAATCTCATCATGTTTTGTGAGATGTTTTTATCATCATTATCATCCTTGGTTGTGGTCAATGATCCTAAAAAAATGAAGAGGATTTTTCCATTATTTATCGTTTCTGAAAATATTAATATTCATGCTGAACCTGATATCGAATATTTTCGAGTTATCGATAGGGCATTTGATGAGGTAGCCAATTACACCGGAAGAATATTTTCTTATTTACGGACTCATGGGCCATTGAAACTAACTTCTTGTGTGAATAAACAAACCTTGCTTTCAATGGGAGGGTACCTTAATGAGTGGAATGTTTTTGACTCATTAAGCAGAGTAAGAGACTTTTTCAGACTAAGTAGTGCAGTATTTACAAAATTGGATAATAACATTTACTCTCTTGAGGTTGATAGTTTTTGTTTATACCGAGATTATGAGATTGCAAGAAATAGACTAATGATGAGAGCGTCACATCTATATAGCGAAGTTCATGAATTTAGTAACAAACATTTTCATCTAAATAGTTGGGTAAAGGATCATATGCCATCTTACTTAAATTCTGATGGCGTTTTTAGCTCATTTCATCTAAGCGAGTTGGAAAATATGTCTCCTGATGACCTTCATGAAGAATATGGGAATATATCATTATTTAATTGGGTGCACGCTTATCAATGTTTAGTCGAGTTATCTAAAGAAGAAATGAGCAAAAGATTTTCATCGACAAAACCTATACCCCTACAGTTGGATCGCTGGCTGATCATAAAAAGCCGTGAGAGTTGGTTATCATTCTTTCAACGTAAGGGGATTGCAGCAGATGCAGCAAAAAAACTGATAGATTATTTTACCTTCAATTCAAAATCACATGATCTTAATGATTGCCCATTTATTCCCTGTATGGACGGTTTATGCTTAATGCCTGCATTAATAGCAAATAGCTCAGTGACTCGCTCTCTAATGTCATTATTTGGTTCCAAAAAAATTTCTCAAGCAAGTAAAGGGCGATTTCATGAGCAACAATTTATAAAACAAGTTCGTGATGCGGGGATTAAAGCTTCTCCAATTGATGCTCATGCTAATTATCAGTGCGATTGCGTGATTCTCCTGGATGATTGTTTGATTTTTACAGAACTAAAATCAAATGGTCAACCAATATATTATGGTAAGTACTATCAGCAAGTGTGTAACATCGTTGGAGATAGCTCATTAATACATGATCATAATAATAAATTTATGCGTTCTTATTTTCAACAAATAAATCGAATTTCTGAACATTATCTTAATCATCTTGATGTGATCATTAAAGAATTCGAACTACCATCAACATGGCAACCCAAAGGTGTGTATAAGCTTATTGTTACTACAACTATGCTCGGTGGGAAATATCATGTGGATGATACATATGTAGCGGACAAATATGCATTATCTAGTTTTTTTCAACGAATACCTGGAGTGATATATCAAACAAATGAAAATGGAAAAATGGCGAAAAATATCATTGATGGGTTTGAGTGTTGCGAAGGGGAAATCACTATCGATAAGTTTATAGATTATCTTTCCTCTTTGCCCAGTATTAATGCTGTACGTAAAAATATAAAAAAATTAACTTATAGTGTTCGATTTAATGAAAAATTAGTCCATCACCCTTATTATGATTCTTGGGCTTTTGGCCCATATATTCGTAAGGGAAATGATTAGAGCAATTTATTATATACTCCATGTTATTCACTGATTATATTATTGATAATATAATCAGTGAATAACTCTAATTTTTTTAATGTTGGGGTTTAGCCTGAAGTTGAAATTGGTACTACGGAACGGTATGATCATATCGCATCAAAATATCAAGGTAGTGATGATTTTCTACGCACCGTTCCAGAAACGTGGATTTTATCATCACCATAAGCAATGGCAGCGACAACACCATCAATTTCTATATCAAAGGTGGTGAAATAAATTAGAAAATTGTTTATTTAATCCATTAGCGATAAGTTTTATTGTTATTTAGCCGAGATATATTCCATTGAAAAAAGTAAATTGGCACTGATATTATATCAAATGGGAATAATCCTTTTGCAAATAAGCTGAGGAATGTGTTAATTCACATCCAGCGCCTTATAAACCGCATCAACCGGTTCTGAGTAAAAACTTACCTGAAACTTGGTAAACAACTCTGCCGGAACTGTTGGAATATCCATAGCCGAGGATATCGGCAACAGAACTCGTTTTGCGCCGCTATCGAAGGCGAGTTGTAAACTAGCGGCAAGATCCTGCACTGATTATGTCAGCAATATTGAACATACTGCGATAGTTATCAACCTCACCCCCTAAAAACCTCTTTTCGATGCCACTCCACAAACCCCTCAAAAGGGTAATTTTTACGCACCTGTGGCAACGCAATAGTTTTCCCGTCAAAATCCCAGAATAATCTCTCAACGATCCCTCCGCCGTTTACCGCATCCGAGACCAGTACCCGCATATTTTCATCCAGGCCAATCGATCCTTTATCAAAGGCTTTATGGTGAATTGCGCAAAGCGCCAGGCCATTAGGAATTTCACAAGGACCGCCGTGCTGTTTCCATTTTATATGCGCCGCTTCAAGCGCGACGGTGGTGTCGTCGTGGCGCATATTAAAGCCACATATCGCGCACCGGTATTTATAAGCGCGTAATACATTTTTGCGAAATAACGGGTCGCGCTGTTTACGGATTTGCTGGAGATCAAAACCCAGCTCGTCAGCAATTTCTTCCTGAATACTCTCGGTGAAGTGCGCTTCGAGTATCTGTTGCGCCAGAGTATTGATGAGTTTTTTATTGCCAGTTACCAGGGCGTAGTGCTGTTCATCGAAACCGCCTGCAACGTGGTATTCAGTCAGTTCCTTCACTGGTGGTTGTCGGCTGCTCCCTGCTGTTGAGCAAAGCTCGGCATTGTGTAATTGCCAGAATCCGTCGCCTTGTAATCGCCAGAACGGCATATCAGGTCGGTACTGTGAACGCTGTGGCCCAAAACGTTCCAGTAAACTGTGCAGAGGTTCGTAGATTTCCGAGCCATAATCGAAAAGGCGCGGATGTCCATTCAGGTATCCCGCTAATACGTATAGCAATAACAATGGCTTATGCGGCGCGCGCTGTTCACCCTTGTGCCAGATTTTTATATTGGCAATTGCCTGCTGTAGCGATTTACTGGAAGCCATTGATATCCCTGGCAGTGAAATAATTGCGATCATGCTCGCATATTTTCTGCTGTTCAAGCCTGCAAGTGAAGATATATTACCTTGATCTCATTTGTTTTTTGCTGCCTGTTCTGAGAACGTATAAGGACATTCTCCATGAATAAACTCCCTGATCATCTTCCGCGGCGGTATATCATCGAAGCTATCCATTTATGGGATGCGGGAGAAACTCATCAGTTCCAGCCTGCGCGGTTGTATGAGATTGAATATCATGGCCGACGTTACCCCTCGAAGGCGATTGCTGGCATCGCAGCGACATTGATGACGGGGACGCAATTTACCCCTGCGGATTTCACCGGCGGAATAAAATCTAAATGCGTCAAACTACTCATAGAGCAGGGATTTCATATTCATCAGGATAAAGCCGCTGCGGCTCCCATAGCCGACGTTCTGTTCCCGGATGAGTTGCCGTCGCAGGAGACATACGTTGAAGGTGCGGCGATAAAGGTGACAGTAAACCGCTATGAACGCGATAAAAAGGCCCGAGATAAAGCGGTCGAATATCATGGATGCCAGTGCAACGTATGCGGCGTTGATCTGGTGAAGATCTATGGTGATATTGCTGAAGGCTTTATCCATATGCATCACCTGGTGCCGCTTTCAGCCATTAAAGAGGATTACCAGCTGGATCCAGTTAATGATTTGCTGCCTGTGTGCCCTAATTGCCATGCGATGTTGCACCGACGCAAACCACCGTTTACGCCGGAGGAGTTAAAAGCGCTGATGGATGCGAATAAATCAAATTAATGAACGCTCATCTTTCGCGCCAAAACTGCAAAATTGCTTCTACAAACCTGTCAGAAATAATCCCTCGACGGGCTGCCGCGCTGAAATGACTGCTTCGCAGTGCCGTCGTCCAGTTCTCCGGTGAGCGGTACGCTGAACCGTAATATCCCGTGCTTAAATCGTCCGGATCTTCATCAGGCGCGTTCGTCAGTCCTCTTTCACCTTGTTGCTGGAAGTCGACGAAAATAATATTGGCTAAAACATTATTTTGATAATTGCCATAAATAACTTCATACGCATGAGGGAAATTTTCTTTCCAGTACCAGGTGGTATCGCCGCAAAACCACGGTGCGTCAGTAATATTATTAAGCTGAGAATGGTATTGTTTTAGATCCCTACGAAAGGCTTCAACCATATGATTAAAGTGTTGAGGGTGTGACGCGTAGTCACTGGTCATTAAGTCAAATTCGCCTTGCATCCAGCATACGCCGAGGAATTTGTTCTGCGGATTTTTTGCCAGTGCGGCTCGCGTTCTGCTGACTAAATCCTGGTATAGCGGAGTATCCGTTCCCCAACGACAAGCATCATGGCTGGCTCCGTGCCGTTCTGAATATGTCCCTTCGCTGCCCGCGGTAAAAGCCGATCCGCCACGGCAACACGGAACGATGAGAACCCCTGCATTATCAGGAATAAAGGGCAGTAATTTCCGTGCTATATGCAGTGCCTGGCCAACGGTGCCGTACTGTGTTTGATGATTCGTTGCCAGAGGATGGTGATAACCCAGCATATCCTGAACATCGTGTGGGCAGTGAGTCAGTGGAATAATGTCGTTAAAGTGACATGACGGGCCTCCGGGATGCGTATGCGCAAATCTCGCTAATTGTTTAATTCTGGGATGAGGCGCATCTTCCCCGTCCGGTAATGGCAGTCCTTCGCCATACGCCATGGCATTAGACTGACCAGCAACGGTAAGAACATAGTAATAATCGGGCGATATTATTGCGTCCATATAATTTTCGCGTAATTGAAATGACAAATTGGTAGCAGGGCCCCTTTACCGGGGCCCTGAAGCGTTAGTTTTGTACTGCGACTTTATTATCCTTCACAGAAATCAAAACTGAATCAGTCACTGCTTTGCCGCCTGCAGTTTCACCGCCAATAATTAATAAACTATTATTCCAGGGCAATGATACTCCGTAGGCCCGACCTTGCGATAATTCGCCAGATTTATCCCATTTCCCGTTATGCCAAAGATGAATATCAGCGCTATATGATTTTTTCAGGCCTTCATGCGCATAGTTCTTACCGTTCTGGTAATTTTCTCGTGAACCTTTGAATCCGGCCCCTCCGGCAAATATAAGTGAGTCATTGCTCATGCCTGCAAAACCGCCAGCGACGCCATCTGGTGATGCGACGGGAGCAAGCTTATTCCATTTTAAATTATTACCGGTGAAATCAAGTTCAAATACGGCATCCGTTCGCAATCCTGGTTTGGCTTCGCCATTAATAAGCCAGGTTTTATCACCTTTATTCACAACCGCCGCACCAGCCGTTCCGTACCAGGGAGATTCGCCAGCGTAACTCCATTGCTGTGTAGAGGGATCAAAAGACAACAGAAACTTATTGAAGAAATAATCTTCTGCTTTTTTGTCAAAATAGTGGGCGTTGATTTTATCTATAGTGGTTGAATCTTTTCCAGCTTCGTTGAGATCTTCAAAATAGCCATTGAAGATATTCTGGTTAACACCGCCAGTAACATAAGCCTTGCCGTTGTGTACAAAAGTCACATGGCCCGCCATGCCCATCGGCGCGTGCGACATCAATTTAACCCAGCTATTGGTTTTGGGGTTGTATTTGTGTACGTCATTAAATACCTGAGTCAAGCCCTCGCTGTTTTTGCCAATGCCGCCAAACACATACAGATTGCCATCAATAAATGCAGAGGTTGCTTGATCTCTCGGTCCGCCAGGGAATGCAGCTAACGCTGTCCATTTTTTATCTTTGGCCTGTGTATCGAGCTTGTACCATGCCGTACCTGCGCTACCTAAACCAATGTAGACAGTGTCGTTATCAATTGCCCCGGTACCACTTTTAAATGGCACTGGAGTTTCCGGTAATACAGACGCGTTTGCGGCAAATGAAGCCATTATGATAGTAAGCGCCGTTATTGTTTTATTCATTGTGACTGTCTCCTGTCTACTACAGTTTAAATGACACACCAATGCGATAACTGTTTTCCGATAAATTATCTCTGCCGTTGTAAACACCCTGACGGTCAAGGTAGTCATATTCTATGTATGGCGTAATATCGGGCGTCATATGGTATTGTAGAACAAATGCATTTTCCGTCGCCCATTTCTTATGGTTTGCATAGCGATAATCGTTCTGTTTGCTGTATAGCGTCGTTTGCCATGCGAAGGTGAAATCACTATTAATATGGTAAGTGACATATCCATCCCAACGATGAACGTTATCACGAGACATATCACCGGATAAGTCTTGTTGTCGGTAAGCTTTCCAGTCGTAACGATAGCGAATGCCAAAATTAAGATCTTTTGTCGCGTCCCAGGACAGTTTTACGTAGGGTCCGTATCGTGTGCCGTTGCTGCTAAAATGCGTTAACATTCCCGGGCGCACCGTCCATTGATCATCAAGTTTAATCGCGTAATTAACTTCCACCTGAACATCATTGAGTGCGGCATTTTCCTTTTTATTATCATGAATGGTATTCCAGGTATTACTTTCCATACTTGCCCACCATCCATTTTGCCATCCCTCACTGACTTTGAGTCGAGTCTCATAGGCGTGGCTTCCACTACGATATCCACCACGTACGTCCAGTGTCGCAGCCTGGGAAATTAGTGGTGACGAGAAGCACAGTAATAATACGCCAGAAAGTATTTTAGCCTTTTTCATATATTTCACTCATTTGTAGGATACAGAAAGCAATACAAAGCCCGCATAAATAATTAGCATTTATGTTGTGTAATATTTTTTGCCAGGCTTATAGTGTCTTTGGCAACGAGTAGCTGTATTTTATATTTTTTGTATAAGGTCTCCTGTGAAAATTCTCTTTCCACATTATTTAAATAAACAGAGAACCAGATTAAATACCTGAGTATAAAATCTCTTCTGATGTTTAATTGATTTGAATGTTCGTAAGCTATATCACTTACTCAATCCATTTTACCCAGAGTCATAAAATAGAGTGTCTGTTGATCTCATTTTCATATTCCTTTCAGACTGAAGTGCGTTTTCATCACCCGATGAGAAAGAACTGAAGTGATGTTTGCCATAGATTGCGAGATGCCCTGTCTCATTGACTATCGCGGTGCACCTTTATACCTGTTATACCAGATCAAAAATCACGCAATCCATACAACAAAACGAGATTTGCAATTCGTGTCACAAAATATGTCGATCTTTTTCTAAGAGGAAGATGCCATGTGAAGCCAGACGAACACTTGAGGTGGTCTTAAAAAACTAAAGGCTTTCTTTTAACCATTTGTTTTATAAAAAATTTATTTATGGTCTAAACAAGGGAAGCTTTGCAAGCTAACTCAGTGAGCGTGGTGAAAACAAGTGTTTACCCGCCATCAGGATGATCATAATTCTCATCATGAAATATGTTTCCTGGTTTTTGGCTTGTAAGTGGTCACCCCTGAAGTCGATCTGGAAAGGCTTGTAGATGTTGGTGTTTTCAGGATGATGTTTCAGATAGTTTGTTTGCCGTATCGCCCGGCGAATAGCTGTGATTGAGGAAGGTTTAAGTCGCAGTGACCAAAGCCATATTTACCAACGAATGTAGATGAAAAAGCGTCTCCTGCGTTCCCCCATATCTCCAGGAAATACACAGTCTGAAAAAGGAATGTAACAATCTCATGGCGTAAGCTGACGAACCAGGCAGGAATAATCGCTAGGGACCTAAGCATTAGCATGATAATAGCCACTAAGAAATTACTGCGTTCCATGAAATAGCCATTTTGTGGCAAATGCAGTTGACTAATAATGTCATATGTGAGACGGCTAGTTGAACAAATATTAAATTTTGCTGAATTTTTTATGTTGATTTTACTTGTTACAGAACATGTCACATGATATATAGATAAGATTAGTTGCATTAATGATGAGGGTTATTATTCGATTCGTATCAGATTGATAAATATATAAAGGTACATAGCATGCAAGAGCATGGCGTTTGTATGGCAAAGTTATTATAAGTAACTATCGCTACTCCATTTAAGTTCACTCAGAAGAACTGGTCCACTTACGTTAGTTATTAAGCAAACGTTCGCTTTTATAAACATAATCAGGATTAAAATGTTGGATTATTGCTAACCCAGCACAGCTAGTGCGCGTCTGTAATTATAAGGGAAAACGATGAAGAATAAGGCTGATAACAAAAAAAGGAACTTCCTGACCCATAGTGAAATCGAATCACTCCTTAAAGCAGCAAATACCGGGCCTCATGCTGCACGTAATTATTGTCTGACATTACTTTGTTTTATTCATGGTTTCCGGGCGAGTGAAATTTGCCGATTGAGGATTTCGGATATTGATCTTAAGGCAAAGTGTATATATATCCATCGATTAAAAAAAGGCTTTTCAACAACGCACCCGCTATTGAACAAAGAAATTCAGGCTTTAAAAAACTGGTTGAGTATCCGTACTTCTTATCCGCATGCTGAGAGCGAGTGGGTATTCTTATCACGTAAGGGGAATCCACTTTCTCGGCAACAGTTTTACCATATTATCTCGACTTCCGGTGGTAATGCCGGGTTGTCACTGGAGATTCATCCGCACATGTTACGCCATTCGTGTGGTTTTGCTTTGGCGAATATGGGAATAGATACGCGACTTATCCAGGATTATCTTGGACATCGCAATATTCGTCATACTGTCTGGTATACCGCCAGCAATGCAGGGCGTTTTTACGGCATCTGGGATAGAGCCAGAGGACGACAGCGTCACGCTGTTTTATAGAGATAGTTGAGATACCAGGGATGGTGTTAAAAACTACATTATTCTTACGATATATCAAAAATGATTAACCATTTATTAATTGATGTTATTGTAAGTATGATTCTTAATTATCATAATAAACATTAAGTTAACCATATCCATACAAAATACAATGGTTTATGTTCTTCAAAATAAATAAACAAAATCATTCATAAATTTACACATCACTTAAATTCGCCTGTTTTCATACTTTTTTCTTTATTTTTTAAGCAACTGGAAGTTAATCCACTGCAATCTATTGTTATATTGAATCAAATCAATGAAAATAGATGTTGTCACATCAGTGATATTTTATTTTTGTATGATATTTAATGTAATTGACTGATAGCCACATCACTTCGTGTGTGGTTATCTTTTTATCTATTGGGCTAATTTTGACCGATTGAGGTTTCCTATAGGTATTCATTCAAATATATCTCAGTCAGGAGTACTACTATTGTGAGTAAACGTCGTTATCTTACCGGTAAAGAAGTTCAGGCCATGATGCAGGCGGTGTGTTACGGGGCAACGGGAGCCAGAGATTATTGTCTTATTCTGTTGGCATATCGGCATGGGATGCGTATTAGTGAACTGCTTGATCTGCATTATCAGGATCTTGACCTTAATGAAGGTCGAATAAATATTCGCCGACTGAAGAACGGATTTTCTACCGTTCACCCGTTACGTTTTGATGAGCGTGAAGCCGTGGAACGCTGGACCCAGGAACGTGCTAACTGGAAAGGCGCTGACCGGACCGACGCCATATTTATTTCTCGCCGTGGGAGTCGGCTTTCTCGCCAGCAGGCCTATCGCATTATTCGCGATGCCGGTATTGAAGCTGGAACCGTAACGCAGACTCATCCTCATATGTTAAGGCATGCTTGTGGTTATGAACTGGCGGAGCGTGGTGCAGATACCCGTTTAATTCAGGATTATCTCGGGCATCGAAATATTCGCCATACTGTGCGTTATACCGCCAGTAATGCTGCTCGTTTTGCCGGATTATGGGAAAGAAATAATCTCATAAACGAAAAATTAAAAAGAGAAGAGTTTGATTTAACTTATTGATAATAAAGTTAAAAAACAAATAAATACAAGACAATTGGGGCCAAACTGTCTATATCATAAATAAGTTATGTATTTTTTCTCAAGCATAAAAATATTAAAAAACGACAAAAATCATCTAACTGTTTGATATGTAAATTATTTCTCTTGTAAATTAATTTCACATCACCTCCGCTATATGTAAAGCTAACGTTTCTGTAGCTCGACGCAACTTCCTCATTCTTCTCTCCAAAAGCCACCTCATACAATATAAAAAACTGCAAATAAAGATAACTATAGAACATTAAGCCAACAAATAAACTGAAAAAGTTTGTGCGCGATGCTTTCCTCTATGAGTCAAAATGGCCCCAAATGTTTCATCTTTTGGGGGAAAACTGTGCAGTGTTGGCAGTCAAACTCGTTGACAAAACAAAGTGTACAGAACGACTGCCCATGTCGATTTAGAAATAGTTTTTTGAAAGGAAAGCAGTATGAAAATTAAAACTCTGGCAATTGTTGTTCTGTCGGCTCTGTCCTTGAGTTCTACAGCGGCTCTGGCTGATACTACACCCACGACGGTAAATGGTGGGACCGTTCACTTTAAAGGGGAAGTTGTTAACGCCGCTTGCGCAGTTGATGCAGGCTCTGTTGATCAAACCGTTCAGTTGGGCCAGGTTCGTACCGCCACTTTGAAGCAGGCTGGAGCAACCAGCTCTGCTGTCGGTTTTAACATTCAGCTGAATGATTGCGATACCAGTGTTGCCACAAAAGCCGCTGTTGCCTTCTTGGGGACTGCGATTGACAGTGCTCATCCTAAAGTACTGGCTCTGCAGAGTTCAGCTGCGGGTAGCGCAACAAATGTTGGCGTGCAGATTCTGGACAGAACAGGAAATGAGCTGACGCTGGACGGTGCGACATTCAGTGAGCAAACAACCCTGAATAACGGTACTAACACCATTCCGTTCCAGGCGCGTTATTATGCAACCGGTGTCGCAACCCCGGGTGCTGCTAATGCGGATGCGACCTTCAAGGTTCAGTATCAATAACCTACCCAGGTTCAGGGACGTCATTACGGGCAGGGATGCCCACCCTTGTGCGATAAAAATAACGATGAAAAGGAAGAGATTATTTCTGTTAGCGTCGTTGCTGCCAATGTTTGCTCTGGCCGGAAATAAATGGAATACCACGCTGCCCGGCGGAAATATGCAATTTCAGGGCGTCATTATTGCGGAAACTTGCCGGATTGAAGCCGGCGATAAACAAATGACGGTCAATATGGGGCAAATCAGCAGTAACCGGTTTCATGCGGTAGGGGAAGATAGCGCACCGGTGCCTTTTGTTATTCATTTACGGGAATGTAGCACGGTGGTGAGTGAACGTGTGGGGGTGGCGTTTCACGGTGTCGCGGATGGTAAAAATCCGGATGTGCTTTCCGTGGGAGAGGGGCCAGGGATAGCCACCAATATTGGCGTAGCGTTGTTTGATGATGAAGGAAACCTCGTACCGATTAATCGTCCTCCAGTAAACTGGAAACGGCTTTACTCAGGCTCTACGTCGCTACATTTCATCGCCAAATATCGTGCTACCGGGCGTCGGGTTACTGGCGGCATCGCCAATGCCCAGGCCTGGTTCTCTTTAACCTATCAGTAATTATTCCGCAGATAATGTGATAACAGGAACAGGACAGTGAGTAATAAAAACGTCAATGTAAGGAAATCGCAGGAAATAACATTCTGCTTGCTGGCAGGTATCCTGATGTTCATGGCAATGGTGGTTGCCGGACGCGCTGAAGCGGGAGTGGCCTTAGGTGCGACTCGCGTAATTTATCCGGCAGGGCAAAAACAAGTGCAACTTGCCGTGACAAATAATGATGAAAATAGCACCTATTTAATTCAATCATGGGTAGAAAATGCCGATGGTGTAAAGGATGGCCGTTTTATCGTGACGCCACCTCTGTTTGCGATGAAAGGAAAAAAAGAGAATACCTTGCGTATTCTTGATGCAACAAATAACCAATTACCACAGGATCGGGAAAGTTTATTCTGGATGAATGTTAAAGCGATTCCGTCAATGGATAAATCAAAATTGACTGAGAATACGCTACAGCTCGCAATTATCAGCCGCATTAAACTGTACTATCGTCCGGCTAAATTAGCGTTGCCACCCGATCAGGCCGCAGAAAAATTAAGATTTCGTCGTAGCGCGAATTCTCTGACGCTGATTAACCCGACACCCTATTACCTGACGGTAACAGAGTTGAATGCCGGAACTCGGGTTCTTGAAAATGCATTGGTGCCTCCAATGGGCGAAAGCGCGGTTAAATTGCCTTCTGATGCAGGAAGCAATATTACTTACCGAACAATAAATGATTATGGCGCACTTACCCCCAAAATGACGGGCGTAATGGAATAACGCAGGGGGATTTTTTCGCCTGAATAAAAAGAATTGACTGCCGGGTGATTTAAACCGGAGGAATAATGTCATATCTGAATTTAAGACTTTACCAGCGAAACACACAATGCTTGCATATTCGTAGGCATCGTTTGGCTGGTTTTTTTGTCCGACTCTTTGTTGCCTGTGCTTTTACCGCACAGGCACCTTTGTCATCTGCCGAACTCTATTTTAACCCGCGTTTTTTAGCGGATGATCCCCAGGCTGTGGCTGATTTATCGCGTTTTGAAAATGGGCAAGAATTACCGCCAGGGACGTATCGTGTTGATATCTATTTGAATAATGGTTATATGGCAACGCGTGATGTCACATTTAATACGGGCGACAGCGAACAAGGGATTGTTCCCTGCCTGACACGCGCGCAACTTGCCAGTATGGGGCTGAATACGGCTTCTGTCTCCGGTATGAATCTGCTGGCGGATGATGCCTGCGTGCCATTAACCTCAATGATCCATGACGCTACTGCGCAACTGGATGTGGGTCAGCAGCGACTCAACCTGACGATCCCTCAGGCATTTATGAGTAATCGCGCGCGTGGTTATATTCCTCCTGAGTTATGGGATCCCGGTATTAATGCCGGATTGCTCAATTATAATTTCAGCGGAAATAGTGTACAGAATCGAATTGGGGGTAACAGCCATTATGCTTATTTAAACCTACAGAGTGGGTTAAATATTGGTGCGTGGCGTTTACGCGACAATACCACCTGGAGTTATAACAGTAGCGACAGTTCATCAGGTAGCAAAAATAAATGGCAGCATATCAATACCTGGCTTGAGCGAGACATAATACCGTTACGTTCCCGGCTGACGCTGGGTGATGGTTATACTCAGGGCGATATTTTCGATGGTATTAACTTTCGCGGCGCACAATTGGCCTCAGATGACAATATGTTACCCGATAGCCAAAGAGGATTTGCCCCGGTGATCCACGGTATTGCTCGTGGTACTGCACAGGTCACTATTAAACAAAATGGGTATGACATTTATAATAGTACGGTGCCACCGGGGCCTTTTACCATCAACGATATCTATGCCGCAGGTAATAGTGGTGACTTGCAGGTAACGATTAAAGAGGCTGACGGCAGCACGCAGATTTTTACCGTACCCTATTCGTCAGTCCCGCTCTTGCAACGTGAAGGGCATACACGTTATTCCATTACGGCAGGAGAATACCGTAGTGGAAATGCGCAACAGGAAAAACCCCGCTTTTTCCAGAGTACATTACTCCACGGCCTTCCGGCTGGCTGGACAATATATGGTGGAACGCAACTGGCGGATCGTTATCGTGCTTTTAATTTCGGTATCGGGAAAAACATGGGGGCACTGGGCGCTCTGTCTGTGGATATGACGCAGGCTAATTCCACACTTCCCGATGACAGTCAGCATGACGGACAATCGGTGCGTTTTCTTTATAACAAATCGCTCAATGAGTCAGGCACGAATATTCAGTTAGTGGGTTACCGTTATTCGACCAGTGGGTATTTTAATTTCGCTGATACAACATACAGTCGAATGAATGGCTACAACATCGAAACACAGGATGGTGTTATTCAGGTTAAGCCGAAATTCACCGACTATTACAATCTCGCTTATAACAAACGCGGGAAATTACAACTCACCGTTACTCAGCAACTCGGGCGCACATCAACACTGTATTTGAGTGGTAGCCATCAAACTTATTGGGGAACGAGTAATGTCGATGAGCAATTCCAGGCTGGATTAAATACTGCGTTCGAAGATATTAACTGGACGCTCAGCTATAGCCTGACGAAAAACGCCTGGCAAAAAGGACGGGATCAGATGTTAGCTCTTAACGTCAATATTCCTTTCAGCCACTGGCTGCGTTCTGACAGTAAATCTCAGTGGCGACATGCCAGTGCCAGCTACAGCATGTCACACGATCTCAACGGTCGGATGACCAATCTGGCCGGTGTATACGGTACGTTGCTGGCAGACAACAACCTCAGTTATAGCGTGCAAACCGGCTATGCCGGGGGAGGCGATGGTAATAGCGGAAGTACAGGCTACGCCACGCTGAATTATCGCGGTGGCTACGGCAATGCCAACATCGGTTACAGCCATAGCGATGATATTAAGCAGCTCTATTACGGAGTCAGCGGTGGGGTACTGGCTCATGCCAATGGCGTAACGCTGGGGCAGCCGTTAAACGATACGGTGGTGCTTGTTAAAGCGCCTGGCGCAAAAGATGCAAAAGTCGAAAACCAGACAGGAGTGCGTACCGACTGGCGGGGTTATGCCGTGCTGCCATATGCCACTGAATATCGGGAAAACAGAGTGGCGCTGGATACCAATACCCTGGCTGATAACGTCGATTTAGATAATGCGGTCGCTAACGTTGTTCCCACCCGTGGGGCGATCGTGCGAGCAGAGTTTAAAGCGCGCGTTGGGATAAAACTGCTCATGACGCTAACCCACAATAATAAGCCGCTGCCGTTTGGGGCGATGGTGACATCAGAGAGTAGCCAGAGTAGCGGCATTGTTGCGGATAATGGTCAGGTTTACCTCAGCGGAATGCCTTTAGCGGGAAAAGTTCAGGTGAAATGGGGAGAAGAGGAAAATGCTCACTGTGTCGCCAATTATCAACTGCCACCAGAGAGTCAGCAGCAGTTATTAACCCAGCTATCAGCTGAATGTCGTTAAGGGGGCGTGATGAGAAACAAACCTTTTTATCTTCTGTGCGCTTTTTTGTGGCTGGCGGTGAGTCACGCTTTGGCTGCGGATAGCACGATTACTATCCGCGGCTATGTCAGAGATAACGGCTGTAGTGTGGCCGCTGAATCAACCAATTTTACTGTTGATTTGATGGAAAACGCGGCGAAGCAATTTAACAACATTGGCGCGACGACTCCTGTCGTTCCATTTCGTATTTTGCTGTCACCCTGTGGTAACGCTGTTTCTGCCGTAAAGGTTGGGTTTACTGGCGTTGCAGATAGCCACAATGCCAACCTGCTTGCACTTGAAAATACGGTGTCAGCGGCTGCGGGACTGGGAATACAGCTTCTGAATGAGCAGCAAAATGAGATACCCCTTAATGCCCCATCGTCCGCGATTTCGTGGACGACCCTGACGCCGGGTAAACCAAATACGTTGAATTTTTACGCCCGGCTAATGGCGACACAGGTGCCTGTCACTGCGGGGCATATCAATGCCACGGCTACCTTCACTCTTGAATATCAGTAACTGGAGATGCTCATGAAATGGCGCAAACGTGGGTATTTATTGGCGGCAATGTTGGCGTTCGCAAGTGCGACGATACAGGCAGCCGATGTCACCATCACGGTGAACGGTAAGGTCGTCGCCAAACCGTGTACGGTTTCCACCACCAATGCCACGGTTGATCTCGGCGATCTTTATTCTTTCAGTCTGATGTCTGCCGGGGCGGCATCGGCCTGGCATGATGTTGCGCTTGAGTTGACTAATTGTCCGGTGGGAACGTCGAGGGTCACTGCCAGCTTCAGCGGGGCAGCCGACAGTACCGGATATTATAAAAATCAGGGGACCGCGCAAAACATCCAGTTAGAGCTACAGGATGACAGTGGCAACACATTGAATACTGGCGCAACCAAAACAGTTCAGGTGGATGATTCCTCACAATCAGCGCACTTCCCGTTACAGGTCAGAGCATTGACGGTAAATGGCGGAGCCACTCTGGGAACCATTCAGGCAGTGATTAGCATCACCTATACCTACAGCTGAACCCAAAGAGATGATTGTAATGAAACGAGTTATTACCCTGTTTGCTGTACTGCTGATGGGCTGGTCGGTAAATGCCTGGTCATTCGCCTGTAAAACCGCCAATGGTACCGCAATCCCTATTGGCGGTGGCAGCGCCAATGTTTATGTAAACCTTGCGCCTGCCGTGAATGTGGGGCAAAACCTGGTCGTGGATCTTTCGACGCAAATCTTTTGCCATAACGATTACCCGGAAACCATTACAGATTATGTCACACTGCAACGAGGCTCGGCTTATGGCGGCGTGTTATCTAATTTTTCCGGGACCGTAAAATATAATGGCAGTAGCTATCCTTTCCCTACTACCAGCGAAACGCCGCGGGTTGTTTATAATTCGAGAACGGATAAGCCGTGGCCGGTGGCGCTTTATTTGACGCCTGTGAGCAGTGCGGGGGGAGTGGCGATTAAAGCTGGCTCATTAATTGCCGTGCTTATTTTGCGACAGACCAACAACTATAACAGCGATGATTTCCAGTTTGTGTGGAATATTTACGCCAATAATGATGTGGTGGTGCCCACTGGCGGCTGCGATGTTTCTGCTCGTGATGTCACCGTTACTCTGCCGGACTACCCTGGTTCAGTGCCGATTCCTCTTACCGTTTATTGTGCGAAAAGCCAAAACCTGGGGTATTACCTCTCCGGCACAACCGCAGATGCGGGCAACTCAATTTTCACCAATACCGCGTCGTTTTCACCCGCGCAGGGCGTCGGCGTACAGTTGACGCGCAACGGTACGATTATTCCAGCGAATAACACGGTATCGTTAGGAGCAGTAGGGACTTCGGCGGTAAGTCTGGGATTAACGGCAAATTACGCACGTACCGGAGGGCAGGTGACTGCAGGGAATGTGCAATCGATTATTGGCGTGACTTTTGTTTATCAATAAAGAAATCGCAGGACATTGCTAATGCTGGTACCTGAGGCGCTACGCTATCAGACCTACAAAACCTGCTCGTTAGCCCTTTGTAGGCCAGATGCGCCAGCGTCGCATCTGGCATAAACAAAGCGCACTTTGCCGACAATCCGAACAGAGCCTGCCATTGGCAGGCTCCGGTGTTCTTTTACGCTACCATGCTAATAATCAACACAATAATCAGCCCAACCACGGAGTTGACCAGCTCCAGCAGTCCCCAGGTTTTCAACGTGTCTTTTACTGACAGGTCAAAGTAACCTTTGAACAGCCAGAATGAGGCATCATTAATGTGGGTGAGGGTGTTGGAACCCGCAGCCGTCGCCAGTACCAGTAGCGCCGGATTCACGCCAATCAGCTGACCAGTTGCTGGATCAAGGATTGCAGCACTGATAATCCCGGCGGCGGTCATCGCCGAAACGACACCCTGACCCGTCGCCAGACGAATTAGCACAGTGATCAGCCATGCCATAATGTAGGGCGAGATATTGCCGTGGGACATCAACATGCCGATGGTGTCACCAATGCCGGTGTCGATGATGGTCTGCTTCAGCACGCCACCTGCACCGATGATCAGAATCACCATTGCAATGCTTTTCACCGCGCTTTCAAAAGCGTTCATTACCCACTGCATATCGTGCCCGCGCGCGGTGCCGAAGAGTACGAATGCAACCACCATCGCAATAAACATTGCAATCGGCGAGGAACCGATAAAGTTAACCACTTCCCAGGCAGGGGTATCTTTTACCAGCCAGATATTGGCGATGGTGGTGGAGATCATAATGATCGCCGGGATCAGCGGCACCAGAATCGAGACACCAAAAGAGGGCAGGTTGTTCATATCAACCGGTTGATCCGCTTTCAGAAATGACGGTGTCGGGCGCTCAAGGTTGCCGAGGAATTTCGGCAAGATCAGTCCCGCACAGATTACGCTGGGAATAGTCACCAGGACGCCATAGATATAAACCATCCCCATATCTGCGCCGTAAGCATTCACCAGCGCCACCGGACCCGGTTGCGGAGGGAACAGTGAATGTGCGGTGGTGGCCGCCGCTACTGCCGGAATAGCCAGTTTCAGGAACGGTATTTTGGCTTCGGCGGCAATTACGATCACCAGCGGCGCCAGCATAATAAAGGCCACTTCATAGAACATCGCCAGACCAAAAATAAGTCCGATGATAATCACTGATATCTGAACATAGCGCAGGCCGAGACGTGCCAGCAGGGTATGCGCTATCTGGTGAGCAGCGCCGGAGTCGACCATCAATTTACCGATGACCGCACCAAACACCACGATGATCGCCAGTTCCCCCAGCGTGTTGCCGAAACCTGCTTTCATGGTGTGCAGCAGCGACATCAAATCCATACCGGCCAGCATCCCGACGGACAGCGCCGCCACCAACAAAGCCACCATCGAATTGATTTTGAACTTCAAATTCAGTACCAGCATCAGGCCAATGCCGAATACCACCCAGAGAATGTTAAGCACATGCATAACGTTTTACCTTACCTGGTTGAACCGTTGTTATTTTGGGCGACATGTTATGTAAATTGGTCAACCATTGTTGCGATGAATGTCACATCCTCTGATCAATAACCATCGATTACCCTTTGCTGCAATTTGCAGCAACAACTAGGAGAGTGAAATTCTTGTGATGTGGTTAACCAATTTTAGAATTCGGGTTGACATGTCTTACCAAAAGGTAGAACTTATACGCCATCTCATCCGATGCGACGCTACGGCTGTGGCCGGGTTGTTCATCCGGATACCTAAACAACTCCGGGGTTCCGCGTCTCTTCGCTGTTGAACCCACTATGTGAAAGAGGAAAAATCATGGAACAGACCTGGCGCTGGTACGGCCCAAACGATCCGGTTTCTTTAGCTGATGTCCGTCAGGCGGGCGCAACTGGCGTGGTTACCGCGCTGCACCATATCCCGAACGGCGAAGTATGGTCCGTTGAAGAGATCCTCAAACGCAAGGCGATCGTTGAAGACGCAGGCCTGGTATGGTCTGTCGTAGAAAGCGTGCCAATTCACGAAGATATCAAAACCCACACCGGCAACTATGAGCAGTGGATCGCTAACTATCAGCAGACTCTGCGCAACCTGGCGCAGTGCGGCATTCGCACCGTGTGCTACAACTTCATGCCGGTGCTCGACTGGACTCGTACAGACCTCGAATACGTGCTGCCAGACGGCTCCAAAGCGCTGCGTTTCGACCAGATCGAATTTGCAGCATTTGAACTGCACATCCTGAAGCGTCCAGGCGCAGAAGCGGATTACACCGAAGAAGAAATTGCTCAGGCAGCAGTTCGCTTCGCTACCATGAGCGACGAAGACAAAGCGCGTCTGACCCGTAACATCATCGCCGGTCTGCCGGGCGCAGAAGAAGGTTATACCCTCGACCAGTTCCGTAAGCACCTGGAGCTGTACAAAGATATCGACAAAGCCAAACTGCGCGAAAACTTTGCTGTCTTCCTGAAAGCCATTATTCCGGTTGCCGAAGAAGTTGGCGTCCGTATGGCGGTTCACCCGGACGATCCGCCGCGTCCGATCCTCGGCCTGCCGCGCATTGTTTCCACCATTGAAGATATGCAGTGGATGGTTGATACCGTAAACAGCATGGCGAACGGTTTCACCATGTGCACCGGTTCCTACGGCGTGCGTGCTGACAACGATCTGGTTGATATGATCAAGCAGTTCGGTCCGCGTATTTACTTCACCCATCTGCGCTCCACCATGCGTGAAGATAACCCGAAAACCTTCCACGAAGCGGCGCACCTGAACGGTGACGTTGATATGTACGAAGTGGTGAAAGCGATTGTTGAAGAAGAACACCGTCGTAAAGCGGAAGGCAAAGAAGACCTGATCCCGATGCGTCCGGACCACGGTCATCAGATGCTGGACGACCTGAAGAAGAAAACCAACCCAGGTTACTCCGCAATTGGTCGTCTGAAAGGCCTGGCCGAAGTTCGCGGTGTCGAACTGGCGATCCAGCGCGCTTTCTTTAGCCGTTAATATCCACCGGCATGGCTGCGCGCCGTGCCGGTTCCTTCTTCCTTGCCGTCACTCTCTGAAGACGGATTCTGGAGTTTACGATGACTACTATTGTTGACAGCAATCTGCCGGTTGCCCGCCCGTCATGGGATCATTCTCGTCTGGAATCACGCATTGTGCATCTCGGTTGCGGGGCGTTTCACCGCGCGCACCAGGCGCTGTATACCCATCATCTGCTGGAAAGTACCGACAGCGACTGGGGTATCTGCGAAGTTAACCTGATGCCAGGCAACGACCGCGTGCTGATCGAAAACCTGAAAAAACAGCAACTGCTGTACACCGTGGCGGAAAAAGGCGCGGAAAGCACCGAGCTGAAAATTATCGGTTCGATGAAAGAAGCGCTGCATCCGGAAATCGACGGTTGCGAAGGTATTCTCAACGCGATGGCGCGTCCGCAGACGGCGATTGTCTCTCTGACGGTCACGGAAAAAGGCTACTGCGCTGATGCGGCAAGCGGTCAGCTGGATCTCAATAACCCGCTGATCAAGCACGATCTGGAAAACCCGACTGCGCCGAAGTCTGCGATTGGTTACATCGTAGAAGCCCTGCGTCTGCGTCGTGAAAAAGGGCTGAAAGCGTTTACGGTGATGTCCTGCGATAACGTGCGTGAAAACGGTCATGTGGCGAAGGTTGCCGTTCTTGGGCTGGCTCAGGCGCGTGACCCGCAACTGGCGGCATGGATTGAAGAGAACGTCACCTTCCCGTGCACCATGGTTGACCGCATCGTTCCGGCGGCGACGCCAGAAACCTTACAGGAAATTGCCGACCAGCTGGGTGTTTACGACCCGTGCGCCATTGCCTGCGAACCGTTCCGTCAGTGGGTAATTGAAGATAACTTCGTTAATGGTCGTCCGGACTGGGATAAAGTCGGCGCGCAGTTTGTTGCGGATGTTGTACCGTTCGAAATGATGAAGCTGCGTATGCTGAACGGTAGCCACTCTTTCCTGGCGTACCTCGGTTACCTCGGCGGCTATGAAACTATTGCCGACACCATGACTAACCCGGCTTATCGCAAAGCGGCCTTTGCCCTGATGATGCAGGAACAAGCGCCAACGCTGTCGATGCCGGAAGGTACGGACCTGAACGCCTATGCGACGCTGCTGATCGAGCGTTTCAGCAACCCGTCTCTGCGTCACCGTACCTGGCAGATTGCAATGGACGGCAGCCAGAAGTTACCGCAGCGTCTGTTGGACCCTGTGCGTCTGCACCTGCAAAACGGCGGCAGCTGGCGTCACCTGGCGCTGGGCGTGGCGGGCTGGATGCGCTACACCCAAGGCGTGGATGAGCAGGGTAATGCCATTGACGTGGTTGACCCGATGCTGGCGGAGTTCCAGAAGATCAACGCGCAGTATCAGGGTGCAGACCGCGTGAAAGCACTGCTGGGCCTGAGCGGTATCTTTGCCGATGATCTGCCGCAGAACGCCGACTTTGTTGGCGCGGTGACGGCGGCATATCAGCAGCTGTGTGAGCGCGGTGCGCGCGAGTGTGTGGCTGCGCTGTAACTAACTGATTACCCTACAGACTTACTGGTCAATCAAACTAATATTTGGTTGACCAGTTTTCGTTTTTTTGCCCACCTGTACGTGCCAACATCCAGTGCTAATGGTATAGTTTGAGCTTAACGGGTGCCGTAAAATTGCCCGTTGTAGGTCGGATAAGGCGTTCACGCCGCATCCGGAAAAAATTTGATTAACCGCACCTAACGGACACAACACCATGAAATCTGCCACCTCTGCGCAAAGACCTTACCAGGAAGTCGGGGCGATGATCCGCGATCTGATCATAAAGACGCCGTACAATCCTGGCGAACGGCTGCCACCGGAGCGTGAAATTGCAGAAATGCTTGATGTCACGCGGACGGTGGTACGTGAAGCGCTGATCATGCTGGAGATCAAAGGGCTGGTGGAAGTGCGTCGGGGTGCAGGTATCTATGTTCTTGATAGCTCAGGCAGCCACAACGCAGACAGTCCGGATGCCAACGTCTGCAACGATGCCGGTCCTTTTGAGCTGTTACAGGCGCGGCAGTTACTGGAAAGTAACATCGCCGAGTTTGCCGCCCTGCAGGCTACCCGCGAAGATATCGTCAAAATGCGCCAGGCATTGCAACTGGAAGAGCGTGAACTGGCTTCCAGCGCGCCGGGCAGCAGCGAAAGCGGTGACATGCAGTTCCATCTCGCTATTGCCGAAGCAACGCATAACAGCATGCTGGTGGAGTTATTCCGTCAGTCCTGGCAGTGGCGGGAAAACAATCCAATGTGGATCCAGTTGCACAGCCACCTGGATGACAGCCTGTATCGCAAAGAGTGGTTGGGCGATCACAAACAGATCCTCGCCGCGTTAATCAAAAAAGATGCCCGAGCGGCGAAGCTGGCAATGTGGCAGCATCTGGAGAATGTGAAGCAGCGCTTGCTGGAGTTCTCTAATGTTGATGACATCTATTTCGATGGCTATCTGTTTGATTCATGGCCGCTGGATAAAGTCGACGCCTGATCCCTCATTTCTGGTGCAAAGTTTAACCGCTTTGCACTATGTATGTTCCCTGAATAGTTAATTATGTTCTGCAGAATATATTATGCGTAAATTAATCATTACGTACGATATATTGTTTTGGAATAATTATATATCAGTTTAACGCTGAAAAATTATTCGGAATAATCAGAATATGTTAACGTATTTCCGTTATGTTTAATGACTTTTGTCAAATGATACCTTTTTAAATTAAAAGTCAGTGGATATTCTTTTCTGTACAGTGTTTTATCTTTGGCGGATCTTATAAATCCCTTATGAAAGTGCCAGGGACGCAATGAGCATAAAGGAATGATTATGGAATATGAGCATCAACCCAGTGGTGTCCGGCAGCCAGGGCAGGATACAGATGCCACTAAACGTCAGGAGTGCGCAAAATGATGCGCCAATCAGTTCAGACGGTATTACCTGAAAGTACAGGAAACAATACGTTATCGCTGCGTGATTCCGTATGCCGGGATCTCTTTCAACTTTTTAGTTCTCCCCATTCACCGCTACCAATATTACTTGTTTCAGGCATGCCTGAGTGGCAAGGGCATAATCAGAGCGACAAGCTTCTCCAGAGTTGGTATTGCCGCCAGTTACGTTCCGCGCTTTTATTTCATGAGCCACGTATTGCGGCATTGCAGGTCAATCTGAAAGAAGCCTATTGCCACGAGTTGGCCATTAGTCTGGAGATGATGCTGTACCACGATGATGAGCCGCTAACGTTTGACCTGGTCTGGCAGAAGGGGAGCTGGCATCGCACGATGCCGCAGTAAATGACGGGAAACGCGATACGCGCAAGACGTATCGCGTTAGGTCACAATTAGTGGGAGATTCTGATTGCTGCTTTCAAGGCTGGAAGCCGGGATGGACTGGCACTGAGCTTATCAATCCCCATGGTGAGCAGTCGTGCTGTTTGCTGGATATCTCCAGCCATTTCGCCGCACATACTGACCGGAATTTCATTATTACGTCCGGCCTGACACACCATAGCAATAGCGTTAATCACCGCGTCATTACAATAATCGACCAGTTTCGCGACGGTGCTATTTCCTCTGTCTGCCGCCATAATATATTGCGTCAGATCGTTGGTGCCGATGGAAAAGAAATCGACTTCACTGGCTAATTTTTCTGCAATCATGACTGCAGCAGGAACCTCAATCATAATTCCCAGCGCCGGAAGATTTTCTGCAGTAAGTCCCAGCGGTTTTGCCTGCGTTTGTATCAGCGTTTTAACGGCGTTGACCTCCTCGAGCGTTGAAACCATCGGCAGCATAATTTGCAACGTTGGGTATTCTTTCCCGGCCCGGAGAAGTGCGCGTAATTGCGGAATAAATATTTGCGGATGCGCCAGGCACAACCGGATACCGCGAAGTCCCAGGAACGGGTTGTCCTCTGCGGGTAAAGGGTATGAAGGTAGCGGTTTATCACCACCAATGTCCAGAGTCCGGATCGTGACTGGTTTGTCGCCAAAAACTCGGGCGACAGAACAATACACACGGAACTGCTCTTCCTCATCAGGTAATGTCGCAGAATCGTGGAATAAAAACTCGGTACGCAGCAAGCCAACGCCCTCAGCGCCGTGAGACAGTGCGGCATCAATGTCTTGCAGATCACCAATATTCGCCAGCACGCTGATTTTACGCCCACCTTGCGTGACAGCGGGCAGCATGGCATCAGCTAACTGACGATCCCTTTGTTGCCGCCATGCTTCGGCGCGTTGCAGTAAATCCAGGCGGGTGACCTCATCCGGCTGTAGCCACAAACGGCCTGTTTCACCATCAAGAATGACCGTGTCGTTATCGCGGACGTTTTGCGGGGTAATAGCTGCCTTCACAATGGCAGGAATACCCATTGCTCTGGCAAGGATCGCTGTATGTGAAGTTGTTCCGCCATTATGAAGACAAATGCCAAGAATGTGTGCTTTATTCAGGCTGGTTATCTGTGATGGCAACAGATCGTTGGCTAACAAAATGCAGGGCGCGGTAGTGATAAAGTGTTGTTCACTTACCCCGCAAAGCTGGTTCAGTACCTGACGTGTAAGGTCACGGATATCTGCCTCGCGTTCACGTAAATACAGTGTTTCCGCCTGACAATATTGCTCTGCTAATGCCTGCATGACTTCTAACCATGCGAATTCCGCCTGTTTGCCCTTTGCCAGACGTTGCTGTAATTGCCGGTTAATCTCTGGATCTTCAAGCATCATTTTATGGGCGGCAAAAATATCGCCTTCAGGGCCTGCCGCTTTATCGGCAAGTTCACAAACAACAATGTCGATAGCAGACTCGATTCGCGACAGCTCTTCTTGCGGAGAATCGACGGTGCGCTGCGTAATTTCTGGTCGTTCGCAGGTAAACCATTTAACAGGACCAATAGCGATACCATTTTGTACTGACAAGCCTGATATTGCGCCATCGACAGGGGCGCTGACCACCGGCGTTTCCGTTAGCGGAATCTCTGAAGAAGCGAGCAGGTGAGCTTCACCAAAATGATTTTTCGCCAACGTTTCAATTGCCTTGAGAGCGTCACTGGCATCGGTGCCTTCGGCCTGGAAGATGATTTCATCGCCACAGCGGACGCCCAACATTGCCAGTTCGTTGAGACTGCGGGTGCTGGCGCGTTTATCGCCTTTGATGACGATAATGTTTGCCGAATATTGCGCTGATACTTTCAGGATGCTGGCTGCCGGACGAGCATGAATGCCGTGGGGATTACGTATCGTCCAGCAAAAAGTTTGCCATTCATCGCAATGATTGATTGGTGATATTGCTGGAATAACCTCGTCTGCAGTTGAGGATGGCGTGAGTTGCTGCTGTTTAGCACACAGCGCAAGATCCACTTCAGCGATAATCTCCGTCACCGAAAGCCCCGCTGCGGCAGACGTTACCGCTGACATGGCACCTTCCACTACAGGGGCGGCGAGCAGATAAATTGCACTTCTTTGCTCTTCAGAAAGCAGCTCCAGCGCCATCTCGGTACTAAGCAGCGCACTGCCCATATCCATGAGTACCAGAACGCCATCCGGTGACCAGACCGATTCAATCGCAGACATAATGGCAATAGCATCAGTGCCAATCGGATTTTGCGGATCATCAATACCTGCAGCAATGGCCAGAGGAACGTCCCCTCCAGACATCTGTAGTGCTAATTCCTCAATCCCCTGGGCGAGACGTAGACTATGAGAAACAATAACAATGGCAACCATAATTTATCCCGCGAATCCTTCCTGCATAGCCTTAATCATCAGCCAGGAGGAGGTCGCGCCTGGATCCTGATGGCCCACACTGCGAGCGCCGAGATAACTGGCACGTCCTTTTTTCGCCTGCATATTGATGGTGTTATCGACGGCTGTTGCCGCATCTTGCACCATCGTATTCAGCAGAAGGGAAGGCGACATTCCGGCTTGCAGGTTCTTTTTGGCTTCGTGGAGGACTGGAACCCAGACATCACACAGTGTTTTATCCCCTTGTTCTGCTTTTCCTCGTGCGATAACGCCTGCAATCCCTTCTTCCAGACACGCCAGCCACTCTTCCAGAGTTAATTCTGTTCTGGCTCCCACTGCCGCAGAAGAGCGAATAAATAATGTGCCGTAAAGAGGACCACTGGCACCGCCAACGCTGGAAAGTAGTTTCATGCCAGTATTTTTAAGGATATTGCCAATATGCTGACGTTCAATGTCGGGCAACGTCGCTTTCACGGCACTGAAACCACGATTCATATTGAGGCCGTGGTCGGCATCACCAATATCTCTGTCAAGTGCGGTTAGAAAATCTTGTTGTTCAGTGAGATGTGCAGCACAACTCTCCAGCCAGGCAATAACATGTTTGTTTTGAATTTTCATATAATGTCCTTATTAACATCCCCAACGAAGCGCTGGCGTATTGACCGGGGCATCCCAAAGTTGCAAAAACTCCGGGGTGCATTTCAGCAGGCTGATGGAAAATCCGGCCATATCTAATGATGTACAATAATTACCGACCAACTGGCGGCTAATTTTAATTCCCTGGCGCAGTGCGGCGCACATAAATACCCTGGCTACACCATATAACTCTGATTCAGGCGTGCTGCCAAGTCCGTTAATTAACACAATATATTCGGCATTTTGATCGAATGACTCATTCATTGATGATGCTTCAATCCATCCCCCCGCATGGCGATCCCAATGGCGTAATGTGCGTCGCCAGGGGGTATTATCCAGTAATTGCGCTATCACGCTGTCGATTAAAGTGTTCAGATCTTGCAAAGTGCGGCGTTCAATGCCGGGTTCACCGTGGATCCCGACACCAAATTCGATTTCATTATCAGCCAGTTCAAATGAGGGTTTTCCCGCGGCGGGAACCGTACAGGCTGACAGTGCGATGCCAAAAGAACGTGTGGCATTGTTAACATCTTTGCCAAGTTGCTCGCACTGCCCCAGGTTATATCCCTGAAGTGCAGCCGCACCGACAATCTTTTCAACAAAAACTGTACCCGCAACACCGCGACGTCCGGCTGTATACAGGCTATCTTTTACCGCTACATCATCATCAATAATGACGGTCCCAACGGCGATGCCTTCTTCGTGTAACATCTCGACTGCCGTTTCGAAATTCAGAATATCGCCAGTGTAATTTTTGATGAAAAACAGAACGCCAGAACCATTATCAACCGCTTTGGCACATTCGATCATTTGATCTGGCGTGGGCGATGTGAAGATTTCACCAGGACATGCACCGGTTAACATTCCCATACCGACAAAACCTGCATGCAGTGGTTCATGGCCTGAGCCGCCGCCTGAAATCAGCGCCACTGCATTATCGGTTTGTTTGCACCACACATATCGGGGTGCGTAATTTGCCTGCAGGTGTGGCCAGGTGGCGATGAGTCCTTCCATTTGTTCTGTGACAACAGAATCAATCTGGTTAATTAATTTCTTCATAGTCATTCCTGTTCTGATAAATTACGTAAATCGCGCTAAATATGCTTGCGAGATTAATTCTTCAGCCGCAATAAAACAAATCGCATGATAATAAGATTCATAATGAAACAGTTAATTCATGGTGTTGTTCCAAAATGAAATGGGACCAGCGTGGATATTGATATATTGTGATTAAGGCATGAAAAGTGTTTTTTATTATCATCTGCAGATGATGTTTTTTACAGCGCGATCATAAAACATAATTTTTCGCGAATGAAATGTTTGCCGCCACTGGATGCAACGAGTAGGTTAACAGTGAAGCAAAACAAGTTACGCGAGGAATGATATGGATAAGATTATTATAAGTCCGGCTAAATATATCCAGGGAAATGGTTCTCTGGATAATATTGCTACGTATGCGGCGAGTTTGGGAACAGAACCATTAATTATTGCAGATGAATTTGTGACCGGTCTGGTGGGTGACAGAGTAAGCCAGAGCTTTGCAAGAGAAAACATTATTGCGGATTTTGATGTTTTTTGCGGTGAATGCTCGCAAAATGAAATTTCTCGAATTCGTGAGAAATTTAATCAGCGTAAATATAATGTCGTTATTGGTATTGGCGGCGGTAAAACGTTGGATACGGCAAAAGCCGTAGCGTATTACCAAAAAATTCCGGTGGTGGTGGTGCCGACAATTGCTTCCACAGATGCGCCAACCAGTTCTCTGGCAGTAATTTACACCCCGGAAGGCCAGTTTAGCGAATATCTGTTTTTCCCGAAAAACCCGGATATGGTGATTATGGATACTGGCGTCATTTCAGCCGCGCCAGTGCGTCTGCTGGTGGCCGGTATGGGAGATGCATTGTCAACCTGGTTTGAGGCGAGAGCCAATCAGGCGTCAGGAAAAGCCACAATGGCAGGTGGGGCGTCGACACTGGCGGCACTGGCTATTGCCCGACTCTGTTATACCACGCTACTGGAAGATGGCTATAAGGCAAAAGTCGCGGTTGAACAAGGTGTTAGTACCAAAGCGGTAGAGAATATTATCGAAGCTAATACCTATCTTAGCGGCATTGGATTTGAAAGTAGCGGCCTGGCGGCAGCTCATGCCATTCATAACGGCATGACGCAACTGGAGGAATGCCATCATTGCTACCACGGTGAAAAAGTGGCATTTGGCGTCCTGGTACAGCTCGTACTGGAAAACGCACCACAGGAGGAAATTGAAACCGTACTCAATTTCTGCCATAGCGTTGGCTTGCCGACAAATCTTCATATGTTAGGCGTGAAGGAAATTAATAAAGATAAATTACGGGCAGTGGCTGAAGCCGCGACTGCTGAAGGGGAAACTATCCATAATATGCCATTCGTAGTAACAGCGCAGGACGTTCTTTGCGCAATTTTAACTGCACATCATTTGGGACTTTAAAAAATAATACGGCCTGTGCAAAGCAGGCCGTTGGTGTCATTTTAAATACTTCATTCGGGAATAAATATGACCAGTAACTGGAAACGTTGGATCACGCTGGCGTTATGTGGTATTGCCGGAAGTGCAATATATAAATTGCCTTATTTACGGGAAACCTATTACGACGCGATGCAGCAGGCTACAGGAGCGACTAATGCTGAACTTGGTTTTCTAATGACAGCCTATGGATTGGTGAACTTTTTATTATATCTACCTGGCGGCTGGGCTGCCGATAGATTTTCTGCACGTAAATTAATGACCTTTTCATTAATTTCCACCGGGATAAGCGGTTTTTATTATGCGACCTTCCCCTCGTATACCATGATCTGTTTGTTACATGCACTTTGGGCTGTTACAACCGTATTTACGTTTTGGGCCGTGTGTGTGCGAATTATTCGTACCCTGGGAACCAGCGAAGAACAAGGACGCTTATACGGTTACTGGTTTCTGGGTAAGGGATTAACCTCCATTGTACTGGGATTTCTTTCCGTGCCGGTATTTGCCAAATTTGGCGAAGGTGTTGATGGTTTACGGGCGACAATTATTTTTTATTCCGTAGTGACTATTCTGGCCGGTGTTTTAGCCTGGTTTGTTTGTCAGGATGAAACACACTGCGAAGATAAAGCGAATTTCCGTCTGGCAGATATGGCATTCGTGCTGAAAATGCCGACGGTTTGGCTGGCAGGTGTTGTGACCTTTTGTATGTGGTCAATTTATATCGGCTTTGGCATGGTCACGCCGTATCTGACGCAGATCCTGCATATGGGCGAATCGGAAGTGGCAGTTGCCAGTATTCTTCGCGCCTATGTGTTATTTGCGATGGGGGGATTAATTGGCGGACAACTGGCCGACCGCTGTGCGTCACGCACGCGTTTTATGATTTACGCCTTTATCGGCATGATTGTCTTTACTACCGTTTATTTCTTCCTGCCCGGTGAGTCGCGCTACGTCACGATTGCGCTGGCGAATATGGTTGCGTTGGGCGTGTTTATTTACTCTGCGAATGCCGTGTTCTTCTCAATTATTGATGAGGTTCGGATCCCGGCAAAAGTCACAGGGACTGCCGCGGGTCTGATCTCTTTACTGACCTATTTCCCGGAAATCTACTGCTACACGATGGTGGGCAATATGGTCGACCGCAAACCGGGTATTGCCGGTTATCAGGATGTTTTCCTGTTCATGTTGGTTTGCGCATTCATCGGCCTTATCGCCGCACTGGTCCTCCAGCGTGTGAATCGTAAAAGTAAAAATCAAGTCAATGAAATCACTGAAAACAATGCGGATTGCGCATCCTGAATCTGACGGGGGAACCAATGGTGGACATGATTAATGAAAGTGCACGGCAAACGCCAGTCATTGCACAAACGGACGTTCTGGTTATCGGGGGCGGTCCGGCAGGATTATCCGCAGCCATTGCGGCAGGGCGGTTAGGTGCCAGAACCATGATTGTTGAGCGCTACGGGTCGCTAGGCGGCGTATTGACGCAGGTCGGGGTAGAAAGTTTTGCCTGGTATCGTCATCCGGGGACGGAAGATTGTGAAGGGATCTGTCGTGAGTATGAAGGCCGCGCACGAGCGCTGGGTTTCACACGACCAGAACCTCAGTCAATTAGCGAAGTTATAGATACTGAAGGATTTAAAGTTGTCGCCGATCAGATGATTACGGAATCTGGCGTTGAGCCGTTATATCACTCCTGGGTTGTGGACGTGATCAAGGACGGGGATACGTTATGCGGTGTTATCGTCGAGAATAAATCAGGTCGAGGGGCAATTCTGGCGAAAAGAATCGTCGATTGCACGGGGGATGCTGATATTGTCGCTCGTGCAGGAGCGCCCTGGACGAAACGGAGCAAGGACCAACTGATGGGCGTCACCGTGATGTTCAGTTGCGCAGGTGTTGATGTGGCACGCTTTAACCGTTTTGTTGCGGAAGAACTTAAGCCGACCTACGCGGATTGGGGCAAAAACTGGACGATTCAAACCACGGGTAAAGAAGATCCGATGTTTAGCCCGTATATGGAGGATATTTTTACCCGCGCGCAACAGGATGGTGTGATTCCAGGTGACGCCCAGGCGATTGCCGGAACCTGGTCGACCTTTTCTGAAAGCGGTGAGGCTTTCCAGATGAATATGGTGTACGCCTTTGGTTTTGACTGTACCGATGTCTTCGATTTAACCAAAGCTGAGATTGCTGGAAGGCAGCAAGCATTATGGGCAATTGACGCACTACGCCACTATGTTCCGGGCTTTGAAAATGTACGGTTACGCAATTTTGGTGCCACGCTGGGGACGCGTGAATCACGGCTTATTGAGGGGGAAATACGTATTGCTGATGATTACGTCCTTAATCAGGGGCGTTGTTCGGACAGTGTAGGGATTTTCCCGGAATTTATTGATGGTTCCGGTTATCTCATTTTGCCAACGACCGGGCGTTTCTTTCAGATCCCTTATGGTTGTCTGGTGCCGCAAAAAGTGGAGAACCTTTTGGTCGCCGGTCGCTGTATTTCCGCAGGCGTAGTTGCACATACTTCTATGCGTAACATGATGTGTTGTGCCGTTACCGGTGAGGCCGCAGGTACTGCCGCCGTGGTTTCGCTACAGCAAAATTGCACCGTGCGTCAGGTTGCTATCCCTGATTTGCAAAACACGCTGCAACAGCAGGGCGTACGTCTGGCATAACAACAAGGCGCAGAGAGCTGAAAGCCTGTCTGCGCCTTGCAGGAGAAAGACCATGAGGGACGATGACCTTGAGCACTTAAGTGCCAATTACTGGATAACCACAGTTCTCTGCGGCCTCTTTTTGGGGATATTCCTGTTCATGCTGCAACAGCATCAGCGTGGTTTAGCGCTGTATTGTATTGCGGCACTTTCACTTATTTGCGCCTTTTTTTCTTTACGCCTTTCCCGACAATTGCAACACATGAAAAAGGAACGGCGAAATATTCGTCCTCATTGAATGAAAACATTCAGGAGACTGAAATGCAATATTTAAAAAAACGCTTTTCTTTGATTGAACTGAATGTGTTTATCCCAGCAATATTATTTATTGCGGTAATCATTCTGTGCTTGACGATATATCCGCAAGATACCAGTCAGTATATAAATAAAATACATCATTTTTTGACCTGGGAAATGGGTGGAATTTTTCTGGTCATGACTTTTCTGGTTGTACTTTGTTGTCTGTGGCTGGCCTTCTCACGTTATGGCGATATCTTGTTAGGTCAGTCGGGAGAAAAACCTGACTTCAGCTTGTTAACCTGGCTTGGACTTATTTTTACTTCTGGAACGGGGGGCAGCTTGTTATATCTGGCCTCTGTAGAGTGGATTTGGATCATTCAGCAACCGCCTTTTGGCGCAACAGCAGGAAGCGCTCAGGCTGCTCGTTGGGCCTCTGCTTATGGCATGTTCCATTGGGGGCCGTCCGCATGGGCATGGTATTTGATTTGCGCCGTTCCTATTGGTTGGTTTATGCATGTTAAGAAAACGAACTCATTAAAGGTCAGTGATTTATGTCGTGGATGCCTGGGGACGCATGCTGATGGTTTTTGCGGACATTGTGTAAACTTTTTCTATATGTTTGGTTTGCTCGGCGGCGCGGTAACGTCTCTGGCGCTGGGAACGCCGATGATTTCTGCCGTATTTTGCCATGTGTTCCATCTGGATCCTGCCGGGCAGTTTATCAATGTCATGGTTATTTTTATCTGGACGCTAGTGCCATTATTCATTCTCTTTTTTGGACTTAAAAAAGGTGTGGCATGGGCCAGTAACTGGAATATTCGTGCTGACATTTTGATGCTACTGGCAATACTGATTTGTGGACCAACGGCATTTATACTTAATCAATCAATTGATGGTCTCGGCCTGATGCTGCAAAATTTTGTAGCGATGAGTTTAAGTACCGATGCTATTGGTCGTAGCGGATTTCCACAGATGTGGACCGTATTTTATTTTTCATGGTGGGTCGTGTATGCCATCCCATTCGGTTTATTTATCGCCCGTATTTCAAAAGGAAGGACGATCCGGCAATTGATTGTATGTGGAACTCTGGCAGGTTCATTGGGATGCATGGTTTTTTACATGGTACTGGCTAATTTCGGCTTATCGTTGCAGACAACTCATGTCATCGATTTTGTTCCCATACTTAACGAACAAGGGCGAGGCGTTGTCGTTTCTCGTTTACTGGAGCAGCTACCCGCAAGTCAGGTGTTTTTGGTTGCTTTTGGGGCTATAGCATTAATTTCATATATTACCGGACACTGTACTGTGGGTTATGCCCTCGGTTTTGCGACGCAAAAACGGGCAGATAGTGAGAGTGAACCGGCATTCTGGAACGTGGCATTTTGGTTGATTATGACTGGAATCGTCGCCATCACACTCTATCTTCTTGATGCGCAGAGTTTGCAGCCGCTACAAACGGTCTCTATCCTGGCCGGACTACCGCTTTGCGGCGTAGTGTTTATTTTATTGACGAGTTTTTTGACACAGCTTGCGGCTGAAGAGAAAAACGCGAGAGATGAATAATGATGTTCAGGAATGCCCGGTAATTTGCATTATCGGGCATTTTACCGAACGGGAATTAACTCAGGATCGCACGAAAATATCCCGCCAGATTTTCTCCAAGACGAATTAAATTATTTTCTCCCTGACTCAGCGCGGTCGGTAAATTGCAAGGGCCGTTGACGACAGAAAAACAGGCTTCTATTCCACACTGGCGTAACTCATTCAGATCAAGTTGATCATCGATATACCCGGCAATTGCGATAACCGGAACGCCCATCATCTGGGCAACTTTGGCTGCGCCTACGGGCGCTTTGCCATTCAGGCTCTGACTATCTAATTTCCCTTCACCGACAATGGCCAATGCTGCGTATTTTAAATGTTGGGTATATTGAATCGCTTCCAGCACGAGCGAAATACCCGGTTGTAAGCGAGCATCGAGAAAAGCCATCAAGGCCGCGCCAACGCCGCCAGCCGCCCCGGAACCGGGTATCGTATCGACTTCTTTACCACAACAACGGTAGATGCAACGGGCATAGTTTTTCATTCCCTGTTCCAGTTGCTCAAGGTCGTCAGCACTGGCCCCTTTTTGTTGAGCAAAAACCCGGGTCGCGCCGTTATCGCCGGTTAGTGGGTTGGTGACATCACAGGCTGCAATAAATTTCACATTTTTCAATCGTGGATCGAGGTGCTGTAAGTCAATGTGGTGAATTGCCGCCAGCCCCATCCCATTAACAGAGACTGATAGCCCTTCGGCGTCTGTAAACGATGCGCCAAGTGCCGACATCAACCCAATACCGCCATCATTTGTAGCACTGCCACCCAGGCATAGAATAACGGTATCAATATTGTGTTCCAGGGCGGCGAGAATAAGTTCGCCAGTGCCAAACGACGTCGTATAAAGGGGAGAACGCTGGACAGGAGAAACCAGTTCCAGCCCTGAAGCTTGTGCCAGTTCTATCACTGCGGTGGTTTGGTTGCCTAAAATACCGTATTGCGCATGTATTGATTCGCCAAGCGGTCCGGTGACTGTTTTAGTGTAAAACGTACCGTCAGTCGCATGAATGAGTGTTTCGAGCGTGCCTTCGCCGCCGTCAGCCACGGGCAAACACACCAGTTGGCTGCCAGGCAGGACCTTGCGCCAGCCGGTTGCCAGCGCTTCGGCGACTTTCCATGCGGGAAGGCATTCTTTAAAGGAGTCGGGGGAGATAACTATCTTCATAGCAGGTCTCTCAAAATAGGGGAATGGGGCAGGGCAACGAGTGAACGAAGGGAACCGGTGGTTCCCTTAATTCATTATTTACGGATAGTGAAATTGGCTTGTGTTTCAAGCGCCCGAATTAACGCAGAATGATCCCACTCTTTACCACCGAGCGCGGCGCAGGCACTAAATAATTGTTGCGTCATAGCCGTGTTAGGAAGAGGGGTATTCAACAGGCGAGCATTCTCCAGTGCCAGATTCAGATCTTTTTGATGCAGACTAATACGAAAACCGGGTTCGAATGTTCCTTTAATCATCCGTTCGCCATGAACTTCCAGCACGCGAGAGGAGGCAAACCCTCCCATCAGCGCTTCACGTACGCGGGCGGGATCGGCACCTGATTTACTGGCAAAGAGCAGGGCTTCAGCCACTGCTTCAATATTCAGTGCAACAATAATTTGGTTAGCGACTTTGCACGTTTGACCATCACCGACGTTACCGACCAGAGTGATATTTTTACCCATCAATTCCAGAATCGGTTTGATCTGTAAATAAACCTCTTCACATCCGCCAACCATAATGGAAAGCGTCCCGGCTTTCGCGCCAACTTCACCGCCAGAGACGGGCGCATCGATATATTCCGCGCCTCCCGCGATAATACGTTGTGCAAATGCTTTGGTGGCAACCGGGGAAATTGAACTCATATCAATCACAATTTTCCCGTGGCTTAAACCGTGTATTACGCCATAGTTGGGATGGAAAAGAACATCCTCAACATGTGGGGTATCAGGGAGCATGGTGATGATGACCTCACACTCCTGCGCGACTTCACGCGGTGTAGAGCAAACAATGCCACGTTCACCAATAAGCTCTTGCGGTGCAGGTTCAAAATGCGCTGAAAAATAAAGAGTATGTCCGGCTTGTTGTAAATTATAAGCCATCGGCTTACCCATTATGCCGGTGCCGATAAATCCAATATTCATGATAAATACCTCAGGGATTAAAATTGAGTCTCGTTTTTTAGCCAGCGTAGACTTTCAGTCGTTGTCGTAGATGGAATATATTCGCAACCAATCCATCCCTGATAACCAATCTGGTCTATATAATTTAACAACCACGGGTAATTGATTTCTCCCGTCCCTGGTTCATGACGCCCAGGGTTATCGGCTAATTGAATATGTCCAATGTTATTCAGGTTGTTTTTGATTGTTGTAGCAATATTCCCTTCCATGATTTGCATATGATAAATATCGTATTGATAGCGAAAATCAGGATGATTTACATCATGAATAATATTGAGAGCTTGTCTGGTGTTGTTAACAAAAAAACCGGGAATATCTTTTGTATTAATGGATTCCAGAACTAACTTTATGCCATGAGAAGCCAATTTATCTACTGCATAGCGCAAATTTTCGACCAGTGTTTCATGACATTGTTCATGCGAATAACCACCTGGATGTTTTCCTGCAAGGCAATTAACTTGTGAACAATTAAGGGCCAATGCATACTCTATTGCCCTGGAAACGCCCTTCTGAAATTCTTTTGCCCGACCAGGATGACATGCAATACCCCGTTCACCCTCTTGCCAGTTACCCGCAGGAAGATTAAACAGAACCTGCGTCAGATTATGTTGATGTAGTTGCGAAACCAACTCATCTGCGGAAAAGTCATAGGGGAAAAGATACTCAACGCCGTGGAATCCTGCGTGACTTGCCTGTGCAAAACGTTCAATAAATGGATACTCGGTAAAGAGCATAGATAAATTTGCTGCAAACTTTGCCATAATCCTGTTTCCTTATAAATCGAGAATTTCTTCAAATTCTGTGACTTTATTAATGTCAGGTCCCATAGCGATATTAGTCACGCGTTCAGTAATAATTTCCACAACAACAGGTACGTGAAATTCGTCACGCAAACGCTGGGCTTCTTGCAGTGCAGGCGCAATATCCTGTGATGCGAATACGCGAATCGCTTTACATCCTAATCCTTCAACCACAGCTTTATGATCAACGCCATAACCATTAATTTCTGGAGCATTAATATTTTCAAATGACAGTTGAACGCAATAATCAATATCAAATGCACGTTGTGATTGACGAATCAAACCAAGATAAGCGTTGTTAAGTAAAATATGGATATACGGAAGATTAAATTGTGCGCCGACGGCTAATTCTTCAATCAAGAATTGAAAATCGTAATCACCGGATATTGCCACAACGGGAACAGATGGATCAGCTTTTACCGCGCCCAGTGCTGCGGGCATTGTCCAGCCTAGCGGCCCAGCCTGACAGGCATTAATCCAGTGGCGTGGGCGGTAAACATGTAAAAATTGGTTTGCGGCGATTTGCGCCAGACCAATTGTCGAAATATAGCGTGTCTCCGGTCCGAAAACCTTATTCATTTCGTGATACACGCGCTGCGGTTTAATTGGATTGCAGTCAAAGTCTGAACGACGAAGCATTGTGCGTTTACGCTCGGCACATTCGGCAATCCAGCGACTGCGGTCTTTCAGTTCTCCACGTGACTTCATATCACGGGCGACCTGAATAAATAGCGTTAAGGCGCTTTCAGCATCAGAAACAATGCCCAGATCCGGCGCAAATATCCGGCCAATTTGTGCAGGTTCGATATCAACATGAATGAATTTGCGGCCTTCGGTGTAGGTCTCAATGGCTCCGGTATGACGGTTTGCCCAACGGTTACCGATACCAAAAACAAAATCGGAGGCCAGATAACTGGCGTTACCATAGCGATGACCCGCCTGACATCCCATGCGACCAATCATTAGGGGATGATCATCTGATAATGCGCCCCAACCGCGTAAGGTTTGAATGACGGGAACGCCAGTTAACTCGACAAACTCACACAACAATTCACTCGCTTCGGCGTTAATAATGCCACCGCCAGCGATGATGACGGGCTTTTCGGCGTCATTTAGCATTTCTAATGCGCGTACAGCCTGGGCCCGTGTTGCCTGAGGTTGCCAGGGGGTTAGTGGCTGATAGAGATCGATATCAAACTCAATTTCGGTCATCTGAACATCAAAAGGGAGATCTAAAAGAACCGGGCCAGGGCGGCCTGAACGCATTTCCCAGAAGGCTTTCTGGAATATCCCCGGCAACTGACCCGCTTCGAGAATTGTGCGAGCCATTTTGGTTACTGGCGTGGCGATAGCCTCAATATCGACGGCCTGGAAATCTTCTTTATGAAGTTTTCCTACGGGAGCTTGACCAGTAATGCAGAGAATAGGAATGGAATCCGCAGAGGCAGAATACAGCCCGGTAATCATATCAGTGCCCGCAGGGCCTGATGTGCCAATACACACGCCAATATTGCCATTCTGACTGCGGGTGTAACCTTCAGCCATATGCGAGGCGCCCTCAACATGACGGGCCAGAATATGATCAATACCGCCTGATTTTTTCATCGCGGCATAGAGTGGGTTTATTGCTGCGCCGGGTACACCAAAAGCAACGCTAATGCCTTCTTTTTTCAGTATTTCTACTGCAGCTTCGATTGCACGCATCCTCGCCATACATTATTTCTCCTGATATTTACGCTGAGTTGAATAGTCAGTCAATTTTGGAATTTAACGATGAAATATCTTTGAGGAAATAAAAGGGCAGAACAAATTTCGCTGCACTGTTTCACAGTGAAACAACTCGTATGCCTGTGTTGTTTCAGTTTGAATAATTATAAATATCAAACGCAAAGATTTCAGATGTTGTTGGCAGTTTTAAAATTTATCTAATGTATCATTCGTTTTTTATTGCTTTAACGGTTATTATTTCTAATGTATGTGTGATTACATTGTTGATAAGGTCTGTTTTTGTAATGATCCAGGCTAGATATTATTGCGTTTGATCAAGCTTACTGGCATAGCATTCTGATACAAGTTCTGAAAATGACTTGAATGGATATTATTATAATGAATAAAGAGTCGTATCATAATGATCTAAAAAATAAATGGAAAATGTTTGTTAAGCATGGTTGGGTCGCGACAAATTCGACTAATCATGTGATGCTGAGGTCATGGCAAAAATGTCTCAAGCATTGTGACCCTCGCCACTGGAACACGCCTGTCAAAGCTTCCGGGCAAACATTGCAGACGATTTTTTCTCGTAACGAAGAGTTTATTAGAATTTCACAAAGAGTTGTTGAAGACCATTTCACCCTGGCTGGTGACGACCGGTTGGCATTTTTGATCATTGATCCACACGGCTGGGTTCTATCGTTGAATGCAGCAGGCGATTATTCCAGTCAATTGCGAGAGTTAGGAATTGAATCTGGTATGTCATGGGCCGAAGATGGCATTGGAACCAATGTATATAGTCTTTGTCGGGAAACAAATTTATATACACAACTGGAAGGAGCAGAACATTTTAGTGAACAGCTACATTGTTATGCGATGAGCGCTGCTCCGGTCATTGATTATTATGGTAATATCCATGGATACATTGTATGTATAATTGAAACCACCGCCGAGCTTGTTAAATTAAAAACATCATATTCATGTGCAACAGAAATCGCTAATTATATCTATATTGAGAATGAACAAAAGTTAATAAACAAAGTACTTTGCCAGCATAATGCTGTGATTGAATGTATGGATGACGGTTTTATTTGTTGGAATAGTCATTCTTTAATTACGATGGTTAATTCTCAAGCACAAACACTATTGAATATTGATAAAGAAAGTTTAATTGGTCAGAACATCCGAAAAGGATTCGTATTTCCGCCGATTTTGAATGAGGCAATTACACAACGAAACAAACTATCGCAAAAGCAAATTGTCCTCGAATGCCGTGGCGAATTTATTGAACTTATGGTTACCCTTCGCCCGTTAAGCGATGGTTCATTTTTGCTTTTTCTTCATCCATTAGACAAAATCAGGAAAATAGCCCAACAGCAAATAAGCACTAATGCAAATTTTACCTTTGACAGTTTACATGCGGCTTCAGGTGGTATGAAGCAGGTATTACTTATCGCTCGCCGGGCAATTAAATCCATCTCTCCTATTTTGATCAATGGCGAAGAAGGTGTGGGAAAATTGAGTTTGGCGATGGCAATACATAATGAGAGCGAGCAACGTGATGGGCCATTTATTTCTGTAGATTGTCAGATGCTATCACCAGAAAATATCTTACACGAACTTCTTGGCTCTGATGTTGGCCCTTCGCCATCGAAATTTGAACTGGCTCATAATGGCACCTTATATCTGGATAAAGTCGAATATCTATCAGGGGAAGTTCAGAGTGTTTTATTGAAAGTATTGAAAACGGGGCTTGTTACTCGCTCAGACAGCCATCGTTTGATCCCCGTACGCTTTCGCCTGATTACATGTACCAGTAGTTCTTTACGTGAGTACGTGCAACAAGGGGCTTTTAGCCGACAGCTATATTATGAGATCTCCATGAATGAAATTGAAATTCCGCCATTGCGCAAACGTCGTGAAGATCTCAAGCAAATGATTGACGATATTATTGATAAGTATCAGGAGCGCACTCGAAAAAAAATGACAATCACGCCTGACGCAAATTCAGTTCTGCTTGAGTACCGTTGGCCTGGGAACATCTCCGAGTTCAAAAATCGAATGGAGAAGGTATTTATTAACTGCAATCGGCTTGTCCTCGGGTTAGAGAATATTCCTCTGGATATCCGACAAAATAACAGTAGTGGCGACGATGATATCCCTCATCTTACTTCACTGGCAGAATTGGAGATGCAAGCTATTGAGCATACATGTCGTGTCTGCGAATGGAATCTAACTAAAGCAGCTGAAGTATTAAAAATTGGTCGTACAACATTATGGCGCAAACTTAAAATCTATAATCTCTATCCAAATGTTGAGCATGCAGATTGATGCTTTTCAAATTGAAATAATTTTAATGTCGCAGTGTTTCATTTTGGTGCAGTGCTTTAATGGTATTGAAATATTGTGATGTGCTCCATAAATGCCAATGTGGTGATTAGCCAGGGAGACGGAAAATGTGTTTACACTCCTGAAATAATAAAAAACAGGCAAAGAGAGATGATCTCCTTGTATGTCTGTATTAGCATGATGTTGCTTGTTAATAATTAAAAATATCAACGCGCTTATATAAGCGCGGGGGATTGTTTTACTCAATTATTGAATACGGAGATAAAGTATGGAATTTTATCTGGAACCCGCTCGTAATATACCTGTACTGGCAACCACGGAAGTGTTAGTTGTTGGTGGTGGTCCATCGGGTATTGCCGCAGCAATGAGTGCCGCTCGTGAAGGCGCAGCTACTATGCTGATTGAACGTTTCGGTTGTTTTGGCGGAATGATGACAACGGCTGGCGTTGAGTCAATTGCCTGGTGGCGTCATGAAAATACGGTAGAGTCAGGTGGACTGGCACGCGAAATAGAAGAAACGGCAAAATCAATGGGGGCGTCCAGCCCTGAGCCGCAATCGAATAGTCAGGCTATTAACGCCGAGCGTTTCAAACTGGTTGCGGATGCAATGCTTGAACAGGCAGGTGTGCGCCGCGTACTACACATTACCGCCGTTGATGTTATCAAGCAGGGCAATAATTTACTCGGCGTAATAACAGAGAGTAAATCTGGTCGTCAGGCTATTTTGGCAAATGTCATTATTGACTGTACTGGCGATGCTGATATTGCATGGTTTGCCGGAGCACCATTTATTAAGCGTGAACGCGAAGAGCTAATGTGTATGACAACCGTTTTTAGTTGCGCAAATATAAATAAAAACGCGTTCATGCAAAATATTAAGAGCACGCAACCTAAATATGGAGACTGGGGGGCGGATGAAGAAAATAAAAATTGGTCTTATGATGTTCATGAATCTTGTCGCGATATGTTTAGCCCTTATCTGGGCAAAGTCTTTGCGAAAGGAAAATCGGCAGGGATTATTCCTGAAGATGTGACGTTAGGTGGTTCCTGGAGTACGGTCACCGAGTATGGTGATGCGAATTACTTGAACGTTGTCAGCATCCCTGCCGTTGATTGTACAGATGTTTTTGACCTGACGCGTGCCGAAATAGAGGGCCGCAAACAAGCCATGCAGGCGATAGAAGCGTTGCGTCAATTCCAGCCAGGATTTGAACAGGCACAATTAAAAAATTTCGGTATGACGGTGGGAACAAGAGAATCAAGACATATTATTGGGAGAGCTCAGCTTACGGAAAATGATATTTGTAATGAGGGACGTCATGCGGATTCAATAGGGGTATTCCCTGAGTTTATAGATGGAAATGGTCATCTTAAATTACCTCTTGAAGCGAACTATTTTCAAATCCCTTATGGCGTAATGATTCCGCAGCAAGTTGAAAACCTGTTGGTTTGCGGACGGGCAATCGATGCAGATAATTTCGCCTATGCGACAATCCGTAATATGGGGTGTTGTATTGTCACTGGAGAAGGTGCAGGGACTGCCGCTGCTATTGCCATTAAAAATAACACTACCGTTTCACAGGTAGATATTCAGACGGTACAGGAACGCTTACAGCAAAATGGCGTAAAAGTCTTTTAACAGGGAATAAAGTTATGAGAGAAAAACCCAGTTTTTATGTCGCGCTTACACCGATCATTTTTATGATGATCGTGTTGGTTGTTGGCATCGGTGTTATGGGCTGGCCTGCCAGCGTCTGTTTATTAATTTCAGCGGCGTTTTCCTGCATTATTGCAATGGCTAAGCTGAAATATACCTGGGATGAAATCCAGGGGTTTATTATCGATAAGATTTCGGCGGTGATGGCACCGGTACTTATCGTTATTTTCGTTGGCTTTATGGTCGCGACATGGAGCTATGCAGGTACACTGCCGATGCTGGTTTATTACGGTATGTTACTGGTTGCGCCCGCATGGCTTTATGCCATAGCGTTTTTTCTGAACGCAGTATTGTCCTATGTTTCCGGGGCATCATGGGGATCTGTCGCTTCTATTGGTGTTGCATTAATGGGCATCGGTTCCGGCTTACATGCCGATCTTCCAATTCTGGCGGCAGCCATTGTTACCGGGGCTTATTTTGGTGACAAACTTTCACCGTTAAGTGATACCACCAACCTGACTTCAGCGGTAACCAAAACTAAACTTTATGATCTGATTAAATATTTACTCTGGACGACCATCCCATCAACGATTATTAGCCTGCTGTTTTTTACCTGGCTGGGAATGATTCATACTTCTACGGGCTCTATTTCACCAGAAAGCATGCAGATGCTGGTACAGCTCAAAGAGTTATATAAGTTTGGTCTGTTACCGCTACTGCCTATGCTTATTGTTCTGTGCTTTACCTTTTTGCGTTTGCCTACAGTACCGGCATTATTAAGCAGTGCGTTCGTGGCCGTATTGGTTGGATGGCTGTATCAAGGTTTCCCGCTGGCCGAAGGTATTAAGGCCACAATGAGTGGTTTCCGTCTGACGATGATCACTGATTCAACGACGCTGTTACCTTCTGTGAAAGAACTGCTTGAACAAGGTGGTCTTAATAACCAGGGCGGATTCCTGTCATTTATTATCTGCGCCATGATGTTTGCTGGCATCCTGACGGGAACAGGAATGATGGATGTCACATTACAAAGTGCGGCAAACAAAATAAAAAGTGCCTTTGGCGCTATTCTGGCAAGCGGTGTTTTAGCGATCATCATTAACTTACTTACCGGTTCTGATGGTTTGAATAAGATTGTTATTTCCGAATTGATGATGAAGAAATTCGAAGATCTTAATTTATCACCGTTAGTCTTAGCCCGAACGCTGGAAGATTTTGGCACCATGAGCGCGCCAATTATTCCGTGGTCAGCTGCCGGATTGTATATGGCGACAACACTAGGCGTGCCGACGTTTAGTTACTTGCCGTACTGTGTATTCTGTTTCTGCTCGATGATATTTGCGTTGATCTATGCTTCTACAGGTTTCCGTTTACTGCGCTTCAACGAAGCAAAGGCCTGAGTTATTCAAGATAATAAATGCGTTTGCCGGATGGATTAATCTCCATCCGGCGTTAATGTCAAAATTGCATGTTTTGCAGAATAATGTCAGCTAAGCACAATCTCCAGCTCGCGCAGTTCACGCCAGAAGCGTTCGGCAACTGGATTCATGCGGGTATTCATCCGGTATGCATAGGCCTGAATCGGGATAACTAATTCGTCCCGATTCAGTACAACGAGCTGCCCGCTGCGAATTTCTTGTTGTATGGCGTACTCCGGTAGCCAGGCAATCCCACAGCCGTCGAGGGCAACCTGCTTTAATAACTCGCTCATTGAAGACACGAAAAAGGTGCTGAAACTTAACTCACCGTGGCGCGTCAGGGTGCGGTTAATCAATCGCCCCATGTAGGAGTTGCGGCTGTAATTCAGTAACGGAAAGTGTGGCTGAGCGAGGTTAAAAAGTGCTTCTCCATGTTCGTCACTGGCGCAGACGGGGAACAATTGAGATTCAAATAAGAGAATGTGGTCAAACGGCGCTTCCAGCAAATCTTCGTCGTGAAAGGAAAAAATACAATCACTTTGCCCTTCACGCAGTTTATCGACCGCTTCATCGACATCAATGGCTTCAATTGCCCAGGTAAAGAGCGGCGGCATCTGGCTGATAATGGACGGTAACAGACCGAGGGAAAGAGAGTGTGCAGCGGCTATCTTGATTTTACGTTGCGCGTAATCGCTGCCGCCACGCAGCTCTGCCAGATTACTTTCTAACTGTTGCAACAGATGGCGGATCTGCGAATGGAAGATTTTCCCTTGTTCCGAGAGTTGCAGCGGCGTTACCTGGCGGTTAAACAATTCAACACCAATCGCCTGTTCCAGTGCACGGATGCGGCGGCTGAATGCTGGTTGCGAGATGTTGCGACTGACTGCCGCCTGGGAAAAATTGCGACATTTTTCCAGGGTCAGAAAATCATAAAGCCATTTGGTTTCAATGTTATGCAAAATCGCACCACAGTCATCCATTACGTTATACTCTGTTAGCCGCCCTTGCGGGCATTCTACGTCCATTCGGGCGGCTGACAACCGTTTATGCCGTTTCAAACGTTCCTTTCACGCAGGCTTTGCCGTCTTTGACCATCAGTTTGCCGCGAGCGTATACCTGCTCAATGCGTAATTCAGGCGTCATGACCAGTAAGTCTGCGTCATTGCCTGGCAGAATTTCGCCTTTCCCGGTCAGGTTAAGGAAACCGGCTACGCTACTGGTGAGCGGGCGCAGGGCATCGCTGATACTGAAATCATAGTCTTTGACCAGCACCTGCACGGTTTCCAGCAATGTTTCAAAACCTGCAACACCGATATGGGTTAAATTTCCTTCGTCATCAAAGAACGGCTGGCTACCGTTGCCGTCGGAGCTGAGAGTGACGCGTGCCAGCGGAATACCCGCCTGAACGGCGCGGGCAATACCTTCGGCAGGGGCGACCGGTTCGTCAATGCTGCTGGTGATGTCGATGGTGCCGCCTTTGCGCGCGAACTCCAGCGCCTGCTCAAACAACGGAACGTTGCGGTTAACGTGGGTCGGCAGCAGCTTGCTGATCGGCACATCGCAGTTTTCCAGCAGGTCATAGACAGGCTGTAACGCCTTTTTGCTGTCACCCATGTGGAACACGGTGACGCCAGGTTTACCGCCGAGCAAACCGCCAACGCGGGATTCCGCCGCCATATTAGCCAGGTGATAAACGTCCGGTGCGGCAGAACGGTGATCAGAGATGGCGCATTTCACGCCAATCACGCGATCGATAATCGCCACGTCTTTTTCCACGGAACCCGTAATAGTGCGGGAAGGGACATGATAAGCGCCGGTCAGCATCCAGGCACTGATGCCTTCTTCATTGAGCGCACGGGTCTTGGCGAGCAGGGATTCCGGGTGGCGAGAGATAGAGTCGGTGCCCAGCAGACCAACCACTGACGTGACGCCCGCTTCCGTCAGACGACTTAACGCCACTTCCGGCGTGCGCGTCGTGGGACCTGCTTCGCCGCCACCACCAATCAAATGGACGTGTTGATCAATAAAACCTGGGCAGAGGATCTGCCCGCTGAGATCGACAACCGTGCAGTCCGGTACGATGTCAGAAGGGATGTTGCTGGCAACGGCAATAATTTTGCCGTTAGCGACGAGGACATCGCAAATTCCCCGATCTTCCGGCGCATACAAATGCGCTCCCTGCAGCAGGGTAAAACCGGCTGCGGTATAATCAATCATGGTAACTCCTTGTTAAACAATAAGCTGCATAACCCAGATCGACAGCAATGCGTTAATCACGCAGACCGTAATGATATGCGGATAATATTTGGCATTCACTTCGGCTGTCCCCAGGCAGCGACCGACATTTTGCACCGGGTTGCCCATTAAATACATCGCGGGCAGTAAAACGGTGACATCGTGGCCGGTTAATGCGCCAGCGGTTGCCAGACTGGCGGCAACACCGACTGCGCCGCCCATGCTCATCAATGCGGCTAAAAGGACGGTTGCCGCTTCACCGGGCAATCCCCACAGCGCCATTACGGGTTCACAGATATGTCCCACCCAGTCGAGCAGGCCAGTAATTTTCAGCGCCTGGATGATGACAAAGGCCATCACCACGTTTGGCAGCAGGTTGGTGGTAGCGATAGTAAAGCCACGGCGCGCGCCATCAATAAACATATCCATGACGTTTTTGCGGACCTGAGTTGTCATGCTTGCGCTCCTTGCGTTGGGTTGCGACGTTCTTCGAAGTTAAGCCAGACGCGCAAAATGTTGGCTCCGACAAATTTAAACACCAGGATGACGGCTAAAGGTACGATTACGGACGTGCCCAGAAAGGCAAACACTGCGACGCCGGAAGAGAAGTAGTTGGTGATGATGGCGCTACCGCTGGTTTGATAGGCGGCAAAAATCACTTTATCACGTTCGGTAATTTCCCCTTCCTGCGCCAGTTCTTTGGTCATACCCGCGGCGGCATCGGTGTTTTGCAGGTTAGCAATCAGCGCCAGTGAACAGATGCCTGGAATGCCCAACAACGGTTTTAGCACGGGCGTCATTAACTGCTGCGCGGCGCGCAATCCGCCAAGACCATCGGTAATCGAGATAATTCCCAGAGAGAGAATCACTGACGGAGCCAGTTCCAGCGCGAAGAGAAAGCCATCTTTAGCTCCTGTGCCACCTGCGCCGCGAAACGAGGTGGTAGCGCCATTCGCACCAGGCAGTTGCCCAAACGATCCGTTCAGAACGGAAAAGTCAAAAACGCGCCACCAACTGTCTGTCCCGGAAAAAACTCCGGAAAAAAAGATAATCGTGAGAAAAAAGGCCAGATACCCTTTAACACCCACTTTTTCTGTCGCCAGCTCCCCAGCTACAGCATCCCCTTGTTGTGTCATAACAATCCCCATTGTTTTTTTGTGTATGTGTGTTGCTTGAGCCAGGAAAATTCCTGGAGCTGAAAAACCTTATCAGCCATGTGGGTATGGGGAAAATGCAAGTATGTTTCTTGCTATGCGTTTTTTGCATAGCGGAAAAATGACTCTGTGTGGCAAAGGTTCTGCGCAGGATTGAGTTGCAGAAAATTCATAAACCCAGTGACAATGACATCAGTAAATAAAAACAGAAAATCCAGGGACGAAAACGCGATGGCAAAATACAACGACAAAGAGCTGGCAAAGACGAGCAAGTTTTTAAGTTTTGTCCTCCGACATAAACCAGAGGCAATTGGCATCGTGCTGGACGGTGAAGGATGGGCGGATATCGATAAGCTCATACTCTGTGCCCAAAAAGCGGGCAAGCGGTTAACCCGCGCATTACTGGATACCGTTGTCGCCACCAGCGATAAAAAGCGCTTTAGTTATTCCAGTGATGGTACGTGTATTCGCGCCGTTCAGGGGCATTCGACTTCGCAGGTCGCCATTGGCTTCATCGAAAAAATACCGCCACAATTTCTCTACCACGGTACGGCAAGCCGTTTTCTTGACGAGATAAAAAAACAAGGGCTGATTGCAGGGGAGCGCCATTACGTGCATCTCTCTGCTGATGAAGCAACGGCACGCAAAGTGGGAGCAAGACACGGATCGCCGGTTATCTTAACCGTCAAAGCACAGGAAATGGCGAAACGAGGCATCCCTTTTTGGCAAGCGGAAAACGGGGTCTGGCTGACATCAACGGTTGCGGTTGAGTTTATTGAGTGGTAAGGGAAACACTCCTCATGAAGTAACCACTTGCAGCTTAAATAATTGCGCTGTGCTGATAAGCGCAGCAATAAACAACGCCGCCGCGCCGCAGAGAGTGGCGCTGGCAAGCGCCGATGTTCCATTGCCAAGCATACTGGTCAGCGCCGGGCCAAGAATTTGCCCAATGCCGTAAATGAGCGTCACAAAGCCTAAAAGATTGAGATTTCCCGGTACGCTCAGTTGGCGGGCGATAGTCATCACCAGAGATGTCGTACCCATAAAGGTACCGCCAAAACCAAGACTGCTGATGATAAGCAAGAGAGGCGAGTCGCTGGCGAGAGTAAGCAACACACTAATAGCCTGCACCAGCAAATTCGCCGTCAGGCAGGGCAAAGCCCCCCAACGTTTTGCTGCCCATAGCCAGCCAAAGCAACCAGGCACAATTGATAAGCCGACTAACGTCCAGAGATGGGCGGTTAACAATGGTGAGCCTGCATCTTTCGCCATGAGCGGCAGGTAAGTCGCGACGATGATATAACCAAATCCCGCCAGGCCGTACAGAATAGCCAGTAACCACCAGCTCATTATCTGTTGCTCCGTTTTTGCCAATGGCATTGGTGTGATGGCGTGTTTTTTCGAGGGCATTAAAAGCGTAAGTGCAATCAGCATCATGCCAGAAAGCGCCCCGGCGCCTTGCCATAACGTTTGCGAGGAGAGGTCAAAATGCAGGCCTGCCAGAACATATTCATTGCCCAGTGCGATGCCAATGCCAACGCCAGAAAACAAAGCTGCCAGCACAAAAGGATGGCGCGTGTGCTGCATAATCAGCGTCGAACCAAAAATCAGCATACCGGCGCTGGCGACACCCGCCAGGACGCGAATCAATAACACCAGAATAAATGGCGGCAACCATGCCATGGCGAGGATCAACAACCCGCTAGCCAGGGCAGAAGCCAACAGAAATGTGCGCAGGCGCGAAGGTTGGTGAAATGCGCCAAACGAAAATAGCAGACTGCCAGCCAGATACCCCGCATAGTTGCCGCTGGCAATCCACGAGAGCTGGCTAAATGAAAACGATCCTTCCGCCATCATGACGGGCAACATAGGCGTATAAAGGAAGCGGCCTAAACCCATACCTAAGGTCAGAACCAGCATCCCGAAAAGCGCGGTGCTGAAAGAAAAGCGTTCTACGGGATGCGAGGGCGAAGGCATGTTTAACCTTGTTTGTCATTTTTGTTGTTAACAAGTTAATAACAAAAAGGTGAAACATGCCAGCCTGTTAATGCGATGATTGAGGGGTAAAGCGATAAAAACGATTTGGTTCGCTAACGATATAAATATTACCTGAGGCATCCATCGCAACCCCTTCGGCCTGTTTGATGTTATGCGACAAACCTCGACTGCCTTTGGTTAGTGACATTTCACCGATAACCTCGCCAGCCAGCGTTACTTCCTGGAGTGCGCGAGATTCATGAGACAGCACCAGAAGCGTATTTTTTTGTTGGTTAAATTCTGCGCCGGACACATCATCTAAAGTAAATTGCCGTTGTAGTGCCTTGTCTTTGCTGATGTGCAATTCATTGCTACTTAACAGCCCTTTAACTTTGTAGACCTCAATCGGGTTTTTCTCTTTAAAAAACCAGAAAGTGTGATCCTGGCGAGAATAAGCCAATCCTTCAAAACCGCAATTGGTTGGGGATTCCTGCAGCGGGATTTTTATTTTTTTGAGGATTTTTACTTCCGAGTTTGGGGTCAGTGAAATCACATAAATGGCATAATCGCGCTCATCGCTAATGACAAACTGATTATCGCCAATGTATTCGATCGTCTCGAGATCCTTAACAAAATCCAGAGGAATTGTGCGGATCAAATCGCCATTGATGGTCATTTCAACAATGGCGGCAGGTTTGTTGATAGTGCTAAAAAGAGTATTGCTTTGTGCCGACCAGGTCAGCGAAGAGATATTATTCGTTATGCCTGCAATTTCTTTGCCGTCAATGGTGGCGTGGTAATTCTGAAATGATGCTGCATGATTGCTTTTACGGGCGCAAGATTGCACGAAGAAAGTACACACTGCCACAATGACAAAAAGAATCACAATAACGAAGATGCGTTTACTTAACGAAATACTTTTTGTCACGGTAATCCCTTTAAGGCAAATCAATAAGATATCGAGAAGTATACGTAGCGATCTTAATGAATCCTTAACGCGGAGAAATCCCGTAATGTGCAATGCAGCGCCAGCCACCATCCTGCTGACAATAAACTGATTCCGTATGCCCAGGGATCACCCATTGAATTTCCTCGCCGGGGGGACAGGTCAGCCAAATGCATAACCCGCAGCCGCCACGTAAATCACGGGGAATATCGCTGACGCGAAAAGTCATGCCCGCTGCCTGCAACGCCTTGCGGGTTTGTATGACGCCGACCGTGGAGTGAAATAAAAACAGATACTCTTTCATGCGCGTTTTCTCTGCCGCTGACCGATCACCGCCGCGCCAATTGCACCAGCGAATTGCGCATCAGGGTGAGTTTGTACCGGCATTCCCAGATGGCTTTCCAGCATGTGGGTAAACCTTTGACAGTGACTAACGCCACCAGTAAACAGAATCGGCGCTTCACAGGAGAGACGAGCAATGAAATTGGCACTCCGCCGCGCCATCGCGTTAATCACTCCGGCGAGAATCGCTTCCGGCGCTACGCCCGCAGAGCGCAGGCTGATCACTTCTGATTCGGCAAATACTGTGCACATACTCGTGATGGCGTGCGGTATGACATTTTCGGTAATGCTGTCGAGCTGTTCGACGTTGGTGCCAAGCGTGCGCGAGATCACCTCCAGGAAACGCCCGGTGCCCGCCGCGCATTTGTCATTCATCAGGAAATCGCACAGGTTACCGTCATCATCAAGCTGAATCACTTTGCTGTCCTGACCACCGATGTCGATTACCGCGCGCGTTGCTGGCTCAAGAAACCGTGCGCCCAGCCCGTGACAGGAGATTTCCGTCACTTGTTTATCGGCAAAATCCACCAGTTGCCGTCCATAGCCGGTGAGCGTCAGAAACGGCGTTGTCTCTAACCCTTCGCGCAGAGTTTCCCAGGCTTCAGTAATTGCTGTTGCCGGGCGAAAGGGTGTTGGAACGAGGAAACGGCGCGTAATCACGCCGTCTGCCAGTAAGATCCCTTTGGTGGCGGTTGAGCCGGAATCAATGCCAATCGAATATGTCACTGCCACTCCTTACAGCATCTCAATAAAGGCCGCGACACGGGTGCTGAGCTGTCCGACATCCGAGGTGGAGTAGTCTGTTTCAATAGCGATATAAGGAATGTTGTGCTGCTGGCGCACATGACGTTTAATCGCCAGCGATTCCACCGCGTAGGTATGGCACGCCTGCAAAATCACATCAACTACGCCATCGACCTGATATTCTTCAACCATCTGGCTGAGCATTTGCAGGCGCTGATCGTTCGGCGAAACACAGGAGCAGCCAATCGCCAGATATTTATCCGCCAGCGCGTCGTACACATCACCCGTTTCCGCCACGCATTGCTCGGTGGCTTTCGCCCCGGTGCAGTTTTCATAACCGACAACCCAGCCGCCATTCTCTTCAATCGCGCGCACCACTTTCTCTGCTGCGCCGCCAATTGGGCAGCCGGTGATTAAAATACGTGGGCGCGGGTCCAGTCGCTGGCCTTCTTCCCACTGCTGACGAACGCGGGCGGTCATTGCATCCAGTTCATTGATCAACGCCTCTTTATCGAACCGGAAGGTTGCGCCGTAGACTACCTTCAGAATGTCGCTGCCGCTAAGCGCCGGAGGATTTAACTGCCCCAAATGATAAAAGTTGGCCAGTGCGCGACGTTCGCGGTTTTTCAGCACAATGGCATCGCGCAGAGCATCTTCGCTAATCTCGTGCCCAAAACGTTCTTCTACCGTTTTTTGCAAGCGCAGCATCTCGGCTTTCCATAACGCGCGTGAGGCATCGTCCTTAACGCTGTTTGGCAGTTGCATCACATGAACGGGCTTAAACTCCGCCATGTATTCATACATTTTCTTTTTGCCGTCGCAGGTGGTTTCACCGACCACCAGATCAGAAAAGTAGAAGTAGGGGCATTTATCGGTTTTGCCGAAGCCGTAGCTGCTTTTAATCAGCGGGCAGAGGTTGCGCGGCAGATCTTTCTCGGCTTCTTCAATGGTTTCATCAGAGGTGGAACAGAGCGAAACCACAACCGCACCGGCTGCCATCGGGATCTCTTGCGGCATAAAGGTGCAGTAGGTGCCAACCAGCGGAATGCCGCGCTCCTTGAGATCCATGACGGTGAGAAAGCCTTTCTGGCGAGCTTCAGAGAACTGATCGAAAATGGCGGGTAGATCGGTGACAAGTGACATGATTTTCCTTCCCCGTACCACGGGAGATAATGAAAAGAGGCCACATTATTACCATTCTTTTAGTGTGGTTTATTTGATCTCTCTCGCGGTTAGCCACTTAGTTTTTCATGGATTTCTATAAATTGCCGAGGGGGAACAAGGCCGGGAGCTGCGACAGCAAATACAAAATAAGTCCAATACAACCGCCAACCAGCGTACCGTTGACACGGATAAACTGCAGATCTTTGCCGATATTTAACTCGATTTGCCGCGACATATCCCGCGCATCCCAGCTTTTTACCGTGTCGCTGATATGGCGCGTCAGGAATGCGGAAAACTCAGGCGCAACGCGGTGTGCGGCTTGTTCCAGATGACCATTTAACGACGCCCGCAAGGCATCATCGGCAATTAATGTTTCGCCAAACCATTGACCCGCCCGCGCGATACGCTCTTTCACTCGAGAATCTTCACTGTTGATATCCGCTTTCAGCCATTCCCGTAAATCCCCCCACAATTCACTGAGATAGCGGTTAAAAGCTTCATCTTCTTTCAGATAGCTTTTTACGGCATCGGCTCGCGCTGCCATTTCCGGATCGTTTTTCAGCTTGTCGATCAGGGCAAAAGTGGCGCGATCAAACGCATGGCGGATCTGATGCGCACGATCGCGGCTGATATCATCAAGCAAAGAATTCACCGCGTCAGAAACCAACTCCGCGCTATGTTCGCCCAGCCATTCAGTGGGCAAAATTTTGGCTTTCAGTGGATGCTCGCTCTCCAGCCAGCGAACAATTTGCTGGGCGATAAACTTGCGCGATTTATCGCGCTGGAGAAGGGCGATCAACTGTGCGATCAGCGTATCCAGCAGCACCTGATGACGATCGTTTTTGGTCATACTCTCCAGCATCAACGCACTGGTGCCAGAAAGATCGGCTTTATCAATCGCCCGGTGGACCGCGCGCTTAAGCAGGCGCTGAATACGCGCATCATCGGTCAGTTCGAGAAAACCGCTCATGATCTGCAACAGATGCTGACCAACGCGGCGGGCGTTCTCCGGCTGACTAAACCAGTTGCCAATCAACAACGCCGGTTCGTGACGTCGAATCAATGCCACCAGCGACTGGGTATCGAGAAATTTTTCCTGCACGAACTGACCGAGATTTTCGCCAATTCGGTCTTTATTACGTGGGATAATCGCCGTATGACGAGAAATGATCGGAATCGGCACGCGGCGAAACAGCGCCACCACCGCAAACCAGTCCGCCAGTGCGCCGACCATCGCCGCTTCAGCAATCGCCTTCACGCCGCTCACCCAAAAATTGGGCGGCAAAAACAGCGTAACGACAAAGGTAGCAGCGGCGATAAGCAGTAAAGAGAGCGCCAACATTTTGGCGCGTCTGAGTTCAATGAGTTTATTCATATCGTAAGAATAGAGCCTGACGGTAAGAAAACGCAAAAAGCGAGATATCTTCCATAAAAATGTATCGTTTGCAGAAGAATAAAAATAGCCTGGAAACCGCCTCGGGGAATAGGAAATAGCCAGGTGTGAATGGCTTTGTTAGTCGCTAAAGTTGGGCCATCTTATCTACAGGTGACGGATCGCCATGACAAACTTTACGACCAGCACGCCGCATGACGCATTATTTAAATCCTTTCTCACACACTCTGACACCGCGCGGGATTTTATGGAGATCCACTTACCCAAAGATTTACGTGAACTGTGCGATCTCGATAGCTTAAAACTGGAATCCGCCAGCTTTGTCGATGAAAAATTGCGGGCGCTACATTCCGATATTCTGTGGTCGGTAAAGACCCGTGAAGGCGATGGCTATATTTATGTAGTGATTGAACATCAGAGCCGTGAGGATATTCATATGGCCTTTCGTCTGATGCGATATTCCATGGCGGTGATGCAGCGCCATATCGAACATGATAAACGCCGGCAGCTACCGCTGGTCATCCCGATGCTGTTTTATCACGGTAGCCGTAGTCCTTATCCCTGGTCTTTGTGCTGGCTGGACGAATTTGCCGACCCGACTACCGCACGGAAGCTTTATACCGCCGCGTTCCCGCTGGTGGATATCACTGTCGTGCCAGACGACGAGATTGTGCAGCATCGCAGAGTCGCCCTGTTGGAGTTGATCCAAAAGCATATTCGCCAGCGCGATCTGATGGGGCTTATTGACCAACTGGTAGTATTACTGGTTACAGAGTGTGCTAATGACAGCCAGATAACTGCGCTGTTAAATTACATTTTACTGACTGGTGATGAAGCGCGTTTTAATGAGTTTATCAGTGAAATTACCCGTCGACTGCCACAACAAAGGGAGCGAATAATGACGATTGCAGAGCGAATTCATAATGATGGATATATAAAAGGGGAACAGCGCATTCTTCGATTGTTTTTGCAGAATGGGGCAGATCCTGAATGGATACAAAAGATTACCGGACTTTCGGCAGAGCAAATGCAGGCATTAGAGCAGCCCTTGCCTGACCGTGAGCACGATTCATGGCTCGAGAGCTAATATGGAACTATCGCTATGTGCCTCCAGCATATCCAGCACCTGATCCCACTGGGTAATTTCCACCGGACGCGTCATCGACGGTACTGGCGGCTGGGCTTTACGTTGCGCGACAAAATAACCCGAACGCGGCTACGGAGTGATGAGGTTCATCGTCTCCAGCGTCTGATACGCCTGCTGCACGGTGCTGACGCCGTGCTCCTGACTCAAGCTACGCACCGACGGCAATTTCTCCCTGTGACGATACAGCCCTTGCTCAATCCGCTCGGCAAGCAGAGTTGCCAGATGTTGATAACGCGTCATGCTGTATTCCTTATTTGGACCATACAGAGAGAAAAACCAGTACAGATGAGGCTAAAAAACCGGATGCAGATGCTGTTTTAACCTGTCTGTATGTTAAATAAAACTAATATTTGCATCTGTATTGTGAACTGCCAGAAGACGGATGATGAAGCCTCTGAAAGATGAGGAGGCAGCAGATGGAATTTCACGAAAAAAAAGCCAAAACGCCGTTTATCAGACTTGTGCAACTCTGGCAGGCGGTGAGGCGTTGGCGGCGGCAAATGCAGACCCGACGAGTGTTACAGCAAATGAGTGATGAACGGTTGAGGGATATTGGGTTACGCAGGGAGGATGTGCAGTGATAGAGGATGTTGAGAATAAATCAGGATATTAACTTTTTATATGTACCCTGGAAGAAACCTGAGTACATATAGATATCAGTTAAATTTAATATCAGTAATCAATTTTTTGATATAATCTTCTGGTTTCATCTTTGTTTTTTCTTTTATTTGCTGATAAGTTTGTTTCTTAATATTGATTTCAATTGTTTTATTTTTATTGATAATGCACGCAATTGGTATTAATAGCAATAATATAATAATTATAATTATAAGAATTATTTTTGAATTTCCATGTGAGTCCGATTCCTTCATTTTTTGGAATATTCTGCTCATGACTGGATTAACTGCTGAAGAAAACATAATCATAATGATAAAAACAGCCAAAAAATCTAATGTATATTTTGCGTAGTAACTTTCAGTATTCATTTCAAAAAAAAGTAACCACGCCAGTGCACAAAACAATGTCATACCAAAACATAAAAATGAAATAATAAAGCCAATTTGTTGCGTTCTTTTATCAAGTTCAGAGAGAAATTTCTCACCAACTCTTTGACTTTTATAAGGTGAAATAAGTGTGTGTACGGCATTGAAAAATACATTTGTGCAAATCAAAACAAAGAATATATTGATTGGCATAAATCCTATAAGTGTATAAAAGAAGAAGTCTTGTTGAAGATAGTACGGTAATCGATCATCAACTTCCATTAACAATGTAAATATAAACCCGAAAGAAACATAAAATAACAAACCTTCTTCACGTAATTTTTTAATGTATTTTTTGAATTTAAAATCTTTAATCATCTTCAGCATAGCTATTCCTTATTATAAATAATATGTCCGGGGTAGAAGGTGCGACCCCGGCTATTAACATATTTTTATGTTGGCAAAGCAATTTTCCCCGTGAGCATATCAAACATCAGATAAGCAAAGCCCTTTGCCCGAGCTGGATCGGATAAATATTGCAACATAAATTCTTGCCGAGCGTCATTACTGTCCATTACAGCATTATCAACTGCCTGGAGGAAATCACCAAGAATCGCTTGTTCTGGCGGATTGTTTTTAATTTGTGTCATAACATTTTCATTTTCAGTTATTTTGTTATACACCGCAAAAGCATTGCTGATCATATCTTTGTCGGTCAAATGGTCACTAATGAATAATTCATTCATCCGAGAAAGAACCTGAGATAAAAACTCCTCTTTTTTATCTTTCGCTTTTGCCGTACCAATATTATTACTTGCATCCAGCGTATAGTCAGGCGTTTCTTCCTGTAAGCGTAAATCTTGCTCATGGATTTTCGATAAACGATAGTGACTCATCTCCACATTACTGAGATCAATTTCATCCTCTTCCAGACGTTGCTCATGCAGCAGTGGGCGTAAATGGCGCGCAAACAGGCTTAGCTTTTCCAGATCCTTGTCATCGTACTCAACGATTTGCGACATAAACTCATAAAAGCGAACAAAGCTGCCGAGATCTTTCTTGAAAATCTCCAGACGATCTTTCTCCTGCTTACAGGCTTTAAAACTGTTTTCCGCATTGGTGATTAACACCGTATCGCCCGTTTTTTTAGTGCGCTCGAACATCTCTTTGGCGGTCAAATAGGCGTCTATTGCCATCAGATAACGCTTTTTCCAGCGTTCGACCGCCGGTTTACAGATATTACTGATCGCCGCATTCGATTTATTTTTGATGAAGTACGCCTCGCAGAACTGCTCGACTTCATGCCACTGAAAAATCTGCGTGGCGCGCAGTTTTTCAAACAGATCGAATACCTGCTGCGGATCGCTGACATCGGTCAGTTCCGCCGTCTGGAAATAGGGCTGGAATGCGCCGAGGATCTCGTCTGGATCGTTATAAAAATCGAGGACAAAAGTGCCTGATTCCGCTTTGCCCGGATAGGTGCGATTCAGGCGGGAGAGCGTCTGCACGCACTCGACGCCGCCAAGGGCTTTATCCACGTACATCGCGCACAGCTTCGGCTGGTCAAAACCGGTCTGGAATTTATTGGCAACCAGCATGACCTGATAATCATCGCTGTCGAAGGCTTTGCGCATATCCCGCCCTTTCAGGCCGGGGTTCATGTTTATTTCAGTAAATTTCTGGTTTAACAATGCCAGGCTGTTAGGGTCGCCTTCCTGGAATTCAACTTCCCCGGAAAACGCCACCATCGCGCTGATTTTCTGGTAATTGTTCTCGCTAATGTATTTATCAAACGCCAGCTTGTAGCGCACAGCGGCTTTGCGTGAACTGGTGACCACCATCGCTTTGGCCTGGCCGCCAAGCAGGTGCATCACATGTTTGCGGAAGTGCTCCACAATCACCTTCACCTTCTGAGAGATATTGTGGTCGTGCAGTATCACCCACTGGTTGAGCTTTATCTTCGCCCGTTTGCTATCGACTTCGCGGTCTTTATCTTCCAACTTTTGCAGCAACTGATACGCCACTTTGTAGTTGGTGTAGTTTTTCAGCACGTCGAGGATAAAGCCTTCTTCGATCGCCTGGCGCATGGAGTAGACGTGGAAGGCCTTAGGTTTATTGGTTTTTGACGCCGGTTCATCGGGACGTGGACGGCGACCAAAAAGTTCGAGGGTTTTGGATTTTGGCGTGGCGGTAAAGGCGTAGTAGTTCAGGTTACTGCTGCCTTTCCTGGCGGCAATGGTCGCATCCAGGATATCTTCTGACGACAGCACCACGTCATCATCCATTTCTTCGCTCATCAGCACTTCTTTAAGCTGACGGGCGGTAGAACCGCTCTGCGAGGAGTGCGCTTCGTCGGCGATTACCGCGTATTTACGCTGTTTCAGGCTGACGCTGTTTTCGATAGCTTTCAGCACGAACGGGAACGTCTGGATGGTGACGATAATAATCGGCTGCGAGTTTTCCAGCGCGTTGGCGAGCTTTTCCGATTTGGAACCGTCGCCCTCTTTGTTATTGATGCGCCCGACCACGCCGTCGGCGTGCTCGAACTGCCAGATGGTGTCCTGAAGCTGGTCGTCCAGCACCGTGCGGTCCGTCACCACGATAACGGAGTGGAACTGTTTTTCCCCGTTCACGTCGTACAGATGAGAAAGCTGGTGGGCGGTCCAGGCAATAGAGTTCGACTTTCCGGAACCGGCGCTGTGCTGGATCAGGTATTTATGGCCGGTTCCTTCAATCGTCGCGGCCTCCAGCAGTTTATTGACCACATCCCACTGATGATAACGCGGGAAAATCAGGCTCTCTTTCTTCGCTTTCATCCCGTTCCACTCCTCTTTTTCTTCAATCTGCAAATGGACAAAACTGGCGAGGATTTTTAATAAGTTGTCCGGCAGCAGCACTTCATTCCACAGATAATCGGTGGCGTAGCGGTGGGTATCTTCGGGGATCTCGTTGCCTGCGCCTCCGTCTTTGGTGCCTTTGTTAAACGGCAGGAAGAAGGTGCTGTCACCCGCGAGTTTGGTGGTCATAAATACGTCATACTGGCTGACGGCAAAATGCACCAGCGCGCCGCGCTTAAAGGTCAGCAGCGGTTCCGGTTTATTGGTGGCGGGATCTTTCGGCAGGCGGGTCTTTTTGTACTGCGCAATGGCGTTCTGCACCGCCTGTTTGAATTCGGATTTCAGCTCCAGCGTGGCAATTGGCAGGCCGTTGATAAACAGCACCAGGTCGATGCGCCATTTTTTGGCTTTCACGCCCGTTTCTGCAAAGACGCTATTTGAGGCATACGGGCTGTAGACCAGTTCCGGCACAATACGGCAGATATTCTGCTGATAGCGCGCCAGCGTTTCCGGGTTGAGATTATGTTCCGGTTTAAACTGACACAGCGAAAAACGGGCATTGCGGATTTTCAGGCCGTGACGAAGTACGCCGAGCGTACCCTAGGTGCGCGACTGGATATCGGTTGCGTTGCTGTCGGCTTTTTTAAGCTGCGCGACCAGCGCGTCGAGGAAATGGCGCTCGGTGTCGTTGGGGTAGACGCGGGAAAATTTCTCCCACTCCTGCGGTTGGGTGGTTTGTACGAAGTTTAAGGTGTCTTGTGCGTATAGTGCACGCTCTCTGTCGTAGGCGTCACCTTTGCCGACAATCCAGCCTTTTTCCACCATCTGTGCGATGATGTCGTTTTGTAGGTTGACCTCTTTTGTGATGTCGTGGCTCATGCGCTGGCCTCCGTGGGTGTTTCCGCTTCGGAGATGGGGGCGGTCCAGTTGCGTAGGTCGATTTTGCCGGTGACGGCGGCGGAGATAAGGGCGGTGCGGCGTTCTTTAAGGAGTTCGATATTATCTGTACTATGCTCAATCAATTTTTTATCTAGAGAAATATATTTAGATATATAAGTTCCGATATTTACTTGCTCTTGATATGGTGGGATTGGAATATATAAATCAGTAATTCTTTCAACCGCAAGCCCCGGTTGTGCAGCAGAAACTGAATATTGGTTTAAGTTCATTATTCTTAATAATTCTCCTAACCATATTGTAACAGCTCTTTCGTTTGGGGTGACAACAACAGCATGTTCTGAAGCCCAAAACTTTCCAATTGCGTAATTTATATTTCCGCAAAGAGCACCTTGTCTACCAATAAGAACATATTCACCATTGTGTGTAAAATAAGAATAATATCCTCTTAATCCATTTCCACCATATACAGGATAGTTTCCTTCTGGTTCTATTGAATTGCTGGTTATAAAATCACCACTTTTCAAATTAGCAAACCATTTTAACTTGCATATGTGCCAGTGTTTCGGAACTTCACCCAACCACTCAACCCCAGAATCTTTCATCGGCACATCAGGATTTAGCCCTTTGGTCACTGCATGGCTAATCACGGCCTGACGTTTTTCTTTCAGTAGTTCAATAAGTTGTTGTTGTTTCTCGATTAGGTTATCGATTTTTGCGGTTTCATGATCAAGGAAAAGTGCAATCTTAGAAGATTCATCATTACGAGGTTTTGGGCATTGTATATCGCCTAAAAGTTCAAGGTTTAAACCGTCTCGTAAATCACCGCCAGCCATGTTACGTATATTCTGATAATTAGAAATGAGCCACCAAAATATATAGCGAGATTGATTCTTTTTATACAATACAATGGCCGCCATGGATTGGTTACAAGTGGTATTAATACCAAGTTGTGCAACCATACCTTTGGTTTTTCCCTGCCCAGCTAAAGCGACAACAAGTGCCCCTTTTGGTATCCACTTGGCACTACTATTTTCAAGTGCAGCGTTAGATATATATGTGGATGGCTCGACTATATAACCTTGATTTACTGCTCCAGAACTAATCCAGGGAACTGTACCATTCTCCCAATAATCAATAACATTTTTGGAGGGAGTTCCTCCTGCAAAAATATTGGATAGCCACCTCAGCTTAGTTTTTTTCCAGTTTAGTGGTAATTCATTACACCACTCCATCCCAGAATCCCTATACTCCGGATACGCCTGATATTTATTTAACCCTGCCATCAGGAATGTACCTCCTGCAACAGTTTCATAATCTCAGCGCTTACCGCATCCAGGTCCGCATCAATTTCTTCCAGCGGCCTTGGCGGCTGATAAACATAAAAATGACGATTAAACGGAATTTCATACCCCACAATCCCGATATCCCCATCTTTCGCATCGCGTTTATCGGCATTGATCCACGCATCCGCAACATGCGGCAATACTTCTGCTTTGAAGTAACCCTCGATCAACTCGCTGGTAGATACCGCCGGATTTAACGGCACATTCTCGTTATCACGCAGGTCGCCATCCGGCTCAAACTCCACAACCTTTCCGTTGTACTCACACGCGCCATACAGCGGTTGGGCCGCCTCTTTCAGGACCTTGCTGACTACCGGCTCGGCGTCCGGGTTTTTGCGGGTAATGGCATCAATAAATTGCTTGTTCTCTTTCGCATCCAGCTTCACGCCTGCGGTTCTGAGCGCTTCTTTCAGCGTCAACTGGAACTGATTAAAGTCATTGCTAACGGTGTCTTTGCCGCCCGCCTGCATACCCATCGCCGCCTGAATACGCCGCGCTTTTTCCATTAACCCGCGCTGGGCCAGCCATAATTTGCTGTCGAGCAGATCTTTAATTTGCTTCTCTTTCAGCTCGCTAAAATCGGCTTTAAGAATGGCGCGGGCTTCACTTTCTACCGCTGTTAAGTCGCCGTAATTACCGTCCTGCCACTGGAAAGCAAAGGCGTCATATAGTTGCGCCATCGGAGCGTTAAACGGCTTCGGCGCAAAGCGCAATGTGGCAATGGCGTGATCACTTATCTGAGCCGACAGGCGCAACGGGCGCTCAACGGTGATGCGACGATAGCCAAAGTCGGTGCTGTGGAAGACTTTGCTGGCAAAAGTTTTTGCCGCCTCGGTTTTGGTTGTTGCGGGCTGGCGTCCCCGGCTGGATTTTTGTTCGGGTGCTTTCTCCAGGCCTAACGCCGCAAGCGTAGTGGTGGCAACGGGTTCGAAATCGCCAAACGTGCGGGTGATTAAACCAATATCCTCCTCCCCGAGAATATTACGTTTTGACCCCAGCGATTTACGCATCTTGCCGCACAGGTTGCTGCCGTCGATAAGCTGGACTTTGCCTTTGCGTTCTGGCGCTTTTTTATTCGACAAAATCCACACATAGGTAGCGATACCGGTGTTGTAAAACATGTCGGTGGGCAGGGCGATGATGCCTTCCAGCAAATCCGCTTCCAGAATGTAGCGGCGGATCTCGCTTTCACCGCTTCCTGCACCGCCGGTGAATAACGGCGAACCATTAAGAATGATGCCGATCCGCCCGCCACCGCTTTTGGCATCGCGCATTTTGCTGATCAGGTGCAGCAGAAACAGCAACGAGCCGTCGGAGACGCGGGGTAGGCCGGGGCCAAAGCGACCATCAGCACCTTTGAGTTTGTGCTCGTCGTTGATGTCGGTTTCTATCTTTTTCCAGTCCACGCCGAAAGGTGGATTAGAAAGCATGTAATCGAATTTTTCTGCGGGGAGCTGATCGTTGGACAGGGTGTTGCCGAGTTTGATAAGGCTGACATCCTGGCCCTTAATCAGCATGTCGGCTTTGCAGATGGCGTAGGATTCCGGGTTTAACTCCTGACCAAACGCGCGCATCACGGCATTGGGGTTTTGTTGGTGGACGAACTCCATGCCGGAGGAGAGAAAGCCGCCGGTTCCCGCTGTTGGGTCGTAAATGGTGCGGATGATGCCGTCTTTATTGAGCGCGTCATCATCATCGAAAAACACCAGCGAGGTGGTCAGATTGACGATATCACGCGGGGTAAAGTGCTCCCCGGCGGTTTCGTTAGAACTCTCGGCAAAACGTCGGATCAGCTCCTCAAATACCAGCCCCATATCGTGGTTGGTAACGTGCTCTGGGTATAAATCTGCTTTAGCGAATATTTGCACCACTTTGAACAGCAAGTTCGCATCAGCCAGTTGCCCGACAAACTCGCTGAACTTGAAGTGTTCGAAAATTTCGCGGGCATCCGAAGAGAACGACTGGATGTAGTTTTCCAGGTTGTCCTGTATGCCATTTTGCCCCATTTTGCTGAGATCCATCGCTGAGGCATTGAAGAACGTGAGGCCATTAGTCGCCCGCAGGATCATTTTCTCCTGGGCTTCCTCCGGCAGTTTCATGGCTTTTACTTTTTTCGCCTCGGTAATCACCGCGTCTTTCGTTGTTTCGAGTACGCATTCCAGACGACGCAAAAGGGTAAAAGGAAGAATAATTCGTCCATATTGTGATTGTTTAAAATCGCCGCGTAACAGGTCGGCGACAGACCACAGGAAGGCAGCGATCTGACTGAAATTAGTTGATGACATAAAAAGCATTCCTTGCCCTGAAAAAGAGGGAGATATTCAATGTGAAGTGAATGCTTTGTTATATCAAACTATCGTTGTGATGATCAAAAACATGATCATTTTCAATGCGTTATAAATATACATTGGAAGTATTAATTGTTCTAATGAATGCGTTCTGAGGTGTTTCTTAATATATTTTGATTTATCCTGGAATGGTATTTTTACAGAAACAAAGACGCTAACTTTTATTTTTTATTCGCAGCATAATGACGTCGTTTGCCAGCACAATTTGACAGGAGTCATTCATGAAAGCCACCGAAGCCCGATTACTCGATTTTCTAAAACGCTCTCAGAAATTCGTTATTCCCATTTATCAGCGTACTTATTCATGGTCAGAGGAACAGTGCCGCCAGCTCTGGGACGATGTAATACGTGCCGGGCAGCGTGATGATATCCCGGCGCATTTTATCGGCTCGGTGGTGTATATCGAACAGGGCCTATATCAGGTTTCGGGGATCTCTCCCTTACTGGTGATTGACGGTCAGCAACGCCTGACAACGGCGATGTTATTGCTGGAAGCGTTGTCCAGACACCTTGGCGATGACGAGGTGATGGATGGTTTCTCCGCCATGAAATTACGAAACTATTATCTGCTCAATCCGTATGAATCGGGCGAGCGTGGTTTTAAGTTACTGCTTACGCAAACGGACAGAGAGAGCCTGCTGGCATTGATTAGACAAAAACCGCTGGCAGAAAATTGCTCTCTACGCGTGAAAGAGAATTTTGAGTTTTTCCATGAGCAAATAGGCAAACTCCACGGCAATTTCACCGCGTTATGTCAGGGCCTTTCCAAACTGCTGATTGTGGATGTCGCCTTGAATCGCGGTCAGGATAATCCGCAACTAATCTTTGAAAGCATGAACTCAACAGGAAAAGCGCTGAGTCAGGCGGATCTGGTTCGCAACTATGTTCTGATGGGGCTGGAGCCAGAACATCAAAGCCAACTGTACGACGATTACTGGCGGCCCATGGAGCTGGCATTTGGTCAGAAGGGATACACTGACTATTTCGACAGTTTTATGCGTAATTACCTGACGGTAAAAACAGGTGAGATTCCGCGAATTGGTGATGTCTATGAAGCCTTTAAACGCTATGCGCGAAAACCAGGAGTGATGGATAGCGGGATGGAGGCGCTGGTTGCGGATATTCGTACCTATGCGGATTATTTTTGTGCGATGGCGCTGGATAGCGAAAAAGACAACATATTAAAGATGGCGTTTCAGGATCTACGTGAGCTGAAAGTCGATGCCGCCTGGCCGTTCCTGTTGGTGCTTTATCACGACTATAAACAAGGAATTCTTTCTGCCGCGGATTTTTTAAGTGCCACGCGTTTAATTGAGTCGTATATCTTCCGGCGCGCAGTCTGTGCCATTCCCACCAACTCATTTACTAAAACTTTCGCCACGTTTTACAAAGTGCTGGATAAAGAGCGTTATCTGGAGAGCATTGCGGCGCATTTGCTGGAACTGCCTTCCTACCGTCGTTTCCCGGATGATGATGAATTTCAACGTGAACTGAAAACTCGCGATCTCTACAACTTCCGTAATCGCAGCTATTGGCTACGCAGATTTGAAAACCACGATCGTAAAGAACGGGTCTATGTTGACACTTATACGATTGAACATATCATGCCGCAGAACCCTAATTTATCGGCGAAGTGGCGCGATGACCTTGGTCCGGAATGGAAGCGTATCCATAAAAAGTGGCTCCATACGTTGGGTAATTTAACGTTAACTGGCTATAACTCAAGCTACAGCGACCGTCCATTTGCGAAGAAGCGAGATATAAAAGGTGGCTTTAAGGAAAGTCCATTACGCCTGAACACGGGGTTAGGGCAATGTGAAATATGGGATCGTGCAGCGATACAAAAGAGAGCGGAACGTCTGGCCGAGCTGGCAATAGACGTCTGGGCGATCCCCAAACTTTCGGAAGACGTGTTGGCTCGTTATCGCACCGTCGTTGAACGAGGAACGGGATATGTCCTTACTGATTTCCCGCAACTTGAAGAAGGTACGCACATCCGCGTACTTTTTGACAGCCTTTCTGATGCCGTTATGACGCTGGACGCTGGGGTTACGCGAGAAATATTGAAGCTCTATGTTGCCTTCAAAGCGGAGACGAATTTTGTTGATGTGGTGCCGCAAAAAAGTCGCTTACGTTTATCACTAAATATGCCATTCCATGAACTGGTTGACCCAAAATGTATGGCTAAAGATGTCACAGATATAGGCCGTTGGGGCAATGGCGATGTTGAAGTAGGTTTCAGCGATCTTTCTGAGCTTCCTTATGTGATGGGATTAATTCGTCAGGCATTTGAAAAGCAGATGGATAACGCGATGGCTTAATATGGAATAATATCCTCTTTACCATGCAATCAAGGATCCTCTAATGACAACCAAACTACTGGACCTGAGCTGGAATGCAAATGCCATCCCGGCGATGCAAATTGTCGGTACGCGCGCAGCCTTGTTTACCTTCAAAACGCATATGGCAGGGTTTGTCTGGGATGCCGCGCAACTGGAAAATAACCCCTATACCTTTGTTGAAGTTAAAACGCTGCTTGATGGTGTCACTGTTGGCGGGCATAAGGTCAGTGATACTGAGCAGGTGTTGAATCTGGCAGATAGCGCAAAAAAACTGATTGAACTTGTGCAATTCGGGCGTTTCGACCTTGATAAGAAAACGTTCACGTTACTTAACGGCATTATTGCGCGTAATGAGGCGCTGGAGTGGGGCGTTTTTCGCGGCGAAGGTGAAGAGTTACATTACAATGCGCGCGTTCATCTCGGTGAACTGGGCACTCATTTTCCACCAGCCACTGAAGCAGGTGCACCTGAACTGAATCGAATATTCGCCGCAGGTGTGGCACAAATAAAAGAGATGCCACCGTTCGAAGGGGCGCTGGCAATGTTTTTATTTGGTGCTTATTTTCAGTTTTTCTTTGATGGCAACAAGCGTACCAGTCGCCATATGATGAACGGCTGGTTAATGCGCCACGGTTACAATCCCATTAGTGTACCCGCAGCTCGTGCGCTGGAGTTCAACAGCAAAATGGTGCGCTTTTATCACAGCAAAGATGCCAGTGAAATGATGGCATTTTTGGTGGATTGCTATCAGGTTTGAATAAGTGCTGGATGGTGTCCCAATGCTGCCATCCAGCCCCTTCATATCAACTTCCCTATCTTTTCCTAAAACGTGATGCTATTTCCAACATTCGAATCATCAGTGCACGAAAAGCAGATCGTAAAGAGAGGAGCCGCTATGAGCATGGTTAAACATAAACGAGGGACACCCTCTACACTCGATGTGCAGCATGAGGCCGAACTGAAGGCGCTGGCGAACAAATCCGACGAGGATATTGATTACAGCGACATCCCACCTTCCAGCGATGAGCAATGGTCTAACGCAGAACGCGGTAAGTTTTATCGGCCATTGAAAACTCAGGCTTCGGTGCGTATTGATGCTGATGTGATGGAATGGCTGAAGCGACCAGGTAAAGGTTATCAAACTCGCCTGAACGCAATTTTACGTGAAGCGATGCTGCGCGATCAGAACAAAAAATAATTCAGGCCGCCACATGGCGGCCATCATCCAAAATTACTTCCTCAACCCCGCAAACGCTGCCCGAATCTCATCTTCCGGCAACTGAATCCCGATAAACACCATCGTACTATGCGGTTTTTCATCGCCCCACGGGCGGTCCCAGTCGGCGCTGTAGAGGCGTTGGACGCCCTGGAACAGCAGGCGGTTAGGTTCGCCGTCAATCCATAGCATCCCTTTGTAACGCAGTAGTTTATCCGCCGACTCCAGCAGCAGGTTTTCCATCACGCGGGAAACTTCGCTGATATCTACCGGGTAATCCAGTTCCACCACAATCGACGAAATATCGTTTTGTTTATCCGCGATAAAATGGAAACGCGGTTTGGTGCTGACGACGTTTTCTTCCAGCATAAAACCGTTGGTGTTGAACAGCAGGCCCAGGTCGATGTCGCCGTGGGTGACGGTGTAGACCGGTGCACGGGCATTGATGTGCGCCAGGCGTTCACGCAGTTTTTCTGCTTCGCCTGCGACGTCGGTTTTAGTCAGCAGAATACGGTCGGCGTAGCCCACTTGTGACTGGGCGATGGTGAACTGGTTCATCTGCTCATCGGCATGTACCGCATCCACCAGCGCAATCACGCCGTCCAGCAGGTAACGCTGGCATAAAATCTCATGGGAGAAAAAGGTCTGAATAATCGGGCCGGGATCGGCCATGCCGGTGCATTCAATCACCAGACGGTCGAACTGAATATTGCCCTTGTCGAGATTATCCAGCAGGTCGAGTAGGGCGTCTTCCAGCTCGTTGGAGCGCGAACAGCAGATGCAGCCGTTGGTCAGCGTTTTGATCTGCGTGGCGCGATCGCCAATCAATTGATCATCAACGGAGACTTCGCCGAATTCGTTTTCAATCACGGCAATCTTGTAGCCGTGTTGTTCGTTAAGAATATGGCGCAGCAGGGTGGTTTTTCCTGCGCCTAAAAAACCGGTGAGTAGGGTAACTGCAATCGGGTTCATGCTCTCTCCATTAACAACAGCGCATACCGCCTTTACCATCGCCGCCGTAGCGCGCGTTCTGGCGTTCGCGGAAGAATTCTTCATAGCTCATGTACGGCTTGTCGGGATGGTTGGTCTTCATATGCTCGACGTAGTTGTCGTAGTCTGGAATGCCAATCAACATCTTCGCCGCCTGGCCGAGATATTTTTTTGCCTGTCCTAAGTTACCAAACATTTTGCCTTCCAGATATGCGTAAAGCCCGGAAGGTCCGGGCTGGGGATTTGCCGGATGCGGCGTAACGCCTTATCCGGCCTACGATAGACATTTTGTAAGCCGGATAAGGCAACCGGTTAGTGGTGCGAAGAGATCTTCACGCCGCCTTCCGGGATTGGAACGTACGGTGTTTCTTTGTCAGTACGTTTGTCGCTGTTACGCACCTTCAGCCAGGTTTTGAAACCGTAGAAGATGATGCTGTACACCACAATCAGGAACAGAATACTCAGGCCTGCGTTGGTGTAGTTGTTCACAACGATGTGGTTCATGTTGGCAATCTGCTGTGCCGTCAGGTCAGTACCGTTAGCAATCTTCTCTTTGTACTGGCTTGCCATGTAGAAGAAGCCTTCCATCTGTGGGTTGGTGCTGAACAGTTTCAGGCCCAGCGCCCAGGTGGTGCAGATAAGCAGCCATACAGCCGGAACAACAGTTACCCAGATGTATTGGGTGCGCTTCATCTTAATCAGTACAACGGTGCCCAGTACCAGCGCTACGGCTGCCAGCATCTGGTTGGAGATACCGAACAGCGGCCACAGGCTCTTAACGCCGCCCAGCGGATCGACCACGCCCTGATACAGCAGGTAGCCCCACAGACCCACACAGCCCGCAGTACCGATGATACCGGCAACCAGAGAGTCGGTTTTTTTCAGGAACGGGATGAAGTTACCCAGCAGGTCTTGCAGCATAAAGCGGCCAGAACGGGTACCGGCATCCAGCGCGGTCAGGATGAACAGGGCTTCGAACAGAATACCGAAGTGATACCAGAAGCCCATGTCAGCCATCGGCAGCACTTTGTGGAACACGTGAGCGATACCTACCGCCAGCGTTGGTGCACCACCTGCACGGTTCAGGACAGAAGGCTCACCAATGTCTTTCGCGGTTTGCAGGATCTGCTCTGGCGAAATCACGAAGCCCCAGGAGCTGACGGTCGCTGCCGCGTGTGCGGTAACGTCTTTCAGCTGTGCCATGATGATCGGCGCGTTCTCGCCACCCATTTCATGCAGGTTAGGCATGGTGATGCCGAGGCCAGCAGGCGGGGTATTCATCGCGAAGTAAAGACCCGGTTCGATGATGGACGCAGCAACCAGCGCCATAATCGCCACGAAGGACTCCATCAGCATTGCGCCGTAGCCAATGAAACGCGCGTCGGTTTCATTAGCCAGCAGTTTCGGTGTCGTACCGGAAGAGATCAGCGCGTGGAAGCCGGATACCGCACCACAGGCGATGGTGATGAACAGGAACGGGAACAGAGCGCCTTTCCACAGCGGGCCAGTACCGTCAATGTACTGGGTCATCGCAGGCATTTTCAGTTCCGGGTTCAGCACCACGATACCCAGCGCCAGGCCGACGATAACGCCGATTTTCAGGAAGGTTGCCAGATAGTCGCGCGGTGCGAGGATCAGCCACACTGGCAGCAGTGCGGAAATAAACGCATAGCCAATCAGCGCGAAAGTAATGGTGGTGTCTTTAAAGGTCAGTGCCGGACCCCAGTACGGATCGTGAGCAATCACGCCACCGAAGTAGATAGAGGCAACCAGCAGCACGATACCAATGACAGAGACTTCACCCACACGCCCCGGACGAATAAAGCGCATGTAGATACCCATAAACAGCGCAATTGGTACGGTTGAGCAAACGGTGAAGACACCCCACGGACTTTCGGCCAGGGCTTTAACCACAATTAGCGCCAGGACGGCGAGGATGATGATCATGATTAAGAAACAGCCAAACAGCGCGATAGTCCCCGGTACTGGCCCCATCTCTTCTTTGATCATCTCACCAAGAGATGCGCCATTACGGCGAGAGGAGATAAACAGCACCATAAAGTCCTGAACCGCACCGGCCAGCACTACCCCCGCCAGCAGCCACAGCGTGCCAGGCAGGTAGCCCATCTGCGCGGCGAGAACCGGACCCACCAGCGGACCAGCACCGGCGATAGCGGCGAAGTGGTGACCAAACAACACGTAACGGTTGGTCGGAACGTAGTTCAGACCGTCGTTGTTAATAACCGCAGGCGTCGCGCGCGTGGGGTCGAGTTTCATCACCTTCTGGGCGATGTACAGACTGTAGTAGCGATAAGCCACCAGATACACCGACACAGAGGCGACCACGATCCACAGGGCGCTGACGTGCTCCCCCCGACGTAATGCAACTACCGCGAGGCAGAATGCACCGATGATTCCGAGAATCACCCAGGGTATGTGCTTGAATATCTTTTTAGTATCCATAGTAAAACCTGGCATGTATTGATTAATAGTTGGCCGAAGCCGTTCTAGGTTTGCGTTGCGTTTGAGGAGGTAAATTGACCGCTATCCTGCAGTGATGTTGCCAGAGTTACGCGCGCGTAAAGTAAGGTAAATAACTGAGTGGTTATTTTAGGGACGTAAGCGGTCAGGAATGGCGGTGAGCGGCAAAGGCGTCGTTTAAGTGACCATAAATATGTGATTTATATCACATATTTATATTGCGAATAATTTATGTAAATAATGGCTTTTTAAATTCAGGGGGTGAATAAAATTACTCGGCGTCATCTTCGCGGGATATTCATAAAGTTTTTCCTTTCCAGGCCGAAAATCTTGCATCGGTCCACAGGAAAGAGAAACCATGTTAAAACGTATCAAAATTGTGACCAGCTTACTGCTGGTTTTGGCCGTTTTTGGCCTTTTACAACTGACTTCAGGCGGTCTGTTCTTTAATGCCTTAAAGAACGACAAAGAAAATTTCACTGTTTTACAAACCATTCGCCAGCAGCAATCCACGCTGAATGGCAGCTGGGTCGCGTTGTTGCAGACGCGTAACACCCTCAACCGCGCGGGTATCCGCTACATGATGGATCAGAACAATATTGGTAGCGGTTCAACCGTTGCTGAGCTGATGCAGAGTGCCAGTATTTCGCTGAAACAGGCGGAAAAAAACTGGGCGGATTACGAAGCGTTGCCGCGTGACCCGCGTCAGAGCACCGCCGCAGCGGCAGAGATCAAACGTAATTACGATATTTATCACAATGCGCTGGCGGAGCTGATACAACTGTTAGGTGCAGGCAAAATCAACGAGTTCTTTGATCAGCCGACCCAGGGATATCAGGACGGTTTCGAGAAGCAGTATGTGGCTTACATGGAGCAAAACGATCGGCTCTATGATATCGCCGTCAGCGATAACAATGCCTCCTACAGCCAGGCGATGTGGATTCTGGTAGGCGTGATGATCGTCGTACTGGCGGTCATCCTCGCCGTCTGGTTCGGTATTAAAGCCTCGTTGGTCGCGCCAATGAATCGCCTGATTGACAGCATTCGTCATATTGCAGGCGGCGATCTGGTGAAACCGATCGAGGTGGATGGCTCTAATGAGATGGGGCAACTGGCAGAGAGTTTGCGCCATATGCAGGGAGAGCTGATGCGTACCGTCGGTGATGTGCGCAACGGGGCCAATGCCATCTATAGCGGTGCCAGCGAAATCGCCACCGGCAATAACGATCTCTCTTCGCGCACCGAGCAACAGGCCGCTTCGCTGGAAGAGACGGCAGCCAGCATGGAGCAACTGACCGCAACGGTGAAACAGAATGCCGAAAATGCGCGCCAGGCCAGCCATCTGGCGTTAAGTGCTTCCGAAACGGCGCAACGCGGCGGCAAAGTGGTGGATAACGTGGTGCAGACCATGCGCGATATCTCCACCAGTTCGCAGAAAATCGCCGATATTATCAGCGTAATTGACGGCATTGCCTTCCAGACCAATATTCTGGCTTTGAACGCGGCGGTTGAGGCTGCGCGTGCGGGTGAGCAAGGACGCGGTTTTGCGGTGGTCGCGGGAGAAGTGCGTAATCTGGCCCAGCGTAGCGCTCAGGCTGCTCGTGAAATTAAAAGCCTGATTGAAGACTCGGTGGGGAAAGTGGATGTTGGCTCTACGCTGGTCGAAAGCGCCGGGGAAACAATGGCGGAGATTGTCAGTGCCGTGACCCGCGTGACGGACATTATGGGCGAAATTGCTTCTGCTTCTGATGAGCAGAGCCGTGGTATCGATCAGGTTGGCTTAGCGGTTGCTGAGATGGACCGGGTAACTCAACAGAACGCCGCGCTGGTGGAAGAATCTGCCGCCGCCGCCGCCGCGCTGGAAGAGCAGGCCAGTCGCCTGACCGAAGCAGTGGCAGTGTTCCGGATTCAGCAACAGCAGCAACAGCAGCGTGAAGCATCGGCTGTGGTAAAAACCGTGACGCCAGCTACGCCGCGCAAAATGGCCGTGGCAGATAGCGAGGAGAACTGGGAAACGTTTTAACGTAATGATGCCGGATGAGTATTTCATCCGGCGTTTTTATTATTAAACCAGGAACAGTGAAATCGCCGGGATATATGTCACCAGCATTAGCATTAACAGTAGAGCCGCCAGTAGGGGCAGGGATTGTTTAAAGAAATTTCCCACCGAAACTTGCGTGATATTACATACCAGCAGCATCACGGTACCTACCGGTGGCGTGAATGCGCCAATCGACAGGTTGAAGATCATGATGATGCCAAAATGCACCGGATCGATGCCAAAGTGTTCGACCACCGGTTTTAATAGTGGTACCAGGATCAGCAAAATGGCGTTTCCTTCCAGAAACATCCCCAGCGTCAGCAGCAATATGTTGATAATCAACAGGAACATGTATTTGTTTTCGGTCAGCGAAGTCACAAAATTCGCCACTGCGACACCAGCATGTTCCATTGAGAAAATCCATCCCAATGCGGCGCTGGCCATGATTACCAGCATCACCGATGCGGTTGCGCGTGCCGTTTCGCCCAATGCTTTGACGACATGAGAAATCCGCATTTCACGATAGATAAAAAAGCCAATCGCCAGCACGATTAGCACCGCTACTGCACCTGCTTCTGTTGGGGTGAAAATGTTAGCGCGAATACCACCCACCACAGCAAAAATGAGGAACAGCGCAGGCTAGGCCTGTCCCAGCGAGAACACCACCTCTTTGCCCGTAGGCCAGCTTTCACGCGAGGGTTTAGCGTTAGTTTTGCGGGCGACAAGGTAGACGGTAAACATCAGTACGACTGCGCATAGCAAACCTGGTACCAGTCCGGCGATAAACATTTTTCCGATAGAGACATCGGCAACCAGACCGTAAATAATCAGGGCTATTCCAGGCGGTATGATCGGGGTGACTAACGAGCCACCAGCGGTAATGGCGGCGGCAAACGCGCGATTGTAGCCTTTACGCTCCATCTCCGGCACCATCATGCGCGACAGCATCGCCGCGTCAGCAAGGTTAGAGGCGCTGACGCCGCCCATCATGGTGCTGACGAGAATGTTTGCCACGCCCAGTCCGCCGCGCATTTTCCCCACCAGAACGTTGGCAATGTGCAGGATGCGTTCGGCAATGCCGGTGTAGCTCATTAGTGTGCCTAGCAAGATAAAAAACGGAATTGCCAGCAATGATGGGCTTTGCGTTGGCGCGATTAGTCTTTGCACGGCAATTTCAATCGGTACGCTGGAGAAGAATAAAAAGTAAGCGATGATACCAATAAACATCGCCAGATAGACCCGAATGTTGAGAAACAAACAGACGATCATTAGCGGAATAATCAATAACCAACTCATTGCATTTTGTCTCCGCTATCGGATTGTTTTGTATCGTTTATTAACCAGTAGAGGGTATAAATAGCCGTTGCTAGTGCGCCGACAGGGACCGCCAGATCGATCCAGAACCAGGAAACCTTCAGAATTTGTGTCACTTTAAACTGCGCCATTTCGGCTAGTCGGTAGCCCAGCCAGGCCATATAAAGCAGCAGTGCGATGGAGAGAAGGGCGACCAGTATTGCAATAACACGCCTGAGTTTGCCTGGAAGCATCTCCATCAGGAAGGGAATGGTCAGGTGCGCCCTGTCACGTTCCGCCACCACTCCACCTAACATCACCACCCAAATCATCAGCATTCCCGACATTTCTTCTGTCCATTGAAGCGGTTGGCCGATGAAATAACGCATAAATACCGCTCCAATTGTCACCACAACCAGAACGAATAGCGCAAAGGCAGCACTAAATTCTGCCACTTTGCCAAAAAGACGCATGAAACCTCCTGTTAGTGCGTGTCCTGCCTAAGAGAGATGAGGCAGGACGCTGAGCATTAATGCTTATTGCAGTTGCTGTTGAATGGTTTCGTACAGACCTGGTGTCCATTCCGGGAATTGAGAGTAAACTTCGCGTGCTTTCTTCTGGAATGGTCCAGTATCGGGATAGATCACTTCGACGCCGGCTGCCTGCATGGTTTTCAACATTTCGGCATCACGCTCAAGAGTGAGTTTCTGGCTATAGACACCCGCTTCATAGCCGGTCTGGTGGATCATCTCCAGTTGTTCTGGTGAAAGGGTGCCAAAGAAGGCTTCACCACCTATCCACACTGAGGTATTTGTCAGGTAGTTAACCATTGTCAGATATCTTGCCTGCTCATACAGTTTTTGCCCTTGCAGCACTGAAATTGGGTTTTCTACGCCGTCAATAACGCCCTGGGTTAATGCGGGATAAACTTCGCCTAATGGCATGGGAGTTGGTGTTGCCCCCATCGCCTGAATGGCTTTTATTTGCATGACGTTATTAGGAACGCGAATTTTTAAACCTGCGAGATCGTCAACGGTGCGAATGGGTTTTTTCGAAATAATCTGTCGAGTGCCATAGAGATAATTATTCATTACCACATGAATTCCCTTTTTCTTCAGACTTTCATTTTTTTGTTTAAACCAGTCGCTTTCATATATTTTGAACAGTTTTTGCGGATCGTCAGTCAGATACGGTCCAAACAAAATCCCCAAATCGGGTTCATAATCGGCAAGAAAAGCCACATCACTCAAGGTTATGACATTCATGCCCATCATGGCTTGCTCGGTGACATCCTGTTTTGATCCCAATTGGGAGCTGGGATAGAGCGCAAGTGTTATTTCGCCATTACTTTTTTTATTTAATAGGTCTGCCCAGTAACGCATGACCACATCCAGGGATTCTCCAGGGTTATTTTCATAGGCAACTTTTATTGAAATAGGTTTTGCCTGGATTATTGACGGTAAAAAAAGGGTACTGACAGTAATTAGCATCGCTATTATTTTGCTCATCTTTACTTACTCCATGCTAAGGAAATAAAACTCCAACATTGTTGTCGGGAGTGAAACCTTATGAAAAAGCAGTCATTACTGAAAAGTAGTCAGCGAATAGCAGAATGGCTGCAGATGTATCATAAATTCGTGCACCGGGTAATACTTTGCTGCTTTTAATCGGTTTTTAATGCATTTTTTGATTGTATATCTTAAAGTTATGTAATGCATGACGTTACAAGGAACTCCCTCTGATGAGTTTAGTTACCGCTGATAAGATCTCTTATTCTGTTGATGATTTATTAAAAATAAAATCATTAATTTGGCTGCGGCCATTTTAAATTGTCAATACAGATAAAAACTAAGTGTTGACGCAGAATGGTGGTATCCATTAAATTTATTTAGTGCTGATTTAATACATTTGCTGAACGTATAATTCATGCTGATATTAAAAGAAAGCCGTCATTCACTAAATAACTTGTTCGGCAAGGAAATCAGAGAGTAACGGATGATTCGTTACAACGGGGAAAGGCAGTAAATATTCACGTGGTGAATTTGTTATCAACTTGAAAACTCATTTTACTGGGTTCCTTCAGATCATATGAGTGAACGCAGTGATTAATGATTAACGTTAAGTGCTAACCAGAGCGCTTTTTATGAAGTTAAATTAATAATATCCATTATTTATGAATGAGGAAGCCTGTTTATTATATGGAAATACTTTTAACAATTTTAATTCTTACGTTGGTAGTATCATTAACCAGCGTGCTTACACGTCTGTCTCCTGTCCAGATACCACTTCCTTTAATCCAGATTGCCGCTGGCGCAGTACTGGCCCAGCCTATATTTGGTCTGCATGTGGAATTCAATCCTGAACTTTTTCTCTTATTGTTTATACCACCCCTGTTGTTTGCTGAAAGTTCAAAAATACAACCTAAAGAATTGATCAAGCACAGCCGGGAAATTATCAGCCTGGCACTTGTGTTGGTACTAATCACTATTTTTGGTGTCGGCTATGTGATTCATTTACTCTTACCGAATGTGCCGCTCATCGCTGCTTTCGCATTAGCCGCCGTGTTGTCGCCTACCGATGCCGTGGCGTTGCTGGGGATTGTCGGGAAAGGGCGTATCAGCAAAAACATCCAGGAAGTGCTCGAAGGCGAAGCGTTGATGAATGATGCTTCCGGCCTGGTGGCGTTGAAATTTGCTGTTGCAGTGACGATGGGAACGATGGAATTCAGCGTTCATGGCGCAACCATTGCGTTTTTTGTCGTTGCGTTGGGCGGTATTGCCGTGGGGATCGCTGTTACCTGGTTATATGGTAAAGGGCTGCTGTTGATCAGCCGATATGCTCACGATGAACCTTCCATTCAGATTGTATTGATGCTTCTGTTGCCGTTTATTGTTTATCTGGTTGCGGAACATTTTGGCTTATCGGGCATTCTTGCCGCTGTCGCCGCGGGGTTAACAACCAGTCGCATTGGCGTAGTCCACCACGCGCCTATTCGCCTGAGAATTAAAGCTAAAAGTAGCTGGTCGATGCTTGAATATGTCTTTAACGGCATGGTGTTTCTGATTTTAGGCTTACAACTGCCGGGCATTATTTCGGAATCACTGATCCGTGCAGAAAACGATCCACTGGTGGACACCGGATCGCTGCTCCTTGATGTCATTTGGATCTACCTGGCGTTAATGGTTGTGCGCCTGGGCTGGCTTTGGCTGATGCGTCTGTATAGCCGTAAACGACCCGGCAAACATCCGATGCTGTTTGCTGGATATAAAACGCGTCATATGCTGCTGGCGACCTTTGCGGGGGGGCGCGGAGCTATCACGCTTGCGGGGGTGCTTTCTATCCCGTTATTGCTGCCGGATGGCACACCTTTTCCCGGGCGTTACTTGCTGGTATTTCTCGCTACAGGTGTGATCCTCTTTTCGCTGGTTTGCGGCATTATTATTCTGCCGTTATTACTAGGGAAAAATGTGGGGATTTTCAGCGATAACCGACAAAAAGAAGAGGAAGCTGCCGATCTGTTTATGGCTAAAATGGCCATACTGAGTGTGCAAAAGACCGAGCAACGTTTGCTGCGCGCCAGAACAGAAAACCTCGATAACGAGTTGATTATGGAAACGGGGGCCAGAGTTATCGGTTATATGCGACATAGTGAAGAGGATATGTCGCCTAATGATAATTCCCTGCATATGCAGCGTGCGAAGCTGGAAAGAACATTTAATCTGGCGGCGTTAAATGCCAAACGCGCGGCTATTTACCAGATGCGCGCAAGGCAAGAAGTCAGTGATGAAACACTGGCAAAAATAGTCAGTGAATTAGATGTGCTGGAAACGTTAATCATGGATAGCCGATAATTTTATCGCTGCCAGTAATAGGGAATTAAATGATGGCTGAGAGTAATACTTTCAGCATCGTTTATTCCCTATGTATTTCCTTATGGGCAGAACAATCGCCTGGATTAATACTGCATTAATACAACATAGTGATATAAACCAAGAATCAATGTTTTTAATCTGTACTTAATTTATCGGTGATGTTGCCTGATGGAACGAATCATTGATTGTTTGGCGGTATCCAGATGGTTTCGCAACGCCGTTATTGCATCTAAATCGCTACGGCAAATCAAAGCGCTGAGAATGGTCATATGTTCATCAACAGCAATGATATTGCGCTGTTTGAGATCGCTTTCATCCCATTGATAGTGAAAATGAAAGATAACGGAGATAATTTCAAGTGATTGATTAAAAAAGATGTTATCCGCGGCAGATAACAACATGGCATGAAAATCCCGGTCTAACTGCGAAAACATCCGAAAGTTGCTGCCAATGCTGTCGCGCAGCGTCCGGTGGCGTTCGAGCATGGTTTTTGCTTGCAGCCAGCGAGGGTCATCATCGGGTAGATTGAGAAAGTGCTGAAGTGAATGTGTTTCCAGCATTTCGCGCAGTTCGAACAATTGCTCGGCGTAGGATTGATCGAACTGCTTCATGCTCCATTGGCCGCGCTTTTCGCTTTGAATAAGATTATAACGACCGAATTTCAAAAGATATTCTCGTACCACTACCGGACTGACGCTTGCCGCTCGCGCCAGCTGAAGTTCGGAAAAGCTTTCTCCGGCGCGTAACTGGCGCAGGTTAATCATGGTGAAAAATGCCTGCTCGAAAAGACGGTTTTGCTCTTTCAGCGAGGCCGTGATGCAATCAAATCCATCGTTCTGTTCGGGTTTGCGGGCGATAACATAATTTTTCCCCACCAGGGTGAGCACGCCACATGCGCTTAAATGCTGGAGTATGTGGCGTACCGTAGTGCGACTGATGTTATACATTTCTGCCAGTCCGCTTTGTGAAGGCAGCGGAGAAGGAATATTGCCCCTCGCCATATCTTCAATCACCTGATTTATGACGCTATGACGTAAATTCTGCGAACGACTCATTCTTCCCTCCAGTCCGGCATTAAAAGCCGATTTAAAACATTTTTATGCGCGATCATCCGCATATTTTATGGGTAAATTCAGGCGCTCTTATAAATTCGACGATATCTGAAAGTCATAAAATAAAAGGAGCGGTGAATCATGTCCACAATGAAAGTATTAATTTGTCAGGAAATAAAGAATTTAGTATGGGAAGTCCGGGAAAGACCGGTGCCAGGCGATAATGAAGTATTAATTAAAATTAAAACTGTCGGGATTTGCGGTACAGATATTCATGCCTGGGCGGGTAATCAGCCATTTTTTAGTTATCCACGCGTTTTAGGCCATGAAATATGTGGGGAGATTATTGAATCAGGAAAAAACATTCACAATTTTAATATCGGACAGCAAGTTGCGGTAATTCCGTATATTTCTTGTCAGCAATGCCCGGCGTGTAAAAGCGGTCGTACCAATTGCTGTGAAAAAATTTCAGTCATTGGCGTGCATCAGGATGGCGGTTTTAGTGAGTATTTGAGCGTGCCGGTGGCGAACATTTTGCCCGCAGACGGTATTGACCCGCAGGCGGCAGCATTGATTGAACCTTTTGCTATTAGCGCTCATGCGGTGCGTCGCGCAGCCATTGCTCCCGGCGAGCAGGTGCTGGTGGTCGGGGCGGGGCCAATCGGTCTGGGCGCGGCGGCAATCGCTAAAGCTGATGGCGCACAGGTGATAGTGGCGGATACCAGTCCGGCGCGCCGTGAACATGTGGCAACGCGTCTGGAATTACCTGTTCTGGACCCGTCAGCCGAAGATTTTGACGCGCAGCTGCGGGCGCAGTTTGGTGGTTCGCTGGCGCAGAAAGTGATCGACGCGACAGGTAATCAACATGCGATGAATAACACCGTAAATCTGATTCGTCACGGTGGCACGGTGGTATTTGTCGGCCTGTTTAAAGGTGAGTTGCAGTTCTCCGATCCGGAATTCCATAAAAAAGAAACGACGATGATGGGCAGCCGCAACGCCACGCCGGAAGATTTCGCTAAAGTCGGTCTATTGATGGCGGAAGGGAAAATCACTGCCGACATGATGTTAACCCATCGCTATCCGTTCGCCACGCTGGCAGAAACCTACGAGCGCGATGTGATTAACAATCGTGAGTTGATTAAGGGCGTAATTACTTTCTGATAAGGCGAGATTATTCAAGTTGCCATGCAGCGTCCGGGGAAGTGTTGGGCGCTGTTTTTTTTCTGTTTCTCAATAATGTTTTGTAGGCCGGAGAAGGTGTGTAGGTCGCACCTTATGCGACCTACACATCAGTCAGGAATTACCCTTCACGTTCTACCACTTTAATTTCCACCATGCCGATCCCGAGCTTACGCGGCGAGTGCCCGAGGATATTCCCTTCGTTGGTTGAGACAGGTTCCGGCGGCACAATTACCAGTGTGTCGGCATCGGTTGGGTTATCGAAATGCAGTGTGGTGGTGGTCACTTCATTGCCCAGCACAAGGGTTTGTTCTTCATTGCCTACGCGTACCGGAATAGGACGGCTGGCGTTATTGCCGTATGCTTTGGCGGTAATCACCAGGTCAAATTTCTTCGGCAGCGGATGCTTGTACTCGATTTTTACTTCATCGCCCAGCTGTGCGTTGGACCAGCGGCCCCACGACTCTGGACGAGAAATCCCGCTAAACTGTTTCACCTCTTCTGGCGCACCAGCGACGTTAAAGATGAAACTGTCGGCTTTGTAGCGAATATCGTTATCAACAATCTTTAGCGTATCGACATTGCCTTTGTAACGCGCCATGTCGATGACCGTATCTTTAAATGCCGTTTTGCCCTTCCATATTGCTTTGTCAACATGCTGAACAATTTGCTGACCGCCAAGCTGCCCTTGCGAGACACACCAGTCGGTGGAGAGTGCCAGTTCCGGAGCCCAGAGTTGTGCCATCTTGTAGCAACGGTCAACCCAGACGAAATTGTCGCGTGGAGCGAAATCTGCCAGCTGGAAACGCAGCGGTGCTGAGTATTCGCTTTCCGGCAGCGGTTCCACGCGTTTGTCTGAAACCCGCAACAGCAGCGGCAAACGGAAATGGCTACCTGAGAAGGCAATCATGTTTTTCTGCTGGTCGATGGTGAACTCTTTCATCTCTTTAGGGAATTTCCACAGGCGGATGATATCCGGCTTCCACGCCAATGTTTTCTCTTTGATATTGAGGAAGATTTCCGACATTGACTGCCCGGATAAACTGCTACGGCCAAGTCCGAGATAGTTATCGCCACCGAGAATGTCCAGCACCGTCGCGCCGTTATCCATCGTATTACGCTTCACTGCCAGCGTCTCTTGCTGCGGCTTGTCGCCACGGATGACAAAAAACAGGTTATTGCGATCCTGCTTATTAAGGTATTTCCACGCCGTATTGTTCATCGCTAAATGGTCAGAAGAGACGACGATGACGGTATCTTTAAACCACGGTGACGCTTTGATTTTGTTGATAAACGTCGCAATATTCTCCTGGCTGCAACTTACCGCGCTGAATGACTGATTCGGCTTACCGTCAAAATCATATTTTTTGCGGTTACAGGTGCGCGAGATAAAACCATCCGGGTGATGGGTATCGACTGTCAGGGTAAACAGTGAGAATCGCTGACCTGAGCGGGAAAGCTCTTCAAATTTTTTCCACGCTTCATCGAGAACGGTATCGTCGTAGAATCCCCAGTCGTTGCGATAGTGCGGGTCGGCCACCACGCTTTTCAGCTCTTCTGAGCCGTATAAGTGGTCGAAGCCGTGCGATTTCAGGAACACATCTTTACCGGCAAAACGCAGATTCGCGCCCTGCACGAAATAGTTCTGATAACCCGAGTTTTTCAGAATATCGCCCAGACAGATGTTCTGCGGGAAGAAGCTGGAGACAGAGGCGGAGGCGTTGCCTTCAAATGGGGCAAACAGCGGTATGCCGCACTGAGAAGCTACCATGCCCGCAATCGTGTAATCCGTTCCCGGCAGTTGCTGCGTGTGGCTGAAATCCAGGCCTTCATTTTTCAACGCGCCCAGTTCAGGCGTGAGATCCGGGAAAGCCTCGTTATCAAAATAGGTCCGCTCGAGACTTTCGCCGTAGATATAAACCAGGTTGAGTTTCGGGTCAGGGATAGTTCTCGACGGCTCTTTATAATAAGCCGCAAAGTCCGGGTCGCCGTCGCGTGACTGGGATTTCACCAGTTCCGTTATCTGACGAAATGCCGGGCTGGCATCCACTGAACCCAGCGCCAGTAAGAGTGCCAGCAGGCTGTAACCAAAATGGTGCGGATGATGGCGACGACGGCGCAGGATCCAGCCCAGCGCACCGAACACCGCCGTCAGCCCCAGCACAATGCCGATACCCGGCAGGATGTATTTGCTGACGCCAGCACCGGTCAGGCTGTTGGTTAAGGTATAGAGAACCGCGTCGTTAATACCATCGCCAGTAAAATAGTCGCTGGCAAACAGGGTGATATTTAAAACGACAAATAGCCCCAGCACCGTTAACGTGGCTGCAAACCACCAGGTGTTACGTCCCGCTTTCCATGCGTAAATCAGCACAGAGGCGAGAAAAAGGGCGAAAGAGAGTAGTTCTGACAACGGGCGATCCTCACTAAACCGGGCCGTTTAGCCAACGTTTAAGCTTTTTGAGAAGCACAATGTAATGGCGTCGCCATATTGCTGCAATTCTAGTGTCAAAAAAATGCGACGTTGTTAGGAATTAGTTTATAAACAGACTTTTTTGATCGCGGTCGCTTCCCGTGTAACAGGGGTAAAACCGTCCAGGAGCAGGGAAAAGGGCAGGAGAGAGCCGCGTCAGCCGGGTAACAGCTAAAACGCGGCGTTTCGCGGTTCAGGAAATGAAGTTCAGCCCCTGCTTTAATACTAGATCGCAGGCTTTGGTTTTCACCTTTTCTGCCAGCGGAGTCGTTCCAATATTATCCAGATTGAGTTGCTGACCATCTTTGGTTTTCAGCAAACCCTGAATGCCATCCAGATAGTTGGTGTCTTCTTTTTGCTCTTCACTGTTCAGGCCCAGTTTTTCCAGTACCTGATTCTTGATGTTTTCGGCATCGGTTACCGAAGCCAGCTTTTGCTTCGCACAGTATTGCAGAATGCCTGCGGCGTTGTTCATGTTATCTGCGCTTAAGGCCTGGTTCCCGCTGCTAAGCAAGTTAGTTAATGACGCGAGCGACCAACCGCCTTCCTGTGTCGTGTTGTTTTGGTTGCCAAGTTCGCTGGCGGCGCTGGAGAGCGCATCTTTCCAGGACGCAGCATGCACCCCGGTGGAAATTAATGCGCTGGCGGCAATGGCACAGCACAGAAGATGTTTAATAGTTTTCATCATCATTACTCAAGGTTGAATTGTGTCGCAGTATACCGCCAGAAACGGGGATTAATACTCTTTACCTGTTACACGGCTACGGTAGCTATCCCAGTTGAAGATCACCCACAAACTGTTACCCAGGCGCATACGGTCCATCACGCGTTCGCCCAGCAACTTGGTCATCTCTTCCATATTACTGTTGGTCAGCATCCCGGTTGGGCGTTTGGAAGAAGAGCGGCGATCGACGATCTGGTTGATGATCACTTTTTCGTATTTCGATTCGGTCTGCACGCCGATCTCATCGATCACCAGCAGATCAACGTTACTCAGATCGTTAAGCAGTTGTTCTTCGCTGGTACCGCTATTCCTGAAGGTATCTTTCATCGCCGACATAATATCGGCCACGGTGATGATCAATACGGATTTACCGCGTAGCAGCAGCTCGTTGCAGATTGCCGCCGCCAGATGGTTTTTGCCGGTTCCTGGCTTGCCAGAAAAGATGAAGCTGGCGATGTTGCCGTCAAACTCTTCGACATACTGGCGCGCTTTGCTTAACGCATTCATCTGCCCTTCACACTCAACGCGATAGTTCTCAAAGGAGCAGTTCTGATGCAGTGGACGAATACCGGAGCGGTTAAAGGTGCGCTGCATTTTCATCGCCCGATTTTCACGTTCGAGAGCGGCGGAGCGGATCGCCCCTTGTTCTTTCTGCCAGGCCAGTAATTCTTCACCCGTTTTGAACGCAGGTTTGATATGGGCAGGCATCATTTTTTGCAGGCGTTGCATCAGGTCGCCAACGTTTTTCATCGTTACCCTCTGAATCCTGGTGGAATTTGGCTGTCAGGTTCACTGACCGTATTCACATCTCGTTTCGGCAGTCCGCCGTTGCTGGCACGACCGATTTGCAGGCTGCGCGCCAGTTTTTGTTGCCACTGCACATGGTGAAAGACTTTGCCTTCCGCCTGCCAGTAGGCAATGAATGACGCCAGTTCTTCGGCGGTCACCGGCTCTCTTAGTGCCACGCCCCATAGCGCCGCCAGGCGGATAAAGTCGGCATCGGGTTGCCAGTCCGGATACATGGCAAATTTCCCCATGGGTACGGCAACGGGAGCGGTTTGCGGTTCCTGATAGAGTTGATCGTCCAGGGCCACGTCACTTCCCGGACGCGCCAGCTTTTCTTCCAGCGCCAGCAGTTCAGCCAGGCGTGCAGGCGTGATGGCATAAAACGCCGGGGCATTGTTAGCAAATACGGCAACCACACCGCCTTCAGCTTTTGCCAGAACGGTTTGGTGATCGTGTACCAGGGCGTCAATACCAACGACGTCCGGGGTCAAAACTCTGGAAGACATACTGTTTCTCAAATATGGAACGATGAACGAGAAGGGAGATAACTTTTATAGTAACACACGGAGGAGAGGAGGCTGTCTCTCATCCGCGTGCTTTAAGTGAGGCAATTTTATACGCGAGGGCGCTTGCGGTACAACCATAATCCAGGAATGGAAAGACCGATGGATAACGCACCAACAATCGATGAAGCTGTAAGAAAGTTGGTTAACAGGGTAATCATCAACGGTTCGCTGTAACCTAGCTGGCTGATTTTTACCGCCGAAATCATTGCGGTATAAGCTGATATGCCAGGGAACATAGGGATAACAGCCGCCACGGTAAACACTTTCGGATGCGCCAGATACCAGCGCGACCATTGAATACCAATGGTGCCGACCAGCATAGAGGCCATAAAGGTTGACCATTCAATATTCAGCCCGCTGGTCATTAAGATCATTCGGGAACCATGACCTATCGCACCAAGCAGCGCACACCAGCGTAACGCTCGAACGGGAACGTTGAACACCATCGCAAAGCCGACCGCAGGAATGGCGGCGAGGATCATATCCTGCGCCAACGCTAACAGAAATTCGATCACACCCATCCGCGTAGCCCCCAAATCGTCAGTGCCATTACTACGCCGACACAGGTAGCCAGTGTCAGCAGACTGGCGATTGCCCAGCGTGCCAGTCCGGTATTGATGTGGCCTTTAAACATATCGGCGACGGCATTTATCAACGGAAAGCCCGGCACCAGCAGCAGAACGCTGGCGGCCATCGCAATGGTGGGGGTATTGCTGAAAGTGGGAAGTTGCAAAAGCAATCCGGAAATGGTGGTGGCGGCGAAAGCGGTGAGGCAAAAGTTGATCTGTGGATGAAGATGACGTTGTGCCAGTAGCTGGCGGATATACATCGCGGCCGTACTGGCCAGGAAGGTGATGACGGCACCATCCCAGCCACCTTTATTGAGTTTACAGAAACAGGCGCAGGAAAGGCCAACCATTAAGGCTACCAGCCATCTTGGGTAACGTAATGGCTGAATTTGGCTAAATCGTTTCTCAACGCCTTTGTAATCCAGCAGATGATGCTCCGCCAGAATCACAATGTGCTGGACTTCAGTCACCACATGCATATTAATGCCGCGATCGTGATTTTTTCGTGTCGATGTCAGGCATTGCCCATCTTTAATGGTTGTCAGCACGATGGCGTTCGAAGAGATAGAACTTTCGACGCTGTCCATTCCCAACGCCCGACCCAGTCGTGAGGAAAGTTCATCAACCAACGCGCTTTCCGCACCATGTTGCAAAAGAAATAATCCACACTGGATACAAAGCCGTGTTACGGCTCGCTGTTGCTCAGTTTGCATAACTCGCCCTTTGTCATAGACGTGATGCGTATTGTTCAGATAATGAGAATCCATTTGTATCATGAAGCACGGTTGTTTTGCGGTAGGTTAAGATCAAAATTGCGCTGATTAATCCTGGTTATCGGGAGATGCTCGGTGATAAAAAGCGAATTATCTCTCGCCGTAAACAAACTATCGCATGAATATTATCACTATAATGAATTTGTTATTTGGCCTTTACGAGTCAGGATAATAGATAGCTGGGCGCGTTTTTTAATGTTAACAAGTTAAAACCATCAGATTTTATTGAATAAATATTGATTGTGTGATTCCCGCACTCTGCGGGAAGAGATATCATTTAATTATAAATTAAATGAATGAGATTTCTGTTTTTCATTAAGTATTTCTAACAACTTAATGTAGATATTTTAAATGTCTCCAGGCTATTTCACCAGGTTATCATTTGATGCTAACCTTCTGACACATGCAGTGGAGTTGTTGTGCAGCAGGAGTATGCTGATATGAAAGTGAATGCTAAGGATAATTTATTCGCTTAATCTATTAATTTGCTGGAAATATTTAAGGAATGAATACCTTGAATAAGCCATCATGATTTTTAGACAGTGGATGTGGAGGAAATATGTTGCCAGGATGCTGCAAAAATGGAATTGTTATCAGTAAAATACCTGTTATGCAAGCAGGATTAAAAGAGGTCATGAGGACTCACTTCCCTGAATATGAAATAATATCCAGCGCCTCTGCGGAGGACCTTACCTTATTACAATTACGTCGTTCCGGATTAGTCATTGCTGATTTAGCCAGTGAAAGTGAAGAGCCACGTTCTGTTTGTGAGCATTATTACTCTTTAATCTCACAATATCGGGAAATTCACTGGGTTTTCATGGTGTCACGCTCCTGGTATTCCCAGGCAGTAGAATTGCTCATGTGCCCTACGGCGACATTATTGTCTGATGTTGAACCCATTGAGAATCTGGTCAAGACCGTACGTTCCGGCAATACGCACTCAGAGCGTATCAGCGCCATGCTGACCTCTCCGGCAATGACTGAAACTCATAATTTTAGCTATCGCTCCGTCATTCTCACTCTTTCAGAGCGCAAGGTACTGCGGCTATTAGGTAAAGGATGGGGCATCAACCAGATAGCTTCATTGCTTAAGAAAAGTAATAAAACTATTAGCGCCCAAAAAAACAGTGCGATGCGTCGACTGGCAATTCACAGCAACGCTGAAATGTATGCATGGATAAATAGCGCGCAGGGTGCAAGAGAACTTAACTTGCCTTCTGTTTATGGAGATGCCGCAGAATGGAACACAGCCGAATTAAGAAGAGAAATGTCGCACTCATAGAAAAATGCGTCATGAGTCGTATCGGTATTGAGAGTTTATTCAGAAAGTTTGCGGGTAACCCTTATAAGCTCCATACCTATACCAGTCAGGAGTCATTTCAGGATGCCATGTCGCGGATCTCGTTTGCGGCGGTCATTTTTTCTTTTTCTGCCATGAGAAGTGCGCGCAGAGAGGGATTATCCTGCCTGACTGAACTGGCGATTAAGTTTCCGCGTACCCGGCGTTTAGTTATTGCGGATGATGATATTGAAGCTCGGCTGATTGGTTCATTATCGCCATCACCGCTGGACGGTGTATTAAGTAAAGCGTCAACGCTGGAGATTTTTCATCAGGAACTCTTTTTGTCATTAAATGGTGTACGTCAGGCGACCGATCGACTGAACAATCAGTGGTACATTAACCAAAGCCGGACGCTAAGCCCGACGGAGAGAGAAATATTGCGCTTTATGTCGCGTGGCTACTCAATGACACAAATTGCCGAGCAGCTTAAACGCAATATCAAAACGATCCGTGCACATAAATTTAATGTGATGTCGAAACTGGGCGTCAGTTCTGATGCAGGGTTGTTGGAGGCCGCAGATATTCTGTTATGTATGCGGCATTGCGAAACAAGTAATGTGTTGCATCCTTATTAATCCGCATGATGCCGGGTTTACTTCCCCGGCAGTGTTTTCATTTCAGCGTACAATCGCCACATTGCTGCACATCCGGTAAGCGATAACGCTGGCAGCAAGTGCGGCGCACCAGCAGGCCGTCGCGTAGCACCACGGTACGCCAGAGTGGATTATCTTCACCGGTAGTAAGCGTTTTCTCAAAAAAGAGGGCATGGCGCAGCGATTCAACTGTCGCCTCGCCGAGCAGCTGTTTCATCTCAGTCAGATACCAGTTGATCAAATAACCGGTATTGCTCCAGATAAGTTTGCCGTTAATCTCTCCCGTTGCTTCTAGTGCCTGCACAACCGGAACAAGCGCCTGGCTGATTAACGTTTCCATTCGCTGCTGCGGCGAATGTAGTGTTGCGTTTTTATCTTCACACACATCGACCCAGAAACAGGCGGCGCGTCCGGTTTCGTGAAACTCAACGTGGACGTGTTCCGGCGACACATCTAATGCTTTTTCCTGAGTCAGCAGCGCCAGCATTAATGGTGGTACCATCAGGCCGATATACCATTGCGCCCACAGTGAGATCAGCGGTTTGTTTTCGCGGATCATCAAAGGTTGGTTGCGGTAGATATGATCGGAATAGACCGCGAGTAGAGAACTTAGCGCATTCGGTGATGACCATTGCGCCAGCGTCATGGCGTTAAGTGGGGCGGGTTCATCCAGGCGGATAAACTCCAGCAAATGTTCACGATGTTCGGCGATCGCCGCCCGCACGGCTTGTGCAAGCCCAGCATCCTGCGGCTGGAGATGCGTTCGCCAGATAACATCTTCATAGAGCGGTGCGGAACGATAGGCCATAATCGTGATAGTAATCTAAATGATAATGATTGCTAATCCTATCGATAGGTTTACCCGATAGCAAGGGATTTCTCTGGCTTGCAAATGATAAAAATTATCATATGATATTGGTTATCATTATCAATGAAAGAGATGAAACCATGTTGCAACGTACGCTGGGCAGTGGCTGGGGAGTGTTGCTGCCGGGATTGCTGATTGCAGGGCTGATGTATGCGGATTTATCGCCGGATCAATGGCGGATTGTCATTCTGATGGGATTGGTATTGACGCCGGTGATGCTGTATCACAAACAGTTACGGCATTACGTTTTGCTACCATCGTGCCTGGCGCTTATTGCTGGCATCATGCTGATGATAATGAATTTGAATCAGGGGTGATAAAACAGTGAAGAGACAAGAAAAGAAGTAAAGATAATTGGTGCGAGGGGGGGGACTTGAACCCCCACGTCCGTAAGGACACTAACACCTGAAGCTAGCGCGTCTACCAATTCCGCCACCTTCGCACAGTCATCTTACTTTTTTTGATATCGCCTCGTTTGGTGCGAGGGGGGGGACTTGAACCCCCACGTCCGTAAGAACACTAACACCTGAAGCTAGCGCGTCTACCAATTCCGCCACCTTCGCCCAGTGCGAGCAATATCAACGTGGTTTTTGGTGCGAGGGGGGGGACTTGAACCCCCACGTCCGTAAGGACACTAACACCTGAAGCTAGCGCGTCTACCAATTCCGCCACCTTCGCATACCATCAATTCTTAAAAAGAATTGCTACCACGGAGGCGCATTCTAGTGGTTTTCAGCTTTTCGTCAATAGTTAATTATCGACAGAGGTGTAATTGCTGGAAAAATGTCCATCAGCGGATTGTGGATAATTCGTTTGTCGGTCAGATAAGGCGTGTACGCCGCATCCAACACGGTATGCGGCGACAGATATCAGATACTTAACCTTTCTTCGCCTGGCGGGTCATAATGGCGCGATACACCTTGAAGCGCCCGGTTTGCGCAATCACTTCGTGGAAACCAAATGTCTCATCCAGCACGTCCGGGTAAGGCAGGAAGGCGTTCGCTACAATTCGCAGCTCGCCGCCGCTATTAAGATGACGCACCGCGCCGCGAATCAGCGTTTGCGCCGCATCCAGGCTGGTTTGCATCCCATCGTGGAACGGCGGGTTGGAGATTATCATATCAAAACGACCTTTCACCTCGGAAAAGACGTTGCTGGCAAAGACTTCACCTTCAACACTGTTGGCAGCAAGTGTTGCGCGACTGGCTTCTACCGCTGGTGCAGAGACATCGCACAGAGTGAGGCGGATCTTCGGTGAATGGCGCGCAAAAGCAACGGAAAGAACGCCTGCGCCGCAGCCGACATCCAGCACTTTACCTTTCGTGTGCGGGGTTAGCGTCGAGAGCAACAACTGACTGCCGACATCCAGACCGTCGCGGCTAAACACGCCCGGCAGCGTTTTGACCGTCAAGCCATCGACGCTGTATTCGCCCCAGAATTTATTGGCATCAAATACCGGCTGCTTTTCCAGACGACCAAAATAGAGGCCGCAGCGACGGGCGCTGTCTACCTTATTCAACGGCGCATAATCGGCCAGCATCTGCTCGGCGCTGCGCACGCCGCTGCGGTTCTCGCCAACGACAAAAATATCCGTGCCCACCGGAAGCAGAGAAAGTAAATTCATCAACTGGAACTGGGCTTCCGGTTTATTCTTCGGCCAGTAGTAAATCAAAGTATCGCAATCAGCGACATCATCCGCCGTGGCGACCAGGCTAAAACGGGCGTTATCCCCCATCTGGCGGTTTAACACCTGCCAGTGGTGGAATTGCTGGGTATGAGCACGGCTGGCCGCGGTATCTAAACGCGCGGGCAGGTCATCCTGTAAGTCTCCGGCAAACAGAATACGGCTTTGTTCGAAATCATCACTGTGACGCAGCAAGACTTCACTTGCCGGGGTAAATGCAGACATGGAATGCTCCTCAATTGATACTGGCGGCGATTATAGCCATATGTTGGCGCGGTATCGACGAATTTGCTATATTTGCGCCCCTGACAACAGGAGCGATTCGCTATGACATCCCGACGAGACTGGCAGTTACAGCAACTGGGCATTACCCAGTGGTCGCTGCGTCGCCCTGGCGCGTTGCAGGGGGAGATTGCCATTGCGATCCCGCCACACGTCCGTCTGGTGATGGTGGCAAACGATCTTCCCGCCCTGACCGATCCTCTGGTGAGCGATGTTCTGCGTGCGTTAACCGTCAGCCCCGATCAAGTGCTGCAACTGACGCCAGAAAAAATCGCGATGCTGCCGCAAGGCAGCCGCTGCAACAGCTGGCGGTTGGGTACTGACGAACCGCTATCACTGGAAGGCGCTCAGGTGACATCACCGGCGCTCACCGAATTACGGGCAAACCCAACGGCACGCGCCGCGTTATGGCAACAAATTTGCACATATGAACACGATTTCTTCCCTCGAAACGACTGATTTACCAGCGGCTTTCCACATTGAACAACGCGCCCACACCTTTCCGTGGAGTGAAAAAACCTTTGCCAGCAACCAGGGCGAGCGCTATCTCAACTTTCAGTTAACGCAAAACGGCAAAATGGCGGCGTTTGCGATTACGCAAGTGGTGCTGGATGAAGCTACATTGTTCAATATTGCGGTCGATCCTGACTATCAGCGTCAGGGACTGGGAAGGGCGCTGCTGGAACATCTGATCGACGAACTGGAAAAACGCGGCGTGGCGACGCTATGGCTGGAAGTCCGTGCCTCAAATGCTGCCGCCATTGCCCTGTACGAAAGTTTAGGCTTTAACGAGGCGACGATTCGCCGCAATTACTACCCCACCACGGACGGTCGCGAAGACGCCATCATCATGGCGTTACCAATCAGTATGTAAGACAAGGTGGAATAATGAAGTGGGACTGGATTTTCTTTGATGCCGATGAAACGCTGTTTACCTTTGACTCATTCACCGGCCTGCAGCGGATGTTTCTTGATTACAGCGTCACCTTTACCGCTGAAGATTTTCAGGACTATCAGGCCGTTAACAAGCCACTGTGGGTGGATTATCAAAACGGCGTGATCACTTCATTACAGCTTCAGCACGGGCGGTTTGAGAGCTGGGCCGAACGGCTGAACGTCGAACCGGGTAAACTCAACGAGGCCTTTATTAATGCGATGGCGGAAATCTGTACGCCGTTGCCGGGGGCGGTTTCCCTGCTTAACGCCATTCGTGGCAACGCCAAAATCGGCATCATCACCAACGGCTTTAGCGCCTTGCAACAGGTGCGTCTGGAACGCACGGGCCTGCGTGATTACTTCGATTTGCTGGTGATTTCCGAAGAAGTTGGCGTTGCCAAACCGAATAAGAAAATTTTCGATTATGCGCTGGAACAGGCGGGCAATCCTGACTGTTCACGCGTGCTGATGGTTGGCGACACTGCTGAGTCCGATATTCTCGGTGGCATCAACGCCGGGCTTGCGACCTGCTGGCTGAATGCGCACAATCGCGAGCAACCAGAAGGCATCGCGCCCACCTGGACCGTTTCTTCGTTGCACGAACTGGAGCAGCTCCTGTGTAAACACTGATTGCCTCCCCCCCGTTGATGGGTAAAATAGCCGCAATTTTTCGTTTTCAACAAGCGCGGCGCGATGCCGCTTACTCAAGAAGAAAGAATTATGACGTTGTCTCCTTATTTGCAAGAGGTGGCGAAGCGCCGCACTTTTGCCATTATTTCTCACCCCAATAATTAAGCCCAAATTAAAGCTCTTTCAATCTTTCAAAATCCTTTCAGTTAATTGAGGTTGAGCTATATAAATCATTTAAATACATTTGGTTATGTGACTTCTTTAATTGAAAATTCTTTCATGTAACTTTAAATCGATCAGGTTGCTTTCATCAAAAATCTGTACATATGCTTGTACATAATGTACAAAGCAGCAAAGGTGTTTTGCGATTTGTACAAGGTGAGTAATGGCGCTGTCTGATGCGTGGTTGCGTTCAGTCGTTGGAAAGGAACGTGATAAGGTTTTGGTTAAATCCGATCGTGATGGTCTGTCTGTCAGAGTATCACCGAAAGGTCGCGTAGTGTTCCAATATCGTTATCAATGGGCGGGGAAAGGTGAGCGTCTTGATATCGGAACTTACCCGGCAACTGGATTAAAAGAGGCCAGAGAAGAAGTTATCCGTCTCCGTGGTGAACTCGAGTCAAACCGTAATCCACGATTGGTCAAGCAGGCTGAAAAACGAAAAGCTACTGAAGCCATGACGGTAGAGTCTGTGATCCGTGCCTGGTATGAAGCATATTGTGTAAAAAATAAAAAAGGTTCTGAACAGATACTCCGCTCGTTTGAGCTGCACCTGTTCTCTAAAATCGGGAATATCCCTCACGATGCAGCTACATTGCATGATTGGTTAGAAGTCCTGGAGCCTCTTAGCACTAAGACTCCAGCAATAGCAGACCGATTGCTAATTAACGCAAAGCAGGCCCATGTCTGGGCGTATAAGAGAAAGCTCATTGAAACTCGCCCGCTGTCGGATATCACGGGTAAAGATATGGATATCCGTAAAGGTCAGAAGAAACGGTTTCTGACACATGATGAAATTAAAATCCTTTATGCTGCGATCGATGGTTCTCGAATGGTTCCTAAATACCGGGCCTTCATTAAACTATTGCTGCATTTTGGCTGCCGTAGTTCAGAGCTAATTACCGCTAGGGTGGACGATTTTGATTTCATTAATAAAGTATGGACTGTACCACCAGAACGACATAAGACTGGGGAGATAACAGGCGAACCGCTAAAGCGGCCCATTATTGAACCGGTTGAAGAGCTTATAAAGTACGCTATTTCTATGAACAATGGTTCCGATATGCTTTTTACTAAGGAAGGAAGCAGGGAACCCGTTGGTCGGACATCATTGCAGTCGCTGCCTTACAATTTAATGCAGTACGCATGGCGGCGTTTGGGGTATCAATTCCCTCATTGGTCTCTTCATGATTTGAGGCGAACAGCACGAACAAACTTTTCTGATCTTACTGCGCCTCATATTGCAGAAATAATGCTAGGTCATAAACTGCCAGGGGTATGGCAAGTTTATGACAAGAGCGATTATCTAGAAGAACAGCGTAAAGCCTACCAGGCATGGTGGGAGAGAGTTGAATCGATCGTTACTTGTACTAATTCAGACACCAACTGATAGTTCGCTCTGAGCTAGGAACGGATATTCTTATACAAACGGTGTTGCCAGATTGCAGTAAAACTATTGATTGATAAGTGAGCAGACACAGATAAGCAGTCAATGAAACCAAAACTTCGCCAGCGATGACATTATCTGCAAGTCCTTTACTACAAACCTCCCATTTAGCTCTAATGTAAGGAATGCTATGCACCATCCAATACCCGCACAGTTAGATACGCCTGAAACCCTGAATTTTTGTCTGCAAGTTGTTCCTGATGCTCATGCTGTATTGATTAAAAATGAACCTTTCTCGGGAGCGGAAGTTATGGACTGCTTTTCGAATGTTGAAATGGTGATTGAACAGAATGGCGGAAGAGCTGTTTACGGTTGGGCTATCTGGCAGGTACCGGGAGTTTATATTGAAGCTGAGTTCCACTGTATTTGGGAGAATGATGCTGGAGAAATGCTGGATATCACGCCATATCCTTATCGTACGGAAAATATTTTATTTCTACCTGATAGTACGCGGATTTATAGGGGGCAGCAGGTAGACAATATCCGCCAGGCTCTTGTAAATGATCCTGATGTGATCAGATGGTTGTATCTTGCTAGAAAACGTTTTGAAATATTAAATACTGGTGACCTAGCGAACCAGCATGGGCATATTGAATTGCCACCCAAATTAGCCAAAGAGTTTAGCAAAGTTGTCGATGAGATAGAAAGGCTGTATTCCCGACTAAATCTCCGATATTCATGACGAGAGGGTATTGCTATACCCACTGACCATTGAAGATAACGCCTACGGCAGGCTGTTCGAGTTAGTTGTATTATGGCGGCATATGCCGCCAGTTTTAATCAGTATTAGCACAGCCACGAGGTCATACCTGTAATTACGGCTTTAGTTAATGCAATTAACTCCTTGTCAGAAAGTTCTTCTAGTTCCTTTCCAGGAAATAGGCCTGGTAACATGTCATTAGCAATATGTTCCAGCTCAATATATTTTCCTAAAAGTAAGGAGTCTTTGTATAGTTCAATCAGTTCTTCTTTCATCGATAAATCCCTCATTCTACGCTAGAAAAAACAATCAGTTAACGTTATATAACTAGGCGATACTCCCAGAATTCAATTCACAATAGTGCGCACTTATTGTGAAAAGTCGGTCGTGATATGTTTTGCAGATTGTCTAAAGTGACAGTATCTTGCAGCGCGTACATCAAGAATCACCGCCGGGCGCACCAGCTGACTGACCTGTTCCCCGTTGTTCAAGGATAGCGTTGCATCGACCCGTTGAACTCACAGCATAGCGCAAGCTGTCAGATTAGGTTTGGCTCTATGCCATAGATGTGTCAGCTCCCATCTGAGATAATACACGTTACTCAATAACTCCAGCAAACCTGTATATCTTGCGTGATGCCCATTTATTTGGGCAGGATTTAATATCAGGATCTGGAAAGTCAGGCCTGTATTTCTGGCCAGTTCTCCTGTTTACGCTGTTCCAGCGAAGAACAGTCGATACTGAAACGCCACAGAATTCGGCAACTTGTTTTGTTGTCATTAAGTTGTTCATTACTTCACCTCCTGCGGCGGCTCCGGTAGCGGCATCCAGTGGGTTACTTTCGATGCCGGTTCTTCCCCATTGTCAGTAACTGCCCACCATTTGTTTCTCGAACAATCGTAATACCCTTCGAAGGTATCGCACTCAGTCCAGCCGTAAGACTTACCCCAACACCAAACATACTGTTTATCGTTCGGCATTCGCTCACTACAGCTTATCCAACCATCCGGAGTTACCGGAGAGTTGCCCGACAGCTTGTTCAACTTGTAAGTCTGGCTTACAGGTTTGACACCATGAAGCATGGTGGCGCGGCAGGCGTTCCAGCCTTCATCAAAACCGACTATGCCATTATTTAAAAACGGACGAGCATCTGGCACCACCAGTACTGGCTTGGCTATATATAGCGGCTGAACATACCAGCCCTTTGATAACCAACTGTCAGCAATGTTTTTGCTCCTGGTTATTGCCGGAATACCTAAGCCATTGTCTGAATGCAGCCATGCCACCGGCTCCTCTTCCAGCGATGCCAGAGCAATTTCATAAGCACGGCGCTCAATATCGTCTCGAACCTCTAGGCTGCTGATTCGTTCTTTGATTTCTTTAATCAGTTCTTTATTGGTAAATGTGGTCATTATGCTCCAGCCTCCGGCGCTTTTGGCATTACTGCCCAGTGAGTGATATTGAAGTTTTCAAGGTCCCCGACCTGAAATGTCCACTGCCATTCTTCGGTTTCTTTTTGTCCCCAGGTGTACCAGAGAGAACGCCAGCCAATCAGCCAGCCTTCTCCGTTAGCATCAAATAACAGAACACTTTCATTTGCTGGTGGCAGTTCAGCTGACACTGGTATTATTTTGTTTTCCAGTGCCGCACATTTAGCTTCAAGCGCGTCGAATTTACGTACCAGGTACCCAGCATTTGTTTCGTTCACTTTCAGATCTCGCGGTACACATTTCCCGCGAAGAAACCCTTCCATTTCGAAAACATTCATGCGCATTTGCGTAACTCCGATAACTCGTTAAAACGTTCCATAAACATCCCGTAGGCATGGCTAGGTGCCAGTGGAATCACGTTGAACATCTCTGTTGCCGGGATACCTTCCAGTACAGGCCAGAAAGAGCCATCATCAAGCCCGAGATCGCGGCGTTCGGTTGCCAGCATGATGAGATCGGCATATTTCACGGGCGTACTCATAACTGGGGGTAACCCGTATTTCTCACGGATTACGGCATCTATTTTTTCTTCCATCCGTTTATAGTCAGGAAGAAGGCGTTTCAGTGGCGCGGGAATGTCCTGACAATACGCTTCTGTTGCATCATGCATTAACGCTTCAAAAGCAAATTCCTGCGGTACCAGCTGGCTGCAAAGCACCGCATGTTGGGCGACGCTGTAGAAGTGTGAAAGATGTCCTGCAAAGCGACAGATATTTGAAAGGGAAACCGCGATATCGTTAATAACGATGTCATCTTTATTTATCTTGTCATAATAAAAATGCTTCCCGGAAAAAGTTTTAATAAATGACATTTTGTTCTCCACGTATATGCGCTGCACCGCGCTGAATTTGGGTAAAAGGAAGCCCTCACCATCCGGTGATTATTGAGTTAATTACGTTTCCATAAATGCCCCCGCAGGGGCATTTGCAGTAATGAAATCAGGCGGTGAAAGTACCAATAAAGGTTTCTACTTTGCTGTCTCTGAATTTCTCAACAAGCAGATCACGAAATTCGTTAGCCATATCTTCCTGCACCGCTTCCAGCTGAATAATGCGCAGAACCAGTACAGGACGATCGCCAGTGATAATGCTGAGGCGTAATTTAAACGGACGTTCTTTCAGGCCTTCAAACGGAACGCATTTAAATTCAAATGCCACTGGCATAATGTCTTTGGTTTTCGCTTCGACAGATTCCATCAGGGAGCGTTTGCCGCTGAAGTCATTATCTTCAAAATCAGCGGTCTGGTTTGCTTCAATCGTGATTTTACGGATTGCCGCAGCCGCTTTTGTTGCCTGAATGGCGTCACCATTAGCATCAAAGCCCACAAGGTAGTCGGCCCAGTCTTCAATCCATTCTGCCAGTGACTTCTGGGAGTTACGCTCGCTGTTAACAGACAACAGTGCAGAGAACGGTGCTGTCTTTTTCAGTTTGAGAGTGGCGGTGTTATCTGCGTGACCTGGTTCATCAATAGTACCCAGGTTAAGCACACTGACGGCACGCATATTATCAGCATCGATAAAGCAGCGGGTGCCTTCATCTGCAAGATCTTTAGAATAACGGGTAAAGTCATCGATGCTGGCAGTGGAAAGCGCACCACGGAAACGGAAGCGATTTAAATTAAATTTTTCCAGATCATGAATGCGGAAATTCTCAGGCAATGCCACAGCATCGGCACCAATCTTACTGATAATTTCATTAACACCCTGAGCAGAAATAAGGGCATGGATTTGATTAATTGCGGTTGCGTCTAAGTTCTGAGACATAATAAGTCCTCACTATATTAAGATATTCAGTGATGAGATAAATAATCAGTTAATTAAGAACGATATTAATGACCTGCTGCGCGGAGTTTTCCGTCAGGCTCACCGGCAAGAGTCAGTAATTGTCCCTGGTCTTCCTGCAGAATAGTCAGGCGACCACCGCGATTGACATACATCGGCGTTTCGGTGGTGTCTTCTTCGGAAATTTTCCCGCGGTTAGTCGGGCGAACATATGAGAGTTTGTGTTTGATTTTCACACGGTTCTCATCAAATGGTTCGATTTCCAGGTTGAGTGAGACCTTACCTTTGGTTTTCGTGTTCATCACACCTGAAGCGACTTCACTGAGAACTGCGCCGATTTTGGTTTCAAATACGCCGCCGTCCAGCTCCCCGATAAATGCCTGCACATCAGTACTGCGTTCGCTAGCCATTTTGCTGCTCCTCATCATATCGGCCCTGCAAGGCCGATTAGTTTCTCCACAAAACAGAGAAGAACACCTGTGGTGGCAGCCGCCCGGATGGATTGGGTTATGAGCCTGTCGTCCGGTGATGCTCTTCTCTGTTTTGTAAAAAGAGCGGTCCCAGCCGGAAGCAAGGGTACAAGCTGGTACCGCCAAAGCAGTGGCTGTTGTGGTGGGGTTGTCACTCAGGCGTATGGTCAACCTGACAATCCGGTGTCCTCAACGGGGAAAGAGTAACCCCGCCATACTTACCGCCGCGCCATTTCGCGGATTACCACAACGCTGAGAGCACTTAGCCAGTTACGGCACCACACTTTGTCGCGGCTCCATAAATGCCCTCATCGTTGCACCCTGGTCTCTTCCCAGGCGTCAAACCGGATCGCCACGCTGGTTAGGCGTCTTATCAGCATCATCATTGACTTGCACATTCCGGCTACCTGGTTTGTTTGCCCGAGCAAGGAGTGGATTGTCCCCTTTAACGTCCCCAGACCGCTAACGACGCATGTGCCATACGCCGTGTTACAACCAAATTTTGTTAGTACCTTGTTTGTTGGTCTGGAAAGAAAGATAAAATGAAGTTGCGCATTATGCAAGTGTTTTTATTGCGAGATGTGCAATTTTGTGAGTAATGAAAAGCCACCTTCGGGTGGCTAATTGATGAGGAGGTAAGGGTTAATTGTGTCGCTTAAGGGTTTGTGACTGGCTGATTAAGACCTTTCCAAAGACCATAAACCGGTGTTCATTTTCGCTGGTAATTCCCCATTCACGGTAAATCTGGTTATCAGAAATCACCAGTAGTTTGTCAGGTATCATTTGCAGTCGTTTGACATAAATTTTATCATCAAAACCAAATACATAGATACCATCCCCATCAAACTGATTGATACTTACATCAACGAAGATGAGATCTCCTGGCTCAATGGTTGGACACATACTGTCCCCACGAACGTTGATAACTTTAATGTGATTGGCTGGCCGTCCGCCAAACATCGATACAGCATTATCAGTTCTGTATTCAATGGCATGAATCACATCAATGACATCACCGCCTTGGATAAGGCCATTTCCCGCACTGGCACTGACATCCAGCATTTCAATACGGAATACATCCTTCACCTGCGCAACATCCTCACTAATACTGTTTTTATATACAGTATTACTTTTGAGGTCTGAGGTAAAGAGATCAGCAATATCAACACCTAAGCTCCTGGCAATATTACTCAGGGCTTGTTCAGTGAATTGTTTCTGCTTACCTGTTTCCAGGCGTGAGATATTCGCCGCATCCACTCCTATTGCTTCAGCGAGATCGGCGATTTTCATGTTCTTCGCCTGGCGAAGTTGTCTGACTCGATTTCCTATGTTCATGCGTTTATTACATTTCTTTATTGCGCGTTAAGCAAATCAACTTGCGCAAAATATTTGCGTGAAATAATATGCTTCTCACGCAATATGTGGAGGTTATATGCAATCACCATTACGAAATGTGCGTAAGGCGCACGGATTTACTTTGCAGCATGTTGCTGCGGGCGTTCAGGTCAATCCAGCGACGCTGAGTCGTATTGAAAGACTGGAACAAATTCCATCTATCGATCTTGCAGAACGTCTAGCCAATTTTTTTAAGGGTGAAATCAGCGAAATGCAGATTCTTTATCCGGCACGTTTTCAATCTAGCCAAAACCAGAATGGGTTTAAACCACAGGAACAGGAGGTAAGCCGTGGGTAAGCATCACTGGAAAGTGGAAAAACAACCTGACTGGTACGTGAAAGCTGTCAGAAAAACTATCGCGGCATTGCCAGGTGGTTACGCTGAAGCTGCTGACTGGCTGGATGTAACAGAGAACGCTTTATTCAACCGCCTTCGTGCAGATGGCGATCAGATTTTCCCGCTGGGATGGGCAATGATTTTACAGCGCGCGGCTGGCACTCACTACATTGCGGATGCTGTCGCACAGTCTGCTGGTGGGGTGTTTGTATCACTTCCTGAAATTGAGGAGGTAGAGAACGCTGATATCAACCAACGCCTGCTGGAAGTCATTGAACAGATCGGGAGTTACTCAAAGCAGATTCGTTCGGCAATCGAAGATGGGGTAGTGGAGCCACACGAACAAACAGCAATTAATGATGAGTTGTATCTGTCGATTTCGAAGCTCCAGGAGCATGCGGCACTGGTCTACAAAATTTTCTGCGTTCCAGAAAAGAGTGACGCCCGCGAGTGTGCAGCTCCGGGCGTCGTGGCGTTTTGTGTCTGTGGAGAAACTAACGCATGAACAGTTTAACGGCAAATAACCGTTTGTCGCAACAGCTGGTGGTCAGTGTCGCTGAACACCTGTTGTTACGGCATGAATGCAGATTACCAAATCACCTGTCTGTAAGTAACCACAGAGAACTTTACCTGACTGTGGGGGGCGAGTTGTGCAGGAACTTAACCGCTGGTTTCGTGACGGAAGAGGGCTTTATGTCCATGTTATTCGTTGGGAGCCAGAAACACAGCGCGTTATCTATCTTCGCAAAGACTACCCGCATGAGTGCTTTAGTCCTTTGTGGAAATTCAGGCGTGATTTTGTTGAGTGTGAAGGACCACCAGCACATTGATTCTGCCATTCCGGGACGTTACACTGTTCAGGCACCTTATAAAGCGGGTGCCGGGATTGGCGTCCTGGAAATGTTATCGGCGATATATGACGCGCCAGCGTCTTTTTTATCGTCTGCGTCTGTGCACACCCAAATTATGGTGGGCTGGACGGGGGCACCGAAAGGTGCGCCGGTTTCCGATAACGCCGGTTACGCCAACCCCGTTCAGTTCACCACCAGCGAAATTGGCGTTTCCGGTGGTGAAGGTAATTCACTGTTATCGGAGGCTGCCATCATGGCTACGATCCCAACCCTCACTCAACCTGAAATTGCCATCGTTGATGGTCAGGCTGTTACTTCATCCCTGGCTGTTGCCAACTTCTTCTCCAAACGTCATGACGATGTACTGAAAAAGATCCGCACGCTTGAATGCTCTGCATCATTCACTTCCCGCAATTTTTCGGTGAGTGATTACACCGATTGCACAGGCCGCAAACTACCTTGCTATCAAATAACCCGCGACGGCTTTGCGTTTCTTGCTATGGGTTTCACGGGTAAACGTGCTGCCCAGTTCAAAGAGGCATACATCAATGCCTTTAACCAGATGGAGAAACAGCTTTCAAATCCCTCTGTACTGAGCGACGTTGCACATAACGCCAGCGTTCTCTATTCCTACATTTCATCAATTCATCAGGTCTGGCTGCAGCAGCTTTATCCTATGTTGGCAAAAGCCGAATCTCCGCTGGCTGTTAGCTTGTATGACTATATTAATGATGCTTCGGCACTGGCCTGCCTCATAAATTTGTCGCTGAACCCTTCAGAGGTAAGGGGGCGCAAATGATCCGGAATATTTTCAAACGGTTTACCAATCAGACTTTCCGTTGTCCTCGTCCGGGTCAGTGGTACACCACACCTGCAGGGCATGTTCTACGTGTTAGCTTGGTTGACCGTGAATGTCAGAAGGTGATTTGTGAACCGCTGGGCCGTAGTTACCGCGTCAGTATGCCGCTTATAGCCTTTCGCTCCGGAAAAAACATGAAGCATCTCGGAGGTGCAGCATGAGTATGGAGCTGATGGTTAAAGCGATGAAAATTCGAGTGGGTAATCCATTGCGAAAACTGGTTCTGATCAAGCTGGCTGATAATGCCAGCGATCAGGGTGAGTGCTGGCCCAGCTACCAGCATATTGCTGACCAGTGCGAGATTAGCAAACGTTCTGTGATGAATCATATTGCGGCCCTTTGTGATTCCGGGCTGGTAAAAAAAGTCACCCGGAAAGGTGAAAAAGGTAACTCAAGTAATATCTATCTCCTTCATCTTGATGGTGCAGGAGATTCACTAGGGGGTAGTGCAAATAATTCACTATCTGGTGCAGCAAATTCACCAGGTAGTGCAGGAGTTGCACCAGGGGGTGGTGCAGGGGATTCACCCAGAACCAGTCACTCTTTTGAACCAGTCAAAGAACCAGTCAATGAACCAATAGCTGTTGGTGCATCTGCTGATGAGTCTGTGCGAGTTCGTTCAAACCGACCGGAATACTCTCCGGAGTTTGAGCAGGCATGGCTGGCATACCCCAAACGTGCTGGTGGCAATTCAAAATCTGCAGCCTTCAAAGCCTGGAAAGCCCGTTTGAATGAGGGGGTAAAACCCGAAACCATGCTGGAAGGTGTGAAACGCTACGCGGGCTGGGTATCTGCGATGGGTAACAGCGGCACACAATTTGTGAAACAGGCTGTCACGTTCTTTGGTCTGGATCGTCATTTCGAAGAATCCTGGGAAGTTCCTGCGGTATCTGCAGCCAGACGCGAGGACCCGTACTTCAAAGCCAGTTACGACAACGTGGACTACAGCCAGATCCCGGCAGGATTCAGGGGGTAATCATGAGTCTTTTGAATGAAGTTCAGAAATTCATTGAAGCCCATCCGGGGTGTACTTCCGGAGACATTGCGGATGCTTTTGCTGGTTACTCACGGCAGCGCGTTCTGCAGTCAGCAAGCAAGTTACGTCAGAGTGGGCGTGTGGCTCACCGTTGTGAAGGGGATACACGCAGACATTTCCCGCGCCTGACTGAGAGAGCACAGGAGCCGGAACCACAACCAGTTCGTGAAACCAGACCTGTGCGCAATTTCTATGTCGGCACTAACGATCCCCGTGTGATTTTGTGCCTGACCCGCCAGGCTGAAGAACTAGAGTCCAGGGGCTTATACCGTCGTGCTGCAACGGTGTGGATGGCGGCATTCCGTGAAAGCCACTCCCAGCCAGAACGAAACAATTTTCTGGCGCGTCGTGAGCAGTGTTTACGGAAAAGCAGCAAGCGCGCTGTATCGGGTGATGAGTGGTATCTGTCAGGGAATTACGTGGGGGGTTAATGACGACGTTAACTCAATGCCAGCAGCAGGTGCTGGATATGCTGATTTCTTATCAGAAAGAACGTGGTTTCCCGCCAACCAATCAGGAGGTGGCAGCCATGCTGGGATACCGTTCGGTGAATGCAGCGGTGGAGCATCTTCGCTCACTGGAGAAAAAAGGCGTCATCACGATAAAGCGTGGCGTGGCCCGGGGTATCACGCTTCATACCACAGTGAAGGACGACGACAGCGAGGCAGCCGGGATTATCCGCGCACTGCTTGCCGGTGAGGAAAACGCCAGGCTGCGTGCAACTCACTGGTTACATGAGAGGGGCCTGAAAGTATGAAGCTTATCCTGCCTTTCCCGCCCAGCGTGAACACTTACTGGCGACACCCTAACAAAGGGGCGTTTGCAGGTAAGAGCCTGATAAGCGCGGCGGGGCGAAAATTCCAGAGCGCGGCGTGCGCAGCAATAGTTGAGCAGTTACGTCGTCTGCCGAAACCAACGTCGGCACCTGCTTCAGTGGAGATCGTGTTGTTTCCTCCGGATAACAGGATCCGCGATCTGGATAACTATAACAAGGCGCTGTTTGACGCCCTGACCCACGCAGGTGTGTGGGAAGACGACAGCCAGGTGAAAAGAATGCTGGTGGAGTGGGGACCGGTTATCCCGGAAGGGAAGGTCGAGATCACTATCAGTAAGTACGAGAAAACGGCGGGTGCAGCCGCCTGATTAAGAGGAGAAACGAAGTATGAATAATCTGATGGTCATTGATGGTATTGAAGTTCGTCGTGATGCTTATGGACGTTACAGCCTGAACGATCTGCATCGTGCCGCAGTAGCATCTGGTGCAAATGCCAGAACGAAGGAGCCGGGAAAGTTTCTTTCCAGCCAACAGACTGTTGAACTTGTTCAGGAATTGACCGATACCCAAAATTTGGGTGTCGGTCCGGTTAATACAGTTCGTGGTGGTCCTAAGCAGGGGAGTTATGTCTGCAAGGAACTGGTGTATGCCTATGCAATGTGGATCAGTCCGTCATTCCATCTGAAGGTGATCCGTACTTTCGATATGGTAGTCAGTGCACCGGAAAAATTATCCGGGCAGGCTGCTGACAAGATGCAGGCAGGTGTGATTCTGCTGGACTTTATGCGTCGGGAGTTAAACCTGTCTAACTCATCTGTGCTTGGGGCCTGTCAGAAACTCCAGGAGGCTGTTGGCTTACCGAATCTGGCACCGCGCTATGCCATTGATGCTCCTGCTGATGCACACGATGGCTCAAGTCGCCCCACGCTGTCGCTGAGTGCACTGCTGAGGCAGTATGGTATCCGCCTGACGGCTAATCAGGCATATCACCAGATGGTGAAGCTGGGGATCGTTGAACAACGCGAACGATACAGCCGTACCGCGATTAACAACATCAAAAAATTCTGGTCGCTGACGGCGAAAGGCTGCATGTTCGGCAAGAACATCACCAGTCCTGCAAATCCGCGCGAGACGCAGCCGCATTTCTTCGAATCCCGATTCCCTGAGCTGTTAAAGCTGCTCGATACCGTTCATTGAGGTGACCGTGAGAGCACTACTGACCCCTGAAATTGCCCCGCGTATGGGGATCGTATTGTTCAGGCCAGGTTCAGAGCTGATGCCCCTGTTTATGCAGGGGCGTGTCCTGCTGGAGCCTGAGCCGGAACGTTATTCATCTTTCGCCAGTGGTGCCGTTCCGGCGGCATCACAACCGCTGGCGGATGATCCTGCCGTTCGGGCCGTGTTCCGCAATGAGGCAGTGATCCGTCGTGCTGGTGGCGTGGAATGTCTTGAAAGCTGGTTACTTCGTGAAAAGGGCTGTCAGTGGCCTCATTCCGACTGGCACAGCGAGAACATGACCACAATGCGGCACGCTCCGGGAGCAATTCGTCTGTGCTGGCACTGCGATAACCAGCTGCGTGACCAGTTCACGGAACGGCTGGAATCAATGGCAACGGATAACTGTGCCCGCTGGGTGTTGTCTGTCGTGCGTCGGGATCTCGGTTTTGATGACAGTCACGTTGTGACAATGCCGGAACTGTGCTGGTGGCTGGTTCGTAATGATTTGGCGGATGCCTTACCGGAAAGTGCAGCCCGTAAGGCACTGAGATTACCGAAGCCTGTTGTGCCATCTGTCACCCGGGAAAGTGACCTTGTGCCTTCGGTTCCTGCCACCAGCATCATCCAGGATAAAGCGAAAAAGGTGCTGGTGCTGAAAGTGGATCCGGAGTCGCCGGAGTCTTTTATGTTACGCCCCAAACGTCGCCGCTGGGTTAATGAAAAGTACACGCGCTGGGTTAAGACGCAGCCGTGCGCATGTTGTGGAAAGCCAGCTGATGATCCCCACCACCTGATAGGCCACGGTCAGGGTGGAATGGGTACAAAAGCGCATGATCTCTTTGTGTTGCCTTTGTGCAGAAAGCATCACGACGAGCTGCATGCGGATACCGTGACATTTGAAGAGAAGTATGGCTCCCAACTGGAGCTGATATTTCGTTTTATCGATCGTGCGCTGGCAATTGGCGTACTGGCGTAAGTGGAGAACGAGCATGAACCTTGAAGCCTTACCAAAATATTACTCCCCAAAATCTCCAAAATTGAGTGATGCCGCACCGGCGACAGGCTCAGGTGGTTTAACGATTACGGATGTGATGGCTGCGCAGGGGATGGTGCAGTCGAAAGCACCGCTTGGGTTTGCCTTATTCCTGGCAAAAGCTGGCGTTCAGGATCCTCAGTTTGCGATTGAAGGTCTGCTCAATTACGCGATGGCACTGGATAACCCGACATTGAACAAATTGAGTGAAGAAATCCGGTTACAGATCATCCCTTACCTTGTGAGTTTTGCCTTTGCTGATTATTCCAGGTCTGCGGCAAGTAAGGCTCGCTGTGAGCCTTGTGCTGGTACTGGATTTCATAATGTATTGCGCGAAGTGGTGAAATACTCCAGAAGCGGGGAGTCTGTTATCAAGGAAGAGTGGGTGAAGGAACTATGTCAGCATTGTCATGGTAAGGGAGAAGTCAGCACAGCGTGCAGAGGGTGTAAGGGTAAAGGTATTGTCCTGGATGAAAAAAGGACCCGGCTTCATGGCGCGCCTGTTTATAAGATTTGTGGGCGTTGCAATGGAAACCGGTTTAGTCGTTTACCAACGACACTGGCGCGGTGTCATGTCCAGAAGCTGGTACCAGACCTGACTGATTATCAGTGGTACAAAGGATATGCAGATGTCATTGATAAACTGGTTACAAAGTGCTGGCAGGAAGAAGCATATGCTGAGGTGCAATTAAGAAAAGTGACGAGATAAATGATTTTCGCCGAAGATGGCGACGTAATGCTTGCATTTTTCAAAAAATATGGATAAAATTCTTTCAACGATGGGCTTTATATACCCGACGTTAAGAAAAAGTAGAAAACCCGCTGATGAGCGGGTTTTTGTGCTTTAAATAGGGTAATAGAGATGTTGAATCTCATTCCGGGATTCATGTTTGTTTACTTATTATTTATCGGGTGACTTTGCCTGATGTTTAAAATGTTTTCTTCCAGTACTATGTCCCTAGATACAATGAGTCTGCATATTACATTATTAGCAGAGCTATTACGGTCAAAGTACAGCATAAGCTTTTAAAGCCAATCAACCAGTCATCAAGACAGACGGGGTTATTCATGAAAACTCTCCATGTTTGATTCGATGGGGCCTGAAATTAAAGCTTTAATATAGCTCATGAAAGGTAAACATTGGCAGCTGAAGGGCCACGCAGACCATTTATCCGGCAAAATTCCACGCGTAATCCGGTGGTAATTTCTTCTGCATCGCGGAGATTGAGCGCTGAAACATGAAGCTGGACATCGATACGACCATCGGATGGGGTGATAAGACCCTTGCCGCTTTTGCCGTCAAAGGTTTTGACAATTCCTGTCATTTTACGGGACAAAAAAATTCCTTAATACTGATAACTGGGCGCACTATACACACGTTCCTGAAGAAAGCTATAGTTTTTTGATGGGGTTGAAGATGGCTGGATGTCTAAAATAAACATTGCTTCATATGTTCAACTATGCGTTAATGATTGCGTCGGTTTGAAGAACAGACGATATACGAAGTAGTTTACTAAAGCAGTTCTCATTTCAGGTGTTATTCACTTATTCCTTCTTTGAGTCTCTCCAATTAAGTACGAAGTCGTTTCTGTTATACAAGCCATTTATGCCGAAAGGCTCAAGTTAAGGAATGTAGAATGTCAAATAAAATGACTGGTTTAGTAAAATGGTTTAACGCTGATAAAGGTTTTGGCTTTATTTCTCCTGTTGATGGTAGTAAAGATGTGTTTGTGCATTTTTCTGCGATTCAGAATGATAATTTTCGAACCTTATTTGAAGGTCAAAAGGTTACCTTCTCTGTAGAGAGTGGTGCTAAAGGTCCTGCAGCAGCAAATGTCATAATTACTGATTAAAATTCATAGTTTGTCTGTATACGATAACGAAGAAGGCTGATGCCTGAGTGGAGATACAGACAGAGTGGTGAATATTGGATCTCTTTAATAAATAGTAAGGAGGTCCAATACATGAAACAATGGCCAGCATATTTGGCAATAACTTAATCAGGAAAAGTATGCTAACCATTGTGGTGAAGTGCAGGTTTGCTGCATGAATAGTTTTACAGCAGAAGCTAACTGCTGGCATAGCAAAACAAAGTGCGTAAGTGGATGACTCCCACAAAAAGTACCACAATATTAAACCCGCTCAGGCGGGTTTTTTATTATCTGCTTTAAATATGTTATTAAAATATAAAAAATACTTGTTACGAATAAAATCAATCAAGCTACAGCTTTAAGATTTGTCTGGAATACTTTGTTGCAATGAGGGCAGATCAAAAGGGCACCTTTTTGTACTCTTGAAAAACTGTGTTCTGACTCTTGGGTGCAGTTTGGGCAGGAACATTTAACGAGATAATTACGGCGTGATTTTGAGTCTTTACGTTCTGACATAGGCTTTTCCTGTATAAATGGCCGTATACAGTACACTAAATATGAAAACATATCTCGTATTATTATTTAATATATGATTTTCTTTTAAAATAATTACCCACATTTTTAATGTGTCTGTTTTTTAGCGCCGTTGAGAACAACGTTTGCTATAAAAACTAACCCATAGACTCCGATCTTTTCAAACATATTGCACCATCTGTGTACATCGGGGTGAGGATATGAAATCAATGGATAAGTTAACAACAGGTATCGCCTATGGCACATCGGCTGGTAATGCTGGTTTCTGGGCATTGCAGTTACTCGATAAAGTAACTCCGTCACAGTGGGCTGCAATCGGTGTGCTGGGTAGTCTGGTTTTTGGCCTGCTGACGTATCTGACAAACCTTTATTTCAAGATTAAAGAAGACAGGCGTAAGGTTGCGAGAAGAGAGTAATCCAATGACACAAGACTATGAACTGGTTGTGAAAGGAGTCCGCAATTTTGAGAATAAAGTGGCGGTAACTGTAGCCTTACGGGACAAAAAACGCTTTGACGGTGAAATTTTTGACCTGGACATCTCGCTGGACCGTGTTGAAGGTGCCGCGCTGGAGTTTTATGAGGCAGCAGCCAGAATGAGAATCAGACAGGTATTCCTGGATGTTGCTGCCGGGTTATGTGTAGGGGATGAGCAGTCGCCGGAAAAGCGCCCCATAATTTTAGAGGCGCAGAATGTGTGGATAACCTACAAAGGAAAGCTACCGGGAAGAATTACTGGTTCTCTGAAGACGCCACCGACGGCATTGCGGTCAGAAAAAGATGATATTGAATCGCCCATTGAAAAACTGGAGGGCAGCGTCGCTGATCTGAATAAAAAATTGTCGGTGCTGATCCCTTCTGAAGATGAAAAAAAACGCCGCGATGAGCAGTTTGCGGCGTTTTACGATTATTGCATTGAAGTTACTCGCAGGAATTTTGTGAAGATTTTTGAGGAGGGTAAATCTCTTCAGTAAGCTTAATGGCGGACGCTGCAATTAATTCAGGAAGGTCCGCAAGGTCATCTGTCAGTGGATATGATGAAAAATCGGCGGCAGTTCTGTTAAGAAGCGCTTTAACTAATTCCTTTTCCTTCTCCGGCAACAAGTTGATTAGAGCTACGACTGCTTGCCTGAGTGCGATTAAATCAGCAAAAGTTTGTTTTGGTAGATTTGTGTAATCCATAGTCACCTCTGTGTTTATCAGATTGACATCCTCCTCCCGCCAGTGCCCATCACTGGTGAGGTAAGATTTAACATATCCGGGGATTTGAAGCCGATAAATCCTGATAAATATCCATGAACGTAAAAATCAGATACAGCCTGTCGGCTGCTGTTCTGGCACTGATTGCCGCCAGTGCTCCTGCCCCTGACATTCTCGATCAGTTTCTGGATGAAAAAGAGGGGAATCACACCACTGCATACCGCGATGGCTCCGGCATATGGACCATCTGTCGGGGAGCAACGATGGTGGACGGTAAACCTGTTATTCCGGGAATGAAACTGTCGAAGGAAAAATGCGCCCAGGTTAACGCCATTGAGCGGGATAAGGCGCTGGCATGGGTGGAGCGCAATATAAAAGTTCCACTGACCGAGCCACAGAAAGCCGGTATCGCGTCATTCTGTCCCTATAACATTGGCCCTGGTAAGTGTTTTCCGTCGACGTTTTATAAGCGGCTTAATGCCGGTGATCGTAAAGGCGCATGCGAGGCGATTCGCTGGTGGATAAAGGACGGTGGACGTGATTGCCGCATTCGTTCAAATAATTGTTACGGTCAGGTTATTCGTCGTGACCAGGAGAGTGCATTAACCTGCTGGGGGATAGAACATTGAATCAGATATTCACGGTGATTTTGCTCGTGTTGGTAGGATTTGTCGTAGGTAATGTCTGGAGCGACAGAGGATGGCAAAAAAAATGGGCGGAGCGTGATGCTGCCGAATTATCTCAAGAGGTAAATGTCCAATTTGCTGCTCGAATAATTGAACAGGGGCGAACTATATCCCGTGATGAGGCTGTTAAAGATGCACAACAGAAAGCCGCTGAAATTTCTGCCAGGGCTGCTGATCTGTCTGATAGTGTTAACCAGCTGCGTGCCGAAGCAACAAAATATGCCATACGCCTTGACGCAGCGCAGCATACCGCAAATCTTGCCGCTGCCGTCAGAGGCAAAACAACCAAAGCCGCCGAAGGAATGCTCACCAACATGCTCGGAGATATTGCAGCAGAAGCTCAGCTTTATGCTGAAATTGCTGACAAACGCTACATCGCAGGAGTGACTTGTCAACGGATTTATGAATCTTTAAGAGATAAAAAATATCAGATGTAGATTAATATTAAATCGGATTATTTTTAGCGCTGAATGTGAAATTTAAATAAAAAGGACTCTTCCATGAGTCAAAATCCTTGAAATCTTAAGGGTAAGATAAAAGGTCATTAGACAGAATGACACGTTTTATTAATAAATAAAGCTATTGTTTCATTCGTGTGTTTTTCTTTACAAAAGTAATCCTTGCTATGGTTGGTTAATCATGCGTTAATGGTGTTCTGGTTTGTTACAAAATTATCTGAAGCAGTCATTGTTATAATTTTATTATTTGTACCTCTTGAGATCTCCTTGTTGGTTTTTCTCTCTGATATTTTTTTTCGGACCATTCTGCCCAAGGGCTAACTTCTTCAAAAGGTAATAATGATGTCTAACAAAATGACTGGTTTAGTGAAATGGTTTAACCCTGAAAAAGGTTTTGGTTTCATCACGCCGAAAGATGGTAGCAAAGATGTGTTTGTCCATTTCTCAGTTATTCAGAGCAACGATTTCAAAACGTTAACTGAGAATCAGGAAGTCGAATTTGGTATTGAGAACGGACCTAAAGGCCCCGCGGCTGTTCATGTAGTGGCACTTTGAGGTAGAAAATATTACAAACCATATTCACTTTAGATGCCCGTGTTGCCATGGTTCTCAGTATAGAACATCATCTTTTGATGTTTCTGACAGGAATCCTTTCGGGGCAAAATGTATCTTTTGTAAATCAATGATGATTACATTTGATAATATTTCACAATACTTAAATGTTAGCCGTCTGTCGTTAGATTTAAGAAAGTGAAAATGAAGGCTCCTTCGGGAGCTTTTTTGCTTAGTGTCTAGTCGATGGATACTCACATATTACGGTAACATTATGAAAAAAATAATAGTTTTTTTTAACTCTGAACCAGCAATGGTAGTGCCAGTGATGACCGGAGTTAACACCATCATGCGTGAATATCCAAATGGCGAAACAACACACCTCACTGTAATGGCTGCAGGGTTTCCATCTCTGACCGGAGATCATAAAGTCATTTATGTAGCAGCGGATCGACATGTAACTTCAGAAGAAATTCTGGAAGCAGCAATGAGACTCTTGAATTGATTTGATTCTAATGCATTGATAATAAATGATAATCATCTTTATCTGTTTGTGTGAAATTTAGACCGTCGTATGTTGATTATTGCGATGTTTCATCTTATCTTTTATACGTTTGCTCCATATAATTGACACTACTGTGTACCAGGAAAGTCATAACAGACTAAAAGAGGAAATGATGAACATTGAAGAGTTAAAAACAAAAACAGAAGCAGATATTTCTGAATATATAACAAAAAAAATCATTGAGCTTAAGAAAAAGACCGGGAAAGAAGTTACCAGTATCCAGTTTACTGCACGGGAAAAAATGACTGGTCTTGAAAGCTATGATATCAAGATTGATTTAATCTAGTATGTTTATAGTATTAGCATCAATTTCTCATCAGATGCTATTCAACAATACAAATTACCCATAAACCTCGTTTTTACGGGGTTTTGTTATATTTAAACATTACCGAATAGATATAAATCTCGATTGTCGATGGTATTGGTTGTGTGACAATACCTAGTCTTTCCGGTATGCCTGAAGAGAATACAAACGACAGATTATGTAAGGGAAACGCGCTGAAACTTTCACTCTTTCATGCTGAGTGATTTGACGTTATATTTTTAGCCGCAAGTGAAGAGCAAACGCATGGAGCGACAAAATGCATAAAGATCAATACACTGATGCCCCCTCCCAGGAGCAGGTTCGTGTAAAAACTATGCTTAATAGCACCATTTCGATGGGTTACCCGGATGTTGTAATTGCATGTATAGAACATCAAGTATCTCTGGAAGCATTCAGGGCAATTGAGGCCGCGTTAGTAAAGCACGATAAGAATACGAAGGATTATTCCCTGGTGGTTGACTGATCACCATAACTGCTAACCATTCTGACCATTTCACAAGTGACAGAGTCAATATCGTATTCTGTCACTGTCAGGCTAATACAGTACTGCAATTCAACTACAGCAATGCCTCGTATTTAGGTGAATTTACAATATCGTCCAGTTCGGATGCCGGCTGCATTTCTGAAGATAAGGCATTTCGGTTCGCGTATTTTCCCCTCATGCTCGTCAGTCCTGCGCGTAGTAAGAAACAGGACACTCACACTAATTTGTGTGGGCATGCTGTGATGTCCTTCTGAATTATCCCCACGCCATTATGTAAAGCTCTGTTTCAGATGCTCGTCACGGTTGTCAGGCTGTCGGGTCCTCCCTGTGGGGGGCCCTGCCACGGGGCGGGAGCGTCGCGGAAAAAGACTAGTTTTTGCATTTCCATGGCGGCGGCAGCATGTTTGGTAATTTATTGATAATTAAAAGTTATTTCTCTTTTCACCTGTACAATATTTTTTTCTCCCTGTCATTAGACCAGTTTGCAATTAATTGAAATATATAAATAAACCTGATTTTCACCTGCCAGATGGAGTTGCTTATGTCAAATGTGAGCGGGATCGGTGATGCTTATTACTGGAGTGTTTTTAAAATCGCCGAGGCCTTTGGGCTTCACCGGGACACAGTAAAAAAACGGCTCCTCGCGGCCAACACTCCTGTGGCTGCGACTGTCAGGGGGAACCCCGTTTACGCCCTGCAGCATGTCGGGCCCGCCCTGTTTAGTGTGAAGCATGAGGCAGCAGACTCTGTTCATGATCCATCCCGTATGGAGCCGAAAGAGAGAAAGGACTGGTACCAGTCTGAAAATGAAAGGATCAAGCTGGAAAAGGAGCAGCGAAAACTCATCCCAGTTGATGAAGTAGTCATCGTCTATTCGTCCATGAGAAAGGCTGTCGTCCAGGTTCTGGAGACAATTCCGGATGTTCTTGAACGCGATTGCGCCCTGACTCCTCAGGCCGTCGGCGTTGTACAGCAGGCCATTGATGACCTGCGATACACTCTTCAGGAAAAATCCTACGAGGCTTGTGCTGCTGAATTAATTCCTGATGAGGAAGGAGAGAGTCTCTAGGAGGAATAATGGGTTTTTCATCAGCCCGAAATTTGGGAAGGGACATATCGGCAGGATTTTCCCCACCACGTCGCATGCCGATTTCGGAGGCTGTTAAAAAATTCATGCGTGTTCCCAAGGGGGCTGGTAACTCGGTGCCATGGGATCCTGAACTGACACCCTACATCATTGAGCCCATGAACTGCCTGGCATCGCGTGAATACGATGCGGTGATTTTTGTTGGTCCTGCGCGAACAGGGAAGACCATTGGTCTGATCGATGGATGGATTGTCTATACCATCGTTTGCGATCCTTCGGACATGCTCGTTGTGCAGATGACCGAAGATAAGGCCCGCGAGCATTCTAAAAAGCGCCTCGACAGAACGTTCAGAAGCAGTGCGGCGGTAAAGAAAAGAATGAGTCCACGTCGTAACGACAATAATGTCCATGATAAGACGTTCAGGGATGGCTCGTTCCTTAAAATTGGTTGGCCCTCGGTCAACATTATGTCGTCGTCGGATTACCGGTTTGTCGCCTTAACCGATTACGACCGTTTTCCGGAGAATATCGACAGCGAGGGTGATGGTTTCTCCCTGGCCTCAAAACGTACCACCACATTTATGTCCGCCGGGATGACTCTGGTGGAGAGCTCGCCGGGACGTGACATCTGCGACAGCAAATGGCGACGTAAGTCGCCTCATGAAGCGCCACCGACGACTGGTATTCTTTCCCTTTACAATCGTGGTGACCGCCGCCGCTGGTACTGGCCATGTCCGCACTGCGGTGAATATTTTCAGCCAGCTATGGATGCCATGACCGGCTACCGTAATGAACCGGATCCCTTTAAAGCCAGTGAGGCGGCGTATCTACTTTGCCCGCACTGCAGCGGCATTATCACTGCGGAGAAAAAGCGTGAGCTCAATAGTGCAGGAGTCTGGTTGCGTGAAGGTCAGGTCATTGATCGTAACGGCAACGTTTCCGGTGAACCGCGCCGCTCCCGTATCGCCAGTTTCTGGATGGAAGGGCCAGCTGCTGCGTATCAGACCTGGGCGCAACTGGTTTACAAATTACTGACTGCAGAACAGGAGTATGAAGCGACAGGAAGCGAAGAAACACTCAGGGCGGTTATCAACACCGACTGGGGATTGCCTTATCTTCCTCGTGCCAGCATGGAGCAACGAAAAAGTGAACTGCTTGAGCAGCGGGCAGAGCCAGTTCCTTCCCGCAGTGTTCCGGATGGCGTTAATTTCCTTGTGGCGACAGTGGATGTGCAGGCGGGACGTCATCGCCGTTTTGTGGTTCAGGTAACGGGCTATGGCAGCCGTGGCGAACGCTGGATTATTGATCGTTACAACATCACGCAGTCATTGCGCAGTGACTGCGACGGGGAGAGCCAGCGAATTGATCCGGCCAGCTATCCGGAAGACTGGGATGTCCTGCTGACGGATGTTTTTCATAAAAGCTGGCCGCTGGCCTCCGATCCTTCTCAACAAATGCGACTGATGGCAATGGCGGTGGACTCCGGCGGTGAAGACGGGGTCACTGATAATGCCTATAAATTCTGGCGTCGTTGCCGTCGTGATGGCCTTGGTAAACGTATTTACCTGTTTAAGGGCGACAGCATCCGGCGCGCAAAACTGATCAGCCGTACATTCCCTGATAACACCGGACGAACGGGCCGCCGGGCGCAGGCCGCAGGTGATGTGCCGCTCTGGCTTCTTCAGACGGATGCCCTGAAAGACCGGGTGAATAACGCGTTATGGCGTGACTCGCCAGGTCCAGGCTATGTGCATTTCCCTGACTGGCTGGGGAGCTGGTTTTACGACGAACTGACGTATGAAGAGCGGAGCAGTGACGGGAAATGGAGTAAGCCGGGTCGCGGTGCCAACGAAGCTTTTGACCTGATGGTGTATGCCGAGGCGCTGGTCATTCTGCATGGATACGAAAAGATCCGCTGGCCGGATGCACCGGAGTGGGCGAGCCGGGAAACCTGGCTGGAGTGTGTCCCGGACAGTACCGAACCGTCACCCTCACCGGAACCGGTACCCACGCCTGTTAAAAAACAAAAACGGAAGAAAACAGTAACTGACGATGTTAACCCCTGGCTGACTTCCGGAGGATGGTTATGAATCAGAATGATATTGAAGCCATGATTCAGCGTTATACGGAAGCTGAAATGGCGGTGCTGGACGGAAAATCCGTCACTTTTAATGGTCAGCAGATGACCATGGAAAACTTATCTGAGATCCGGCAGGGACGGCAGGAGTGGGAGCGCCGCCTTGCGGCTCTGATTACACGACGACGGGGGCATCCCGGGTACCGGCTGGCGAGGTTCTGATGGCAATTCTTGATGATGTGATTGGCGTTTTTTCACCAGGATGGAAAGCGGCAAGGCTGCGTTCCCGTGCGGTGATCCAGGCTTATGAGGCCGTAAAAACGACGCGGACACACAAAGCCCGGCGGGAAAACCGAACTGCCGACCAGTTAAGCCAGTACGGGGCCGTGTCGTTACGTGAGCAGGCCCGTTACCTTGATAACAACCACGATCTGGTTATTGGTGTATTTGACAAGCTGGAAGAACGGGTGGTGGGGAAAAACGGGATTATTGTCGAGCCACATCCGGTATTACGCAATGGGGCCATTGCCCGTGATCTGGCAGCGGAGATTCGCACCCGATGGAGTGAATGGTCTGTCAGCCCGGAAGTCACCGGGCAGTTTACCCGTCCGATGCTGGAACGTCTGATGCTGCGTACCTGGCTGCGCGATGGTGAGGTGTTTGCCCAGATGGTTTCCGGGCGCATAAACAGCCTGACGCCTTCTGCCGGTGTTCATTTCTGGCTGGAGGCGCTCGAGCCAGACTTTATTCCCATGACCAGTGATGAGAGCAACAGGCTGAATCAGGGCGTGTTTGTTGATGACTGGGGGCGTCCCGAAAAATATCTGGTGTATAAAAGCCGTCCCGTATCCGGACGGCAGATGGAAACCAAAGAAGTGGATGCAGAGCGAATGCTGCATCTTAAATTTGTTCGCCGTCTGCACCAGATGCGCGGGACGTCTTTGTTGTCCGGTGTGCTGATCCGCCTCAGTGCCCTGAAAGAGTATGAAGATTCTGAGCTGACTGCAGCAAGGATCGCCGCTGCTCTGGGGATGTACATCCGCAAAGGCGACGGGCAGAGCTATGAACCGGATGGTAATGGCAGCAAGGATAAAGAACGCGAGCTTACCATTCAGCCAGGCATTATTTACGACGATCTGAAACCCGGCGAAGAAATTGGAATGGTGAAGTCGGATCGCCCCAATCCTAATCTTGAAACTTTTCGTAATGGTCAGTTGCGTGCAGTGGCGGCTGGCAGTCGTCTGAGTTTTTCCAGTACAGCGCGCAACTATAACGGCACTTACAGCGCCCAGCGTCAGGAGCTGGTTGAGTCTACTGATGGCTACCTGATCCTGCAGGACTGGTTTATTGGTGCCGTCACCCGCCCGATGTATCGTGCATGGCTGAAACAGGCTGTGGCATCCGGTGTTATCAGGTTACCCCGCGATCTTGACCGTTCTTCACTGTATACCGCGGTGTATTCCGGACCAGTGATGCCGTGGATTGACCCTGTTAAGGAGGCTGAGGCCTGGAAAATCCAGATTCGTGGTGGAGCGGCGACAGAATCAGACTGGGTACGTGCTGGTGGTCGTAATCCGGATGATGTCAAACGTCGGCGCAAGGCCGAAATTGATGAAAACCGCAAGCTGGATCTGGTATTTGATACCGATCCGGCCAGTGATAAAGGAGGCAGCAGTGCCGCAACGAAACGACAGGAGCCGCAGCACACCGACGACCAGTCCGAAGAATAATTCCTGGTTCAGGATGCAGGCTGGTCACCAGAGTGACGCGGATATTTATATTTATGACGAGATTGGTTTCTGGGGTGTTACAGCGAAGCAGTTTATCAGTGATCTGAATGCACTGGGCGATATCACCCACATTAATCTCCATATTAATTCACCGGGTGGCGATGTCTTTGAAGGCATCGCCATTTTTAATGCGCTGAAAACACATGGTGCGTCCATTACCGTTTATGTCGACGGTATGGCGGCGTCAATGGCGTCGGTCATTGCGATGGTGGGAAACCCGGTCATTATGCCGGAAAACACCTTCATGATGATTCATAAACCATTTGGCTTTACGGGCGGTAATGCGGAGGACATGCGCACCTATGCCGACCTGCTCGATAAAGTTGAGGCGGTTCTGTTACCCGCTTATGCACAGAAAACCGGGAAAACCACCGATGAAATTGCTGCCATGCTGGCGGATGAGACCTGGATGTCCGGTGCCGAATGTCTGGCACATGGATTTGCTGATCAGGTAACGCCAGCCGTTAAGGCAATGGCATGTATTCAGTCAAAACGTACAGAGGAATTTAAAAAGATGCCGGAATCCATTCGAAACATGATTACTCCGCCACGCAACAGTGCTCCACGCGTACAGGATGATGAACCTGCAGCCTCCCGGACGCCAGTGCAGGCAGCAGCACCCGTGGTGGATGAAAACAGCATCCGTGCGCAGGTCCTGGCAGAGCAAAAAGCGCGTGTAAACGGTATTAATGATCTGTTTGCCATGTTTGGCGGGCGTTATCAGTCGCTGCAGGCTCAGTGTCTTGCCGATCCTGAATGTTCGCTGGAGCAGGCCCGCGAAAAGCTGTTGAACGAGATGGGGCGCGAGTCCACGCCATCCAATAAAAATACCCCGGCTCATATTTATGCCGGTAACGGTAATTTTGTGGGGGACGGGATCCGCCAGGCGCTGATGGCGCGTGCCGGATTTGAAAAAACCGAACGTGATAATGTCTACAACGGGATGACCCTGCGTGAATATGCCCGTATGTCACTGACTGAACGGGGTATTGGGGTTTCCAGTTATAACCCGATGCAGATGGTCGGTGCGGCGTTCACACACAGTACGTCTGACTTCGGTAATATTCTGCTGGATGTTGCGAACAAAGCCATTCTGCAGGGCTGGGAAGATGCCCCTGAAACCTATGAACAGTGGACGCGGAAAGGTCAGTTGTCTGATTTTAAAATTGCCCATCGTGTGGGTATGGGGGGCTTCAGTGCTCTGCGTCAGGTGCGTGAAGGGGCGGAATATAAATACGTCACCACCGGAGATAAACAGGCCACTATTGCACTGGCGACCTATGGCGAGCTGTTCAGTATCACCCGTCAGGCCATTATCAATGATGATCTGAATATGCTGACCGATGTCCCGATGAAACTGGGCCGTGCGGCGAAATCCACTATTGCCGATCTGGTTTATGCCATTCTGACGTCTAACCCGAAAATCTCCACAGATAATGTAAATCTGTTCGATAAAGCGAAACATGCAAACGTACTGGAGAGCGCTGCAATGGACGTGGCATCGCTGGATAAAGCCCGCCAGTTGATGCGCGTTCAGAAAGAGGGGGAGCGTCATCTGAATATTCGTCCTGCGTTCGTACTGGTACCGACGGCGATGGAGTCTGTTGCTAACCAGGTCATTCGCTCCTCAAGTGTCAAGGGGGCTGACATTAACGCCGGTATTATTAACCCGGTGAAAGATTTTGCGACCGTTATTGCAGAGCCTCGTCTTGATGATAACAGCCAGACCACCTTCTACCTGGCTGCGTCAAAAGGCTCCGATACGATTGAAGTGGCTTATCTCAACGGTGTGGATACGCCATATATTGATCAGATGGAGGGCTTCAGTGTGGATGGCGTGACAACGAAAGTGCGTATTGACGCCGGTGTCGCGCCAGTTGATCACCGCGGTCTGGTGAAATGTACGGCGTAAACGTCGCAGACAACAACTCTGATGGCCCGTAAGGGCTTTTTTTGTACCTGAAATCAGCCCCTGAACGGGGCTGTGCGGAGACAGTTATGGCAAAAAATTTTGTAGAAGAAGGAAAAACGGTGGCGATTGTTGCCAGTGCAGCCATCAGCAGCGGAGATCTGGTGCAGGTGGGTGATGTTTTTGCGGTGGCGCTGACCGATATTCCACAGGGTGAAACAGGCGACGGCATGACCGAAGGTGTGTTTATGCTGCCTAAGCTGAAAACGGATGACATGAAAACGGGTAAGAAGGTTTATCTGAAGTCCGGAAAAGTTCAGCTGACTAACAGCGGCTCTGATCCGCTGGTCGGGGTTGTCTGGGCAGATGCCGGAACCAGTGCAGAAGAAGTGCCGGTAAAACTCAATGTCTGATCCCTTTTCCCGGCTGGTAGCGCGTATGGATGCGATCACGGTCAGAAAGATGGGAAAGACAGCCTCGATTAATGATGTCGATATGACTGTGATCCCGGGAGAAACACTGGCAGAGCTGAATGCTCTGTCCGGACCTGCGGTCTCTCTGGTGGTGTTTTCTTCGGGATACCGCCCACGGCGCGGGGATCGCGTTGTTTATGACGGACAACAATGGACGGTCACACGGCATGAACGCTTTAACGGTAAGCCAATGATCTTTATTGAGTAAAGAGGTATGGGATGAAGGGGCTTGAGAATGCCATCCGCAATCTGAACAGCCTTGATACCCGTATGGTGCCACAGGCCAGCGCATGGGCGATAAACCGTGTGGCACAGAAAGCGGTCTCGGTTGCCACCCGGCAGGTTGCCGGGAATACCGTTGCGGGAGATAACCAGGTGAAAGGGATCCCCCTGAAACTGGTACGTCAGCGTGTCCGGGTGTTTAAAGCCAGTCCGTCAGGAAAAATGACGGCCAGGATCCGCGTTAACCGGGGCAATCTGCCCGCCATCAAACTGAACACAACACGGCGGCGTGCTGGTGAAGGACTGAGAGTGGGAAAATACTTTTTCCGGGGGGCATTTGTTCAGCAACTGGCGAATGGCCGCTGGCATGTTCTGAGGCGTCTTCCTGAAGCGCGTTTTGCAACAGGGCATGACCATCAGGGCAGGCCAAGAAAAAATCGTCTTCCTGTGGAGGTAGTGAAAATCCCGCTGTCCGGACCGCTGACACAGGCATTTGAAGATGCCCGCGACCGCATCATTGCTGCGGAAATGCCGAAACAGCTGGGGTATGCACTGAAACAACAACTGAGGTTATGGCTGACCCGATGAACCGACATACACAAATCCGCCAGGTCGTACTGGCACGCCTTCGGGAACAGTGTGGAGACAGCGCCACGTTTTTTGACGGGCTTCCGGCATTTGTTGATGCGCAGGAACTGCCTGCCGTGGCGGTGTGGCTGAGTGATGCTCAGTACACCGGAAAAATGACGGATGAAGATGACTGGCAGGCTGTTCTGCATATTGCTGTCTTCATCCGGGCACAGGCACCGGATTCAGAGCTGGATATGTGGATGGAGAGCACCATTTTCCCGGCCCTGAATGATGTACCGGCACTTTCCGGACTCATCGACACCCTGATCCCACTCGGTTTTAACTATCAACGTGATAATGAGATGGCCACCTGGGCGATGGCGGAAATCACGTACCAGATCACGTACACGAATTAAGGAGGTGGCAATGACCACACCAAATCCACTGGCAAAGACGAAAGGTGCGGGGACGACGTTCTGGATGTATACCGGCAACGGCGACGCATTTGCGAACCCTTTGTCGGACACTGACTGGCTGCGTCTTGCGATGGTGAAGGATCTGCAACCTGGCGAAATGACCGCTGATGCAGAAGATGATACTTATCTCGATGATGAAGATGCAGACTGGAAAACGACAACCCAGGGGCAGAAATCCGTCGGTGATACTTCGGCGACGCTGGCCTGGCGTCCGGGTGACAGCGGGCAGAAAAAACTGGTTCAGTTGTTCGACTCCGGTGAAGTCTGCGCGTTTCGTATCAAATATCCCAACGGTACTGTTGATGTTTTCCGTGGCTGGCTGAGTTCACTGGGTAAAACCATTGCCTCAAAAGACGTGATGACCCGCACCGTGAAAATCAGCGGTGTGGGGCGTCCATATCTGGCAGAGGAGGGCACTGAAACCGTGGGCGTTACCGGGCTGACGGTGGCACCGGCATCCGCCAGTGTCAATGTGGGAGCAACCACCACGCTGACCTTTACAGTAAAACCTGACGGAGCCAGTGACAAAGCGATCAGTGTGCATTCGACAGATCCACAGACTGCCACGGTGACCCTGAACGGGCTTGTGGCCACGGTGAAAGGCGTGAAGCAGGGCAGTGTCAGCATTGTGGGCATGACTTCTGACGGCGATTTTGTGGCAGTGGCTACGGTGGCTGTCAGCGCCGCAGGTTAACAGGACGATACTCATCATTTGCCCCGGTTATCCGGGGCTTTTTTGCAGGTGGAGAACATGATGTTTCTGAAACAGGGCACGTTTAATTATGAAAAGCAGTCCGTGGTGCTCAGTGAGCTGTCCGGGCTGCAGAGAATTGAATATCTGGCGTTTGTTCAGCAGCGAACGGCAAAGTTTGATGCCGAAGAGGGAGAACTGCCGGAGGCTGAACGACAGATTGCTTTTCTGCGGATGGGGATGGATATCAATGCCTGGCTGGTTTCCCGCTCACTGTGGAATGCGGAACAGTCTCAGGATGTTGAGACGCTTTGCGCATCCGTTATTACAACATGGTCGTATGATGCCCTGGGAGCGGGGGCGGAGATGGTTCTGTCGCTGAGCGGTATGGGAGCCATTGAGAATGCCGGGGATTTGGAGCATGAGGTGCTGACGCCGGAAAAGTCCTGACGCGGGAAATGCAGTTTGTCATGCGGCTTGCCCGGGAGTTCCGGCGGGCAGACTGGCGGCGGATGCTGTCGGAAATGTCGGCCACTGAGCTTGGTGAGTGGGGCGATTATTTCCGGATGCAGAGTTTCAGTGATGTGTGGATGGATGCGCAGTTTGCCTCGCTGAAGGCATTGATCGTGAGAATGGTGTCCGGCAGCAGTGATGCTGCGGTGGCTGATTTCAGCCTTTTACCGGAAGAGAACGGGATACCGGAGCGAACGGACGAAGAACTGATGCATCTTGGGGAAGGTATTTCCGGAGGTGTGCGTTATGGACCAGATAGCCAACCTGGTCATTGATTTGGGGATTGATGCGGCAGAGTTTAAAAATGAAATTCCCCGTATCAAAAACCTTCTGAATGGTGCAGCCAGCGATGCAGAAAGGTCTTCTGCCCGTATGCAGCGTTTTATGGAGCGTCAGACTCAGGCTGCCCGGCAGACAATGCAGGCGGCTTCTTCGGCTGCAACAGCCGCATCCGTCCATGCGCAGACGGTGGAGAAGAGCGCACAGGCTCATGAACGCATGGCCCGCGAGGTGGAGCAAACCCGCCAGCGTATGGAGGCACTGAGCCAGAAAATGCGCGAGGAACAGGCGCAGGCCATGGCTCTGGCGGAGGCTCAGGATAAAGCGGCTGCCGCGTTTTATCGTCAGATTGACAGTGTGAAACAGGCCAGTGCGGGGCTGCAGGAATTACAGCGTATTCAGCAGCAGATCCGACAGGCCAGAAACAGTGGCGGGATTGGTCAGCAGGATTATCTGGCGCTGATTTCTGAGGTTACGGCGAAAACCCGTGTTCTTACGCAGGCTGAGGCAGAGGCTACCCGACAGAAAGTGGCGTTTATCCGTCAGCTTAAAGAGCAGGCAACCCGCCAGAATCTTTCTTCTTCTGAGTTGCTTCGTGCTAAGGCTGCCCAGCTGGGGGTAAGCAGTGCTGCAGAAGTGTATATCCGCAAAATGGAGCAGGCAGGAAAAGCCACGCATTCGCTGGGTCTGAAAAGTGCAGCGGCCCGCCAGGAGATAGGCGTTCTGATAGGTGAACTGGCTCGCGGCAATTTAGGGGCGCTGAGGGGATCCGGGATAACGCTGGCTAACCGTGCCGGATGGATAGACACACTGATGTCACCGAAAGGCATGATGCTGGGCGGGGTTATTGGCGGTATTGCCGCGGCTGTCTATGGTCTGGGTAAAGCCTGGTATGACGGTCAGAAGGAGGGGGAAGAATTTAACCGCCAGCTGTCGCTGACGGGGCATTATGCCGGAGTCACTGCCGGGCAGCTGTGGACGCTCAGTCGTGCTATTTCCGGGAATGGTATCACGCAACATGCTGCAGCCGGTGCGCTGGCTCAGGTGGTGGGGAGTGGTGCATTTCGTGGAAACGATATCGGTATGGTGGCGAGAGCTGCCGCACAGATGGAGCGATCGGTTGGTCAGTCGGTCAGCGATACCATAAGTCAGTTTAAGCGGCTGAAGGATGATCCTGTAAATGCCGCGAAGGCTCTGGACAATGAGCTGCATTTTCTTACTGCCACTCAGCTTGAGCAGATACGCGTCCTTGGGGAACAGGGGCGGTCCAGTGATGCGGCACGGATAGCCATGTCTGCACTGGCAGAGGAAACCGGTCGGCGTACTGCGGATATTGATAATAACCTCAATGCGCTGGGTAGTACGCTGCAAACCTTGTCTGACTGGTGGAAGCAGTTCTGGGATGCGGCCATGAATATTGGTCGTGAAGATTCGCTGGATGCGCAGATTGCCACTTTGCAGGAGAAAGTGTCGCGGGCGAAAAGACTCCCCTGGACGGCATCATCTTCTCAGGTTGAATACGATCAGCAGCGTCTTAACGATCTTCAGGAGAAAAAACGCCAGAAGGATTTGCAGGATGCAAAAGAGCAGGCAGAGCGGAATTATCAGGAGCAACAGAAACGCCGTAATGCTGAAAATGCTGCACTGAATCGGATGAATGAAACGGAAGCTGCACGACATCAGCGTGAAATTGCGCGTATTAATGCCATGCAGTACGCCGATCAGGCTGTCAGGGATGCTGCGATACAACGTGAAAATGAACGTTACGAGAAAGCCCTGGCATCCGGTAAGAAAAAAACACGCGAAACCCGTAATGATGAGGCCACCCGGTTATTGCTGCAGTACAGCCAGCAACAGGCACAGGTGGAAGGACAGATTGCTGCTGCAAGACAGTCAGCAGGCATTGCCACTGACAGGATGACAGAAGCGCATAAACAGCTTCTGGCTCTGCAGCAGCGCATCAGCGATCTGGACGGGAAAAAACTGACGGCAGATGAAAAGAGTGTGCTGGCCCGTAAAGATGAACTGATTCAGGCACTGACGCTGCTGGATGTAAAACAGCAGGAGCTTCAGAAACAGACGGCACTCAACGATCTGAAGAAAAAAACAATTCAGCTGACCAGTCAACTGGCTGAAGAAGAGCGCGCTCAGCGTCAGCAACATGACCTGGATATCGCCACGGTGGGTATGGGTGATCAGCAGCGGCAGCGATATCAGGTACAACTGAGTCTTCGCCAGAAATACCAGCAACAGCTGGAGCAGTTGAGGCGGGATAGTGAGCAGAAAGGGACATATAACACGGATGACTACAGAAAGGCCGAGCAGGCGCTGACGGAGAGCCTGAACCGACAACTGAATGAGAATCGCCGTTACTGGCAACAGCTTGAAATTGCTCAGGGTGACTGGAAAAACGGAGTCCTGCGTGCACTCCAGAATGTCACTGAGAATGCGGATAACACAGCCGGGACAGTGGAACAGTTGTTCACGTCTGCGTTCAGTAGCATGAGTGACTGGCTGGCGACATTCTGTACTACAGGCAAACTCAATTTCAAATCCTTCACCTCTTCTGTGCTGTCAGATATGTCCAGAATCATGGCTCAGATAGCTTTAATGAAAGCGGTAAAAGGCATTGCTTCCGCGCTGCCTTTTGATTTTGTAGCTAATGCTGATGGCGGTGTTTATCAGTCGGCTGATTTGAGTCGCTACAGTGGCACGGTGGTTAACCGTCCGACGTTTTTTGCTTTTGCAAAAGGCGCGGGTGTGATGGGGGAAGCTGGGCCTGAAGCCATTCTACCACTGCGTCGTGGTGCTGACGGTAAGCTGGGGGTTGTGGCGGATATTGGTGGTTCAGGTATGGCGATGTTTGCCCCGCAGTACAACATCGAGATCAATAACGATGGCACGAACGGGCAGATAGGTCCGGCTGCCCTGAAGGTGGTTTATGACCTTGGGAAAAAAGCGGCAGCGGACTTTATGCAACAGCAGGCCCGTGATGGTGGTCGGTTAAGTGGAGCATATCGGTAATGGAGACGTTTCACTGGAAAGTGCGCCCGGATATGAATGTGGTATCAGAGCCGAAAGTGGTGACAGTGAAGCTGGGCGATGGTTATGAACAGCGTCGTGCGGCGGGACTGAATAACCAGTTGTCGACTTACAGCGTGACGATACGTGTTCGTAAATGTGAACACCCATCTTTAAAAGCCTTTCTGGAACGGCACGGTGGCGTCCGCGCATTTCAGTGGACGCCACCTTATGACTGGAAGCCGATCAGGGTGGTTTGTCGTAAATGGTCGGCAAGCGTGGGGGCGCTGTGGGTAACCATAACGGCAGATTTTGAACAGGTCGTGGCATAGGAGGCCCTGATGCAGGATATTCCACAGGAAACACATCATGAGACGACACGCCTTACTCAGTCAGCCCAGGTGGTGCTCTGGGAAATCGATCTGACAGAGGTCGGTGGTGAACGTTATTTTTTCTGTAATGAGCAGAACGAAAAAGGTGAGCCGGTCACCTGGCAGGGGCGGCAGTATCAGGTATACCCTATTCAGGGGACGGGATTTGAACTGAACGGTAAGGGTAGTGCTGCCCGTCCGACACTGACGGTCTCTAACCTGCACGGCATGGTCACCGGGATGGTGGAAGACCTGCAGAGTCTGGTCGGCGGAACGGTGGTCAGGCGTAAGGTTTACGCCCGTTTTCTGGATGCGGTGAACTTCGTCAACGGAAACAGCGACGCCGATCCGGAGCAGGAGGTGATCAGCCGCTGGCGCATCGAGCAGTGCAGCGAACTGAGTGCGGTCAGTGCCTCCTTTGTGCTCTCCACACCGACGGAAACGGATGGTGCTGTTTTTCCGGGGCGCATCATGCTGGCCAACACCTGCACCTGGACCTATCGCGGTGATGAGTGCGGTTATCATGGTCCGGCTGTCGCGGATGAATATGACCAGCCGACGTCCGATATCACGAAGGATAAATGCAGCAAATGCCTGAGCGGCTGTAAGTTTCGCAATAACGTCGGCAACTTTGGCGGCTTCCTTTCCATTAACAAACTTTCGCAGTAATCCCATGACACAGACAGAATCAGCGATTCTGGCGCACGCCCGGCGATGTGCGCCAGCGGAGTCGTGCGGCTTCGTGGTGAGAACGCCGGAAGGGGAAAGATATTTTCCCTGCGTGAATATCTCCGGTGAGCCGGAGGCGTATTTCCGGATGTCGCCGGAGGACTGGCTGCGGGCAGAGATGCAGGGTGAGATTGTGGCGCTGGTCCACAGCCACCCCGGTGGCCTGCCCTGGCTGAGTGAGGCTGACAGGCGGCTGCAGGTGCAGAGCGATTTGCCTTGGTGGCTGGTCTGCCGGGGTGAGATTCATAAATTCCGCTGTGTGCCGCATCTTACCGGGCGGCGCTTTGAGCACGGGGCGACGGACTGTTACACGCTGTTCCGGGATGCTTATCATCTGGCGGGGATTGAGATGCCGGACTTTCATCGTGAGGATGACTGGTGGTGTAACGGCCAGAATCTCTATCTGGATAATCTGGAGGCCACAGGGCTGTATCAGGTGCCGTTGTCAGCGGCGCAGCCGGGCGATGTGCTGCTGTGCTGTTTTGGTTCATCGGTGCCGAATCATGCCGCCATTTACTGCGGCGACGGTGAGCTGTTGCACCATATTCCTGAACAACTGAGCAAACGAGAGAGGTATACCGACAAATGGCAGCGACGCACACACTCCCTCTGGCGTCACCGGGCATGGCACGCATCTGCCTTTACGGGGATTTACAACGATTTGGCCGCCGCATCGACCTTCGTGTAAAAACGGGGGCTGAAGCCATCCGGGCGTTGTCCACACAGCTCCCGGCGTTTCGTCAGAAACTGAATGACGGCTGGTATCAGGTGCGCATTGCCGGGCGTGATGCAGGTGAAACCGAATTATCTGCCCGTCTTAATGAGCCGCTGGCAAATGGTGCCGTGATCCACATCGTGCCGCGTCTGGCGGGAGCTAAAAGTGGCGGTGTGTTTCAGGTGGTGCTGGGGGCGGCGCTGATTGCGGTGGCATGGTGGAACCCTGTGGGCTGGCTGGGTGCCGCGGCTGTATCGGGCATGTATGCGGCAGGGGCCAGTATGATCCTGGGTGGTGTGGCCCAGATGCTGGCACCGAAAGCCCGGACGCCCACAGCGACCAGCACGGATAACGGTAAGCAGAACACCTATTTCTCATCACTGGATAACATGGTTGCCCAGGGCAATGTTCTGCCTGTTCTGTACGGTGAAATGCGCGTGGGGTCTCGTGTGGTTTCTCAGGAGATCAGCACGGCAGATGAAGGGGACGGTGGTCAGGTTGTGGTGATTGGCCGCTGATGCAAAATATTTCATGTGAAACCGCCTCCGGGCGGTTTTGTCGTTTATGGAGTATGACGAATGGGCAAAGGAAGCAGTAAGGGGCATACCCCGCGCGAAGCGAAGGACAACCTGAAGTCCACGCAACTGCTGAGTGTGATTGATGCCATCAGCGAAGGGCCGATTGAAGGTCCGGTGGATGGATTAAAAAGCGTGC
>OAUM01000029.1_pt1 | contig 150550 bp, 130 predicted proteins | sample 1476281 | NCBI WGS metagenome assembly OAUM01 (sample SAMEA2580047, study PRJEB22360) | human gut metagenome | biome: human gut; feature: human-associated habitat; material: faeces | place: Denmark | collected 2008/2010
TTGAGGGTTACCTGGTGATGAAGTCTCTTGATCAGGAGATCTGATCAAGAGACAGCTTGCCAGAGAGTCTGCGAGTGATCACGAAATGGTAACATCTACAAGCCTGCGCTATTCAGGTTTCGATAACTTGGAGTTACGCGCTGCGTTCGCGCAAGGCTACGTATTTCCCACACTCTCCCAGCTTTTTATGCAGACATCTGCGGGCGGCAGTGTCACATACGGAAATCCTGATCTTAAGGCTGAACACTCCAATAACTTTGAATTAGGTGCACGATATAATGGTAATCAGTGGCTGATTGACAGCGCAGTTTACTACTCAGAAGCTAAAGATTATATTGCAAGTCTGATCTGTGATGGCAGTATAGTTTGCAATGGTAACACCAACTCCTCCCGTAGTAGCTACTATTATTATGACAATATTGATCGGGCAAAAACATGGGGACTGGAAATAAGCGCGGAATATAATGGCTGGGTTTTCTCGCCATATATCAGTGGCAATTTAATTCGTCGGCAATATGAAACTTCAACATTAAAAACAACTAATACAGGAGAACCAGCGATAAACGGACGTATAGGGCTGAAACATACTCTTGTGATGGGTCAGGCCAACATAATCTCTGATGTTTTTATTCGTGCTGCCTCTAGTGCAAAAGATGACAGTAACGGTACCGAAACAAATGTTCCGGGCTGGGCCACTCTCAACTTTGCAGTAAATACAGAATTCGGTAACGAGGATCAGTACCGGATTAACCTAGCACTCAATAACCTGACAGACAAACGCTACCGTACAGCACATGAAACTATTCCTGCAGCAGGTTTTAATGCAGCTATAGGTTTTGTATGGAATTTCTGATGACAAAAACAATCGTTATGGAATTCTTTGTCCTGATCTGCCCGCTTTGCGGGCAGGCTAACGAACGTATTGTGTTTGTTGAAGGTTTTTCGACGTTGTTTTCCATCTGGGGGTGAATATTTATTCTTCCCGCCAGCATGACTCTATAGTCATTGCTACGACAATGACTTATAAAGCTGGTTACTGAGCCTATACCTTTGTAATTCAAAAGTGATATCAGTTCACAACGCAATACTATTTTTAGATTATTTACTCTCACCCAGATACTGAATCAATGGATAATACCTTTTGATTTATCCCGACTCGGAAGAAGGTGGGATAAATATTCTCCTTCTATTGCCCCTTACTCCAACTATCATATTTTACAATATCAACGAACCGTCCATGAAGGGCTGAAATTCTCTTCCTGAAACAGCTCTGTCAGCCCGCTAATCTGTTTCAGCCTCAGCACTTCATCCTGGTCCATGCCCAACTCTGTGCCAATACGCTCATCTGTCCAGCCCAGACGCGAAAGGTCCCTGACAATGTCAGACATTGACGTTATCTGGTGTTTTCCCCTGGCACGGTTATGCCGTATGGTTGCGGCAATACGTGATGCCTGTCCCTTTCTTTCCGGATTAATACAGGTCACTGGCAGCCAGCCCTTCAGACGTTTTCTCGTATCCGCTTTCCTGCCCAGCAACTGACGATGAAAACCATCCACGACCAGATAATGCTCCTTCTCTTCCGAAACCACCACAGGCTGCGTGAATCCATCCTGCTCCAGTGAATGTTTAAGCAGTTTTTTTTCACTGGAAGACATGACATTGGGATTGTAATCGTTGGCCACCACCTCATCCGCTTTCACCCACAACACACAGTCCACAGGCTCCTGTGCAAAAGGGCTGACCTCATGCAACACCCTGCGCAGATGATTAAGGGCTCGTATGGTCTCTTCTTCAGATCGTTCCTGACTGAAGTACTGTCGAATCATGTTGCTTAATACTTCCACCTCAGGTGTCACAGAATCCCCCATTCCTTCCTCCTTTCTTTCATACGCTGCAGATAACGTTCATAGTGCCGGGGTTTGTTCGGACTGAAGGAGAGGGTCCGGCACCAGAAATCATTCTTTATGAGTGTCTTACAGATACGTCGCCAAGACGGGATATCCCGGCTCCCCAGGTCATTCTCCTGTTCATCCGGGATGTCATCCGGGAAGCCCCGCGTCTGATACCAGCGCAGGTAGACAGCAATTTTATTACGGTAATGTTCTGCCGTTCTTTCCGGCATCACATCCAGCAGGAACATCGCATAGCTACGCCAGGTATGATGAGGCGGCTTCGTGATACGCTTACGCAGGGCAAAATAGGCACCGCTCTCATTGGCATAAAGCGCCCCGCTGGCAGCACCCGACACCCGCTCACACATCCTGGCCCAAGTTTCCGGCTCCAGAACATGGTAAAGCCACAGTCCCTTACGCTGTTCCGGGCCAAAAGGCTCACAGACCCGCATGTTGCGTAACGGCACGCCGGCACGGTACATCAGGTCATACAGGGGATTGTAGATAGCTCGGGTTCTGGCGTTATATATCCATATATCACGGGCTTTCCAGTCATACAACGGATACAAGGTGTAATAAAACCCTTCAGGTGACGCTGTGGTCCAGGGTTTATCATCTGCATATCTCAGTTTGCGCTGAGACACCAGTCCCATAAAGCGATTGAGCGATTCATCAGCACGAACACCAGTCAGTATTGCCACTCCACACCGGTTACCGGCAAACCAGGAAGAAAATGCCGGAACAAATTCTTCAAACGTCATGGCATACCGATAAAATGGGAAATACGACATATCTGTAATAGCGTCATCTGGTGGCTGACGAACCCACTCCACACCTGGTTCCCAGCATATCCATTCCGGCTGAAACTGAGAGACACCGTTTACCGTAGTCAGGGGGAGTGCCACCCAGTAAAAAGTCTCCGTCACATCCCGATACATCTCCCTCATCTTCAGAATGTGTGCAATTGTGCACTGGTACTGAGCTTCCCAGTCAATGAATAATACAGAGAAACGACGTTTCTTCCTGCGAGCCACATCGGCCGTAAGATGGAGCAGCACAGTAGAGTCTTTTCCTCCAGAAAAAGACAAACAAACAGATGAAAATGTCTCAAACAACCACTCAATACGGTGAATGGCCGCATGTAATACATTAACATCTGTTCTTATCTTCTGTATGGTTCCCATACATATCCTAGTATAAACTATCTTGGCAGTAATATTCTGAACTACAAACTTAAACCTTCTCATCAAGAAAAAGTTCTACCTTAAGGGTATATTGTTACTATCACGAGTTCATGATAGTTAAGTTTTTAGTAAAACACGACATATGACGATACATATATTAGCAAAATTATGACAAATGAGGCTACCTTAACAAAAATTCATTAATAGCAAACACATAAATAAAGACTCTCCTACCAAAAAAACAGACTCTTCACTCCTTCTTAACTATTTTCATGAGAAATAATAAACAAGGAATTTATTACCTTTGAATACAAACTTATATATACAATGAACTTAAACTCTTGAATCATTATCCAGAGAATATCATTAATTGGTGATGACCTAGCTATGCATGGCAGCATTCATGATAATGAGTATATACTAGCCAGAATGACACAAAGAGATATTTAACTAACTAATATATTGATAGTCAATGATGACAGATCGTAGTAATATATTAATACTTAGCTCTCTGAAATATCAAGTCATGTACGATGCTCCCGTTATTTTAATTTCGTTCTAGCTGTACTTTTGAATACAACCATAACTGATTATTGCCAACTGACTGAATGAAAAATATCAATAAATACAACAAACTTACTGCCTTTTCGTTTTATTTATAAGACGTTCCAACTACAAGAACAATATAGGCACATGATTATTCCAACAATACTGGACAAAAACTCCCGTATCTGAAGATACAATAGGTGATAATTCTTTCAGAGATTTTGCTCAACTATGGCCTGATGGGAGAGTCATGACGGAACTAAGGCCTTTACAAGCCAGAAGATTAGTCTTAATGCGATCACAGTTCAACTTGCTACGACTGAAATCCGTAATAGCATATAAACTCTGTTTTTTTAACAGAAATGAAGATCTTCTTGTTGCATAAATGATGCTTCTCTGCTTCTGAAAAAGTAAATATAAAGTATCTTTAATAAGATTAATTTTTATGATAGTGATAATTTATGATGGGGATTCATATGGCATATCTAAAAGGATAGATTACATGTTGAATTCTACAACATCTTCGGGAAAAAGAACCGGCATTTTAGCAATTGGTGCCCATCCTGATGATATAGAATTAGGATGTGGTGCATCTCTTTCATATTATTCTAATGAAAAAGTATATATTATATCTGTTGTCATGACACCTGGTTGCTGTGGCGCAGAGTATATTGATCGTCACAAGGAATCACAAGAAGCATTAAATATGTTAGGATGCAATAAACTAATTCCTCTAAATTTTGAAGATACCAGATTATATTTGCAAATAAAAGAGATGATATCATCTCTGGAATACATAATTGAGAATGAAACGCCCCAGGATGTGGAAATTACTCGAGTTTACACCATGAATAATACTGACAGGCATCAGGATCACATTGCTGTTTATCAGGCATCAATGGTTGCCTGTCGTTATATTCCTCAAATACTAGGATACGAAACACCAAGTACATGTCTGTCATTTTTACCTCAAGTTTTTGAATCTGTAGATGAGGTCCATTTTAATAAAAAAATATTAGCATTACAAAAGCATAAAAGCCAGATTCATCGAAGATACATACAGCCAGAATACATAATTGCCCAAGCCAAATTCCGAGGACAACAGGTTAGTCATTCTATGTGTGAAGGTTTTGTTGTCCATAAGATGGTGTTGTAACGGAGTAATAGAAATGAAAACTTTGTTATTTATCTTCATGACCATAGCAATGTTGCTATGGTTTTTAAGTACGCTAAGACGTAAACCCTGTCAAAAGAAAGGCTGTATTGACGCCATTATACCAGCTTATAACGAAGGCCCGTGTCTGGCGCAGTCACTGGATAATCTGCTGCGTAACCCTTATTTTTGCCGGGTAATTTGCGTTAACGACGGATCCACGGACAATACCGAAGCGGTCATGGCGGAAGTCAAACGCAAATGGGGCGACCGCTTTGTTGCCGTCACGCAAAAAAACACCGGTAAAGGTGGCGCACTAATGCATGGACTAAAATACGCCACGTGTGATCAAGTATTTTTAAGTGATGCAGATACTTTCGTTCCACCTGATAATGATGGAATGGGCTATATGCTGGCAGAAATTGAGCGCGGCGCTGATGCCGTTGGCGGAATTCCCTCCACCGCGTTAAAAGGGGCAGGTCTGCTGCCACATATCCGCGCCACCGTAAAGTTGCCGATGATTGTTATGAAGCGCACGCTACAGCAGTTTCTGGGCGGTGCACCGTTTATTATCAGCGGTGCCTGCGGGATGTTCCGTACTGATGTATTGCGTAAGTTCGGTTTCTCTGATCGTACTAAAGTCGAAGACCTTGATCTCACCTGGACGTTGGTGGCAAACGGCTACCGTATTCGGCAGGCGAATCGCTGCATCGTATACCCACAGGAATGTAACAGTCCGCGTGAGGAGTGGCGCCGCTGGCGGCGTTGGATTGTGGGCTACGCGGTCTGTATGCGCCTGCATAAAAGACTTTTATTTAGCCGCTTCGGTATCTTCAGTATATTTCCTATGCTGTTGGTTGTGCTTTATGGCGTTGGTATTTATCTCACTACCTGGTTTAATGAATTCATCACCACCGGGCCACATGGTGTGGTGTTGGCAATGTTCCCGCTTATCTGGGTCGGCGTAGTTTGTGTTATTGGTGCATTTAGCGCCTGGTTTCATCGTTGCTGGTTGTTGGTGCCTTTAGCACCGCTTTCCGTTGTGTATGTATTATTAGCTTATGCCATCTGGATTATTTATGGAATTATTGCCTTTTTTACTGGACGCGAACCTCAGCGCGACAAACCCACCCGCTATTCCGCACTGGTGGAAGCGTCAACCGCTTATTCCCAACCTTCTGTCACAGGAACTGAAAAACTATCTGAAGCTTAATGCTAAAGAGAAAAATGTTCAGATTGCAGACCAGGTGATTATTGATGAAAGTGCCGGTGAGGTTGTTATCGGCGCGAATACCCGTATTTGCCACGGTGCCGTTATTCAGGGGCCGGTAGTGATTGGCGCAAACTGCCTGATAGGTAATTATGCGTTTATTCGTCCTGGCACAATAATCAGCAATGGCGTAAAAATTGGTTTTGCCACCGAAATTAAAAATGCGGTTATTGAAGCGGAAGCAACGATTGGTCCGCAATGCTTTATTGCCGACTCGGTAGTTGCAAACCAGGCATATTTGGGCGCACAAGTACGTACCAGTAATCATCGTCTGGATGAACAACCCGTGTCTGTTCGAACTCCAGAGGGAATTATCGCTACCGGATGCGATAAATTAGGTTGTTATATCGGGAAGCGTTCACGCCTTGGTGTACAAGTTATTATTTTGCCTGGGCGAATTATTTCTCCGAACACACAACTTGGCCCGCGCGTGATTGTAGAACGTAATTTACCTAGTGGAACTTACTCACTCCGACAAGAACTTATCCGTACAGGAGATTAAAATGATAAAGCATACGTTATTAGTGCCGTTTTTTTTTAGTGCATTGCCCGCTTATGCCGGGTTAACTTCCATTACCGCGGGCTACGATTTTACCGATTATTCTGGCGAACATGGCAACCGTAATTTAGCGTATGCTGAACTGGTAGCAAAAGTTGAAAACGCAACGCTGCTTTTTAATCTTTCCCAGGGGCGTCGTGATTATGAAACTGAACATTTCAATGCCACTCGCGGCCAGGGTGCAGTCTGGTACAAATGGAATAACTGGCTGACAACCCGAACGGGTATTGCCTTTGCGGATAATACGCCGGTCTTTGCCCGCCAGGATTTTCGACAGGATATTAACCTGGCCCTGTTGCCAAAAACGCTTTTCACGACCGGTTATCGCTACACTAAATATTACGATGATGTCGAAGTCAATGCCTGGCAAGGCGGCGTATCACTCTATACTGGCCCGGTGATCACCAGTTACCGCTATACCCATTATGACTCCAGCGATGCAGGTAGTAGTTATAGCAATATGATTTCCGTGCGTCTGAAGGACCCGCGCGGTGCTGGTTATACGCAACTATGGCTAAGCCGCGGAACAGGTGCTTACACCTACGACTGGACGCCAGAAACACGCTACGGCAGCATGAAGAGCATCAGTTTGCAACGAATTCAACCGCTGACTGAGCAACTTAATCTCGGGTTGACGGCAGGTAAAGTGTGGTTCAACACCCCAACCGATGATTATAACGGTCTGCAACTTGCAGCCCACCTGATCTGGAAATTCTAGGCAGCAGTCTATCAGTATATTTTATTCGGTAGTTTTCAGAGAAAAGCTATAACTCGGTTTGATAATAAACAATATAATTAATTTCGGGCAATAACTTATTCGTATAGAGCACCAGAGAAAAGGTGCTCTATACGAATAAGTTATTGCCCGAATCGTACATCAGTTTAATAGCTGAGATACTTTTATTTTATCATCACCGGGGTGAAGGTATCTTTATATCTCTCTAGACAGGCCCCCTGAATCTCCAGACAACCAATATCACTTAAATAAGTGATAGTCCTGATACAAGTTTTTAGAGTAGTCATTAGTGAACAGATAATTGTTAACTTAGAACCAGTAAAATGCAAACGACGCACCACGCTGGGAAAATCGCTGCTATTCAGCAGAGTTTTGTACCGAGAATTGTGGCCAGCCACTTATTGCTCTCGCGTAAGCAGGTATCCCCATCGTTTACCAGTCCAGCACATCTTGTGGTCAGGCAGAAGAAGAGCAAACTGTTACTGGACTCACTGCATGCATGGTGGAGAAAAATGCCACGCTATCCAAAAATCCAGACTGGGTGAATGGTTCAGCTGTGTACTGAATCAGTGGGGCGCACTCTGTTATTACAGTGTTGACGGTCAGGCGGAGGCAGACATAATGCCGCGGAAAAAGCCCTTTGTGCCATCTGTCTCGGAAATAAAAACTTTATGTTCTTCGGCGGCGAGCGCAGTGCACTGTTGTATGGGCTTATCGGCACTTGCCTTCTGAACGACATTGATCCGGAAGCGTATCTGCGCCATATCCTGAGCGTACTGCCGGAATAACCTTCCAACCGTATTGATGAACTCCTGCCATGGAACGTAGTTCTCACCAATAAATAAGCATCAATATGATTCTCCATTAACGCTTACCTTTTCTCAGGCTATTTTTGCTTTTTTTTGCTTTTCCCCGCCACTTTATGGTGATTATCACATCAATATACATCGATAGATATTAACGTAACTGAAGTGAGGTGAAGCATGAAATTTGAGCGCCATCATGAAATATTGAAACGACTCAGTAAATTCGGTTCTGTAAAAGTATCCGATCTGTCCAATAGCCTCAATGTAACGAAAGAAACTATTCGATCAGATCTTAATGAACTTGCCAGGCTTGGCTATCTGACTCGATGTCATGGCGGTGCTTTTATCGTCCTAGACTCGCTTGATACTATTGCGAAAAATGAAATCGCCTATGCGCTTGAAAATTATGATACAGCCCAGGGAATAAAAAAAGGCCACTCAACTATGAAAAGTCAAGTATGCGTTATTGGTTCGTTTAATGTTGATATCATCAGTTATTTGCCGAGGCTTCCCACTATCGGAGAATCGCTTCTGGCAAGTAATTTTATATTTTCACCGGGGGGAAAAGGCTGTAACCAAGCGCTGGCAGCAAGCTTTGCCGATACTGATGTTTATTTCATAACAAAAGTAGGTACAGATCACTTTAGTGATTATGCGATCAACTTTATGAATTCGTCTAAGATTTATAAAAGTATAATTTATCAAACGAAAGAAACGCAAACCGGAACTGCCACGATCCTTGTTAATGAAGGTACTGGCGATAATGTTATTGCGATCTATCCCGGTGCCAACATGACAATGTCGTCCGATGAAATAACTATTCAGAAAGAAGCGATTATTAATTCTGATGTCATACTTCTGCAGCTCGAAACAAATTATACCGCTCTGCAACAAGCGATCACATTGGCGCAAAAAAACAGTATCCCGGTCATTATTAACCCGGCACCCTATAATGATATCGTCAACGAACTTATTCAGGATGTTGATTATATCACCCCCAATGAAACAGAAGCTGGTTTACTGTCCGGCATAGACGTACACGATCTTGAATCAGCTAAACGAGCTGCAGAAGCTATCCACAATAAAGGGGTAAAAAACACGGTTATCACGCTCGGTAGCAAGGGCTCGCTCGCATTTGATGGCAAAAAATTCATTCATTCGCCAGCGTTTCCAGCGGTCGTTAAAAATACGGCAGGAGCCGGGGATGCTTTTAACGGCGCTCTGGCATCAGGACTTGCGAAAGGAAAATCACTGGAATCAGCACTGTGTTATGCCAGCGCCTTTGCATCCCTAGCGGTGGAGACAAGCAATGCTTCCGACATGCCTGAACATGAATCTGTGATACATCGAATTCAGAGTATACATTATCAGCAAACTATTTTTACGCATTAAGAAGGGACAGAGAATGAATAACACCAAAAAATCACTAAAAGTGCTCTTTATTGGGGAATCCTGGCATATTCATATGATTCATTCAAAAGGATATGACAGTTTTACCTCAAGTAAATATGAAGAAGGTGCGACCTGGTTACTCCAATGTCTGAAAAATAGTCAGGTAGATGTCACCTATATGCCAGCACATACGGTACAAATTGCCTTCCCTGAAGATGTGGCACAGTTAGAACAATATGATGCCATCGTTATTAGTGATATTGGTAGTAATACTTTCCTGCTACAAAATGATACTTTTTATAAACTTCGCATAAAACCAAACGCTCTCGAACTGATTAAAGAATATGTGAATAACGGTGGTGGGTTATTGATGATTGGCGGCTATCTCTCATTCATGGGAATTGAAGCAAAAGCCAATTATAAAAATACAGTTCTGGCTGATGTGCTCCCGGTTACGATGTTAGATGGTGACGATCGTGTCGAAAAACCAGAGGGTGTTATTGCACAGCCATCACAACCTGAACATCCAGTTATTAAAGGGTTCTCTGAATATCCTTTTTTCCTAGGTTATAACCGGGCGATCGCTAAAGAAAATGCTGAGGTGGTATTAACAATAAACAACGATCCATTACTGGTCTTTGGTAACTATCACAACGGGAAAATAGCCTGCTTTATGAGTGACTGTTCACCGCACTGGGGTACACAGCAGTTTATGTCCTGGCCGTTCTATACCGCGTTGTGGGTAAATATACTGACTCATATTGCAAGATAATAATAATGGGGTAACTCCAGTTACCCCATTTACTATAATAGAAGGATTGATGTATGAAAAAGAATAAGTACTCAACTCCCTTATGGATGCTTGCCACGATTCTTGCGGGTATGCTCTCCCCTATGCAATCAGCGGTGAATGGTCAATTAGGTCACTGGTTACAGGATGGTAATGCATGCGCAGTTATCTCCTTTGCCAGTGGTTTAGTCGTGATGTTTTTTATTATTATGGCGCGAAAAGAAACCCGGCAACAATTTGCGGCAATTCCTTCTCTGATTAAAAACCGAAAAGTTCCTCTCTGGAACTGGTTTGCCGGTCTCTGTGGAGCGATGGTGGTATTTTCTGAAGGCGCATCAGCCAGCGCACTCGGGGTCGCAACGTTTCAAACCGCACTGATCTCCGCGCTATTGCTGTCTGGTTTACTTTGCGATCGCGTTGGTATCGGTGTCGACGAGAAAAAATACTTTACCCCTTATCGCATCATCGGTGCATTATTTGCGGTTATTGCTACGATTTTTGTTGTGTCACCGCAGTGGCATTCTACCTCTTTCATCTTACTTGCCATTCTTCCGTTCTTAGCTGGTTTGCTTGCAGGATGGCAGCCCGCTGGAAATGCAAAAGTAGCTGAAGCTACGGGATCCATGCTGGTTTCAATCACCTGGAATTTCATCGTTGGATTTTGTGTTTTAGGCACAGCGCTAGCTATTCGTGTCGCATTAGGGCACGTCACTGTTCAATTACCAGATGTCTGGTGGATGTATCTTGGCGGCCCGCTTGGACTAATGTCTATCGGTTTAATGGCCATTTTGGTCAGAGGTCTGGGGTTACTGATGCTGGGGGTTGCTTCAACGGCGGGCCAGTTACTGGGATCAGTATTGATTGACGTATTAATTCCATCGCTGGGCAATACCGTTTATCTGGTCACGATCATCGGAACACTGTTTGCACTGGTCGGTGCAATTGTTACCACTATTCCGGAATACAGAACCTCGAAAACAATGAAGAAAATGGAGGTATAATCATGAAAGATTATCTACAAACTGTGACGGGCCCCGTCGCCCGTGAAGATATGGGGCTAACACTTCCTCATGAACATCTGTTCAACGATCTTTCCTCTGTTGTGGATGCTCCTTGCTATCCTTTTTCACAACGGCTTGTTGATAAAAAAGTCACGGCAGAAATCCAGTGGGCATTAAAACACGATCCTTATTGCTGCGCTGATAATATGGACCGCAAACCTATTGAAGATGTGATCTTCGAAATTAATAACTTTATCTCGCTCGGTGGTCGCACCATTGTTGATGCCACAGGGTCTGAGTCTATCGGACGAGATGCGCAGGCATTACGAGAAGTCGCATTAAAAACAGGTCTGAATATTGTTGCTTCCTCCGGTCCCTACCTGGAAAAATTTGAAAGCCAGAGAATTCATAAAACGGTTGATGAACTGGCGGCAACGATCGATAAAGAATTGAATCAAGGGATTGGCGATACGGATATTCGTGCCGGAATGATCGGTGAAATAGGTGTCTCACCGACATTTACCGAAGCCGAGCATAACAGCTTGCGGGCTGCCTCGCTGGCACAGATTAACAATCCTCATGTGGCGATGAATATTCACATGCCGGGCTGGCTTCGTCGCGGTGATGAAGTACTCGACATTGTGTTAGGTGAAATGGGCGTCTCGCCAAATAAAGTCTCTCTCGCACACTCGGATCCGTCAGGAAAAGACGTGGCGTATCAGCGGAAAATGCTTGATAAGGGTGTCTGGCTGGAATTCGACATGATTGGCCTAGACATTACCTTCCCGAAAGAGGGAATAGCGCCAGGGGTGCAGGAGACTGCCGATGCCGTCGCTCATCTCATTGAGTTGGGATACGCCGATCAGCTTGTTCTCAGCCACGATGTCTTCCTTAAACAAATGTGGGCTAAAAATGGCGGTAATGGCTGGGGATTTGTTCCAGATGTTTTTCTGGCCTATCTGGCGGAGCGCGGCGTCGATAAAACGATCCTCAAAAAACTCTGTATCGATAATCCCGGACGATTATTGACCGCATAAAACCATTATCCCCCGGCACACTGCGCCGGGGGATGTCAATTAATACCCCGCCGTTAAATCATCCACCAAGCGCGAGTCGGATGCGCCGTACAACTCACCATCCGACCCAACCATAATGCTTTGCGTGCTGCCCATCGCCTCATTCAGCGCCACTTTCTGACCTTTTGCTTCCAGCAGCTTGAGCGTATCCGGACTAAACCCTTTTCAACACGCAGCTAGCCCGGCAACCACTGATGGTGGAAACGAGGCGCATTGGTCGCTTCGGCAACATTCATTCCACAATTGATGCTGTTCACCACCATTTGCAGCACGGTAGTGATGATTCAGCTACCGGTAACAAAGTGAGTACATAAAGGCCATACTGTCACGAACAGTGCAAAAGTGGCTCTTCCGCAACCTAGGTGAAGATTTTCATGCCAGTGGACTCATTACCCTCCGCCTAAGTAGTTCAAATCCGGCTCGACCATACATCTGGCGTATCAGCACCTTCAGGCGATTTACATGACCTTCGACAACACCATTACTCCAGCGACTGCTGATTGCCTCACATATAGCCGCAGCATCAGCTTCCATCCCCGCAGCTACGCACCGAAGTTCTGCTGAGCCGCTTTCGTGAACTCGAGTGAACCAGCTGCTTAGCTGTGATTTATTTTAGGTTTTCAGAATACGGTAGAACTCGAGTACCAGTTGCTGTGCTATTTTCAACTCCGGTTCTTTTTCACACATCAGACTAATAAATCGGGATGCATAATTTTCTTCGCCCCTGATTATTCTCCAGGGCATCAACCAGCGGCTTACCCGGGACACTGAAGGAAGTCTTGCGGCAGTAGTAACCGGTGGGTTCCAGCCTTTACGCCATTTGGCAACAGTATCCCTGACGATGGTTTCACTGCCTGTCCCCCCCTGGGCCACCATTTCCCGCCATATCCGGCTGGCATTATAATTACCACTTTCTCGTTGCTCTTTTAACCACTCCCTCCATGGGTCCAGAAGCCCTCGCTTTGGAGGCCGGGTTGACATTTCAGGGAATGTTCCTGAACGCACCCAGCGACTGACTGTCACTCGCGACAGGCCTGTAATACGGGATATTTCCCTGAAACTACATCCCTTGTTATGCAGGGCCATAACCTCTGTCCAATGCTGATGCCGTTTTTTGCGGGTTTGCTGTTTAAGGCGTTCCGGACGACGGAGCGATGCTACAGGCACAGATATTTCTGGCTCAGGTGATTTCTTCAGTGATAACTCTCTGACAACAAGACGTATCAGAGGCATATGTCTGTACATCATTCGTTCAGGCTCATCACCAATACTTTTTAGCAGGTGCCATCGATCGGCCACCTGTCTGGCCTGAGGTGCACCTTCACGTGCTGCTGTCGCATAGACTCCACTGCGATCACGCGAGACAACCTGTATTTCCGGATATTTTCTGAACCAGGTCGCCAGCGTACGCTGATCACGGCCGGGAAGCAGGACGAGGGGACGGTGAGTATCAAGATTGACTATTAACATACCGCAGCAGTGGCCCCGATGCCACGCCCACTCATCAATACCGACATGAGGCGCGCCTGACTGTTTCGTCTCCGGGGTATTGATAACCCTGCGAAGAAGAGTATCAGCACTGCAACGGAGACCCGCTGCCGTTGCAGCCCGTTTTCCAGCCTCACCTCCAGCTATTAATCCCAGTTGACGTTGTAAATTTTGTAACGCCTGTGAAGACTGCTGGTGTGAACCGGCGAAGGGAGCAAGCGACTCGGCAAAAATTTTACGTTAACAAGCCGGGTTACGGCAGTACCAGTGGCGGACGGAAAATACAAGCCATAGCGTCTGCCCTGAGCAGGGTAGATGCTGTATCCGGCGCCGACGACAACTATGAACAGAGTCGCTACGCTTAAAGCATTCAGGACATTGTGCTGTTTTGCGTTTTCCGTGGAGATGGAGGGTTATACCGTCAGAGCTAATAATTTGTCGACTGCATCGCCATCCGCAAGGTAACTGTAGAAGTGTCTTAAGAGAGTGCATTGCGTTGCCCATAACTTAAAACAGCTTAGATCCTTGTTCGCCAGAAAGTTTCATCCATTTTCTTCCACCCAGGTTGCGGAAGAACCACTTTTCATCCGTCGTTGACAGATGTGAAGTATGCGGGAGAAAAAGTGAATATCTAACTGTAATAACTCAGACCGGTACGAGTACCCGGGACGTCTACAATCATTCAGGGCAAAGTGCTAAAATTTCTCTATCCCGGGATGCCCCTACCAACGCAGCACTCCCGGAGATATCATTACAGCTCTACAACTGATTTCCGCGACTGAACCGCTCAGTTCCTATCCTTCCAGTTGCCTTCCTGCAGCCCCCCCTCCCTGCTGTATACCCCGGTACCACAACGCGGGCAGCACTTTTCTCCTTCATAATCTTCGTCACACATCACACAAAACCACTTTCTCACCTTCACCGTATAATCCGGAACCGTCATACCCTGCAGATGCAAACGACGGGCCTCTTTCTCTGCCGGGTCAAGCCAGGTGCATCGCAGCAGGATTTTCTCAGCGACAGTCATCTGGTCATGTTCAAACCACGGTGGTTGTCCGTCATTGCCCCGCTGAAGTGTTAACGGGCATCCACAGGACACACAGCACAAAACGTCCTGGCGGTTGTGCTTCGCTGCTTCTTTCGCCGTAACAAAATGGCCTTTGCTGTCATTCGCCATATAACAGTTCAGAATTCGCATATTTCCTCCTGAGTTGTCCGGGGAATACTGAATCCTCCGGTCTGGCAGTGTGTGCAGTACCGCTCCCCATAATAATCGTGGTGACATTGTCTGCAGTGCCAGCTGGCTTTACGCACCACGGGTAAGGCATCCGGTACGAATTGCTGCAGACGTTTAATCAACTGTATTTCTCTGCGCTCCGGCCTGACATAAGGGCACTGTTGACCGTGCTCTGTCAGCCTGTCGTCAGTGTGTTCAAACCAGGGAAGTTCAGTGTCGTATTGCGGATGGTATCTGAGTGCACTGCCACACAAGTGGCAGGTGTAGTGAGCATAAGGTGCGGCCTGTACAGTACGGGCGCCCGTCAGACGTCCGTTGCTATCAAGAGCGAGAAAGGATTTTGCGTACATAGTATATGTTCCTTACCGTCAGACGACACGCAGGCAACAGCCGTCCCGGTACGGGCAGCGTGGTCAGGTGTGAATGGCGGTTTCAGTTCAGTCTCATAAGGGAAAATCAGTGTGGTGGCCATGAACACGTCATCACACTGAAGTCAGATAACTCGTCTGTCTGGCTCAGCCACGACTGCAGCCAAAGTTGCGCTCACCGGTGCAGTGAGCTTTGGTATGCTCCTTCGCCAGATAGTCAGCACGTTCCAGCACTTGCTGAAAGCCGGTGTCATCATTACGCGCCAGCCACACCGCCGGCCAGGCCGGAAAATGCACCAGCGTGGCATGGCATCCGGCATCCACCCCCAGGGCACTGCACCAGGCCTGTTCAATCATTCCGGCCAGTGATCCCGGAGCGCGGTAATCACCGGCACGACACCAGGTATCCCGGTTGACCAGCAGCATCAGATGATAGTGTTTTTTACCTTTGCACTCCCCAAACTCCCGGGCCCAGACGTAATGCAGAGTGGTGGGATGCACGCGTTTACCTTCCCGATGCTTACGTTTCTGGTAAGCGTCGATTCGGGCTTTCAGGGCATTGATGAAGCGGGATATCACAGCTGCGTCCGTTGCTGCCGGTACATCCGGGAAACGCAGGTCAACCCGCAATGCCGTCAGGCGGGGATGAACATTCAGTGCGTGCCGCACTGTCTCACGAATACGTTGCTGCCAGAAGGGGTTGTATTTGTAGGTCATGGTTAAATCTCCGTATGGTTCATACGGAATAGCCACGTCGTAAAAAATGCGCAGAGTCCCTGAAGTGACCTCCGGCAGGGCACTGTCTCAGGCACTCTGTGATAACCCGAACGGTCGTCTCCGGACTGACGGTTGAATTTTCAGCGTTGTTTTTTTAATGTAAAAAACCGGTTACGGGTAAGGCTGTGAGGAGGGAGTGATGGTGATACGCAAAAAGAAGTGCAGGGACTGTGGAAACGCGATTACTCATAATACAGTGTGTTGCCCGTATTGTGGTTCTGTCGACCCCTTCGGCTATTACCGGAATACAGACCGTATCGTTACCATACTGCTGGCACTGATTATTGTGGTCCTGCTGACTACTGTCAGCGTCAGTGTGTATATACTGTGTAGCTGGTGAGATAACGGTTCATGTATCCCCTGAGCTGACAGTGTACCGGGTATATTAAGCGTAACCGACAGGTTCTCCTTCATACCATATTAAATTTTTCCAGGTATTGCCGCTGCCTTATTTCGTCCCATACAGGAAAACTCGTCTGGGTTTCTGACAAATACGCGAAACTCACAGCCCCTCAATATCAACCACACGCCGTAAGCCGGTAATACCTGAAAATCAGTCTATTACCGCCCGCGCCTCCGTTACCGAACGCTCAGGTGACAAGACTGAAGCCAGCACGCACTCGTAAAATTTGCGGTCAGTTCTGCCAGCCGGTTGTCAACGGCAGAGTTAAAGGCTTCCAGCTCCGCAAGGGTAAGTTTATAACGCGTGTGGGAATTCACTTTTCCCGCGTCTCCTGACGTATTACGGGCTGCAACTTACCTGGTGTCCCGCAATACAGCCTTAGTGTTCCGTTATCGGGGATCCGGACGCACCGCAACAACCGGGGAAGTATTTCTGGTTAGAGCAGTGTCAAGAGGGATTTCTCAGCCCCTCACTCACCGGCTCAGTCTCAGGGCAGGAGCATTAATACGCTCAGTTCATGTCTTATACAGGAATGGGCATAGGGGGAGCTGGCGTGTCACTGCTGATTTTACGCATCAGCGTTCATGTATTTGCACTCTGATACAGAATGCTTCACAGCGCTCTGTTACCGGGGAGATTTACTCTCTTAGGTTATTCTGGCAAATCCTTTACGTTACTCTCTGATGACTTCTTATATTTATAATACCAATCAGACAACCTTATCCCATCGGTGATATCAGTCTCCTGCTCGCCAGGAACGGGCTGACTCACTGTAACCACCTCCGAAAACAACTCTGCAATTATCAGAACGCCTGCTTCTCTCCCTGTCCTCACGAAAACTATCCCCTCTTTATCGCGCGTGCGTGCGGAAGCATCTTTTCGCACCCCCGTTACTTTATTCGTACCCCTTATAATGGGGTGTTAGCCAGCCAGACCCGGCATGATTACTGCCCCCAGTCGTCCATGATCCGGGGGGTGATGTCACCGGGTCTGGTGGGGCGCTGGTAACCGCTAATAGGGGTCAGGTCAGGCACTTTTGCCGGGACCGTCTGTAACGTGGATGCCGGTACCTGCTCCCCGTGGTTATCTGGTTAACCCATATACAAGGGAGACAGAATGACCGAATCCAGCGATTACGAATCCGTCCAGGTCTTTATCGGCGTTGATGTCGGTAAAGATACGCATCACGCTGTAGCCATTAATCGTTCAGGTAAACGCCTGTTCGATAAAGCATTACCCAACGACGAAAACAAACTCAGGTCGCTAATATCTGACCTGAAACAACATGGTCAGATACTGCTGGTTGTTGATCAGCCAGCTACCATCGGTGCGTTACCTGTCGCCGTTGCCCGCTCAGAAGGAGTCCTTGTCGGATACCTCCCTGGACTGGCCATGCGCCGCATAGCCGACTTACACGCCGGTGAAGCTAAAACTGATGCTCGTGACGCTGCCATCATTGCCGAAGCTGCCCGTACCCTGCCTCACGCGCTACGCACGCTGAAACTGGCTGACGAGCAAATCGCCGAACTCTCCATGCTCTGCGGCTTCGATGATGATCTTGCCGCACAGACAACGCAGGCCAGCAACCGTATCCGCGGCCTTCTGACCCAGATACATCCGGCACTGGAGCGCGTTCTCGGTCCGAGACTTGATCACCCGGCGGTACTCGATCTTCTCCAGCGATATCCCTCACCAGAAAAACTCGCTTCGCTGGGTGAGAAGAAGCTGGCAGCCCAGCTCTGCAAACTTGCGCCTCGTCTGGGTAAACGCCTTGCAGCAGACATAGCTCAGGCACTGGCCGAACAAACCGTCGTCGTTCCCGGCACGAATGCCGCTGCCGTAGTACTGCCACGTCTGGCACTCCAGCTCATCACGCTGCGTAAGCAAAGAGACGAGGTGGCGCTTGCGGTAGAACAGCGAGTTCTTGCTCACCCTCTTTACCCGGTCCTGACCAGTATGCCCGGAGTCGGTGTCAGGACCGCAGCCAGACTCCTCACCGAGGTCGCCTGCCGCGCCTTCGCCTCTGTCGCACATCTCGCTGCTTATGCTGGCCTTGCGCCGGTAACTCGGCGATCCGGCTCGTCAATACGCGGTGAGCATCCCTCGCGACGGGGTAATAAAGCTCTCAAACGGGCGTTGTTCCTGTCGGCCTTCGCCGCGCTCAGGGATCCGCTCTCCAGGGCTTACTACACCCGCAAAATGAGTCAGGGAAAACGACACAATCAGGCGCTTATCGCCCTGGCGAGACGACGCTGCGACGTTCTGTTCGCCATGATGCACGACGAGACTTTTTATACCCCGCAGGCGTCATAACATGCTTGACAACTTAATAGGGGCACCCCCCGGGATTCCGCTACGGCTCTGCCATCGCAATCCCCCCGTTTATCTCCGGACAGCCAGATTCCCGATTATTTTTTACGTTTCTCCCCGGTTGTTATGCCGGTGAAGGTGGCGCGCTGTTTTCATGACCACACCGGCTGGTTTAACAACATCCGAAGGAACATTCTCATGGCTACCCCAGTTTCGCTGATGGATGACCAGATGGTCGACATGGCGTTTATCACTCAACTGACCGGCTTAACCGATAAGTGGTTTTACAAACTCATCAAAGTTGGGGGCTTTCCTGCCCCCATCAAAATGGGGCGCAGCTCCCGCTGGCTGAAAAGTGAAGTGGAAGCCTGGCTGCAGGCGCGTATTGCACAGTCCCGTCCGTAATTTTTAACCACTAACCCTTCGCCCAAAGCAGACGCAATCTCCGGCCTGCCGGCGGCGCTCTGCTGCCTGTTATCCCCCGTGAGGAATATGAAAATGAAACAACAGTATCAGACCCGTTACGAGCTGCTCCATGAAAACTACCAGAAATGGCTGACCGGCTTCACCCGGCACGCCGTATCATGGGGCGTGTGTCATCCGAATATCTACTATTTCCATAATCTGACGCCCGGGTGGGTGTCATTCAATGGCGAAAAACCGGAGATTGCCATCGTTCCCCAGAGTCTGCACCGGCTGATTTATGGTCCGGACAAACGGAGCTCCCCGTCCCTGGATGATGATCTGGTGGTGAATTTATGCACCAGCGAACACCTGCTGGTTCATCATCCGATGCTGGAAGGGATCCTGCTGTCTGAATGTGAGCGCCTGAAGCAACATTCTCTGGCAAACAAACTGATCAGCCTCTTCCGTCAGTTTGGCGGCACGGAGTTACGTCTCAAACTGGTCTGGCTCTGCTGGCTTGACTTAATGACCGGAAACAGCCTTGACGACTGGACGAAAAACCTGAAACACAAATCAGAAAAAGATCTGGAGCAATGGATCATTGCACGTCAGGGTCAGAGTGAACCACTGACAAATCTGATGGATCAGTACGTGCTTATGGCATACCGTACATCGGTTGATGCCGCTCACAGTTGATGTCTGATAACCACAGGGCTGGCAGCAGAAAACCAGCCCTGTGGTAAAATACAGTAATAGCGGCGTACATCAGGCACGCCGCTCACTCGTCCACAGATCATATACGTCATTATACTGCGCGATAACGGAGGGCTTCAGCACCCGGTCATTTCTGAGCGGGTATGAATACCATTGATGATGCGAAGCAGCCACGGGCAGAAACGTTCTTCACAACCAGGTGCCTCCATCTTCACTGCAGGCTGAATGTGCCGGCTTGTTATCCACCAGAAATGGTATGCTCCGGTACATGCATACCCCGGAGACTATAAACGCACTGAATCATAGCCTCCCACCTCAGCAGGAGGCAGTCAGCTTTCAGGCGGAAAAACGTTGCAGTTAAAGATCGTGAGAATCGCTGTTTCGTTGCATAGCAACCCGAACAGTTGTAGTTGAAACATTTTACCTGCATCAGCACATGGTCAGGCGCCGTCTGTATGGCGTGGAATACTGATGTTTCGGCTGATGGCAAGCCTCATTCTCTGTGGAAACAGGGGCGCGCATTAGCTTCTCAACCAGAGAGTGTCACAAAGACAAATATTGCTGAAAATCGCATTCATCGTTCAGGCGTGAATGCCCGGAGACAAAAGCCGCTGTCCGCACAGCCCCCCTCTGATCTGAACAAAAAGCATACACACAACAGGCTCACCTGACCCCGAAAAACCATAACTTCAGCAATACCAGTGACACCAGCACGTTACCTCAGTGCCACATCTTCAGACCGCGATCAATCTGAAATGTGACTATCGGGGCAATATCCCAGTTTTGTGGTACACGATAACCAGAAAACATCCCCTGAACCGCCAGCCAGAAAGACCGGCCACAAAAGGGTTAAGCTGAAATCGTTTATGGATTACATCGACATATGCCTGGCAGAGAATGTCCGGAATGACGAGGTTATCTTTGCGGAGATTAAGGCAATGTGTCAACGACGGATGAAAAGTGATCCACTTATATCTCCACCAACGGCCCAATATTGATCCACCGTTTTACTCAGGATTAGCTTCTGCTATAACCCCGGCTTTTCGTTTCTGTCTGAGTCGATAGCTTTCTCCTTTGATTTGAACGACATGTGAGTGGTGTAAGATACGGTCCAGCATCGCTGAGGTCAGTGCTGCATCACCGGCGAACGTTTGATCCCACTGCCCGAACGGCAGATTGGATGTCAGGATCATTGCGCTCTTTTCGTAACGTTTAGCAATGACCTGGAAGAACAGTTTTGCTTCTTCCTGACTGAACGGCAGATAGCCTATTTCATCAATGATGAGCAGGCGGGGGGCCATTACTCCACGCTGAAGCGTCGTTTTATAACGGCCCTGACGTTGTGCCGTAGATAACTGAAGTAACAGATCTGCTGCTGTTGTGAAGCGAACTTTGATACCTGCACGGACGGCTTCATAGCCCATCGCTATTGCCAGATGGGTTTTCCCCACACCTGATGGCCCCAGTAATACGATATTTTCATTACGTTCTATGAAGCTGAGTGAGCGTAACGACTGGAGTTGCTTCTGCGGTGCTCCGGTGGCGAATGTGAAGTCATACTCTTCGAACGTTTTCACCGCCGGGAAGGCTGCCATTCGGGTATACATCGCCTGTTTACGTTGATGACGTGCCAGTTTTTCTTCATGAAGCATGATGCTCCAGGAAGTCCATATAACTCCATTCCTGGTCTACTGCCTGTTGTGACAGCGCAGGCGCTGCGCTTATAAGGCTTTCCAGTTGCAACTGCCCGGCGAGCGCCATCAGTCGTTGATGTTGCAGTTCCATCATCACGCCACTCCTCTGCAGAATGAGTCGTAGATGGAGAGTGGATGATGCAGGGGGGGTTTGTCGAAGTTCACCAGATTTTCACCAGGATGCACGTCATACTCTTTTTTCTCCGGAGGCAGTGCCAGCATGGACTGCTGCTCTTCGAGCCAGCGATCGCAGGGACGGGCCTGGATTGTTTCATGCTTTCGTTGGTTAGCGACATCGTGCAGCCAGCGCAGACCGTGGCGGTTGGCTGTTTCAACATCGACAGTGATCCCCATCGGGCGCAGGCGAGTCATTAGTGGGATGTAAAAACTGTTACGGGTGTACTGCACCATCCGTTCCACCTTACCTTTAGTCTGTGCCCTGAAGGGGCGACACAGTCGGGGAGAGAAGCCCATCTCCTTGCCGAACTGCCACAGCGAAGGATGGAACCGGTGCTGACCGGTCTGATATGCGTCACGTTGCAGAACCACAGTTTTCATATTGTCATACAACACTTCGCGCGGCACACCACCAAAGAAGCGGAACGCATTACGATGGCAGGTTTCCAGCGTGTCATAACGCATATTGTCAGTGAATTCGATGTACAACATTCGGCTGTATCCGAGAACAGCAACGAACACGTGAAGCGGTGAGCGGCCATTACGCATAGTGCCCCAGTCAACCTGCATCTGTCGTCCGGGTTCAGTTTCGAACCGAACGGCAGGCTCCTGCTCCTGAGGAACCGAGAGAGAACGAATGAATCCCCTGAGAATGGTCATTCCGCCACGATATCCCTGGTCTCTGATCTCGCGAGCGATTACCGTTGCCGGGATTTTGTAAGGATGAGCATCGGCGATGCGTTGACGAATATAATCCCGGTATTCATCCAGGAGTGAAGCAACAGCAGGTCGCGGCGTATATTTTGGCGGCTCAGATTTTGCCTGCAAATAACGTTTAACCGTATTGCGGGAGATCCCCAGTTCTCTGGCAATCGCCCGGCTACTCATTCCCTGCTTGTGCAGGATTTTAATTTCCATAACTGTCTCAAAAGTGACCATAAACTCTCCTGAATCAGGAGAGCAGATTACCCCCTGGATCTGATTTCAGGCGTTGGGTGTGGATCACTATTGCACCGTTCGTGACACAATGGGCCATACGGGCCGACGTTCCATGCCGCGTTACTACATTCAGCCCGGACGTAAAATGCGCCCGTCAAAAAGAACGGTTCGCTTCGAAACTCAGCCAGGATACCACCTCTCCGCCACACCCGGGAAGAAGTTGATATGGTGGTTGCCGGACAACAGAGCTCCTGGATTGACTGCTGTATCACTCAACCACGCTGAATATCAAAGGAGAGCGTTACCGGTTAAAAGAGAAACGTAAAGCTGTGGTGATGACCCAAAACGCAACGCCTGTCAGTGAGGATGAAATGGTGAAAAGCGGACAGCATCAGTAACGGAAGTATCTTAGCGGGTACGAAAATGGCAGGATCGTGACATTGACAGAATATCTCCTGATCATCCTGAATGACTGCAGTTGCTGTGGAAAAGTAAGCTGTCTCCACCCACGGCACGACTTAACAGGCATTCCGTAACTCCCCCAGACTTACTATGACGCATTATCGGTGCACTTAAAACCGCAGACCGCATTGCGGGTGTTACTGCATGACAGTCTGACCGTATTGTGAGATGTCGGCAGGAACCGATGTCCGCGCAGGGGGGAACTTCCTGCAGTACCTGACGCTTCAAATAGTATTAACCGTAGGGCGTTGTTGGTTCCGGATCGCGGAAATGGGAGCACAGGTCTGCTACGGGGTGTACCTCTGACAGTAAATCCGGCTCGCTCATCTGACAGCCTCTCTCCCGGAAAAGACCAAAAATGAGATCGTCTCCTCAACAGCAGAGAAGAGGTCTTGACAGACAGGCTACATTGCATACGATTTATGAAGAAAAAGACAGCAAATATGGAGGTTATAGCGGAGAACACCCTACGAAATTCCTATGAAAAACGATTGAAAAAAATATCAAATTCGATTCGTTTTTATATGCTTTTTGGGAACGTGGCGATGACGAACTGTTGCATGTGCAGAGGAGAATGCACCCGGAAGCACCAGAATCATCCAGAAAGGCAGAACGATTACGCATCAAACCAGGAGACAGCAATATCAAGGTAATACACTGATTTAAAATGAATTTACAGCAATACGTGAAAACATTTTTTACTTAAAGGAGACAGATGCGCTGAAGAGAGTGCAGGTATTTTTATATAAAAATGAGAAGATTACGGGATATATATCCGGCACACTATGACCGGAGAATACCAGTCAGGCTTAAAAAGACAATAAATACAGTGAGTTAAATACACAGAGAAAACGAAAACGTAGTATCAGAGGGTACATCTTACAACAGAGACTGAATTTCCGGTTTTTCATAACCGGCGCATTCCGGAAAGTGCAGGCGGCCCGGAGCTCTTCTGACGCCAGTACCTGCCAGATTGTTCTGTACATTCTGTACATCATGTACGGAGGTTTTTGTTTGCTTTCTTAAAATCTGCAAATGTGGGAAGAGCAGGTGAGGTGTATTGTGGGAAAGGAACTGGATGATATCTGCACCAGCTGTCCGTATATCGATGCTATAAAACGGCACAAACAACAGCTCGGTGCCATAGAGGAATATACACAGTGGTTAAAAAAAGAACCACGGGCATCTTATTTTTTTCTGTTCCGGCTGTATACCCGCATTCACAATACATTTTTCCCCAAAAAGCAACAACTCCCGTTCACTCCCGGTGGCACTCACTGCCCGGAACCTGATGTCACCCTTCGGGACTTAACGCTTTCCCCGGGCTACCACAGTGATTATGCCCCTCAACCCATTCCGGAGATGGACAGTTCTGCTGTTGTTCCCCCAACTAATGAAAACACCTCGCCTCCGGAAGATACTCCCGACAACACTCCGGCCGGAGGCAATACCGGACAAGCGGAAAAGACCAGAAACTCAGGACTCACACCCATTCCTGAAAAACGTTCAGGAATGCCCCCGGAACATCTGCGGTTTGCCACAGGGTTTCCACCGCAACCGAAGATTGCCGGTCCCAAAGGAAAGCCGATGCGCACCGTGCATCCGGATAAAATCTACCGTGAAATTATATGGTTCTGCTCCGGTTACCTGCGGAAATCCGGACCAGAGGCTACGAGGACGATCATCAACTCAATATTCTGTGAATGGGCCAGCATCTTCAATGATTACTCCTCCCCCTTTTCGTGGGTGGACAGCAGGGACAGTGAACAGTGTGACTGGTTATGGAACGCCATGCAGGTCCGGTGTGTGGGAACCCCGCTGAATCCCCTTACCCCGGAGCAGAAATACTGGTTCGCCTGCGCCACGTTTGATAACTGGGAAGGCTGGAATGAGCAACAGGTACAGTTTTTACTGGAAAGTAATCCCAGACGGAACAGAGCGAAGTTTACGCAGGCCTCCTTCCAGGCCCCCAGGATTCAGCATAAAGCGATTCATCTTGATGAGCTGAAAAGTGCCCGGGAGCAACAAAAAAGGCGTGATGAACGTGCTGATGGTTCCGTCCCGCTGAAACTGTCCGGAAAAATCCACAAACAGCTTGAAAGTATTGCCCGAAGTCGTGGTGTCCTCCCAAAAAAACTGCTGAATGAAATGATTGAGCAGGCGTACCAGGACTTTGTGGCAAATGAGCAACACAAGACACTGAGTTAAGGACCGCAGGGCCTCCGGTTACCGATTCTGCAGCATACACAACGAATGTGTCCGGCTCTTACCTGTGGGGGCCGCACTAAAGTTACGCATTGAGTATGAGTGGGTAATCCCGGATGAGAATATCCCGGTTTTTACACTATTCACTGAAGGTGCGACATATCATTCAGTCTCTCTGAATTCTTCATTTCAGTGGCCCCGGCTACAGTCGTTTAATCTCCTCCACGAACCGGGGCCGCAACTTGTTGTGTCAATACCAAATTGTTGGTCATTACTGTCTTGTGTCACTGGCGCTGACAAGTGAACTGAAATCCGCACCTTAATATTCTGACTGGCTGCGTACATTCATGGCATGAAGCGGCCGGAGCGGCTGAACTGAAGGTCCGTTGTGAGCGAACAGCGGACATTCACTACACATGGTTCAAACATGAACCGGAGCTTTATTGTCTAGCTGTCAGTGTACTGCGATTTACCCGCTCGGCTGTCCAGAAAATCGGTCTGAAATCCAGTCATTAAAGGGCCTTAGCCTGACATTAAGCAACTTGGTAGGCGGATAGATAATAGAAATAGGAATGCGCAGGTCTGTCATGTTGCCTAGAACGGTGACAAGCTGTCCGGTGCGAAATCATTCCGGCAGCGACAGGCTCATGTGTCAGCCCGACGCCCAGACCGTCAACGAGCATGTGGATCTGCGAGGCGTTATCGTTCGCAGCGATGTTAAAACGAACAATCTGCTCATCTTCTAGAAGCACAAGTGCTTTAATGACATTAAGGCGGTCTATATGTTGCATTACAGACTTCCTATTGATCTTTACCTGAGGCTGAAGCAACCACGTTAATCCGACTATTTTTCGATTGCACCATCCACTATCACCATCGATCTTCCCTGAGCACAACGTTCAACTCTCCCGCGTACGCCGTATACCTGCGCAAGGCTCTCTGCATGGATCACCGTTTGCGGGTCGCCGCTGTCGATAAGTTTCCCCTCTTTCAGCATGATGACCTGGGCGGCATGCCGCAGTGCGATATTGATATCGTGTAAGACGACCAGCGTAACCATATTGCGTCTTCGCGTTTCGCGCGATACAACATCCATCACATGGAACTGATAATTGAGATCCAGCGCGCTCAGTGGTTCATCCAGCAATAATAATGCGGGGCGGCGAATAAGCGACTGTGCAAGCCCCACCAGCTGCTTCTGACCGCCGGACAGGCTATCGAGGTAGTTCATTGCCAGATGTGCGATGCCTAGCTCTTCGAGCAGCGCTATAGCCTGCGCCTGATTTTGCCCGGCGCCGGAGGCGCGCTGGGCGACAACCACCGACTCCAGCACCTGTAAATGCACGCCCTGCGGCAGGGACTGCGGCAGGAACACAACTTTTTCAGCCCGACGAGCAAACGGCAGCGATAAGAGATTCTCTTCATTCAGCCAGGCTTCGCCACTGGCGCGATTTAGCCCGGCCAGGGCGCGCAGTAGCGTTGATTTACCGCAGCCATTAGGCCCCAGCAGTACAGTGACTTCGCCGCGCGGCAGCGTAGAAATCGACAGATGCTCAATAATCCGCCGTTTGCCGTAACCGGCGCACAGCGCATTAATCGTAAGCCCGCTCATGACATACTCCCTCGATGACGCATTACAATGCTCAGAAAGAACGGAACGCCTACCAGCGAGGTAACAATTCCTACCGGTAAAATGACACCGGGAATGATGTTCTTCGACGCTACCGAGGCCAGCGATAGCACCAGCCCACCGATAAGGATGCTTCCGGGCAAATAAAAGCGATGATCTTCTCCCAGCAACAGGCGGGAAATATGCGGTGCAACCAGGCCAATAAAGCCAATTGGCCCCACAAACGCAACCGAAAGGGCCGCCAGCAGGCTGATGCGCAGCAGGGAACCCAGGCGCAAACGGCGAACATCAATGCCAAAACTCATCGCCCGCTCTTCGCCGAGGCGTAGCGCGGTAAGCTGCCAGGCACGACGCAGCGACCAGGGTAAAACAATCGCCATCGCCGCCGCCAGCACCGCCAGTTTCTCCCATGATGCGCGAGCCAGGCTGCCCATCGTCCAGAACACCAGGCCCTGCAAAGTATCTTCATCGGCGACAAACTGCATAATGGACACCAGCGCATTGAAGGTAAACACCAGCGCAATCCCAAACAGCACAACGCCCGACGTCGGCACGCGCGTCCAGCGGGTCAGACTATCGAGCAGCAGGGCGGACAGGAGCGCAAAAAGAAAAGCGTTTGCCGGTATAAACCCGCTTTCGGGAACGCCGGGAATACCGATGCCCAGAACAATCGCCAGCGCTGCGCCAAAGGCCGCCGCCGACGAAACGCCAAGCGTAAACGGGCTGGCGAGGGAGTTATTCAGAATAGTTTGCATCTCTGCCCCGGCCAAACCCAGCGCCATTCCTACCAGGAGCGCCATCAGCGCATAGGGCAAACGGATGTCCCAAACGATAACCCGCATGCCGTTAGTCGCCCCGGACGGATGCATCAAAGTCTTTATCAGCGAATGTAAAGGGAGCCCTGAGGGGCCGAGGGTGAAATCGAGCAGCAGCGAAGCAATGATAGCGATAAAAATAACCGCCAGTATTACCAGACGCTGGCGAAAAAGCTGGCGATAGCGGTTCTCGACCGACAGCGTACTTTCCAATACAGTCATGGTTTTTCACAGCCTCCGTTAGCGCGGCGGATTGAGCACATCGCTCATCTGCGCATCGCTTAACGTCAGGCCAAAGAACTGCCGATAAAACTCACGCGTCTCTTTGCGTATATCCACATCAGCAAATCGCGCAGGATAAAGCGTTTTCGCCAGCCACAAAAATTGCAGCGCCTCTTCGCTGGTTTCACGGCACCACCAGAACATTCCTTTCGGATTAACGTAAACGCGATGATGAATGACCGCGTCCACGCTTGCCCACTGCGGAGAACTCAGAATGGCATCCGCGTCGCGCTTGTTCATCGCGATGATAACCGCCGGATTGGCAGTGACAATTTTCTCCAGCGCGACTTCACCCGAACGGTTTTGTTGATGCTCGCCAAACCAATTTTCAGCGATATTTTTGCCGCCGGCCAGGTCAATCCAGTCCTGGTTTAGCGAGGGTCTACCGGTGGTGGTCAGCGGATTGCCCATACTGTGATAGAGCGACACGCGCTGTGACGCAGGAAGATCTTTCAGGCGCCCGGTGACCAGGGCCACGTTGCGATCGAAGTAGCGTTGATAGGCGAGCGCTTTTTGCTGCGCATCGGGCCCCAGTACCGCTGCCGTTTGCTGTACGCGCTGCGTTAACGCCCGCAGTGAATTCGCCTCAAACGCCAGCACCTGCACCCCAGCCTGTTTCAGCAACGCCTGTTGAGGCACTACCATATTCTGCGGTACAAAAAGCATATCGACCCCCAGCGCGATAATCTGTTCGGGATTGATTTCATGCCCGCTGTTTACGCTAACTGCTGCGACTTTCTCTATGCGCGGCAGGCTCTGGCGAAACAGGGGGATCCTTTTTGCAATCATCGAGGTTCCGACAATGTTATCGCCGTACCCCAGCATGGCAATAATGGTATTTTGCGCCGGCCACGGTGACGCGATACGCACCTCCTTGTGCGTATTTTCTGCGTGCAGGCTGGCCGCCAGCAGCAGCGCCAGCAGCGGAAATAAACGGGAGAGTTTCATCATTTATCCATCAGAAATCGAAGGTGACGGATGCACGCACTTCGCGGCCGCCGCCGATAAACGCACTTGGGGAACCGTTATCGCCATCGGTACCCGATGGGAAGATAGAAGCCCAGTAATGTTTATCAAACACGTTGTTTACCACCACGCGGAAAGTGGTTGGGACGTTGCTCACTTTCGTGGTGTAACGCGTTCCCAAATCCCATGTGGTATAGCTGCTGGCGTAAGAGGTGTTGGTATCGTTCGCCGCGCGTTTGCCCGTATAATGGACGTTAGCGCTGTAAACCCATTCCGGTATGGACGGCAAACTGTATTCCGCCAACAGATTGGCCTGCACTTTCGGCACGCCGACAACCTGTTTATTGCTGGTTGAGGCATTCGCCGTATCTTTCAGTTTCGGGTCGAGGAAGGTCACGCCGCTGTAAATATTCAGCCCCTGCCACACATTCCCGGCAGCGGTTAACTCAAGGCCGTTGTTAACCTGGTTACCCTGCTCTTTATACACGTTATCCGTATCAAGATAGGCAAACGGACGTTCCAGTCGGAACAGCGCGGCGCCTAGATTCATCTCGCCGATGTCCGATTTTAGCCCCACTTCATACTGCTTGCTGCGATACGGGTTTAGCGTTTGACCGGCATTTTTTACGCTCTCATCCGTCGGTGCGGTACCGCCCTGCTCCAGCGAATCGGCATAGCTAACGTAGGCCATTGTGTTAGGGGTAATTTTATACATCAGCGCGGCGTTCGGACTTAAACCATTTTCATCAACCTGGTTCGTTTGATTACCGTGCTTATCGTAGTTTTTAGTCTGCAGCCAGCTCTGGCTGAGATAGAACATTGCCGACCACTGCGGCGTAAATGTCACCGTATCGCCGAGCGTAACGCTCTGCTGAGTATTTACACTGGAGCGGTATCGCGGCCCGCCGGTGCGGATTTTGCCATCGCCCTGCTCATCTATCGCATCCGGGTGATACATATTTGTTGTACCCCAGCTATAGCTGGAACCTGTTCCTTTGGCACTATAAAGCGACCAGACATATCCCGTGGTAGAAAGTGACAGATCGTGGCCGATAGAGCCGGTATCAATATGACCATTCAGCCCGGCGGTGTTGCTCAGGACGCGAAAACGTCCGGCAGCGGTGGAATCCTTCATCGAACGAGAGATATCGCCCTGATTGTTGAGTATTTTACTGGAAACACTACGCATCGCGCGGTCAGCCTGCTGCCAGCCCACGCCAGCGTTCATGGACCAGTCGTCGTTAAAGTAATGGATCAGGCGAGTGCTGATGGTATCGGTAGTGAGGTCGTTGCCCGCAGTGCTGAGCGCCAGATTTTTGTCCTTCGGATTCGGCGCAGACGGCAGTTTGACGTTCGGCCCATAGTTAAAGCTACCGACATAGCCTTTCTGGATAAATTCGTAATGGCTGGCGTCGAGCTGTAGCTGAGTGCCCGGCTGAATATTCCAGTCGAGCGCAACGGAAACGAGTTTGCGACGCAGCGTGCTGTCATCCACATTGCCTTCCCCTTCCTGATCAAGCAGGTTCACGCGATAGCCAAACCGTTTGTTTTCATCAAAATGGCCACCCAGATCGGCATGGCCGGTAAACGCACTGCGGCTTTGATAGCCCAGCGTCACTTTACGCAGCGTCTCTTCGGTTGGGCGCTTCGCCACGAAATTAAACTGCCCTGCTGGGCTCGCCGGGCCGTACAGCGCGCCGGTCAAACTGTTAAGCACATCCATGCGCTCAAGCATTTCCACCGGAAACGCGGTTGTTGAAACGATATTCAGCCCGTCCAGACGGCTGTTGGCCACCACGCTACCCTGCATCCCCCGACTTTGCGGACGCCCGACATCCATTCCACCGCGCGCCTGCATTTGCGTACTGGGAGAGTATTTCAGCATCTCGCTGACGCTTTGCGCCTGCTGATTTTCAATCATCTCTTTAGTAACAGTGGTGCTGGAATATGGTGTTTCGATCCAGGATTTCGTTCCCAGCGGGCCGACATCTATATCGTTCGTTTTGAAACCGGCACCGGCGGCAGAATCGGTGGTGTCGGCGGCGGTGTTGCCCGTGACAATCATTTCATCTTCAGAAGTAGACGAGGCATGAGCATGAAGCGGTATGAAAGACGCTAATGCTGGCAAAAGCGCAGCGAAAGTTATTTGAGTTTTCATGAATCACTGATCGTTATGTAAATATTTATATTACGATCGGTGCATAGGCAAAATTATGATCCAGATCACACGTGAATGTAAGTTATTTACAAATTACGCTAACCTTCTGTCTCCGCTCTTTGCAGCATAAAAGTATGGCGGCGCGTTGTTGAAAGCAGGAGCGGCCGGGTTGTCAGAAAGCTGGTTTGGACGCAAGTAATATATAACAACTCTGATTACCGCATACTGTCAGGACAGTATCTACTTGAGCGTCCGCCTTTGGCACAAAGCGGACTGTCAGATTAGATTCAGACCTGTACTCATTAGCTGATACAAATCAGCCACATATACCTGCATTCAAAATAATTTCAGAAAGATATTATCTCCGTGAATCCCCCGCCACCTTTCCGGTGCACGGGGTTTTGTCTTTTTTCACTGGGAATACATGTATGAATCCGTCTGATGCCATTGAGGCAATTGAAAAACCGCTCTCCTCCCTGCCTTACCCGATTTCCCGTCACATCCTGGAACATCTGCGCAAACTCACCCGTCACGAACCCGTGCCTGGCATTATGGGTAAAAGCGGGGCCGGTAAATCCTCACTCTGTAATGCACTGTTTCAGGGGGAGGTCACCCCGGTCAGTGCACTCATGACAGTGCTTCCCGGACATGCCGCCATCCATCTGATGACACGCCTGCAGGACGAACTGCGCACGGAGTCTGTCCGCACTCAGACCCGTGAACAGTTTACCGGTGCGGTGGACCGGATATTTGACACGGCGGAGAGTGTCTGCATTGCCTCTGTTGCACGCACGGTTCTGCGCGCCGTCCGTGACTCGGTGGTCTCTGTTGCCCGCGCGGTATGGAACTGGATTTTCTTCTGAACCCGGTGGTGATGTACCACGCTGTTGTTACAGATTTTTAACTCCATGAAAACACTATGCAAACGCAGCCATACCCGGGGTGTCCCCTTGCGTTGTGTTTCTCAAGTTAATAGAATACATCGATCGTTACTATTATATCGATCGTTATAAACGATCGTTTGTAGTAAATGACCTCCTCCGTGGTTGTCATGAAAATGCGTCTCAGGAAGGTTAAATAATGCACGAAAAGAACATCGCCCTGCTTTGTGATGAAGCCGACCGACTTTTGCAACTGAACATTAATCTGCTCCGGCAAATGGTTGAGGAGCCAGATGTGTTATCTGACAGTAAGAACGAAAACAGACTGCTTTTTGATAAACAGAAAGCACTGAAAAGAATTGAGGAGCTGGAGGGCGAACAAATCAAAACCGCCCGCAGGGAGATGGTGCTGGCTGTTGTCGGCACGATGAAAGCAGGCAAATCAACCACCATCAACGCCATTGTGGGGCAGGAAATTCTGCCTAACCGTAACCGCCCCATGACCTCTGTACCGACGCTCATCCGCCACGTTCCCGGAAAAACTGAGCCGGTTCTCCATCTGGAACATATTCAGCCTGTCCGCAATTTATTAATCACACTGCAGGAAAAACTCGCCACCCCGGCAGGACAGCAGGTCGCACAGACCCTGCAGCAAACCGGGGATACCCGCGAACTGCTGGATATTCTGACGGATGATGGCTGGCTCAAAAATGAATACCACGGGGAGGAGGAAATCTTTACCGGACTGGCATCGTTAAACGATCTGGTTCGTCTTGCTGCGGCAATGGGGACTGAATTTCCTTTTGATGAATACGCAGAAGTGCAGAAACTGCCGGTGATCGACGTGGAATTCAGCCATCTGGTGGGGATGGATGCATGCCAGGGAACACTCACACTGCTGGATACCCCCGGCCCTAATGAGGCCGGACAACCGCAGATGGAAGTGATGATGCGGGATCAACTGCAGAAAGCCTCTGCGGTTCTGGCTGTGATGGATTACACCCAGATGAACTCAAAAGCGGATGAAGACGTCCGTAAAGAGCTTAATGCCATTGCTGACGTATCAGCCGGCCGCCTGTTTGTACTGGTCAATAAATTTGATGAGAAAGACCGCAATGGCGATGGGGCAGATGCCGTACGCCAGAAAGTTCCGGCAATGCTGAACAGCAATGTGCTGCCCGCCTCCCGCGTTTATCCCGGATCCTCACGCCAGGCATACCTGGCTAACCGTGCGCTTCATGAGTTACGGAAAAACGGAACCCTTCCTGTTGATGAAGCCTGGGTCGATGATTTTGTCAGGGAAGCCTTCGGTCGCATGAAAAAAGATTACGTCTGTAAAGACAGCGAACTGGCAACTGAAGGGGCGACAGACCTGTGGGAATGCTCACTTATCGATCAACTGATAACGGAAGTCATACTGAGTTCACACTCCAGAGCTGCGGCACTGGCGGTTGATTCTGCCGCCGCAAAACTGATGCAGAATGCAGAAAATATCAGTGAATACCTGTCGTTACGCCATCAGGGGCTGATGCAAAGTATTCAGTCACTGCAGGCGCATATCACCAGCCTGCTTGAGGATATCCGGGAAATAGCAGGCTGTCAGGAGCAGGTGACCGCTGATGTCAGAATGGCCATGGAGGAGATCGATGCCAGAACCCGGGAATTACTGACGGGGGTCTGCACCTCACTGGAAGAGGAGCTGAATGACTATTTCAGAAGCGGTAAACGCAAAGAACAGCAAATGCTGGAGGAAGAAAATTCAGCGCAGCCCCGGGAGAGAAACGCATTCGCTTTCTTTCACGATATTTTCGGAACCGGAAATCAGCATGACAGGATGCGGGACTTTGATCCCGACAGCCCCGAAATAAAATTCAGTGATCGCAGGGAAGCCCTTGAACTGATGACGCAAATCGAATCGACCGTGACCAGCCTGCACCGTGAGGCTGAAGCACAGTTCCGGCCTGAGCTGGAGAAAATCGTCAGCGGGATTGAAACAGGTTTTCGTGGCACGGCCCTGTACGCCACAGAAAACATTGCCGGTCGCATCAATACCCGCCTGGAGGATGAGGGCTTTACCGTAAAAATCAGTTTTCCGGCAGTCAGTCAGTTACAAACCCGGCTCGCGGTAAAAACAAATCTGAGTGCGCTTATGGAGGAAAGAACGGAGACCGTCACCCGTCGCCGTCGGCAGAGTGGTTTATGGGGAAAGATTTGTGGAGCGTTTGGCACCAGTGACTGGGGCTGGGAAACCTATAAAGAGGATGTGAGCCGCAGTGTTATCAATATCAACACCGTCAGGAAGGAAGTTATGTCACTGACCCGGGCATATTTCGGGGAGCTGCAGGCATCCATTGAGCAGGATATTAACCAGCCCGTCCGCCAGGAAATCGATGCCTTTTTCTGCGCATTCAGGGAGAAAGTTGAACAACTGCGTAACACGCTGATTCAGAGCTCTGAAGATCATAAACGCGATCAGCAGGCACAGGAACGGCTTACCAGGCGACTTCAGGCATTAAATGAAAGGGTTCCTGAGCTCATTACTGACAGTAAGGCGCTGAGGGAAGAGCTGGAGACAATGCTGTGACTTCACCATTTATTCAACAAATTGCTGATAACCGGGTATGTCAGGTACTCACCTGTCTTCCTGAAAAATTTGTGGTTGATTTCGCAAACGGAATCGATGTTGCACAGGAGCATATCCGCACGGCCGGAGAGCGCACGTTCTTCCGGCGTTTAAAAGAGGGACTGACCGGCGAAGGCGCTGCACGGCAGAATGCCATCAATGCTTCGGTTGCACAGGGCCTTGAGGCGTCCCTGCGCTGGCTGACGGAGCTGACAACGTCACTTGCCACCACAAACTACGCGATTACCCGGGTAAACGACAGGGTCAGTTCACTGGTCAGTGATACTGCCAGGCTGGCGCATTATTCCGCAGATACACGGGAGCAGTTACTCATCCTGGCCGATCAGGTTCACCATAAACTGAATCATCTTGAAGAAAAACTCCACCGTGTTGACCAGGTTCAGCGGGCGCAGTTACATCTTGAGCAGATATTCTCATGGTGGAGCGCCGGGCGATATGCGTCATTTTCCCCTGCCGGACGTTGTTATGTGGCGCTTGAAGAGCTTCGCTGGGGCGCGTTTGGTGATGTGATACGTCAGGGCGAAACAGGCCAGGTTAACCAGCTACTGGATATTCTCAGACATAAAGCATTAACGCAGATGGCACAGGAGAGTGGCGGTAGTGCAACCGTGCGTCTGAACACTCTGGACTGGCTTGGTGGTCAGGGCCGGGAGCAGGCAGATAACGAGTGGCATGACGCGATTAACTGGCTGGGAGACTGGTGCAGTGAAGAGCAGCATCCGGTGATCTGGTCAACCACGCAGGCTGCAGAACACTTACCGGTTCGCATGCCTCGCCTCTGCTCTGCAGAACGCCTCTCTGAAAGTATGGTCGATGAAATATTTCAGAAGGGGGCTGCATGAGTACAGAAATGAAAACGGGGCTGGTGCTGTCCGGTGGCGGGGCGGTGGGCGCTTATCAGGCGGGAGTGGTTAAGGCACTGGCAGAGTGTGGTACACAGATCAGCATGGTTTCAGGGGCCAGCATTGGCGCATTCAATGGTGCCATTATCGCGGCCTCTCCCGATCTGTCAGAAGCTGCCGTACGCCTGGAGGCGCTCTGGGATCATCTGGGGAATAATCAGGTGCTGTCGGTAAACCGATTGGTTTACTTTTCATTGCTGAAAAAATTGTTCCAGGCAATGAACCTCTGCCAGATCCCCGGACGTGCAGGAGCACTGCTTACGACGCTTCTTCGCCATATATCGATACTCAACGGGTTTGACAATCTGATGGCTCAGCCGTTGTTGTCAGATGAGCCCCTGACAGCGCTGTTGGATCATTATCTTGATACTGATGCTCTGGCAGACGGGCTACCGCTGTATGTGTCGCTGTACCCCACAGAAGGGGGCATGCAGGATATTATTGACTGCATTCGTGCTGAACTGGGTGCCGGAACCACGAAAAACGCCGTTTTTCAGCATATCCAGAGCCTGCCCCGCGGACAGCAGAAAGAGGCTCTGCTTGCGTCAGCCGCGCTGCCCCTGCTGTTCCGTCCCCGTGAGGTTCAGGGGACAATGTTCGGTGATGGTGGTATGGGAGGATGGCGAAATATGCAGGGAAATACCCCTGTGACGCCTCTGGTCGATGCCGGATGCAATATGGTGATTGTGACGCATCTGAGTGACGGTTCTTTATGGGATCGCCAGGCTTTTCCGGACACCACAATCCTTGAGATCCGTCCCCGGAAAAGGCTGAAATATGCAGGTGATGGTGACAACAGCGGCGGTCTGCTCAGTTTCACGTTGGCACATACCGACGCCTGGCGTCAGCAGGGCTATGAAGACACGATGCTGACGATGGAGCATATCCGGAAACCGCTGGCAGCACGTCAGGTACTGTCCCGGTCAGAAACGGTGTTGCAGAAAAGTCTGGAGATAACGGAAGAGGCAGATTTGGCACTGAGAAACGCGATGGCCCGGATTAAATAAAGACGCCCCAAAGAAACGCCACCGCCTGTGGTGGTGTTTTTCCTGGCTGGTGTTATTGAAAATATTTTCAGATATATATTACCTGAGAGAAAGTTTTACCCCTCACCTGTCAATTCACTCACTGGAAATTTAATTATGCAATTACCTGTAAAGTTATTAATGAGCCTTATATCTCTGGTCAGCGTTATTGCACGTGCCGGGAAATATAAAAATTACATCCGGGATGAAATAAAATACTGGCGATATACATCATACAAGGGGGGGGAATTTCCGGAAGGTTTCACTGATGAGAAATTTTCCAGCGCCATTTACAACGGAAGAATATTTACAATGAAACGTTTACATACCCTGATGTTATTTCTGGCGGTTCTGTTTACTGGCTTTAACGTGGAAGCAGCGAGCGTGAAACAAGCGCTCAGCTGCGACCCAAACGCCCGGGCTGAACAACCTGGAGCGTGTCCAACAACGTACGAGTTGTACGAAGGTGACGCTGCCTACAAAGCTGCGCTTGACAAAGCATTAAAACCGGTCGGACTGAGCGGCATGTTCGGTAAAGGCGGGTATATGGATGGCCCTGGCGGAAACGTAACGCCAGTAACCATTAACGGTACAGTCTGGCTCCAGGGCGACGGTTGCAAAGCCAATACCTGCGGCTGGGACTTTATCGTAACACTCTATAACCCAAAAACCCATGAAGTCGTTGGCTACCGCTACTTTGGTTTAGATGACCCGGCCTACCTGGTTTGGTTCGGCGAAATTGGCGTGCATGAATTCGCGTATCTGGTGAAAAACTACGTAGCTGCGGTTAACTAATTTAAGGAGTCTGTCATGAAAACTTTTATCAAAACTTTACTCGTTGCTGTAACTATTCTGTTCTCTGTCTTCGCTACGGCGAAACAAGTAAAACTGCCAAACAACATCAAATACGTTAATACTACAGAGGCGTTTTCCTGTACTGAGATTGACGGTATGAATTGCCAGACGAAGAATCCGTTCAACTATAAAGATAACAGCTATGTTTTCGTGCTTGAACGTGGTGGTGCCTGGTGTTACGACTACACTGTCTCGGTACTTAACCTGAAAACCGGGAAAGCACAGATGCTCGAATACAAAGACAACCAGCTGTGCTCAGGTAGCAACAAACCGTTCTTCGAAATCAAAAATGGCGTACCGACGGTAGGAGTCATCGACACATCCGGAAAACCTGTCGTTGTGGCTCTGGACAAACTTAAAACCTGAGGAGTAAACCATGCGTTTCTCTGCACATTATTAATATCAAAGGTAAATACAGCCCCAGCCATTGTTGCCGGAAAGCCGCTTAATGCGTGGCTCGCCAGTGAAAGGCTTCTCAGACAATAAACCTCATTCATTTCACCCGTCAGGCCGCGTCTTCTCCGGGAGACGTGGCTTTTTTCATTTATTACACCAGTAAATCTTAACCACCGATAAGGAGCAAAGTATGCGATTAGCAAGTCGTTTTGGTTATACTGCAAACCAGATACGTCGTGACCGTCCACTGACACATGAAGAGCTGATGCACCATGTGCCGGGGATTTTCGGGGAAGAGAAACACACGTCCCGAAGCCAGAACTATACGTACATCCCCACCATCACCGTACTGGAAAGCCTGCAGCGGGAAGGCTTTCAGCCATTCTTCGCCTGCCAGACCCGTGTGCGCGACCCGGGCCGCCGGGGATACACCAAACACATGCTGCGTCTGCGGCGGGCCGGAGAGATAAACGGAGAGCATGTCCCTGAAATTATTCTGCTCAACTCTCATGACGGTACCTCCAGCTACCAGATGCTGCCGGGTTACTTCAGGTTCGTCTGCCAGAACGGCTGCGTCTGTGGTCAGTCTCTGGGGGAAGTGCGTGTTCCACACCGGGGAGACGTAGTGGAGAAAGTTATTGAAGGGGCTTACGAGGTGGTGGGCGTGTTTGACCGGATAGAGGAGAAGCGTGATGCCATGCAGTCGCTGGTCCTGCCGCCACCGGCACGCCAGGCGCTGGCACAGGCGGCGCTGACTTACCGTTATGGTGATGAACATCAGCCCGTCACCACTACCGACATTCTGACGCCACGACGCCGGGAGGATTACGGTAAGGACCTGTGGAGTGCTTATCAGACCATCCAGGAGAATATGCTGAAAGGCGGGATTTCCGGTCGCAGTGCAAAAGGAAAACGTATCCATACCCGGGCCATTCACAGCATTGATACCGACATTAAGCTCAACCGTGCATTGTGGGTGATGGCAGAAACGATGCTGGAGAGCCTGCGCTGATGCAATCTGTCCCTGAAGGCGTGATTCAGGCACCAGAATCACCCGACGCCCCGGAGAGCTCAGTCTGTGCAGACTGAGTACAGGCAATGGCATCTGGCCATCCGTCTGTGACCGGAACGGTTACGCGTACGGCTGTCCGGAATTTCAGCCGAATATCATTCATCCCTGACATTACCGGGTCTCACGGTCAGTGATGAACGTGATGTTGTCAGCCCCCGGCCTTTACTCCCTCTCATTTATTCACATTACAAGGATTTCATACATGAAAACATTGTCTCAGAACACCACCTCTTCGGCCTGTGCACCGGAGACTGGCCTGCAACAACTGGTTGCCACCATAGTCCCTGATGAACAGCGCATCAGCTTCTGGCCGCAGCATTTTGGCCTCATTCCACAGTGGGTGACCCTGGAGCCCCGGGTCTTCGGCTGGATGGACCGTCTGTGCGAAGACTACTGCGGTGGTATCTGGAATCTGTACACCCTGAACAACGGCGGGGCATTTATGGCCCCCGAACCGGATGACGATGATGACGAAACATGGGTACTGTTCAATGCCATGAACGGTAACCGCGCTGAAATGAGCCCGGAAGCCGCCGGCATTGCCGCCTGTCTGATGGCGTACAGCCATCACGCCTGTCGTACAGAGAATTATGCCATGACGGTTCATTATTACCGGCTGCGGGATTATGCCCTGCAGCATCCGGAATGCAGCGCCATTATGCGCATCATCGACTGAATGGAGGCAGGGACAATGCAACAGCTTTCCTTTCTGCCCGGAGAGATGACGCCCGGCGAGCGCAGCCTCATTCAGCGGGCCCTGAAAACTCTGGACCGCCATCTTCATGAACCCGGCGTGGCCTTCACCTCCACCCGTGCGGCACGGGAATGGCTGATTCTGAACATGGCGGGACTGGAGCGTGAAGAGTTCCGGGTGCTGTATCTGAACAACCAGAATCAGCTGATTGCCGGTGAAACCCTCTTCACCGGCACCATCAACCGCACGGAAGTCCATCCCCGGGAAGTGATTAAACGCGCCCTGTACCACAATGCCGCTGCCGTGGTGCTGGCGCACAATCACCCGTCCGGTGAAGTCACACCCAGTAAGGCAGACCGGCTTATCACCGAACGTCTGGTACAGGCACTGGGCCTGGTGGATATCCGGGTGCCGGACCATCTGATAGTCGGTGGCAACCAGGTTTTCTCCTTTGCCGAACATGGTCTGCTTTAACCCGTCACAACCACATCACACCTGTTTTCACTTTTATCTTCTGTCTTCAGAGGAATCCCATTATGAAAATTATCACCCGTGGTGAAGCCATGCGTATTCACCAACAACATCCGACATCCCGTCTTTTTCCGTTCTGTACCGGTAAGTACCGCTGGCACGGCAGTGCTGAAGCGTATACCGGTCGTGAAGTGCAGGATATTCCCGGCGTGCTGGCTGTGTTTGCCGAACGCCGTAAGGACAGTTTTGGCCCGTATGTCCGGCTGATGAGCGTCACTCTGAACTGAGTCAGTAAGGGCATTCTGATGAGCAGAATTATCGCCACTACCGGACCATTCTTAGCCGATTTTCTGTAAGGATTTTATCGTGTCAGACACACTCCCCGGGACAACACTTCCCGACGACAATCACGACCGCCCCTGGTGGGGGCTGCCCTGCACCGTGACGCCCTGTTTCGGGGCACGTCTGGTGCAGGAGGGTAACCGGTTGCATTACCTTGCCGACCGCGCCGGTATCAGAGGCCTGTTCAGCGATGCAGATGCGTACCACCCGGACCAGGCCTTTCCGCTGCTGATGAAACAACTGGAACTCATGCTCACCAGCGGTGAACTGAATCCCCGCCATCAGCATACCGTCACGCTGTATGCAAAAGGGCTGACCTGCAAAGCCGATACCCTCAGCAGTTGTGGTTACGTTTATCTGGCTGTTTATCCGACGCCCGAAATGAAAAATTAACTCTCCAGAATAGCCTTCTGCTACGGCCTGGTGTTTTCACCACGCCACTTTTCCATTTTTATATCTGCATATCAGGAAAATCTTCAGTATGAAAACATTACCTGTATTACCCGGGCAGGCGGCCAGTTCTCGCCCGTCTCCTGTTGAAATCTGGCAGATACTGCTGTCCCGACTACTGGACCAGCACTATGGCCTCACACTGAATGACACACCTTTTGCCGATGAACGTGTGATTGAGCAGCATATTGAGGCAGGCATTTCACTGTGTGATGCAGTGAACTTTCTCGTTGAAAAATACGCGCTGGTGCGTACCGACCAGCCGGGATTCAGCGCCTGTACCCGCTCTCAGTTAATAAACAGCATCGATATCCTCCGGGCTCGCAGGGCGACCGGTCTGATGACCCGCGACAATTACAGAACGGTAAATAACATTACCCTGGGTAAGTATCCGGAGGCGAAATGATGACACTGGAAGCCGACAGCGTTAACGTACAGGCGCTGGATATGGGGCACATTGTCGTTGACATTGATGGTGTTAATATCACTGAACTGATTAATAAGGCCGCTGAAAACGGTTATTCACTCCGCGTGGTGGATGGCCGTGACTCTACCGAAACACCGGCAACTTATGCCAGCCCTCACCAGTTGCTGTAAGACAATGCAGTGATACAGGGTATAGTGCCATTAACCACAGAAACAGCACTGTTGTCCTGTATTAAGCAGGCAAGAGAAGATGTCCTTACCCTGCGCCATCTGCAGCTTCTGCACCAGAACCGGTGAATCTCACTCAACAGGCTTCATTTCCCCTGACGCCAGCCTGAATACAGCTGGCGTTTTCATTTATAAACAGAAAGGAAAACCGATAATAATGGAATGGACGCCCCGACCATGAAGCAACGGTAGGATATTACTGATAAACCTTCCAGTGGAGGTGCGTTATGGCCGTTTTAACGATTAGCATTGACCTGACAAAAAATGAATTCCAAATCCACGGTCTGGGTAGGAACAGAAAAATCTAAGCTCAGAAAACGGATTAAAGTAAGCGTCAACGGAGCACCGTATTGACGCTTATTTATTGGTGAGAACTACGTTCCATGGCAGGAGTTCGTCAACACGGTTGGAGGGCCATTCCGGCAGTATGCTCAGAATATGGCGCAGATACGCTTCCGGATCGATACCGTTCAGACGGCAGGTGCCTGCTTTTCCGGCAACAAGCAGGAATCTCAGCGCTGAAGCAGGAATTAGAGGTAAAAACGCCCTACCGGGCCATGAATCACCCGGTCATTGGAGTAGTAACCAAAGCAGATTTAGCCAGCATGGAACAAATATCTTTGGTGAAAAGTTGGTTACGGGAAGCTGGAGCGCACAACGTGTTAGTAACCAGTGCAGTTAATAACAATGGAGTTACAGAACTTTTTGCCTTGCTGCATACAGAAGAAGGCTGTTGTTAATTTCGATTGGTTCTCAGATGAGAATGATGACGGTGATACACAGATAAGAATCAATGAGCAATGAGGGTTGCCGGGCAACCCTCATTGAATAAAACGGGAATTACTTCGCTTCGCCGTTTTTCATTTCGCCCATAGCTTTCAGCTTTTTGGAGATATCGCGGCGTTCTTTGGAGAGCTCGGCATTTTTGATGATGTAATCGTCAACGCGATCTTCATAGTCACCTTTCATGCTGGCGATGATGCCCTGGATTGCTTCAACGCTCATCCCTGGCTTGATGTAATCGCTCAGGTTGTCCAGCAACAGGACGCGCTTCTGGTTGTCACGGATCTTTTTCTCAACGTCCTGAATTTCACGTTGCAGTTTGTTCTTACGACGGAACAGACGAACAAATTCCAGTACGTCCTGGAATGAAGGCTTGGTAGTTTCCATTTTTATACCCCTGATAATGTGAGAGTCGGATTCGTTTAAGCAACCGCTATTCGTTAGGGCCAACATTACTCATAGCTGCCGCAGATGACAATGCTTTTATCCCTTTTCACTATCATACCCTTTATCCTTGCTGAATCGAAGCAGCAGCAAGATGATTCTGAAGTCAGGAATTATTTGCGCAAGGCCCGGCAAATCAGATTCGATAGCAATTCAAGCTGATGCGCTGTTTCCATGTTCAGCCACACATAACCATAGATTGGTGTTTCCACGACTTTCAGGTCATGGTGGTTATCGAGCAACTGACGCAGCTCTTCCACAGCATCGTTCAATTTTTCCGTATTGGCAAAAACCGGCTGCGGATTACCTTCGTACAGCGCATGAACAAGGCTCAGCAATATTTGCTGCATCATGTGCTGGGTATCACGAAGTTTTTGCGCGTTCAATAACACGAAATGGCTGGGGCGCGTGGCCCAGTATGAATTGATTTGCAACTCCAGCATACAAACCAGATTGCGATTAATGGTCTGGATACCTTCATATATCGATTTGGGAATACGGGTTTCTTTGCTGGCGGGCGCAATCAGCCCACGCATTTTCACGGCATCGGTCAGGAGTTTTTGTAGATGGCTTTCCAGACGTGGGCGTTCGAGTAAGTTCGGTGAGAATGCAGATTGATAGACCCGATTATACTCGGTCAGACTTTTCGCCAGTTGAATGCGCCAGTGGATGAACGCCCGTTGTGGCCAGATACCGGTAAACAACATTGCCAGTAAAGAGCCGAGGATCACATCGCCGCTTCGCCATAACGCCGTATCAATTTCACCTGTCGGGGAACCCACAACAATTGCCAGCGTCACCCCAATCAATAATCCTTGATACGGTTTCTTGCCCAGCGCCAGCCAACCGCAAAGAAACATCGCCGCCGCGCACCAGACTAACATCAGCGGTAACGAAATTAACTCCAGTTGCAGAGCGATAAGACCTAAAATCGACCCCAACACCGTACCGCCAATACGTTCGAAGGCACGAGGGACAACGTTCCCCCAGAACGAGATTGGCCCCATAATCACCACCATGGTGACCAGCGGCCAGGTGCTTTCCGGGATAGTAAACAGGCGGATAATGAGAAAAGTGAGCAGGAATGCCAGCGCGACCCGAGTACCATGCACAATGCGGTAATGGCGGTATACCCGGATTTCAAACGGGCTTAATGACTTATCGGCACGCACGCAGAAACTCCGTAATGAAGATTAAAAGCGCTCATAACACATCTGTCGGCCAGAAGGCGCGCCTCTGAGTTATCCGACGGACATACCGGGAACAGTGTAATTTCCCGGCAGGAGCGAAAAATTTGAAAGGCGCATCTTACTCTTTTCGCTTTCAAAAAAAGAGTGGTCTTCGCGTTAACACACCGCCCTGAGATGAATTAGTGATGTTTTGGCTGCACCGCAACATACATTTCGATATCCCAGTACCCATCTTCCGCGCCATTGTTCAAGTAAACCTCGAAGCAGGGCTTTGGTAACATTTCATAAGCACTGTCCTGCAAGAGGCTATTAAAGAACTGATACCAGGGTTTAGCAAAATCATCACCGACTACACGAGCCACCGCCACCGCATACTGACCACCTGAAATTTCTGTCAGAATGACGCCCTCACTGTTTTCGGGGAGCGTAAAGTTATTCGGTACCGTCACGACGGTGTCGCAGCGTAATTTTTCGGCGGGTGTTTCATCTGGATTGTCGTAATAGACAGCAACCCACTCCTTCGGCACAATATTTTTGCTATCTATCCACATCATCAACTGCTCAAAACCTTTCTTTACCGTCTGCTCCCACGGGCCAACAAGATGGAAACCTGCAACGGTACGTTTATCTTCCTGCTTAATCTCGTAGTTCATGACGCCTCCACTAACACTGTTTTTATATACAGTATAGTTGCAATATTAAAACCACAAGGAATGAGTGTTGATTATGCGAGCAGACTCGCACTCCTGCCAGTCTGCTGCAAAAGAAAGGTCAGGCCTTATGGTGGAAATAATCACTCAGGCGGGAAAACATGCTGCCTTCCCCGACAGATTCCAGGGTAACCAGCGGCCAGTGCGCCACCTGTTTATCACGGTCGTAAAGTTCAATTTCCCCTACCCGCTGATGGGCGCTAATTGGCGCGGTGAGTTCTTTACCATCAAGGGTATATTTGGCTTTGATATGTGGAATTTCGGCTTTCGGTAGCACCATCCAGAACTCTTGTTCCGTTCCCAGGGCGATATTTTCTTTATCGCCATACCAGATGCGTTCCGTACCGACCTTTTTCCCACGGTGCAAAATTTGCACCGTAGTAAAGTTTTGTTGCCCCCAACGCAGTAATTTTCTTGCCTCTTCCTCACGACCTTTTGCACTGTCAGCACCCATTACCACTGCAATGAGGCGACGCTGCCCGTCTACAGCCGAAGCAATAAGATTAAACCCGGCACCAGAAGTATGGCCCGTTTTCAGGCCGTCAACATTCATGGTTTTATCCCACAATAACCCGTTACGGTTTTGCTGGGTGATACCGTTCCAGGTGAGGCTTTTCTCACTGTACATATGATAAAACTCGGGCTCGCCGTGGATGATAGCGCGAGAAAGCACGGCTAAATCATAAGCCGAGCTATGCTGGCCAGGTGCATCCAGACCATGCACTGTTTCAAAATGCGTATCCTTGAGATGCAGCTTCTCGGCATAGTTGTTCATCATTTCAACAAACTGCCGTTGCCCACCGGCAATATAGTCAGCCAGAGCAACACAAGCGTCATTTCCGGAATCCACAATTAAACCACGGCTTAAATCACGTACCGATACGCGATCGCCCTCTTTCAAAAACATCAGTGAAGAACCGACAAACACCGGATTATCTTTCGCCCACGCATCACGCCCCACGGTGACAATATCGTCTGGCGTAATGCGATGACTATCGATAGCGCGATCCACGACATAGCCCGTCATCAGCTTTGTCAGGCTGGCGGGATTGCGCTGTTGATGCTCATTACCCGCGGTGAGAATCTGACCGGTGGTGTAATCCATCAATACCCAGGACCCGGCATGAATCTCTGGAGGCTGAGGTGAAAAAGGAATGTTTTCCGCCGCAAAACCAGACGATAAATTAAAAACGAACAAAGAAGCAGCAATAATAAGACGGCGTTTCAACAGCAAACCCTCAGGTGTTTCAAATAGCTGTTCTTTTTACGGAAATACTTATGAACTGGCTGGAATAAAGTGCAAGAAAATGTGACTACTATCTCATTTTTATCTGACATGATCTGTTGCCACTCGCTGCCAAATTGTCGCGCTAAAGCTGATTAGCACGGTGATATTTGATACTCTGGCAGACAGCAGAAATAACGGATTTAACCTAATGATGAATGACGGTAAGCAACAATCTACCTTTTTGTTTCACGATTACGAAACCTTTGGAACGCACCCCGCGTTAGATCGCCCTGCACAGTTCGCAGCCATTCGCACTGATAACGAATTCAATGTCATCGGCGAACCCGAAGTCTTTTACTGCAAGCCCGCGGATGACTATTTACCCCAGCCTGGAGCAGTATTAATTACCGGTATTACCCCGCAGGAGGCACGGGCGAAAGGAGAAAACGAAGCCGCGTTTGCCGCCCGTATTCACTCGCTTTTTACCGTACCGAAGACCTGTATTCTGGGCTACAACAATGTGCGTTTCGACGACGAAGTCACACGCAACGTTTTTTATCGTAATTTCTACGATCCTTACGCCTGGAGCTGGCAGCATGATAACTCGCGCTGGGATTTACTGGATGTTATGCGTGCCTGTTATGCCCTGCGCCCGGAAGGAATAAACTGGCCTGAAAATGATGACGGTCTACCGAGCTTTCGCCTTGAGCATTTAACCAAAGCGAATGGTATTGAACATAGCAACGCCCACGATGCGATGGCTGATGTGTACGCCACTATTGCGATGGCGAAACTGGTAAAAACGCGTCAGCCACGCCTGTTTGATTATCTCTTTACCCATCGTAATAAACACAAACTGATAGCGTTGATTGATGTTCCGCAGATGAAACCCCTGGTTCACGTTTCCGGAATGTTTGGGGCATGGCGCGGCAATACCAGCTGGGTGGCACCGCTGGCGTGGCATCCTGAAAATCGCAATGCCGTAATTATGGTGGATTTGGCAGGAGACATTTCGCCATTACTGGAGCTGGATAGCGACACATTGCGCGAGCGTTTATATACCGCAAAAGCCGATCTTGGCGATAACGCCGCCGTTCCGGTTAAGCTGGTGCATATCAATAAATGTCCGGTACTGGCCCAGGCGAATACGCTACGCCCGGAAGATGCCGACCGACTGGGAATTAATCGTCAGCATTGCCTCGATAACCTAAAAATTCTGCGTGAAAATCCGCAAGTGCGTGAAAAAGTGGTGGCGATATTCGCGGAAGCCGAACCGTTTACGCCTTCAGATAACGTGGATGCACAGCTTTATAATGGCTTTTTCAGTGACGCCGATCGTGCAGCAATGAAAATTGTGCTGGAAACCGAGCCGCGTAATTTACCGGCACTGGATATCACTTTTGTTGATAAACGAATTGAAAAACTGTTGTTCAATTATCGAGCGCGCAACTTCCCGGGGACGCTGGATTATGCCGAGCAGCAACGCTGGCTGGAGCACCGCCGCCAGGTCTTCACGCCAGAGTTTTTGCAGGGCTATGCTGATGAATTGCAGATGCTGGCACAACAGTATGCCGATGACAAAGAGAAAGTGGCGCTGTTAAAAGCGCTTTGGCAGTACGCGGAAGAGATCGTCTGAAACAAAAAAGCCGGAACGACAAACTCCGGCTTTTTGAGGTTTACCGGATGATTATGTCATCCGGTTTGTAAGATTACGCTACGTCTTCGTACTGCGGAACCGGGTTACGGAAGCTCTTGGTTACGCAAGCCAGGTAAATCAGACCGATAGCAGCCCAGATCAGACCCAGAACCATTGAGCTTTCTTCCAGGTTAACCCACAGCGCACCAACGGTCAGCGCACCACACATCGGCAGGAACAGATACTGGAAGTGATCTTTCAGCGTCTTGTTACGCTTCTCACGGATCCAGAACTGCGAGATGACCGACAGGTTAACGAAGGTGAACGCCACCAACGCACCAAAGTTAATCAGCGCCGTAGCCATTACCAGGTCGAAGTTGATTGCCAGCAGGGCAATCGCGCCAACCAGGATGATGTTCATCGCCGGAGTACGCCATTTCGGGTGTACATAACCGAAGAAGCTTTTCGGGAACACGCCGTCACGACCCATTACGTACATCAGACGCGCTACGCCTGCGTGCGCCGCCATACCGGACGCCAGTACGGTAATGGTGGAGAAGATCAGCGCGCCAACCTGGAACGCTTTACCCGCAACGTACAGCATGATTTCAGGCTGTGACGCATCCGGATCTTTAAAACGAGAGATATCCGGGAAGTACAGCTGCAGGAAGTAAGTTGCAAAGATAAAGATCATGCCGCCGATCAGCGCGGTCAGGAAAATCGCACGCGGGATCACGCGCTCTGCATCTTTGGTTTCTTCCGACAGGTTGCTGATGCCGTCAAAACCGGTAAAGGAGAAGCACAGGATTGTCGCCCCGGTAATCATCGGGATAACATGCGCATCGCCAGACCAGAACGGACGAGTGCTCGCCAGCGTACCAGCGCCTTCACCTTCAAATACGCCATAAACAACCATGCCCAGAATCACCGCGATCAGCACTACCTGCAACACGACGATTACAGTGTTGAAGTTCGCTACGGATTTCAGACTACGCAGGTTAAAGGCGGTCATAAAAGCCACCAGCGCCACCACAAACATCCACGATGGAATGGAAGGCACCAGAGCTTCAAAATAGATTTTCGCCAGCAGAATGTTGATCATCGGCGCGAACAGATAGTCGAGCAGAGAAGACCAACCCACCATAAAGCCGACAGTCGGGCTAATGGATTTCTGGGCGTAAGTGTATGCAGAGCCAGCAGAAGGATAGCGGCGAACCAGCTTCCCGTAGCTCAGAGCCGTAAACAGGATCGCAATCAATGCGAACGCATAGGCTGTCGGCACATGACCATCCGTGAGGCCTGAAACGATACCAAATGTATCAAACAGCGTCATCGGCTGCATATAGGCTAGACCCATCATTACAACCGGAACTAACGTAAGCGTTTTACGCAATTCCACGCGAGAGGTGTTTGGAGTAACGTTATGCGACATGGTCATTCTCCTTTACGGTGATAACCGTCGCGTAAGCAAAAAATTGCCCCATTTTTTTGGATTCCTCAGCGACAACAACTGTCGATTTTTAGTAAATATCTATCCGGTACGAAGCCCGGCCTCTTGGTATGAATGATTGGTTTGAAGCAAAAAATAACCGACGCTAATTAAACGTCGGTTTTTAGTCATTTTTTGACAGCGGCGCATTGTGCCTAAATGGGGGGGAAATGACAAGAGAATGAGAAGCTTGTCATAATAATTTTTCTTTAAATGGCTGATTTTCCGTCATCAGATTTTGCATAAACACCGGCGATCGCACTATTTGCTAAAATTTCATCTCGCCACCAGCCGCTGGCAAGCCCTGCGGTCTGTTCATTCCAGCCAATCCAGACGGGTTCAAAGAGAGTTTGGGCGACCACTTTCTTCTCGATTAACGCGCCACTATCGAGAAAACGTTGCGCCAGATACCGTGGTAAATAGCCGCAGCCAAGGCCGCTAATTTGCAGCTCCAGTTTGGTTTTAAAATCGAAAACGGTAATGGCTTCTTGTTCGTCGAGAAGTTGTGAGGCCGTAGAAGCGCCTGCCTGCGCAGTGTCCCCCACCACAATCGCCCGATATCGTTTAATGATACGACGGTTTAACGGTTCTTCTTCCTGGGCTAACGGATGATGAGGCGCGACCGCAAAGACTTGTTCAAGATCGCCCAACCGCGAGAAACCAAACTCACTGGAAGATGGTGGCTCATGCATCGCGCCAACGATAATATCCGCTCGCCCCTGAGTCAGGGCATCCCAGGAACCACCGAGTACGCCATTGATAAACTTCAGGCGCGTCACGCTATGATGTTGATAAAAAGCTTCAATGAGAGGCGCAAGCAGAGAAAAAGGAAACGTGTCGTCCACGCCAATCACCAGCTCGTTTTCCCAGCCTTCATGCAGTTTGATCGCCTGCTTTTCCAGTTCTCGCACGGTATGCAGAACTTCCCGCCCTTTCTCTAATAACATTTTTCCGGTACGGGTGAATTTAGCGCGGTGTCCGCTACGATCAAGCAATTGAATATTAAGGTCGCTTTCCAGCTTGTGAACGGTGTAACTCAGAGCGGACGGCGTCTTGTAGAGTTTGGCCGACGCCGCCGCAAAACTGCCCTCTTTTTCTAAGGCATCGAGGATCATCAACACATCCAGCAGTGGTTTCATACACGCCCCCTTGCAGTGCATGCGGCGTCCTGCTGGCGTGATCGTTTACTCCAGCGGCATTACCAGCGGATCGGGATACTGGTATTCAAATCCCAGTTCATTACAAATCCGACTGCCATCAATAATCTTACCTTTGCCGCTGTCCAGACTATTTCTGAACTGCGGAGGTTCCAGCCCCAGTAAACGGGCCATCTGCGGATAGAAAACATTACGCGCAGGGTGAGCTGGCGCACATATATTATAGATGTGTCCGCCTTTAGGTGCCTGTAACAACAGAGTGATAGCGCCAATAACATCTTCTAAATGGACTAAATTAACACCATGTTCACCATCAGGGGCGGTTTTTCCGGCAAAGAAGCGTCCGGGATGACGTCCCGGTCCGACCAGGCCCGCAAGACGCAGAATATCGACCGAAGTACCGGGTAAATTGTGCAGCCAGTCTTCGAGTTCTTCTAATACTCGTCCACTGTTGGTTACCGGATTACGCGGGGTGGTTTCTTTAACCGTGCCTTGCGCGTCGCCATAGACAGATGTTGAGCTGGTAAAAATAATTCGGGGAATACGATGGGCCAGCGCGCTATCCACTAACTCTTGTACCGCTTGTAAATAGAACTCATCGCCGGGGCCGCTACGACGTGCCGGAAGCGTAATGACCAGCGCATCGGCATCCATCAGGGCATCCAGATCGTCAGAATCGCAAACTAACTCAGGCTCCATGCGAAGCAGATAGCTATCAATGCCACTCATTCGGGCCGCTTCGACACCATCTTGTGTGGTTTTACTCCCGGTGACTTGCCAGCCTCGCGCTGAAAGTGACATCGCCAGCGGCATACCTAACCACCCTAACCCGACAATTGCGACCTTTTTCATCCGTTATCTCCTGATACACCTTAGATCTATAAGGCTACGCTAGCGTATCAAAACTGACAATTCATTCTATGAATGAATCTCTTCAATAATGATAACGACATGCTGCAATGAGCAGTGAATCATCAGTAACCGCGTATACCAGACGGTGCTCCTCTGTAATGCGTCGGGACCAGAAACCTGACAAATTATGTTTCAGGGGTTCTGGTTTCCCCTTACCTTCAAATGGTGTTCTGCGGGTATCTTTGATAAGTTCATTGATCTTTTTAACAATTCGCTTATCTGTTTCCTGCCAGTACAGATAATCATCCCATGATTCCTCAGACCAGATTAGTTTCACTCAATAATGTCCTTTTCCGTTCCTTTGCCTGATTTCAGGCTATCGATTGAGTCCATCAATCTCCGGGCGTTAGCGGGGGAACGCAGTAGATAAGCCGTCTCTTCCAGCGAGTTGTATTCTTCGAGTGACATCAGAACACAAGCCTCTCCATTCTGACGAGTAATGAGGATCGGGGCATGATCTTCAACGGCTTTCATCATTGTTGCCGACAAATTCTGACGCGCTTCGCTGTAGCTAATTGTACGCATGTAAATCTCCTCTTTTGTACAGCTCATTGTACAATGATGGGCGTTAATTAACTATTTATTAATTAGTTTGTAGATCAAGACATTGTCAGCGAGACGAAAAATCAGACTTTGCTCTTTTTGGTGCTGTCAAGTTAGAGGACAGTCCTCTTAGCCCCCTCCTTTCCCCGCTCATTCATTAAACAAATCTATCGCCATAAAATATATAAAAAAGCCCTTGCTTTCTAACGTGAAAGTGGTTTAGGTTAAAAGACATCAGTTGAATAAACATTCACAGAGACTTTTATGACACGCGTTCAATTTAAACACCACCATCATCACCATCATCCTGACTAGTCTTTCAGGCGATGTGTGCTGGAAGACATTCAGATCTTCCAGTGGTGCATGAACGCATGAGAAAGCCCCCGGAAGGTCACCTTCCGGGGGCTTTTTTATTGCGCGATTGATAACGGTTCAGACAGGTTTAAAGAGGAATAAGAAAATGACAGACAACACTCGTTTACGCATAGCTATGCAGAAATCCGGCCGTTTAAGTGATGACTCACGCGAATTACTGGCGCGCTGTGGCATTAAAATCAATCTTCACACCCAGCGTCTGATCGCGATGGCAGAAAACATGCCGATTGATATTCTGCGCGTGCGTGACGACGATATTCCCGGTCTGGTAATGGACGGCGTGGTAGACCTTGGGATTATTGGCGAAAACGTGCTGGAAGAAGAGCTGCTTAACCGCCGCGCCCAGGGTGAAGATCCGCGCTACTTTACCCTGCGTCGTCTGGATTTCGGCGGCTGCCGCCTTTCGCTGGCAACGCCGGTTGATGAAGCCTGGGACGGTCCGCTCTCCTTAAACGGTAAACGTATCGCCACCTCTTATCCTCACCTGCTCAAGCGTTATCTCGACCAGAAAGGTATCTCTTTTAAATCCTGCTTACTGAACGGTTCTGTCGAAGTTGCGCCGCGTGCCGGGCTGGCGGATGCGATTTGCGATCTGGTTTCCACCGGTGCCACGCTGGAAGCTAACGGCCTGCGCGAAGTCGAAGTTATCTACCGCTCGAAAGCCTGCCTGATCCAGCGCGATGGCGAAATGGAAGAATCCAAACAGCAACTGATCGACAAACTGCTGACCCGTATTCAGGGTGTGATCCAGGCGCGCGAATCAAAATACATCATGATGCACGCACCGACCGAACGCCTGGATGAAGTCATCGCCCTGCTGCCAGGTGCCGAACGCCCAACCATTCTGCCGCTGGCGGGTGACCAACAGCGCGTAGCGATGCACATGGTGAGTAGCGAAACCCTGTTCTGGGAAACGATGGAAAAACTGAAAGCGCTGGGTGCCAGTTCAATCCTGGTCCTGCCGATTGAGAAGATGATGGAGTGATCGCCATGAGCTTTAACACAATCATTGACTGGAATAGCTGTACTGCGGAGCAACAACGCCAGCTGTTAATGCGCCCGGCGATCTCCGCTTCTGAAAGCATTACCCGCACCGTTAACGATATTCTCGATAACGTGAAAACGCGTGGCGATGAGGCCCTGCGTGAATACAGCGCGAAGTTTGATAAAACCACGGTTACCGCGCTGAAGGTGTCTGCTGATGAGATCGCCGCCGCCAGCGAACGCCTGAGCGACGAGCTAAAACAGGCGATGGCGGTGGCAGTAAAGAATATTGAAACCTTCCACACTGCGCAAAAACTGCCGCCGGTAGATGTAGAAACGCAGCCAGGCGTACGTTGCCAGCAGGTCACGCGCCCGGTGGCTTCAGTGGGTTTGTATATTCCTGGCGGCTCCGCCCCGCTCTTCTCAACGGTATTAATGCTGGCAACTCCGGCGCGTATTGCAGGTTGCAATAAAGTGGTGCTGTGCTCACCGCCGCCGATTGCCGATGAGATCCTTTACGCGGCGCAGCTGTGCGGCGTGCAGGACGTGTTTAACGTCGGCGGCGCACAGGCCATTGCCGCGCTGGCGTTTGGTACGGAATCTGTGCCGAAAGTGGACAAAATCTTCGGGCCGGGTAACGCCTTTGTCACCGAAGCAAAACGCCAGGTAAGCCAGCGTCTGGACGGTGCGGCGATCGATATGCCCGCAGGTCCGTCGGAAGTGCTGGTGATTGCTGACAGCGGCGCTACGCCGGATTTCGTGGCTTCTGATTTGCTTTCTCAGGCTGAACACGGCCCGGACTCACAGGTGATTTTACTGACCCCCGACGCCGATATGGCGCGTCGCGTTGCCGAGGCCGTCGAACGCCAACTGGCAGAACTACCGCGTGCCGAAACCGCCCGCCAGGCACTGAACGCCAGCCGCCTGATCGTGACCAACGATTTAGCGCAGTGCGTAGAGATCTCCAATCAGTACGGCCCGGAGCACCTGATCATTCAGACCCGCAACACCCGCGAACTGGTCGATGGCATCACCAGCGCCGGTTCGGTATTTCTTGGTGACTGGTCACCGGAATCGGCAGGCGACTACGCCTCCGGCACCAACCACGTTCTGCCGACTTACGGTTACACCGCCACCTGTTCCAGCCTCGGACTGGCAGATTTCCAGAAGCGCATGACCGTGCAGGAACTCTCGAAAGAAGGTTTCTCCGCGCTGGCTTCGACCATTGAAACACTGGCCGCCGCCGAGCGCCTGACTGCCCACAAAAATGCCGTTACTTTGCGTGTTAACGCCCTTAAGGAGCAAGCATGAACACCGTGACTATTACCGATTTAGCGCGTGAAAACGTCCGCAACCTGACGCCGTATCAGTCGGCGCGTCGTCTGGGCGGTAACGGCGACGTCTGGCTGAACGCCAACGAATACCCCACAGCCGTGGAGTTTCAGCTCACTCAACAAACGCTCAACCGCTACCCGGAATGCCAGCCGAAAGCGGTGATTGAAAATTACGCGCAATATGCAGGCGTAAAACCGGAGCAGGTGTTGGTCAGCCGTGGCGCGGACGAAGGTATTGAACTGCTGATTCGCGCTTTTTGCGAACCGGGTAAAGACGCCATCCTCTACTGCCCGCCAACGTACGGCATGTACAGCGTCAGCGCTGAAACCATTGGCGTCGAGTGCCGCACAGTGCCGACGCTGGACAACTGGCAACTGGACTTACAGGGCATTTCCGACAAGCTGGACGGCGTAAAAGTGGTCTATGTTTGCAGCCCCAACAACCCCACCGGGCAACTGATCAATCCGCAGGATTTTCGCACCCTGCTGGAGTTAACCCGCGGTAAGGCGATTGTGGTTGCCGATGAAGCTTATATCGAGTTTTGCCCGCAGGCATCGTTAGCTGGCTGGCTGGCAGAATATCCGCACCTGGCGATTTTGCGTACCCTTTCGAAAGCCTTCGCGTTGGCGGGGCTTCGTTGCGGATTTACGCTGGCAAACGAAGAAGTCATCAACCTGCTGATGAAAGTGATCGCCCCCTACCCGCTCTCGACGCCGGTTGCCGACATTGCCGCACAGGCGTTAAGCCCGCAGGGAATCGTCGCCATGCGCGAACGGGTGGCGCAAATTATTACAGAACGCGAATACCTGATTGCCGCACTGAAAGAGATCCCCTGCGTGGAGCAGGTTTTCGACTCTGAAACCAACTACATTCTGGCGCGCTTTAAAGCCTCCAGTGCAGTGTTTAAATCTTTGTGGGATCAGGGCATTATCTTACGTGATCAGAATAAACAACCCTCTTTAAGCGGCTGCCTGCGAATTACCGTCGGAACCCGTGAAGAAAGCCAGCGCGTCATTGACGCCTTACGTGCGGAGCAAGTTTGATGAGTCAGAAGTATCTTTTTATCGATCGCGATGGAACCCTGATTAGCGAACCGCCGAGTGATTTTCAGGTGGACCGTTTTGACAAACTCGCCTTTGAACCTGGCGTGATCCCGGAGCTGCTGAAGCTGCAAAAAGCGGGCTATAAGCTGGTGATGATCACCAATCAGGATGGTCTGGGAGCACAAAGTTTCCCGCAGGCGGATTTCGATGGCCCGCACAACCTGATGATGCAGATCTTCACCTCGCAAGGCGTGCAGTTTGATGAAGTGCTGATTTGCCCACACCTGCCCGCCGATGAGTGCGACTGCCGTAAGCCGAAAGTAAAACTGGTGGAGCGTTATCTGGCTGAGCAAGCGATGGATCGCGCTAACAGTTATGTGATTGGCGATCGCGCGACCGACATTCAACTGGCGGAAAACATGGGCATTAATGGTTTACGCTACGACCGCGAAGCCCTGAACTGGCCAATGATTGGCGAGCAACTCACTAAACGAGACCGTTACGCCCATGTAGTGCGCAACACCAAAGAGACGCAAATTGACGTCCAGGTGTGGCTGGATCGCGAGGGTGGCAGCAAGATTAACACCGGCGTTGGCTTCTTTGATCACATGCTGGATCAGATCGCCACCCACGGCGGTTTCCGTATGGAAATCAACGTTAAAGGCGACCTCTATATCGACGATCATCACACCGTCGAAGATACCGGCCTGGCGCTGGGGGAAGCATTAAAAATTGCTCTTGGCGACAAACGCGGTATTTGCCGGTTTGGTTTTGTGCTGCCGATGGACGAATGCCTTGCCCGCTGCGCACTGGATATCTCTGGTCGCCCGCACCTGGAATATAAAGCCGAGTTTACCTACCAGCGTGTGGGCGATCTCAGCACCGAGATGATCGAGCACTTCTTCCGTTCGCTCTCATACACCATGGGCGTGACGCTACACCTGAAAACCAAAGGTAAAAACGATCACCACCGTGTAGAGAGCCTGTTCAAAGCGTTTGGCCGCACCCTGCGCCAGGCCATCCGCGTGGAAGGCGACACCCTGCCCTCGTCGAAAGGAGTGCTGTAATGAACGTGGTGATCCTTGATACTGGCTGCGCCAACCTGAACTCGGTGAAGTCTGCCATTGCGCGTCACGGTTATGAACCCAAAGTCAGCCGTGACCCGGACGTCGTGTTGCTGGCCGATAAACTGTTTTTACCCGGCGTTGGCACCGCACAAGCGGCGATGGACCAGGTGCGCGAGCGCGAGCTGTTTGATCTCATCAAAGCCTGTACCCAACCGGTGCTGGGCATCTGCTTAGGGATGCAACTGCTGGGGCGGCGCAGCGAAGAGAGCAACGGCGTCGACTTGCTGGGCATCATCGAAGAAGACGTGCCGAAAATGACCGACTTTGGTCTGCCACTGCCACATATGGGCTGGAACCGCGTTTACCCGCAGGCAGGCAACCGCCTGTTTCAGGGGATTGAAGACGGCGCGTACTTTTACTTTGTTCACAGCTACGCAATGCCAGTCAATCCGTGGACCATCGCCCAGTGTAATTACGGCGAACCGTTCACCGCGGCGGTACAAAAAGATAACTTCTACGGCGTGCAGTTCCACCCGGAGCGTTCTGGTACCGCTGGCGCTAAGTTGCTGAAAAACTTCCTGGAGATGTGATGATTATTCCGGCATTAGATTTAATCGACGGCACCGTGGTGCGTCTCCATCAGGGCGATTATGGCAAACAGCGCGATTACGGTAACGACCCGCTGCCGCGCTTACAGGATTACGCCGCACAAGGTGCCGAAGTACTGCACCTGGTGGATCTGACCGGGGCAAAAGATCCGGCTAAACGTCAAATCCCGCTGATTAAAACCCTGGTCACGGGCGTTAACGTCCCGGTGCAGGTTGGCGGCGGCGTGCGTAGCGAAGAAGACGTGGCGGCGTTACTGGAAGCAGGCGTTGCGCGTGTGGTGGTTGGCTCCACCGCGGTGAAATCACCAGAAATGGTGAAGGGCTGGTTTGAACGTTTTGGTGCCGATGCCTTAGTGCTGGCGCTGGATGTCCGTATCGACGAGCAAGGCAACAAGCAGGTGGCAGTCAGCGGCTGGCAAGAGAACTCGGGCGTTTCACTGGAACAACTGGTGGAAACCTATCTACCCGTCGGCCTGAAACATGTGTTGTGTACCGATATCTCGCGCGACGGCACGCTGGCGGGATCTAACGTCTCTTTATATGAAGAAGTGTGTGCCAGATATCCGCAAGTGGCGTTTCAGTCCTCCGGCGGCATTGGCGACATTAACGATGTGGCGGCCCTGCGTGGTACTGGTGTAGGCGGCGTAATAGTTGGTCGGGCATTACTGGAAGGTAAATTCACCGTGAAGGAGGCCATCGCATGCTGGCAAAACGCATAATCCCTTGTCTCGACGTTCGTGATGGTCAGGTGGTGAAAGGCGTACAGTTTCGCAACCATGAAATCATTGGCGATATCGTGCCACTGGCAAAACGCTACGCCGAAGAAGGTGCAGATGAACTGGTGTTCTACGATATCACCGCTTCCAGCGATGGCCGTGTGGTAGATAAAAGCTGGGTATCTCGCGTGGCGGAAGTAATCGACATTCCGTTTTGTGTGGCGGGTGGGATTAAGTCTCTGGAAGATGCCGCGAAAATTCTTTCCTTTGGCGCAGATAAAATCTCCATTAACTCCCCTGCGCTGGCGGACCCGACGTTAATTACTCGCCTGGCGGATCGCTTTGGCGTGCAGTGTATTGTGGTCGGTATTGATACCTGGTACGACGCCGAAACCGGTAAATATCATGTGAATCAATATACCGGCGATGAAAGCCGCACCCGCGTCACTCAGTGGGAAACGCTCGACTGGGTAGAGGAAGTGCAAAAACGCGGTGCCGGAGAAATCGTCCTCAACATGATGAATCAGGACGGCGTGCGTAACGGTTACGACCTCGAACAGCTGAAAAAAGTGCGTGAAGTTTGCCACGTCCCGCTGATTGCCTCCGGTGGCGCAGGCACCATGGAACACTTTCTCGAAGCCTTCCGCGATGCCGACGTTGACGGCGCGCTGGCAGCTTCCGTATTCCACAAACAAATAATCAATATTGGTGAATTAAAAGCGTACCTGGCAACACAGGGCGTGGAGATCAGGATATGTTAACAGAACAACAACGTCGCGAACTGGACTGGGAAAAAACCGACGGTCTGATGCCGGTGATTGTGCAACACGCGGTATCTGGCGAAGTGTTAATGCTGGGCTATATGAACCCGGAAGCCTTAGACAAAACCATCGAAAGCGGCAAAGTCACCTTCTTCTCGCGCACTAAACAGCGACTGTGGACCAAAGGCGAAACGTCGGGCAATTTCCTCAACGTAGTAAATATTGCGCCGGACTGCGACAACGACACTTTATTAGTGCTGGCGAATCCCATCGGTCCAACCTGCCACAAAGGCACCAGCAGCTGCTTCGGCGACACTGCTCACCAGTGGCTGTTCCTGTATCAACTGGAACAACTGCTCGCCGAACGTAAATCTGCCGACCCGGAAACCTCCTACACCGCTAAACTGTATGCCAGCGGCACCAAACGCATTGCGCAGAAAGTTGGCGAAGAAGGCGTGGAAACCGCACTGGCAGCAACGGTACATGACCGCTTTGAGCTGACCAACGAGGCATCTGACTTGATGTATCACCTGCTGGTGTTGTTGCAGGATCAGGATCTGGATTTAACGACGGTAATTGAGAACCTGCGTAAACGGCATCAGTGAGTTGCGTGCTGACCGGATGCGATGTTGTTGTCGCATCCGGAGCCATTGCCCGATGCGCAAGCTTATCGTGCCTACACATTATCTCAACACACGTAGGCCGGATAAGATGCGCCAGCATCGCATCCGGCAAAAAAAACGGGCATGGTGTCACCACCCTGCCCGTTTCTCTTAAATGCACAATAATATTATTTCGCGTTGTAATTACGCAGCGCGTTACGCCCCAACACAATCCCCACGCCAACCATGCCGCCCAGCAGCACCGCCAGAATCAAGGTAATTGCCTTTTTCGGGCTATCGCGACGAATAGGTAACGTCGGTTTCATTACATAGCGGTAAGCATGAATATCAAGTTTATCAACGTCAAGATTGTCGATATCCAGCAGGTTTTGACGAGTCTGATAGTAGCTTGATGAGAACACCAACGGACGGGTCGCCTCGTGCTTAATCATCGACTCCAGCGCTTCGCTCCCCAAAAGGAACATAGTATCCTGGGTTACGTCCTGCGTCTGTTGAATCTGCGGCTTTGTCACCTGCGCCTGATTCGCATACTGCAACGCTTCCTGAATCTGACGGATACGCAGATCTTTCTGTTCCTGCGCGACCACTTCCTGGGTTCTTAAAGAGTCCTGCAAGTTTTTCCGTCCCAGAGCAATGTTGTCCTTGAGATCCTTTTCTAGCTCTTGATTCACTTTATCATCAACTTGCTGAATGTATTGGGCCAACTTCATTTGTGCGCCCTCTGCAGTTTGCCCAACATAAGAAACAGTCAATGGTAATTGCTGGTTCTTAACAGAAGGTTCGATGGTAAGTTTTTCTGGCTCTTCCTGATTATCCAGCGTTTCTGCTAATGCAGAGAAGGCAGAACTGAAGCGACCAATTAACGTCTCCTGCAAATCCGATACTTTCGGTGCAGCCTGACCATAGATAACATTCATGGCATTGTTATAGCCAGCAATTTGCCCCACGTCGGGCTGAGTGATAATTGCTGTTGACGTCCATTTCTCCTTCGCTACTGCCAAATAACCAATAGCCAGGGCAATAGCCACAATGACGGAAATGATAATTGTCATCTTGCCACGCCACAACTGCACTAGTAAATCAATCAAATCAATCTGTTCCGGGTCATGGTTTTGCCCAGAAACATTATTATTTTCTACTCTCATCATTACCCTAACTGACGGAAATTTCCAAGTCCGCATAGTTTAGCGATAATCCCCGTGAATGCTATAGGATAAGTGATAAAAATAATGAATTATTGCGGAGGTAACAAAAGACAATCAGGGCGTAAATAGCCCTGATAACAAGATGTTAGTCGCTGCCAAAGAGATCGCGGGTGTAGACCTTATCTGCCACATCCTTAAGCTCTTCTGCCATACGGTTGGAGATAATGACGTCGGCTTGTTGTTTGAAGGTGGCGAGATCACGTTCCAGGCGAGAGTTGAAGAATGAGTCTTCTTTCATCACCGGCTCGTAGATGATCACTTCAACGCCTTTCGCCTTGATACGCTTCATAATCCCCTGAATAGAAGACGCACGGAAGTTATCTGACCCGCTCTTCATAATCAGACGATAAATACCCACCACTTGCGGTTTGCGTGACAAAATGGCATCGGCAATAAAATCTTTACGCGTGCGGTTTGCATCGACAATTGCCGAGATCAGGTTATTCGGCACAGACTGGTAGTTCGCCAGTAACTGCTTGGTATCTTTCGGCAGACAATAACCACCATAACCAAACGACGGATTGTTGTAATGGTTGCCAATACGCGGATCGAGACAAACGCCTTCGATAATCTGGCGAGTATTCAGACCTAAACTTTCTGCATAGCTATCCAGTTCATTAAAGTATGCTACGCGCATCGCCAGATAGGTATTAGCGAAAAGTTTAATCGCTTCTGCTTCAGTGGAGTCGGTAAACAGGGTCGGGATATTTTGCTTAATCGCGCCTTCCTGTAACAACGCAGCAAAACGTTCTGCGCGTTCTGAACGCTCACCGATGACAATACGTGACGGATGGAGATTATCGTAAAGGGCTTTACCTTCGCGGAGGAATTCCGGAGAGAAAATAATATTTTCAGTACGATATTTCTTATGCATCGCTGCGGTAAAACCAACGGGAACCGTTGATTTGATGACCATAACCGCATAAGGGTTTATCTCAACTACGTCTTTAATTACTGATTCTACACTGGATGTATTAAAATAATTAGTTTTAGGATCATAGTCGGTTGGAGTGGCAATGATGACATAATCAGCATACCGGTAGGCTTCATTTTTATCTAATGTGGCATTAAAGTGTATTTTATCTGATTGCAAAAACTGCTGAATTTCCTTATCCACAATAGGAGATATCCGATCATTCAGCATAGCAACGCGTGACGGTAAAATATCTAATGCCACAACCTCATGATTTTGTGCGATTAGAAGCCCGTTTGACAAGCCTACATAGCCAGTACCGGAAATGGTGATTTTCATTTCATGCTCTCAGAATTAACTTAACTGTGAATCATGATGTTTTTAGCATCCTGATAAGAGCTAAATGTTTTAACGCTACGTTATTAGATGGTCAACGCTACGAAAAACAATTCAGATTTTCTTTATAAGAATAGCTGATATTTATTAAGTTAATATTAAGCAGTGAAATTTAGTCTATAAGATAATTGGCAAAAAAAGCCCGGCACAATATACGCCGGGCCTCAATTTATTGTTGGTTAAATCAGATTAATCCAGCCATTCAGTATGGAACACACCTTCTTTATCAATGCGCTTATAAGTATGCGCACCGAAATAGTCACGCTGTGCCTGGATCAGGTTCGCAGGCAGAACAGCGGCGCGGTAGCTGTCATAATAGGCAACCGCAGCGGCGAAGGTCGGAACCGGGATACCGTTCTGTACCGCATAAGCGACGACATCGCGCAGCGCCTGCTGGTAGTCATCGGCAATTTGCTTGAAGTAAGGAGCCAGCAGCAGGTTAGCGATCTGCGGATTTTCGGCATAAGCATCGGTGATTTTCTGCAGGAACTGCGCACGAATGATGCAGCCAGCACGGAAAATCTTCGCTATTTCGCCGTAGTTCAGATCCCAGTTGTACTCTTCAGACGCTGCTCGTAGCTGAGAGAAGCCCTGAGCGTAAGAAACGATTTTGCCCAGATACAGCGCACGACGAACTTTCTCGATAAACTCAGCTTTGTCACCTACCGGCTGCGCTTGCGGGCCAGAGAGAACTTTAGACGCGGCAACGCGCTGATCTTTCAGAGACGAGATATAACGTGCAAACACAGACTCGGTAATCAGCGACAGCGGTTCGCCGAGATCCAGCGCGCTCTGGCTGGTCCATTTACCCGTACCTTTGTTTGCTGCTTCATCCAGGATCACATCAACTAGGTAGTTACCGTCTTCATCTTTGTTGGTGAAGATATCTTTGGTGATGTCGATCAGGTAGCTGCTCAGTTCACCGTTATTCCACTCGGTAAAGGTCTGTGCCAGTTCTTCGTTGGTGAGGTTCAGGCCACCTTTAAGCAGAGAATAGGCTTCAGCAATCAGTTGCATATCTCCGTATTCAATACCGTTGTGAACCATCTTCACATAATGGCCTGCACCATCGGCACCGATATAGGTAACGCATGGCTCACCATCTTCAGCCACTGCGGCGATTTTGGTCAGGATCGGCGCAACCAGTTCATAGGCTTCTTTCTGCCCACCAGGCATAATGGAAGGACCTTTCAGCGCGCCTTCTTCACCACCGGAGACACCGGTACCAATGAAGTTAAAGCCTTCTGCAGAAAGCTCACGGTTACGACGAATGGTGTCCTGGAAGAAGGTGTTACCACCATCAATGATGATGTCACCTTTATCGAGGTACGGCTTGAGGGAATCAATAGCAGCATCCGTGCCTGCACCTGCTTTCACCATTAACAGGATGCGACGAGGCGTTTCCAGAGATTCAACAAACTCTTTCACCGTATAGTAAGGAACCAGTTTCTTGCCTGGATTTTCGGCAATCACTTCTTCCGTCTTCTCACGGGAGCGGTTGAAAATAGAGACGGTATAACCACGGCTTTCGATGTTGAGCGCTAGGTTGCGCCCCATCACTGCCATACCGACGACGCCGATCTGTTGCTTTGACATTGTTTACTCCTGTCAGGGGGTGGTCACCGCGAAGTGTGCGGCTTAAATGTGGTATAGATGTTAACTCACTCATAGAGATACTGAATAGCATTACCTTAGCTATACCACACCGGATATCTCATCTTTTCCGTTTTTTAAAACCCATTTATATGAAATTACTGAATTACTTGTTCAGTAACTCAAGGATAAGTTTTGTCTTTTCTTCCATCAGCGGTACATCACCGCGCGATTCCACATTCAACCGCACCACCGGTTCGGTGTTGGAGGAGCGCAGATTAAAGCGCCAGTCGGCAAAGGTCATGCTGATGCCATCGGTACGATCCACCGCCAGCGCCTCGCGGCTAAAGTGCTGTTCCACGCGGTTAATCGCCTCAACGGGTTGTGCCAGTTTGCTGTTGATCTCACCGCTTGCCGGAAAAGCCGCCATACGGTCGCACACCAGTTCGCCCAGCGTTTTTCCTTTCAGGCACACCAGTTCGGCGACCAGCAGCCACGGGATCATGCCGCTGTCGCAGTAAGCGAAATCACGGAAGTAATGGTGGGCGCTCATTTCGCCACCGTAGATGGCGTCTTCCTTGCGCATACGTTCTTTAATAAAGGCGTGTCCGGTTTTCGACATCACCGGCGTGCCGCCCGCGGCAGTCACCACATCAACGGTGTTCCAGGAGAGACGTGGATCGTGGATGATCTTCGCGCCGGGATTTTTTTCGAGGAACGCTTCTGCCAGCAAACCGACAATGTAGTAACCCTCGATAAACTGCCCTTTTTCGTCAAACAGGAAACAGCGGTCAAAATCGCCATCAAAGGCAATGCCCATATCCGCGCCGTGTTTGATGACCGCATTGCGGGTGTCGTCGCGACATTCCGGCAGCAACGGGTTAGGAATACCGTTGGGGAAATTGCCGTCCGGCGTGTTGTGTACTTTGATTAATTCCACCGGTGCGCCGAGGGCTTTAAATCGGGCTTCAATGGCGTCCACCACCGGACCCGCCGCGCCGTTCCCGGAGTTGATCACCAGCTTGAGCGGCGTGAGGTTTTTGACATTGATATAACCGAACAGGTGATCAACGTAAGCGTCACGCAGATTGATTTGCTGATAGCGACCGCGTTTGGTTTCATCAACGGGAGGGAAGTCGTTGGCTTCTGCCAGACGCTGGACATCGCGCAGTCCGGTATCACCGCTGATCGGGCGAGCCCCTTCGCGCACCAGTTTCATGCCGTTATAATCCATCGGGTTATGGCTGGCGGTAACTTCAATGCCGCCATCCACGCCGAGATGGAACGTGGCGAAATAGATCTCTTCGGTGCCGGACATGCCAATATCCAGCACATCGACGCCCGCATCCTGTAAACCTTTCGCCAGCGCCAGTTTTAAGGTTTCGCTGGTGAGGCGGACATCACCGCCTAACACAATGGTTTTCGGTTTGAGAAATTCGCCATAGGCGCGACCAATGCGCCAGGCGATATCTTCATTCAGTTCTTCGCCTAGTTTTCCGCGAATATCATAGGCTTTAAAACTAGTTATTACTCTATTTTTGGGCATAAGTTAAACATATCCATCATTGTCAGAAAACCTGATAATATCATCTTCTTCTAAATAAGAACCAGAACGTATCTCAATAACTCTGAGAGGCGTATCACCAATATTTTCTAAATAATGTTTTACACCTACAGGAATATGCACAGACTCATTTTCATTTAAAATACTTTCAAAACCATCAATGACTATCTTAGCACAACCAGAAAGTACAACCCAATGCTCGGCGCGTTTGTAATGTACCTGCATTGATAAATTTTCACGTGGCATTATTGTTAGCATTTTAACTTGATAAGAATCCCCCGTATCTATTGTATCTGATTTCCCCCAAGGCCTATATCTTTCTTGGTGAACATAATGCTCAGTACGACCATTTAACTGCAATATCTCAACTAATTTTTTTACATCTTGAGTAGATGCAAGATTCGAAACCAAAATAGCATCCTTTGTCTGAACAATAGCCAAATTTTCAATACCAATAGTTGTTACCAACTCAGATTCTGAGTATATGTAACTATTCTTGGTCGACAAACTAATTACATCTCCATGCAAAACATTACCATCATCATCTTTGTTGCTTATTTCCCATAATGCAGCCCAAGAACCAACATCGCTCCATTCAGCATTCATAGGTACTACAACTGCATCTGATGTCTTTTCCATTACTGCATAATCAACTGATAAGCTAGGACTTTGGGAAAATGATAGTGGATCAACGCGAATGAAGTCGTTATCGATTAGATCATATTTAAATGCATCGACACAGGCATTGTAAATATCAGGCTGATATTTCCTCAATTCTGATAAGTATTTATGAGGCTCAAATAAAAACATGCCACTATTCCATAGATATTCACCAGAACTAATGTAATCACATGCACTTGAGAAATTCGGCTTCTCCACAAAACGTTCAACATGATAACCATCACCAATAGCTATAGAGGAACATTCATTTCCCTTTTTTATATATCCATATCCAGTTTCTGGTTTTGTAGGTTCAATACCAAAGGTAACTAGTTTACCCTCAATAGCATAGGGTATAGCTTTTTTAATTGAAGTTACAAAACTTTGGTTATCGTTTATAACATGATCTGCAGCAAGAACTAAAAGCAAACTATTACTATTAAAGTTGATATTATAAAGAGCAGCAAGAGCTAGAGCTGGTGCCGTATTTTTACCAATTGGCTCCAGAAGAATATTTCTATTTAATTTCTTTAAGGTTCGCAGTTGTTCCGCTACGATAAAACGATGTTGCTCATTACATATTATCAAGGGAAGGGAAACATCCAAACCTTCTAATCTATTAATTGTTTTCTCTAGCATTGATGATGTATCATCAAGATTCAGAAACTGCTTAGGATATAAACCCCGTGAAAGTGGCCATAATCGAGTACCATTCCCTCCACACAGTATAACTGGGTTTATATTATATTTAGCCATTTGATTGCCCTCTAAAATATTTTGACATATAAGTTTTTGATAAAAAAATCATTATACTTTTAACGTGCCAAAAGAAATGCTTGGAAAGCATTTTCCGGTTATTAAAACGAGCAAGATGAATGGCTTTAATATCAGACAGACAATATATTTTTTTATTTATGATATATTTCACACGCCAGCAAAGATCTATATCCTCACAATACATAAAATATTTTTCATCAAATCCTCCCAATGATCGATATGTTTTAATATCAAATGCGATAAAAGAGCCAGCACACCACTCGATTTCTTGTATTTTATCAAAAGATAATTTATCCTCTATACTATCATTAATTCCAAATAAAAATGACTTAATGAAAGTTAATAAAGTGGGGAATTTTCTTATTGCGTTGTCAAATTGTTTATAACAATAATCTTTATATAAATTTATGGTCACACAAGGATAATCATTAGTATCTATATTTTTTTTAAATTTCAATAATTCATCACATTCAATAAATACATCTGGATTCATTACTAAAAAGTAGTCATTATCATTAGCATCATGACATATTTTATTAAAAATAAAATTATTATTCGCACCAAAGCCTAATCCCTTTTTATCATCAAAATACATGATATTATATTTTTTACAATATTCTTTAAGTTTTATCTCTCCCAAATTATCTTTTACTATTATCTGAACATCGTCTAAAGCAGATAACTTTGAAATGCAATTGAGTTCATTAATAATCTCAAAATGCCCATGAGATACAATAGCAATATAAAGCATATTTTTATCCGTTATTTATCATATCTATGATGCTGAAAAAGGCTTCTTTTACATCAGTTGGTATAATGAAGGCTTTGTTTATCGGAATATCTTTTATTTCGAGGATGGCATTAATAAGTTCATCAGTCGTTGGATAAACATTGGCACTATTTGAAAAAAATTCTCTAAAAACAGGACAGTTGATTAAGAAGCATGGAACCCCATTAACAAGCGCTGTAGCAATAGGTCTGCCAAATCCTTCTGTTCTACATATAGATATTAATATATTAATATTAGTTAAAAAATCTCTTAATGACGTTTCATCACTTTTTACTAATGAAATATTTAGATCAGGAAAGTCACTATTTACGCGTTTGAAGTAAGGAGTCTCATGCCCATAGATCATGAGATTAAACTGTCCATGCAATTTCCTATGACGAATTGAGTTTAAAAGTTCATGGTAGTTCTTTTTATCTGAATCTGTACCCACTAGCCCCACAATAATTTTTTTCTTATCATATGGAATTCTATTTAAAGGATTTGAGAATAAATCAGGAAATTTGTTTGGAGCAAATACAAGTTGCCTGGGATTAATTCCCAAGTTGAGTAATGCAGGTAAAACTTGAGATCTATTTATATAACCAATTTTACATCGAGATATTTTCGCAGAAATACAGAACAATATTTTTTTTAGGTTCCCTTTAAAGCCATGAAAAGGATACATGTCATGCACAATAACTAGCTGTTTTTTTATAAAAGGAATGGGATGAGAGCTAGGAGTAAAAATTAAATTATGTTCGATAAAACATTTAAACATAAACATGACATAGTTTAACAAACTCAGCTTTAATATTTTATTATTTCCACTCAATCGTTCAATAGCTTCAGAATTTGGAAAGTTAACATTTAATAAAATTATTTTTTCTGCAGCAATATGATCAATATAATCCAAGGCATAATAAAATAAGCCATTAGTATTTTTTATATGCCAAAGATTTATAACTATTTTCCCCACCACAACTACCTCTCTATTGTTACGTTTAATTTTATAAATGTAATAACATAAAAAATTATTAATGTATTAAGAAATAATATTAATGAAGCAAACCAACCGGGCATAATAAGGATCAGCCACATATACCAGAGCATATCTAGCGACAAAGTTGACGATGTTATTTTTTTTACTAAAAACATAGTTATAAAACAAAGCGCAATTGTAAATAATAGATAGATTCCTATCTGAAATGGATCAATAAACAGCCAAGATAAAAATGTTGGGTTAGAATTCCAGCTTCCTATGATACTTTGTGGATCAATGAAATTTGCCAATACTTCGCCCAAGTTATAACTCGTTGGTAAATCAAATATCCTATTCCAGATAATACCATAAATACCCTCTTGCCAATAACTCGTTACTTTATTGGTGATAACAAAATTGGCTAATTCATGTTTCAAAGAATAAACAACAACTGCATTCGAAAAAAGTTGTATTCTACTAAAAAATTGTTCAATTCCAAACAAAAGACCATTGATGTATCCTAACACACCATTATTGTTAAATACGTATAACCAAGATCTGTCAAAACTTTCCCCAAAATTGCTGTTAGTCAAAAATGAATCACGAATGCCATACTTAACAGCCAATATCACAGGATACAGTAGGAACATTATCCCACAAATCTTCGAGAGAAGCCTTATTTTTAATTTCCCCTCCCGATATCTATAACATAATTCGATAAAAACAATAAAAATCAGTATTCCGCTCCATCCCCTCAATATATTAGAAAGAATCGCGAGCAATAAATTATATTTAGCATATCTACTTTTCCTAAATATGCTGTAATAGATAAAAAAAAGATTGTCTGGTGATAATACAACCCATAAAGCTGATATTATGCCACCATCTCTATTAACGCTATTTGCGCCAAATGTGTTTGTTAAGCAAAAATAAAAAATAAACAAAATCTGAATTATTATTAATAACTTCCCCCAGAAAAACTCTGCTTTACACCATTTTATTCTGCAATCGTTATCCAATAAAGAATTTACATGTATTTTAGAAAAAAACCTAAAAATAACGACCAAGAAAAAAAGATAAAAAAATATAATAAGCAAATTTATATAAATGGATGTTTCTTCACTTTTGAAATTAAAGTCAGAAACTTCTCCTAACAAATGCCCGGTGTTAATAAAATATAAACATGAGTAAATGTTTGATATAATGAAAAGTAATAAAAATATAAATTTAGGTTTCTTAAAGAGAAACATTTCATATCCTACCTGTAATAATAGCAATTACCCTAGAACGCATCCTCATAATATTTGCTTCTTTTATTTGTTTTTTTACTTCAAATCTCCCAACATGATTATTTAAAATTTCCTCAAGTTCATTTTCATTATTATATCTATATTTTCTTAAAGTAACACCACGAACTCCGGGTATATCACGTGAAATGACAGGAAGATTCCTATCAATAAATTCTCTAATAACAAGAGGTTCCCCCTCCCATCTAGAATTCATGATCAAAATATCATTTATTCCAAGAATCGAATTTATATCCTCCTCACTAGCCCATCCAATAATTTTAACTTTAATATTCCTTGTCTTATTACTTATCTCTAATATTTTTTGGAACTCGGGGCCATCACCGATGATAATAAATTCTTTAACAGGATTATTTATCCTATCAAGCATAAAGATTAGTTCTATTATGTTTTTCTGAACATTATCTAGCCTTCCACAATATATTAGTCGAAAGCCATAATCACTTGTAACACAACTAATTTTTTTCAGCTTATTAGGTAATACAAGTGTTTTTTTATTATAAAAAACATTAAACAAATATGATTGAATCTTGTTAATTGTGATTATTTCATCAACTTTACCACATAAAATTTTTAATACATAATTTTGCACTGTACCTAACACTGGTCTGAGAATTTTTTTATCAACTACCATTGGTACATAACCAATTACCCTAATTTTTTTATCAATAGATTTTATTATATGTGAATAAAAAATAATTACTTCTATTGTTCCTCCACAAATTAAAACATCGGTTACGCCATGGATATGTGTTTTGAGATGTTTTTTCACCCTATTAAAACTGCAGAATAAATCAATAATCCCGCCTTGAGGATATTCAAATATTTCTTTATCTTCTTCTGAAATATTAATATTTTCGTAAAAAAAACTATTTGCACAACTAACAAAAATTGATTTTCTCGTTTTATATAGTTCGTTTATAAACTCAATACTCTGAAATTCGTGCCCGCCATTTATTAGACTAGGTGAAATTATCAATAAAGCCATAATTTATTATCCATAATTTTGTTTTAATGATAAAAGACGATCATATATGCCAATTTTTCTTGCTAGTCTTGTCACTAGTCTCCCATTATAAAATCTTGCAACTTCTTTAGTCATTTCAGCGGAAAGTGATTGTTTTGTGATATTGAAATCAAATATAGTTTTAGCTCCTTCATCCAGCAGAACATCGTATTTATTAGTATTAGCACCTTTACTATTCCCCGAACCATCATTTCCAATGTTAAAAACTTTCGAAATGGAAGGGATAACGGAAACCATATCTAACTTAGTCATATTACAGCATAATATTGCATCGGGGAAATATGCTGTCTTCATATAATCTCTTTTTAGAGAGTCTGTAATATATAACCCCCCCATTCTATTAACTCTTCTTAAAATTCCCTCTGTCTTTAATTGTTCATAATTATTAATAAGTGGATTTAGAAGATCGTATTTTTGTTTCCAAGTAGCATATCCCCAAGATATATTCCAAGGGTACAACCAAATATCACCAAGCTCTTTAGTAGAGCGTTTAACTGCTGGGCAATAGCCACAAATTGAATAAACTGACTGCTCATATTCAAAGCGTTCAAGTCCTTGGTTCATAAAGTTTAAAAAATTTCTTGATGTAATATTATCATCTTCCATTGATATTATTCTTCCGTGACTATCAATAATTTCACGCTCGGCACCATAAATGCTTTGAAGAGGACCTAAATTTTCCTTTCTAAAAATTAATTCAACCGATTTAAATCCTGATATTTTTTTTGAATAGTCTCGGATTTTTTTTACTAAATTTTCATCTTTTTCATTAGCAGCAGCATCTGAGACCACATATAGAATAGAGTTTTCGGCTAAATAATTATTACGCAGTGCCTCAATTGTTTTAGTAAAATGCTCATAACGATTATACGTATAAACGGTAATTGGTGCATATTTTGCCATAGCCATTAATTCCTATATTTTAAAAACTTCATATTTAAAAGGTTGATTACAAAGGCCACGCAAGTTAATAAACAGAGCAACAAAAATAGAATAAATCTTGAATACTGTCCGTCTAGAACGAAAAAATACCTGACAAATGTCATTATTAAAAATAACATTATTAATGGAAGCAATGTTTCAATAAGAACCCACTGAGGGTAAAGTGTTTTTGTGATTTTTTTTAACAAATGTAAGTTCCATAAAACAAAATATATAAAATTCACAATCGCCCATAATATAGATATACCTATCGCTCCATATTTTGTTACAATAAATGGTATTAGTGGGAGATAGCAAACACACAAGATTATATTCCCCTGTAGATGTTTCCTAACTATACCGATTGAGACTTGAAAAGCATATAGTATTGAACCAAGGGCAATAAATATATTTCCTATTGTGTACCCAATGAGAAAATCACCAGCCTGCTGCATTGCATCACTATCTCCTGTCCAAACAAATATAATTTGATTTGGATATAAACACAGAATAACAACGATAGGATAAATGAGATAAAGGATCCATTTAGTTGCTTCCCTTAAGATCATTTCAGCATTTTCAATACCTCCGTGAGTAAAAGCTGATGTCATCTTTGGCTGAAATGCTTGTGCAATAGGTTGGGCTAATATGATAATACTACTTGAAAGTAATGTTGCAATGCTATAAAAGCCGTAACTCTCAAGCGAGAGATATGTAGACAGAATCAATTTGTCCGTATTTGTTATCAGCACCCATATCAAACTAGTTGATGCCAATGCTACTATCATTTTCCAGCGTTTTTTTATACTTAAAAAATCAAAAATAAAAAAATTAACTTTAACTGGTATTATTGACCATGTTTTATACTGAATACTAAAATATTCAAGTAGTGATACAAATAGCCACCATATAAAAAGATAGTTTATGCCCGGGTAGGCATATAGCAATGGAATACTAGCAGCAAATCTAAGTAAGCTAAATATAATTAAATTATTATTTAACCATATTTGCCTATCTATGTTAGCCAATATGCCTCTCGTAATACTTGTTAAAAGTCGAATTGACGTCATTGCAATAAGAAGACATAATGCCAAACTTATAGTAGAAGAATTTAATGATGAGCTTTCTATCCAGACATTTGATAACCAACCTCTTGAAATATAAAAAATTACAAAAACAATTAATGACAATGATATTAAGAAAACATCAACTGTTCTGAAAAATATTGCAGCTTCACGCCAAGAATTACCTATAGCATAGGCTTTTGCTGCTTCTCGTCCAGTTACAGGCGCTAATCCTGAATTTAACAACATTACCCAGCCCTGAATAAGCGATGCTATTCCTATTAAACCAAAGGAATCCTTACCTAATATCTTTAAATAAAATGGTACAACTAAAAAAGAAAGAGCGGTGGTAATCACCACTCCTAAATAATTTGCGAATATATTCTTAGTTATTTTTGACATTTTAAATTATCAAATTCTTCAAGGTTTCTCTCAAGATTCTTTATTACTTTTTTTCTCGCAAAAAATTTTTTTGCAGGGTTACCATGATAGATATAAAAAGGTTCACACGATTTTTTAACAAGTGAAAGTGCTGCAATTGCAGCACCTTCTTGGATAAGTACTCCCGGTAAGATAACTGCTCCACAGCCTACAATAACATGCTTCTCAAGAATTACAGGTTTTGAAACAACATTGGTAAACGTAGATGGAACCGTTGGATTAGTCATCCAAAGTCCAGAATAATCATCACTACTGGAATAAATAGAAACACGCGAAGATAGACCGCTATAATCTCCTAATTTAATTTTTTCCTTCCCTATTAAGGACGAATATGATGCAATATGCACATAATTTCCAATTTCTATACCACCATCACCTGCTGACAAAATACAAAAATCGTCAATCCTAACATTATCACCGATTGATATTTTTTGTGGATTGTATATCGAGGTTTTATCTGATATTAATACATTTCTACCTATTTTATTAAATCCAAAATTTTCAATCTCATCTCTTGTTAAATAACTCATGAAAAATACTCCTTCACTTTGGAAATTATATAGACATATTCGTCTCTATTCATGGATGCATATATGGGTAAACATAATACTTTAGATGCTGTTTCATTTGCATTTTTCAAATTATCTACAAGAGAAGATTCGTTTCTCTTATACATCGGCATATTACTAATTAGTGGGTAAAAATATTTTCTCGAGAGAATTCCATTTTCTTTAAGATGATCATACAATCCATCTCTACTGAAACCAGATTCTGATTGGACTAAAATTGGGAAGTACGAAAAATTACTATTGCTCTCAGTACTTTTAGCAGGAATTATGATTTCTGCAATATTACTAAGATCATTTCTGTATTGTGAATCAATTCTACTTCTTTTTCCGATTGCTTCATTTATATATTTAAGCTGGAGTAATCCAAACGCTGAATTTACCTCGCTCATTTTCCCATTTATTCCAGCTGCAGTCACTGTTAACTCATCTACAAACCCAAAATTTTTCAATCTATCTATTCTCTCTTTTGTTTTTAGATCAGGACATATTATCGCTCCCCCCTCAAATGTGTTAAAAACTTTTGTTGCATGAAAGCTTAAAATTGAAAGATCGCCAAAATTTAAAATACTTTCATCCCCATAATTAATCCCAAAAGCATGAGCTGCATCGTATATTACTTTTAGTCCATAATTATCAGCAATCCTTTGAATTTCATTGACTTCGCATGGATAACCATAACAATGAACAGGCATAATAGCTGTTGTATTTGGAGTAATGGCCTCTTCTATTTTTTTAGGATCAATATTAAATCCCCCTTCTTTAATATCGACAAATACTGGCGTAAGATTGTTCCATAATATAGAATGTGAGGTTGCAACAAATGAATATGGAGTTGTAATCACTTCACCTTTCACTCTTAGGGCTTGAAGTGCTGTTACAAGAGCAATTGTCGCATTTGTAAATAAAGATATATGTTTAACGTTAAGAAATTCACATAATTCTCTTTCAAGTTGTTGGTGAAATGGACCATTATTTGTCAACCATTTATTTTCCCATATTTTCTCTAGGAATGGTATAAACTCCGATAACTCAGGAAGAAATGGTTGTGTAACTGGAATCTTCTTACTCATATATTCCTCATTAATTTCTAATAATAGCAAATGATTGTGCCAAACTATCTTTATGGGAGATGACACAAGGGTCATTAGGCCACTTAATTACAAGATCTTCATCATTCCATATGATAGATCTTTCATACTCAGGTGAATAATAACTTGTAGTCTTGTACAATATTTCAGTATTATCTTTTAAGGTTAAAAATCCATGCGCAAATCCTTCAGGGATCCACAACTGGCGCTTATTCTCAGCAGATAAATTCACCCCAACCCACTTGCCAAAAGTAGGTGATGATTTACGAATATCAACCGCAACATCAAAAACCTCACCAACAACGCAGCGTACCAATTTTCCTTGCGCATAAGGTTCTAACTGATAATGCAATCCGCGTAAAACACCTTTCCTGGACTTCGAATGGTTATCTTGAACAAATTCAACTTTGCGGCCTACAGCTTCCTCAAAAATCTTCTGGTTAAAGCTCTCAAAAAAGAAACCACGCTCATCACCAAAAACTTTCGGTTCAAAAATCAGTACATCTGGAATTTCTGTTTTAATTACATTCATTTTATTAATAACCTTTAATCATTTTCAGCAGATACTGACCATAAGCATTTTTTTTCAGCGGTTCAGCTAATACTTTCACCTTCTCAGCATCAATAAACCCTTTACGGTAAGCAATTTCTTCCGGGCAGGAAACTTTCAACCCCTGACGCTCTTCAATTGTTTCAATAAAGTTGCTTGCCTCAATCAGGCTCTGATGTGTCCCCGTGTCTAACCACGCATAACCACGCCCCATCATGGCAACAGATAAACGCCCTTGTTCCATATAGATACGGTTAATATCGGTAATTTCTAGTTCACCGCGGGCAGAAGGCTTAAGATTTTTCGCCATTTCGACAACGTCGTTATCATAAAAATAAAGCCCGGTTACCGCATAATTACTTTTTGGTTGTAGCGGTTTTTCTTCCAGGCTGATCGCCGTACCGTTTTTATCAAACTCAACGACACCATAGCGTTCAGGATCATTAACGTGATAGGCAAATACCGTTGCACCACTTTCTTTGTTAACAGCGGCATCCATTAACTTAGGCAGGTCGTGACCGTAGAAGATATTATCACCAAGTACCAAAGCACAATCATCACCACCAATAAACTCTTCACCGATAATAAACGCCTGCGCAAGACCATCCGGACTCGGTTGCACTTTGTACTGAAGATTTAGCCCCCACTGGCTACCGTCACCCAGCAGTTGTTGAAAACGAGGAGTATCCTGTGGCGTACTGATAATCAGAATATCGCGAATACCCGCTAACATCAGTGTAGAAAGCGGGTAATAGATCATCGGTTTATCATAAATCGGTAACAGCTGTTTACTGACTGCCATAGTCACAGGATAAAGACGAGTACCAGAACCCCCCGCCAAAATAATACCTTTACGCGTTTTCATTTCATCATTCCTTTTAATACATCTTGCTCCACCATCAAGAACAAGATGCAAAAACTATTAAATTGCTGTAGTCGTAAATAATTCGTTAAGCATTCGTTTCACGCCAACCTGCCAGTCAGGCAAGACAAGCGCAAAGTTCTGCTGAAATTTTTCTGTATTAAGGCGAGAGTTATGTGGACGACGAGCTGGTGTAGGATAGGCTGTTGTTGGTACTGCGTTGAGCTTGTTGAGTGCAAGGGGAATGCCTGCTTTGCGCGCCTCTTCAAAAACCAGCGCAGCATAATCGTGCCACGTTGTGGTACCACTAGCTACCAGATGGTACAAGCCTGCGACTTCCGGTTTATTCAGTGCCACACGAATGGCATGTGCCGTACAATCAGCCAGTAACTCTGCGCCAGTTGGCGCACCAAACTGATCATTAATAACGGCTAATTCTTCACGCTCTTTTGCCAGACGCAACATTGTTTTGGCGAAGTTATTTCCTTTACCTGCATATACCCAGCTGGTACGGAAAATAAGATGCTTCGCGCAATGTTCTTGTAATGCTTTTTCTCCAGCTAACTTGGTTTCACCGTAAACATTTAGCGGTGCGGTTGCATCCGCCTCCTGCCATGGTATTTCACCAGTCCCCGGAAATACGTAGTCAGTAGAGTAGTGAATAACCCAGGCACCGACTTCATTGGCTGCTTTCGCGATCGCTTCGACACCCGTCGCGTTAAGTAATTGTGCAAACTCCGGTTCTGATTCTGCTTTGTCTACTGCGGTGTGAGCGGCTGCGTTGACAATAATATCAGGCCGAATGCTTCTTACGGTTTCAGCTACACCTTCAGGATTACTAAAATCACCACAGTAATCAGTGGAGTGAACATCAAGAGCAATCAAATTACCCAGAGGTGCCAGAGCACGCTGTAGTTCCCAACCTACCTGCCCTGTTTTGCCAAAAAGGAGGATATTCATTACTGGCGGCCCTCATAGTTCTGTTCAATCCACGATTGATAGGCACCACTTTTCACATTATCAACCCATTTTGTATTGGACAGGTACCATTCCACCGTTTTACGAATCCCACTCTCAAACGTTTCCTGTGGTTTCCATCCCAATTCGCGACCAATCTTCTCAGCACCAATCGCATAACGGCGATCGTGTCCCGGACGATCGGCAACATAAGTAATTTGCTCGCGGTAAGATATCTCTTTTGGGACAATCTCATCCAACAAATCACAAATAGTGAGCACTACATCGATGTTTTTCTTTTCGTTGTGTCCACCAATGTTATAAGTTTCACCCGCTTTACCTTCGGTTACGACGGTATATAACGCACGCGCATGATCTTCAACATACAGCCAGTCGCGAATTTGATCCCCTTTACCATAAATAGGTAATCCTTTACCTTCCAGAGCATTGAGAATAACCAATGGAATCAATTTTTCCGGGAAATGATAAGGGCCATAATTGTTAGAGCAATTAGTCACAATGGTCGGTAAACCATAGGTACGTTTCCACGCGCGGACTAAATGATCGCTGGATGCTTTGGATGCGGAATAAGGGCTGCTTGGCGCGTAAGCTGTTGTCTCAGTAAATAAGGGTAATTCTTCTGTATTATTTACCTCGTCAGGATGAGGCAAATCACCATAGACTTCGTCAGTAGAAATATGATGAAAACGGAAGCTATTTTTCTTGTCGCTATCAAGAGCAGACCAATAATTGCGAGCGGCTTCCAAAAGGACATATGTACCAACAATATTGGTTTCAATAAATGCCGCAGGGCCAGTGATGGAACGGTCAACATGGCTTTCAGCAGCCAGGTGCATCACTGCATCCGGCTGATGCTGAGCAAAAATCCGTGCCATTGCAGCTGCATCACAAACATCCGCATGTTCAAAAACATAGCGTTCGGAATCAGAAACATCAACAAGTGATTCCAGGTTTCCGGCGTACGTTAATTTATCGACATTAACAACACTATCCTGCGTATTATTTATAATGTGACGAACTACAGCAGAACCAATAAATCCTGCGCCACCAGTAACAAGTATCTTCACTTTATTATTCCATATTACTTCAGAGCATGCTGTGAAATAAGCGGCTCTCAGTTTGATTAATAGAGGTATTAATGCACGCTACCGCCCCTGGCTTTACAGCTACCAGAGCACTGCATGCATGCCTACGATGTGACGAGCGTTACCCACTCGCGCTAAACCCGAAAAATTCAAACGCTAATTGTCTTACCAATCCGCTCTGGAAACAAGGAAAATCCTGGAAAACTTTGACGAAAATCCTATTGCTAACTCGTTGTTATTCTGATTGTTTATATAAAAAAACGGCAGGAATATTCGCAACAAATTACTCTCGCCACGAATCTCCACTGCCGTTATAATTTTCTTATCAACCGTTGCATTCGGTCAGATTTTCATTATTCGCTTAACAGCTTCTCAATACCTTTACGGAACTTCGCCCCTTCTTTCAGGTTGCGTAGTCCATACTTCACAAATGCCTGCATATAACCCATTTTTTTACCGCAGTCGTAGCTGTCACCTGTCATCAGCATGGCATCAACGGACTGTTTTTTCGCCAGTTCAGCGATGGCATCAGTCAGTTGAATACGTCCCCATGCACCAGGCTGAGTGCGTTCAAGTTCCGGCCAAATATCGGCAGAAAGCACATAGCGGCCAACGGCCATGATATCTGAGTCCAGCGTCTGCGGCTGATCTGGTTTTTCGATAAATTCAACAATGCGGCTGACTTTACCTTCACGGTCCAGCGGCTCTTTGGTCTGGATGACAGAGTATTCAGAGAGGTCACCCGGCATACGTTTTGCCAGCACCTGGCTGCGGCCCGTTTCGTTGAAGCGCGCAATCATGGCAGCAAGGTTGTAGCGCAGCGGGTCGGCGCTGGCGTCGTCGATCACAACGTCTGGCAGCACCACGACAAATGGATTGTCACCAATGGCAGGTCGTGCACATAAAATGGAGTGGCCCAAACCTAAAGGTTCGCCCTGACGCACGTTCATAATTGTCACGCCCGGCGGGCAAATGGACTGTACTTCCGCAAGCAGTTGACGCTTCACGCGCTGCTCAAGGAGAGATTCTAATTCATAAGAGGTGTCGAAGTGGTTTTCGACTGCGTTCTTGGACGCATGAGTTACCAGGAGGATTTCTTTGATCCCTGCAGCCACAATCTCGTCAACAATGTACTGAATCATTGGCTTGTCGACGATCGGTAGCATCTCTTTGGGAATCGCCTTAGTGGCAGGCAACATATGCATCCCAAGACCCGCTACAGGAATAACTGCTTTTAAATTCGTCATTATTTCATCCACCTGTAAAATGGTTGCTGAATTATAGCTTGTTCGATTTTTTTCGCCAGCATCAATTACCCTGAATTGATTACTGAATTACTTGTGATGTTACGCCGCTTCGTTGTGGATTGCAGTAGCATTGTTCCTAAGTATGACTCCATTTTTCCAGGAATGGTCGCAAATCTACTCCCTCCGTTCCGGCAATCTAAAGTTAATCTTCTCCACATTAACAATATGGTGATTAATCCTGTCGATATCGACGGAGCTTTGCCCTTTTTCATTCACGACATGAATATTCGTGAGTGAAAGCAGCGTTTTACGCTTTGCCATAAAAACGCCTCGAACGTCTTTGCGCATGTCAAAGTTCATGCTCAATGCGGGTCCAACTGAGGATTCCTGCATCACCTTGATATTACGCATAAAAAGATGTTGCGGTTTGTTGTGTAACTCCAGCGACGCACGCTTCATCTCAATGTTAGTCAGCGCCACAAAGGAGACAGCATTCCCGGCGGAGATTTGGATGCCGCGCAATTTATAAGCAAGATGAGTATTATCCAGTTGAATATCATTCACTCGGAAATTCTGCGGTATCGAGAGATATTTGCCTTTAATTACCCCATAGCCGATTAACATCCCGGCACTATTAATCATTTCAATATTATCAATCACAAAGTTGTCACAACCATAAATAGCAACTGTGGCGTTATCAATACCTGCTTTCTTACTGAAATCCGGCGTGATATTACGAGCTTTGATATTACGGATAACAAAATGTTTACCATTTTCAACATGGATCAGTTGCCGACAATCTGATCCCGTGATATTCGCCACGACAAAGTTTTTCACTGCCTGGTTTTCCGGATAATTATTATCGTAGGTACTTCCCGCAAGGCCTATGCCAATGCCCCAGTTGATTTTGCCGTTAGTACAGTTGATGCGCTCGATCACATGGTCGGAGATCAAAATATCACTGTCGTTAATTGCCACGTTCCATTCAATGGCGTCGCCCTGTAAGTCGCTGAACTTACAATTGGTGATATTGGCACCGATAATCTGGTTATGAAATCCCTGGCGTAAGATGGCGTAGTTAGCGTGGCTAACGGTGAGGTTATCGATGGTCAGGTTGCGCATGACCCGTTTGTTTTTGCCGCCGATATAGATCTGCGTCACCGGGCCAAAGCCGCTCATCACCAGCCCTTTGATGGTGCAGTCAGAACCACGCACATCCAGGGTGATGTTATGTATACTGCCGCCCTCCCCCCCTGTCACCTGGCTGCCGTCCTGTAAGACAAATCGCCCTCTGCCGTTGCCGCGCAGGCTTCCAAGGATGTGTAACGTTTTACCTGCAGGAATGAAGATGCCGGTGTTGATATTGTCGCAAACCAATCCGGCGGGCACGACGACCGTTTGCCCTTCGCTGAAGGCTTGTTTAAATGAGGCGATCCAGTCGTGAGGGTTGTAGTCGTTAATGTTAACGCTTTGCCGGGCAGGAAGTGCACGGGCGAAAGGGGTATGGAGGAAGGCAAGCGCCGAGCTTGCCGTCAGGAAGGTGCGTCGGGAGAGTTTTTTAAATGGCATGCGTTCTCCTCTATAAAGCCTGCAGCAAGCTGGCGAGTTCTCGATTGATCACCTGCTGGTTAAAATCGTGTTCGACTTTTTCGCGCGCACGTTTGACGACCGGAGCCAGTTCGTCGGTGTCCAGTTGGCTAAACGCCGCCAGTCGTTGCGCCAGTGCGCGAGCATCGTTCTCAGGCACCAGCCAGCCGGATTTATCGGCCTCCACCAATTCCGGTATTCCGCTATGCAGAGTAGAAACCACCGGAATGCCGACCGCCATCGCTTCCATTAGCGCCACCGGAATACCTTCCATATCGCCATCCGCACCCGTTACCGAAGGCAGCAGGAAGACATCCGCGTCGTCGAGCATCGCTTTCACTTCGTGGCTCGGTTTAAAGCCCGGCATCTCTACCACATCTTCCAGTTGATATTGTTCGATGAGGGTGCGCAGGCGTCGTTCCCACGGGCCAATACCGAGGATACGATAGCGAAATGCCACGCCCTGCTCTTTCAACTGACGGCAGGCTTCAATCGCCACATGCAGGCCTTTTTTCTCGGTTAGGCGTGCGACGGAGATGATTTCCAGCGGCGTTGCGGGTGCTTTCACCGGACGCGGGCTAAAACGCGTCATGTCCACGCCCATGCGCGATACGGCAATTTTTTCCCTCGGGCAGCCCATTTTTTGCAGCCTTCCGGCCCACAGATCGCTGATCGGTAGCATCAGGTCGCCACGGCGGAACAGTTGCTGATATTCGGGAGTGTAGTGGTTGAGCACTTCCCGACTGGAGATATCAATGCCGTGGAAGATAGTAGCGATTTTGCCGCGAATGATACCCAGTTCCCGTAGTTTTGCTGCGATTACCCCCGCAGGGCCAAAATGAGCGATAAAGACATCGGCATAAAATGGTGTTGCGACCTGGCCGCAAATGGCAGACAAAATCAGGTTCCGCGACTCTGCGCCATAGCGTTTGAGGTTGAGCGCCTGCCAGGTATTTTTACGATGAATGCCGCGTAAGGTCTGGCTGGCGCGGTGGCGCAGTTTCGCCACTTTGCCCGTAGGTTCGTCCTGTAACCAGCGGGTTCTGGCGGCAAGGTTGTATTTCGTCCATGCCGCGTGGGTGTTTTGTGTGTCGCCTTTTTGCAGCGCGACAATCTCCACTTCAAAGCCCATATCAATAAACGCAGTGATTTGGTTAAGAACGAAGGTTTCCGACGACAGCGGAAATTTCAGTAAAAAGAAGCCGACCTTCATTTCGCCTCCCCGATGCGTTCAAGCACAGATTTCACCATCTGCATTCCCGTCTGACGTTCGCGACTGACGGCTTCGTTAAGTCGCGTGTTCAGTGCCGGAAGCTGGCCTAAGGTATCCGCAACCATCGCTTGCAGGCTGCCGTCTAATAAATGACGGATATCAATCGCCATTTCTGGTAGCCCCAGTTGTTGCATAATCCCAGCGGATTTATGTTCGTAGTTGATGGCAATCGCCGGAGTGGCAAAGTTCATCGAGATAATGGCAGAGTGCAGGCGCGTACCAACGGTGAGTTCACAGGCCCCCAGAATTTTGCCCATTTCCAGATCGTTGAGTTCATCCATCACCACGTGGTAACGGGCAGGATCGCTGATGTGCTGGCGCAGATTGAGCGCCACCATGCGGTCGTCTTTGTTATAGCTGTCAATGCCCGTACAGGTGGAGAGCGCAATCACCTGATACCCTTCATCGAGAATGCGATTGACCACCCCGGCAAAGGCTTTTTCATACGCTTGTTGGGTGGTGCCGAGACGTTTGTCGAACGGTGCCAGTTCGCGCAGGGTAATTGCCACCGTTTTCTGTTGTGCGGCAACGTCCAGCCAGTGTTGAACGGCATAGCTGGCAGTGAAGTCTTCAATGTGGTGATCGACCAGCCACGCGGTATCGACGCCATGTTCCACTTTTGCAGTGGTGATATTGCTGCGTTTCATTAGATCGAGGCTGACCGATTCGCGCAGGATCAGCGCGTCGCAGCGACCGAATACGTATTTCGCCAGTTGGTTAAATTGCTCATCCTGGAACGGGCCAACACTGTGACCAATCATAAACAGCGGCTTTTTCGCCATAAACGTGCAAAGCGCATGTTCAAACTGCGGCACGCCATAGAGATCGACAAAAAACGATCCGCCGACCTGAATAATGGCGTCGTAACCTGACAGCAAGCGCACGAAGTCGGTGAATCCCTGGGAGATGGCGATATTACGCAGCTTGCCAGTGTCGGTGACGCGTGAGAGCAATACCTGGTGCTGGTAGCGGCGACGGAGGACTTTTTTAACGCGCCCGACAACGCCCGCCGCGCTGTTGTGTTGTTTCATTTGCAGGAACAGCGGATCGCCCATTACCGGGCGGTTGAGCAGCCAGGAAGAACTGACCGGATAGCGGCTCATCACGTCCACTTCGGCATGTGGATTGAGGATATTGATGGCATCAAGTAAGCCGCGCAGGATGGCGCTGTCGCCACGATTGCCGCAAGTGTGGTTGCCCAGAATAAGTAATTTCATTTTTTCCTCATAAATTTGATGCCAGGTGAGGCTATGTTTGTTGTTTTCATTGCTGTTTTTTGCCTGATGCGACGCTAACGCGTCTTATCAGGCCTACAAGATCCAAGCCCAGAACCGTAGGATGGATAAGGCGTTTTACGCCGCATCTGGCATTCAGTGCCTGATGCGACGCTGACGGGTCTTATCAGGCCTACAAGATCCAAGCCCAGAACCGTAGGACGGATAAGGCGTTTTACGCCGCATCCGGCATTCAGTGCCTGATGCGACGCTAACGCGTCTTATCAGACCTACAAGATCCGAGCACAGAACCGTAGGACGGATAAGGCGTTTTACGCCGCATCCGGCATTCAGTGCCTGATGCGACGCTGACGCGTCTTATCAGGCCTACAAGACCCGAGCACAGAACCGTAGGACGGATAAGGCGTTCACGCCGCATCCGGCATTCAGTGCCTGATGCGACGCTGACGCGTCTTATCAGGCCTACAAGATCCGAGCCCAGCCCCCCAGGACGGATAAGGCGTTCACGCCGCATCCGGAAACCGTTGTCGGAACCGAAAACAACAACTCACCCCGCCCGTAAAAGCATTTTCATTTTTTCGCTGCGACAAAACTGACGCTTCACTTCCACCACCAGCGGATGGCGCGACAACACAATCATCACCACAAACGCCAGCACACCCGCGGCTATTTGCACCGCCAGCAGCATCCCCAGCGCCAGTTGCCCTTTCAGCACAATGCCCAGCGCATAACTGACCACCAGCGTCGGCAGCGAGAGATAAAACGGCAGCCACAAACTCAGGATGTACTGGCGATAACTGGAACCGAGCACCGGTTTAATCATCACGAAATAGCTCAGAATGGTGTTGATAATCTGCACCAGCAGGAAACCGAGCGTGACGCCGATTGCGCCCGCCATCTGCCCACCAATAACAATCGCCGGAATAAACAGAAATGTTTTGAATACGTTGAATTTAAAGCTGATATCGACCCGCGCTTTCGCCATCAGCAACGAACCAATCGGGTTACCCACGGAGCGCAGTAGCCCCACAATACACAGCAATTGCAGCACCGGAATAATGCTGCTCCACTTTTCGCCAAATACCAGCGGTACAAAGTTATTCGACACCACCATTAGCCCCAGCAGCGCCGGAAAGTTGATAATCCCCACTACCGACAGCAGCTTGTAGAAGTTAACGCGCAGCTTTTCGGTGTCGTCCTGAATTTTGGCAAATGCCGGAAACAACACGCGGGTGATGATTGGGTTCAGCTTCATCGGCGGCACAACGGCCACGTTGTACGCCAGGTTGTATCCCCCTGCTACGCCCGCGCCGAGAATACGCGCCAGCACCAGCGTTGAAAGGTTGGTGTTGAGATAGTTGATGATGCTGTCCGCCGTCAGCCAGGCACCAAAACGTAAGTTTGGTGCCACCGACGCCAGCGAGAAATGCAGACCGGGGCGATAAATTTTGCGGCCAAAGTAGCCAAACAGCAGCGTTCTCACCGCACTATTGACCAGATAACCGAGAATCGCGGTCATCGCCAGCGGCCAGAAATGGGCGCTAACCACTGTAAAAGTGAAGCCCGCCAGCACCGCGCTGGTTTCGATCATGCCGATTTTGTTGAACTCCAGCTCCTTTTGCATCAACGCGCGGAACTGTTGCCCGTGGGGGATAACCACAAACGCCAGCGACAATGTTTTAATCAACGGTGCCAGGTCCGGGTTATTCAACACGTCACCGATGAGATCACTCAACAAAAACACCGCCACGCACACCACAAGCCCCAGCCCAACGTTCAGCCAGTACAGCGTGGTGAGTTCAAGGTGGCTGATTTCTTTTCGCTGAATAATGGAGTTAGCGATACCGAAGTCAGAAAGCGTATCTGCCAGCGCAATGATCACCAGCGACACAGTCAGCAAACCGAACTGGTGGTTATCTATAATCCGCGCCAGCACAGTCATTTGCACCAGACCGAGGCCGATGATGATCACCGTGGCAATCGCCGACCACTTCGCGCCGCTGATGGTTTTTTCACGTAAGCTCATATCAATATGCCGCTTTGTTAACGAAACCTTTGAATACCGTCAGGAAAACGATTTTGATATCGAACCAGACGCTCCATTCGCGGATGTACTCAAGGTCGAACTCGACGCGTTTTTCCATTTTCTCCAGCGTGTCGGTTTCGCCGCGCCAGCCGTTAATCTGCGCCCAGCCGGTAATGCCCGGTTTCACTTTATGGCGCAGCATGTAGCCTTCAATGAGCTGGCGATACTGTTCGTTATGCGCCACCGCATGCGGACGCGGACCGACAATCGACATCCCCCCGGTCAGCACATTGATAAACTGCGGCAATTCATCCAGCGAGGTGCGGCGCAGAAAATTCCCCACTTTGGTGACGCGCGGATCGTTCTGCGTCGCCTGGGTCACCACTTTGTCGTTCTCCATCACTTTCATGGAACGGAACTTCCACACTTTGATCGGCTTGCCATCCATGCCGTAGCGAGTCTGGCGGAAAATAACCGGTCCCGGTGAGCTCAGTTTCACCGCCAGCGCAATGCAGCACAGCACCGGGGAGATCAGCAGCAGGATAAGCGTCGCCAGCACAATGTCTTCTGCACGTTTTATCAGGCGGTTAACCCCGGAAAGCGGCGTGTCATACAGCGGCACCACCGGTACGCCGTTCATCTCTTCGAGACGTGAATGGAGAATGTTGAAGGTAAAGACATCGGGGATCAGCAGCACCGAACAGGTGGTGTCCGCCAGTTGATGGACCAGTTTTTTCACTCGCGCGCCGTCGCACATCTGCATCGCGATATAGACGTTATGAATCTTGCCCGCTTTCGCATCCTCGACCAGTTGTTGCAGATTGCCCGCCCAGTCGTTAGAAACGCCACCCGGTTTTGGGTCGTGGTAAACGCCCACCACTTCAAACCCTAACCACGGCTGATTACGGAAGCTCTCCATCAGCATTTGTCCGGCGGCTAAATCCCCCGCCACCGCGACCATGCGCTTGTTATAGCCATGATTACGCAGCCAGCCCGCCCCAATGCGAATACATGAACGGCAAACCACCAGTCCGATGCTGGTCAGCCCATACCACGCCAGCCAGATTTTCAGTTGCGTGTCGAAATCATTATTGAACGCCACCAGTCCGGCGCTGAAAATCACGCTTAACGTCCAGTTTTGTAGCAACAGGGCAAATTCTGTCGCTGCCCGAACACCGCGCCATGAGCGATAAAAGTCGGTGATGCCGCCCAGCATCTGGAACACCACCAGCGTAATCAGCGCCACCAACAGGTGCATGTAGAGGAATGACAGTCCGCTCACTTCGCAAACCAGCCATAGCCCGGCAAACATGATGGTGATATCTGAAAAGCGTTGCACCATAGAGATTAACGATGCATTGGTTTTCGCTCGCTCGCGCTTTTTTAGATTTGTCATCGTTGTTCCTGTTTTTAACCCCTTACCCGCAGTGGGGTAAGGGAAGATCCGACATTACTCGTTCAGCAACGTCAGCAGAGTTCGCGTTCGCGCTTCCATCAGCGGCACATCACCGCGTGATTCCACATTCAGGCGCACCACCGGTTCGGTGTTGGAGGAGCGCAGATTAAAGCGCCAGTCGGCAAAGGTCATGCTGATGCCATCGGTACGATCCACCGCCAGCGCCTCGCGGCTAAAGTGCTGTTCCACGCGGTTAATCGCCTCAACGGGTTGTGCCAGTTTGCTGTTGATCTCACCGCTTGCCGGAAAAGCCGCCATACGGTCGCACACCAGTTCGCCCAGCGTTTTTCCTTTCAGGCACACCAGTTCGGCGACCAGCAGCCACGGGATCATGCCGCTGTCGCAGTAAGCGAAATCACGGAAGTAATGGTGGGCGCTCATTTCGCCACCGTAGATGGCGTCTTCCTTGCGCATACGTTCTTTAATAAAGGCGTGTCCGGTTTTCGACATCACCGGCGTGCCGCCCGCGGCAGTCACCACATCAACGGTGTTCCAGGAGAGACGTGGATCGTGGATGATCTTCGCGCCGGGATTTTTTTCGAGGAACGCTTCTGCCAGCAAACCGACAATGTAGTAACCCTCGATAAACTGCCCTTTTTCGTCAAACAGGAAACAGCGGTCAAAATCGCCATCAAAGGCAATGCCCATATCCGCGCCGTGTTTGATGACCGCATTGCGGGTGTCGTCGCGACATTCCGGCAGCAACGGGTTAGGAATACCGTTGGGGAAATTGCCGTCCGGCGTGTTGTGTACTTTGATTAATTCCACCGGTGCGCCGAGGGCTTTAAATCGGGCTTCAATGGCGTCCACCACCGGACCCGCCGCGCCGTTCCCGGAGTTGATCACCAGCTTGAGCGGCGTGAGGTTTTTGACATTGATATAACCGAACAGGTGATCAACGTAAGCGTCACGCAGATTGATTTGCTGATAGCGACCGCGTTTGGTTTCATCAACGGGAGGGAAGTCGTTGGCTTCTGCCAGACGCTGGACATCGCGCAGTCCGGTATCACCGCTGATCGGGCGAGCCCCTTCGCGCACCAGTTTCATGCCGTTATAATCCATCGGGTTATGGCTGGCGGTAACTTCAATGCCGCCATCCACGCCGAGATGGAACGTGGCGAAATAGATCTCTTCGGTGCCGGACATGCCAATATCCAGCACATCGACGCCCGCATCCTGTAAACCTTTCGCCAGCGCCAGTTTTAAGGTTTCGCTGGTGAGGCGGACATCACCGCCTAACACAATGGTTTTCGGTTTGAGAAATTCGCCATAAGCGCGACCAATGCGCCAGGCAATATCTTCATTCAGTTCTTCGCCTAATTTCCCGCGAATATCATAGGCTTTAAAGCAGGTTAATTTTTTCATATCGTTACCCTTTTTCAGGCAATAGTTGGCCCTGACCGAAACGGCCAATTTTGTTTTTGTCGTTATTTACATCGCGGTTTCGCATTCATTGCCTGATGCGACGCTGCCGCGTCTTATCAGGCCTACAAACCCGAACCGTAGGTCGGATAAGGCGTTCACGCCGCATCCGACAAACAGCGCCTGATGCGACGTTTACACCCGTCCGTAGCGATCCGCGAAGCGCACCACATCATCCTCTTCGAGATAAGAGCCGGAGCGCACTTCAATTAAATCGAGCGGAATTTTCCCCGGGTTTTCCAGGCAATGCGTCGCCCCCAGCGGAATATAAATGGACTCGTTTTCACCAAGCAGTTTGATATCACCGTCGATAGTGACTTTTGCCGTTCCCGCGACAACCACCCAGTGTTCCGCGCGGTGATGATGCATCTGTACCGACAAGCCCTCGCCCGGTTTCACTGTGATGCGTTTCACCTGGTAGCGGTCGCCCGCGTCGATAGAGTCATATTTGCCCCACGGACGATACACTTCGCGATGCACCCGATGCTCATGGCGACCGTCGGCTTTGATCTGCTCGACCACTTTTTTCACATCCTGCACCGCATTACGGTCGGCAATCAGCACCGCATCTTTGGTCTGCACCACCACCAGATCTTTCACCCCGACGGTGGTGACCAGGCCAGATTCGGCATACACATAGCTGTTTTCAGTTTTGTGATTAATCACATCGCCGTGGCAAACGTTGCCCTCGGCGGTGTGGGCGCTGATCTCCCATAATGAAGACCAGGAACCGACATCGCTCCAGCCCGCATCCATCGGCACCACAACGGCATCTGCCGTGCGTTCCATGACCGCGTAATCTACCGACTCTTCCGGACAGGCGAGAAACGCCTCTTCATCCACACGAATAAAATCGAGATCCGGATCGACGGCGCTCATCGCTTTTTCACAGGCATCGAGAATATCCGGACGATACTTTTTCAGTTCTTCGAGATAGCGTCCGGCACGGAACAGGAACATACCGCTGTTCCAGTAATATTCGCCGCTTGCCACATAGGCCTGCGCGGTTTCCAGATTCGGTTTTTCGACAAACTGCGCCACTTCAAAGGCCACCGTATCCTGCTCACCCGCCGACACTTCACCGCGACGAATATAGCCATATCCGGTTTCAGGTAGATCCGGCACAATGCCGAAGGTCACCAGCTTGCCCGCTTCGGCATACGGCATGGCATTACGCACGGCGGCACGGAACGCGTCTTCGTCGGCAATCACATGATCCGCCGCCAGCACCAGCATTAATGGGTCGTTCTCCGGGCTATGACGTTTTGCCGCCAGCGCCGCCAGCGCAATGGCCGGTGCGGTGTTACGCCCTGCCGGTTCGAGAATAATGTTCTCGGTGAGTTTGTTCAGTTGACGCAGCTGTTCCGCGACAATAAAGCGGTGCTGCTCATTGCAAATCACCACCGGGCTTTCGCACTCCACGCCGTTCAGGCGGCAGATGGTGGTTTGCAGCATGGTGAGATCGCCTTTCAGGCATAAAAACTGCTTGGGGTAAAGTACGCGGGAAAGCGGCCATAAGCGGCTACCGGAGCCACCTGCCATCACAACTGGATAGAGTTTCGACTGCGCCATAATTATCCCCGAATATCATTTATAAATTGACGTAACACGTTCTCTTTATCGAGCGTGCGTTCGGCATATTCACGTGCCACCGTGTTGTGTTTGGGCAGCAGGAGCGCCTGGCAAATCCCCGCCACCAGCGCCTCGACCGATTCCGGTTCTACGCAAACCGCAATGCCCGGAAAGGTTTCGCAAAGCTGCCCCAGTTCGGTGTGGGCTTCTGCGGTAATCACCGCGTTACCGCCTACCGCCAGAATATTGGTCAGTTTCGACGGCAATACGGCATCTGCCGCGCCGCGTTTTTGCACCACCAGATGGCAATCCCCCATCTTCAGCAGTGCGGGTAAAGCGTCATACGATTGCAGCGGAAAAAACTGCATGTTGCGCAGTCCACGCTGCTGCGCCATTTTTTCCAGCCGCGCTTTGCCGCCACCCTGCCCGACAATGGCAAAAATCAGCGGTTCATCGCGCAGGCGATCGGCAGCTTCAATAACGTTTTCCAGCCCCTGCTTTTCACCAATATTGCCGGAGTAAAGAATGATTTTTTTGTTATCCGGCAGGCCAAGCTGGTTACGAAGGGCATCAACATCGGCGTCTGCGACATGCTGAAAACGGGCAATTTCTGACCAGTTGGGGAAGAAGATGACGTTTTCCGCCGCCACGCCTTTTTCGATAGCTTTATTCATCATCGAACGCGAAATCGTGGAGACGTTATCGACGTTATGCAGTCCGCTACGTTCGAACGCCGTTGCCAGCTGTGCCACTTTGCCGCCTTTGCCTTTTCCGGCAAGGCCCAGCCCCAGCATGGCGTCCACTTCGTAATCCTGAATATGCAGCACGGTACGCGCACCAGACAGTTTCGCCAGCAGGCGCATTCCCGGCGTGCAAAACAGCGTTGGCACCACGCCGATAATGCGATCCGGCTTCCAGCGACGTTGCGCCATCAGTGGAAAGAAACTGCTGACGGCAAAACTGCCGAGATGCAACAGGCGTTTCAGAGTGCTCGGCTGTTTTGGCACGTACAGCGGGCAGCGCCACACCGTGGCGGCCCCCTCTTCCCGTTTGTACCGCCAGGCGGAATAGTTCTCGCCCACCTGCCACTGCGGGTAGTAAGGCGGCGCGGTAATGACCCGCACCTCATGACCTTGTGCCGCCAGCCATTCCACCATTTCGCCGGTGTATTTGCCGATGCCGGTTAACTCCGGCGAGTAGTTAATGCCGTAGACCAGTATTTTCATAATCCGGGTACTCCGGCACGCTTCTCAGCGAGAAAATAGGCGCGGCTGTTAGCGTGAACATTGTCACTGGCGAGCAACGCGTCCGGCGTCAGCCAGCGGTAATCGTCATGCTGCTCATCCGGCAGTAACAGCTCTTCCTCCGCTACTCTGAAGCGAAAACCGAGCACCACATAGTGAGTGGTAAAATCCGAGCCGGAGAAGTTATCGTCATAAAAGTGCTGCCAGACACCGTAAAACTGGCCTGCTGTTATCGGCAGACGCAACCCCAGTTCCGCCATCGTCAGCCGCTCAAATGCGGCTTCCAGCGTTTCGTCTTTCTGCACGCGCCCTCCCGGCACAAACCAGTAACCCTGCGCCGGGCGGTTGGTTCTTTTGCCAAGCAGAAACTCGCCGCGACTGTTCTCGACAATAAAGTCGAGAGAGACAAGCGGAGTGGAGCGCACTACCGTGGCAAAGTCTTCCTGACGTAAAAACATCATTACCCCCGAAAGCGGTCTTGATTCTCAAGGAACCACTGGTAAGTGCTGGCAAGCCCCGCTTCCAGTGAGATTTCGTGATACCAGCCAAGCTGATGCAGCCGCGTCACATCCAGCAGTTTGCGCGGCGTACCATCCGGTTTACTGGCATCAAAAACCACCCGACCTTTGTAACCCACCACTTTGGCGATGGTTTGCGCCAGCTCGCGGATAGTGCAGTCAACGCCCGTGCCGACGTTAATGTGCGACAGCATCGGTTGGGTGTTCTCCAGCCAGACTTCATGCGCCAGCTCCATCACATGAATGCTCGCCGCTGCCATATCATCAACGTGTAGAAATTCGCGCATCGGCGTACCGCTGCCCCACACCACCACGTCCGGCGCATTCTGTGCCGTCGCTTCATGGAAGCGACGCAGCAATGCTGGGATCACATGCGAATTACTCGGGTGGAAGTTGTCGTGTGGCCCGTACAGGTTGGTTGGCATGACTGAGCGGTAATCCCGTCCGTACTGGCGGTTGTAAGATTCACACAGTTTGATCCCGGCGATTTTGGCAATGGCATAAGGCTCGTTGGTCGGCTCCAGCGTGCCCTGCAACAACTCGCTTTCTGCCATCGGCTGTTTTGCCAGTTTCGGGTAGATGCAGGACGATCCGAGAAACAGCAGTTTGTTCACGTCGTTCTGATGCGCGGCGTGAATGATGTTGCTCTCAATCATCATGTTCTGGTAGATGAAATCTGCCGGATACGTGTTGTTGGCAACAATACCGCCCACTTTCGCCGCCGCCAGATAGACCTGGTCAATGCTTTCGCTGGCAAAGAAATCATGCACCGCGCGGCTGTCCAGCAGGTTCAGTTCATCGCGGGTGCGTAATACCAGCTCCACATCACCGCGCTGTTCGAGCTGCCGCCTGATGGCGGAACCGACCATCCCGCGATGGCCAGCAATAAAAATGCGTTGTCTACTCATGCTTATGACTCCAGCGCGATCGCCACGTCGTAGCCGTGAGATTTCAGCAGAGAGTGTTTTTTCGCCGCTTCGAGGTCATTAGCCACCATTTCAGACACCATCTCTCTGAGGGTGATTTCCGGTTTCCAGCCCAGTTTCTCGTGCGCTTTGGTCGGGTCGCCGAGCAGCGTTTCAACTTCAGCCGGACGGAAGTAGCGCGGGTCAACGGCGATAATCACATCACCCGGTTTAACGCCCGGCGCGTCATGCCCGGTGACGGAAACCACAATGCCCTTCTCTTCAACACCCGTGCCTTCAAAGCGCAGTTTGATACCCAGCTGTGCCGCCGCCATTTCCACGAACTGACGCACGGAGTACTGAACGCCGGTGGCAATAACGAAATCTTCCGGTTGTTCCTGTTGCAGCATCATCCACTGCATTTTTACGTAGTCTTTGGCATGGCCCCAGTCACGCAGGGAATCCATGTTGCCGAGGTACAGGCACGACTCCAGCCCCTGGGCGATGTTGGCGATTGCGCGGGTGATTTTGCGGGTAACGAAGGTTTCGCCACGGCGCGGGGATTCATGGTTGAAGAGAATACCGTTACAGGCGTACATGCCGTAGGATTCGCGGTAGTTAACGGTGATCCAGTAGGCGTACAGTTTGGCGACCGCATACGGAGAGCGTGGATAGAACGGCGTGGTTTCTTTCTGCGGAATTTCCTGCACCAGCCCGTACAGTTCAGAGGTGGAAGCCTGATAGAAACGGGTTTTCTTTTCCAGACCGAGGAAGCGGATCGCCTCCAGCAGACGCAGCGTACCCATCGCATCAACGTCTGCGGTATATTCCGGTGACTCAAAAGAAACCGCAACGTGGCTCATTGCGCCCAGGTTGTACACTTCATCCGGCTGCACTTCACGCAAAATGCGCGTCAGGTTGGAGGTATCACTCAGGTCGCCATAATGCAGATGGAATTTCGGGTTGCAGGTGTGCGGATCCTGATAAATGTGATCCACACGCTCGGTGTTGAATGACGATGCACGACGCTTAATACCATGCACCTCGTAACCTTTTTCCAGCAGAAACTCTGCTAGGTAAGAACCGTCTTGTCCGGTTACACCGGTGATGAGAGCGACTTTTGACATGTCTTATTCCTCTGTATTTTTTGAATTTATTCAGTTTCAACGCGTTCGCGTATCACCACTGCGGGATTCCCCCGGCAAACCACATTTGCCGGAAGCGATTTAAAAACACTGCTTCGCGCACCCACGACGGTGCCGTTGCCGATCGTGACGCCTGGGGCAACAAAGACATCGGTTGCCAGCCAGCATTTCTCGCCAATCACAATAGGCGTGGCGTTAATGGTGAAATGTTGACTTGCATGGTCGTGGCTACCGGTGCATAAATAACTTTTTTGCGATATCACCGAATGTGCGCCAATGGTTATTTCACCGAGGGTATATAAATTGACGTCATCGCCGACCCACGCGTAATCACCTAACGTTAATTTCCACGGATAGGTAATTTTTACTGACGGACGAATAACTACGTTTTTTCCTATTTTTGCGCCGAATAAACGTAATAAAAATGCCCGCCAGCGATACAATACTTGTGGCGACCAGGCAAATATTGTTGCCTGTACTGCCCACCACAATTGCACTTTAATAGCGTTGCCACCCCGGAACCCTTTCGGCACCGAGAATCCACTTAAATCCTGCATCGTTTTCCCTTATATTCAGCTTTTGTTATATAAGGCTTTCGTCTTTGAGGTCGTACGTTGGCGTAAATGCCAGGATAATTCAGCCCAAAAGCCAGGCACGTGCAATATTTGCCGTTGGACTTTTTTGGCGTCAGCACACAATTCCATATTATTGGTGGTAGATACCCCACCCATAGAAAATTCAGACACCAGGCCATTGAGTTTTTTAAATGCATAACCGGCTTTATACATTTTGGCCGCCAGCGCGTAATCGGAAGAAACTTTATACTCCAGGTCATAACGCCATTTCTTCAAGCCGGACACCGGGAAAAATATCGCCTGATGACTGGCGGGCAGGCTGTGGTAAATATACCAACCCGGTTTGGCGCTACGTTTAATTTTATGCCCGTCGCCAAAATCCAGCAGCGCATCGCCGGTGATCATCACGTTATCTTTTTGCACTTTTAACTTACGGACAAAATATGCGGCATCCTGATGAAAAATATCGCCCGAGTTGAGAAACAACGCGAACTTGCCTTGCGCCATTTCAATACCTTTGTTCATGGCGTCGTAGATACCGTTATCTGGTTCGCTGACAAAGCGTAAGTTATAGATACCATTGAGATTTTCCAGATACTCACGGGTGCCGTCGTTGGAACCGCCATCAACAACAATCCATTCGAAGCTGATATCGTCCGCCTGCGCCAGATGCGCCAGCGAGGCGTGTGTTTTGACTATTCCTTCGAGGTTACGAAACGCGACAGTGATTATGCTAAGCAACATGTTTTACCTCGTAATACCCGTCATACTTCAAGCTGCATGTGCGTTGGTTTTCCTCGCTCACCCACTTCCTGCAACTCGAATTATTTAGGGTGTATATTTAACGCTTTTCGCAAAATAAACGGGCAGACGATTAAAAACGCATATTCCGGGCTAAATATCGAACCGGTAAAAAACAGCGATACCGGAGTAAAAAGATATAATTGCACGCGAAAATTGCGGTTATCACCAAAAGCGTTGATCATCATTTTTATCACTTTTCCCATGTACCACAGCGATAAAAACACTGCGAACCAGGAAAAATAAATAATCAGCAGATACAAACCATTGTCTATGGTTTTTCCGACATCCGCACCGTTAAATATTCCGAATGATGCGACATATTCATAAAGTGAGCCAAATCTGACTACACCGTCAATATGGGTTAAAGAATAACCGACCATCACCAGCGGACCGACAATACGATAATATGATGACGATCCTTCCGTACCTAAATCGCCCAGACGGGTGGAAATATAAGGAAACGCAATTACCACACCAACCAGGAATACAGCCAGAGAAATCAATGCTAACGGTAACTTTTTCTTAATCGCCTCTTTATTCAGATATTGAAATGCCCACTCCAGCAAATAAAACAGGATAAAGGTCATAACCCCTGAAAATGAACCGGATAATATTATCCCTGCGAGAATCATAGCATCTGTTTTAGGCGTTTTGATACCAAACTGTTTGATGCTGAGCCAAATTGAGATTAATGCCAGAGCGAAAAATGCCGGTTCGAAATAAAGTGCTGTCGTGCGCTTGCCGCCGAATTTGATGAAATTCAGCACATAGCTGTTGCTGTAAATCAGATATTTCGAAATCGACTCCATAATACTGCTACCGCCGGTGAGGATAATTTGCGCCATCTCCACCGCCGCCAGCACCACCACCAGCCCGACCACCAGATAAAAGAAACGTAATATCTTGCAATGGTTGTGTGGCGAAATCGTTTTAAAGCGAATACTCCACACCATGCCAATAATGATCACAATATAGACAAACAGCATGGTTGAAGTGACGTATTTACTGGCATCCAACGACTGACCAAACAGGTAATTAAACGCCGTGAGTCCCGCGCCAATCCCTAAGGCAATCATCAATTTTTTAACGCTGATGCGCTCTAAAAACAGCAGTAACAAGACAGGTAAAAAAGTGACGATGGTGATGGGGAAACTTTCGCCAAGCTGGGCGATTTTGACGTTAACCAGCAGGTAGATCAGCGGCAGCAGCAGGTAGCTACAGATTCTGATAGAAGTTGACATACTCCTCCAGCATCTGTTGTCCACTGTAGGCGGCGCGGCTGCGCTGGCTGAACTCAGCCAGCGTGGTACCAAATATCGCCTGTGCGATTTCCGGTTTGCTTAACTGCACCAGTTGCAGCACATCTTCTTCGCTGACGGTTTTACCGCCGGATTTTTGCAGCACTTCCCGCGCCGCATCGCTATGGGTGGCGATCACCGGCACACCAATCGATAACGCCTCACACAAAATCAGCGGGTAGTTATCGACGCGAGAACTGAATACCAGCGCATCCATCTGATTGAGCGCGCTCATCAGTTTACGTTTGTCGGTTTCAAAGCCGTGATTGACCACATTACCAGCGGTGAACGGTGAGAACTTACCGAAAGTATGCAGTTCGATTTTGTCACCCAGCGCCATCATCTCGCGCACCAGTTGCTGGTTAGTTTTGCCGTCGTAACGCAGATCATGCGCCACCACTGCGATTTTCGGCTTGCCCTGAGTTTCGCGCACCGGAGGCAAGTCCGCCAGAATCGCTTCGGTTGCCATATCAATACCGTTATTGATAATCCGGCAACGCCCTGGACCGTACAGACTATTGAAAGCGTCTGCCACATGCTGGCTGGGGGAAATAAACTGACAGCCCAATGCCAGCATCTCGCGGAATAACTGCCGTTTGCCCGCCACCAGTTGGTGTGCGCGATCAATCTTCACCGGCGGATAATTATTTAAGGTCGGGCATTTCTGGCAGCCCGTTTTCCAGCCTTCGCAACCGTCGGTAAAGGCGCAGCGTCCGGTAACGCTCCAGTGATCGTGCAGCGTCCAGACCAGTGTGATATCCGGTTTATGGTTTTTCACTTTTTCGCAAAAGCGCACCACGCTCTTAAGATTCAACCAGTAGCTGTGCAGCACATGAAAATGCAGGACCACCGGACCCGGTGTGCGAGTAATGGTGCGATATAACTCATTGAAATTGCCGAACAGATCGCGATTAAACAGACGAAACAACGCAATGTTCGCCATCGCGGTCATCCGCGGCGTATGTTTGATGACCTGCGGATAGTTCTGATGGCTGACGCTCTCTTTGCCGCCTTTGCCGTAGCCGTAGACAAAATGTGACGCCAGCCCATGTTGCAGCGCACGCTGGTGGAGATCTAACGCCACACCTGCCGCCCCGCCTTCCGCCAGGCGCACATTAAATTGCAGAATATTCATTTAATTACCTTCACTCGCGCTTTTTCTCCCACCACCAGCGCGTTGTCCGGGACCGAGTCGAGCACCACGCTGCCCGCGCCCACGGTGACGTTGTTCCCAAGCGTGATATCACCAAGAATAATGACGTTGGCACCGAGTTCGACGCCGTTGCCAATGTGTGGACATGCCATGTTATTGGCACCACGATTACCGATAGTGACGCCATGGCGAATGGTGAAATCATCCCCCGCGACCACGTTTTTATTGATCACTACGGCGTAACCGTGATGGATAGTAAAGCGTCGGCCAATGGTTGCGGCGGCCTGGATTTCATAACCGAAAAAGCATTCGGTGATAATGCGATACAGCACCAGCAGCGGGGCCGCCCACAGATTGTTGAGGACGTTCTTTTTGCGCCACACTGAACAAAAATGAGCGACGCGATAGGCAAGAACCATGCAGCACGGGCGTAAACTCCAGCTGTTGGCGCGCAGATCTTCCAGCATCTTTAGCGCCCCCGAATACCATCAGCCAGACGTTTGCCGTTACGCAGCGACAGCAGCGTCAGCAAAGTGCGCCAGGTCATGCGTTTATTGCGGATCTGGTAGAGGGTAAACAGCTGATATTTTTTGCTGGCGCGGTCGAATTTGTCTTTGTGCTTGCGGTAAAAGTGGAAGTATCCGGAGAATTTTTTCGGTGACGAGGTGATCTGCATTTCGCCGTGATTGATATGCAGGATCTGCGTCGCCTCTTCTACTTTCCACGGTTCGCCGTACTCCACCACCATCCGCAGGAAGATGTCGTAATCCTGTGCCGCTTTCAGTTCGGTATCGAACAAGCACTCTTTGAAACACCACGCCCAGGTAAAGACCTGATTGCCAATGATATTGCGTTTGTAAAACAGGCGGCGTGAATACGGCGATTTGGGATACAGCGGCAAACTTGCCGGTTGGGAATAGACTTCGCCCTGGCAAACGTAGTCGTTAGCGTACAAAAAGGCGTTTGTGACCAGTTGCTGTTTATGGGCGAGGAAGACGCTCAGGCGGTTGGGTGTCCATTCATCATCATCATCGATCCCGGTGATGTATTCCCCTTGCGCCAGCATAATCGCCTGGTTACGTACCGCGCACGCTCCGCTGTTAATGTCGTTGTGAATGTAAGTGATACGCGGATCGTTGAGGGCGGTGACGTACTGTTGTAGTTGTTCCCAGGAGGTGGAGCAATCATCCACGATGATCATCTCCCAGTTACTGTAGTCCTGGCGCAGGACCGATTTTATCGCCCGAATCGCCAGTTGTTGGCGGTTCCAGGTCGGCATATAGATTGAAATCAGCGGATTGTCTTTCATAGGTTGTTCTCCCGGCTTATGAGCTGGTTTGCTTACCGGATGCGGCGTGAACGCCTTATCCGGCCTACGGGGCGGTGCGAATGCAGGCGTCGTTATTTCGCATCCGACTTATATTCGTATTCGTAATAGCCATAATCCTGATACGCGCTGGCGCGGCGGAAGATGGAGTTCAGAATCACCCCTTTCACCGGAATACCGTTTTGCTCAAAGCGGCTCAGACTGGTTTCCACTTCTTTCAATGTGTTGACCGCATAACGCGCCACCATCAATGTGGTTCCGACATGACGACCAACTATAGCCGCATCGGTCACTGCCAGAATCGGCGGCGTATCAATCAACACCAGGTCGTAGTTTTTACTCGCCCAGTTCACCAGTTCGGCAAAACGTTCGCTCATCAACAGTTCCGAAGGATTTGGCGGTACCTGACCGCGCGGGATCAGGTCAAATTTGGCAATAGAGGTCGGTTTAGCCGCGGTAGTAATATCGCCCTGACCAATCAGAATTTCCGACAGGCCATTGACGTTATTAGTGCCCAACAGCTCGTGGGTGTAGCCTTTGCGCATATCGCAGTCGATCAACAACACCCGTTTATTGGTCTGGCTGATCACCGCCGCCAGGTTGGCGCAGACAAAGGTTTTACCGATTGACGGGCTAACTCCGGTCATCATCAACACATTGTTCTGCGCCTGCATCATCGCGAAGTGCAGACTGGTACGCAGACTGCGGATGGCTTCAATCGCCAGATCGGTTGGATTCCCCACCGCCAGTAGCTGGCTCTGTTTATAGCGTTTAATCCCTTTGATGGTTTTGACGCTATCGCGCGCTTTCTGCCACTCCGACAGCGGGATGCTGGCATAGACGCTGATACCGTGTTCTTCCAGCACCTGCGGGCTTTCAATGCCGCGATTAAACAACGAGCGCAGCAGCACACCCACGATAGAGAGCATCAGGCCGAGGATAATCGCCCCAAGGATAATCAGCCCTTTCTTCGGTTTCAGTACACCTGGCTGGGTGATTGCCGGGTCAACAATGCGCACATCGCCGACGGTGCTGGCTTCGGTAATTTTCAGCTCCTGCTCTTTATTCAGCAGCTGCATATAGACCTGCTGACCAGACTCGACATCGCGGGTCAGACGCACAATTTCCTGCTGGGTTTTCGGCATCGCCGTTACGCGACCGTTAAGTTTGGCTTTTTCGTCTTCCAGCGCCTGCCGTTTCTCCAGCAGCGTGCGGTACGCCGGGTGAACTTTGGTGTACAGCTTGGAGATTTCCGCCTCTTTAAAGGTCAGTTCGTTCAACTGCGCGTCGATGTTCACCATCGAATCGAGCACCGCTTTCGCTTCCAGCGGCAGATCAACTGAATCTTTATCCTGACGGAAGGCATTCAGTTTGTTTTCGGCAACATCAAGGCGGCTACGTACTTCCGGTAACTGTTGCGCGAGGAAAGCGAGGCTTTTCGACGCTTCCGCCGATTTGCGCTCAATATTTTGCTCCTGATAGTTACGGGCGATGCTGTTAAGAATGTCGCGGATCTGTTCGCGATCTTCACCGGTGTAAGTCAGGCTCAGAACACCTGCGTCTTTGCCGTTCTCCGTTACCGTCAGGCTGTTTTGCAGTTGGTTGATCATCCCCAGCGTGGAGTATTTGGTGACGGTAAACTCACTGCCCGGGCTGGCGTGAATGGCTTCAACCATCAGCGTGACACCTTCTTTTTTCAGCATCTGGCCCGCTTGCCCACGGGCACTAAAGCCGCCATCGCTGCTCAGGGTGTAGTTTTTGTTGTCCAGCACATTAAGCGTAAACACCTGATCCGCCATCTCCTTCGGTCGGTTAAAGGTGGTCACTTTCACCGTCTCGTTCTGGCGTCCCATCAGGCGCTCCCAGCCCGCACCGAAAATCGGGAACGTGTTTTTGCTCACCGCAATATCGAGGTCGAGATCGTCCACCGTTTTACCAAGCACCAGGCGCGAACGAATCAACTGGATTTCGGCGTCCGATGCAGGCGGTTTGTTGGCTAATGCCGATCCGATATCCTGCACTAACGAATTGCCGCTGCTTTGCTCGATTTGTACCAGTGCGTCGGCGCTATAAATCGGCGTAGCAAAGAAGGTGTAAACCACGGCACAGAGGGCAAATACGGCGGTGATGCCAATCACCCACCAGCGCGCTTCAATGACGGTGCCGACCAGGCGACCAATATCGATTTCATCACTGCCCGTTACCGGAGCGGCATGTTGTTTTACTTTTTCTGTCATTCTTATACCTGCTCTGCGTTCAATGCCTGCGCCCACTGGCGGGCAGACCGTTCAAGTAATGCGTACACCGCTGTAAACGTTTCCCGGCTTTTGCGATATGGATCGGGGATTTCACATTCGTTATCCCAGTGACCAAACAGCATCACTTTGCCGCGCATCTCGGGTGCCATCTCGCATAAGCGTTCGATATGGCGCTTTTCCATGGTCAGAATCAGGTCGTAGTTGCGACACAGACGGCGGCTGATTTGCCGTGCGCAATGACCTTCCAGAGACAGTTGATGTTCTGCGGCGACGCTGATGGCGGTAGGATCAGCGCCCTTACCGACCAGCGCGCCGAGTCCAGCGGACTCCACTTTTAGCTCCGGGTGATAACGTTGCAGTAAGCGTTCCGCCGTCGGGGAACGGCAAATATTGCCGACACAGACAACTAAGATGTTGTTAAACATGACGATTACCAGTTATGAATGTCGCTGGCTGTATCCGTCATGTAACGGACACCGCTAATAGTTGGCAGCAACTGATTGATCAGACGGTTCCAGCGGGAAACCGGGGCGGTGGTGACATACACCACGTCATAAGGCTGCAGGCGGAATTCTGTCGCCATCACCAGCGACGTGGCATCGGACATATCCAGCTGGTAGATATTGGCAATCTTGCCGTTACGCCCGCCCTCGCCTTTCAGCGGACGAATGACAAAGATGCCGCTGGCGTTGGAGGTGGTCATGTCGATGCCTTCAGCATTGCCCAGGGCTTCAGTCAGGGTCATGCCGCTAAAGTCCATTTTCAGGGTGCTCTGTTTCTTCACTTCACCCATCACAAACACTTTCAGATCATCATTACGTGGCACGTAAAGAATATCGCCGGGGTAAAGCAGTCGGTTCTGATTGAGGTCGCCGTTTTGCATCAGCGCCTGCAAAGAAATGCGTTCTTCACGACCATTGTGTGTTAGCACCACGTTGCGCCAGTCAGCGGTGTCGGTCAGGCCACCTGCGGCGTTGATGGCGTCGAGAATGGTCAGAGGCACGTTGGTAATCGCCTGTTGACCGGATTTATTCACCTGACCGGAGATATAGGCTTTTTGCGAGCGGAAGGCGGCGATATTAACGTCCACCTGCGGGTCAGCGATGTACGTCGCTAAGCGCCCGGTAATATCACTGCGGATTTCGGCGAGTGTTTTCCCCACGACGTGAACCTTGCCGATATACGGGTAGAACATGGTGCCGTCAGGCTGTACCCAGTTGCCGGTGTCGCTGGAGCTGCGGTACTGACCGGCTGGCGTGGTGAGTTCCGGGTGATCCCAGACGGTGACATTAAGAACGTCCCCCGGCCCGACGCGATACTGGTAATTCGCGATCTCACTTTCCAGCGTCATATTGGGGCGCGCTACGTTGGGTCGTGGGCGTAATTGATCAATCAGGCGCGGGGTTAACGGATAAACATTCACCATTTTGTCGAGGTCGAAATCAGCGTCCTGCTGTTTGATGACGTCTTTCCCCATCGTCGACATATTGCTGCCCGGAAGTACTGTGCAACCGCTTATCAAGGTTACTGACACCAATAATGGCATCAATTTCATTTTGGATTTCATCATTGTTTATTTATCACTTTGGCAGAGTAATTATCCTGTGCACTATTAATAGCAATGTCGCCATGCACATTTACCTTGCAGTTAATTGAATAAAAATTTAACTGGCATCAGTCCTAAAAAAATTGATTTCATCCGCAGGCTATTGACAGAATAATTCAGACTGGTCTTTCAGGCACCCAGACACGCTACCGCCCCTGGCTTTTTAGCTACCAATACACTGATTTAGCTTAATTTTTCAAACCCTCTCTGCATACAGTCGTTGATGAGAAAGGGTTATTGCGGAAATTAATTTCCGAATATAAGGTGGCATTATGGTAATTGAATATTGGCTTCCAATAATGCAGGAGGAAGTGTTACAGCTAACGGAATAGCAGGCAAGGTAACAATTCAGCAATTGGCTATTTTTAAGAATTATATTAAGTGTCATTCAATATGGTTTTTAGGAGTTTCTTTAGGTTGACAATATTTAATATGGCGTCTCCACATGCGATATTTCTTAAATAACGCTTTATTATTACCACTTATAATTCGGGGATAATGTGAGGTTATAACCCTCAAATAATATGAGATAAATAGTGCTGCAACATTGCATTTTTGCCCCGATTTATCCATGATCGAATTGTGACATTTGTCATACAACGAATAGGTTTTGTACTTACTATGGAATGGATTGCCGATCCGTCTATCTGGGCTGGGTTAATCACGCTGATTGTGATCGAACTGGTCCTCGGCATTGATAACCTGGTCTTTATTGCCATCCTCGCCGAAAAACTACCGCCTAAGCAGCGCGACCGCGCACGGGTTACCGGGCTCCTGCTGGCGATGTTAATGCGCCTGTTACTGCTGGCGTCAATCTCCTGGCTGGTCACCCTGACTCAACCGCTGTTCAGCTTCCGCTCGTTTACCTTTAGCGCCCGCGATTTAATCATGCTGTTTGGTGGTTTCTTCCTGCTGTTCAAAGCCACGATGGAGCTGAACGAACGGCTGGAAGGGAAAGGCAGCAATAACCCCACCCAACGCAAAGGTGCGAAGTTCTGGGGGGTGGTGACACAAATTGTGGTACTGGACGCCATCTTCTCACTCGACTCGGTGATTACCGCCGTCGGGATGGTCGACCATTTACTGGTCATGATGGCCGCCGTGGTTATCGCTATCAGCCTGATGTTGATGGCCAGCAAGCCGTTAACCCAGTTCGTTAACAGTCACCCGACGATCGTTATTCTCTGCTTAAGCTTCCTGTTGATGATTGGCTTTAGCCTGGTGGCGGAAGGTTTCGGCTTCGTCATTCCGAAAGGCTACCTGTACGCTGCCATTGGTTTCTCGGTGATGATCGAGGCGCTCAATCAGTTGGCTATCTTTAACCGGCGACGTTTTCTTTCCGCTAACCAGACACTGCGCCAGCGGACTACCGAAGCGGTAATGCGCCTGCTTAGCGGGCAAAAAGAAGATGCGGAACTGGACGCCGAAACCGCGTCCATGCTGGTGGATCATGGTAACCAGCAGATCTTTAATCCGCAGGAACGGCGGATGATTGAGCGGGTACTTAATCTTAACCAGCGTACCGTCAGCAGCATTATGACGTCGCGCCATGATATTGAGCATATCGATCTCAACGCGCCGGAAGATGAGATCCGCCAGTTGCTGGAGCGAAATCAGCATACGCGGCTTGTCGTTACTGATGGCGATGACGCAGAAGATTTGCTCGGTGTTGTTCACGTTATCGACCTGCTACAACAGTCACTGCGCGGCGAACCGCTCAACCTGCGGGTGTTGATTCGCCAGCCGCTGGTGTTCCCGGAAACCTTGCCGTTGTTACCTGCCCTGGAGCAGTTCCGTAATGCCCGCACACACTTTGCTTTTGTGGTGGATGAGTTTGGCTCGGTGGAAGGGATTGTGACATTAAGTGACGTCACTGAAACCATTGCCGGTAACTTACCGAACGAAGTGGAAGAGATCGACGCCCGCCATGATATTCAGAAGAATGCGGACGGTTCCTGGACGGCGAATGGCCATATGCCGCTGGAAGATCTGGTGCAATATGTGCCGTTGCCGCTGGATGAAAAACGTGAATATCACACCATTGCCGGGCTATTGATGGAATATTTGCAACGTATTCCAAAACCTGGCGAAGAAGTTCAGGTGGGGGATTATTTGCTTAAAACGTTGCAGGTGGAAAGCCATCGCGTGCAGAAGGTACAGATTATTCCGCTGCATAAGGATGGCGAGATGGAGTACGAGGTGTGATGGTATCGGCCATTTTACCCAATGCTGCGTAACGCCTTATAACTTCAGCAATGAAGCGTTGTCTGTGGTACATGGACATCACAGCGGGGGTGTGGGTCCGGCTGTAAATCGCCGAATCGTTTCCTGTAGGCCGGGGCAGCCCACATGGATGTGGGCTGAGGGCGCGTTTTACAGGGATGTTACCTCGCGCCCGTACCCGATAGCCGAAAGGAATAAGATGAGGGAACCGCGCCAGCGGCGATTTACCGCCGGGAGCCCGGGTTGCCAGGGTGGTGGCGATTGAGCCACCCTGGCACGTTCACCGGCTTGAGCGTTCCATAGTAGCGAGGAACATCAAGTGAACGGAACAGCCTTCGATCTTACATATTCAGAATATAATGGTGCCGCCACGAACGCCTGATGCGACGCTTTACGCGTCTTATCAGGCCTACAGGACAGGTCACCTGGTAACCTACATCTTCTCCAGCAACTTCTTCACATCTTTGCCATTGCGGGAATCTTTATTCCGCTCGGCCCAGTCGTTAAGACGGCGTTTTGCTTCATCCTGTAGATGTTTACGCAGTAACTGATCCACTTGCAGGCTGTAATTAAGTTGCTGCCAGTTGCCATAAACCCGCAGCGGTACTGGCGTTTCTTTGAGGAAATCAATCAGTTTGCTTTCCCCGTTCCAGCCACCCACGACCCGAATATCAAACTGGGTGTCACAGGTTTGATCTGCCAGATTCAACATGCCTTCCCCTGTCAGCGCCAGCACTGGCGATTGACCTTGCATGTCGTTTAACGTCACGACGCCATCCTTCAACGTCAAATCGGTGGTAAAGCGGTCAAGACGCGTCACGTTATCGAAGTTTTCAGCGGCCTTCACATCACCACCATTACGTTCTACCGCTTGCTGAATCATCTGCTGGAAGTTCATCCCTTCCATGCGTGTGTCGGTCATTTCGACATGTGCCTGTCCTTGCCAGTTGTGGCGGAATGCGTCGGCATCTATGTCAGCACCGGAGAAATCACCAGCCAGTGACATCTTTCCGGTCAACGAAATCGGATAGTTAAACGCCTTCAGAATGGTGCCAATCTCAACGTTTTCCAGCCGTGGCTGGAAGTTTATCCGCGGATTTATTGATGTCGCGTCCAACGTGCCCGGCAGTGAAACCTGTCCACCGTTAAGTTTGCCCTGCAGTTGAGTAATTTCCAGCAAACCCGACTTGTTGGTCATTTGCGTGGCAACATCTGTAAAATTCATTCCGCGCCAGCGCACGTTACTGGCCTGCAACAAAATATCAGCCGTAAAGCCTTGCAGTCCCTGATAGGCCGGTTCATCAATACGCGAAGAAATGACCGGGCGCGGCAACGTTGATTGGCTCTGCCCTTGCTGCGCGGCACCGTTCTCACCGTTCGCTGTTTCATTAAGGGGGATGAGGTTGTCAAGATTCAGTTGCGGGAATTGCAGTCTCAGCTGCCATTCCGGTTTCTCTGTCAACGTGACCTGTGCTTGCCCGCTCAGCGTACTGTCATTGGCGGTCAAACTAATTTGGTTAAATGAAAGGCGTTTATGTGACTCCTGCCACTGGACCTGGAAACTCCCCTGCCCCTGAATACCTTGTTTTGGCAAATCGGCACCCTGCAACTGCCAGTTAATTTGTTCAATAGCCGCCGTTAAATCATGCGGATAATCAGAAGCATCCACCGTACCGTTAAGGGATATCGTGAGATCGCGCTGATCGCGATTAACCCGCCCGGAGAACTCAAATGAGCCACGATGTTGGGGATCTTGTTCCATTTGCAGGCGGATATTGCGGATTGTCACCTGCTCGTCATCTTCATGCTGGAACACCAGAACGCTGTCCGCCACCTTAAGACTGGATATATCAAACGACCATCCGCGATCGTCTGACAGATCCGGCAAGGTATTGTCGCGCGGTGCAACCGGAGCGTCTTCACTGCGCACCGCTTCCGTCTGCGGCGTCAGTTGGATCACTGCCCCTTTTAGCATCACCTGCTTAACGCTCAGTTGATGACTCAGTAGTGGTAAAAGCGCCACGTCCAGACGCATGTTGTCGGCGCGAACCAGTGGCTGGCTTGCGCCCTGGGCGGTGAGAGACATTCGCCCGGAGAGGATACTAAGCTGCGGCCAGACGTGCCAACGCAGTGGCCCGTCGAGCTGCAATTGATAACCGCTACGTGCAGCAACTTGCTTGACCATATAGTCGCGGAAATCATTCGGATTCACCAGCAACACTAACGCAGATAACCCGGCCACCAGCACGACCAGGAGTATCATCAGCGTCGTCAGAAATCGTCTCATGGTATCCTCAATGGGCCTGAATTAGTCTTTATCGATTCGGCTGGCTACCGCGCCCTGCTGGTTGCGATATTTCGCATCTTCACGGCGGTTGTAAGGTCGCGCCGCCGGGCCGGAGAGCGGCTCAAAGCTCAGCGCACCAATTAACATGCCCGGACGCAGCGCCAGCGGCAGCTTACCGGAGTTGTAAAACTCCAGCACAATGCAGCCAGACCAGCCCGGATCGATACGGTGCGCGGTGACGTGCACCATCAGCCCCAGACGCGCCAGTGAAGAACGCCCGTCCAGCCAGCCCACCAGATCGGCTGGCAGCGTCACCGACTCCAGCGTCACCGCCAGCGCCAGCTCTCCTGGGTGAAGATAAAACGCCTCGCCCTCGTCGAGCACGATTTCATCGCTCATCACGCGGTCAAGCGCGGCGCTCACTTCATCTTTAGGACCGCTCAGATCGATAAACGCTGCCGTGTGACCACGGAAGGTACGAAATTTATTGCCCAGGCGCACATCCACCGTCGCGCCGTTAATACGCTCCACTGGCGGACGTGGGTTGATCGACAAACGGCCTTCATCAAGCCAGGCTTCAATATCTCGGTCACACAGACGCATGGCATTTTCTCCTTTCGAGCATCACTCCCTTAACGCCAATTACGTCAAGGGCATACCAGGTTATCACTGAACGGTACACAATTTATCAAGCTTATTCAAAGAACTGACTTATTTTCGCTTTCAATATATCGATCGCGATGCGGTTTTTCCCGCCGCGCGGCACGATAATGTCCGCATATTGTTTAGAAGGCTCAATGAATTGCAGGAACATCGGACGCACGGTTTTTTGATATTGCGCCATCACTGAATCCATTGAACGCCCACGCTCGTTAACGTCACGCTTGATGCGGCGCATCAGACAGATATCCAGCGGGGTATCAACGAAAATGGAGAAGTTAAGTTCGTCACGTAAACGCGCATCCGTCAGCAACAAAATGCCTTCGAGAATGATGACCTTCTTCGGCTCAACCGTCACCGTTTCTTTCATACGCGTATGTTCAACATAGCTGTAAACCGGCAGGTCAATTGCCGAGCCGCGTTTCAACGCTTGTAAATGCTCAAGCAGCAGGCTGTGATCCATCGCGCTGGGATGGTCGTAGTTGGTCTTAACACGTTCTTCCATCGACAGATGGCTTTGATCTTTGTAATAGCAGTCTTCGGGAATTACGCCGATGTGTTCATCACCGACTTGCTCACGTAATTCACGATAAAGGGTACTGGCAATAAGACTCTTGCCGGAAGCCGATGCGCCAGCGATACCGATAATGACGCACTGATGAGACTGATCAGTCATATATTTAGCGACCTGATTAACCTGGATGTTAGGAAGGGGGCGACGAAGCGCCAAACGCGGCAATTATAGGGATTTCATCCGCCTGATACCAGTCGAATAGCGTTGCCGCGCGCTCAGAGTTAATTGTTGACGAATAATTCCCGGTGGCAAATTACGTTGATCAGTTTTATACAAGGTAAAAAATGTTATACGCAGTTGCGCAAATTATCCGCCTTTACGTCACTTTATGAGCAATTCGCATATAAAATGTAAAACTTTTGTACTAGCATGAACACAGAAACGAATACTGACGACCTGGCCTTGCGGATAAAGCGGTAATGAGCAAACAATCACAGCATGTATTAATTGCCCTGCCCCACCCGCTGCTTCACCTGGTCAGTTTAGGTTTAGTCTCGTTTATCTTCACCCTTTTCTCACTTGAGCTTTCGCAGTTTGGCACCCAACTCGCCCCACTGTGGTTCCCGACGTCCATCATGATGGTGGCGTTTTATCGCCATGCCGGGCGCATGTGGCCGGGAATTGCGCTGAGCTGCTCGCTGGGAAATATCGCCGCATCCATCCTGCTTTTTTCCACCAGCTCGCTGAACATGACCTGGACGACCATCAATATTGTTGAAGCCGTGGTCGGGGCAGTGCTGCTACGTAAATTGCTGCCGTGGTATAACCCCTTGCAAAATCTGGCTGACTGGCTGCGTCTGGCACTCGGCAGCGCCATTATTCCGCCTCTGTTGGGGGGTGTTCTGGTTGTCCTGCTGACGCCCGGAGACGATCCTCTCAGGGCATTTTTGATATGGGTACTGTCAGAATCCATCGGCGCTCTGGCACTGGTGCCGCTGGGATTGTTATTTAAACCACACTATCTGCTGCGCCATCGCAACCCAAGGTTGCTTTTTGAGTCGCTGCTCACGTTAGCTATCACGCTGACGTTAAGCTGGCTTTCGATGCTGTATCTGCCGTGGCCTTTTACTTTCATTATTGTGCTGTTGATGTGGAGCGCCGTGCGCCTGCCACGAATGGAAGCCTTTTTGATCTTCCTTACCACAGTGATGATGGTATCGCTGATGATGGCCGCGGATCCCTCTCTGCTTGCTACGCCGCGTACGTACCTGATGAGTCATATGCCGTGGCTACCGTTTTTGCTGATCCTGCTGCCCGCCAACATCATGACCATGGTGATGTATGCCTTTCGTGCGGAACGCAAACACATTTCCGAAAGCGAAACCCGCTTTCGGAACGCGATGGAATATTCCGCCATCGGCATGGCATTAGTGGGCACCGAGGGACAATGGCTGCAATCCAACAAAGCGCTCTGCCAGTTTCTCGGTTACAGTCAGGAAGAACTGCGCGGACTCACCTTTCAGCAACTGACCTGGCCGGAGGATCTCAATAAAGATCTGCAACAGGTTGAAAAGCTGATCAGCGGTGAAATAAACACCTATTCAATGGAAAAACGCTACTACAACCGCAATGGCGATGTTGTCTGGGCGTTGCTTGCCGTCTCACTGGTGCGCCACACGGATGGCACGCCGCTCTATTTTATCGCTCAGATTGAAGACATTAACGAGCTAAAACGCACCGAACAGGTGAACCAGCAACTGATGGAGCGCATCACGCTGGCTAACGAAGCGGGCGGGATTGGCATCTGGGAGTGGGAGCTAAAGCCGAATATTTTTAGCTGGGATAAGCGGATGTTCGAGCTGTATGAAATTCCTCCGCATATCAAACCGAACTGGCAGGTGTGGTACGAGTGCGTGCTGCCGGAAGATCGCCAGCACGCCGAAAAAGTGATTCGCGATTCATTGCAATCACGCTCTCCCTTTAAACTGGAATTTCGCATTACCGTGAAAGACGGCATTCGCCATATCCGCGCCCTCGCTAACCGGGTACTGAATAAAGAAGGCGAAGTCGAACGCCTGCTCGGCATTAATATGGATATGACCGAGGTTAAACAGCTTAACGAGGCATTGTTTCAGGAAAAAGAGCGCCTGCACATTACGCTGGATTCCATCGGTGAAGCCGTGGTCTGTATTGATATGGCGATGAAAATTACCTTTATGAATCCGGTGGCGGAGAAGATGAGCGGCTGGACGCAGGAAGAAGCGTTAGGTGTTCCGCTCCTGACGGTGTTGCATATTACTTTTGGCGACAACGGACCATTAATGGAGAACATTTACAGTGCCGACACCTCACGTTCCGCGATTGAACAAGATGTGGTGTTGCACTGCCGAAGCGGCGGCAGCTACGACGTGCATTACAGTATTACGCCGTTAAGTACTCTGGACGGCAGCAATATTGGTTCGGTTCTGGTGATTCAGGACGTCACCGAATCGCGCAAAATGCTGCGCCAGCTGAGCTACAGCGCCTCCCATGATGCACTGACGCATCTCGCCAATCGAGCCAGTTTTGAGAAGCAACTACGCATCCTGCTGCAAACGGTAAACAGTACACATCAGCGACATGCACTGGTGTTTATCGATCTTGATCGCTTTAAAGCGGTGAATGACAGCGCCGGGCACGCCGCTGGCGACGCTTTACTGCGCGAACTGGCGTCATTGATGCTGAGTATGCTGCGCTCCAGCGACGTGCTGGCGCGACTCGGTGGCGATGAATTTGGTCTGCTGCTGCCAGATTGTAATGTCGAAAGTGCGCGTTTTATCGCTACACGCATTATCAGCGCCGTGAATGACTATCACTTTATCTGGGAAGGACGTGTACATCGGGTAGGTGCCAGTGCAGGGATTACCTTGATTGATGACAACAATCATCAGGCGGCTGAAGTGATGTCGCAGGCTGATATCGCCTGTTATGCCTCCAAAAATGGTGGCCGGGGCCGGGTGACGATTTACGAACCGCAGCAAGTTGCCGCACATAGCGAACGGGCTGTGATGTCGCTTGATGAACAGTGGCGGATGATTAAAGAGAATCAGTTGATGATGATCGCCCACGGTGTCGCTTCGCCGCGGATCCCGCAAGCGCGTAATTTGTGGCTGATTTCACTTAAGCTCTGGAGTTGCGAAGGCGAGATTATTGATGAACAAACATTTCGTCGTAGCTTCAGCGATCCGGCACTTAGCCATGCTCTTGACCGACGGGTATTCCACGATTTTTTCCAGCAGGCCGCAAAAGCGATTGCCAGTAAAGGCTTAAGCATCGCCCTCCCCCTTTCCGTTGCCGGTTTGAGTAGCGCCACGCTGGTGAATGAACTAATTGAGCTGCTGGAAAATAGCCCTCTATCACCACGGTTATTACATCTGATTATTCCGGCAGACGCGATTTTAGATCACGCAGAAAGCGTGCAAAAACTGCGGCTGGCGGGATGTCGGATCGTATTCAGTCAGGTGGGCCGAGATCTGAAAATCTTCAACTCGCTGAAAGCGAATATGGCAGATTACCTGCTACTTGATGGTGAGTTATGCGCCAACGTGCAGGGAAATTTGATGGATGAGATGCTGATTACGATCATTCAGGGGCACGCTCAGCGGCTCGGGATGAAGACCATCGCCGGGCCAGTCGTTTTACCCTTAGTGATGGATACGCTTTCTGGCATCGGCGTCGATCTGATTTATGGCGATGTGATTGCCGATGCCCAACCGCTGGATTTGCTGGTGAATAGCAGTTATTTCGCGATTAACTAAGGGAGCGTTTGCCCATTGCCTGATGCGACGCTAACGCGTCTTATCAGGCCTACAAATCGCTCATTCCCCAGGCCGGATAAGGCGCTCGCACCGCATCCGGCAACCAACGTCATGCTCCGTCTGGTTGCCAGCCTTCCGTATACCAGATATGCAACAACGCATAAGAACGCCAGGGCTTCCAGCGTTCGGCATAACGGCGGATTTGTGCCGGTGTCATTCCCGGAAATCGCTGTTTAATCAGATAATCATCCGGCAGAAAAACATCTTTCGCCTGCCAGCCACGCAAAGCAAAATAATTTGCCGTCCAGCGCCCGATACCCGGAAAGGTTTGCAGCGTTTTCATCGCTTGTTCTACGTCGCCCGGTATTGTCATTGGTAAGGTGCCCTCCAGCGCCGCATTTGCCAGATGAATCAGCGCCTCTGCCCGTTTCAACGGCATACCTAACGCTTTTAATGCCTGCGGGTCGGCTACTGCCAGCCGCTGAGGCGTGGGGAAGCAGACATAATCCGGAAAATCATCCAGCCGTTCGCCATAAAGCTGTACCACTTTGGCAGTCAATTTTGCCGCCATCGCCACGCTCACCAGTTGGCCTAAAATCGCCCGCACGCCCTGCTCAAAAGCGTCAACACAACCAGGTAAACGCAATCCTGGCCGCGCCGCGCCTAACTTGCCCAACGCACCGTTAACAATCTGCAGGTTACATTGCAGATCAAACAGGCGGCTCATTTTCGCCAGACACTCAGCGGCAACAGGTTCTAAACCTGCACTTAAATTTATGTGCAGAGTATGGCGGGCTATATCCGGAATAGCAGTCACCACGCCGCGATATTCGCCTACCGCCAGACTACGGGCATAATAACTGTCCGCGACCGTTTCCACGCCGCTCACCGCACGGGCGGCGAGAAATCCCAACATCCACGACCAGTCATACGGCGGCTGCCAGTTCAGGGTATACATCGCATCTCCTTGTTAATCCGCTTTCAGCATAAACGTTATTCAGACGTTACGCTTTGCTTTCATATTCCGGTTGTCGCGACGGCAACATTTCGCTAAAGTCACGCCCCTTCTTCACCGGCATGGGGATTATTTCGTGTTTATTGGTTTTGATTACGGTACAGCAAACTGTTCAGTGGCGGTCATGCGCGACGGTAAACCGCATTTGCTAAAAATGGAAAACGACAGCACGCTGCTGCCTTCAATGCTTTGCGCGCCAACGCGTGAAGCGGTAAGCGAATGGCTGTACCGCCATCATGATGTTCCGGCAGACGACGATGAAACGCAGGCGCTGTTGCGTCGGGCGATTCGTTATAACCGCGAAGAAGATATCGATGTCACGGCGAAAAGCGTGCAGTTCGGTCTTTCTTCACTGGCACAATACATTGATGATCCGGAAGAAGTGTGGTTTGTGAAATCACCAAAATCGTTCCTCGGTGCCAGCGGCTTAAAACCGCAGCAGGTAGCGCTGTTTGAGGATCTGGTCTGCGCAATGATGTTGCACATTCGCCAACAGGCGCAGGCGCAGCTGCCGGAGGCAATTACTCAGGCGGTGATTGGTCGCCCGATCAACTTCCAGGGGCTGGGCGGTGATGAAGCAAACACCCAGGCGCAAGGGATTCTGGAACGCGCGGCGAAGCGTGCCGGGTTTAAGGATGTGGTATTCCAGTACGAGCCGGTCGCGGCTGGGCTGGATTACGAAGCCACCTTGCAGGAAGAAAAACGAGTGCTGGTAGTGGATATCGGCGGTGGTACGACTGACTGTTCATTGCTGCTGATGGGGCCGCAATGGCGTTCGCGTCTCGATCGTGAAGCCAGCCTCCTGGGTCATAGTGGTTGCCGTATTGGTGGTAACGATCTGGATATCGCACTGGCGTTTAAGAACCTGATGCCGTTACTGGGCATGGGGGGCGAAACCGAAAAAGGCATCGCCCTGCCGATTCTGCCGTGGTGGAATGCGGTTGCCATCAACGACGTACCTGCGCAAAGTGATTTCTACAGTAGTGCCAACGGTCGTCTGCTTAACGATCTGGTACGCGATGCCCGCGAACCGGAAAAAGTGGCCCTGTTACAGAAAGTCTGGCGTCAGCGTTTAAGCTATCGCCTGGTGCGTAGCGCAGAAGAGTGCAAAATTGCGCTTTCAAGCGTAGCGGAAACCCGCGCCTCACTGCCGTTTATCAGCGATGAACTGGCTACGCTGATTAGCCAGCAAGGGCTGGAAAGCGCCCTCAACCAGCCGCTGGCTCGCATTCTGGAACAAGTTCAACTGGCGCTGGATAACGCCCAGGAAAAACCGGATGTTATCTATCTGACCGGCGGTAGCGCCCGTTCGCCGCTGATTAAAAAAGCGCTGGCAGAACAGTTGCCGGGCATTCCGATTGCAGGCGGCGATGACTTTGGCTCCGTCACCGCCGGGCTGGCACGTTGGGCGGAAGTGGTGTTTCGTTAATTGAAAAATGGCTCAGCAACGGCTTAAATCTGCCTGCGCCTGAGCCAGTTTTTCTGCCGCCTGACGTAGCGGTTCCATCAACGGCATGGTCCGTGCTGGCGCATGAAGGCGGAATCGCTGCAACTCTGTCGCACCGACAGTCAGCGCCGATTCCAGCCGATGTCGTTTGGCGGCCATTTTTGCCATTACCGCTTGTCTGTCTGCAGGCGTTACCGCTTCGTTCGGCCTGAACACAAAACGGCGTTCACAGCTCGCTTTCCAGTCGATAACCGCCTGGGTCAGATGATCACCAAAACCTTTTACTTGCTTAACGCTCCGTCGGGTAACATCCGCTGCTGTTTCAATACCAAAGGACCGTAACGCCGCTTTACGCGCAGGGCCAACGCCGGGAATAGAGGCAACATCAATAAAAAATCCCTCCAGAAACTTCTGCTTCTGCCGTTCCCTTGCGGTGTCGTGAAGTGCTGCCAGAGCGCGTTTCTCTTCTTCCGGTAACCCGAGAATTTCGTCCTTCATTTTTTCGAGCATCGTCCGTTTGGCGATAAAACCTTCCAGCCCACCCAATTGTTGGATCTGACTGACTAAATGGTCATAGTCCATTTTCGCACGATTAAATGCCTCACGGCGTTGCTGGATTTCTGCTTTGTACGCTTTGCTTGCCAGACTGCCAATAATCCAGATAGCCGCCAGCACAGGAACCAAAATAATATAACGTGGTTCTGCCTGAAGGCCGCAAAGCAACAGCGATAACGCTGACAGTGCGATCTCAATCAGAATGATGTATTCGCGCCGTAACAGGCCTGAAGGAAGCAGCCTGCCAGCAGCCTGGAAATGATCGGGTAATGGCAATTGCAATGCTGGCGGTGCTACTGACGCCATCACCATCGCCCAGACTTTCGCCAGCACAAAATTCCCGCCGGTGGTAATGACCTCTTCGCCGAGATCAATAAAATAGATAACACCTTGATTATCCAGCGCACACCATGGGCAGTCAGCCAAATGACCGGGATAAACATGCATTGCCGAAACGGTACATTTCTTTAACTGTTGGCGTAGTAAATCAAGTGCCGCTACCCACGCTTTTGCCGTCGGACGCCCGGTTGCCACGCCACTTTCCGTGAATGCCTGCTGAAACATGGCTTCAACATCGCCCGGTAACATCGACAGCGGAATCGATCGTGGCGGCGGTTTTAAACCACGTCGCTGATTATCTGACGCGTAGGCATAACGGAAATGGGCAATATCCGTCTCCAGCGCATTACCCGCATCAGAGATAAGCGGTACACCGGAATAAGGATGCCGCCCACCAAACAAGACGTGAAATATCAGCAACGCAAGGCCAAAATTATCGTGATTTTCTGTGCGTTCAAAGCCGACAAATGATGGCATGGTTTGCAGCTCTGGCGGCGTAAAATGCGACACGCCAACTTCGCATAAATGCAGCGTGCCATTGGCATTAATCTGAAAGGAGTCGCTATCAATCATCACCACTTTGCTGTCGCGACCTACCATAAAGCTGTTCTGGTTTACGTCACCCACGACGTGCCCGTGCTCGTGAACCGTAGCAAAAGATGAAGCAATATTGCGCGCAACATAGAGTAGAAAATCCCACGCACAATGAGGGTAACTCTGGCGACGATGTGCCGGGCTATAGATCATATGAATCGGTTCTTTACCAGAAACTTTTGGCATCATAAAACCGATAACTTTTCCGCCTCGTCCACCGTGAAGCGTTGCCTGCGGCCAGGCGACATAATTCAACAACTGCGCGTCAGCTGTCGCAGCCATAAAGGCAAGTTTGTCCTGTTTTAAGGCGGGAGGCGGCGTGTGATAAATCTTGGCGACGCTCTCGACAAACTCCTCGATATCATAAACCGCACCTTCGCCGCCTTTGCCCAGTTCACGGCCTGGCGTAACGCACTCACCAGTAGCAGTATATAAAGTGGGTTTCATGGTAACCACAGCGCCAGTGCCAACGTTTTATCATCATCCGTACGCTCGTTTACCGCCGGGCTGGACAAAAACTGCTTTAACAATTCAGGTAATAAATCGAGTTGTTCCTGCGTTGCTGACGCCAGTCCATTGAAAAACGGGGTAAAGAAAGGCATATGCGGAGAATTATCCAGCATATTTAACACCAGTCGCTGAATACCATCCGTAAATGCTGCAACTTTGTGCGCACGCTCAGTGCTGGTGAAAGTATCCAGTCTGGAAACGGCATCTTCATCAGTAATGAAGTGCGTCATATTGGCATATTCCCCCACCATCGGCGTGAGCGGCAGTTGCAAACCGTGACCCAAATCTACCACCACGCCGCCATCGCCAATCTGCATAATCAAGGTGCCATTAGCTGATGAAATCAATCCCAAAAACGTGCAGGCAAAATCGCGAACCGCTAATTCTTTGGCTTCCGCCTCGGCAAAAAGTCGCTGACGAATGGTCAGCACAATGTCCGTTGCGAGGACATCATTAAGCCCCAATTCCCCGCCCTGCACTTTTTGCGACATATAAGCCATCGCTTCATTGACGGCGAGCATCGCACCTTCGCCTCCCTGCGAGGCGCTACCTGCGCCATCAGCGACAAATACCGACAATAATGGCTGCAGGTCATTTAGCCAGGCAACCTGTATCTGGCAGGCATCCTGGCAAGGCAAGTCCGCACTGATGTGCGACGTTCCAACGGCTGATGCATAGACCAGTCGCCAGCTCACACTGACGTCCAGCCTTTTGGCGCTTCCAGCACAACTTCCGTTCCCGGCGTGGAGCGGGAAACCGAACGCAGCGAACTGGATAACCAGCTAAACAGTTCACGGAATTGTAATCCCTGCAGTGGCAAAGGCTGACGAACGCTGATTTGTGCCAGCGTCTTCATATCCGCCCCCTGAACGCCGATGGTAAAGAAGGCAAACTTCTTATCTTCTTCCCCCTGAAACACTTTGTTGGCGGCAGCCTGCCACTCATCGGTTGGTGTACCATCGGTGATCAGGAAAATCCACGGACGATAATAGGAAATACCATTGGCACGATATTCACGTTTCCGCTCCTCAACCATATCCAGGGCTTTGGTAATGGCAGAGCCCATTGGTGTATCGCCCTGGGCAAACAGGATGGGCGGGAAAAAATTAGCGGCGCTGGTAAAGGGTTGTTCCACATGCACCGGGCCGAACGTCACAATGCCGAGTTCCACTCTTTTTAAGGCCAGCGAATCGGCAAGCAGCTCATCGCGAAAGGTAACCAATCCGGCGTTAAGTTCATTAATGGGTCTACCGTTCATAGAACCAGAAACATCCAGCAGCAAAATGCAGGGGCAACGTGGTTCCGGGTTACTGGCAAAATCGCTGGTGGCAAACGTGATTTGTTCGCTCATAAGAAATTCTTTCTTAGAGAATTATTGAGGTCCGGTATCATACCGACTGCAATAATGAAATAAGAGCAAACGAAGAAACTTTCAGAATTAGGCCCGGCGGCGCAGAAGATTTTGCTATTCGCCTCGCAAGAACGTGGGCTTACAGATTGACAACAAGGGTTGAGTGACATAATTTCAGGAGTGAGGGTAGAGCGGGGTTTCCCCCGCCCTGGTAGTCTTAGTATGCTGGGTAGCTAATGACTAAGAGCACCACGATGATGAGTAGCTTCATCATGACCCTTTCCTTATTTAAGGCCCCTTCCTCGGGAGGGGCTTTCCCGTTTCAGCGTCCCGCTGAAATCTTCGGCTTACCTCCTTTCGCCCTGTATGCAGTCTATCGCTGACTTGCGGATAAAATAGTTTCAAGTGTGATTATTGCGTAACGACTCGCAAAGAATATTTGCTGGCAGGATCGCAGACTGCAAAGTCTGCGGATTGACAATTGGACCGTGAAGGCATACTTTCAGGAATGAGGGTTGAGCGGGGTTTCCCCCGCCCTGGTAGTCTTAGTAAGCCGGGAAGCTTATGACTAAGAGCACCACGATGATGATCCACTTCATCATGACCCTTTCCTTATTTATGGCCCCTTCCTCGGGAGGGGCTTTCCCGTTTCAGCGTCCCGCTGAAATCGTCGGCTTATCTCCTTTCGCCATGTAAGCAGTCTATCGCTAACGCGTAGATAAAATAGTTTCATGTGTTATTACTGGATGCGTGCTCGCAAAAGTGCCCGTCATTCAGACGATTCCCGACAGTGTTTCATAATTCCTCCATTTTTCTCCCTTATTGGCTGGCTACACTAGTATCATTCCGCGAAACGTTTCAGGAAGAGAAACTCTTAACAATGAAAGGCAGTTATAAATCCCGTTGGGTAATCGTAATCGTGGTGGTTATCGCCGCCATCGCCGCATTCTGGTTCTGGCAAGGCCGCAATGACTCCCAGAGTGCAGCCCCAGGGGCGACGAAACAAGCGCAGCAATCGCCAGCGGGTGGTCGCCGTGGTATGCGTGCCGGCCCATTATCTCCGGTTCAGGCGGCGACCGCAGTAGAACAGGCTGTTCCGCGTTACCTCACCGGGCTTGGCACCATTACCGCCGCTAATACTGTTACGGTGCGCAGCCGCGTGGACGGTCAACTGATGGCGTTACATTTCCAGGAAGGCCAGCAGGTCAAAGCAGGCGATTTACTGGCAGAAATTGACCCAAGCCAGTTCAAAGTTGCATTAGCACAAGCCCAGGGCCAACTGGCAAAAGATAAAGCCACGCTTGCCAACGCCCGCCGTGACCTGGCGCGTTATCAACAACTGGCAAAAACCAATCTCGTATCTCGTCAGGAACTGGATGCCCAACAGGCGCTGGTCAGTGAAACCGAAGGCACCATTAAGGCTGATGAAGCAAGCGTCGCCAGCGCGCAATTGCAACTCGACTGGAGTCGCATTACCGCACCAGTCGATGGTCGCGTTGGTCTTAAGCAAGTTGATGTTGGTAACCAAATCTCCAGTGGCGACACCACCGGGATTGTGGTGATCACCCAAACACATCCTATCGATCTGGTCTTTACTCTGCCGGAAAGCGATATCGCCACCGTTGTACAGGCACAAAAAGCCGGAAAACCGCTGGTGGTAGAAGCCTGGGATCGCACCAACTCGAAGAAGTTAAGTGAAGGCACGCTGTTAAGTCTCGATAACCAAATCGATGCCACTACCGGTACGATTAAAGTGAAAGCACGCTTTAATAATCAGGATGATGCGCTGTTTCCCAATCAGTTTGTTAACGCGCGCATGTTAGTCGACACCGAACAAAACGCCGTGGTGATCCCCACCGCCGCTCTGCAAATGGGCAACGAAGGCCATTTTGTCTGGGTACTGAATAGCGAAAACAAAGTCAGCAAACATCTGGTGACACCGGGCATTCAGGACAGTCAGAAAGTGGTGATCCGCGCAGGTATTTCTGCGGGCGACCGCGTAGTGACGGACGGAATTGATCGCCTGACCGAAGGGGCGAAAGTGGAAGTCGTGGAAGCCCAGAGCGCCACTACTCCGGAAGATAAAGCCACCAGCCGCGAATACGCGAAAAAAGGAGCGCGCTCCTGATGCAGGTGTTACCCCCGAGCAGCACAGGCGGCCCGTCACGCCTGTTTATTATGCGTCCTGTCGCCACCACGCTGCTGATGGTGGCGATCTTACTCGCCGGGATTATCGGTTATCGCGCCCTGCCCGTTTCGGCGCTGCCGGAAGTGGACTATCCAACCATTCAGGTGGTCACGCTTTATCCAGGTGCAAGCCCGGATGTCATGACCTCTGCCGTTACCGCGCCGCTCGAACGCCAGTTCGGGCAGATGTCTGGCCTGAAACAGATGTCGTCGCAAAGTTCCGGCGGTGCGTCAGTTATCACTTTACAGTTCCAGCTAACATTGCCGCTGGATGTCGCCGAGCAGGAAGTGCAGGCCGCGATTAACGCTGCGACCAACCTGCTACCGAGCGATCTGCCTAACCCGCCGGTTTACAGCAAAGTGAACCCGGCAGATCCACCGATCATGACGCTCGCTGTCACCTCAACCGCCATGCCGATGACGCAGGTGGAAGATATGGTGGAAACCCGCGTCGCGCAGAAAATCTCGCAGATTTCCGGCGTAGGGCTGGTGACACTTTCCGGCGGGCAGCGTCCGGCGGTACGCGTAAAACTCAACGCTCAGGCAATTGCCGCTCTCGGCCTGACCAGCGAAAGTGTGCGCACCGCCATTACTGGCGCGAACGTTAACTCAGCGAAAGGGAGCCTTGACGGCCCTTCTCGCGCGGTCACGCTGTCAGCGAATGACCAGATGCAATCGGCAGAAGAGTATCGTCAGTTGATTATCGCTTATCAGAACGGCGCACCAATTCGTCTTGGCGATGTCGCTACTGTAGAGCAAGGAGCAGAAAACAGCTGGCTCGGCGCGTGGGCGAACAAAGAACAGGCCATTGTGATGAATGTTCAGCGCCAGCCCGGTGCTAACATTATCTCCACCGCCGACAGCATCCGGCAGATGCTACCACAGCTCACCGAGAGTCTGCCGAAATCGGTGAAGGTGACGGTACTTTCTGACCGTACCACCAATATCCGCGCATCGGTCGACGATACCCAGTTTGAGCTGATGATGGCTATCGCGCTGGTAGTCATGATTATCTACCTGTTTTTGCGCAATATTCCGGCGACCATCATTCCCGGTGTTGCTGTACCGCTGTCGTTAATTGGCACCTTTGCGGTCATGGTGTTTCTCGATTTTTCAATCAATAACCTAACGTTGATGGCGTTAACTATCGCCACCGGATTCGTGGTCGATGACGCCATCGTGGTGATCGAAAATATTTCCCGCTATATCGAAAAAGGCGAAAAACCGTTGGCGGCGGCGCTCAAAGGCGCGGGTGAAATCGGCTTTACCATTATCTCGCTGACCTTCTCGCTGATTGCGGTGTTGATCCCCCTGCTGTTTATGGGCGATATCGTCGGGCGACTGTTCCGCGAATTTGCTATTACCCTGGCAGTCGCGATTTTGATCTCAGCGGTGGTGTCGCTGACCCTGACACCGATGATGTGCGCACGGATGCTCAGCCAGGAGTCGCTGCGTAAACAGAACCGCTTCTCCCGTGCCTCGGAGAAAATGTTCGACAGGATAATCGCCGCCTATGGTCGTGGACTGGCGAAAGTGCTGAATCATCCGTGGCTGACCTTAAGCGTGGCGCTCAGCACGCTGCTGCTTAGCGTGCTGCTGTGGGTATTCATTCCGAAAGGTTTCTTCCCGGTGCAGGACAACGGCATTATTCAGGGCACTTTGCAGGCACCGCAATCCAGCTCCTTTGCCAATATGGCCCAGCGGCAACGCCAGGTCGCGGACGTGATTTTGCAGGATCCGGCAGTGCAAAGTTTGACCTCATTTGTTGGCGTTGATGGCACTAACCCGTCGCTGAACAGTGCGCGTTTACAGATCAATCTCAAACCCCTGGATGAACGAGATGACCGGGTGCAAAAAGTCATCGCCCGTCTGCAAACGGCGGTAGATAAAGTGCCGGGTGTCGATCTCTTCCTGCAACCAACGCAGGACCTGACTATTGATACTCAGGTCAGCCGCACCCAGTACCAGTTTACCTTGCAGGCCACGTCACTGGATGCGCTCAGTACCTGGGTGCCACAGTTGATGGAAAAACTCCAGCAGCTGCCACAGCTTTCTGATGTCTCCAGCGACTGGCAGGACAAAGGGCTGGTGGCGTATGTCAATGTCGACAGGGACAGCGCCAGCCGCCTGGGGATCAGCATGGCGGATGTCGATAACGCCCTGTACAACGCGTTTGGTCAGCGACTGATTTCCACTATTTATACTCAGGCTAACCAGTATCGCGTGGTGCTGGAACACAACACCGAAAATACCCCAGGCCTCGCGGCGCTGGATACCATTCGCCTGACCAGCAGCGACGGTGGCGTGGTGCCGTTAAGCTCAATTGCCAAAATTGAGCAGCGTTTTGCGCCGCTTTCCATCAACCATCTGGATCAGTTCCCGGTAACGACTATCTCCTTTAACGTGCCGGATAACTATTCGCTGGGCGATGCGGTGCAAGCGATTATGGACACCGAGAAGACGCTGAATCTGCCGGTGGATATCACCACGCAGTTCCAGGGCAGCACCCTCGCCTTCCAGTCGGCGCTGGGCAGCACTGTCTGGCTGATTGTCGCGGCGGTGGTGGCGATGTATATCGTGCTCGGCATTCTGTACGAGAGCTTTATTCACCCGATCACCATTCTCTCGACGCTACCCACCGCAGGGGTCGGCGCGCTGCTGGCGTTAATGATTGCCGGTAGCGAACTGGATGTGATTGCCATTATCGGCATTATTTTGCTGATCGGTATCGTGAAGAAGAACGCCATCATGATGATCGACTTCGCGCTGGCTGCTGAGCGCGAGCAAGGCATGTCGCCGCGCGAAGCTATTTACCAGGCTTGTCTGTTGCGTTTTCGTCCGATCCTGATGACCACTCTGGCGGCTCTGCTTGGTGCGCTGCCGCTGATGTTGAGTACCGGGGTCGGCGCGGAACTGCGTCGTCCGTTAGGTATCGGCATGGTCGGCGGTCTGATTGTCAGCCAGGTGCTGACGCTGTTTACCACGCCGGTGATTTATCTGCTGTTCGACCGTCTGGCATTGTGGACCAAAAGCCGTTTTGCCCGTCATGAAGAGGAGGCGTAAGTGAAGTTTTTTGCCCTCTTCATTTACCGCCCGGTGGCGACGATTTTACTGTCGGTCGCCATTACCCTGTGCGGCATACTGGGTTTCCGTATGCTGCCAGTCGCCCCGCTGCCGCAGGTCGATTTTCCGGTGATCATGGTCAGCGCCTCGCTGCCCGGTGCGTCACCAGAAACAATGGCGTCTTCCGTTGCCACGCCGCTGGAGCGCTCACTTGGGCGCATTGCCGGAGTCAGCGAAATGACCTCCAGCAGTTCGCTCGGCAGCACGCGCATTATTTTGCAGTTTGATTTTGACCGGGATATCAACGGCGCAGCGCGCGATGTGCAGGCGGCGATCAACGCCGCGCAAAGTCTGCTACCCAGCGGGATGCCCAGCCGTCCGACCTATCGCAAAGCGAACCCGTCGGATGCGCCAATTATGATCCTCACGCTGACATCCGATACTTATTCGCAGGGTGAACTGTACGATTTCGCCTCGACACAGCTGGCTCCGACGATTTCGCAAATCGACGGTGTCGGTGATGTCGATGTTGGCGGCAGCTCGCTGCCCGCCGTACGCGTCGGGCTGAATCCGCAGGCGCTGTTTAATCAGGGCGTCTCGCTGGACGACGTACGCACCGCCATCAGAAATGCCAACGTGCGTAAACCGCAGGGGGCGCTGGAAGATGGTACTCACCGCTGGCAGATCCAGACTAACGATGAACTGAAAACTGCCGCTGAATATCAGCCGCTAATTATTCATTACAACAACGGCGGCGCGGTTCGTCTGGGCGATGTGGCGACGGTGACCGACTCAGTACAGGATGTGCGCAACGCCGGGATGACCAACGCCAAACCGGCTATTTTGCTGATGATCCGCAAGCTGCCGGAAGCCAACATTATCCAGACGGTAGACAGCATCCGCGCCCGTCTGCCGGAATTACAATCCACCATCCCGGCAGCAATTGATCTGCAAATTGCCCAGGATCGCTCCCCTACTATCCGCGCGTCGCTGGAAGAGGTTGAGCAGACGCTGGTAATCTCAGTTGCACTGGTGATTCTGGTGGTGTTTTTGTTCCTGCGTTCGGGTCGCGCCACCATTATTCCCGCCGTTGCGGTGCCGGTTTCGCTGATTGGTACGTTTGCGGCGATGTACCTGTGTGGTTTCAGTCTCAATAATCTTTCGTTAATGGCGCTCACCATCGCCACTGGCTTTGTGGTGGATGACGCCATCGTGGTGCTGGAAAACATTGCCCGTCATCTGGAAGCGGGGATGAAACCGCTACAGGCCGCGCTACAAGGTACTCGCGAAGTCGGCTTTACGGTGCTGTCGATGAGTCTGTCACTGGTGGCGGTGTTCCTGCCGCTGCTGTTGATGGGCGGATTGCCGGGTCGCCTGTTACGCGAGTTTGCCGTGACGCTTTCTGTCGCCATTGGTATTTCGCTGCTGGTTTCCCTGACGTTAACGCCGATGATGTGCGGCTGGATGCTAAAAGCCAGCAAGCCGCGCGAGCAAAAGCGACTGCGTGGCTTTGGTCGCATGTTGGTAGCCCTGCAACAAGGCTATGGCAAGTCGCTGAAATGGGTGCTCAATCATACCCGTCTGGTGGGCGTGGTGCTGCTTGGCACCATTGCGCTGAATATCTGGCTGTATATCTCGATCCCGAAAACCTTCTTCCCGGAGCAGGACACCGGCGTACTGATGGGTGGGATACAGGCTGACCAGAGTATTTCGTTTCAGGCGATGCGCGGTAAGTTGCAGGACTTCATGAAAATTATCCGTGACGATCCGGCGGTGGATAATGTCACCGGCTTTACCGGCGGTTCACGGGTGAACAGTGGAATGATGTTTATCACCCTTAAACCACGCGGCGAGCGGAGCGAAACGGCCCAACAGATTATCGATCGCTTGCGTAAAAAACTGGCTAAAGAACCGGGAGCGAATCTGTTCCTGATGGCGGTACAGGATATTCGCGTTGGCGGACGTCAGGCTAACGCCAGTTACCAGTACACGTTGTTATCCGACGACCTGGCGGCACTGCGCGAATGGGAGCCGAAAATCCGCAAAAAACTGGCGACATTGCCAGAGCTGGCTGATGTTAACTCCGATCAGGAAGATAATGGCGCGGAGATGAACCTTATTTACGATCGCGACACCATGGCGCGATTGGGAATTGACGTGCAAGCCGCCAACAGCCTGTTAAATAACGCCTTCGGTCAGCGGCAAATCTCGACCATTTACCAGCCGATGAACCAGTACAAAGTGGTGATGGAAGTGGATCCGCGCTATACCCAGGACATCAGTGCACTGGAAAAAATGTTCGTTATCAATAACGAAGGAAAAGCGATCCCGCTGTCGTATTTCGCTAAATGGCAACCGGCGAACGCTCCACTGTCGGTGAATCATCAGGGATTATCGGCGGCCTCGACCATTTCGTTCAACCTGCCGACCGGGAAATCGCTCTCGGACGCCAGTGCGGCGATCGATCGCGCAATGACCCAACTTGGTGTGCCTTCGACGGTACGCGGCAGTTTTGCCGGAACAGCGCAGGTGTTCCAGGAGACGATGAACTCACAGGTGATCCTGATTATCGCCGCCATCGCCACGGTATATATCGTACTGGGTATCCTTTACGAGAGTTATGTGCATCCACTGACGATTCTCTCCACCCTACCTTCGGCGGGCGTCGGAGCGCTGTTGGCGCTGGAGCTGTTCAATGCCCCGTTCAGCCTAATTGCGCTGATAGGGATCATGTTATTAATCGGCATCGTGAAGAAAAACGCCATTATGATGGTCGATTTTGCGCTTGAAGCCCAACGGCACGGTAACCTGACGCCGCAGGAAGCTATTTTCCAGGCCTGTCTGCTGCGTTTTCGCCCGATTATGATGACTACCCTGGCGGCGCTGTTTGGTGCGCTGCCGCTGGTATTGTCGGGCGGTGACGGCTCGGAGTTGCGGCAACCATTGGGGATCACCATTGTCGGCGGTCTGGTCATGAGCCAGCTTCTGACGCTGTATACCACGCCGGTGGTGTATCTCTTTTTCGACCGTCTGCGGCTGCGTTTTTCGCGTAAACCTAAACAAGCGGTAACCGAGTAAATGACAGATCTTCCCGACAGCACCCGCTGGCAATTGTGGATTGTGGCTTTCGGCTTCTTTATGCAGTCGCTGGACACCACCATCGTTAACACCGCGCTTCCCTCAATGGCGCAAAGCCTCGGGGAAAGTCCGTTGCATATGCACATGGTCATTGTCTCTTATGTACTGACCGTGGCGGTGATGCTGCCCGCCAGCGGCTGGCTGGCGGACAAAGTCGGCGTGCGCAATATTTTCTTTACCGCCATCGTGCTGTTTACTCTCGGTTCACTGTTTTGCGCGCTTTCCGGCACGCTGAACGAACTGTTGCTGGCACGCGCGTTACAGGGCGTTGGCGGCGCGATGATGGTGCCGGTCGGCAGGTTGACGGTGATGAAAATCGTACCGCGCGAGCAATATATGGCGGCGATGACCTTTGTCACGCTGCCCGGTCAGGTCGGGCCGTTGCTTGGCCCGGCGCTCGGCGGTCTGCTGGTGGAGTACGCATCGTGGCACTGGATCTTTTTGATCAACATTCCGGTGGGGATTATTGGCGCGATCGCCACACTGATGTTAATGCCGAACTACACCATGCAGACGCGGCGCTTTGATCTCTCCGGCTTTCTGTTGCTGGCGGTTGGCATGGCGGTATTAACCCTGGCGCTGGACGGCAGTAAAGGTACAGGTTTATCGCCGCTGGCGATTGCTGGCCTGGTCGCAGTTGGCGTAGTAGCACTGGTGCTTTATCTGCAGCACGCCCAAAATAACAACCGCGCCCTGTTCAGTCTGAAACTGTTCCGCACTCGTACCTTTTCGCTGGGCCTGGCGGGGAGCTTTGCCGGACGTATTGGCAGTGGCATGTTGCCCTTTATGACACCGGTTTTCCTGCAAATTGGTCTCGGTTTCTCGCCGTTTCATGCCGGACTGATGATGATCCCGATGGTACTCGGCAGCATGGGAATGAAGCGAATTGTGGTACAGGTAGTGAATCGCTTTGGTTATCGTCGGGTACTGGTGGCGACCACGCTGGGCCTGTCGCTGGTCACCCTGTTGTTTATGACTACCGCTCTGCTGGGCTGGTACTACGTTTTGCCGTTCGTCCTGTTTTTACAAGGAATGGTCAACTCGACACGTTTCTCCTCCATGAACACCCTGACGCTGAAAGATCTCCCGGACAACCTGGCGAGCAGCGGCAACAGTCTGCTGTCGATGATTATGCAATTGTCGATGAGTATTGGCGTCACCATCGCCGGGCTGTTGCTGGGACTTTTTGGTTCGCAGCATGTCAGCGTCGACAGCGGCACCACACAAACCGTCTTTATGTACACCTGGCTTAGCATGGCGTTTATCATCGCCCTTCCGGCGTTTGTCTTTGCCAGAGTGCCGAGCGATACGCATCAAAATGTCGCTATTTCGCGGCGAAAAAGGAGCGCGCAATGAAGTTCTGGCGACCCGGTATTACCGGCAAACTGTTTCTGGCGATTTTCGCCACCTGCATTGTCTTATTGATCACGATGCACTGGGCGGTACGTATCAGTTTTGAGCGCGGCTTTATCGATTACATCAAGCATGGTAATGAACAACGGCTGCAAATGCTCGGCGATGCGCTGGGTGAGCAGTACGCCCAGCACGGGAACTGGCGCTTCCTGCGTAATAACGATCGCTTTGTATTTCAGATCCTACGTTCACTGGAGCATGATAACAACGAAGATAAGCCCGGCCCCGGTATGCCGCCACACGGCTGGCGCACACAATTTTGGGTGGTTGATCAAAACAACAAAGTGCTGGTTGGCCCGCGAGCACCAGTTCCACCCGACGGCACACGGCGGCCCATTATGGTCAATGGTGCGGAAGTTGGCGCGGTGATCGCCTCCCCTGTTGAACGACTGACCCGTAATACTGATATCAATTTTGACAGACAACAGCGGCAAACCAGTTGGCTGATTGTGGCTTTATCTACCTTATTAGCGGCGCTGGCGACATTCCCACTGGCGCGCGGTTTGCTGGCTCCGGTAAAACGACTGGTGGATGGCACGCACAAACTGGCAGCGGGTGATTTCACTACTCGCGTAGCCCCCACCAGCGAAGATGAGTTGGGCAGACTGGCAGAGGATTTCAATCAACTCGCCAGCACACTGGAGAAAAACCAGCAGATGCGCCGCGATTTTATGGCCGATATTTCTCATGAACTGCGCACGCCTTTAGCAGTACTGCGCGGCGAACTGGAAGCCATTCAGGATGGTGTGCGTAAATTCACGCCGGAGACGCTGGCTTCTTTACAGGCAGAAGTCGGTACACTGACAAAACTGGTTGACGATCTCCATCAGTTGTCGATGTCTGATGAAGGCGCTCTCGCCTATCAAAAAGCACCGGTAGATTTGATCCCACTGCTGGAAGTGGCGGGAGGCGCATTTCGCGAACGATTCGCCAGCCGTGGCCTGAAATTGCAATTTTCCCTGCCAGACAGTATTACCGTATTTGGCGATCGCGATCGTTTAATGCAGTTGTTCAATAACTTACTGGAAAACAGCCTGCGCTACACTGACAGCGGCGGCAGCCTGAAAATCTCTGCCGAGCAGCACGACAAAACGGTGCGCCTGACCTTTGCCGACAGTGCGCCGGGTGTCAGTGACGATCAGCTACAAAAATTGTTTGAACGTTTTTATCGCACCGAAGGTTCCCGCAACCGCGCCAGCGGTGGTTCCGGGCTGGGGCTGGCGATTTGCCTGAACATTGTTGAAGCACATAACGGCCGCATTATTGCCGCCCATTCGCCTTTTGGCGGGCTTAGCATTACAGTAGAGTTACCGCTGGAACGGGATTTACAGAGAGAAGTATGACCGAGTTACCAATCGACGAAAACACACCGCGTATTTTGATCGTGGAAGATGAACCGAAGCTGGGGCAGTTGCTCATTGATTATCTGCGTGCTGCGAGCTATGCGCCAACGTTGATTAGCCACGGCGATCAGGTACTGCCATATGTGCGCCAGACACCACCGGATCTGATCCTGTTGGATCTGATGCTCCCTGGCACCGATGGCCTGACGCTGTGCCGGGAAATTCGTCGTTTTTCTGACATTCCGATCGTGATGGTGACGGCAAAAATCGAAGAGATCGACCGCCTGCTGGGGTTGGAGATTGGCGCAGATGACTATATCTGCAAGCCGTACAGCCCACGGGAAGTGGTAGCGCGCGTCAAAACCATTTTGCGCCGTTGCAAACCGCAGCGTGAGTTGCAGCAACAGGATGCTGAAAGCCCGTTGATTATCGACGAAGGTCGTTTTCAGGCTTCCTGGCGCGGTAAAATGCTTGACCTGACGCCTGCAGAATTTCGTCTGCTGAAAACGCTCTCTCATGAACCAGGAAAAGTGTTCTCCCGCGAGCAGTTGCTGAACCATCTTTATGACGACTACCGCGTGGTAACCGACCGTACCATCGACAGCCACATTAAAAACCTGCGCCGCAAGCTGGAATCTCTCGACGCCGAACAGTCATTTATCCGCGCCGTTTACGGCGTCGGTTACCGCTGGGAAGCCGACGCCTGCCGCATCGTTTAACATTTTTACCTGCCGGAGGTGGCCTTCAGACCAGATCCGGCAACATTATCCCACACATGGTCAGCAAACTGACATGATCTCTCCGCCCTGGCAAGCACCTGAAAATCGCTCATACTTTAATCGGCAAACAGTCCTTTTAGATGCTGTTTTCGATACGCAATTTCAATCAAGGAGTCATTATGGCTGGTTGGTTTGAACTCAGTAAGAGCAGTGATAATCAATTCCGGTTTGTGCTAAAAGCGGGCAATGGTGAGACTATCCTCACCAGCGAGCTGTATACCTCAAAAGCCTCTGCGGAAAAGGGCATCGCGTCGGTGCGTAGCAACAGCCCGCAAGAAGAACGCTATGAGAAAAAAACGGCAAGCAACGGCAAATTCTATTTCAATCTGAAAGCCGCCAATCATCAAATTATCGGCTCCAGCCAGATGTACGCCACCGCGCAATCTCGTGAAACCGGAATTGCCTCCGTTAAAGCAAATGGCACAAGCCAGACGGTGAAAGACAATACGTAATTACGATGCCGGGCGTAGGTTGTTGGCGTCCGGCGCTTTACCAGTTACCCCCACAGCGCTACAATGCCCGCCCTTAAAGTGGGGGCACTCCCCTGACCGCTTCATCAGGTGAAGCGGATCTGACCTGTCATCAGAACGAGAGAATTATGTTTAAACCGGAACTCCTTTCCCCGGCGGGAACGCTGAAAAATATGCGTTACGCTTTCGCTTATGGCGCAGATGCTGTTTATGCGGGCCAGCCGCGTTACTCCCTGCGTGTGCGCAACAACGAATTCAACCACGAAAATCTTCAGCTCGGCATCAATGAAGCCCACGCACTGGGGAAAAAGTTTTATGTCGTGGTCAACATTGCACCGCACAACGCCAAGCTGAAAACCTTTATCCGTGACCTGAAACCGGTGGTGGAAATGGGGCCGGATGCGCTGATTATGTCCGATCCAGGGCTGATTATGCTGGTGCGTGAGCACTTCCCGGAAATGCCAATCCACCTCTCGGTACAGGCTAACGCCGTAAACTGGGCGACGGTGAAATTCTGGCAGCAAATGGGTCTGACCCGCGTGATCCTCTCTCGCGAACTGTCACTGGAAGAGATTGAAGAGATCCGCAATCAGGTGCCGGATATGGAAATCGAAATCTTCGTTCACGGCGCGCTGTGCATGGCCTACTCCGGTCGCTGCCTGCTCTCTGGCTATATCAACAAGCGCGACCCGAACCAGGGCACCTGCACCAACGCCTGCCGCTGGGAGTACAACGTCCAGGAAGGGAAAGAAGATGACGTTGGCAACATCGTACACAAGTACGAGCCGATTCCGGTGCAAAATGTTGAGCCGACGCTGGGTATCGGCGCGCCAACCGACAAAGTGTTTATGATCGAAGAAGCCCAGCGTCCGGGCGAGTATATGACCGCGTTTGAAGATGAGCACGGCACTTACATCATGAACTCGAAAGATCTGCGCGCCATCGCCCATGTTGAACGCCTGACCAAAATGGGCGTGCATTCGCTGAAAATCGAAGGCCGTACCAAATCTTTCTACTATTGCGCACGCACCGCGCAGGTTTACCGTAAAGCTATCGATGACGCCGCTGCGGGCAAACCGTTCGATACCAGCCTGCTGGAAACTCTGGAAGGTCTGGCGCATCGTGGCTATACCGAAGGTTTCCTGCGTCGTCATACTCACGACGATTATCAGAACTACGAATACGGTTATTCAGTTTCTGACCGCCAGCAGTTTGTTGGTGAGTTTACCGGTGAGCGCAAGGGGGACCTCGCGGCGGTAGCGGTGAAAAATAAATTCTCCGTTGGCGACAGCCTTGAGCTAATGACGCCGCAAGGCAACATTAACTTTACCCTTGAGCACATGGAAAACGCCAAAGGTGAAGCTATGCCGGTCGCACCAGGCGATGGTTATACTGTGTGGCTCCCGGTGCCGCAGGATCTTGAGCTAAATTACGCGCTGCTGATGCGTAATTTCTCCGGGGAAACCACGCGTACCCCCCACGGTAAGTGATTAATTTCGATTATTTTTCCCGGATGGAAAATTCTTAGAAACCGATCACATACAGCTGCATTTATTAAGGTTATCATCCGTTTCGCTGAAAAACATAACCCATAAAATGCTAGCTGTACCAGGAACCACCTCCTTAGCCTGTGTAATCTCCCTTACACAGGCTTATTTTTTATGCATAAGCCCTATCCCTGCTCACCGTCTTCCATTGACCACATCGATAGAATCTCCCTTAATAGCACGATGCCTTTCACTTATCGACATCGTGCTCGCACAGGTTCCGGTTACGCACAGCCAGAACGCGCATGTTTGACGCTTACCAAAAAATAAACCTAAAGCATTGGAATATTTTTGACATCATTTTCTGATGGCTGCATAAAATAAAAATTCTGCTTTAGTTTCATCTATCTGTTTGTCATTATTACTCACATTCAATAATGGTGTTGAAGAATATCCCATCACAGATAAAATAAATATGTGCATGGTAGTCTTGAATCTATTCTCACTCTCCACATTTGAATGTCAGACGAGCAACGCCATGTAATCCTGCACCTTCTGTCTTCAGGTCAACTATCTGCATTTTTTTGCCCTGAGTAACACAGAAATGAGTTGCATCATTTTTTACTATATTTTCTGCACCAGATATTCTACCCCTGGCTAAAGAAGCTTCGGCTTCGGTGTAGTATTGGTTATCGAGTTTACGCTGAATATTACTTTTATATGCAAGGCCAAATTTACCGATACTTGTCTCATCATTATGCACAGCACAACCAGACATAAGAAAAACACTAATTAATGATATAGCAGCTATCTTTTTCACCTCACCTTCCCCCATTAATTACCAACGAAATTCTCTAGTGTTTAAATATAATAATAGCATGATTATTATAATTGAATAGGATTATAATAAATGTTCTGTACAACATTTCCTACATAAGTAGGAATTACAGACATGGAGGCCCTTCCGGGTAACCCCATGGGGGACTTTAATATATTTTGAATAGTATATTGAAGATGCCACTGTTTAGTTGAATATTAGGTATATTCTCTTTTTTAAAATTTATCAGTGGCTACCGTTAATATTCGCTGTCCCCATTGTAAGCTCCTGGTGGTAAGCACTGAATCCCCATACCTGAACTGACTTTTTATCCTCCGACTTTCATCCTGTTCTGACTCCACCTTTTCTTTTCTGCTCTACACTATCTACAGACCAATCATAAAGGCACATACGATCATGGCAGAATTTCCCGCCAGCTTACTGATTCTTAATGGCAAAAGTACTGACAATCTACCCTTGCGCGAAGCAATCATGCTGTTGCGTAAGGAAGGAATGACGATCCATGTGCGGATCACCTGGGAGAAAGGCGATGCTGCACGATTTGTAGAGGAGGCCCGGAAGTTAGGCGTCGCAACAGTGATTGCCGGTGGTGGCGATGGCACCATTAATGAAGTTTCTACGGCATTGATTCAATGTGAGGGGGATGACATACCCGCGCTGGGAATTTTGCCATTAGGAACCGCCAATGATTTTGCCACCAGTGTAGGGATTCCTGAGGCACTGGATAAGGCGCTGAAACTGGCAATTGCCGGTAACGCCATTGCGATAGATATGGCGCAGGTCAACAAACAAACCTGTTTTATTAATATGGCGACAGGCGGGTTTGGGACGCGTATTACCACAGAAACGCCGGAAAAATTAAAAGCCGCGCTGGGTGGCGTCTCTTACATCATTCATGGCTTAATGCGCATGGACACTCTGCAACCGGACCGTTGTGAAATCCGCGGTGAAAACTTTCACTGGCAAGGTGACGCCCTGGTCATTGGTATTGGTAACGGGCGTCAGGCCGGTGGCGGTCAACAATTGTGCCCGAACGCATTAATTAACGATGGCTTGCTGCAACTGCGCATTTTTACCGGCGATGAAATTATTCCGACTCTCGTATCAACCTTAAAATCTGACGAAGATAACCCGAATATTATCGAAGGTGCTTCGTCGTGGTTTGATATACAAGCCCCACACGAAATCACTTTTAATCTTGATGGCGAACCGTTGAGTGGGCAAAACTTCCATATTGAAATACTTCCGGCGGCGTTGCGTTGTCGATTACCACCAGATTGTCCATTGTTGCGTTAATCAAACTATTCTCTGTTGAACCAGGGAGAATCCGTAATGCCGGATGCGGTGTAAACACCTTATCCGGCATACAGAACAATACTACACCGTAATTAATTTTACCCGTGTCTTCTGCAATGCCAGTTTATCCACCTCAGACACAGCATCATCGGTAATAATAATGTCAATTTTTTCGATTGGCAGTACCTGATTAAAACCGCGACGATTAAATTTCGATGAATCGAGAACGGCAATCACTTTATTCGCCGCTGTCACCATCGCACCGCTAACGGAATAACCTTCATTAAAGGTCGTAATACCATTAACCGCATCAATACCATCAGCACCGACAAACATTAAATCGGCATTAATATCCTGCAGGGAACGTTCAGCAATAGATCCATGCATAGATCGCGTTTTATGGCGGACCGTGCCACCGCAGACGACCAGAGTAATGTCTTTATTTTCGGAAAGGGCAAACGCCGCCGGGAGACTGTTGGTAATCACCGTGATATTTTTGGCGGTCATTAATCCTTCGGCGATAAGCATTGTGGTACTTCCGCTGTCGAGAATAACGGTCATCCCTTCGTGGATCATTTTGACTGCCGCCTGCGCTATTCTGTTTTTCGGCGCGCTGGCGAGCTGAAATCGCTCTTTAAACCCGACTTCCTGGGTCTCGGTTTCGCTATTACCTGACATTATTTTCGCCGCACCGCCATGAAAGCGCGTAACCACGCCTTTTTGTTCGAGAAAGCGCAAATCGGCACGGATTGTCGCTTCCGAGGCAGCAAATACTCCCGCCAGATCCTGAACAAGCACGGTTCCCTGTTCATTCACTAATTGGATGATCTTATTCCTTCGCTCGAATGAATTCATCGTCATTTACCCATATTCAATTGTGGCTAGTGTAAACGAAGGGGAACCATTGGTGAATGATCTGTTTTGCACAATACCGGGCCAGCATCACGCTGGCCCGCGGTTTCAGGGAATGAGCAACACTTTGCCCGGCATAGCATTACGAGCGATGTCACGCACCGCCTGGGCAAAGCTTTCAAAGCTTCCACGGTGAGCGATTAATGGCTCCAGGCTTAACTTACGTTCTGTCAGCAACCGGCTCGCCGTTTCCCACTCCTGCCCCGGCCAAGGGCTGGAGTAGTTCATCCAACTGCCGATAACCGTCAGCTCTTTACGCAATATTTTGCCAAACGTTGCAGATGTTAAATGCAGATCCTGATGCAACGTGCCCACCAACGCCAGTTGGGCATGAGGACCGGCAATCTCTACCGCCAGTTCGACAGTTTGCGGTACGCCAGCCGTCTCGAGGATAAGCTGATTAAAGCGCAGCTCGCGTAAAACGCCCTGCATTTGCGGCGCGCTCATTTCACGGCTGTTAAATGTTTGCATCGCACCGAAAGATTTTGCCAGTGCCAGTTTTTCTGAGCTAATGTCGATAGCCGTCACACTCTTTGCTCCCAGCGCGACAGCGCACTGAATAGCCAGTAGGCCAATGGTTCCGGCACCAATAATAATAACGTTTTTATTCTCACATCCTTGCGCTAAATGGAACGCATGCAGACCAACGGTAATCGGTTCAATAAAAGCGCCATCCTCAATAGGCATATCCGCAGGTAGTGCAAAGACATTGTTTCGCTTAACGACAATATATTCGGCAAATCCACCATCACGCCGTGAGCCAATAAAATCATATTTTGCACACTGGGAATAAAACCCTTTCAGACACTCTGGACAAGTAAAACAGGGTAATAACGGCACACAGGCAACCGCATCGCCGGGGTGTAAATCATCAACACCGGATCCCACCGCATCAATATAGCCGCTAAATTCATGGCCTAACGTTATTGGATAATAATGTGCACCATTTTTAAATATCCTGGGTAAATCGGAACCACATAAGCCCGAGCTGGCAATTTTTACCCGCACCTCATCCTGATGTTTAATTTCAGGAATGACGCTTTCTGCTACGCGCACGATACCATCAGTATCATTCACCACTGATTTCATAAAAACTCCTGATTGTTAAGGGGGATAACCTCCCCCTCAGGTAAAAATTATTCTGCAAGAACGACTTTCTCTTGTTTAATAAAGCCTCGAGCTCTACGCCAGGTCATGAAAATACCGGTAAGATAAATTGTGCCGATAATAATGAAGCCGGGAATATTTTGCGGGGAGAAAACCTGAATCAGTAACCAGGTAATGGGAGAACCGCCCTGATCCATTGAAGCCACCATACCCCCGGCTTTTAACGCGCCAGCATTAGCCGCCAGTTGGGTGTGCAAACCAATAGTTTGCGTCGCGATCCACAGGGTGATGCTCATAATGATGACACCCGAGATTAAGGTGCGGAACAGATTTCCACGATGCACCGCGACCGCCATCGCCACAAAGAAGCCGATGGTGGCAAGGTCGCCAAACGGCAGCACCTGATTACCCGGCACACAAACAGCAATTAAAATGGTGAGTGGAATAAAAATCAGGCTTGCCGATACCACCGCCGTATGTCCCAGCAGCAACGCCGGATCAAGGCCAATCAGGAACTCCTGACCGCCGAACTTCGCCTGTAAACGACTACGGGCCTGCTTAGCGATGGGCGTTAAACCATCCATGATGGGTTTAATCACCCGTGGCATCAGCAGCATAACTGCCGCCGTTTTTACCGCCAGCTGCAATACACCTTTGACATCGTAACCCGCGAGGATGCCGATAATCAGCCCCATCACAAAACCCACGGTGACCGGTTCGCCAAAAGGGCCAAATTTGCGCTGAATATCATCGGCGCTAAATTTAATTCGGTTAACGCCTGGGATTTTCTCGATGATAGCATCGACCAGCACAGCAATTGGCCCCATATACGCCGACGTACCGTGCGGAATAGCAATGCCTTCCAGCTCAAAGAAATTTCGGGTATCGCGGGCAAACCAGTCGCCGAGCTTATAAACAAACGCCGCGTGAATTACCACACCCGCCATCCCTATCATCCATGAACCGGTTGCCAGATGCAGCAACGCGCCGGTGAAGGTCATATGCCAGATATTCCAGATATCAACATTTACCACCCGCGTCATACGGGTCAGTAACATCGCCACGTTAACCAGAATCGCAATCGGAATCGCCACCAGCGCAATTTGCGACGCCCAGGTCATGGGTGAAGAGCCCGGCCAGCCGACATCGACCACATGCAGATTCAGGTCGAAATTTTCCGCCATCGCTTTCGCCGCCGGACCAATGGAATCCAGCATTAAGCCAATCACAAGGCCAATGCCAACAAAGCCAATCCCGATATGCAGACCCGCTTTAAAGCAATCGCCTGCCTTCATGCCTAATATTTTAGAAAAAATAATGATGACAATCGGCAGCATCACCGTAGGGCCGAGGTCGAGAATATAACGCATGACTTCTGAAAACATAGGTCACCCCTGTAAGATAGTCAGAATTTTATTTTGTAATGCTTCGATACCGACACCAGAAACAAAAGGCATGCCGTGAACTAACGGAATATTGCCAAAACTACGATCCACCCTGGCAGTGGTGCATATCAAATGCACGCCATCCATATAGGTTTCTATTTCATTAACCCGACACTGGATTAATTCAACAGGAATATTATGACTCTGACACAACTCTTTAATTTCTTCCGCCGCCATCGTAGAGGTCGCAACCGCGCCTCCGCAAGCGACAATAATTTTGCGTTTCATAAATAGTCCTTTTTATTGTTACAGAGGGATTTATTCGTCTGAATCTAAAACATACTTTGTGAAGTATTCCTTTAACTGGGTTTCAGGAAGAGTGATTAGTGTCTCGACGATATCGGGCTGTTGTAACTTGCCAAATAAACAGCGTAAAAGTTTCAATTGCTGCTGCGGATTTTCCACAATCAACGCAATAACCAACGATACCGCCACGTCGTTATCATCATCCGCTTGCTGAAAATGAACTTTATTTGTTGGCCTTAACAGATAAATGGCTGACGACTTAGCATGAATCGCCTCACAATGCGGTATTGCAATGGCGTGCTGCTCAAGCATTATCCCGGTAGGGAATTCTGCTTCTCTGGTAATTAATGCCTGTAGCCAGGTATCATGAACCACACCTTTCGCGAGCATCTCATTACCGATATGGGTTAAAACTTCGCTACGATCGACAAAAGAAATTCCGCTACGAACAAACAGGTTAGTCATATACCGTCCTTATTCCGCACAGCCGTAGCGATAGGCGCGCAAAACATCATAAATTTTATCCATAATCAGCTGATGCGGTATTGCTGATAATTCCCCGGACTGAATGCGTTCAAATTGTTTCGGAAGATACTGACTAATCATGCCCAGTGGGATGTCTACGCCTTCCAGATTCACCATCATCGTTTCGACGCTATTTTTAATCCGGCTATGCGGCCAGTAATAACGAATACGATCCGACAGGCTGTAACGAATATCCAGTAATGAATCGTTAAAACCCGTGCGATAATATTTCTTCCAGTACTGCGGTTCGTCGAGCATCACTTCTTCAATTACCGCCAGACAACGGCTACGATTTTCTGGAGCGATGAGTTCCTGCTCAATTTGTGCCAGCGCAAATATCGCCTCGCGTAACGCAAAGGTTAATGCGGGACCGACTTTCAAAATTGCAAAATGATCGCGAACTAATTCCCGATAGGCCGTCTGAGTCTGGTAATCGGTGGAATGCGCTTCATAAACCATTTTGGTTTTTTCTATCCATTGCGCCAACGCCTGAGCTTCTTGCGCCTGATAATGAATAATATTGCTATGGTCAAATTCCACACCAGGCTGCACCACGATGGCAATCACGCGTGTTAACGCCTCTGCCAGCCCACGGGCAAGAAAGGCCTTTTGATGCGTACGTAAAGTATTGGCGGCATCTTCAACCTGGGTGATGTGTACTGACTGAATGGCGCTGGCCTCACCGCCCGGAACCGGAACTTCAGTGCCAATGACATAGCTCAGTTGCTCACGCTGGCATTCTGTCGCCACGCTTTCCGCCGCCAGACAAAGCACAGCGGCACGTTCAGCAACCGTTTCTGGCGCTAACGGTATGGGATCGTCAGCGCAGGACATTGACGCATCAAGATGAATTTTACTGAACCCTGCACGCACGTATGCCTTTACCAGCTCGACGGATTTTTCCATCGCCGCATCCGCATTTTCTTGCTGCCAGCAGTTTGGTCCCAGATGGTCGCCACCGAGAATAATACGCTCACGAGCAAATCCGACTTTATCGGCAATCGCAAAAACAAATTCGCGAAAGTCTGCCGGTGTCATTCCGGTATAACCGCCAAATTGATTGACCTGGTTTGACGTTGCTTCAATCAGCACTTTACGCGTGCTGTTGCGATCAAATGCCAGCGCCGCTTCGATAACCAACGGATGTGCAGAACAGACTGAACATATGCCGATATGTTCACCAGCTTTATGCCGGGCAATTAACGTTTTCATGTTTTTTCCTTGTTAAATGGCAGGTGCGTTATGCCCTGCCCTCGCAGCCACAATCGGCAATCACTTTGCTCACCACATAGCGCATTGCAGATTTAGCCGACTGCAAATAATCCCGGGGATCGGTCGCTTCGGGGTGCTCGGTCAGGTAATTTTTTAACGCCTGCGAGAAGGCATTTTTCAGCTCCGTTGCAACGTTGATTTTGCATATCCCCAGTTTGATGGTTTGCTGAATATCCTTAGTCGATAATCCTGACGCGCCATGCAGCACCAGCGGTAAATTCACCCACTGGCGAATGTTCTCCAGTCGAGAAAAATCAAGCGCCGGTGCTCTGGCATACATACCGTGAGCCGTGCCGATGGCGACCGCCAGGGAATCAATCCCGGTTGCCTCGGCAAATTCACGCGCCTGAACGGGGTTGGTGTACAACGCATCTGCTTCATTGACTTGCACATCATCTTCCTGGCCGCCAAGTTGCCCCAGCTCCGCTTCGACGCTGACATCAAAGCGGTGGCAAAAATCCACCACCTCTTTGACCCCTGAAATATTTTGCGCAAAAGGCAAATGCGAGGCGTCAATCATGACTGAGCGCACGCCAGAACGAACCTTCTGAGCGATATCGTCAAATTTTGTGTGATGGTCGAGATGAATTGCCAGTGGATGGTGATATTGCTTCGCCATCGCGCTGACCAGCGCCAACAGATTTTCTGTACCAGCATGAGTAAATGTGCCAGGCGTTCCGGCGATGATGACCGGCGCATTCAGGTTGGCAGCGGTTTCTACCACCACTTGCATCGTTTCGAGATTGTGAATATTGAATGCCGGAACCGCATAACCGCCGCGCTGTGCGTTGTTCAGCATCTGCTTTGTCGATACCACGTACATTTTCACATCCTGTCGTTTGTTTTCGATTTCAAAATATAATGAAATTATTTGTTTTCAAATGTCGAGATAACGATCACAAAAACGACAATATGAAAATTAATCAGAATGACAGGCAAAAAAAACGGCCTCCCGGGGGAAGCCGTAACGAAGTGCGCGTGTTTTTATGCCGGATGCAACGTAAACGCCTTTTCCGTCCTACGGGGTGGTGCTGTTCGTATGAGGCGTATCAGGCGATAGTAATTTTGCTATCGAGATAAACGTCCTGCACGGCGTTAATCAGTTTCACGCCGTCAGCCATCGATTTCTTGAACGCCTTACGTCCAAGAATCAGCCCCATTCCGCCTGCGCGTTTGTTGATAACCGCAGTACGCACTGCATCGCTGAGGTCAGTTTCACCGCCTGCAGCACCGCCGGAGTTTATCAACCCGGCCCGGCCCATATAGCAGTTAGCTAACTGATAACGCACCAGGTCAATCGGGTTTTCACTGGTCAGTTTGCTGTAGACTCGATCGTCGGTATAACCGTAATTAATCGCTTTATAGCCGCCGTTATTTTCCGCCATTTTTTGTTTGACGATATCTGCACCTATGGTTGCCGCCAGATGGTTCGCCTGACCGGTCAGGTCGGCGGAAACATGGTAATCAACGCCATCTTTCTTAAAGGCGGAGTTACGCAAATAGGCCCACAGCACTGTCACCATGCCCAGCTCGTGCGCACGTTCAAAAGCCGCAGAAATTTCTTCAATCTGGCGACGTGACTCTTCCGAGCCAAAATAGATAGTCGCCCCAACCGCCACCGCGCCCATATTGAACGCCTGCTCCACGCTGGCATACAGCGTTTGATCGTAGGTATTCGGGTAACTTAGCGTCTCGTTGTGATTAAGTTTGACGAGGAATGGAATGCGATGCGCGTAACGCCGCGATACCGATGCCAGCACGCCGTAAGTTGACGCCACACAGTTACAGCCCGCTTCGATCGCCAGTTCAACAATGTTTTTCGGGTCAAAGTAGAGCGGGTTAGCGGCAAATGAAGCTCCGGCAGAGTGCTCAACGCCCTGGTCAACCGGCAGAATAGAAAGATATCCTGTGCCAGCCAGACGCCCGGTGTTGTACAACGTCTGCATATTACGTAACACCGCTGGCGGGCGATTATTGTCAATCATCACGCGGTCTACGTAGTCATGTCCGGGGAGATAAAGCTGGTCAGAAGGAATAGTCATACAACGGTGCTGTAAAAGGTTGTCGGCGTCTTTGCCAAGCAACTGCGCAATATCTGTCATTACTATGCTCCCGTAAATTCCGATTGGATATCGGCTATGGATTGTCCTGGCCCGCCTTTTGCGGGCAATCATAATCCTGGTCGTTACGGGCGAGTTTTTCCATCTTTTGGATGTTTTTTCAGCGTTTTCTGTTGGCTCGATTCATCAGAAAAAATGTTACCGCGGTCAAGTTTTCACCGCAAAGGTATTTAAAAGGTATTATTAAGTGGTATTGTCATCGCGTACCTTACATTACCTGTCATGAAGGAATTAAAAGATGAAAACAACAGCAAAGCTGTCGTTCATGATGTTTGTTGAATGGTTTATCTGGGGCGCGTGGTTTGTGCCATTGTGGTTGTGGTTAAGTAAAAGCGGTTTTAGTGCCGGAGAAATTGGCTGGTCGTATGCCTGTACCGCCATTGCGGCGATCCTGTCGCCGATTCTGGTTGGCTCCATCACTGACCGCTTTTTCTCGGCGCAAAAAGTGCTGGCGGTATTGATGTTCGCTGGTGCGGTGCTGATGTATTTCGCTGCGCAACAGACCACTTTTGCCGGGTTCTTCCCGTTACTGCTGGCCTACTCGCTAACCTATATGCCGACCATTGCGCTGACTAACAGTATCGCTTTTGCCAACGTGCCGGATGTGGAGCGTGATTTCCCGCGCATTCGTGTGATGGGCACTATCGGCTGGATTGCCTCTGGTCTGGCATGTGGATTCTTGCCGCAAATGCTGGGGTATGCCGATATCTCACCGACGAACATCCCGCTGCTGATTACCGCCGGAAGTTCTGCTCTGCTTGGTGTGTTTGCGTTTTTCCTGCCCGACACGCCACCAAAAAGCACCGGCAAAATGGATATTAAAGTCATGCTCGGCCTGGATGCGCTGATCCTGCTGCGCGATAAGAACTTCCTCGTCTTTTTCTTCTGTTCATTCCTGTTTGCGATGCCACTGGCGTTCTATTACATCTTTGCCAACGGTTATCTGACCGAAGTTGGCATGAAAAACGCCACTGGCTGGATGACGCTCGGCCAGTTCTCTGAAATCTTCTTTATGCTGGCATTGCCGTTTTTCACCAAACGCTTTGGTATCAAAAAGGTATTATTGCTTGGTCTGGTCACCGCCGCGATCCGTTATGGCTTCTTTATTTACGGCAGTGCGGATGAATATTTCACTTACGCTCTCTTGTTCCTCGGCATTTTGCTGCACGGCGTAAGTTACGATTTTTACTACGTTACCGCTTACATCTATGTCGATAAAAAAGCCCCCGTGCATATGCGTACTGCCGCGCAGGGGCTGATCACGCTCTGCTGCCAGGGCTTCGGCAGTTTGCTCGGCTATCGTCTTGGCGGTGTGATGATGGAAAAGATGTTCGCTTATCAGGAACCGGTAAACGGACTGACTTTCAACTGGGCCGGGATGTGGACTTTCGGCGCGGTGATGATTGCCATTATCGCCGTGCTGTTCATGATTTTTTTCCGCGAATCCGACAACGAAATTACGGCTATCAAGGTCGATGATCGCGATATTGCGTTGACACAAGGGGAAGTTAAATGAAAACAGAACGTATTCTCGGTGCTCTTTATGGGCAGGCGTTAGGGGATGCGATGGGGATGCCCTCCGAGCTTTGGCCGCGCAGTCGCGTCAAAGCACACTTTGGCTGGATTGACCGTTTTCTGCCTGGGCCAAAGGAGAATAACGCGGCCTGTTATTTTAACCGCGCCGAATTCACCGACGATACCTCGATGGCGCTGTGTCTGGCGGATGCGTTACTGGAACGTGAAGGCAAGATCGATCCGGATCTGATTGGGCGTAATATTCTCGGCTGGGCGCTGCGTTTCGACGCCTTTAACAAAAACGTACTAGGTCCGACCTCGAAGATTGCGCTTAACGCCATTCGCGACGGTAAACCCGTTGCTGAACTGGAAAATAACGGCGTGACCAACGGCGCAGCGATGCGCGTCTCGCCATTAGGTTGTTTGCTTCCGGCGCGCGATGTTGATTCCTTTATTGATGATGTGGCGCTGGCCTCCAGCCCGACCCATAAATCCGATCTGGCGGTTGCGGGGGCGGTAGTCATCGCATGGGCGATTTCTCGTGCCATTGACGGAGAAAGCTGGTCAGCGATTGTTGATTCACTGCCTTCAATTGCGCGACATGCTCAACAAAAACGCATCACTACCTTCAGCGCCTCACTGGCAGCACGTCTGGAGATTGCGCTGAAAATTGTGCGCAATGCCGATGGCACCGAATCCGCCAGCGAACAGCTTTACCAGGTCGTTGGCGCAGGTACCAGCACTATTGAGTCCGTTCCGTGCGCCATTGCGCTGGTTGAACTGGCACAAACCGACCCGAACCGTTGCGCCGTCCTGTGCGCTAACCTTGGCGGCGACACAGACACCATCGGTGCTATGGCGACGGCAATTTGCGGCGCGTTGCATGGCGTTAACGCTATCGATCCTGCGTTAAAGGCGGAACTGGATGCAGTAAATCAGCTTGATTTCAACCGCTATGCCACAGCGCTGGCGAAATATCGTCAACAACGGGAGGCGGTATGAGCGGCGCTCGATTACACACGCTGCTGCCTGAATTAACCACGCGTCAGCCAGTGATGGTCGTCGGCGCGGCGGTCATTGATGTGATCGCCGACGCTTACGCTCTGCCCTGGCGTGGGTGCGATATCGAACTGAAACAGCAGAGCGTTAACGTTGGCGGCTGCGCACTGAATATTGCCGTGGCGTTAAAGCGCCTCGGCATCGAAGCGGGTAATGCCCTGCCGCTCGGTCAGGGCGTGTGGGCGGAGATTATTCGCAACCGGATGGCGAAAGAGGGGTTAATCAGCCTGATCGATAACGCTGAAGGCGATAACGGCTGGTGTCTGGCGCTGGTTGAGCCGGATGGCGAACGCACTTTTATGTCATTCAGCGGTGTGGAAAATCAATGGAATCGCCAGTGGCTGGCACGATTAACCGTTGCGCCTGGCAGCCTGCTCTATTTTTCCGGTTATCAACTGGCCTCGCCCTGCGGCGAATTGTTAGTGGAATGGCTGGAAAAGCTGCAAGACGTGACGCCATTTATCGATTTTGGCCCACGTATTGGCGATATCCCGGACGCATTACTGGCGCGGATCATGGCCTGTCGACCTTTAGTGTCACTCAATCGTCAGGAGGCTGAGATTGCCGCCGAACGTTTTGCTTTATCCGCAGAGATAACAACACTAGGCAAGCAATGGCAGGAGAAATTTGCCGCGCCGTTGATCGTTCGTCTCGATAAAGAGGGCGCATGGTATTTCAGCAACGACGCTTCTGGCTGCATTCCGGCATTTCCAACGCAAGTTGTAGACACCATTGGGGCGGGCGACAGTCATGCCGGCGGCGTACTTGCCGGGCTGGCCTCTGGTCTGCCACTGGCGGATGCCGTATTACTGGGCAATGCAGTGGCGTCGTGGGTTGTCGGGCATCGGGGCGGTGATTGTGCGCCAACGCGCGAGGAACTACTCCTCGCACACAAAAACGTATAGATCGCTGCGACAGTGGCTGATGCTGTACTCAATAGGCCGTTGCTGTTGGTCAAGCGCCACTTGCTTGATCACCAGCACCGGTATTTTGCTATCTAACTGAATATGTGACTGAAACTCGGCATCCGGCATCCGGGCGCTAACGCGGGAACGCGTACGTTGTGGGTAAATGTGCTGGCTGCGGAAGTAGTCATAAAGAGAAATCCCGATGGCATCAACATCATGAATTAAATGTGCCGGAACCCACGATTCCTCAATCGATACCGCCTCTTCATCGACATAGCGAATACGCTTAAGCAAAAAAACATCACTTCCTGCCTCGACCGCCAGCTGCTGCGCGACGTCTTCGGGACATTTCACGACACGCTTGTTAACCCATAGCGTATCGGGCTTTTTCCCGCGCAACACCACCTGCTGAGAAAAACCTCGCGCTTCTTTCAACGAGTATTCGAAGATGTTGTTGATCTGCGTGCCGTAACCACGCGAACGCGTCACCACGCCCTCTTCTTCCAGCGACTGCATAGCCTTGCGCACCGTAATGCGCGAAACGCCGGTTAACTGACTTAAATCACGCTCACCGGGCAAAATATTGCCATGCTCCAGCACCCCGCTGCGCACGGCATTTTTTACCGTTTCGGCAAACTTAATATAAAGCGGCGTGTTATCCGCCGCTAAAATACGTTCGTTCAGTTGGGCAATCAGCTGGGTATGCGCTTGTTCCATTTGTCTTTTTCCTGCCGGGGAATCTGGTGGGAGTATATCACTGCTTCATATTTAAGGCGTTTCTTTAATCCCATCAACGAATCCCTGCAACTCCTCCTCTGTGCCATTAAACACATTAAAATCCACCGGACCATTAATGCCATCGACCTGTCCACGGTCGGAATGCTGCCAGAAGCGCCAGGCCATGCCGTCATTGTCCGGGCGACGTTGATAATAGTGAGCCACCCACCACGGATATTCATTGAAATAGCCCGCCAGATTGGTGTGATAAAAAACGGCTCCTGAGTAAATAATTGGCTTTTTTCCCGTACGTTTTTCGACCATTTTTAGCCACTGACTTACCCGCTTGCGTAATTCTTTTGCCGATAATTTTCCTCGCTCTTCTACGTCCAGTACCGCAGGGAAATCGCCTTGTGAGAAATCCACCGTTTGCAGAAATAATCGCGCCTGAACTGAAGCGGATACTGACGGGGAGAAATAATGATACGCCCCGCGCAGCAGGCCATTTTCGCGGCTTAGTTGCCAGTTACGCGAAAAATAGGGGTCCACCAGCTTTTCGCCTTCCGTCGCCTTAATAAAAGCAAACTGTAAGCGGATACCGTTGTCGCGCATTTTTGCCACCCGCTGCCAGTCGATCCGCTCCTGCCAGCGCGAAACATCTATTCCGTGAATGGTGTAACTGGCAGGAATGCGAATAGCGAAAGATTTAACCGGGCGATAACCGTAGAAGTGGATGTAGTCTTTAATCTGAATTGCTGTCGAATAGAAAAAATTCACCGTCTGACGCGGATAAATTGCAACGATGGAAATTAGCCCAAGAGCGCATAATAAAGCGGTGAATTTTTTTCGACTGGTGATTCTCAACTGCATTGGTTTCATCCCTGAATGTCAGCACCAAAGGCTGACAATAACCAAAGCAGCTATAGTACGGTGCTCACCACCAGGCGTGGAAGTGGTGAACCGGACCAATACCGTGACCAACTTCCAGCGTGTCGGCCTGGGCTAATGCCGATGAAAGCCAGCTTTTTGCCTCCTGTACGGTGTCAGCCCAGTTTGTATGGCGCGGGCGCAGTGCAGCCAACGCCGCAGAGAGCGTACAACCAGTGCCGTGAGTGTTTTTGGTCATAATGCGCTGTGCGGTAAACCGTTGTTCACCCTCGCGGGTAAACAGCCAGTCCGGGCTTTGCTCATCATCCAGATGACCACCTTTCATTAGCACTGCGCCACAGCCCATCGCCAACAGCGATCGCCCTTGTTCCAGCATTTCCTGTTCGGTGCGCGCGTGTGGCGCGTCGAGCAAGGCGGCTGCTTCGGGCAAGTTTGGCGTTATTAATGAAACCTGTGGCAATAATCGACTGCGTAGCGTGGCAACTGCCGAAGGTGAAAGCAGCGGGTCGCCGCTTTTTGCCAGCATAACGGTGTCGAGTACCACGTTTTGGATCTGATAACGTTGCAACCGTTCTGCCACCGCTTCAACAATATCGGTTTCCGCCAACATACCGATTTTAGTGGTGTCGATTCGCACATCGCTGAACACCGAATCGAGCTGGGCGGCGACAAAATCAGGCTCAATGCGATACACCGACTGTACGCCACGGGTATTTTGCGCCACCAGTGCAGTAATAACTGAGCAACCATAAGCGCCAAGTACCGAGAAGGTTTTAAGATCGGCCTGAATCCCCGCACCACCACTCGGATCAGTACCGGCAATCGTCAGAGCGTTAATCCGTTTCATGCCTGCACCTCCTGCGTCAATTGCCAGAGCGCATCAAGGAAATGTGGAACAAAACTGCCTGGCCCCTCGCTTCTGGCGACTGCGCGTTCTCCGGCTTGTTTCATCCAGTGACAGGCAGATGCGATATTTTCCAGCGTATCGCCTGGTAGCGCACAACAGGCAGCGACAACCGCCGATAGTGCACAGCCAGTTCCTACCACTTTGGTCATTAACGGATCGCCACCGTGAATGCCAATGATACGATGTCCATCGGTAACATAATCCACCTCGCCAGTGACCACGACGATTGCGCCAGTTTCCCGTGCCAGTGTTTGTGCAGCAGGTATCGCGTTAGCTGCGGCATCAGTGGTATCCACTCCCCGTCCACCATTAGCAACGCCAGCTAATGCCATGATTTCCGAAGCATTACCACGTATGGCGGTTGGCTTATGGGACAGAAGTTCCAGACAAAAACGGCGGCGATAATCGAGCGCACCAACCGCAACCGGATCAAGCGTCCAGGGCGTTTGTGATCGTGTTGCTTGCACAACGGCAGCACTCATCGCTTGCGCGCGTGGCTGCGTCAGCGTGCCAACGTTAATCAACAAGGCACTGGCGATAGCCGCAAACTGACTGGCCTCTTCGGTTTCGATAACCATCGCTGGCGATGCGCCGAGCGCCAGCAAGGTATTGGCAGTAAAAGTTTGCACCACATCGTTGGTCATGCAGTGCACAAGAGGGGAATGTTGGTGAAAAAGGTGTAACGCGTGCGCAGATTGCGCTGAACTCAGCAGGTCGACTTGCATAGTTTGCTCCTGCCATAACGTGAAGAAGCAATGACCTGGTGGTCCGTGACTTCCCTACGCTGGCATTATCCAGATCAGGTGATACGGGTATTTCTCAGCCTTCACAAAGAAGGGCACCCCGAGTCGTTTGGTTGCGATAATAAATCGCAGAGGAGGATGGTAATGTCCAGCGCACGCGTTGTAAACGGGGAAAAACGGCGGTATTACAATAACGTTGTGAAATTATTTGATATAAGAATCCAGCACCTTCAGAACGACATCCAGATCTTCTTCACGTTTTAGCTCATCCCCCTGGTGAACGATGTGTTCCGTCAGATGGCCTTTAATCACTTCCCGCATCAGACCGTTTACCGCGCCACGGATAGCAGCAATCTGTTGTAAAACTGCAGCGCATTCATGCGGTTCGTCGAGCATTTTCTTGAGCGCCACGACCTGGCCCTGAATCTTACTGGCACGCGCTTTCAGTTTCTGTTTATCACGGATTGTATGAGACATGGCAACACCTGGTTAACAAGAATATGAAAAATCATAGCACTATTAATCTACTGGGGGGTAGTATCAGGTACTGGGGGGGAGTAGAATCAGATTGCCGAATTAATACTAAGAATTATTATCATGACCGAATTTACAACACTTCTTCAGCAAGGAAACGCCTGGTTCTTCATCCCCAGCGCCATCTTACTTGGTGCGCTTCATGGCCTGGAACCGGGGCACTCAAAAACGATGATGGCGGCGTTTATCATCGCCATCAAAGGCACCATTAAACAGGCGGTGATGCTCGGACTGGCAGCAACTATTTCGCATACCGCAGTGGTCTGGTTAATTGCCTTTGGCGGGATGGTGATCAGCAAACGCTTTACTGCTCAATCAGCAGAACCGTGGCTCCAGTTGATTTCCGCAGTGATCATTATTAGCACCGCGTTCTGGATGTTCTGGCGTACCTGGCGCGGCGAACGCAACTGGCTGGAGAATATGCACGAGCATGATCATGAGCATCATCACCACGATCACGAAGATCACCACGACCATGGACATCATCACCATCACGAACATGGCGAGTATCAGGATGCCCATGCACGAGCCCATGCCAATGACATTAAACGACGCTTTGATGGTAGAGAGGTCACCAACTGGCAAATTTTGCTATTTGGCTTAACCGGTGGCCTTATCCCCTGCCCGGCAGCAATTACCGTGCTGTTGATTTGCATTCAGTTGAAAGCCCTGACACTGGGCGCAACACTGGTCGTCAGTTTCAGCCTCGGCCTGGCGTTAACGCTTGTCACCGTAGGCGTTGGCGCAGCAATCAGCGTTCAGCAGGTCGCAAAACGCTGGAGCGGATTTAACACTCTCGCTAAACGCGCTCCCTATTTTTCCAGTCTGTTGATTGGCTTAGTTGGTGTGTATATGGGCGTACATGGCTTCATGGGCATAATGCGATAACTCAATCCTTTAGGCTTGCATGTTATCTTCAGCCCAGGATGATTCTTAAATCAGCTATTTCCGCTGACTCTCTGCTCGCTAAGGATGCTTTTAGGGCATCCTTTCATTTACACTTTTTACGAAATCATGGGATCACTAACAAAATATCGCTTGTCAGTTATATTGTATGGCAGGAAAGATATGCGACTGATATTACAGATCCCCAAAGTGGAGAGTTTATGACCATTAAAAATAAGATGTTGCTGGGTGCGCTTTTGCTGGTTACCAGTGCCGCCTGGGCCGCACCAGCCACCGCGGGTTCGACCAATACCTCGGGAATTTCTAAGTATGAGTTAAGCAGTTTCATTGCTGACTTTAAGCATTTCAAACCAGGTGACACCGTCCCAGAGATGTACCGCACCGATGAGTACAACATTAAGCAGTGGCAGTTACGTAACCTGCCCGCGCCTGATGCCGGGACGCACTGGACCTATATGGGTGGCGCGTACGTGTTGATCAGCGACACCGACGGTAAAATCATTAAAGCCTACGACGGTGAGATTTTTTATCATCGCTAAAAAAAAGCCCCCTCGGAGAGAGCTGTCTCTTGATCAGATCTCCTGATCAAGAGACTTCATCACCAGGTAACCCTCAA
>OAUM01000056.1_pt1 | contig 102433 bp, 84 predicted proteins | sample 1476281 | NCBI WGS metagenome assembly OAUM01 (sample SAMEA2580047, study PRJEB22360) | human gut metagenome | biome: human gut; feature: human-associated habitat; material: faeces | place: Denmark | collected 2008/2010
CAGGATAAACCGCCATAACTTTGCACCGACAACGGAACGGATACCGCTGCGGAGGATTCCCGAAGCCGAAAAATGAGGCTGAAGGTCAAAACTTAATTTGACGAAGGAAAATTCATGTTCAAGCGAACATAGCAAGTTGTGTTTTGAGGCACCCGAAATAAATTCGGGCACTCAAAACAACTTGCCACTCGCCTGAAGGCTCGGGAGGGATTCACTCCAAAGTCGTGAATCCGGGATGGAAGATCAGAAACAGAAAACATCAATGCGTATGGAAGAAAACAGAAAGAAAAAAATGACCAAAGGTGTAGGACGGAAACCAAAATCCGACCCGGCCGTGTACCGTTATGTGGTACGGTTGAACTCGGAAGAGAACGGGCGTTTCAACATCCAGTTTCAAAAATCCGGATTGAAGGAGCATTCAAAATTTATCAAGGCGATGCTTTTCGGACATGAAATCAAGGTGGTGAAAATCGACAAGGCGACGATGGACTACTACATCCGCCTTACCAATTTCTACCACCAGTTCCAGAGTATCGGCAACAATTACAACCAGACGGTAAAAGCAGTCAAATCCAATTTCGGAGAAAGACGGGCATATGCACTGCTTCGTAATTTGGAAAAAGCGACCATAGACCTGGTGGTGCTGAGCAAGCGGATTATCATGCTGACCCGTGAGTTTGAAGAGACTTATCTTATCAAAAGGAAGAGGGAGGAAGGATGATATGGTGGCGAAAATCAACAGGGGCGTTTCTCTTTACGGGGCAATCGTCTATAACCAGCAGAAAGTGGAAGATGCCACGGCACGGATTATTTACGGGAACCGTATGATTACCGATGTCATGGGAAATCCTGAACAGGTCGTGCGGCAGACGATGTGGGCGTTCGAAAATTACCTGCTTGCCAATAAAAATACCGAGAAGCCAATACTGCATATCTCATTGAACCCTTCTTTAGACGACCGGCTGACGGACAGCCAATTTGCCGACCTTGCCAAAGAGTATATGCAGAAGATGGGATATGGCGACCAACCCTACATCGTATATATACACGAAGACATCAGCCGCAGGCACATCCATATCGTATCCACCTGCGTAAACGAAAAAGGGGAAAAGATTGACGACGCCTACGAATGGAACCGTTCGATGAAAGCCTGCCGGGAACTGGAAAGGAAGTTCGGACTGAAGCAGGTGGAAGACAAACGGAAGGAATTGCTTGAACCGTACCTGAAAAAAGCGGACTACCAAAGCGGTGATGTAAAGAAGCAGGTGTCCAATATCGTCAAGAGCGTGTTCGGCTCTTACCGTTTCCAGTCTTTCGGGGAGTACAGCGCATTGCTCTCCTGCTTCAATATCGAAACGAAGCAAGTGAAAGGCGAATTTGATGGAGTGCCTTATAACGGTATCGTCTATACCATGACGGATGACAAGGGCAAACCACTATGTACACCCATCAAGTCTTCCCTTATCGGGAAACGCTACGGGTATGAGGGACTGGAAAAGCGTATCGGTTACAACATTCGTGAGTATAAGGCAAAAAAATGGCAGCCGAAGATTAGGAACGAAGTGGCTCTTGCCATGCACGGTTGCCGTGGCGACCGGGAGACATTTGTCCGTCTGCTTGCCGGGAAAGGCATAGATACGGTATTCCGTGAGAACGATGAAGGACGCATCTACGGTGCGACCTTCATCGACCACAAGAACCGGGAGGTCTGTAACGGCTCCCGGCTCGGCAAGGAGTTCTCGGCAAACGCCTTTGAGCGGCTCTTTAATAATCCGGACAGCATCCCGGATTTGGATGCGCACATGCCGGACACCGGTCTGCAAAGCAGATTCTCCTCCGATATGGAAAGTGCCATCGAACAGGCTTTCGGGATATTCAACCTGGAAGCAAACGGTCCCGATCCGCAGGAAGAGGCTCTCGCCCGGAGGCTGCAACGTAAAAAGAAGAAGAAACGCCGCTCACGGGGAATATCCTAATTACCGAATTTACCAACATTAAAAATCAGTTTATCATGCAACAGGAAGATGATTTGAGAGGACTGGCCAAGGTCATGGAGTTCATGCGTGCCATATCCATTGTTTTTATTGTCATTCACGTCTATTGGTTCTGTTACCAATCGTTCGTGAATATGGGTATCAATATAGGCGTGGTTGACAGGATACTGCTTAATTTCCAGCGGACGGCGGGGCTGTTCAGCAACCTGCTTGTAACGAAAGTGTTTGCCGTCATATTCCTTGCACTCTCGTGTCTGGGTACAAAAGGTGTGAAGAATGAAAAGATGACATGGAACAGGATATATGCCGCTTTCCTTTCGGGGATGGTGCTGTTTTTCATGAACTGGTGGATGCTCGACCTGCCGTTCAACCCGACAGGCAATGCCGTAATATATACGGTAACGCTTACCGCAGGATATATCCTTCTCTTGATGTCGGGTATGTGGATAAGCCGTATGTTGAAGAATAATCTGATGGAGGACGTGTTCAATACCGCCAATGAGAGCTTCATGCAGGAAACAAGGCTCATGGAGAACGAGTATTCCGTCAACCTGCCCACGAAATTTGTCTATCAGGGCAAGGAATGGGACGGCTGGATAAACATCGTCAATCCGTTCCGTGCTTCCATCGTGCTTGGAACGCCCGGTTCGGGTAAGAGTTACGCAGTGGTGAATAATTTTATCAAACAGCAGATTTCCAAAGGATTCGCTCTATATCTGTATGATTACAAATTTGACGACCTTTCCGTAATAGCCTATAACGAACTGCTGAAGAACCTGGATAAATACAAGGTCAGACCGGAGTTCTATGTGATAAACTTTGACGATCCGAGACGCAGCCACAGATGCAATCCCATAAACCCGAAATTCATGGCCGATATCAGTGATGCCTACGAATCAGCCTATACCATTCTCCTGAATTTGAACAAGACCTGGATACAGAAACAGGGTGATTTTTTCGTGGAATCCCCGATAATCCTGCTTGCCGCCATTATCTGGTACTTGCGGATTTACAAGGACGGCAAGTATTGTACCTTTCCCCATGCGATAGAATTCTTAAACAAACCGTATGCAGATATTTTCACGATTTTGACCTCGTATCCCTCACTGGAAAACTACCTTTCCCCCTTTATGGACGCATGGCAAGGAGGAGCTCAAGACCAGTTACAGGGCCAGATAGCGAGTGCGAAAATCCCGCTATCGAGGATGATTTCACCGCAGCTTTACTGGGTCATGACAGGCGATGACTTCACGTTGGATTTGAATAATCCTGAACATCCGAAAATACTTTGCGTGGGAAATAATCCGGACAGACAAAATATCTATTCGGCGGCATTGGGACTTTACAACAGCCGCATCGTGAAGTTGGTAAACAAGAAAGGACAGCTCAAGAGTTCCATCATTATTGACGAGCTTCCGACCATCTATTTCCGTGGTATCGACAACCTGATAGCCACAGCACGAAGCAACAAAGTGGCAGTGTGTCTCGGCTTTCAGGATTTCTCACAGCTTACCCGTGACTACGGTGACAAAGAAGCGAAGGTCATCCAAAATACGGTCGGAAATATATTCTCAGGGCAGGTGGTCGGGGAAACGGCAAAAAGCCTGTCAGAACGTTTCGGCAAAATACTCCAGCAACGACAATCCATCTCTATTAACCGGCAGGACACATCCACTTCCATTAACACGCAGTTGGATTCGCTGATACCTGCATCCAAGATTGCCAACCTCTCGCAGGGCACATTCGTGGGCAGTGTGGCGGACAACTTCGGGGAAGAAATTGACCAGAAGATTTTCCATGCGCGGATTATTGTAGATAGCGAAAAGGTAGCGGCGGAAACAAAGGCTTACAAGAAGATACCTGTCATCAACGAGTTCAAGGACGAGAATGGCAACGATATCATGCAGCAACAGATAGACCGGAACTATTCCCAAATCAAAGCGGATGTGGTGCAGATAATCGAGGATGAGATGTTTAGGATAAAAAATGACCCTGATTTGAAACATCTGATTCCACAGGATGAAGGCGATAAGGAATAATATAGACCGCTTTTTTATTTCAGCCTGCAAAGGTAGCCCCGTGCCTGTCTGGATTGAGCAAGGCCGGGCCCTTACGGGTTTCCGCAAAAATCTTCCGCGCTGCGCTTGCGGTATTTTTCCGGAAAGCCTTGCACAATCCGGCACGGGACAGCGAGGCAGGCAAGAAATAAAAAATCGGCTCAAGAGCCGTGAAATGTCTAACTTAAAAATAAAAGATATGAGCAGAAGCAACTTCACACCGATGAAAAGATTTTATGAAATCATTGACCATTATGGTCTGAGACTGATGGAAGTCGGAACAAATCACCTGAGAGTATTTTCCGGAGGCCGGAAACTTTTCGATTACTATCCGCTGCGTATGAAACTCTTCGATTACCGGCAGTGGCAACAACTGACCTACCCGTCACCCATTGAGGGGACGAACAAGTGGGAAACGGAGCTTGATGAAATTATAAACAGACTTAATCAGCAGGACTATGAATGACAACAACAGTAAAACGCTCATTTGGGACAATATTCCCGAATGGGCGATTTATTCATTGGAATATGGTGTTGAAGAGGATTTGTTTCTTACCGACGAAGACAAAAAAATGATAACCAAATTTATCGGTGAAAATTTTCCAAACGGATATACCATGTCAGTGGATTGGGAATCATATAAGGAGTTCGACCGTTTTCCTGCATTCGGGAAACCGTGCAAGACTTATACGGTCAGGTTCTGTAACCTATAAATTAGAAAAATATGAGAAAGATAACATTGAGCGAATATAATGCCATTCCGGAAAACTATCGTGGGATTTGGACTGTCGAACGTTGGGATTTGTCTGATTGGGCAGAAATACGCAAAAGACATATCGGCAAACGTACCATGATGGTTTATGATAAAGGTACATGCCTGCTGGTAGAGGGAATCGGCTTTGAAATCGTGGATGATTCCGGCTGGAAAAAGCCGGATGAAATCAGAAAAGACATAGATATGCTTTACCAAGAGTTCTGTAACATGCGTAAATGCGAACCGCATTATGCAGATTGCATCATACGTTGGCAGGACACTCTGGATACATTGGAAACAAGAATTGCATTGTCCATGGATCCCGATACGGAATGGGATGAAGAAATCTTCTATTATTGCAACAGCCGGAACGAATTGAAATCACTCACAGAAAAAGGTTGCTCAGATTTTGTCATTGCTGATTGCTTCGGCTTCGGAATGTATGAAAAGCCGATGCAGGAAATCTGAACATATTGAAAAAAGTAATGAAATACCAATAAAAACAAGAAATCTCAGCCATAATGACCGAGATTTCTTTTCTTCCTTTTTATAGTGCAGATGCGACGACTAAGCTCGCACGGGCACTTTTAGTATTGCAAAGGTAAGGATTCTTTTTTATTCAACCAAATAATATGAATTCAACTTTCTATTTTGGAAACCTGCGCTATAACTTTTTGGGCTTCGGGAGTCTGAATGGAACTGACAAGATTTTGAATATCATTCTCCAAATCCTTTTTCCGCGATTGTGAGATACGCCCCAGCATATACCTAACAACATCTATGCCACCTTTAATATTGTGTCTGCATTCGGCAGAAATGTCAGCAGGCAGACGTTTGATTCCTTTAGGAAAGTCCATACGGTAAATACAACCTCCGTGTGCACATTTGTTACGAAGTACACGTATAGTTTCCATATAGTTATAAAAAACACCTCTTGAACAGCCATAGGCATTAGCGACCAGATCTTTCGCTTCCGCTTCTTTCAGCGAATCATATAATGTTATGATATTGCCTATTGTCATAAACTCGATGGTTTTCCATGCAGGAGCATATATCCCCGGATGGTTGGCATGATGACGTTGGATAATGGGGTTTTTACGCATAACCGCATATACCTGTTCTTCAAAATCGTTAACGAATTTAGAGGTTACATACTTACGATTGACAAACCAACAGGGGTCATCAATGTATTTCAGCGATATGTTGTAGATGAGTTTTGTACGGATATTGACCTCAATACGGTCAAGAGCATTGAGCAACAATCTCCTGAGTCTGGTATCAAACTCATAGAGGTCATAGACACTTTTAAATGTAGTACCCGGTTTTAACTGATGGTCACGATGTTCCAGACATGGGAACTTTATTTCGTATGGAAAAGAATAGAATCCAAGTCGGTAATAACCCACATCAAGGAGAATCTCTTTCGCTTTCTCCTCATCATCAAATGTCATTCCATTTGATTTCAGTCTGGCTATTTGTTGGTCTATCGTATATGCTTTTTTCATTGAATTCATTGAATATTTATTTTAAATGCGAATTTACTCATTTTTCTTAAAACATATATCCAATGTGCTGATTGATTTATAGAAAGATAAATCGTGCCAAGCATTATTCCATATTCCTCCATAAAATTCCATCATTATTCCGCTTCACTTGGCAAGTCCCTTCAAGAAGATAACTCGGAGGATGATACCTTCCACGTTCAAGCCTCCGGTTTTCGGGACACAAAATTCCCTTTGGTAATTTTCCGCCCGAAAAAACGCTCCGGTATCATCGTCCGAGTTGGGGAAAAGGTCCGGGACTTAGCAAGCGAAGCGACCTACGACGCATAGGACAAAACCAAAAAGACGGATGACGGCGGTCTTTTGCCGGTACCGATGTTGCAATGGAAAACGCTGTCGATATCTTCCATACAAAAACAATCATCCGGTCTTATGGAGCAAAAGAAGGAAGTGGGGACTAAAGACAGCTCGCTCTCCACTCTGCATAATACTGTTTTTCTTTATCGCTTTTGTTTGTGGCTTTCCTACCGTTTCCCTTTTCCTCTTTCCTATCATGTGTCCATCCTCTTTTTCTTTTATCATCCGGGTAGGTTCTTCTCACTTTTACCCTGATTCTTCCGTTTTTCTGCCTTTCGTCTTCCAGCCTATGGTGAAACGTGATGACATACGATGAAACGGATAGTCCAACGCATTGAAATATAATGTTTTATCAAAATTATGCCTATATATTTGCGGTGACAACAATAGTTTTCAACTCTAAAAATCACAGTTATGGCAAAGAAAAATGTAAGGGACGAACCCATGAAAACACAAGTCACCGAGAATGACCAGCTGAGTGACATTGTCTTCATTCTCGACAAGATGGAACTGCTGTTGCAGGCTATATCCGAAATTGACAAGAACGGCAGGTGCAAGACGGTTCCGGCAGACAAGGAACACCGGAACTCCTTTCTGAAAATAGACCGTTATGCCAGCATGTTCGAGAATTTTCTGAAAAACTTCTGGAGCCAGTTCAAGGACCCGACCCGTTTCGGACTGCTCACCATCAAGGAGGACACCCTGGACAGCCCTGAAGTCAGACAGGCGGTGGAAGACATAGCCGCAGGCAGGAAGTCGGATGCGGTGGATGAATTTCTGAAAAAATACGAGATTGTACCACGCACCAAGGAAAACCAAAGTATAAACAATCAAAATCAAGAAGAAATGGCAAAGAAAAACCAGACACAGCAGCAGGCCGCCCCGGAAACCGGGCAGCAGCCCAAGTATCGCTACAATGAATCAATGATCAACTGGGAGGAACTGAAACACTTCGGACTGTCCCGGGAGGAACTTCAGGAGCGCGGACTCCTTGACCAGATGCTCAAAGGATACAAGACTAACCAGGTCGTACCCATCAGCATGAATTTCGGTTCCGCCGTTTTGCGCACGGATGCACGACTGTCATTCCAGCAGTCCGTGGGAGGTCCCATCGTATTGGGCATCCACGGTATCCGTCAGAAACCCGAACTTGACCGTCCTTATTTCGGACACATCTTTTCCGAAGAGGACAAGAAGAACCTGCTTGAAACAGGCAACATGGGGCGTGTCGTGGAACTGAAGGGACGTAACGGGGAATACATCCCTTCCTTCGTGAGCATTGACAAACTTACCAACGAGGTGGTTGCCATGCGTGTGGAAAATGCGTTCATCCCGAAGGAAATCAAGGGAGTGCAGCTGACCGAACAGGAACAGAACGACCTGAGGGAAGGCAAGAAGATATTCGTTGAAGGGATGATTTCCAACGGTGGAAAGGAATTTGATGCCCATATCCAGATCAATGCCGAGCGCAGGGGTATCGAATACATCTTCGAGAATGACAAGCTGTTCAACCGCCAGTCGCTGGGTGGCGTGGAACTGACCAAACAGCAGATCGAAGACCTCAATCTTGGAAAAGCCATCTTCGTGGAGGGAATGGCACGCAAGGACGGTGAGATATTCTCCTCATATGTAAAGCTGGATGAAGCCACCGGCAGACCTTCCTATACACGCTACAACCCGGATTCTCCGGAAGGCGCACGTGAAATCTACATCCCGAAAGAAATCAACGGAGTGAAGATAACTCCGGAAGAACAGCAGCAGCTCAGGGAGGGCAAGGTCATCTTCCTCAATGACATGGTCAACCGCAAGGGAGAGGAATTCTCTTCATTCATCAAGGCGGACCTGGAAACCGGACGGCTCAGCTATTCACGTACACCGGACGGCTTCGAGCAGCGTGCGGAGTTCAAGATTCCGGACAAGGTATGGGACGTGCAGCTGAACCGACAGCAGCGTGCCGACCTCCAGAGCGGCAAGGCCGTGCTGGTAGAGGGCATCAAGGGCTATGACGGAAAGACCATCTCCCAGTATGTCAAGGCGAACTTCAACCAGGGCAGGCTGGACTTCTACAACGAGAATCCGGACCGCAAGCGTGACGCTTCACAGCGGAATGTCGTGGCCAACGCCCAGAAACAGGGACAGGAGGCGAAGCAGAGCAGCCGCAGATCCAAAGGTGCAAGCATGGCCTGAAGTAAAACGAATGTATAATCCAAAAGAATCAGAAACATGGAAATTAACAATGGAAACAATGCGCCTTTCAAGGCGGAAGACGTGAACTGGGAAGAACTGGCCGGAATCGGCATCCTCAAGGACGAACTGGAAATGTCGGGAGAACTCGAAACGTTGCTCAGCGGGAAAAAAACGAAAGTAATGTCACTCAGCCTTGTACTCCTCGGTGTGGACGTGGTGATGGATGCCACCCTGCAACTGATACGTAAGGACGGTGAACCGCTGATGGAAATCCTTGGCGTGAAGCCGGTGGCATAGCATCCGCTTTTCACCCGATACGACGATCAACCATCAAATGTCAAACCGCCGTTCCCCGTCATCCATGCCGGTTACGGGGAATGGCTTTAAATTACAGGAAATGAAAATGAAAGCAATCATAGCAGAAAAACCGAGTGTGGGAATGGATATAGCCCGTGTGGTCGGGGCTACCGAAAAGATGGAAGGCTACTGTACAGGCAACGGATACATGGTGACATGGGCTCTGGGGCACCTCGTGCAACTTGCCCTGCCCGGCACGTATGGCTATACGAAGACAACCGCCGCTGACCTCCCGATGCTGCCGGACCCGTTCCGGCTTGTTTCCAGACTGATTCGCACGGACAGGGGTACGGTGACAGACCTGGCCGCTTCCAGGCAGTTGAAAATCATTGAGGGGGTATTCTCCAGATGCGAGAGCATCATTGTGGCAACCGATGCCGGACGCGAGGGTGAACTGATATTCCGTTGGATATATGACTATCTGGGATGCACCAAGCCGTTCATGCGTCTGTGGATTTCATCGCTTACAGACGAGGCTATCCGGGAAGGTATGGCCAATCTCAGGAACGGCAGCGACTATGACAGTCTCCATGCGGCCGCTGACTGCCGGGCAAAGGCTGACTGGCTGGTGGGCATGAACGCCAGCCGAGCGTTGGCGATAGCCACAAGTTCGGCCAACAATTCCATCGGACGGGTACAGACTCCGACACTCGCCATGATATGTACCCGTTTCAAGGAGAACCGGAATTTCGTGTCCGTCCCTTATTGGCAACTGCATATCACGCTGACACAGGGAGAGGCGCACCGGCAATTCATCCATACGGGGGAATTCAAGGACAAGGCAGTAGCGGAAACGGCATTCGGCAACATCGGCACCGGTTCTCAGGCGACAGTCACACGACTGGAACGCAAGAGGGTCTTCCGGCAGCCACCGCTTCTCTACGACCTGACATCCCTGCAAAAAGACTGCAACACCCATTATGACCTGACGGCAGAAAAGACCCTTTCCATAGCCCAGTCCTTGTATGAGAAGAAACTCATTTCCTATCCGAGAACCGGCAGCCGCCATATTCCGGAAGATGTCATGCGGATCATTCCTTCCCTGCTGGAAAAAATCACATCCATACCGGATTTCAAGGCATACGGGGAATCCTTTGACTTGTCCGACCTCAATACCCGGTGTGTGGACGACACCAAAGTGACGGACCATCATGCACTGATCATTACCGGTATCATCCCGAACGAACTCTCCGAGGCTGAATCGGCGGTCTATACCCTGATAGCCGGCAGGATGCTGGAATCCTTTTCGCCCCCCTGCGAGAAAGAGCAGCTGACCATGGAATGCACCTGTGAGGGAATGGTCTTCCGTTCACGTTCCTCTTCCGTTATCCGTGCGGGATGGTGCGGCGTTTTCTCACGAAGGGAGGAAAGAGATGGAGACGAACCGGAAGGGAAAGTCGGTACGGCTGTATTTGCCGAAGGGGAAACCCTTCCCGTCATGGGCCGGGGACTGGTACAGAAGAAGACCCTGCCCAAGCCGCTCTACACGGAAGCGACCCTGCTGGGTGCCATGGAGACTTGCGGAAAGGACATTACCGATGAAGAGGCGAAAGAGGCCGTAAAGGATGCCGGAATCGGTACACCTGCCACACGGGCAGCCATCATTGCCACCCTGTTCAAAAGAGATTATATTGAACGATCCGGAAAGAGTATCCGTCCTACGGAAAAAGGGCTCTATCTGTTCGAGGCCGTAAAGGATATGCAGGTGGCGGATGTGGAAATGACAGGCTGCTGGGAGAAGGCACTGGCTCAGATTGAAGGGCATACACTCGATACGGAAACGTTCATGCGTTCCATCCGTGACTACACGCACAAGGCCACCGGTGAAATACTCCGTCTCGAATTTCCTCTGCCCAAGTCACGTTCCTTCACTTGCCCCAAATGCAAGTGTGGTCATGTCATCATCCGGGGGAAGGCGGCCAAATGTGACAAGGAAGGTTGCGGACTGATGGTATTCCGCCGTTTTCTGAACAAGGAACTGACCGACCAGCATCTGGAACAGCTTTTCTCTTCAGGCTCCACCCGGCTCATCAAGGGCTTTAAAGGGAAAAAAGGAATCTCATTCGATGCCATGGTCGCCTTTGACGAGAGCTTTAACCTGAAACTTGTTTTTCCAAAGCCCAAAGGTGGAAAAGGGAAATGAACCAGTCATTCCATTTCCGGGACAAAGGTAGCGGACCGCCGGTTTCCACCTGCAAGGTCGGGCCTTGCAGGTTTCGGGGAAAATCATCCTCGCCGAGCTCCGGTATTTTCCCCGAAAACCTTGCCTGTGGAGGCAGTCCGCTTTCCGGCCCCGAAATAGGAAATGACATGTTTCACCGATTAACACTGTACGGTCATGAAAACAAGAGAGTTTATCGCGAGGTTGAGAACAGACAAACGGATCAGGATGGCGGCATTGGTGCTTGTTGCCTTTGCCGTATTCAGTTATCTGTATTCACGGGGAATATCCCCCGTATGGGCAGCAGTAGCCATTGTCTGCTTTAGGGGATTCTTCAGGTTTCTGTATAAGATAGTCTGCCTGCTTGTTGCCGCTGCCATACTTTTCTGCATCCTCAGTTATCTGGTCTTTTAGCAAACAGAAGGGAACATGAACCGGATATGCTTTACCTATTATAATATAGATTCCGACAGAAACAGCGTACGGAACGGAGCTGCCTTGAGGGGCGGCTCTTTTTGTATCTGCCATGTCCGTCATATAGGGAAAGTAGAAACAGCAGGAACAGGAAGGATGAAAATACAGCCATTGACAGACCGAAGAACTACAGGGCAAAGGTGGCAAATGCTTCTGTACGGACGACAAGGTCAGGCCCCTTGCGGGGTTTCCCGGGAAAAATCATCCTCGCTCTGCTGCGGTATTTTTCCCGAAAACCTTGTCTTTCCGGAAGCATTTGCAGTAAAGGCCCTTGTAGTTCAACGGGCTGCCAAAGCCCGGATATTCACAATTTAAATAAAAGGAGTATGCAACAGACAATCATCGCAAGACAGTCACCGGCTCCGGCATGGATTCCGGTGATAGAGAAAAAGAGAAAAATCCGGATACCGGAACCGCACATCAAGCTGCCCGGCAGGGGAGCGACAGGTCCCGTACCTGTCTCCACGCTGTTGAATCCGGTATTGGAAATCTGCAACCATCCCGACAGGAACAGGCTTTTGGCTGAATTTTTCCGGGAATATTGAAACAAATCGTTTTACCATTAAATAATTTAAGTTATGTTTTTCACAGCAATCCACCAGATGATGACAGAAAACGTGGATCTCACGATTGTCATCCGCAAAGCGAACGGACAACTGACCGTTGCCACATTACCCAAGTCAAACGGGCTCAAGGACGAGGCTCAGAACCAGATTGTACCGCTGACCGTTACAGGTACACCTCAGGAACTTGACGCAGGATTCCTTCAGACCGTCACACGGCCGATACAGAAAGCCAGTGGTCTGATTGCGAACATGGTTCAGTTCGAGGCACAGGCGGACAAGGCGGCAGCCAACAGCAAGGCCGCCAAGGAAGCGAAATCCAAAGAGTCAAAGGAAGAGAGAGAAAAACGGGAAAAATACGAGAAGCTGATAAAGAAGGCGGAAGAAATGACTACCGCCAAGAATTATCGGGAAGCCCTCAACCTGCTCGGACAGGCAAAATCCCATGCGAATGAAGCACAGCTGAAAGGGATTGAAGAAAAGATTCAGGCTGTCGACAAGGAAATGAACAAGGGAAGCCTCTTTGACCTGATGGAACGGCAGCCCCAACCGGAACAGCAGCCGTTAGTACAGAACCGTACACAACCGCAACCGCAGCAGGTCATGCAGCCACAACCGGCTTATGCCCCTGCTCGGCAAGCTTCAGCAAGCAGGCAACCGCAAAGGCAGGCTCCTATGCAACAGCCGGAAAGACCGGAATTCGGACAGCCTCCTGTACAGCAGGCACAACAACAGTCCGGACTGTGGCCGATACAGCAACCGGAACAGCAGCCGGTACGCCAGCCACTGCAACCGCATCCTCACTATGCTTCACAAAATACGGGATCCGGACAGGACATGTATGGAATGCCTCCGGCAACGGGAGGATGGCAGGATGAATCCTTCCTGCAGGAGGATGAACAGCAGCAGCCTTACTTCTCCGATTCTGAACAACCGGCCTACAATCCGAAAGACTACGAAGATTACATAGACTTTCCGCAATCCATGCTGGAACCGAAATATTCACCTTATCAACCCCGATAAATTATGGCACTTCAAATTAAAGGGATGTCACGTACATTCAAATTCAAGAAAGGAACAGAGTATGTAACCCTTCAAGATCCGGACCCGAACCTTTCTCCGGATATGGTCATGAGTTATTATTCGAACTTCTATCCGGAACTGACCACGGCAACCGTACATGGTCCCGTCATCCGGGATGACAGGACGGAATACGAGTTCAAGACAACCATCGGGACAAAAGGCTGACGGTATGGATAAAGACAACAACAAGAAACAGAAGAAATCATGTGTACCATTGGACGAACAGCAGGCGGAACGGCTGGCAAGGCTCATCATCGGACAGACCGTGCGCAATATCCGGTATGGAACGGACAGGAAAGAAAGGATAACGGCGCCAAGCGGTGCCGTTCCTCTTTTCTGAACACCACGTTTCTGCCCAGACCGCTGCCGAGTCTCTTCGTGGAAGACACCGGAGGAAACAGGTACAATCTCATCACGCAGGAAAATTACGAATTCCTACGTGATTCTTATTTCAGGTATGCCTGCCTCTTGGGAAAGGAAGCGGTACATACTCCGGGACGTACATTCGGAGAAGGAATCGCAAAACTGCACGAAGAAATGGAAATCCTTGTCGGAGAAGACCTGAATGTCAATATAGAAGAGCAAAACGGACGGTTGCTGTTCAGGCTCTGGAAAACCCATCGTTGGGGTGTACTGACATTGTATTATTTCCCGGTGAAATTCCTGGAAGCTCTCGGCCCGGAACTGAGACGTATCTCCATCACGTTTATCCATAAACTGATGAAGGCAAACGGAATACAGACCGTGCTGGACGAGGATGACACGGACTATGTGCTGATTTGGCTCTCGGAAGAAGTTCCGGACGAGACAGCGGAGGAAAGGAGAAAACGGCTGAAACTCCTGCGCTCCTACGAGAACGGCAAGGTACAAGCGTTGCTCCGGAGGGTGGAAAACAGGTGTTACTACAAGAACCTTCCGAAAGCACTTGACCGGTATGAGCCCCAAAACGACTATGAGCGGTCGCTGGTCTCCGCCATGAAGGAGGGGTTGGACTTCCTGTCACCGGAGCATGGCATCATGCAATACAGTTACGACCCTTTCTATGAAGAGGAGCCTGAATGCCTGCCGATGTATCTCCACCAGCAGATTCGTGTAGTCTATGACAGCAACGATATGGTAACAGACTACCTGGTAGATTACTACAATTCATACAGCAGGGAGACCTACGACATCATACCTGCAACGACACTCGCCCTGTCACCGGAAACTGAAAAGTTATTCTGCATGGATGATTATCCGGAGCGATTTCTCCAATGGGCGGACAAATTCATCAACATAATCATTTGAACATCATGATAGAGACAAACGAACTTACAAGAACCTTAAAGACCTTGCTTATCCCCAAGGCGGCACTGATTGCCTACGCCTCGGAAAATGAGAAGAATTTCTTTCTGGAGGTACGGGATATAGACGAACGGGGGAATATGACGGAAGGAAGACCGGTGACCCTGGAATTCATGAACGAACTGGTGAAGGGGTATTCGGAAAGGCACGGCAGCACGCCATACGGAAAAATACCGTCCAACCTGATGTATTGCGATTCACGCAAGGGAAGCGAACGGTATGTATGGTACAATCCTCCGGGTAAAAGGATGATGTTCTTCAGCCCGGGACTTGAAATCGAGAACGCGGAATACAACCTGCCGGGAGTGATTTACAAGGCGGGGGAACACGGGATGAATATATATACCTACAAGGGCGATACACCCGACAAGGATACGCCACTATATGCCGCACCGTTCTTCAACGTGACCGGATCCAGCGTCTGCCTGGGTTCTGCCAATTTAGAGAAACCGAAAGATATGACCTACGAAAAGCTGCTGCAATACTGGGAAAAGAAATTCTGGCTGACGGAGTTCTCCCACTTGGGAGGCAACGGAAACCCGACCCGATCAAACCTTGTATTGGTGACGAAAGCAGCCAGGAACAGACCTTTCGACCTCGAAGAGTTAAAACCATTGAACAATCTGAAACTTAAAGACATCCTGAAATGAAAAGAGTACACTATATTGATAACTATCTGGTAAATCCGCAGCATCCGGTAACGGTAAATCTGATTGGTGCGGGAGGAACAGGCTCACAGGTACTAACCTGTCTGGCCCGGCTTGATGCGGCATTGAGAGGACTCGGGCATCCGGGGCTGTTCGTGACCCTGTATGACCCCGACATCGTGACGGAAGCCAACATCGGCCGTCAGCTGTTCGGGCCGTCCGACCTGGGACAGAACAAGGCGCAATGCCTTGTCTCCCGGATAAACAATTTCTTCGGCAACGACTGGAAGGCGCAGCCGGACATCTATCCGACCGTATTGAAGGATGCCCGACGGGATAATCTGGCCAATATTACAATCACTTGTACGGACAACATCAAATCCCGGATAGACCTGTGGAACCTGTTGAAGGCTTTGCCACAACCGACATACTGCACTTACGAAACCCCTTTGTATTGGATGGATTTCGGAAACACGCAGACCACGGGACAGGTCGTTATGGGTACGGTTCCGAAAAAAATAAAACAGCCGGCATCCAAACTGTATGAAACGGTCAGTTCCCTGAAAGTAATCACCCGCTTCGTGCGGTATGCCCGGGTAAAGGAAGAAGACTCCGGTCCGAGCTGTTCGCTGGCGGAAGCGTTGGACAAGCAGGACCTGTTCATCAATTCCACGCTGGCACAACTCGGCTGCAATATCCTGTGGAAGATGTTCCGCAACGGGATGATCGAGAATCACGGGCTGTACCTGAATCTGGAAACGATGAAAGTGAATCCGATAGCGGTATGACGATCTATACAATGCTCCTAAACAAGATTAAAAGACATAAAAAACGAAACTTTGATATAAATTCTTACAAAACAGCAAAGAGGTTGATTCTTTACATTAAAGTATTGAATCAGCCTCTTTTACATATTAAATAATGAACATACTATTAGAAATCCTCTCTATCATCAATCATAATAGTATCATCACTCACGTCCCAATCTGCATAATTGATATCGGACTTGTTCCAAGCAAGTACAACATTGAATCTCTTAAACAAATCCAGAAAATCATTTATGTTGTCTTTGCTCTCAAACCCAATTTTCACAAGTCTATTCTCGTCGCTGTAATTATCCTTGCAGATAAAACGGTAGTTGACAAAATGGGAATATCCTGTATAGAGTTCAAAACCAACCGGTTCGTACCTTTCAATGTCAACACCACGATCCTTTAAATAATTCCTTATGAAAAGATGGTCTGAAATATCGGCAGCAGCCGTTCCTTTATAGTCATTGTATTGTGTAGATGCTTTCATTCTCTTACACCTCCTTTCCGCAATAGGTTTTCCATATATGGAGATTGCTAATTATGACAAAGATAAACTGACTTGTTTTATAATATCCTCTGAAACACCATTCAATCGCAAAATTTCTACTGCACGAGCCTTTTTTTCTCTTTCTCTTGTTTTATTGAATATGAGATCCGTGAAAAAATCAATGGCATAATGGATTTCTTCCTGCCCATCACGATTATTCACATCTATACCACTAAAAGAAGAAAGCTTTTTGTGAAGAATCAAATAATATACTCCGCCAATCAACAATGCTGAAAGTGCACCGATTTTCACATCGCTTTCTGCAAAGATTCTTTGATAACGTCGAACCAGAGGCATAGTGTTAAACTCACGCATTTGAGCCGTACGTTTAGTGATGATATTCTCATCACATATTTCCCATTTCAAGAGTTCCTGCATGATTATATTTGAATTTAAATCATCAAACAAACCGTGCATAATAGAGCGGAACTCTTTTTCCGTACATTGGTTTTTCTCAATAGAGTCAATAACATCACTGAACCAATAATCATATTTTCTGGTATATATATCCATAAATTCTTCCCAATTACCGAAGTGACGGTGAAAAACCGTAGACTCTACTTTGGCAAGATTCACAATGCGCATGAGTGAGGATTTGGCAAAACCTTCTTTCTTGATTACTTCTGAGGCAGCATTCAAGATGTCGTTCCGTAAATCCTTGTTTGTGCGCCTGGGCCGTCTTGTTTTTGGGCTATCCATGTCTTATTCCTATTTTTTTGTCTGTTTCTAATAATGCAGTTATCAATAAATCCAAATCTTCCCTTTCGTGAGAAGCCAATACGCTGACTCGCAACCGTGCCTCACGCAATCTCACTGCCGGATAAACAATGGATATGGCCAATACGCCTTTTTCACGAAGCATTTGGGCTGCATCATATGCTTTCTGTGTATCACGTATCATAATTGGGAATATAGGCGATACAGAATCTCCTATATCAAAACCTTCTTCCAATAGTCTGGAACGAAGATAATTCACATTATCCCAAAGCTTTCTACGTATCTCCGGCTGTCTCTTGATCAGTTCCAACGCTTTTAACACTGACGCAGTTACCTGTGGAGTAATGGCTGCAGAGAAAATATTACTGTCGGCATAATACCGCAAATATTCAATCAGTTCATGGGATGCTGCAACGAAACCACCTACACATCCGAATGACTTGCTGAATGTTCCGGTAATAATATCTATCTGACCAAGACATCCATAATGCTCCGCTGTACCTCGTCCGTTTTCTCCAAAAACACCCATTCCATGAGCATCATCCACCATCAACATGGCATCATATTTCTTGCATAATGTGATGATTTCCGGTAAACGGGCAAGGTCTCCTCCCTGTGAATAAACTCCATCTACGATGACTAACTTGGTTTTATAGGCATCCTGGGCGTGTTTCAATGCCAATTGAAGGTATTCCAAATTGTTGTGTCCAAATGATTTCACATGAGTACCTATCAAACCGGCAGAAGCACTGGCATGGATAAAGGCATCTGTAATGGCAATGTCATTCGGTCCTAATAAGGCTCGAAGAGTTCCATCATTGGCTCCGAACCCGGAAGAAAACAACAGGGCATCTTCCTGACCGGTAAATTGTGCGATTTCTTGCTCCAAGCGACGGTGAATATCCAAATAGCCGCCTATCACTTGAGCAGCGCATGTTCCTGTCCCATATTTTCGAACAGCCTCAATGCCGGCTTCTATCGTTTCTAGGCGTTGGGACATACCCAAATAATCGTTGGCTATGAAACTGGCCACATTCTTGGTACTTCCTTCCAACTCCATCCGAGCGTCCACTCCGGAATAGGCTTCTATCCAATAATGCTTATCCGGATAGGCTTTAAACTGTTGGGTAAATTTCTGAAAATCTTTGGCTCGTTCAAGCGCATTCATGGGAGTACCCAATTCAAAATCGTGTAGGGTATACATTTAGGTTATAGTTAAGGATTTGTGATTGTTCCGTTTTTGAAAAACGGAAAGAAATGATTTTACATGCAAATATATCGGATAATATTGACTTATATATGGTTATAATGTTAAAAGTCTAATTTTGTTTTGAAATTTACATTTTATCTAACTAAAGATGCTTATATTTGCCATTGGAGTTACACTTTGATTTCCGGCATCGGAATGATGTCTTCAACCGGATAACGGATTCCGGACCATATTCTCTTTTTTATAGCTCCGTCCGCACCTACCTTACTTCTTCAGCGGACACAATCCATTGGAAAGGCCGGTAACCTTTCCCATCATTAACCTTAATCACACAAGCGATGAAGCAACTAATGCTACTTCTATTCGGTGCAGGAGTTGTGACAGCGGGTGCACAGTCCCCCGGCGGTGTCAAAGGAACAGAGTTGTGGTTCCAGACATTGCCCGTGACGGCAGACCTTCAAGGCGCATACCGCTGGATGGATCTCGCAGGGGATTCCGTAAAATTGCGTTCTCTTGACCGCAGCGGAAAACCGGGAAGCGAATACACCCAAACCCGCTCCTTCGCGCCGGCATTCAATTTTCATCCGGCACTGTACCTTTCAGGAGGAAGCTACGGAAAAACAGCTTCCTTCAAGTTCTCCAACTTTTCACAGGCTACTGTCTTCAGTGTCTTTGCCCTGCCTCCCGAGAGTCACGACAAGGATATGCTGCTCTATTCCCTTGACGGGAGGAAAGGCGGCGGATCCATCCTCTCCAAGGACAAGGCCGTACGTGCCAACGGCACGGAGCCGCTGGACTACGGAAAGGACACGGGAGAAGACCTCTTGTTCTCCTCCTCTGACAGACAGTCCGCGACAGACTTCCGGGAGTCCTCCGTCCGCGTGCTCACCTATCTGAAGAGCAACCGTCCCGGAACGGGCCTTTGGGGAGAAAACTCCGTATCTAATCTGTTTGTCGGCGGTACTTACTCCGCATCCAATCCGCAGTTCAGCACCGGTTATGATGAAGCGTCATTCGGGAACAACCGTTTTGACGGCTATTCCCCCGAAATCATCATCTACGGACGTTACCTCACCCCGGCAGAACGCAGGAAAGTGGAAAGCTACCTGGCCGTCAAGTATGGAATCACCCTGAACAACTCCTATCTGGACAGTGAAGGCAACCTGATATGGGACAAGGACGAGAACCTGGGCTATCACCACCGGGTGACAGCCATCGGCTCGGATGCCGCTTCCGCTCTCCACCAGCCCCTCTCCACTACTTCCTACGAGGAAGAACCCGTCTATGCCACCATGAAAGCAAACGACACCTTCCACGACGGCAATTCCTATGCGGAGTCGTCCGTCAGCCGCCTGCTCGTCATGGGGCGTGAATACGGCAATCCCTTGCCAGACAAAGGGTACATCTTCTGGGGTGACGACAACGGTCCGCTGACCACCTACACCTCACCGGCAGATACCCTGTGGCACATCATGCACCGTACATGGACGGTACGCAGCAATGTACCGGCATCGGCAGACAGCACCTCGGTACGCTGGAACGGCACGGGCATGACCGTTACCCGGAAAGGCTTCCTTGACACCATCGAGCAGGACTCAAGTGCGACCGAAGCCTTTGCCGTCACACCGGCATTGCCCGGCCGTGAAGGAGCCGTCTCCTTCTATTGCCCCCTCAGCCATCCCACTTTCGACGCGGGCTTTACCGGCTCCGGCGGCAACACCTGTGAATACGGCTACCGCTTCGACAGGGAAGGAAACGTCTATGTCATCTCCGGCGGACAGGCCGGCACTACTGCTGTGGCCACCGGAGTCAGCGGCAGTGCCGTTTCCATCCGAAGGGAAGACGGACAGGTTTACCTCCGCATTGACGGTATCGGCAGCCAGACGCGTACCATACCCCTGCCAGAAGCCTCAGGTTCAATGTCAGGCCTTATCCGGACCGTCACCTCCGAAGAACCGCTGCGCATAGCCGCTGTACGTACCGGCGGCATCGGTGACACGGGAAACATGGCAGAACTCAGCCATGCGCTTACCCCGGATGACGAGTTCTCGCAGTATTGCCGCAACCGTACCCTGCTGCTCATCGACCCCAGCGGGGAAGGCAGGTTCGATACGGAAGACATGATAGCCGTGAAATGCTCCCGGCCGGACCTCATGCGCGGAAAGACCGTATTCCATAACCTGTTCTGGGATTTGGACGGCAGCGGCAGCGATGTCTTCACCTTTGCCTATTATGACGGACTGGCGGCAGATGCCGTTCCGACCCCGTCTACCTGTGAGGACGGCAAGCCCCGCAATGACGGCAGCATCGACATTGACATCCGCATCGGCACTCCCGTCTATGACTATGTGCTCTCAGCCGATACGGTAGCCGGCGTACCCAAGGATGAAATCATTGCAAGCGGCAAGTTCACCGGAGAGGCCCATCGCATTGACGGACTGGCTCCCGGCACCTATACGCTGAAAGTCACCCAGGGCGGCGGCAACGACATCTACGGAACAGGCGGTCCGCTTTACACCACCTACGTGCACGACAAGCGGATCTTCGCATCCGGAGAAGTTTCCTGGACGGTGACAGGAACCAACTCCAACTACCGCCTCGGTGTGGAACCGAGAATATCCGATGACATCACGCAGTTCGGCTTTGATGTGAGAGGTGACAGGGCTCATATGATTATCGACGGACACACGAGCCTTACCCAGTTTATCCGCATCAAGGAAGGAGACGTCCTCACGCTGGGACTGGAAGGCATTACCGTATCGTACAAGCTCAACGGCAAGGTCATCCGCCGCTTTACCCAATGGAACATCCGGGCATGGCGTCTGTGCATCAAGTTCGGAACCGGTGAAACACATATTACCGGACTGACCGTAAACGGAGAGCCGATTCCCGATTTCACCCATTCGGGCAATGTACAGGTTGAGAATCCCAAGACAAACACGGCCCTCTTCACGGTACATGTAGGCAGTGAGTGCGACCCGACACTCCCCAATGGAACAGAAAAGAAGGAAGGTTCCCTCATCGGCTGGTCAGACCGGCCCGGAAACGGTGAAGGAAACAGCCAAGGAAACGGTAACAGGGACGATTCGTTCCAGGTAAAGCCTGACGGCACGACCGGCATCTTTGATGTCGTGCTGGAGCAGGACCAGCCCGGGGATGTCACGCTGATGGTATTCGACGCTTCCGGCAAACTGGTTCACGAGCAGTTCATGGAAGGTGAAACAACCAAACGTTCGCGCTTCGAGGCACCCGCCCCAGGAGTCTATGTAGTCAAGGCCATCGGTCCGGATTGGGAAAAAACCCGGAAGATTATAGCCAAATAGTTCAACTAAAACCGAAATATCATGAAACGGACAATTATCATCGCCGCATCAGCCGTGACGCTGGCGGCAGCCGGCATTGCCGGTTCGCATTATCTGTCCGGCCAGTCTCCGAGTGCGCAGCTCCAGGTGGAAACGGCATCGGAAATCCGGCAAGAAAAATCCGAAGACAGCGGCAGGAAGAAAGAAGACGGCAGCCGTCCTGCAAAGGCGGCAACTGCCCACCGCACTTCTTCCACTCCGATACAGGCAGCAGGCACGACAGCCGCCTATGCCACCCTCCGCTACGGTTCGGTCGGTATTCCCGAAGGGAAGACTGCCGACAACCCCGAGGACAACATCTTTGAAATCAACCTCTCCCGGACAATTCCGTCGGATGCCCGCGTCTGGCTGTGTTACGAGCTGCAGGGTGCGGATCACTCCGGAGCCGTAGCCAAGAGCATCAACGACCGTCCGGCCACCGGCGGTTATATGGCCACGGCCACCGACGGCTGGACCCGTGTCCGCGAGGAGATTCACCCGGCCTGGCTGCATGCAGGTGTCAACCGCGTTCTTTTCACGGCTCCCGAAGGCAGGAGCTATTCGGTACGCAACCTGCATGTCGAAACGGCATCGGGACCCGGGCAGGCACTTACGCTGTCACAAACTCCGGTAGTCTATGGCGACCTGGCTTATGTGCACGGCTTCGTCCGCAACGGAGCCCGGACGGTCAAGGCAGGACATACCGTACTTACACTGCAGGACGGCGAGTTCGAAGGCATCGTTCCCGTATCGGGCAGCAGCCTCACGCTCAGTGCCACAACCGCCTCCGGTAAGACTCTGACCGCTTCCTTCCCGACACTGAAGAAAGGCAAGGCAGATTATGAACGCGCTTTTCAGACTCCGGCTGCCCGGATGGCAGGGAAGCATTTTGCCCAAGACAAGGCAGACAGCCTGAAAAATGCCAACGGTGCGCTGCTGGTAGATCATGGCGTCATGCTGGCAGCCAGAAAGCTGACCATGCGTCCCTTGCGTGAAATGGACCTGCCGGCACTGGATTTCGGCATGACCAATGTCACAGCCGAGGGAGAAGGCGTACGTTTCCTGCCGCACGGCACACACTTCACGGAAAAGGGAGCCACCGTCCGGTTGAAGTACGACCGCACCCGCATTCCGAGCGGCTACACTGAAGACGACATCCGTACCTATTATTTTGACAACGACACCAAACACTGGGTGGCGCTGGAAAGAGTGAAGGTCGACAAGCAGGAAGCCTGCGTGGTGTCACGAACCACCCACTTCACGGATATGATTAACGGTGTAATCCAGGCACCCGAATCACCGGAGACCGAAGGATTTGCGCCGACCATGATGAACGACATCAAGGCCGCCGACCCAACGGCCAAAATCAACCTGATTGCTCCGCCGCAGGCCAACAACCGCGGAACGGCCAGCCTGCAGTATGCCTTTGAGATGCCGCCTGCCCGAAACGGCATGGCCCCCTCACTCGGCATCCAGTACAGCAGCGAGGGCGGCAGTGGCTGGCTCGGTGAAGGATGGAGTCTTTCCGTACCTTCCATTACGCTGGACACCCGATGGGGCGTTCCGCGCTATGACATGGCCGGCGAGACGGAAACCTACCTGCTCTCCGGCTCCATGCTCTCGACCATGGACGACAAGGGACAGATGGGTGTGGCCCACCGTGGAGACAAGATGCCCCGCAAGGCAGACCGGCAGTTCTATACCCGTCAGGGAGGAGACTTCAGCCGTATCATCCGCAAGGGCAGCAGTCCGGGAGACTATTACTGGGAAGTCACCGACAAGCAGGGTGTGAAATACACCTATGGCGGTGAAGGTGCCGTTCTGAAAGGCACGTTCACGGATGTTTCCGGCAATACCCGTGAGGTGATTTCCGAGTGGAAACTGCGCCGGGTGGAAGAAACGCACGGCGACTTCATGGAATATGTGTATGAGGCAGCCGATGAAGATGTCCGTGGCGGCTTGAAAGCCAAGGCACTCTACCTGAAAGAGGTGCGTGCCGGAAATGCAGGACAGGAGCCCCATACCGTTGTGACGTTTGAAGGCGGCAAGACCCGGCAGGTGAAGACCAACAACGCCCGTTACGGCTACCTGACCTCTTCCAACCGCCTGCTGGAGAAAGTGACGGTGAACTTCCGGGGAAACGTGCTCAGAAGCTATGCTTTTGAGTACCGGAACGGTGCGTTCAACCGTGAACTGCTCGCCGGTGTGCGCCACCTGGACTCTAACGGGCAGGAGGTGTCTTTCCAAAAGTTCAGCTACTACGACGACGTGCAGTCCGACAAGGGATATGTCCCCTTCAAGGACAGTCAGGAAACGTGGAACACGCACAATGACGGACTGGATGCCGGATTTGTCAATCCCCTGCAATCCGTCACCAAACGGTTCAGCGACAAACCGACCGCATTGGGAGGATCTGCTTCAACTTCATTCAGCGGCTCATTCTATGCCGGTGTCGGTATTTTAGACGGCAGTCCATGGAAGGGCAATACAGCCGGCGGTTCTTACAATTATTCGTCAGACAAGAGTAAAGGTTTATCCACATTGGCGGACTTGAATGGCGACGGTTTGCCCGACAAGGTATATCGAAAAGGAGGTGCTGTTTACTACAGACCTCAGAAAAGAAGTTCTGGAAACAATGAAGTTCTTTATGGAGATGCAATAAAAGTATCAGGCATCTCAAGTTTCTCAACATCCAAGAGTTCTACAAACTCGGGCGGTGTAAAAGCTACAGTAGGATATATGAGTCTGACTGTAGTTAAGGGAAAGGATTTCTCCAAGACCAAAACCAAGACTACCGAATATTTCAGTGATATAAACGGAGACGGACTGGTTGACCTCGTTTCCAACGGCAAGGTTTATTTCAACCACCTTGAGTTTGACAGCAACGGCAATGCGGTACCGACATTCACGTTAAGCAGTGCTGACACTCCGAGCCCCATCATCTATAGCGGAAAGATTGACGCTTCGGTGATTACCATCGACCCCGAAGAACAGGCAGAAGCCATCAAATCTTCTCCCATGGAGGACATCGTGCGCGTATGGCAGGCTCCCCGGGACGGTATGGTCAGCATTTCCGGGACGGTCAGCCTGATTGCACCCGAAGGTGACTACGACAAGGAAGAATATGCCAAGGCAGACGGAGTACGTGTATCAATCCAGAAAGGCAAAGTCGAAAAATGGAACCTGAAAATTGCCAAGGGAGATGCTTCGGTACACCCGGCTTCTGTGAACGCATTTGAGATAAAGAAAGGCGAACGCATCTATTTCCGCGTGCAGTCCGGTACGGAAGAACAGAGCAACGGTGCTTTTGACAAGGTGGCCTGGTCACCCGTCATCACCTATGCCGGTACGGCTGAGACCTTGCCGGGTGGCTATTCCACGACGGTTTACAAATCTGCGGAAGGTGCGGTATATGATGTGAATACCGTTGCCAATGTGGAAGGTGTTCCTTTCTCTGTATCAGGAAAGTTCAGCAAACCCGTCACTACGGATGATGTCGTGCTGCGCATTATCGGTTCAAACAACCAAAAGGACGATAACGGCAACGAAAATCCGAATTATACGGAGCAAGTGCTCTTCACAAAGACCTATCCCGCAGCAGAGAAGGCGGATGCCGTGGAGGTATCGGCCAGTATCGCCAATGCCGAGAAGTTCCCGAACATAGGGTTTGAGATTGCATCATCCTCCAATGTGAACTGGGAGCAGATCCGCTGGATACCATCTGTGACCTACAAGGATTCATCCTCCGTTGACCAGACGCTTGCGATTCCGGCACATTACAGGATGTTTACCCATGCCGTGAAGGAAAGTCATTCCTATACGTTCGCTGCAACGGATACGGCGGTAATTGTCAAGCCCCGTATTACAGTGGCAAAAGGATTCAACGGTGACGTGACCTTGACGGTAAAGACAGCGGACAAGTTGCTGGCGAAAAAGACTTTCACCATAACAGAAGGTGCTTTGAAGGCAGATGTGCTGAAGCTGGAAAATCCCGGCACCGAAAAGATCTGGTTCGAGTATCATTATCCCGGTACGTTATCGGATGATGCCCTTACCGTTGCACGTGTGCTGTTGCAGGCCGATACGCTCGGTCTGCCGAAGGACAGCGTGAACGCCGGATTCTATGCGGAAGGTGTCAACAGCGGTTTCGGTATGCTGTACCGTGGCTGGGGCGGCTTCGTTTACAATGCTTCCGAGGGACGCTATGGCAAGCCCATTGACGAGGCTCTGCTCAAACTCCCGGAGGACGAAAATGCCAAGATTGACCCGTTGACCCTGCCTTTCACACCGATAGGCACAGACCAGATGTCGCCCGACCGCTGGGTCGGACAGCGTCAGGAAATTTACCTGACAGCTACAGAAGCCGGTACGGCCCGACTGGCAGAACAGGACGTGGTCATTACCAATCCGTTGGATAATCAGGTGGATGTGGCCGGTCTGGCTGGTGATTGCCTGCAAGGAACCGGTGCGGCTGCTGTTACGCTGGTTTCAAAGAATAAGAGTAACGTAAATCAGAACGGTGCTTTGGGAGTTACTTTAAGCGATGCAAGCGGAAGTGCGGAAAGCGAAGTAACGATGATGGATATGAACGGTGACGGTTATCCGGATATTGTAGCCGGCGGTACCGTGCAATATACCAATACCCAAGGAGGCCTCAGTGGAGAAAAGTACAACAATATCGGCAATGCCAATTCAGAAAACGCATCAAAAGCCTGGGGTTATGGCGGTTCACCTGTTGCATCAATCTCCACGATTGTAAATTTCAACAGCAACCTGCAAAATGCGAAAAAAGCAGAAAAAGCTTATAGGAACAGCTTTAACAAATCCGCTTCTGCGCAAGAATCTGCACCTGCAAATCCGGATGGTGACAGCAAGAAAAACACATTGTCTCAGGCATTGAGCCAAATATCTATTTCAGGCAGTGCTCCGGTCAATACGGATAATGCCTTGGAATCGTTTGTTGATGTTAATGGAGACGGATTGCCGGATAAGATAGTCAAAGGCAAACAGGTCCGGCTGAACATGGGTTATGCTTTTGCCGAACCGATTGATTGGGGCTTGGAACGTATACAGGGCGGTAAAAGCCGTTCCTACAGCGGAGGTGTCGGATATGATATAGCATCTTCCAGTGTATCTGCCGGTATTGGTCTGGTAACATCTGAATCAGACGAGGAATACAATCTGATCGATATTAACAGTGACGGTTTACCGGATAAGGTTCATAAGACTGGTTCCGGAATCAGTGTTGCCTTGAATCAAGGAAACAGCTTCGGAAATGAGTTTATTTGGAAAGGTCTCAGTTCATTGAATGAATCGGCTTCTACATCTGAATCCGTCAATGCGGCCTATACCATCTACATTCCCATTCCCATACCGTTTGCTCCGATTAAGGTTGTGACCACTCCTGGAGCATCCACCGGTCACAGCATCAGCCGCCCCACGTATGCCTTGCAGGATGTGGACGGTGACGGCTATCTCGATATTGTGGAATCCGAGAAGGAAAACGAGCTGAAAGTGATTCGTTCCGCCATAGGCAGGACGAACATGCTGAAGGCAGTCACCAACTCGCTCGGCGGTACGTTTACGCTGGACTATGCACATACCGCTCCCACCTACGGACTTCCCGGCGGCAAATGGGTGATGTCTTCCCTCACGGTGGATGACGGCATCCATGATGACGGTCCGCTCATGACCACCGCCTTTGAATACAAGGACGGCAAGCGCGACCGCCACGAACGTGAGTTCCTCGGTTTCGGCGAAGTGATTACCAAGAATCTGGACACCGAAAAGGAAAATGCGCTCTACCGCAAGTCGGTACAGAAGTATGACGTGTCCGGCTACTATACGCAGGGCAACCTCGTCAACGCTTCCGTGGAAGACGCAGCCGGAAAGGTTTACACCGAAACACGCAATGAATATGACGGCTACTACCTGACCGCCAAGGGTGACGAGTACACCTTTACCGCACAGCCCGTACTGTGCAGCGACCGCGCTTCCGCCTTCGTACCGCTCCGCTATACGGCGAATCTGCAATACGAAGGTGCCGCCCAGGGAATGATTACCTCGGAGGCATGGAACGAGTATTACCTCACCGGCCACCACGGTGAACTGAAATCCTACAGGTTCAGCAACAAGGGCAAGCTCGGCAGCAAGGGAGACGGCAAGTTTGATTACCAGACCTCCATCCGCTATACCTCCAACAGCAGCAGGAACATCCTCGGACTGCCGACCGATGTGACCGTGACCGGAGGGGACGGAAGGGTTTACCACCAGGTATCGGCGGTATATGACACGAAGTACCCCAACCACCTGACCAGGATAACGCAGCAGCTCGGAAACGGCGAAGCTGTCACCGACTACCGTTATGACAGCTTTGGTAACATCCTGCAGAAAACACTTCCGGCCAATGCCAAGGGACAGCGCATGTGGTACAAGTACCGCTACGAGCCGGAAATGAACATGTATGTGGAACGTGTGGAAGATGCGTTCGGCTACCGCAGCGAGGCAGGCAATTTCGATTACCGCTACGGCATCGCCAAGGAACGCCGCGACCTGAACAACTTCTACTACGAGACAGATGTGGACGACCTCGGACGCGTCACCGGAGTACGCGGCCCGAACGAGCTGGCTACGGGTGTACCTTATATTATCGCATTCGAATATAGCCCGAAGGCTGAATTTACGGCAAACGGCATTACCGCCCCGGCATACGCCGTGACAAAGCACTACGACATCCAGCATCCGGACGATGACATGGAAACCGTCACCTTCGTGGACGGCTTCGGTCGGCCCGTACAAGTAAAGAAGGACGGCGTGGTCACTTCGGCATCCGAAGGAACAGTGTTCGATGCACAGAACGTAATGATTGTCAGCGGACGCAATGTCTATGACGCATTCGGACGTGTCGCCAAAGCTTACTATCCTGTCACGGAAGAGCTGGGCAAGCGTACGGACTTCAACAAGGCATTTGACGGAGTATCGCCGACCGTAACGGTGTATGACGTGCTCGACCGTGCCACGGAAGTTACCCTTCCCGACGAATCCAAGACGCTGACAGCCTATACCACGGATGCAGGGAGCCGGACATTGGTAACTACCGTGACCGATGCTTTGGGCAACAAGCAGGCTACCTATACCAACGGCAGCGGCAAGACTGTCATGACCAAGCAGCTCAGCGGCCCTGACGGAGAAATCACCACCACCTTCGAGTATGACGGCATCGACCGTCTGGTCAGAGTCACCGACACCGAAGGTAACGTGACGACCTCCGTATATGACATGGGCGATCGCCGCACCGAGGTGAACCATCCTGCAAGCGGCATCACCACTTTTACCTATGATGCACTCGGCAATGTACTGACCAAGCAGACAGCCAACCTTGCCAAGGAAGGCAAGTCCATCACCTACGATTACGATTATCACCGGCTGACGGGCATCAACTATCCCGACCACCCGGAGAACAACGTGAAGTATTACTACGGCGGACGCAACGCCTCGCAGAACCGCATCGGTCGCCTGATGCTCCGTGAGGACGGAACGGGAGCCATCGAGTACTTCTACGGCAAGATGGGCGAAGTCACCAAGACCCGCCGCACGCTGATTGTGCCCAATCAGGCGATTGCCACCTATGTGACGCAGTGGACCTACGACAGCCACAACCGCCTCCTGGAGATGATCTACCCGGACGAGGAGAAGGTCACTTACTCCTACAACCTCGGCGGTCAGCTGGAGAAGGTACGCGGCTACAAGTCCTATGGCTATGACTACGTGAACCGCATCGGCTATGACAAGTTCGAGCAGCGCACCTACCTGAAATACTGCAACGGTGCGGAGACCTTCTACACCTACGAGCCCGCACGTCGCAGGCTGCAGAACCTGACGGTCAACGCAGGCGGCAAGTCCATCATGGACAATGGCTATACCTACGATGCCGTAAGCAACGTGCTCAGCGTTGCCAACAAGGCCGCACTTCCCGAAAGCGGAAAGGCGGGCGGACAGATGGCGCATGCCTATACGTATGATGCACTCTACTGTCTGGCAAGTGCTACGGGAACCTATGCCGGAGCGGACAGCAAGACCGCTTCCTACCGGCTGGAGATGGGCTACGACAACATGCACCGCATCGTGTCGAAGAAGCAGCATCTCACGCAGCAGGGCGTGCAGTTCGATGGTACGCTCCATGTGGGCTATGACCTGGCCTATACCTACGGTAAGACTGAGGGCAAGAAGTTCCAACTGGCCGAAGTGAAGGATGCGAACTACCGCACGGAAGAGAATCCGGATTCCGTGGCAAAGGTGGACAACAGCCATATCTATACTTACGATGCCAACGGCAACCTGGTCTATGTCAATACAGGCCGCATCAAGCAGGACGGTGCGTTGGATTCCACCGCTGCCGAGCGCAAGCTCCGCTGGGACGAGGAGAACCGCCTGACGGCTTCCGATGACAACGGCTTCGTGACCAACTACTGGTATGATGCCGACGGTGAACGCACGGTGAAGACCAGCGGTGAGGGTGAACAGCTCTACGTGAACTCCGAGTTCGCGGGCGGACGCACCAACACGGCGAAGTTCTCGCTCTACGTCAGTCCTTATCTGGTGGCCAACCAGGGCGGACGCTACACCAAACACATCTACATCGGCTCACAGCGCATCGTTTCCAAGATTGGCGACTTCGCATCCTATGGTTCCGACCCGAGACGCATCCAATATGCCGGCAGTGAGACGGACGGACTTTCTGTTAATTACAAACAAAAATATTCCGCCCAACAGCAGGTAATTAAGGATAATTATGCTATCTTTGAGGTGCCGTACAACGGAACGGACAACAACGACTATGTGGACGGACAGGGATTCTGCTGCGACGACGGTTCTCCCGAGGCTGCGCAGGCCCGTGCTTTGGCACTGGAAAACAACTTCCAGAATCCGGACGCATACGAGAAGTTGCAGTTCTACTACCATCCCGACCACTTGGGCAGCAGCAGCTACATCACCAACCTGGACGGCGAGGTGGTTCAGCACATTGAGTATGTGCCGTTCGGCGAAGTATTTATGGAAGAACGAAACAACATATGGAATACGCCTTATCTCTTCAACGCGAAGGAATTCGACGAAGAGACGGGATTGTATTACTATGGTGCGAGGTACTATGACCCGAGGCTGAGTTTGTGGATGAGTACAGATCAATTGCAGGAGAAGTATCCTAACAATAGTACATATTGCTATACTCATAATAATCCTATTGTTTATCAAGATCCCAATGGAAAGGATGCTATTTTAATAGTATATCCAGATTATTCTATAAATCTTTATAATACTCCTGAAATAAACATTCCTTTTATAGGAAAAATACCAAAACAAAAGATAAACATAAATATTGTAGGTCATGCAGGAATTTTATTAATAGACAATAAAACTGGAATTACCAAATATTATGAGTATGGTCGATACGATACAACGGACGGTACAGTAGGACGTGTACGAAATGTTAAAGTATCTAATGTTACTATTGGGAAAGATGGAAAGCCCACTATAGAAAGTTTAAATAAGGTCTTAGGAGAATTATCAAAAAAGGCTGGACAAGGTGGTCGGATAGATGGTGCTTATATAATAAGCAATGAATTCGATAAAATGAACAATTATGCTAATTCTAAGCTTATGGAAAGTAATCCTAGCGAAGGTAATACAGCCTATAATAAGAATAGAAAACCTTATTCTTTGACGGAGCATAATTGTGGTACATTTGCTGCAGATGTCATTAATCAAGATGAATCAGTTGATGCACCTCGTATTTTTGACCCTACTCCTGTTAATATTGTTGACGAATACCAAGAAGAAGGGAATGCCGTAGTTAATTATAATCCCAATAATAATAAAACAACAATAGGTAAAGGAGACGAATCTGATGCAAAGAAGAATTAAACGACTACTTATATTAGTTATCACTTCTATTCTTTTAATTGTCTTTATATTAGTTATATCTATAATTGATATAGAAGAAGCGAATAATCCAAAAGGTGCAATAAGAAAAGGTGATTTAAAGGAATACTATTGGTTAAAGAAAATATCTATTTCCGGAAATTTTATAAGAATATGTATATACAATGATTATGATGGCAAGTTAGCATTAGATGCAGATTTTCCACTAGCAAATTTCAGTGATACGACATTAAATGATATTCGTATTTTTGAACCTTGCTACTTAGTATTATATAATGGACATATAGTTGAACCATCTAAAATTTATGATGGATATCTAAAATAATGTTCCAAATTTAGAGTTGTAAAAATAGAGTCTTGATTAATTAAGAATCTCTGATAAGTTAAAATGCGAAGACGGAAATAAATGTTCTGTCTTCGCGTTTTTTTCGCAATTACATCATAAAACAGATAAGCGAAGTCACCAAGACTCGCCGCACGCTGATTGTGCCCAATCAGGCGATTGCTACCTATGTGACGCAGTGGACCTACGACAGCCACAACCGCCTTCTGGAAATGATCTACCCGGACGAGGAGAAGGTCACTTACTCCTACAACCTCGGCGGTCAGCTGGAGAAGGTACGCGGCTACAAGTCCTATGGCTATGACTACGTGAACCGCATCGGCTATGACAAGTTCGAGCAGCGCACCTACCTGAAATACTGCAACGGTGCGGAGACCTTCTACACCTACGAGCCCGCACGTCGCAGGCTGCAGAACCTGACGGTCAACGCAGGCGGCAAGTCCATCATGGACAATGGCTATACCTACGATGCCGTAAGCAACGTGCTCAGCGTTGCCAACAAGGCCGCACTTCCCGAAAGCGGAAAGGCGGGCGGACAGATGGCGCATGCCTATACGTATGATGCACTCTACTGTCTGGCAAGTGCTACGGGAACCTATGCCGGAGCGGACAGCAAGACCGCTTCCTACCGGCAGGAGATGGGCTACGACAACATGCACCGCATCGTGTCGAAGAAGCAGCATCTCACACAGCAGGGCGTACAGTTCGACGGAACACTTCATGTGGGCTATGACCTGGCCTATACCTACGGCAAGACTGAGGGCAAAAAGTTCCAGCTGGCCGAAGTGAAGGATGCGAACCACTGCAAAAAGAATATTATGCCATAAATGCTGCAATAAAAGTTAGAACGATTCTAAATCATATTCTATCAAATCTGATGAAGTTGGAGGTTATTCACAAATATAAAAGCCGCAGCCGAAGTGCGTAGAATTACACCCTCGGTTGCGGCTTAGTGTTGCAGTAAATATTCATTATCGATTTGACAGTCAGTTCTATATGATAAAGGAAATGGATTTTCAGTTTGTGCCGAAATCCAGCAAGCCAATGTGCATTAAAGCGCAATACGAAGACAGAAATGTTTCATACATCAATAAATGAATTTTTGGATGATAATATTCACAGTAGTCAAGGCAACCTACCCCCCCTTCCGCCTTTGAAATGGCGTTTGGGCATAACAGCTTATCGGTTTAAGAAATTGTACTATTAGTATGAATAATATTTTAAACTTCTCTACTTCATTTTTAACGGAAAATCGAAGGCTCATTGATAGGAAGTTCTTTATTGTGTAATTGTAATGAAATCATCTGTAGAATAGGCATTTGTTATTTTACCTTCTTCATCATAGCGAACCCATTGTTTTTTTAGCTTGTGATTGCCTACGGATTGATTCTTAATTATATAACTGACCTCATAAGGGAAAGTTTTTGAAGACGCGATGAGCAGACCGTCAAGATAAAGTTTGAACTCATACGTTCCTTTTACCTCTTTCCCTATAAACTGACGTGCAATACCTTGAAAACATTCACCATTTTTGTAGTCCGAATAACGCGATTTTACAATGAATGTCTGCATAACGGCATTTGGTCCAGGAATTTCATAACCTGATCGTGAATACCCATAAGTTACGGTGCTGTTTCCTTGTACACACTGCAAAGATGCTTTGATATTGTGTTTAGTTCCAGGAACTTCGGTAACTTTATGCGTCAGTTTATAAGGCGATGAAGTTGTTTGGCCCATCGATGTATCATCCCATTTCGATGTAAATGATTTGATTTTAGAGCCTTCTGAAGAACGCGATTCATTCAGGTGGGCTGTTAGGCAAAAATCCTCGCCGATAGTAGCGTAATTATAGTCAAACCATACATCAAGTGCTTTCGCTGCAGAGGAAGAGGTGTTTAACGATTTCGTGCACTGAAGGACAAAAGTCTCTATTTTTTCGCCACTAATCGTAATGTCAGCTCTAAGATTATGGGCACCTGCTTCCCAATTCTTCGATTCGTATTCAATTTTATAAGGACTCTGTGTTTCGGTTTTATAATATACATTATCTATATAATACTCAATCTTATCAATCTTAAGTCCCCATTCTGAAGGATCAAAATAAAAATTGGGTTTCATAGTCATTTGGAAATGCTTATCGCTACCCCAACTGTACGACCCTTCTAAATTGACACAATAGGAGGGAAAATATTGAGAGACATTGCCGGTCAATTCAAATTCTTCTTCCTGCTGGATATCTTCGCAGGATGTAAATAGACACGTTAGAAAGAAACCGCAAAAAATGATTGTTGCTTGAATTATATTTTTCATTTTTAATCAAGTAAGAAGTGAATACCAGCACCGAAACCTATGCCACTTTTATCTTTATAACCAAGAATCCAGTCATAGCTGACGGATAAAGAAATAAATAAGTTGTCATTGAATGGAATGTAACCCTTGATGATTGGTCTCATCATGAATTTAATATCACTGCCAGAACTTTCAGATGATCCCGATGTTTGAATGATAAATCCGTTTTCATCGTTTGTCATGCTACTATTTTTGGTATATTCATGAACATCTAAATAAGCGGCACCTAAACCCCAGCCTACCGAAAAATACTTTAGGTAGAAGGCAGGCGTAGCCATCATATAATACTTTAGATCGTACTCTCCACGGGTGATGGAATAGTCTACAATATTGTTGAAGTCAACTTTTTGTTTGGTATAAAAGTCATTATCTAAATTAGCACCAAAATCCAAACTTACCATAAACTTTGAGTATGAGTATGTGACGGAGGCTCCAACAGGAAATGCTTTGCTATAATGATAGCTGCCACCCCATCCTACGACATCGTCATCAATGCCCAAATCGCTCAAATTAACACGAAGTCTCCGCCGTCCTTTTTTGTCTGAACTGACTTGGTATTGCTGTATCTTAACGATTTTATTATTCTGAAGAATAAACAAATCGTTTTCATTAAAGTTTGAGGCACCCGTAATTTTGATATTGCAAGATATGAAACTTAAACTCTTGTTCTTTCGATATCTCTCTGGGATGAGACTCATAGGAACACTTTTAATATCAGTAACGGATATGTTTATGCCTTTCGAAATCTCTTTTTCCATGCAGGCAGTATAGTTATCCCATCTGTATGTTTCGGTTTTTTCCAAATCGTAATTGCTTGCAAGCGTACTCATAATATTATCTCCAATCAAAATAGATGGATTTTTCTGACTACACAATTTTTCCATGGATTCAAGGGCTGAATAGGTATCTTTGCTGGATGCCCAATAGGCCAAATCCTTACCGAATTGCTGAACTATACCTATATTTTCTGCCCAAGCAGAGCAATGGACAAACAACAACACACTGAGAAATGCAATAAACCTATTTTTCATATTTATCTTTAAAAACAATCAGAAACTAATTTAATTCCGGCGATTTGATTCTCATAGATGAAGAATACAACTTGCTCGTTGACCTTTAAATCACCATCGGCAGACAAATCACCGCTAACGAGCGTGTAGCCTTTCGAATACTCAGGCTTTATGTATTTACTTTCAAAAGGCTGAACGTTTGCAACTGCAATCGATTTTACGGGACTGTCTTTATGTCCAAGCCAATCGGTAAGTGCCTTTAACTTATATGATTTTTGAGGCTTATGCTTAAAGTGTTTAGCAAGTTGTTTGGATATTTCATCTGTGATAATAAAGGTGTAACGCCCTTTTAACGTAGCGTTAAGTTCACTTAAGATCTTGCTGTCCTTGGCTGAGGCATAAGTGTTTAGCAGTGATACAAAATTCGACACCATTTTACAGGCTCTTTGATATTCTTCGGTCTGACTGAGTTTAGCCTCTTGCCGTCCATCCTTACGAACCATACAATTACTGTATTTGCCATGGTATAACTGATTGAGCAACGTGTTTTTTTCGTCGTCGCTTACTTCACTCCATGATTGGATGAGCCATCCTGAATTTGCTGTTTCTCGCTCAAATTCCTTAATTGTAAACAGGTATCCCGGCACCTGTAAAAAGGTGTATTCAATATCGGATACATATTCAATATTCAGAAAATTGTAATATACCAACGTGTTGAAAACCGTTAAACGGTCAACAACACTCACCTTGGAAGAATATAGTGGTATGTAATTGTCAATTTCGTTGGTTATAGAATTAAGCCTCATGAAATTTGACTCATGTTCATTGGGAAGAAGCATTATCTTTTCAGAATCCCTTGAAGGTTTTAAATTGAAGATATCTCCTTTTACATCAGCAATTACCCATTTATACATGTCTTTTCCCCTGGGTTCAACGGTCAGAATGAGGTCGAATTTCAATTCTTTTCCTTTAAATTTTCCAACACACGTAGTGGTTGCAAACCAGTCAGGGTCGCTATAATTGATTTTTACCTTATTCTGAAGGACAGAATCAACAAACTGGAATACCTTAGGTTCCAGTTCGGCACGATTCTTTAGTATAAAAACAGCATCAAATAACCGGCACAGATTAATTTTTTCAATCTCAGTTGTTGAAGGGTCAATGTACGGATTTCTTTCTTCGCCATTGAAACGCTCCATAAATTCAGACACCAGTTTAACTCTGCTACTAAACAACTTAGTATCAATTATATCCAATACCTGCGCATGAGCACACAGGTGTCCGATAGCAATTAAAACGATGAATATATGCTTCCTCATAATTACTTGGTGGAATTTTAGGATAAGAGTGTAGATTAAATCTTACGAGTTTCAAGTGCAGTAATATCTCCCAGAAAAACCATTAACTCCGGATTATCTATAGTTTCATCAACAAAGACATATACTTTCACTTTTTTTCGGGTGCGATCAGAATATATAGGATTTCCGTCGGCGTCGTATCCTAAAAAGAATTGTTCAAAGCAAGCGGTGCAGACGTACATATTTTCACCAATCTTTTGCAATTTACTCACTTCTATATCATGAAGTTTGGTAGTCTTGATGCTCACTTTCGAATAACGTAGTTGAATCAGTCCCGTAAAATAATCTTTCATCAGCCTACGTGTAGGTTTTTTACGGTACACCGAAGTCGTTTCCATTTTAGCACCCGAATTCTGAATTCCTTCTTCTTCAAAAGGTTCGCCTTGAGCAATGAACAGACTTAATGCACGTTTCCTATAATATTGACGCGTATTTACAGATTTGCTCTTGTCTGCCATGAAGGAGATGTTATCATTCAGTTGCGCAACCTTTTGCCTTACACGCTGCTGCATGTTATATTCAATACTGCTTTGAGCAAACGCAATTGATCCTGTTAAAAGGAGCAGCATCGTGAGTATATATTTAATAGACTTCATAGAGTATTTGAACTTTTATTTTTTATAGATTTCCTTAACCCTCAGTTCGGCAATCTTATTACCGCTAAATACGACATTTACAGGTACAACTTTCAACAGAATCCGACTGGTGGCAAGCCGACCAATAAAATCGCTGGCGGTTGATTTATCTACAACCATATCGCTATCTTGCCCCAGCACTTTCACAATCGCATTTTCTGTGAAGATACGTTCAAATATTGAAGCTTGTGAAATACGAGATTCTTCGGATTGGCGAACATCAATCAGTTTGTCAAGAATCAGTCCTAAATGATTGAGTAATTCCGAGTTGTTTGATGCAGTTCCTTGAGTGGCTGCAGGAGGTGTAGCAGATACCGGCGTATTTGAAGGAGCTGGTACGGGGGCTGCAGCAGTTTTTGATAGATTGGCTACGAAAATGGGGGTTTGTTGTCCTCTTGTAGCTTGATGTATGTAATCTTTGACTTCACCAAAGAGTTCATTCCATTCTAGTTCACCCGAAGAAGCACATTCCTCAAACAATTTTACCAAGACGCAAGTAAAGAAGTCCATCGCTCCAAGGACGGTTTCGCCACCAACTGAAGACTGTCCGGGCGATGCCGATGACAGCAGAAAGTCTCCCTTATTTTCCAAAAACATTTTTTGGATAGAATTTTTCTCTGTATCCGTAAGATATGTACCACCATAATTGACGCTAAAAGTAGGCATAGACGAACGTGCTACGCTTTGATAAACATTACAACACATACCAATAGTAGCCGTAAGACGGGCTCCCTTGGACTTCAACTGGTCATGTACCCATTTTAAGGGAACGAGTTTTTTGAAAGAATCGTCTCCCAAAAGCATCATCGGCCAGGGTTCACCGCCAACCGTACCGTGTGTGCCATGTCCAATATAATAGAATATAACCACATCGTTAGGTGCAACGCGGAGGTTCGTTACCACTTCCTTGCATCTTTCAGGAGACAAGGCATTGCCATACACATCCTGAACATTGGCTTTATACCCCTTTTCCTGAAGTGCTGCATTTATCACATTTACGAAGTGATTATAGAGTACTTTCCGGCCATTAACATCAATTTCCCCAACTTGAGGGTCCGTTGTATCTATAAAGGTAAGCCAATGAATTGTTTGCGCATTTGTTAATAGCGGAAGTGCAGAAATTAGAAAGATGATGAGTCTACGTATCATAATGAATCTTGCTATTTAGTCTTAACCTCTCTGGTCATTAGTAATTCATGAAAGAATCGGTTGTCGGGAAATTTTTGGCATGCAAAGCGGAGCATATTGTCGGACGCCAAATCAAACATGCCGAGTACCTTATCCTCAGCATCAAAAAGACCCCACTTTCTCAAGCCAAAGTCGTACTTGATATGAACTATTTGCTTTTTATGAGTATAGGTTATCTTAAGTTGAGGAACAAATTTACCATATACTTGCACGTTTGACAGATAGTTTTTGGGATTAGAAACAATAAAATGAACTGTTCCAATTTCTTTCGAAGCTATTTTTTTCTTTACTTCTTTTTTGATACTATCTGTAACTTGTGGAAGTAGTGACAACTCAATCTTTTTGGCTTGCTTAATCATGCAGTACAGACTATCTCCTATAGCTTTTTGCATAATTGTATCTGTCACCTTAACAGGTTTAGAGATAGTTTTTGCAACTGGGGTTTTTGCAGTACAGCAGGTCGTTGTTGCTATTACGGCCAGCATAAGTACTATAAGGGTTTTAATTTTCATGAGTGTATTGGGTTTTATGGTTTGTTAAAAATGGCGGCTCCGATGGGTTGAACGCCGAGGAATTCAACGACTATGATTACCTACAGGAACATTTCTTTGTTGATGTTGGCGAATTTGGGGTTAGAGATAAGAATGTTTACAGCCTGATTGGTGTGTACCGCCTTAACCTGTACATACCAATCCTACTGTCAGTTTGTTTCTTGGATACCTCTTCCATCACTTCTGTCAATATGGCGTTGTGGAAAGTCCAAGTTAAAATGAACTTATTCAGTTTTGAAGTCCTGCGGCAACAAGGTTGCCAGCGTACGAAGTTAGAGATGAATTTTAGTACAAAGTTAAAAATTTAATCAATACTTCGGTAAATTTTTACCGAAAAATTAAAAGTTAAACAATAGAACCGGCAAAAGTCGGTTCGAAAACACTAAAGAGGTCATTGAAATGTTGTCAAAAACGAATGGTTAAGCATGAAGAAATGTGCTGAAAAAAAGAGAGCTAACCTACTGATAATAAAGTTGAAAAGTATTGCATAATTCGTTATTTCTTAGTAAATTAGAAGTCTCTAAACTCTTCTGATTATGACTAAAGAAACACTCCTTATGCAATACCAATCCGAGTGCCTGTCGGCTCTCAAATCAGTTGCGAATATACACAAACCTTTTGAAAAGACCTTTATGGATGCAATGAAATTATTCATGGCCATCCCAAATCGTATTAACTTCCTTCAATTGGGCAGATATGGCTGTTTCTCGGAACAGACTTATCGTAACCTTTTTGAGCATGAAACTTTCGACTGGTTTGCGTTCAACGGATCTATCATCAGCAAGCATCTCACAGGCAAAAGAAAAGCCATCGCCATCGATCCTTCCTATATCCCCAAATCAGGCAAGAAGACACCTTGGATAGGTTACTTCTGGTCTGGTTGTGCAGGAGAATACAAGCGTGGATTGGAAATCATGGGCATCGGTGTCATTGACATCGACAACCATGAATGCATGACTTTAGGTTCCATTCAGACGCCGGATTGTAAAACCTTGGATAATATGGACAAGAACCTCGTTGACTGGTACAGCAGCTATCTTATCAGTAGAAAAGACAAGATACAGAGCATATCCAGAACGGTGGTTGCAGACGCATTCTTTTCCAAGGAAACTTTCATAACGCCTATGTGTGAGAACGATTTCCATGTCATCAGCCGCTTTCGGAATGACGTAATCCTGTACTATCCGACATTGGAACAGAAAACAGGGAAACGTGGTCATCCCAAGTGGTTTGACGGAAAAATCGACTTTGCCAATCTGGATCTGGCCGGTGCAAGGAATACGAGGTGAACAAGGGAAAACTATACGGATTGAAGGTATATGCAAAAGCTCTCAAAAGGTATGTTTCCTTAGCCATCTGGTATCCGATGGACGGGAGGACAGACAAGTGGCAACTTTATTTCTCTACAGACGATTCCATGGATGGACGCGAGGTGCTGGATTATTACAAAACCAGATTCCAGCTGGAGTTTTGCTTTAGAGATGGAAAGCAGCATGCAGGAATCACAAACTGTCAGTCAACCGACTTCAGGAAGTTGGATTTTCACTTCAATGCGTCGCTTGCAGCTATCAACTTGGCCAAAGCGGCATGTAAGAGGCTCGGAATAGCCTATTCCATATCCTCCTGCAAGTCTTTCATACACAATGCTTATATGCTTGAACGATTTATTTGCGTGTTTGGGATTAACCCAGACCCGCAAGTTATTGACAAACTTTTCAAAGAACTCATTTTATTTACTGCCAGAGCCGCTTAGGCTTGGCTATTTTTTAACGAACTATTGGAATTATAATCCTTGCTTTTATGAATCAACCGACCTGTACAATGCTTTGTTTGGGTCGGTTGTGTTTTTAATATTATATCAAATCTCAAGTACAGAACTTAGGTTTTTAAATAGCATATTCATCTTCTATCTATTTGCAAGATATTTCTCACTACTTTCGAAAAAATACTCATAATATATTGATAATAAAGATGCTAATTTTAACGAGAATGTCCCATTTTTTTATGTATTGTTTCTTGTCTGATATTTTTTGGCTATATTTGCATCAAATTTCCTTAATTCCAAAATTACAATTTAAATCCGCATCCATCCGAAGGATGAATCATAATCCATCTGCGGAACTTACAGCCAGAATTCATTACCAATCACGACATAATGAAAAACTTCACTTGGCATTCTGTTTCTCGTATTTAAATCCCAATAAATTGCAGCATCGTTATACGAACTTAGCAATTTTCTTGATATCTACAACCCAACCACCTGTTAACACTACGATGTATTGTGGATATTTCATAAGGTGTATTTCCAATCTGAAAGATGTCATATTTAACAGACAGCTATATAGCGTGTAATGCTTATTAGTTCAACACAATTGGCAATATAGGAGTTTTAAATACAGTACGAATACCAGCGGTTCCCACGTTTCTATTTATGTTCGCTTAAATTAACTCTACTAACTATCCTAAGCAGGGAACCTTAGGAAAAAATAAAAATTATGAACGGAAACAAATTCTTGAAAATCTTCGGGTTGCTTGGTTTCTTGGCCTTTGCTGCAGTGAGCTGTTGGGCAACGGCTGAGTCACTTCATCTGCTTCTATCGTCCTGGCCTCTTGCACTATGTTGGGCAGTGACTATCGGGTTCTTTTTTATTGCCTCATGGGGAACCAAGATGATTGCAGACAGTCTGAATCAGAAAATTTATGTCGAAAAACGAGGTTTGCATCTTGTCGGTGGCATTTTCATTATTCTTTTCTTCTGGTTGATTTGCAGTATGCCGACAAATACGCATACCTTTTTCTATCGCTCTGTTATCAATGACAAAGTAATGAGTGACATTGCCACAACTGAAGGTTATTTGAAGCAGATTAGAGACAACGAAATTACGGAAACAAAAATTCAAATCCGTCTTGCAGAACTTGATAAGAAGGTGGATCTGAAGCTGGGCGAATTAAAGGCAGAAATTGAGAATGATGCCAATCCCGGATTTGGTCCAGCTGCCAAAAGAATTCTGCGTGACTTCGCCGAGATTTTCGGTGTAGCTAAGATAGATCCACTCAGCTACAAGGGTACTTCCATTCAGGATAGACAAAGACTTTATGATGCTTATCGTCATAAGATGCTTACCTTGATGGATGCGAAGAAACTGAATATTCTCAAGGAAATGACTCCTACAAACGATAACCATCAGAAACAGGCTGCCAGTAATTATAAGAATCTTGAGTTGGTCAAAAAATATATAGATGACGGCACAATGGATTTGAATGATGCAAATGATGTCAAAAAGGTATGCGACAAGCTCAATGAAGCTTATGCTACTATCCGCACCTATGAACAGTTTGTGGATTTCAAAAACGAAACAGATCGAAATGCCTATACAGCATCCAACGCAGTGACCAAGGTAAAGCGTATGCTCAGTGTTTTTGATGTATGGAAGGACTTCCTTAACGGTGAATATGCCGGACATGGTTTCTTGTTCTGGGTCATCATTTCCATTTTGGTGGATATCGCCGCATTCATATTCTTCAACATGGGATTCGGACAACGAGATAATTAACAAAATAAAAACCGCTAAAAACAAGATTATGCCAGTAACAAACAATCCGATACAAGATAACTCTTCTTTATCAGCTGAGGAAACTTCAACTACCCCATCATCGCAGGATAAGGTTACTTATACTGCCGAATCTACACCCGCAAAAGGTATTCACGGTCTTAGTGAAGCGGAAATGGCTGATCCAAGCAAAATTATAGTAACAGTATCTGACACTCAAGCTCCGTTGGTGATTCTGTTTGGTCCTCCGGCCTGCGGAAAAACAATGACGCTTGTTCGTATGGCCCGTTTTCTTCATTCCAAAGGGTATCAGGTAAAACCGATACGGTCTTTTCGTCCCGCAGAAGACAAACATTATCAGAAACTCTGCGATGAATTCCCTCAAATGATAAACAGCAGTGATGCAGCTCAGTCAACAGCACTGATTAGCTTTATGCTTGTGGAAATTCTTAAAGGAGGTCGTCGGCTTTGCCAGATTCTTGAAGCTCCGGGTGAATATTATTTCAATCCAAATGACCCCAATGCACCTTTCCCTAGTTATGTCAACACCATTATAGCATGCCGGAATCGCAAAGTGTGGACAATTATGGTAGAACCCGATTGGAAGAATCCGACAGACTGTAGTAACTATGTAACCAGAATTGCAGACTACTTGAAGCCGAAAATGAGTCCCAAAGATCATGTGGTTTTTGTGTACAACAAGATTGACCGTACTGTATTTGTACGTAGCAAAGGTAATGTGAATGTGACGGAAGCTATCAAAAATGTGAAATATGCCTATCCGAACATTTTTGTTCCATTCATGAATCAAAATCCGATAACAAAATGGTTTAGGGAATATAACTGTGAGTTTGTTCCATTCCAAACAGGCACTTTTACCGAAACCCTTAATGGTGGTATTACATATCAAGAAGGACCTGAAGAGTACTGCGTTCAGTTTTGGAAAGCTATCAAGCAGTATATTTGAGGATAAGCAGAAGTCTGCGTAATTCTTTTGTACCGGAAGTGCACAGCAGTAAATAACAACAGTTTTGTAGCTGAAGTACGTAGCAAGCATAGTGCAGAAGTGCACTTCCGGTAAAATACGGACATTTATAAACAAGAAAAATTATTCAGATTATGAATTATGATATAAAACTTTACGTTCATGGTGTTCCTGATGGACAGAAAATGTGGGGTATAGGAAACGTTGACGCTAACTATATTAAAGCTTTTTATGGTCGTCAGTCCGATGTACCGGTTCTTATGTTTGTGGAGGTAAGGCAATATGGCTCTATGTCCTATTGTTATTACACATATATGTGTGCGGATAAAGTGTATGACCATGTCGGACGCCCAGGAAGTTACTTTGCCCTCACGCTACGCATAAATTACTTCTATGCTGACATTCAGAACATCTACAATTTACTGGATGCAGGCTACAATAAGTTCATAGTCGGCAATGTAGTACAAGTGAATGGCGGATCAACGAAATATCTTGTTGCTGATTTCAATGAAAATAACGATAAAGTTAATAGCATTTTTAATTCGCTGGAGGCAGAAATTAAAAACTATCTGATGCAATTTTCGTCTGATACAGACTTTATCCCTCTTAACAGTTTTAAAACTAACGGACAAACAGGGGCTGCTTTCAATGTACACGGATGTGTAATCAAGACAGTCACTGATTATGTAAAAAACAATGGTTCTGCCGTCCTCTCTCCTTTATATCCCAGCATAAAAGAGCAGCAACTTATCAATCAAGTAAATGAAGCAAAAATTCAGGTCCAAAAGGAAAGTGAAGTTGCTGGGAGCAGAATCAATTCTCTTCGCTCTGATTTGAATAAGGCAAATGAGGAAATAAAACGTCTGAATGGTGCATTAGGAAAATTGAAGACTGAGGCCCAAAATACTGAAGATTATCAGAAAAAATATGAATTGGTTTCGAATGAGTTGGCTAAAAAAAATAAGGTTCTTGAAAGAATAAAAGGAGAACTTTCGGGCATAAGTAACATGACTGAGAATCCAAACTTTAATCCGATATCTTCCGCAAAAGAAAAAAGTGAGATTAAAAGTATAATCAATAAGCTGCATCCGTTTGTGGATATCTTCATAATGGTTCTATTATTGCTGCTTGTTGGATTAACTCTGCCCAATAGTTGTGAAGACGAAAAAGAACAGAATATACAGCAAACTGAATCTGGTACTCGAACATCTTCAGATGAGGTTGTTTCGAATGCTAACGACAGTGAAGCAACAAAGGCAATGGAGGCAAATAATCGTCAACCTAAGGATGACGTTGTTAAAGAGAACGAGACTGGAGAAATAAAAGACGATGAAATCCTTTCTCAGTATTTGAAAAAAAAGTTTGAAAATGTAATAATAGATGTCGCTGAGATAACCAAAAGTAATCCTATGAAATTCGGTGACAATAGTTATTACACATTGTCTTTAAAGAATCATGGAAAAGAGGTTAGTCCAAAAGACATAAATGGAAGATGGGAGTCCAAAGACTTTATGATAAATGAGAATAAAATACAACCCTTGCACAGCGGAAAATGTCAAATTTCCTTTGTCGTAGGGGATGTAGTACTTACAACAAGAGACATTGAAGTGAAATAATATGAAATTTAAATATATTGTTATCGGTCTGGCTGTAGCAGTCCTGCAGACAGCCTGTGCTAATGATAAGAAAAGACCGACATTCTATGATAGCGATACAAGTTCCGAAATGGACTCTGTTGCAGATGGCAATCAGCAAAGTGCTGACTATAAGCAAATGGCTGATACCGAAATTATCACCGTACCCTTTACGGAACAAGGTGGTGTGAAATTTGTCAATGTGACAGTGAACGGAGTAGGACTTAAAATGATTTTTGATACAGGATGTTCAACTTCACTCATTTCTGTAGCTGAAGCAAACTATCTTTGGCAAAAAGGATACCTGACCAAGGAAGACTTTATCGGTGTTGCGAAAACGCAGATTGCGGATGGCAGCATTGTAGAAAACATGGTTATCAATCTGAAAGAAGTTCTCATTGACGGAAAAATACGTTGTACAAATGTAACTGCTACGGTCTCTGCTAATAATAATGCACCGCTCCTATTGGGCAACGATATTCTGAATCGCGTGGCGGCGTATGCCATTGATAATGCGAACCATACAATCAATTTTAAGCTCAAATAAATTGTATGAATACAACTGTATATTTATTCGGAAAATTCGAAAAAGGATATACCCAATACCCCGATGACTACACATCGGGGATTTTTAATGAGTTCCAGAAAAACGCAAAATCAACAACACAACTTGTCATCTACCGAGATGATTGTTTAATGTATTATGGATATATCCGAAAGTTGGAGAAGGATCGTTACATCGGATTGTGTGTGATGTTGAACGACCTAATGCTAGCACATATAGACGGTCTTTTCTCATTGTTTGAGCATACAGTTTCCGGATTGGTGGAAAGAGGGCAGCTGATTCATTATAACGAGCAGGGTAACATAGTTTCCAATGTAGACAAACTATATATGAACAAGGAGGATGTGGACATGCTCAATGAATCTCTACGTGCTGCCTTCAACCGTTTTGAAACAGATGCAAGCCCCTTGCCGGCTGTAAATTATGGAGTAAGCAAAGATTCGGTAAGAAACTTTGTAGAAGATGATAACCCGGACGAGATTGTCAAATCGGCTTGCACGAACGGCTATACCTTTATATATAAGTCAAAGGGATTCAATACGGCTCAAATGAAAAGTTTCAGAGGAGTGCTGGCTAAAGTGAACAACGAAAAACAGGAACTTCAGCAGAAACTTGAGAAACTACAGGCTGAACATAAAAAAACAATTCGTCAGAAAAAGCAATTCAAGATTGTCATAATGTTGATTCTTATACTGTTTTTATGTGTCGGCGGTTTGTATTTATTGAATGTCAACTTAAATGTCACACGTGAGAATCTTTCAAGTGCTGAAAACACCATATGTGAGCAGAAAGATCTCCTGGATAGGAAGAACGACAGCATTTTGAATCTTACTGACAAGAATCTGACAGAAACGGCTCGACGTGTAGAAGCCGAAAGCAGTTTGGAAAGACTTAATAGTATGATTAAAAGTCGGCAGCCATTCATCGTTACACGGACATCTTTCAACTTTAGTACCGGATATTTAAGTTTCGATTATTACGGCTTAAAAGAAGAGACTATCACGCTAAGAATTCGTGCATACAATGATGATGGCGACCGTGTTTATCGAGAAATAGAGTTTAATGTTGAAAAAGGAACAAAATCCGCTTCCGTCTACGTGAGCAGTTATCTTGAAGGCAGCAAATATTATTCGTTTGAAATCATGAAGGATAATATAATTCTTGGCGGAGGCCGACATTAGAAGAAACTACTAAAATCAATCAAGATAAGAAAGCTTTTTATTTATCCAATTTATTATTATCACAATGCGAAAAATTCTGTTGACGCTCTCTTTCCTTTGTCTGGGAGCACTATCGGCATTTGCCGATCTGCCGTTTCGTAATCATCGTTACGACGCATTTAAAGTGCTGAAGGTTACTCCTGAACATACTGTGTTCGTGGGTAACAGTATTACGAACATGCACGAATGGTGGGAAGCCTTTGGCAACCCGAAAATTATTAACAGAGGCGTTTCTGGAGCCGTAAGCAATGAAATGCTGGCCAACTTGGAAAGTGTGGTAGCAGGCAGACCGAAACAAATCTTCTTCATGATCGGTACCAATGACCTGGGCACCGCAGGAATCAACACGGCTGCACAAGTGGCACGCAATGTACGCACGACATTGAAGCGCTGCCAGTTGGAAACGCCCGAAACTCAATTGTTTGTACAGAGTATTCTACCCAGCCGTCAACGTAATCTGGACCTCCAACAAGAAACCAATGACAGTTTGAAGAAAATCTGTACGGAGATGAAGGTTACTTACATTGACTTATGGAATGACCTGCTCAGCATATCTGAATCCAACAATAACAGCCATACATTGGACGGTCTTCATCTGACGGCATCAGGATACCGCATTTGGTGTAACAAAATTGCCCGGTATGTAGGTTCCGAGTGCGTTTATCCTGCTTCGGCAACAGACAATGCTTGCAATCTGGGCGGTTCTTATGGTATGCGTACTACCTATTTCAGTATGCTTCCTGTACGTAAGGACGACATTCTGCTGATAGGTGATGCTACTATTCACGGTGGAGAATGGCACGAACTGCTACATTCCGACAAAGTGAAGAGTCGTGGTACGGGTTGGGGCTATCCCGGGCCGGACATTGCTACGATTCAGAAAATGATTAGTGGTATCTTCAAGGGACGTTCCGATAATGAGGAACCCGCTCAGATTTATCTCTATATCGGTGCGGCTGACTTGAATAACAACAATAAGAGCGTTGATGCCGTGGTCGCAGAATACCGAACTTTGGTAGGCGAAATCCGCAAGCAAGCACCTAACGCTCCTATCTACGTGCAGGCTATTCTGCCCAAAAGTGATGTAGCCTCCAACACCAACCGCATCGTGCCTTTCAATACAAAACTTCAGGCATTAGTAAAGGAACTGGCGAACGTGGAATACATAGACTGCTATACACCCTTTGTCAAGGAAGGAAAGGCTAATCCCGCTTACTTCTCAGGCAACTACCTTTATGGTAAAGGTTATGCCAAACTCTCTCAAGTATTGGCAAAAACCATGGGTAGCGGCATAATTCCCACTAGTGACGAAGAAGCCAATGCCAACTATTCGTTTTTCAACCAACGCACGTCGTTGGGCAACGTCATCACCCGAGCTGAAAGTTTAAAACTGGGTAGCGAAGTCGGTGCTTACACGCCCGAAGTTGCTGCCGACTTATTGAAGGCTATTCCCGAAGCCTATACATTGTTGGGCAAGAAGGAAGTGACTGAGTCTGAACTGGCTACCAAGAGCAAGGAACTCAATGACCTGATGAGCATCTTGCTTCCGAAACTCAACTTACCTACAGTTTCAACGGCTACTAACGAAACCTGGTATCAGCTTTATACACCCAACCGCGACAACCGTTACCTCACCTCCAATGGAACAGGCAAAGGACTGACGGGTAACGAAAAGCAGGCCTTCGCACGTATGATGTGGAAGTTTGTCAGCCGTACGGATGGTACTTTTGACATCATCAACCGCGAAGACGGTAGTTATATAAATCCTGTGGCAGACTACAACGCGACTATTTCTACTACGGCAACGGCTCCTGCTCAAGGTTGGGAACTGAGTTACAGCAATACTGCGGGGCTATTCATCATCCGTAGCAGTAACGTACAACTCAACCAGACTCAAAAGAATATGAGTTATGCACTCTATAACTGGAGTTCGGGAAAGGATGGACTGGATCGTGAGGATGCCGGTTGTCAGTTTGCAATAATTGATGCACCGGCAGTAGCTCCTGAGCCTCATATTGCTCCAATAGCTGTACTTGACTCTGTTGTACTTGATGGAACGAAGCCCTATGCCGTTCCCATAGATGTGGCGGTTGAAATCTTCAAGCACAAGTCAGTTACCGTAGCTATTGACTTCACTCCCAAAGCAGCTCCCGCTCAACCTGCTATACTCCTTTCTTCGTCAAACAGCAAAGGGCAGGATTACTTTGGCGTGGTGACGCGCGAAACAAACAAATACGGTTTGCAATATGTCGGCAACAGCCACAAGGAAGGCTGGTACACGTGGGGAGGCAAAGACCTGACTAAGCGTAACCAGATAGTCATCACAATGAATGGTGATACGGAAACCTACCATTACTACTTTAATGGAAAAGCAGATCGCAGTGTTTCGGGAATGGGCGAATATGGCTACCGTACTTTTGGCAATGTGCCGAATGTAGACGGATTGTACCTGGGAGGTGTAGTCCGACAGGGTAAGACCAATGAATATCCATTTGCAGGAACGATTCATTCTGTTCGCGTATGGGACCGTGTACTCACGGCTGACGAAGTGGCAGCTTTGACTTATGGCAAAGAAGATATGCCCGAAGGAACTTACCAGATAGACATGGTTCACGGGAAATTTACCAAGAGTAACCAAAATGGCACCTGGCACCAAGTATGGCAGAGCCATGCCACTAATCCGATTTTGCAACTTGATGCGAGTCACAACAATATGACAAGGGATGACCAAGGAAATATACTCGCTTATGTTGGTCAGCATTCCCCCGAAAGCTATACGTTGATTGTCCCGGTGGGCTATGCCGTAACAGGTTTCTCCTTTGATGTCGCTAATCATGAACACAGTGATGCCATTGAGGTAGCTTGCGGTACAACGAAACTGACCACCAATAATAAGGTGCAACACTTTGCAGTTAGCGGACTCAAAGAGCAGACGGCGACATTTATTCTCAAAGGTGCCAACAAGGGCTTGAAACTGACAAATTTCTATGTGACCATTGCAAAAGGTGACTATGTCGTGGAGAAACAGTTGGAAGTGTTCCCCACGCTCAACAGCACAGCAATACCCTACCGTATTCCCGGTATCGCCACAGCCAAGAACGGGGATGTGATTGCCGTAGCAGACTATCGTCATTCACGTAGCGACATTGGATTTGCCGGCAGTGCCCATGGTCGTATTGACCTTCATGCTCGTGTGAGCCACGATAACGGTAAGACTTGGGACGATATCACGACCATCATTGAGGGTCAGGGAAAAAATGCTACTGATCCATTTTATACCGGATTTGGCGACCCCTGTATTGTAGCTGACCGAGAAACCAATGACGTGCTCGTATTGAGTTGTTCGGGAGACATTTCTTTCCCCAGCGGCACACGCGAACATCATCAGGGTATTGCACGCTTTATCAGTAGTGACTTCGGTAAGACATGGTCTGCACCGACCAATCTGGCTGAAAGTATCTATTCGCAGTTTGACAACTCCAAACGTGGTCCGATTCGTGCCATGTTTATCGGTTCGGGTAAGATTCACCAAAGCCGCTACACAAAAGCAGGCAGTCATTACCGCCTCTACTGTGCTGTACTGGTACGTGATGTAAATGCTACAATGTGTAACTACGTGCTTTACTCTGATGATTTCGGTGCAAACTGGAAAGTATTGGGTGGTGCCGATGTGGCTCCCATTCCTTCAGGTGCCGATGAACCTAAGGCAGAAGAATTGCCCGATGGAAGTGTTGTCATCAGCAGTCGATGCAATGGTGGGCGTTATTATAATATATACAGCTTTACCAATGCGAAGAAGGCAGAAGGTAGCTGGGGTACGGTAGCCTTCTCAGGCAAGAGCAACAATGGTGTAATAGCTGAAGGTAATTCTTGCAATGGTGAAGTTCTGATTCTTCCCGTAACGCGACGTGCAGACAACAAGCCTCTTTATCTCGCTTTGCAGTCGCTACCCTTCGGTAATGGTCGTGCTAATGTAGGGATTTATTATAAGGAACTTGCCTCGTTCGATGATTTCTGCTCAGCGGATTCGTTGGCAGCCAATTGGGATGGTCGCCATCAGGCTTCTCACATGAGTTCTGCTTACTCAACGATGACGCTCCAGGCAGACTCTACCATTGGTTTCGTGTATGAAGAAGATACACATCGCACTAATGGTGGTGGCTATACCATTGTTTACAAGAACTACAGTTTGGAATACCTAACCGATAGCTTGTACAGTATACGTATGGAAGAGGGGTATGCCGATTGGATTAAGGCTTGTGGCAAACGCAAAGTGGAAATCATCAGTGAACAGCAGACGGGCGACTTCGTAGGTATGTATGACCGTCAACAACTTCCGTTGCTCAAAGAAGCTGGTGCTCAATGTGTGTCCAACCCTTCATCTGAGACGTATGAACAGATTCAGCAGGTATCATCAAGACACCGCATTGCTTTGGAAAACGGGGCAGTCTATATGCTTCAAAATAAGTTGTACCCGACTAAAAACTTTGCTTTGAACGAGGCATTGACGGAGTATGTTGGCAAGGAAGGTCAGGATGACTACATGAAGTTTGTCTTTTCTCAAGACGAAACAGGTAATTGGAAAGTATGCAGTGAAAAGTTCAAAAAATGGCTGGGTGTAACAGGAAAAACGGAAGAACGCGTACCTGCTACTACTGAAGCTGATGCAGCAACCTACGAGGTGGCATCTTCGGCAACTGGCTTTAGTGTATTGAGCTGTACGAAGCCGGGCAATGGTGGCATTCCTGCCATCCATCTGGCAACTCATGGACATGTTGTACCTTGGACTACAAGTGCCGATGCTTCTATGTGGAAAATCTGTAAGGTGGGTATAAGTACTGATTTGGACTCCGTGCTTACCCCGGCTCCAACTGCTCAGCCGGTTCGCATCTATGATTTGCAGGGCCGTTTGGTGAAGAAGCCAGTACTTGGAGGTGTCTATATCGTCAACGGACGAAAGAAATTAGTGAAATAACATTTAATCGGACGGACTAACTAACTCGCTCTTGTAAAAATACCCCTGCTTCACACTGTGGCAGGGGTAATTTTTTTCTGTCCGTTTGGATATTCGCCTAACTACATTTCTTCCATCGTAAAACATTCCATTAAAATATCATACTTATGAAGGACCTTGTTTCGTAAGGTTTCTACCTTGGTAGCAAAATCCTCCGGCTTGAAGTTCTTTCGCTGCCGTTTGACTTCTGCCACCAATGCTTTCCGGTCTTCGACATAAAGACCGACAATATCGATTTCGCAAGCTTCTTTTCCTTTCTTGGCCTGCCACCAGGAGCCTATATCCACAAAATTTTGGCTTTCCATCAACTTCTGACGAAAATACTGCTCCAATGTAATCCCGGAATAGGTTGGATAGTCATTCTTGATGAGCTGCCCCAACTGTTCGAAGTTCTCCATCTCGACGAGCCGGTGGTACTTGATGAAATAGCGGAACCAAAAGCGCAGGAACAGGTCGGAGATTTCAAACCGGACCGTCTGCGAGCCTTCCTTGGCCAGGATTGGACGTTTCTTGACAATGAGCTCGTAATCTTCTTCGAGTTTTTTGAGATGACCGGCAATGACCGTATCTCCCATGTTCTGCTCGATTTCTGCGGTCGTATTCCGACCGTTGGCGATGTCCGACAGTATGGCAAAATAATTGCCGTACTTCTTTCCGAACTCCTGAATGAGCAGTGCTTTTCCCTCATTCAGAAACGGGGAATCGAACTGCACGATATAGTCCACCATGCTTTCCATATCCGTACAGCCCTTCTGCATGAAAAGGTCGATGTATTTGGGCACTCCTCCGGTAAAAGTGTAGAGTGCCAGAAGGTCTTCGTGCGTATAGTCAGGCTTGTGGTCATGAAGAATCTCCTTCAGTACAGAGGTGGAAAACGGACGTAGCTTGATGATGCTGTCGCACCGTCCGTAAAGTGGTTCACGGGCATCCATAAAAATCTGGTTCATCAGCGTATAGACCGAACCGCTGGCCACAAAGTTGACGAACGTGCTGTCTTTGTATCGGTCCCAGATATCCTGCATTTTGCTGTAAACAGCCGGATTGATGTAGAAGAATTCCTGAAATTCATCAATGACCAGATTATACCTTTCCGTTTTTCCGGCTCGCATCAGCATCTCGAATACATCTGAAAAGGAATCGATGGATTCAGGAATGAAGACATTGGATAGTACTGAATTGATGTGTTGCGCAAATCCACGGCAAAGCATAGATTCATTGCTCCGGCTCACAAACAGATAGACCGTCGGACTCTCTTCGCAGCTTTTCAGGATAAGCTTCGTCTTTCCGATGCGGCGACGCCCGGTCAGTACGGTCATCTGTGAATGCTGGGCGAAGGCTATCTGACGAGTCTTCTCCAGTAAGGCCAGTTCCTTTTCGCGATTGTAAAATTTCATACGCTTCTAATATATTTTTCTTTTACTTGTACTTGCAGAAAAACTTACCGTTATAATACTTACGGCTGTAAGTTTTATACAAAGGTAAACATTTACTATTAAAAGCCAAGAGCCAGAGGCTTATTCTTTTCTTTTTCAATGTAAAAATAGGATTTGCTTTCTGGATGGTGTATGGTGGATAAAATGGTTAACTATGTTTGAATAGCATAAAAAACAAATAGACCCTAACAATGCGATTACACTGTTCGGGTCAATATATAAGCTTTATCTATTATGAATACTTAAGGATGTACAGGGCGGATGCAGTAACCGTTGTGATGGAAAGCTGTTTCATAGAAATCATCCGTTAAATTCGGATTACCCTGAGAACTGAAATAGAATACTTTAAGCATCGGAAAGTCTCCGTACTCAACATTATTCATCTTGGAATTTGTGAGATAATATCCGAAATCAGTCCGTTTACGCACATTTCCATCTTTATATCCTGTAGTAGGAAGGAATATGGAATAGCTTGTCTTTGCGGTTATTTTATAACCCACATATCCCTTGTAATCGTATGTATAACTCCAAGTACAGTTGTTAACCAGTTCTTCTATTTCTTTAGGAGTAGGCATACGCCATTCTTTGCCTCGGACGGCACGGGCTGTATCATCATCAGTATCGAGTGTCATTTTGTTGTCCACAAAGTCTTTATAGCCTCCTTTTGGACCAGAACAGTACTTTGTCAGACCATAACGCCATGAGCCCTTTTTGTAGAACTTGTAATTCTCCGGAGTATATTCCGACTTGGCCTGCGTTTCTCCCCAGGCATGGTAGTTGCCACGCAGGGAGGCTTCCTTGCCCTCTGCACCGAGATTACGTGTCGCCTATACAAATCCTTTGTTTCAGATGAATACAAGTTAGTAAAGAGGCTGCATCAATTTGACACAGCCTCATGCGTTCAAGGCATATCTTGTGAGTTTTCATTTTATCCGATCAAATGGCAACAGGTTGGTTCAACCTATAGTCCCACCTTGGCTTCAGCCAAATGATGGTTACATTAGTTTGGATGCCTTGAAACATTTTAGGGTTAATAAGACTTAGTATCACATCATTTTAAAAAGTGTGATTACGCTGTTCAGGTCTTTCAGCTTCTTGACCTTTCGCTGTTTATTACTAAAGAAGATATACATCCATGAATTGGATATACCGGTACACCGGATTTATGACATAACTTTACAGCTACCAGCAAAGGTACAATTTATTTTTCTTTTATTTGTACTGACAATTTTCATTTTTCATAAGCGGCGAAAATTTTTACATAGGCAGTAAAAATCTGGTATGGACCGCAATATTTTTTTATGTAAGCGATATGTTGCGGCAAACAAGTACCTATTTAAAAATGTGCTGCCATGAGATGAATGATAATTTGATATGTTTATCCGGATTTGTACTGCTTGAAACGGTTTGTGGATATAAGAAAATGTAAATTAAAATATTACAAATATTTCGTCCGAATAATTGGTGGATGCGATTTTCTTTTTATTTTTGCAGGCAAATAAATAGTATCAATGACAGTTTCCTAACTAACTTAACGCCAATACAGTTAGTAGAACAGTTGAAATTTTCCTATACAAATACCTTAACAACTTTCTTATCCTTATTTACATGCGTAACATTACTGCTACGCTTGCGCTTTTCCTTACTTCAATGGGAACTTTTGCGCAAGTAACGACACCTACATCCAAACTTTCGGTTTCGGATTTAACCGGTGACAAGACCGAACAGAGAATCTTCTTGAAGGCTACATCAAAGACCAATGAAAATTGGTTTACAGGTGAGCACTCTTCTGCTGACATTGCAGGAAACACATTATTTGTACTTCAAAAAAAAGATACTGGTTACGTCTTAAAGCGATTGTCTACAGGTAACTACATTCAGCCGAATGAAGCCAGCATCAGTTTCGGGTCAGAAGCAGATGCCCAATCATTCCAACTGATAAATATTCCTCGAACGGACATTACAGATCAGGACTTGACCGGTGAAGAACCTTATGTTCGCTTCAAAAAGACTGACAAGGTAATGTTCTTGAATGTACAGAAATACAACGGGCTGCCCAAATTTGCCAGCGGAATGGGAGCATGGAGTGTAGTAAACGTATACGATGCTACGGATTATTCCCTGGTAACACTCAACATCCACAAAGACGGCAACACGGAGTCTGTTAAACAAGCCTATAAAACAGGAGACAACATTGTGCCGCCTGCTTATGAGGGTTATACAGCTTCTTATACACAAACGACAAAAACCAACAGTGACACCCAAGTTTTAGAAGTAACGTATTATCCCGAAGCAGCTTCTGATGTTGAAGCAACATTGGCGCTGGCTAAAGAAGTAAAGGAGACAGAAGGCAAGACGGGATATCCTGCCGATGCTGCTCTTTATCAGACTTTGAAACAAAAAATTGAAGCCACAGAAGCTTCAAAGACCGCAGAGAATAGCATTGCTCTCTACAATTCTATCACGGCTCTGTATAATGCAACCGAAGTAAACCTTCCGGTCGATGGTAAGACTTATGTTTTCACCAATCACCATAAGAAAACGGATGGCAGCATTGCACAGAACTATCTGAAATGTACAAACGATGGCTTGACATTGGTTGGGCGTGCTTCTACGACAGCTGAGAACTATCCGTTGGAAGCCAAATTTACCTGCCACAAACTGGAAGACGGACAATACCTTTTCGTCAATAACCTGGGTAAATATCTGGTTTTTAAAGGTAATGGTCAAAATGTCGGAGAAAATGGAAACAAGGGTTTTGTAGATACTTACAGCAGCATCTACTGTCCCATGACCATACAAAAGGATGCGGCAGGTACAGGCAAAGATTTGTTTGGCTTGCTTTCTTTTGGCGGTCAACGAAAAGACATTGAAGGCGAAAAATCCTACTTTACCATTACTTTTGGCAACAGCGGTTACTCATTCAATCAGAGTCATGACTTTGCATTCCTTTACAACAATGACCATTCGACGGCCTTTCAGATGGAAGAGGTAACTTATGCCAACCATCCTGCATTGAAAGCTATCGAAGGTGATGCCATAGCGATTGACGGTGCCAACAGCCTTGCCACTTTCAGTGCTCCCTTTGCCACGGTTCTGCCTGACGGCATTTCAGCTTTCTATGTTCAACAGGTCGATGCGAACGATATAGCTCGGCTGGTTCCTCTTGCGGGCAGTGTGATACCGGCCAATACAGGAGTTATACTTACTTCTGCCGAAGCAGGTAAGGAAGTGTGGATGATACCGGCCACCGAGACCGGAACTGCCATATCTGACAATCTGTTGGGTCATTCTGCCGGTGCAGACAAGACCTTTACGGACGAGACTTTCTATATCTTGGGAAAAGTGAACAATACCGTAGGCTTCTTCAAAGGAAAGGTCAATACCACACTGAGCATGAACAAAGCCTATCTGAAGTCTGATGCCACAGTCTCTGCCATTAAATTGCAGTTTAACAACAATGTAACCGGCATTGAAAATGCCACAGGACAAAGCCATTCGGCTGTTGCGCCTGTTTACGACCTCAGCGGTCGTCGCGTAACCCAGACCGTGAAAGGCGGATTCTATATCCAGAATGGCAAGAAATTCATCATTAAATAAAACCTAAGTTCAATCCAAATAAAAAATCATCATGAAGAAAAAATATATGACTCCCAGTTCCAATATTATCCACTTACAAATGGAACAACCCATACTCAGCGCATCAATCAGTGTAGATAAGGAAACGGAAATAGATGCCTCAGGTTCTTACTCTGAGCATAAGGAAAATATTTGGGGAGAACAGGAGTCGCTGTGGTAATCCTACGTTCTCACTCATAAATCTGAAGCATTCTATTACGCGCAAGGCTGCATCGCAATCGGTGCAGCCTTGTTTTTTTTGTCCGGTAATGAAATTCCATGAATAAAAACATGTTTTTAAATTCCAGTCCTAAAATTTAACTATCACATATCCTGTATATTATATGACATAAACTTATTATTTCACTATACCGAAAATTGTAAAGCGCATCTTGCAAAATGGGGGAGACTGTCTTAAAAGTGTCTGACCAGCAGGCTTAACGCTAACCTCCCCAGCCTGAAAGGGCCTTGAAAAAGGGGATGAAGAAAGTCAAAATAATCCATTGCGGTCTCGAATTTTTTTGTAACTTGTTGTCAGTTAATGATTAACAAGTTATGGCATTCAAAAAAGGCATTGACAGGGATCAAGTTCTGTTGTTTCCGGAAAGTCTGGACGAATATGTGTCCGAAGACAGCCCGGTCCGCCTCATAGATGCGTTCGTTGAACGTCTGAATCTGGCAGCGCTGAACTTACAGGGCATAGAGTCCAAAGAGATGGGGCGTCCGTCCTATAATCCCAAGGATCTTCTTAAAGTATTGATATACGGATACTTCTACGGAGCGAGGTCTTCCAGAAGAATGGAGCGTGAGTGTAAAGTCAACGTGGAAGTGATGTGGCTCACCGGCAAGCTTACGCCGGATCACAATACGCTTTCTGAGTTCCGCAAGAAGAATATCAAGTGCATGAAGCCGATGTTCCGTGAGTTCAACAAGTTCTGTCTTGACCTGAACATGTTCTCCCTGGACTATGTGTCCATTGACGGCAGCAAGTTCCGGGCGGTGAACTCCAAGGACAGAAACTTCACGTTGAGCAAGCTGGATGACCGCCTGAAGCGACTGGATGCCCACATTGACGAGTACCTTGCAGCGTTGGAGGAGAGCGACGGGGAGAAGAATGATCGCAAGTTCACCCGTGAGGAGTTGGAGGAGAAACTTGCCAAACTCCAGGAGCGCAAGACCCGCTACGAGGGATACTTGAAGGAGCTGGAAGAGAGTGGGGCCGGTCAGATGTCGCTGACAGATCCGGATGCCAAACTTATGAAGGAGAACAACGGCTTTGGAGTCTGTTACAATGCCCAGACTGCGGTTGACGCTGATAGTCATCTCATTGCCGGGTTTGAGATGACCAACCATCCGACAGACCACGGTCTGCTGACAGAGGTTGCCTCGGAAGTGAAAGAGGACCTGGGCGTTGACGTACTTGAGGCCACAGCTGACAAAGGTTATCACGATCCCGAGGATATGGCCGCAGCTCTTGAGAATGGCATCATTCCGAATGTCATCCAGAACGATGGCTCGTCCGAGGTGGAGATTGAATATGAGTATAGCGAAGAGCCGGAGACTGATGCTCAGGCATCCAGTACGAAACCCTCTGACATCAAGGCCTGCCTGCATGGCGGCATCATCCCTAAATGCATGGAGGGTATACTCTCCGATGCTCACGTGGAAGAGGTGGTCAAGCGTCACCGTGAAACAACAGACTCGGAAGTTGCAAAGATGTCGCTTCAGGAGATGATAGCAAAGGCTCATAAAGGATATTTCGTGCGGGATGCGGAAAGGAACATGGTCATCTGTCCACAGGGTGAAATCCTTCGCCCAAAGTCGGTGAAGAAGAACGGGAATATCCGGTACTGCAATAAGCTGGCCTGCAAGCGGTGCAAAGCCAAGTGTACCACGGCCAAGTTCAAGGAAGCCGACTTCTCCAAGGACTGTCTTATCAAGAAAGTCGGTGGCTGGAAGAAAGACGACAGGAACGATGACGGGACACCGCAATCGAAGGTTGTCACAGAGACCAGGAAGGTTGTTCGCTACAAGCTCCATATGGACCAGAAGAAGATGGATAACCGGAAGTGCCTGTCCGAGCATCCGTTCGGAACAATCAAACGGACAATCGGAGAAAGCTTCTTCCTGCTGAAGAAAATGTTCAAAACCGAGGGCGAAATGGCGCTATATTGCCTATCCTACAACATAAGAAGGGCGATGACGCTAAGAACAATGGATGAACTGATGACCGCAATGGCAAAATAACAATAAGGGAGCCCCCCTCCACACGAAATATACTCACATCTTCTCCCGTCAACTCGCTGAGAATCGCGTATTCCATAAGCATCCGACAATAGTCGAGATGGCGGCGAAAATCGCATTCTCAGAGGGTCGGGTTGCTGACTTTTAAGACGGTCTGGGGGGGGTATTGCTTAAATATTTGTAATATTTTCCATATTTAAAGTATTTACTTTATTTCAGGATAAGATACTTGCTAACTTCGCACTTACAACAAAAGACAACTTCTAATTTACAACCCATCTGTACGAATAAGTTTGCATCTTTGCTAATGCTGTTCTCTAGTTCATGAGAAAAGTGTGGCGTAAACCGATGTTGCTTCCTCTTTAAAATTGAATCAAAATTATAGTTTTAATTTTAATCTCTATGAATAAATTTACTTACTTGCTGTTGCCCCTCTTTTGCATGATGGGGGTAACAAAGGCTTATGCCGGAATTGGTGATCCTCTTGAAAAGAGTGGATGGTCAGTCACTGCATCAAGTTGGTGCTGGGATGATCGGGTTGATGGAAATGGTAAATATGACCGCATCATTGACGGTGACATCCAAAACTTTTGGCATTCCAATTGGGGTAGTCAGCATGGAGGCGAAGGAGACGGCAGTTCTTTGCCTCAATGGTTCATCGTTGACTTAGGTTCTGTACAGGAAATCGGTGGTGTCATTTATACTCCGCGTCAACAAATCAATGCTAATACAAATGGTGCCTGCAAAAACTACAAGGTTTTTGTCAGCGAAAATCCTTTTGAAGTCACTAACCATGAATCGGTCAATGCACTAACAGGAGAGGTAGCCTCAGGTTCTTTTGAATACACCATAGCCCCTAAACAAGTAAGTTTCAGTAACCAACAAAACGCCCGATATGTAATGTTTGTCATTACAGATTCTTACGGAGCTGTTCCCGGAAGATGGGCTACATGTGCAGAATTTGATGTTTGCTCTTATATTGAGACAACTTCTGTTACCTATAACTACACCCTTGACGGCGTTGTAAAGCATTCAACAAGCATTGAGCAAACTATTGGCAGCAACTTCAATGCTCCCGCTATTGATTTCATCACTTTTGCGCAGCCTGAAGGTACTGTGCAGAAGGGCGACAACAGTGTAACCGTTACTTGTACAGAGAATCTGCCTTTTGAAAAAACCACAGACCTGAACAGTCCGAAGTGGTTCGCGATTGATATGCACAGTAATTCAGGTCGCTACATGTGTCATTATGAAGCTGATAATCAAAATGTATCAGTAGCTGTTCCTGAAGATTTAGTCAGTATTTCAAAGGATGACGCTTACTTCTGGTGTCTTACCGGTAACGTATTTGATGGTTTCCAAATCTACAATAAGAAAGCCGGAACTAACAAATCACTTAATACCACCACAGACAAACCTCAGATTACCGAAGGCGAACATACAACTTGGCATATCGTAAAGCCTCAGTCTTCCATTTCAAATGCAGCCTGCTTCAAGGCAAATAATACCCAATATTTAAATCACCAAGGTGATAATACGTTGGGATACTGGGCAAATCCGGACGAAGGTTCATCTTGCCGTTTCTTCAAGCCGGCAACTGTTGCTATGGAACAAGCAGAAGTTCTTGCCAACATACCTGCCAATGCTGTAGGAGGGTACCTTAATGTTGAAAATCTCGATCCGGCCATTACAGAGGCTGAAAAAGACTTGTCCAATTTTGAAAATGCCAACAAATTAGTAGATGCAATCAAAGCATTACAATCAAACGGTATAAAATTTGAAGAAAGTGCTTACTACCGCATTGTTAATGCATTTACTGCATTTGACGTACAGAAATGTATGCTTTCTGTATCTGGTAATACATATATTCAATGGGGCAGCCTCGATTTGAAGAATATAAACAATGTATTCCAGCTTGAAAAGAAGAGCAATGACAAGTACTGTTTGAAGAACGTGAATCGTGGTCAATATATGCAAGGTGTAGCTGGTCTGCTCGGTGAAAAAGAAACGGCAGCCGACATGGATTTTGCTGAATTAGGCTATGCACAATATAATATTCATTACACCAATGGCAACTGCCACACGAATGGTCACAATAATGGCAAAGGTGAAAAAGGCAGCCTTGTAGCTTGGGACGGCGGGCAGAACTCGGCTTCAGCTTGGTATCTTGTAAAGGTTGATAAAGTGGAAGTAGCCCTCAATACAGCCGATGACGCTTCATACGCTACTGCATACCTTCCATTCGCAGTTTCAAATGTAGAAGGTGCTAACGCTTATATCGGTCGGGAACAAGACGGAAACACGTTGCACGCTACGGCTATCGAAAATGGTATTCCTGCCAATACGGGTGTAATTCTGAAGGGCGAAGCTAATGCTGAAAAAGCCGTTCTGACACTCGGCGAAGCTACTTCAGATGTTGCAGGCAATGCGCTCACCGGTACACTTGTTGAAAAAGAATATGCTACTGGCGAATTGGTATTCGGCAAATCAGCTGAAGGCACTGTTGGTTTCTACAGCATGGCCGAAAACTCGAAGATTGGAGCCAACAAGGCATACCTGGCTACCGCTGCTACTCAGGCAATGAAACTTGTGTTCGACGGTGACGTAACGGGTATTGGAAACGTAACGGGCGAAGCTGCCGATGCTAACGCTCCTATCTACGACCTGACCGGTCGCCGTGTGATGAAGGCTGTGAAGGGTGGCTTGTATATCCAGCACGGCAAAAAGTTCATCGCTCAGTAATCACTATTCTCCCTACATTTAACCACAACAAAACTAAACAACAATGAAGAAATACATACAACCTTCTATCGAAGTTATCAAGTTCCAAACCGAAGATGCTATCCTTACCGGTAGCGGAGATAAAACAATGGATTTCACCATCAATGCCGGTGAACAAACCGAAAGTGCCTGGTCGCAAGACAAAGGCTGGAACAGCGATAGCTGGTCTTCTACTGGCGAAACTGAGTAATTCTGTTTATGTAAGTAGTTGATTAAATGAGTGGCGGGTGTCCAACAGCGGTTGGGCACCCGTTTTGTTGTTCCGGTTCAACGAAAAGATGTATGTTTACAAACATAATAACCGTGAATATATGAATTTGAAGAAACTATACGATTGTTTACTAGGGTGTCCAGTTTGATGTTCCAGTTTTTAGATCAAAATAGATATAATACAAGTTTTCAAAGCACTGATAATCATGTCTCTTCAAGATATGTTGACCTAATGAATTAGCTACACTTTTTCGTGTGTTAAAATTGTACCTAAATACAACACTGTTCTAGTTTATAATCAACATCTTAAGTTGTTAAATCAATATCAAAAACGAGAACGTAGAACTGGACACCCTAATTGTTTACTCATAAGGAAGAACCGTAAAAGATGTTGCTTTCCTAGCAGCTAAGTTCATTATAACTGGCTGATATAATTATATTACTCATAGAAGTAAAGATGATAACATTATGACATAAATATGTTGAGAAAGAAGAATTTGTTCAACAGGCATAGTTTTAATCTTTCCTACCGTCAAAAGTTTTTTTTTGGGGGGGCTATAACTTTTGTCTTTAAAAGATTTCTTTAAAGAATAGACTTGTGAACTTAACCTATCTCCTCTTGACAGTGGATATTTTCTTGCTATCTGGTTCTGGATTCAAATAATCTGAATGTTGTTTCCATTTTATTAAATACATGAGATTTATAATTGGGGTACTTATATTAAAATACACATGGAAGTATTCTATTTTCAATATGATTATAATTTACATAAATTCTTTTGATACAGAGAGAAATATAATCTGAATTGTTTCTATATAAAATATAATTTTGTATTTTTGCTAATGCTTATATTCTCTCTTATATATAAATGCTTATATTTTTAAAACTTAGTTCTATTCAAGATGCGATTTGCATTTAAATAGATTCAAGTGAAGTGTAATATATAGTTCCTGTCGTAAATTGGAGAGTATGTAGCTAAAGTTACTTTTATCGAATCTGTTTTTAAGTTCATTTTTTATAATGTAAAACTTTTACAGATATAAAGTATACTGGCATTCTGCTTAGATATATTTTATACCGAGTCAAAAATGCCGCTAGGTAAGGTGGAATTCATTTTTCCAAAAATGGATTATTCACAAGTTCTTTGTTCACCTTCCAATCGAAGATTATACTCAACAAATAAAGTTCTATACTTTTACATTCTAACAAATATCTTGTATCAATAATTATGGTGTAATATGTAATGTTTATGTGTCTCAGCAGATTAAGGCCATGGAATATTAAAATTTAATCCATAAATTTGTATTTAATTGAAGAATGCAGTGCAATGATGTATCTATATCAATTAGGGTGTTTATTGTTTCAGACATAAATGACTGCCTTTACCGGATTCTAACCGTAAAATCCGGAAAGAAAATCATTGTACCGCAATTACATTGCTTGGGGGATAATGCCATATTTGTTAGCGATATACTGTGTGCGATTACAATCACTGTATATCGCTTTTATATATTTTATCTGATTAGCCTGAAACTATATTGTAATAAAGAATATTAACATTCTGATCACTAATAATAAAAAAGCTTTTAATATGGTTCTATATATTAACTACAACAATTATCAACAATGCTTATGAAAAAAAGGAAGATATTATTACAGCATAAAATTCTTGCAGGATATATCATTCTATCGGTTGTTATAACAGGAATGGTTTCTATCCTGTTTCATGAGTGTAGCCGTGTGGCGAAAATTGAATCAGAGGCACTGGCCATCCGTCAGGTTCGGAATGACGCCAACGCCATCTTATATCATATTTCCATTCTTGCATCTTATGGAGAAACTGTATCATCGTGGACGGACGAGGATTATGTGAAATACCAAAAAATTCGCCTACACATAGATTCATTGCTGTATATGATGCCTGATGAAGAATTTGTTAGTAAAGACCAGACTGACACTCTTCGCAGCTTATTGAAGATTAAAGAAACTCACTTGCTTCGCATCATGCAACTGTTTCGGAAGAGAGATGAAGCCGACAGTCTTTTACTACAACGTTTGCCTATAGCTGTACGCCAAGCAACACTTTTTCGTACGGTTACACGTAAGAAAAAAGGTATCTCTGGTCTGTTCGGGGCAAAGGAAACAGTGCTATTGCCTCCGGAAACAAATACGCTCCAATCACTAAAAGAAGAGTTTCTTACCATTCAGGAAGAAAGACAGAAGGACATAGAAAGTTATGCGGACAGCCTGCGAAATTACAACAAAGAACTAAACTGGGAACTCCGTACTTTAATTGCTACAATGGAAAAACAGTTTCAAGATGTCCTTAGCGCAAAGGAACGATATCTTAAAGATTCGCATGACCGTTCCACCCTTGTCATTACCAGTCTCGTGCTTTTTGCCATTCTTTTGTTATCGGTGTCTTACCTGATTATTTTACGTGATATACGTATCAGGGAAAAAGATCGAAAATATCTGGAAGAGTTAGTCTCGCAGAACACAGTGCTGTTGGAGATGCGCAAGAACATCATCCTTACCTTGTCGCACGATATCCGGACACCGTTGAACATCATAACCGGAAATGTTGAATTGGCTATGGATACGAGGGAGAAAAAACAGCGAAACATTTATTTGAAAAACATCGGGGATGTATGCCTCCATGTGGTACACCTTCTCAACAACTTGCTGGATGTGTACCTTTTGAACGAGGCCAATGAGAAACGCAAAGATGTCCCGTTCAACCTTCATGAGATGTTGGAACGTACTGCTATGGGATTCTCTCGTATGGCCAACAATAAGGGTATCCGGTTTGTCAGTGATTTCAAGAATACGGAAGTACGGCTTTATGGCGATGCGGTCCGCATAGAACAAATCATGGATAATCTGCTTGCCAATGCAGTCAAGTTCACTGAATCCGGTACAATCAGTTTCCATGTCTGTTATCACGAGGGAAAACTGACACTGGAAATTGAAGATACCGGTAGCGGTATGACTGAAGAGACGCTTTCACGCATCTTCCGTCCGTTCGAACGCAAAGACTCTGCTGCCAATGCCGACGGACATGGTTTGGGGCTTTCCATCACACAAGGACTCGTGAAACTGCTTGACGGGAATATTGAGGTAAAAAGTTCTATTGAGCAGGGAAGCATGTTCCGTGTAACCCTTCCGCTACGGCAAACGGATGAACCGGTAGAAAACGAAAACCCGGTACAACCACATTTTGAACATCTTCCTCGTCGGGTACTGGTTATCGATGACAACAATATGCTGAGGGATGTTGTCAAAAAGATGCTGGAACGCAACGGCATAGCATGTACGGCATGTTCTACGGTTACAGAAGTGGTAAAAGCGATGCGCAGTATGGACTACGACCTGCTTCTGTCGGATATTCAGATGCCTGGTACCAACGGGTTCGACCTGCTTGCCCTTTTGCGCAACTCCAACATCGGTAATTCGCGTACAATACCCGTAGTAGCCATGACAGCGCGTGGCGATAACCGGAAAGAAGACTATCTGAAAGCCGGATTTGCGGACTGCATTTACAAACCTTTCTTACTTCCGGACCTATTGAATTTACTTTCGACTATAAGGAAATATCGGGAGAATGAAAACCGAAAGGTGGATTTCAACACGATGCTGGCAGAGGTCAACGATAAGGCGGAACTGTTAGGTTCCTTTATTGAACAATCAAGACAGGATGCAAATGAACTCACCTCTTCGATGAATGGCAATGACCGAAAAAGGTTGCGTGAGATAGCCCACCGTATGCAGCCGATGTGGGAACTGTTGCAAATGGGCGAAATACTGTCTGATTACCGCACCCTGCTGAAAGATACCACTACAGATGACGATATTGTGCAAAAACATACACAACAAATAATTACATGTACCGCTATGCTGATAGCGGAAGCGGAGAATGAAATAAAAAAACTGGAAAATGAAACGGAAAATACTGATTGTTGAGGACAATATAGGCCTGTCACAGATGCAGAAGGACTGGTTTGCACAGGCAGGTTATGATGCGGTGACGGCCATAAGCGAACCGATAGCACGTTCACTGATACGTAAGACCGCATTTGATTTGATTCTTTCGGATGTGCGTCTGCCGGAAGGTGACGGCATCTCCCTGTTGGAATGGCTCCGCAAGGAAAAGATGGATATTCCCTTCATTATCACGACAGAATATGTATCGGTCCCGGATGTGGTTCGTACCATTAAATTGGGTGCGATAGACTACCTGCCCAAACCGGTACACAGGGAACATCTGTTGGAATTGGCAGAGGATGTGTTCCAACCCATGGTTACAGTACGGAAGAAGGAAAAAGTGCTGTTTCGCCGGACAAGTCCGAAAATCCAGCGGGTGGAGAAATACGCCGGACTGGTAGCCCCGTCGGAAATATCTGTAATGATACTCGGAGCCAACGGAACCGGCAAGGAATCGGTGGCACAGAGTATCCATCAAGGCAGTGAACGGTGGAACAAACCCTTTGTGGCGGTGAATTGTGGGGCGTTGCCCCGTGAACTGGCAGCTTCTCTTCTTTTCGGACATGAAAAAGGAGCATTTACCGGTGCAGATACCGCCAAAGCTGGTTATTTCGATATGGCGAAAGGCGGAACATTATTTCTGGATGAAATCGGAACAATGTCTTATGAAATTCAATCCATGCTTCTCCGTGTGTTGCAAGAAAGTACCTATACACCAATCGGCAGCAGTAAGGAACGAGTAGCGGATGTGCGGATAGTCTCTGCCACAAACGAGGATTTGCAGCAGGCTATCAAGGAGGGGCGGTTCAGGGAAGACCTCTATCACCGTTTGAACGAATTTGAAATTCAACAGCCATCGTTGGCTGAATGCCCGGAGGACATCCTTCCCTTGGCTGAGTTTTTCCGTGAACGCTATTCAAGGGAGCTGAAACGGGAAACAAGAGGTTTTTCCGATGATGCCAGATGCAGAATGCTTGCCTATCCATGGCCGGGTAATGTGCGTGAACTGCAAAATCGGGTAAAACGTTCCGTGCTTGTTTCCGAATCACCGTTATTAGAAATGGAAGGATTAAATACAGAAATCCACCAGCATAATAATGAGACAATTTCCTTAACTGCTATCCGCCCGCTGAAAGACGAAACGCAGGAGAAAATAAACATCATCAATGCTCTTAAAGCCTGCAACGGACACCGGGAACAGGCGGCTGCGATGCTCAAAATCAATCCGGCAACACTGTACAGAAAGATGAAAAAATACGGGCTAAAATAAAATGCTATGGCAAGTATTCAATAATTTCTATAGGAAAAGTATGCTTGCATATCATCTGTAGATTAAAAATCTCACTTCTTCCAACAATGGTATTTGCCGTCTGATTTACCGCAATCCTTGCAGGATGTAACTTGCATTTTGCGAGATTTCTTGCATTCTGCAAGGTTATATTTCCATCATTTCTTTTCTCTGATAAATTTTATTTCACTGTATTTCAATGGAATATCGATGTTATTCCATGAAATATGGTGCCATTGGCATACCGTTAGCCCTATATCATGATATAACCTGTTGCGCGACAAGGTGTAATCATCCGATTATTTACACTCAAAGACAGACCGTATTATGATACAGATAGACCGTGAAACCTTCCAGATGATGATCCATCAGATCATGGAACGGTTCGACAAGATTGAAGACAGGCTGAACCGCATGAACCGCCAGACTTCCGCCCTTGACGGCGACAAGCTGCTGGACAATCAGGACATGTGCGAACTGCTCGGCATAACCAAGCGCACCCTCGCACGGTACCGCCAGAAGAAACTCGTGGCGTATTACATGATTGACGGGCGTACCTATTACAAGTCTTCTGAGGTAGAGGCATTCCTCAACCAGAAGGGGAAACGTATGCCGGCAAGACTGAAAAACCAGGTGGAATAATTAAACTGAAAAGAATATGGAACTTGTATGTATTGACAAACAGACTTTTGAAGAGCTGCGTATCCGCTTCTGCAAATTTGAGGAACGGATGACACACATTTGCCGACCGGTAGAGGACCTCGGCCTGAAAAACTGGCTGGACAACCAGGAAGTGTGCGATGTGCTCCGCATCAACAAAAAGACTCTTCAGGCATATCGGGCCAAAGGGATACTTCCCTTCAGCCGTATAAAGAACAAGCTCTTCTACAAGCCGGAAGATATACAGAGATTGTTGGATTTGAGTTATCACCCTTTAATAAAGAGCAGATTATGAGCTATCATTTCATAGACAAGAAAGACCCGCACATTGATGTGATGTTTCAGGGATTGGAGAAATTGGAGAAGATGCTTTCGGTATTGGAGGAAATCCCGAGAACGCTCTTCAACGGTGAACGCTTCCTTACGGATGAAGAACTTTCCAATGTCCTGCGGGTAAGCAGACGCACATTGCAGGAATACCGTACATCCGGTGTAATCCCTTACTACCTGGTACAGGGAAAGGCTCTCTATAAAGAGTCCGACATTATGAAAATACTGGACGATGCCTATAAGCGGTGCCGGGAAGAACAACGCTGGGTATAGCTGGCATCATTAAAGTCAGAACGGAGAAACGACCTGCCGGGTTGCGGTTGTTTCTCCGTTCTCCTTTTCATACGGCTTGCGATTTCCGTTTCCGTTTTTTCTTTGTCGTGAAATCCTCTTCACATAATTCTATGCTGTTACCGAAGCCGGTGGCTCTCAAGCGTTTCATGTCCTCATCCACTTTTGTGTCCGTGACCTGCGCATAAATTTGCGTGGTGGAAATGGAGGTATGTCCCATCATACGGCTTACCGTCTCTATCGGGACACCCAACGAGAGAGTGATGTGGGTTCCGTAATTATGCCGGGCCTGGTGGAAGGTCAAATCAAATCCATAGGTCTTTCCCAATTCTTTTGTCAGCATGATAAAATAACAGCGTCCGTAAATGTTGAACACCTTGTCTCCGGTTCTCTGGCTACGGTACTTCTCTATGATTTGGAGAGGAATATCCAGCAGACGGACAGAGGAAAGCGTATCGGTCTTTTGGCGGTGGATATGAATCCACCAAGTGCCGTCGTCTGCCTGCGTAATATCATTTACCGACAACTTCTTCAAATCCGCATATGCCAGTCCGGTAAAAGTCGAAAAGATGAACATATCCCTCACGAATTGTAATTGCGGCTTCTCTACGGGAGTAGTCATCAATGTCTTGAGGTCCTCCAGCTTCATGTGGCGGCTTCTTCTTTTGGGGAGTTCGGGGTGCAGACGGCAGTATGGGTCCCGTCTCAACGTGCCCTGGCTGACAGCCCGCACCGTGAGTTTCTTCAAACGGTACAGATGCTCATGTACGCTTTTGGGCTTCAGGTTGCGGTCGGTGCGCAGGAAAACTTCAAAATCGTCATAGAACACCCTGTCAAGACTTCGCAACGTGACATCTTCCATACCCTTCTTTTCCCGTACAAATGCGGAAAGATGTTTGTATGAACGCTGATAAGACTCGTATGTCTCCCGTATGCGGTCTATCCCGACACGTTTCTTGAATTCCTCATTATGTTCTCTGAAGAGAGCCAGCAGGGTAAGCGGCTTCTGTCCGATACCTTTGACTGCATTCTTGACCAGTTCTGCCGTGATGAAACCCAGGCTGTTCTTTATCCGATCATAATGTCCGGCTATCTCGCTTGTCAGGTCATCTATGGCGCGGTTCACAGTAACGGCATTCTCGCTTCGTCCATCTGCACGCCCTTTCTCCGGATTCCAGATAGCCGGATTGACAGATACTTTGGTACCTATCTGAGCCCATTCGGCATCGATGCTCACCTTGCACAACAACTGGCACATCCCGTCCTTGCGTATTTTTGTACGGTTGATATAAAACAGCACGGCAAATGTGCTGCGGCGTTTGGTATTCTGTTTCTCAATATTCTGTTCCATATACTTTCCATTTAAGGGTTTATTAAATGACGACAGAAAAGCGTTCTGAAATTTTCCGGTTCAGTGCCTTTGTATCGGCATCTATCTTGTCATCGGTTACTTTCGCATAAATTTGGGTGGTTTCTATCTGACTGTGTCCGAGCATTTTGCTGACTGTTTCAAGGGGTACGCCATGGGAAAGTGTTATTTCCGTAGCGTATGTATGACGGGCGGCATGAAAGACCAACGGACGGTTTATGTGGCAGATTTGCGCAATCTCTTTCAAATAATGGTTCAGCATGGAATTGCAGTACATCGGCAGCAACTTGTCATCGGGAGCTGTGTCGCTGTACTTCTTCAGAATCTGTAATGGCAAATCAAGCAGCGGAATCTCAAATTCTATTTTGGTTTTCTGTCTGGCACTTTTTATCCACCATGTCCCATCTTCTGCTGAACATAGGTTGCTTTTAGTCAGCAGACACATGTCTCTATATGAAATCCCGGTAAAACAGGAAAACAAAAACATGTCACGGACATGGTATAGTGTCTGTCTGTGAAGCGGGGTGGTCATGATTCTGTGTAACTCTTCTGCCGTGAGATATTTCTGTACGGCTTTAGGACGCACCGGCTCGTATCCCAAAAACGGACTGGCGGTAATGATACCGTCAGCGATGGCTTCGCCGATAATCGTTTTCAGTTGTACGGTCAGATTGATGATTGTTCCGGGGGCGAGATTGCGTTCTGTCCGAAGGTACAAATCATACTTGTCAATAAAGGAACGGTCCAGTGCTGAGAACGGAATATCGGAGAGTTTGTATTTTGTCTGCAAGAATCTTTCGATATGGTTGTAGGCATTCCGATAAGCACGCAAGCTTTTCATGGTACGGTTTACTCCCACACGCTTTTCAAAACAATTGATAAATCGTCTGAAGTAGCCCAAAAGAGTTTCCTGTCCGCCGGCCATTCCAAGCAGAATACTTTTTACCTCTTCTGCTGTCACACCGTCACGTACAGCCGACAGTTCTGAGTAGATACTTAAAGCCATCGCACGAATCTCGTCCAGACGGTTGTTTATCTCCTTTGCTGCCACACTCTTGCCTGATGCACGTCCGGAAGTCCAGCGCGACTGTGAAACTTTCATCTTCACACTGAATGCCGCTTCCGAGTATTTTCCGACACTTAACTTAGCCATTACAGGGCAGTTTCCGTCAACATCCGCCTCGCTCTTTTTAAGGTAGAACGATACCTTTACATTTGCTTGATTCATAACTAATTCCTTTGTTTGCAAAATTATTATATAGCGAGCAAATGAATGGCATGAAAAATATAGCGGAACGGAGAATAAGGTCCTTCGCCTAACAAACAAACCCTGTCTTTTTTTCTAATACGGAAAAATATGACTAAGTTTGCATGATAGACATAGCAAGAAACATCGTTCCATGCAGTGATAAACAGGATATGAAAAGTAGAAATGGAAGCTATTTCCAACCATCTTTTTCAACCCGGAAAAGGCAACGGATAAGTAGCGATTTGTTTTCCGAACTCCCTCAAAAACGGTCAAAAACCACAAATGGAAGAATCTGGAACAAAGCTATATATTCCTTTAGTTCTCAAACACTTTGTACTATTTCCTCAAAAGTTATCCGAATGTGGGCGAGTTTCACTATCTTTGTTTGTGCGGCTCCAGGTATAATCTCCGAATTGCACCTGGTTTGCGTTCGGACCGATGACGGCAATGGAGTTCAATTCAGACAAATTCAACGGAAGCAATCCTTTGTCATTTTTTAAAAGGACGGTAGATTCATCGGCTATTTGCCGTGCTACCCGGATATTTTCCCGTGAGTGCAAGGATTGTGCTTCATATTTCTCTCCATAGGGATCTTCAAAGAGTCCCATACGGAACTTGGCTAATAAAACTCTGCTTACAGCTTTATCAATAAGTTTTTCATCTATTTTCTTTTCTTTGACCATTGCAATTAGATGTGGGAAGCATTCGCTAGAGGCCTCTACATCCAATCCCGCAGAAATGGCTTGTATAGCAGCTTCAGTCTGGCTGGATGCGGTATGCTGGAAAGTATGGAGCATGTCTATAGCTCCCCAGTCAGAATATACATATCCCTGAAATCTCCAGCGGTTACGCAGGATTTCAGTGAGTAGATAATATGAAGATGAATTTGGAACGCGATTCCATGAATTGTAAGCAGACATCACTGCTTGTATTGGAAGAGAAGTTATGACTTTTTTGAATGGCTGGAGATAGACATCGTGTAGTTCTCCTATGCCGCAATGAACGGAGGCAAGATTGAGTCCACCCAGTGGATTACCATGTGCCCCATAATGTTTCAGCATAGGAGATATTCCATTGTCTAGATAGCCTTTAGCTTCTTTATAGGCAAAAATACCATTTAGATAAGGATCTTCTCCATAACTTTCTTCTATACGCCCCCATCTTAAATCCCGCACTACATCTATGCAGGGTGCTAAGATCTGGTTGATACCCTGATAGTGTAGTTCCTTGGAGATCTCTGTGGCACGCAGGTAGGCTAACTCCGGATTAAAAGTGGAGGCCAGTGCAATATTTTGTGGGTAAATGGTAGACCCTTCATGCACTGAACCATGCAATGCTTCGGCAACAGTAAATATAGGAATTCCAAGTCGGGTATGGTTTAGCATATATTCTTGTATATGCCGCATGTGTCGGTGACAGTTTTCTCCAGTTAGCGGAAAACCTTCCACAAATCCCCAGCATAAGTCACCTACAAATTCCTGTAATTTGCTTTTATTAAGCTCTTGTTCTTCAAAAATATTCCAAGAATGTATGTGACGTATTTGGGCTATTTTTTCTTCTAATGTCATCCGCTGCAGGAGATCTGCTGTGCGTTCTTCGGGTGAGAGTGAAGGATTTTTATATGGCTGTGCCTGTAGGGATGGCATAACCATCCCACAGAGCAACAATGCCAGTGTTAATAAATGATATAAAAAAGTCGGTTTCATAGTTTGTTGTTCTATTTGGCAAAGGCATGCCTATAACCTTGTATTTTGTTCCACGCCCCTCGGGTAAAGTCGGGTATTTCTACGGGGACCGAACCGTTTTCAATGGAAAGTTTGGTCAGCGGGATGAGTGAGCACCACTCTGCGAGGTCATAGACATCCATATCCAAAGGTAAGCCATTATGAAGACAATAAATAAGCCGTGAATCCATAATGAAATCCATTCCCCCATGTCCACCTACTTCCTTAGCTCTTTTTTCCATCTCTTTGATGATGGGGTCTTTATATTGCTCCATCAACCTACTTTTAACAGCGTCGGGCATGTATTCGTGAGCAGTGAAAGTTTGTCCGTTGGTAATACTTTCAGGTAGGTCTTTGCTTTCGAGAGCATATCCTTCCAGCGGATATTTATCTGCAAATCCCCGTGTTCCGGATAATTGATATAAACGGCTATAAGGCCGGGGTGAAGCGACATTGTGTTCAATTTGAATAGTTTTACCTTTTTCTGTACGTATCAGAGTGAGTGTAACTTCACCGTTTTGGAATTTTTGGGCATCTTCCGTTCTTCCGCACTTCTTTAAATAATCGGGAAGAGAAACGGGGTTACTGTCCATTGCCACTAGATATTTCATACGATCACCTCGATGAATATTCAGCAATTGACATGCTGGGCCCATTCCATGGGTAGGGTATACATCTCCTCTATGTCTCATGTTATACTGCATACGCCAATCTGCATTATAGTCTGGCCAGATGTCATGCAGGCAATGGTTATATGCTCCTTTCACATGGGTAATATCTCCAAAAAGCCCTTGTTGTGCCATGTTTAGAGTGGTAATTTCGAAGAAATCATAAACACAGTTTTCCAGCATCATACAGTGTTTGCGGGTGTGTTCTGCCGTATCTATCACTTTCCAAATCTCTTCCAGGGACATAGCGGCAGGAACTTCACAGGCTACGTGTTTCCCATGCTCCATAGCATAAATCATCATAGGTGCATGGTGAGTCCAGTCGGTAGCTATGTATATCAGGTCTATGTCATCTCGTTCACATAATTGTTTCCAGGCATTTTCACTGCCGTAGTAGGCTGTCGCTTCGGGTATGCCAGCGCGGTTTAGCATATGCTGGCAACTATCTACTCGAAACTGGTGTAAATCGCACAATGCTTTTATCTGAATTCCTTTTTGATAGGTAAAGCGTCGGATCGCTTCAGTGCCTCGTGCGCCCAAACCAATGAATCCGATACGTACGGTCTCAATTGGTTCGCATGCCAGTCCCACCACATCAGTCTGTCCTGCAGGGCGAAGTGGAGCAGGAACTTTTATTTGCCTTTCTGTTTCAGTTGTTTTTGAAGCAAAGGTGCATGCTGAGAGATTAGCCAAAAGGCAGCCAGTCATTAATATCATGTAAAAAATGTGTCTTGCTTTCATAGAATATTTTTTATAGGGGAATTACTTACTAAGTTTTAGTTAAAATATCAATAACCAGGATTTTGAATAACAAATCCTTTGCCGTCATTGATCGCAGAGAGTGGTAGTGGATACAATTCTTTGTTCTTGCTAGCATAAACTGTACCTTTTACAGTTTCGGCATGTTCTACAAATTTGTTAAAACGAATCAAATCTGCACGATATTGTCCATTCTCACACCATAATTCATGACTTCGTTCTTTTAAAAGTATCTCTATGAATTTTTCTTCTGTAGTGATGTCCTTGCTGTTGATTTCATCCAAATTGGCTCTATTACGTATTGTATTAATATAGGATATTGCTTCCTCTTTGTCCGTTTCGGATGATGCTGGTTTCAAATAGAGCGCTTCTGCTAATGTTAGATATACGTCTGCCAGACGGTATATAATTGGGTCAATATTGCTTTTTCCACCATTGCCAGTGACATTAATGTCATAGCCGTATTTCAGTGGGATAGGTCCTAATTCAAGATGTAAACCGGGATTTTCACGATTTATGATACTTCCATCTTGAGCTTTATAAGAGGTTACCAAATAAGTCTTACGGACATCATTTACTTCAAAACTGTCATAAAAATACCAAGTGCTGTTTACACATTCGTATCCGCTTGTCATACCATGATCTGCAAAATCAGTGGGCAGCACGAACATATGCCAGTCATTCCAACTTACCGCTTCCGTGTTGACTGGTATTGCCCATATTATCTCTGCATTACCTCTTCCTTGTCCACCAATTTCAAACATTTGAGTATAGCTCGTTGATAATCGGTAGCCGTAGGATGGTGCCATTAGTTTTCGGGCTATTTCTTCAATTTTCGTATAATATTCTTTGTTTTCCGGACTCTCGTGCAGATAGAGTCTGATAAGCAGCATGTTGGCAAGTCCTTGACTGAATCTTCCGTATTCAGCTTCTGTAGGAGTAGGCAAATAGGTTGCGGCAAAGATTAAATCATCTTCTATGAACTTGACCATTTCTTCTTTGGAGAGGCGTGCCAAAGGCTTTTCTACTGTCGGATTATTCAATACTTCTATGGGAGCTATAACTAAAGGACCGAACATGTCATACAAGGTATAAGCTATCAGTCCGCGTGCACATCTTATTTCTGCTTCATAATATTGTTTTTTTTCTGCACTTAAGAAGTTGCATGCTTCAATTTGAGCAAGTACAGAGGTACAACGACTGATATCATTGAGCCAACCGTCACTATATGCATCGGTATCGGTATAATAAAAACGGGTAAGGTCTGCAGTGGTTGAGAAATAGTTCAATTCAGATACATCTTTTAAAAAACCAGACTTGCAGGACAAGATTTCTGTAGTAAGGTCATTTACTACAGTAACTCCGCGCTCACTGGTTGAGAATAGTCCGTCAAACCAGCTAGAACGTACAGAGTAATAGCACGAATTGACCATTGATTGAATATCTGTTTCCGTTTGTGGAAAATTGGAAGGGTTAATGTCAGAGTAGTCTACTGGATCAAGGTCAATGCAGCTGTTTAAAGATATTCCTCCTGTCAGAGCAGCTGCTAATATCAATAATTTACATATTTTTTTCATAAGGGCATTTTTTATGATTAGAATGAAACGTCTACACCAAAACTGAAAGTACGTGCGTTGGGATAGGCTGCCGCATATGCATCTGTTTCAGGATCAAGACCATTATAAGGCGTGATAACAAATACGTTGTTAACGGAAGCATGGAAACGTACATTGTTCAATATTTTACTTTTTGTTAATATTGACTTGGGAAGTGTGTATCCGAGGCTGATGTTCTGCAGACGGATAAACCAAGCCTTTTGATAGAAGAAGTCTCCTGCTGTATACTTTGTTCCACTTGTATAGTAAGAACTGGGACGTGTTGTTGACGGATTGTCAAAAGTCCATCTATCTTTAATTATTCGTAGCATATTAGATCCGTTTTGAGCAATATTTCCGCCATTCAAACCAAAGTCCATTTCTGTAGGATCTTGCATGATTCTGTCGAACATTCCATTGAACATTATATTAAGGTCAAAGCCTTTGTATTTAAATGTATTGGTCATGCTTGCCATCCAACCTGGATCTTGTGTACCAATGAGTTGAGTATCGGCTTCATCTATGGTACCATCGGCGTGTCCTAATAACATGAAACGTCCATTCTGATCTACTTTGGGATTACCATTCTCATCGCGTACATAGCCATCAAGGTCTTTGATTACAATTTGTCCAGGACGTAAATCGGGTTGCGCTGCAGGAGCTTTTTCTCCTATCTGCATGATATGATCAGCTCGACGGGCATATATGGCTCTAATCGGATCTTTCTCTTTCTCATAGACATTTGGTTTCCAGTCTGGAGTACGCTCTTTCCACCGGTCTTCATATTTAGTATAAGTCAGTGAGGTTTCCCAAAAAAAATTGTTAGTTATGATATTGCGGCTATTCAAGGTAATCTCAACACCGCGACTTTGCGTTTTGCCTACATTAGCCATTATTTGTTTTACTTCTTGGTAGGAATTTAGAGGTTTGTAGTTCAGCAAATCCGAAACCACTCTTTGGTAAAGTTCCACTGAACCTGTGATACGGCTTTTTAGAAAGCCGAAGTCTAATCCAAGATTCCATTCCGTAGTTGTTTCCCATTTTAAATCAGGGTTTTCTAGACGGCTTTTCATCACACCGCTTATTGTTTTGTACTCTGAATTTATCCAACTGCCTTGTGCTCCATAGCTAGCGAAAGCATTAGTGCTGATGTCTGCATTTCCAGTCTGTCCCCAACTGAGACGTAGTTTGAGATTAGATAGCCAATTAATGTTTTTCATAAAGTCTTCTTCACTCAAAGTCCATCCTGCGGCTACAGATGGAAAATATCCCCATTTATTATTTTTTGCAAATACACTGGCTCCATCGGCACGTAGAGTCGCAGTTAATAAGTAGCGGTTTTTTAGGATATATCCTGCGCGAAAAAAGTAAGACATCATTTTATTTTCGGTAGAGGTTGATTTAGTAATTTTGGTACCTGTACCAGCGTCCATATTGTTCCACAGAAATGCGTCTGTAATGAAATTATTGTTACCTAATTCTGAAGCGTCATAATTGAATTTTTCATAGGAGGTACCTGCCAGTAAGTTGACATTATGTATGTCGTTAAAAGTACGTTGATAAGTAGCGGTTGCCTCCATGAGATACTGATTGTTAGCAGTATTGTAGATATAAGCTACACCATTGAGGTTTTTCCCATTTAAGGTGCTGCGCGGCTGGTAAGTCTTACGGTCTATATTGGCATGGTCCAAACCGGCATTGACGCGTAGTGTCAATCCTGATAAAGGGGTTGCTTCAATGAAAATATTTCCTAAAAGACGATCTGTACGTCCTTTGTCCGTGTTGTTCAGTAGAGAGTATGGATTAGGCTGTTGTCCCAATAATGGATTTATGGGATAAGTATCAGTTTCTTTGTCATATGCTTGAATATTGGGTCCCATTTGTATAGCAGAACGAATGATACCGGAATTTTCAAATTTTCCGGAGCCTAATTGCGTGTTGTCATTATCAATGCGTGTTAATGTTAGATTTAGACCTGCCTTGAATATGTTCAAAAACTTTTGGTCAATGTTTGCTTTGGCGGTATAACGGGTCATACCGGAATTTTTGACGATACCTTGATGATTGTAGTAATTGAACGACACCATATATTGTGTGCTTTCACTTCCACCCTGCAGGTTAATATTATGTTCATGTATTTGTCCGTCGCGCGTAATCAAGCCTAACCAGTCTGTGCCAGGGCCTGCATTCTTAATATCACTATCTTGATAAGGGCGTGAATAGTCAATTCCATTGACCGGATTGGCCTGGGCTTCTTCCAAAGTTCTGTTTCCCCATGGACTGACGTTGTTGGTCCATAACCAATGTTCCCATGTAGTATTGTTTTTCTCTATCATCCACTCTTGTAGAGACAGAAGGTCATAATTGTCTGTGTATTTTTGGAAAGAATAGTTGTATGAATAACTTATTCGAGCCTTTCCTTCCTTCCCTCTTTTTGTGGTGATAATTACAACACCATTGGCTGCACGTGCACCGTAGATGGAGGTGGCGCTTGCATCTTTCAGCACTTCAATAGATTCTACATCATTGGGATTCAGAAAGTTCAGAATTCCTTGTGTTCCGGGATCCATTTTGGCATCTCCGCCCGAGGCCTGATCTAGTTTGGCTATGGGGAAACCGTCCACAATGTACAGTGGGTCGTTGCTGGCATTGACGGAACCTGCACCACGAACTAAAATGTCTAACCCTCCACCGGGCTGTGCGCTATTTTGACGGATGTATAATCCTGCAGCTTTGCCTTCGAGCGCATGACCAATTGAAGAAACACCATTCAGGCTTAGGTCATCTCCTTTTACACTGGAGACAGAGCCTGTTAAATCGCGCTTTTTTACTGTACCGTATCCTACAACTACTACATCGTCCAACATTTTGCTATCCTCTTCCATAATAATCCGTTGGAAATTATTGCCTTTCAGAGTAACTTCTTGAGTGGTGTATCCTATGTAAGAAACAACTATTGTGCTTTTGGCTGGTACTTTCAAGGAATAGTTACCATCTATATCTGTAATACAGCCTAAATTACTGCCTTTAACAAGGATATTTGCACCGATAACGGGGATGCCACTTTTATCTGTTACTTGCCCCTTGATTTCTACCATCTTGTCAGATTGTAATGAAGTGCTATTTTGTTTTTGGATTAGAAGAATTCGTTTTTCGGAGATTGTATAGGTTATATTTGTATTTTTTAAAGCTTGTTCTAAGGCTGCATTAATAGATACGTTCTGTACATTGACAGTGATGTGTTGCTGTACATCTACTTGTTGTTGTTCATAAAAGAATTTGAAATCTGTCTGAAGTTCAATACTTTGAATAAATGCAGACAAAGGCTTATCAGTTAAATTGATATTAACACTTACACTTTGTGCATGAGCAGCACAAGGAGATAAGCTTGCAATAAATAGCAATAGAAAATAATAAAGTCTTGTGGGGGACTTTATCAGAGCATTCTGTAGCCAGTATGTTCTCATAATGGATTAGATTTTAGTTAATAATAATTTTTCTCTTTAAATATTTTAATTCCTATTATTATAGAGCCAAAGCAATATAAAATTACTCATTAACGGAACTGAAAAATAACATTTGTTAACTTATTTATCCTAAAGATATATTGTTAAAAAAGCTCTTTTTTATTGCGAATAATATAGAAATATTTATTTTTGTCAAATCTTTAATATTTTAATCCCTTTTTGAATAAACCTATTTGATAATTTGGCTTAATATAATGTCTATGAATAGCTACGCTTGAAAAGGAGGGATAAATGGAAGAACATATTCTCTTTTCCAAAATACAGCAGGGAGATGCTGGTGCCTTTGAATGGTTGTATAAAAAGTATCACCCTAGAATGTATGTCTTTTGTTATGGACTCTTACATGATAGTGATAAGGCGAAAGATATTGCTCAGGAATGCTTTGTTGCTTTTTGGGAATATCGTACTCGTATTGATGCTCCAAAGGCTATAAGTACTTATTTGTTTTGTATTATGAAGAATCTTTGTATGAAGCAAATACGTCGGGATGCTATATTGGACAATTTTTCTAAAATAGAAACGATGCATCTACGGGAATTGGAGCTTGCCAGCTATGCGGATGAGCATAATATCCTAAATGATTTATATTTTGAGGAATTGAATAATAAATATTTAGATGCACTTGAAAAATTGCCCAAACAATGTCAGACTATTTTCAGGATGAATAGAAATCAAGGTATGCGAAGCGATGAGATAGCCAGTGTGTTGAAGTTATCCGTACGCACTGTTGAAAATCAACTTTACAGAGGTCTTAAATTGATAAGGCAATCATTGGATGATTATTTGACTATATTGATTCTTTTATTTGTCGATAACTTATTTAAATGACGTGCACAATGGTGATAGATGAAGATTATTTCATAAAATATTTGAAAAATGAATTAACAGAGGAAGAAACTAGACGCTTAATCGCTTGGGTGAAAGAAAAAAAAGAAAATCAGGACTTCCTTTTTTCATTGAAAGACTCTTATGTGTATCTTAATTATGAAAGCGATTGCAAAGGAGTGAATACAGAACATGAATGGCAGAAATTTGCTCAAAAAGTTGGTTTGTCTTGCCAAAAGAGTGTGCTTCCCAAAAAGAATTTATCATGGAAGCGTTTTCTGTTTTATGCCGCTGCTATTATAATTGTTGCCTTTACGGGTTGGCAGGTCAATTTTTATTATTCTGAGATTATGTCAGTGGATAAGAAGATAACTTTGGAAACAGAAGTAGGGCAGCAGGCTAAAGCAGTATTGCCGGATGGTTCTATAGTGCTGTTGAATGCTTGTTCCAAATTGACTTATTCTTTGGGAGAATGGTTAAATGCACGTAGTGTACAGTTGGATGGTGAGGCTATATTTGATGTGAAGCATAGGGATAATGAACCGTTTTATGTACGTACCCGTCATTATAATATCCGCGTTTTAGGAACTAATTTTAATGTGCTTTCTTATCCAAAAGAACCTAAGGATATTGTGACTTTAAAACATGGGAAGGTAGAAATTGATGTGGAAGGTATTGCAGATAATATTACATTGAAACCCGGAGATAGTTTTATCTATAATAATCTTTCCGAAACTTACAAGATCGAAAAGCGCCCGTTGGATCAGATATACGCTTGGGAACATAGGGAAATTGTTTTTGAAGGGCATACATTGGAAGATAAAAAAGCAGAATTATCCCGACATTTTGGTTATCAATTTCAAATAGCATCAGAACTGCAACAGCTTAGTTTTAAAGCAACCTTGCGTGATGAAAGTTTGAATGAGTTTCTATCACTGTTATGCAGCGTAGCTCCACAATTATCCTACAGTATAGATGTAGATAATAAGGTTATTCGGTTAACAAAGTTGGAAAAATGAACAAGGTAAGTGTTGCTTTTATAGGTATGGGGTATCGTGGTAAACAACTATTTCGATTATTGCGGAATATACCTTTCTTTCAGATACTGGCAGTTGCTGATCCGGGAATGGAACCGTCTGAACTGCCTGATATTTCTTGCTATAATCATGGAGAGAATTCCAGTCTTGAAATGTTGGAGAAGCATCATCCGGAGTTGGTGTTTATTGCTTCTCCCTGGCAATATCATGTGCAGCACGCCTTGCTATGTGTGGAGCATGGATGTCATGTGGCTTTGGAGGTTAAGGGCGGGCTTTGTCTGGATGAGTATGCCCCGCTGATTGAGTCGGCAGAACGTCGTGGTTGTCATGTATATCCTTTGGAAAACACACTTTTTACACGTGAGAATCTTGCAGTTCTCAATATGGTGAATGAAGGATTGCTGGGTGAGATTATTTTTATGCGTGGTGGATATCGGCATGACTTGCGTCGATTGCTGTTGGATGATGCGGGTAATATTGGTAATCGTGAAAAAACGGAAAGTGTTTGGAGGGGTAAATATTATCTGGAAGAAAATGGAGACCTTTATCCGACACACGGACTGGCTCCTCTTTGTATGATTGCCGGCATTAATAGAAAAGACAGGATTAAATATCTGACATCGTTTTCATCCAAATCTGCCGGAATGCTGCAACGGATTAAGGAACTGGGTGGAAATACAGATGTCAAGGTATGTATGGGAGATGTTATTGTAACTCAATTGGAAACAGAAGGAGGTATCATTATCTCCTTAGTCCATGATACGACTTTGCCTCGTCCTCGCAGTTTGGATTTTGAAATACAGGGGACAAAAGGAATTTGGCAAGGAGACAGGCGTTCTATTTATATAGAAGGGATCAGTCCTGATGAGGAATGGGAAGATGATCGCTCCTATATTAGCAATTATAACCATTTTTATTGGTGTCGGTGGGGACAAGAGGCGTTAAAATTGGATAGGCACCACAGTGGAATGGATTACGTTATGCTGAAAGCTTTGGAGGCGGATTTGAAAAATCAAATTCTCTTTCCTATAACTCTTAAAGATTTGGCTTTATGGACTTCTATTACTCCTTGGTCTAAAATATCTATCCGCGAAAAACGGACAATCTGCCTGTTGGATTGACATAAGAAAATGATTTTTCTCTGATGAAAATTGATAGGAAATGAATACTTAGTCATAATTTCTATTATAGGGATATTCAGTAAATGCCCCTAAAAAGCAAGATGGCATATGAAGATAATAGAGCATAACCACTTCATATGCCATTATTATGGGTCAACGTAACAATCTGAGGGAGTTTATATTTAAGCATATAATTTAGCAAGTCTATATAAGAAAAAAGCAGCTATCTTTTTAGATAGCTGCTTGATTTTCAAGTGATCCGCCTGGGATTCTCCTTGCGGAGTTACCATGCTGATATTTAAAACTTTATATTTTTAGCTTCAAGCATATCCCATGAATTATCCCACTAATTTGCTACGTGCTTTTGCGGTCGTTTGCTCATGAAGAATACTGGGGACAAAGATAGTCATTTTAATAATTATTGCAAATCGATTATTGCTTAAGGTTCTTAGTATTGTGAAAAGTGATAACTGAAAATCTGTCATATTCTGAATGACAAAAGCTGACGCAATTTGCTGATTTAAAATATTTTTTTGTTATTTTTGTCACACAACTCTTATGGCACGTCTTTTGTGATTATTTACAAAAAATACATCAAGATTTCTTAGTTGTTTTTATAACGAGTATAATATGGAACAAAAAATGAAACATCTTGAATTCATTCAAAATGTGATAACCAGAATGAATTCAAACTCCTTTTTAATAAAAGGATGGGCTATAACTTTAGTGTCAGCGTTGTTTGCTTTGGCTGCAAATGGCTCAAATATACATTATGTACTAATTTCATACATTGTAATTCCGGTTTTCTGGGTTTTGGATGGTTTCTATATATCAATTGAAAGACAATATCGAGATCTCTACAATAATGTTGCGCAAAAGACAGAAGAAGAAATTGATTTTAGTATGGATGCTTCTATCTATAATAGAGGTAATAGAACATGGTGGAACGGTATATTCTCAAAAACATTATGGCCATTTTATGGTATAACTTTTGGGGCTACATTATTAGTAATGTTTGTAATTTAAAATATGTGACTTTAATATGAATGAAAAGAATTTGAAGGAAATAACTGATGATGTGATTCAAATCTTGCTAAAAAAGAATGTAGATTATGGTGGAGCAAGTTTTGATTTAGGTCTAAATGGCAATATGGTTCATTTATGGGATAAAATAAAACGGTATAGGACATTAGTTGAGAATCAAAATAAAGGATTAGAACCTAATTTTGAATCGGTTCAAGACACATTGAAAGATATAATGGGATACGCTATTATAGGATTGTTAATATTAGATGATGATAAATTAAACAAATAATCTATGAGTAAGAAAAAGAATGTTTTTATTAGTCATTACAATAAAGATGATAAACATTTGCATAGTCTGATTGATAGACTAAACAAAAAAGGATATGAGATTCGCAATGGTTCTATCGATAGGGCTAAGTATAGACCATATCGTGTAACGGATGCATTGATTGCAAGGTATTTAAGGGCACGTATTAACTGGTCTGGAACATTTATTTGTTTAATTGGGAAAGATACTCATACTAGACCATGGGTAAATTATGAAATAAAACAAGCCCACCGATTAGGAAAGCAAATAGTTGGTATATATGCTCACGGTTGTAGTGATTCAGTTGAATTACCAGAAGCTTTTAAAAAATATGGTGGTTCACCAATTGGATGGAATTCTCTTGATAAATTAGGTGATATATTGGATGGTAAAATTACGCCTCCCGAAAATCCTGATGGAACAGCTAAACAAACTCCAATTTATAATATTATTAGAGTTGCTTGTTAATTATTTAAGTACAACAATATGAAGAATTTTTCTTATAAAATAGAACATGATTTTGGGCTTGCTCCTAATCCATTTGGGGGATATTGTACATTAGCTGTCTGTAAATCTAGCATCAGAAGTAATAAAGGGCTGGAAGTAGGTAGTTGGATAATTGGAACTGGCAGTAAGAAGCTCAAAAATGCAAATAAACTAATCTATGCAATGCAGGTTGGGGAGAAACTTACATTTAATGAATATTGGAATGATCCTCGATTTCAGTATAAAAAGCCCATTATAAATGGAACTTTAGTGCAAATGTATGGAGATAATTTTTACCATCAGAATGAAGAGGGAAAATGGATACAGGAAAATTCTGCCCACTCATTAGCTAATGGAATGCCTAATTTGGGACATCTAAAACGCGATGTAGGTGGACAGTATGTATTAATATCAACTAATTTTTATTATTTTGGCGATCAAGCAATAAGCGTCCCTAAAGAATTTGTAAGAGATGTTTTTTGTAATGGACGAGATATGCGGAGTCCTTCTATTCCTAAAGAGGCTATTGATAAATTTATTTCATGGTTATCAGAGAATTATAATTCTGGTATATTGTATGGCGATCCAACAAGTTGGAGTTCCCACTTGAAGAAATAACTCATTTTAATAATAGGTGATTTAGAATAGGGTTTGTAAATTCTATTTGTTGCAACCCTGTTTTGAAAAATAGTACTTTAGCCCAATCATTAAAGAAATCATCTTCAAAGCCAATGATTTCTTTTTTATTATTCGTTCGTAATTTATCTTCCCATTCGATTAATTTTTTGATTTGTCTGTCAAAATCTTCTAAAGAGTGAAAGTTCTTTTCATAACAAAATGAATCATCTTTAACGTTTTGTAAACTGGCTAACTCTTCGATTAGTGATTTATGATAATCATAATAATGTAGATTATTTGCTATATGAAAATATTCACCAACTTCTAAGCCAAGCATTTGCGAAAAGTATTCTTGCATAAAGGTGTAGTTGAATATATTTACAGCACTTGCCCCCCATATAAGATCATTGGAACGCATATAAACAGTCATGTTCAATTTATTATTTTGTGGATTTCTTATAAACTGTAAAGATCGTGTACAGGGGCGATCTTTTGTTTTTTTTAATTCATCATTTGTTGAATTAAAACAGTCTTTTGGCGGGTCTCCTATTGTGATAATTGCTTGACGGGTATATGGATCTTGTTCAAAGCTATTAATGACGTAACGAAATTGATCTAATTCCTTAAATCCATTATCTTTGTTTGTATGAAGCTTGGGCATTTCATAGTCATTGGGGTTGCCATTATATGCACGTAGTCTAGGGCCATATCCACCTCTTAAATACTTACCATTATCGGAATATTCTTCCATCTTTGACAAATAGTGCTTTATGAAATATAAATCATTTCTTCCACCTGCTAACCAAAGAGACTCTGCATAAGGTAAAAGTATATTCCACTTTCTACATGGTAGAGTAATCCATCTGGATAATGGATTTCTAATTTTTATCATTATAGGTTCAGGAAGTTCCCAACATTTATATCCTCTTGTATTTCTTTCAATACCAAATTCTAACAACATCCTTGCTGCTCCTACCAAAAAAGAGTTAATTCCGTCATATTCTGCTGTATACATTTCTTTTCAATTTTATCATTAATACTCCATTTGGGGGGGAAGAAATAATTAATATTTGAACTGGATTTTTTGTATTTTTGTTTAATTCTAGTATTTCCAATATTAAGTTCCGGCATCTTTACCCTAAGATATTTATCTGTTTCACAAAAACAATTCTGTAAATCAATCAACGTTGGTTCACGGCCGAATAAGTTTTTGAAATTTGCATATCCAAATTTTTCTCGATATTTTTCAAGATTATCCTGAGTATATCGTATTAAATCTTCATTTGTATAATCACCTGTATTAATAAAGCACTTCTTTATTCCACGTATGGCTCCAATTCCAGCTTTGACAAAACTATTCTCATCAAAGTTAATTATGTCAGAATAATTAAAGTCTATAGCGTATTGATATGCTAAGAAATCACCGATAAAAGGACAATTAGATAAAATATTAAAAATATTCTCTAAAGACTTTGCATGAATAATCTTCTTAAATAATTTCTTTCTTATAAACTCTCTTTCAATCATTATTAACCACCTTTCGTGCTTTGATGAATACTCCAAAAAGTCTTGATGGCATCCAGTCATTAAATAAGCAGAACTAAAGATCGGTTTTTTAACAATGCGTTCGCTTAATAATTTGCTAATTTGCGCAACATTGAAATTGTTAATGGTTATTTCTCCGATATTTTCTATGAGATATTCCCATGTTTCTATTTTGTTGAATACCTTGAAAACTAGAATCCTCAAAAGTATATCATCTTCTGAACAATGTTTGGTATTGTTATAGATTACATTACTTATTAAATACTGGCTAACTCTGTCGGAAGACCGGTATACATTGGTGAACTTATGTTCTTTTAAAATCGGATCATCTGTCCATGGGTAAGGACTACCTTCATATCGTTTCCAAAAGATATCCATTCTTTTTTGCATGAAATGGAAGTAATACTTGAAAGCTTCTTCTCTTATTTCTATCATGATGTATTCTTGTAAATACTGTTTCTTTATCTAATTTTCTACAAATGTAGGAAACATCTTCTACATTTATTTCTTTGCAGATAAAAAAATGCACATAATTTATATTTATATATGATTGAGAAATTGAAAAGCGGATATAGTTTAAGCCTCAAATCTACAAGTACTTAAATTTTACGTCGTTTCTTCTTTTGCTTTTTAGGTTTAAAATAATAATCTTCTGGATTGAATGAGATGTCTATTTCTGACGAAACAAAAGAAATAAATGAATCAACAGTTTGATTGTTCCCCGTATCGAAAGACTGCTTGATTGTTTTCTTGTTTTCAAGATTGATAGAGAATAAGTATTCTTGATTACTAACCTGATTGATTTCTATTTTTCTTTTATCGGATTGAATGCATTTTTCTTGTAATTTAAGTTGTTCTACTGTGGAACTATTCTTCATCATGTTATGATAATCAAATGATTCTGTTTGTTGGCGATTGTAGTCGAATAGTTTATCAAATCCCAGTTCTGCCTGTCGGAACAGATTCACGCGGTTAAAACCTCCCGTTACCGTTCCTTTCTTGGTGTTTTTATGATTGGTAAGCGGTGACAGTTTCTTTTTGTTGGCATGGTCTTTCCGGCTCACTATCAAATGGCAGTGCATATTCAGTTCGTTGCCGGAACGGCTACGGTCAAAATGAATCTTACCGTAAAACTTTATATTCGAAGCAGATAGTTCTTTGTTGAAATTATTGGCATATTCAGGAATAAATACTTCCCGAATATACCGTTTCATGGCTTCGTTTTTCTCTTGCTCGGTGTTACCCATTGCCCGAAGTTCACTTTCCGATGGGCTGACATGGATAGCGAAAAACTTAGCATCCGTTTTCAGAAGTTGCGCGATATTACTATCTATATCCTTTATCACTTTTGATTTATAGATGTTATCATCTGTCAGATTGAAAAAGCCTTCAGTAAAGATGCCTTTTTCCATGCGTTCCAAATCTTCATGTTCCATGTAATTGGCTAGCTGTCGGCTACTTCCGGAATTATTATATGTTCCGTTTGATGGTGGAGCAAAATCTATGTGCATAATCTTACGTGTTTATCAGGTTACTGATTTCAGCTTTCAAATTCTCTTTCCTTTTGCTATCCATCACCCCACAAGCAGAAAGCTCCGAATAGAGTTGTATCAAGTGAAGCAATTTTTTATAATCCCGTTGATGTATCTGATAAAGTGCATTAATCTGTTTTGACTGGTTGTTTATCACATTGGCATGATAACAGAACTGTTCACTTAGTTTTTTCAGTACGACTGTTTGTCTCTCCTGACTGGCTTCCAGTTGAGAAAGAATAAGAGTTTCCAAAGTTTTTCCGATAGCATCGAAACGCAAAGCGATAGAATTTGTAGTCCGTATCATGGGATTCAGTTGTTCTTCCTCGTAGTGTCGGATGAAGCGGATAATATCATCCTGCCTCTTATTTATTTTCGCCAATTCCGATTTTACGGATTCAGGTGCTTCGGAAGGGTTGATATGTGCCTTTTCAATATACCCGAACGCCAACTTTACAACTTCGCTCTTTTTCAGTGAATAGCGTTTGCATATCTTCTCTACCAAAGCTGCCGTTTCCTTGTCTATGGAAATGGTAGTGAATATCGTTTTTCGACTGCTGTTTGGCATGGTAATTACTTTTTTATAGAAATATGAATAGATAAATACCTGATAATAAGCATTACAAAGAAAATACTTATTACAGGTGTCATTACAGCGTGTTCTTGTAACACGCTAAAGCCGAAGGCTTTGCCTCGCAGGGCAAGAGGGAAGAACAGGACTTGTCCAGTTCCCTCTTGCTCGATTTAGCGAAACGGGCTGAATCGCTAGGTGAAGCAGTTTCTGTTAAATCGAGGTGGCAACACAAAGAAATAGCCCGCACACAGGCTTCTTCCCTCTACTGCGTTTTGCTATCAGGGCCGATTTGTCAACTGATTGTCTTTTTCAAACTGCTTGTAGGTTTGAGAATCGGCACGTTCACGAACAAAAGCTCGAATATCTACAGCCCGATAATAGGTTTTCCTTCCGATAGTGAAATAAGGAAGTTGATTATTTACTCTGTAGCGTTGAAGAGTTCGGAAAGATACTTTCAGGAGAAAAGCTAAATCCTGATTATCAAGAATCTTCTCATTATCATCTAGTACTGTATCAGTATTGATAAGAGATTTCAAATCTTGTCCGATTACGGTGAGTTTTTTGGATAGTTTTTCCATCCACTTCTCGAAGTTTTCATTGTCTATATACATTTTGTTTCATTTTTTAGTTCAACATTATTATTTTCAATCGATTGATGAAGCAAAGTACGGTAAATGGATGCAAATAAGTTAGGGGTGTAGTATATCTACTCCCCTAACAATTGTTGGTAAGTTTCTGATTTATAGATAGCCTTTCTTTTTACTTTCTTCGGCAATAGCTTTGCGAAGTGTATCTAAAAATTCAGTTACTTTAGATGGCTTGCGCTTTATGACGCTTTCGTGTTTCTTGTGAACATCTCCTAATTTGATATTAAAGAGGTGTTCAAATGCTCTCCCAATTTCTGTTAATGGTGATTTTGTTCCGGCATGGGTTACTACTCTTTGTGATAGGAATAGTCCACTAATCAACTCCATGATTTCAACTAGGTTGGTATTGTCGGTCAAATAGAGTGGTGAAGGTGGAAGGCTGTTTATTCTATTTTGAAATTGGCTGGGGTACTGAATTTTTAGATTCAGCAGTTCCATTTCTGCGGTAACAGTAGCCTGTACCTTTTGTATGAACAGCTTTTTAAGCGCATTTTTCCCCCTGCCCGTAAAGAGGTATTGTTTCAAGTAAAGCTATCTCGATACGGGTAGCTGCAAGAATTCGATAAGTAGTTGAATAATCATTTCCATTACTTATAGTTCTAATCTGTTCAACAAATTCGCCATAGGCTTCTTGCATTTCACTATTAGTTACTTCTTGTGAGGTTTCAGAGAATAGTCTGAACATCCTCATGTTTAACAATACATTCATAAGCATAATTTTAATGGTAAGTATTATATAGAAAGACTTAACGTCTGATTTCATGCTTTTATATTACCAATAAATATCCATTATGCCAGAAAATACTAAAATCAATCTACGAATATGAATCTAAACTAAATGAGCTTCTTTCTTTAGAAAAGAATGAAGTGATTTGATAGAACTAAACACATATCCTTGATTTTCCTTTTCTAATTTTTTCATTTTTGAGAGTGAGGCTATCCATGCAGCAGATAAGCATTGTATTCCAACTTTACTACAAGCGGTAATATCGGAAAATTCATCTCCAACATATACCATTTCTGCTGGTTTGATATTATATTTTGACATTAGTTCCGTCATTGATTCCGCTTTTGTGTTTCTATCTGGCGATCCGATTGAAATACTATCAAAAAGAGCTTCCATTTCAAAATGGTGAAGCGTAATATCACAACTCCTTTGACCTTTACCTGTTATTAAAGATACAATAATTGAGTTCTTCTTCAATTCTGTTATCAATTCTCTTATCCCTGCAAATGGTTGAATGTAGACTGTGTGCATTTCTTTGTATTTCACATAAAAATCAATCAGAGCTTTTTCCCAATCTTCTGAAACGACCTCTTTAATCATTCCCTCTTCATTAAGTCCGAATGTTTTCACAATATCATCTTCTGACAATCTTTTTGATGCATAGGGAGATACTGCCTGCTTAAAGGCTTCGATACACATTGGGATTGTATCGGCAATTGTACCATCCAAATCAAAAGCGACCAATTTTATCATAGTTTCTTAGTTTGATTGATTTGACGTATCACTTTACATGGATTTCCAACGGCTAAACTATTTGCCGGAATATCTTTTGTAACAACACTACCTGCTCCAATTACACTACCGTACCCAATTGTTATTCCGGGAAGGATTATTACACCTCCACCAATCCAGCATCCATCTTCAATTGTAATAGGCAAAGCGTAAGTACGGCGAACTCGTTTTATTCCATCTTCTGTTTCAACAGGCGCTAGCCGTTCATCTAAATCAATAGGGTGAGTTGCTGTATAAAGCTGAACATTAGGGGCAATAAGAACATTACTTCCGATAGTGATTTTATTACAATCCACAAAGGTGCAACCGGTATTTACAGTAACATTATCCCCTATATGTATATTGCAGCCATAATCACAAATAAATGGACTGGCAACCGAAACTTTCATTCCGATACTACCTAGCATCTTTTTTAGCAAGCTGTGTTTTTCTTCTTTATCCTCATAAGGTAATGAATTATATTTCATCAATAACTTATGTGTTCGGGTTTTTAAATCCAAGAAAACTTGGTTATGACAATCATACCATTCACCAGCCAGACATTTTTCCATTTCTGTTTTCATAATTGTTACATTTTTATAAGATTGAAACTATTTCGGTTATATCTTTTCTTTTAGATGATTTTTCAGGTGGTTGTTTTACATAACCTAATGAAATAATTGCCACAGGGTACATATTGGGAGATAAATGAAGATTATCCTTTAGCATATCAGGATCGAAATTACATACCCAGCAGCTACCTAATCCTTGTTCAGCTGCGGCTAAACAAATATGTTCAGTCGCTATTGCTGCATCAATATCTGCATGGTTCTTATTGTCTGATTTTCTCACCCAAGATATTGAATTGTCAGCACAAACTACAATATAGAGTGGAGCTTCGGTAAACCATTCACGTGGATAGGATTGTTGAATCAGTAGTTTGGGTTTATTACTTTTTACGACAAAAAAGTGCCAAGGTTGATAGTTTACAGCAGAAGGAGCAAAACGGGCACATTCTAAAATGTAGTCGAGTTTTTCTTGCTCAATCATATCAGAAGAATAGTTTCTTGCTGAATAACGTTGTTTTGATAGTTCTAAAAAGTTCATAAGTAATCTAATTTTGATTTATGGCAAAGTTATACCTATTATATTTCAAATATAGGTATATATTTTCGCTATATTGGTATAATTCCGCTTTATGTGTTATATTTGAGGTATGAAAAAAGAAAATCTTCATCAACCATTTGAGATCAGCTTTAACGAGCATAATGAATCGTTATTAACTGAGCATGAGCATACTTTTTTTGAACTAGTCTACATCTTAACAGGAACAGGTATTCAATGGATTAACAATAATATGTTCCCATATCATGATGGACACTTGTTCTTGATAACTCCAAATGATTCTCATTCCTTTGAGATTCACACAACTACAAAATTCATTAATATCAAGTTTAATGACATCTATATACATTCAGCCATATTTGGTTCAGAGAATATTCAGAGATTAGAATTTATTTTGCAACATGCAAATCATCAACCGGGTTGCATCCTTAGAAATAAGGTGGATAAGCTATTAGTGAAACCAATGATTGAAGCAATTATTCGCGAGTATGTAAATAGGAATCTGTATAGTAAAGAGATTATCACACAGTTGATAAATACTATAATTATAGTTGTGGCAAGAAATATAGCTATGTTTTTACCTCAACAAGTCGATGAATGTTCAGATGATAAGTCTCTCGATATTCTTCAATATATCCAAGCAAATATCTATCAAACAGGTAAAATTAGAGCAAAAGAAATCAGTCAGCATTTTGGTATATCTGAAAGTTACTTGGGACGTTATATAAAAAAGCACACCAACGAAACAATGCAGCAATACATATTAAGCTATAAACTAAAATTGGTCGAAAGCAGATTGTTACATAGTCAAATGAGAATAAATGAGATTGCCGAAGAACTAGGATTTACCGATGAAAGCCATTTGAGTAAATTCTTTAGAAAAAACAAAGGCTGTAGTCCTTCAAGTTTCAGAAAAAATAATAAGGCAATATGATGCGTATCTATTCTTAATCTAATATATTTCAGCGATAACATATATACTATTTATCTGTTTTCTTATTTCAATAAGAAGCCAGTAATAGTCAAATGCCACCACTTCCAGACAGTTTTTAAAACGTCTCTTGATTCTTCTTTCATTTGCCGATGAAAATAGAATCAACACGTTTTATAAACCATTTAAAAGAGAAAGTATGGAAGTAGTAACCATTGAAAAGAGAACCTTTTCGTATGTCTGCGAACGGTTCACCGAGTTTGCCAAACGAATAGAAAGTTTGTGCAGCACTCATACCCAGAAAGTAGAAAACTGGCTGGATAGTCAAGAAGTGTGCCTGTTGTTAGGTTTTAGCAAACGAACACTGCAATATTACCGAAGTAGTGGACGGCTGGCTTATTCTCAAATCGGAAGCAAGATTTATTATAAGTCTTCCGATATTGAAAGAATTATTGCGGACAGTGAAACACAAAATCAACCACTCAAACAAACCACATTTTATGAAAAGAGCTAAAGAAGATTACCCGTCTTTCAATCTGTTTTCCATTGTTGGCACATGGGAAAGCGTTAATCTGAATCCTACGATAATCATTTATCGGAGCGATAAAGAGTACCTTCTTTCTATTATATATGTATCGGAAACCACTAAACAGGCTTCACCCGCTACTTATGAGATACAGCAAGATGGTAGCCAGTATTTTATTGCCGCTGCATCCAAACGGCTCTATGTAGATTATGATCCGGTAAAAGACGTACTTAGCATTTCATCGCTGGGTGACTATCTGCGTAACTAGCCAGCTATCTAGCCATCTTGAAATCAATATTTCAATAAAACAATCTTTCAATCATGGAACTAATAAATAAAGATACCCCGCAAGTTAAAGAGTTTATTTCTTCGCTTGATTCGATGCTGAACGGCATTGAGTCTATAGTCAAGCATTACAAGCCCCACCTGAACGGGGAACGCTTTCTTTCTAATAATGAAGTTTCCAAGAAACTGAATGTCAGTTTGCGAACCCTGCAAGAGTGGAGAGATACAGGTCTAATCCCCTTTATCCAGATAAAAGGTAAAATCATCTACCGTCAGAGTGATATTGATAAACTGCTCCAAAAACACTACTTTGAAAGTTGGAAAGAGTAACCTGTCAAGCCAAAAACATTGTTTTTCGGAATTTAATTTGAATCATTGACTTTTCCAGTGAAGTATTTAGTCTGTGCAAGTCTTTGGATAAAAATACGCTCGGAATGAAATGGAGAGGAAGATTTTTATTCAAACCGAAGGCTCGGACTTGAACAGGCTAAATGCGGAACTTACCTTTGTCAATGCTTCATATTGAGTTTTGGAAAACTTACCTTAAAAGAAAAGGATTGAGAAAATGAAATTCATTCTTCCCAATCCTTTTTCTATATTGCCTATTACCTTTATTATATAGTTAATTCTGATAAACAGCTATTTACTTTTTGCATATCCTTGAAAATATTCTGATCCAATACCCTTGCATAGTGTTTTGTTACGCTTGTATCTGCATGACCTAACATCTTAGCAACATTCTCCATACTCACGCCATTTGCAAGGCAAATGCTTGTGGCGTAGCTATGACGGGCGGTATGTGTGCTAAGATTTTTATGAATTCCGCACACATCGGCAATTTCCTTCAAATAACTGTTCATGCGTTGATTACACAATACAGGTAAAAGTTTTCCGGTACACTCTGCCACATCCTTATATTTATCAAGTATGGAAGCTGCCACTGGTAACACAGGAATGTTACACATGATTTTGGTCTTTTGGCGGTTCTTCCTTATCCAAAGTTCCCCTTTGTTGTCTTTTACCAAGTGTTCGGGTGATAAATCTTTCACATCGCTGAACGCCAAGCCAGTAAAAATGCAAAAGACAAAAACGTCCCGTACCTGTTCTACTCGTTTAATTGTGAACTCTTTAGCGAGAATGATTTTAATCTCGTCCATCGTCAGAAATTCGGGATCAGTTTCTTCCAGTTTGAAGCGGTAGTAAGCGAATGGATCTTTCTTTATCCAATCGTTTTCCAAAGCAATGCGGATAATCTTCTTCAAGTTCTTTAGTCGGGTGATAGCAGAGTTCTGCGCACAACCTTTTTCAATCTTCAAGAAAGCATCGAACTTAGAAATAAAGTTAGCTTCCAAGTTATTCAGAGCAATATCCGATAGCTGATATTCTTTCTTGATGAACTCTTCCAAATATCGGGTGGTGGTTTCATACCGTTGAACAGTTTTGCTTACGAAATCTTTGCCGATTAGCTTACGGCTTTGTTCGTTATGCTCCCTGAATACCTGCAAGAGTGTTTTGTTATCTTCATCCACACCATAAAACAACTTTCTCACAAGATCAACAGTGATCACCTTACCGGAAGTTTCCAATTCTCTATAAATTTGGTGTACGTGCGAGCGTGTGATTTCTAGGTAGTGGTTCAGTTCCACCGACATACGGTCTTTTCCTTTGGAGTTTTCTTTTGCCTGATTCCATAGGTTTACGGGACAGCTTCTTTTGATAGAAATATCTACCATACAGCCGTTTACAGTGATTCTCATGCACACAGGTGCTTCTCCGTTCTTTAATAACTTGGCTTTTTTGATAAAGAACAAAACAGAAAATGATTTTCGAGCCATTTTTACATCGTTTTTTAAGTTACAAAACTATGTATTCTCTTCCAAAGTAAGTATATGCAAAAGGCTATGAATCAGTGAGAAAGGTGCAAATTCGTGGGACTTTTTAGAACTAAATTTTAGTCCCACGATTTATCCACCGATAATATGCTTGAAACGGCTATTTTCTGCTACCTGCCAGAAAAAAGAAATCCCTGATAATATCTGATTATCAGGGATTTGCTTGATTTTTCTTATTGTTTCAGTGATCCGCCTGGGGCTCGAACCCAGGACCCCAACATTAAAAGTGTTGTGCTCTACCAGCTGAGCTAGCGAATCATCCTGTGCGTTACTTCTGTAATGCGGGTGCAAAGGTAGGAGTATTTTTTTAATATGCAATAGGCATGGCTATTTTTTTGCGATTAAATCTGAATTTATTTTCTCTCGCTTAGGTTGATGAGCAAGGTTTCCGGGATCTAACTCATTATCTTCGTGCAAGATAAAGCGTTTATAGTAGGATAAGCACAATGTTGTCAATGGGAGGGCTATTATTAAGCCTATAAAGCCTAGGATCGTTCCCCAGATGGATAATGAGAGTAAGATGATGGCGGGATTCAGTCCCATAGCCTTACCCATTATGCGAGGGGTAAGATATAAATCCTGTATACATTGTACGATACCCAAGACTAAAATAGCCATACCAAAGATCAACCAGAAGTTCTCGCCAGTCTCGGCCGAACGCAATAAGCTCAATAGAATCATCGGGATAATACCGATCGCCTGCATATAGGGAATTAAGTTCAGCACGCCGATAAACAGGCCCAGCGTGACCGCCAACGGGAAATTAATGATCTTAAAGCCGATCGCGAGGAGAACCCCTACAGAAAGAGCGATCAACGATTGTCCGCGGAAATAACGATTCATGCTGTATTCCACATCCTCAGCCAAACCTTGCAGGAACGGACGGTAACGCTCCGGTATCAAATCGATCCAACCATTCGCGATCTTCTCATAATCCAAAAGGATGAAAATAAAGTAAAGCAAGATCACGAACACGATCGTGATACTGAAAAGGATTGAGAAAGTGTTCGATAAGATAGACCATAACTGGGGCGCAATCTGCTTCACCGCTTTCAACAAATTCTCCTTACTCAATAACTCCATGATCTGGGCGAAGTTCACATTACTTTCCAGATATTCCATCCATGAATGCGGGATCAAAGGGACATGACCTTCACCGGGATCATGTGTGCGGATCAGTTCTAGCGTTTTATCCGCCTCAGCCGCAATGGAAGGAATGACCATGACTACCAGCAACGTTATCAATAGCCCTAAAGTCACCAATACCGCCATAATCGATAAGATGCGGCTCTTAAAACATAATTTATATTGGAAGAACTTTACGAACGGTTGCATCATATAAGCCAGTAACCAAGCGATCAGGAAAGGTAACAAAGCGTTTCGTAATAAGGCTATCAAATAAATAATTCCTGAGATGACCAGTATACCGAACACTATGCGTATTACACGGTCAAACGTAAAAGGCTTGTCAAACAGTGGATTCATATTATTTTCATATCTTTGCTTGCGACAAAGATAGAATAAAGTAGAATATATAAACATCATGATACGTAAAATATCCTTTTTCCTCCTCATTTCTTGCTTATACCTTTCAGTGGGGGCACAGACTCCACAACCTATCAAGCAATTCCTGCGCAAGCCTTATATGGAAGGAGCTTCATTTTCCTTGATCGTGAAAGAGGTTAACAGTGGCGAGACGGTATTCGCTTACGATACAATCCGGCAGCTGACCCCAGCTTCGGTCATGAAAACGGTTACGACCGCTACCGCATTGGAGATATTGGGCGAGGATTATCGCTTTCCCACGACATTAGAATACGACGGCTCCATCGAGAACGGCTTGTTAAAAGGCAATTTATATATCAAGGGAAGCGGAGATCCTAGCCTTGGCTCAGCGCATTTCGCCCCGGATCATAAGCGGTTTCTACAGGAATGGATCTCCGCCTTGAAAAAGGTGGGTATCCATAAAATACAAGGAGCCGTAATCGCTGATGAAAGTATATTCGACACGGAAGGCACTTCCCTTAAATGGGTTGGCGAAGATATGGGTAGTTATTATGGTGCCGGAAGCTATGGGATTTGCGTATTCGACAATCTTTATAAATTAGGGTTGCAAACCGGAGCTCCCGGAACCCGCCCGAAGTTGAAAGGAACCGAACCGGAATTATCCGGCATCCATTTCCATAATTACTTAACGACCCAGCAAGTATCTTCGGATAGTTCTTTTATCGTAGGGGCGCCATTCGCCACGGATCGTTATTTATATGGCATTGTCCCCGCTAACCGGGAATGGTATCCGCTCAAAGGGGATATTCCCGACCCGGCTCTTTTCCTAGCGGATTATCTCACTAGGCAATTGGAACATGAAGGGATCACGGTCGGCGAATCACCGTCTTGTTTCCGTATCTTGCGGGAAGCCGGTAGGTGGCAACCCGGGAAACGGACCGAGATTGTTACCACTTACTCCCCTACGCTTCGGGAAATCGTGGAAGTGACCAATCATGTCAGCCATAATTTATTCGCCGATGCCTTGATCAAGACGATCGGCCTACGCTATACGCCCCGTAAGGGAGAGGTCATATCTTCTTTTAACCGGGGTATCCAGGTGCTTCGGGACTATTGGCAAGGGAAAGGACTCGACCTCTCGTGCGTCTGGATGTACGACGGTAGCGGTCTTGCGGTTACCAACAAGTTATCAACAGCTTTTGTGGCTGATTTATTGATTTATATGAAAACCTGTTCACAACAACACACAGCCTTCTACGAATCATTGCCCGTAGCGGGGGTAGAAGGCTCGGTGAGGAACTTCTTAAAAGGCTCATTCCTCCAAGGAAAAGCCCATCTTAAAAGCGGAAGCATGAGCCGGGTAAAAGGATATGCGGGATATATAAACAAAGGCGATAAGCAATACGCCATCGCCCTATTCGTAAACAACTATTCCTGCGACGGACGTCCTATGACCGTAGCGATAGAGAAATTATTGCTCCAGTTGTTCAAGTAACCAGCGGTTATTTCGGCAGGATCGATCTACGCTCTATCATCTCTAGGAAATGCTGTTTATAATTGTCGGAGATCGGGATATACTCCTTTCCAAAGACAATCCGATTCCGCTCGATCACCTTGATCTTCTCCGGCTGGACGATAAAAGAGCGATGAACACGCACAAAGCGATCCGAAGGTAACATATCCTCCAAACTCTTCATGCTCATCAACGAAAGGACCGGACGGGGCTCATCCTCCACGAATATCTTCACGTAATCCTTTAATCCTTCAATATATAATATCTTGCGCAGCTCTATTTGCAACAGCTTATACTCACTCTTGACGAAAATACTCTCCATCCCGCCCTTCTCCGCGATTGGCGCGGATCCTTCTTTCTCTTCCGAAGACACCGGCTTACGGAGCAACTCATACCATCGCAACGCCTTATTCGCCGAGGCAAGGAAGTCCGGATAACTAATTGGCTTCAACAAATAATCCAGCGCGTTTACTCGGTAACTATCCACGGCATATTGATCGAAAGCCGTCGTAAAAATGACACGGGTATCGGCGTTCAAGATACGGGAGAACTCCAATCCGCTCAACTCCGGCATCTGGATATCCAGAAAAAGCAGATCCACCGGCCGATCCCGTAAGTCGGAAAGAGCGTCCAAGGCACTATTATAAGTCCCTTGTAAATCCAGGAACGGAGTTTTCAAGACGTAGCTTTCCAGCAAGCTAACCGCTAAAGGTTCATCGTCAATAATCGCGCAAGTCAATCTCATATCTCAGTCTCGTTTATAGTAATTGATAGATAAGAAGAATAGTTATCCCCCTCCCGACCGCATTGGAACGAGAAATGCCCCGAATAGAGCAGCCCCAAGCGTTTCTCCAGATTCACCAGCCCGATACCGGAACCACTTTTATCTTGATCCGGGCTTTTCGGGAAATAGCTATTCACAATAGTACAAACTACCTCCGCCCCCTCCTGATGGATATCCAAATGGATGAAAGACGGCTTATTATTGCTCACCCCATGCTTAAACGCATTCTCGACCAAGGAGATAAACAACAGGGGGGCGATCAAGGTTCCCGGGGAGGAAGCGACGATATTCGTTTTCAGCTCCACATGTTTGGGCAGGCGTATACGCATCAGCTCCACATAATTACGAAGGAAGTCGAAATCCTTCTCCAATGGGACAAAAGGCTGGCTACTCTCATACAAGACATAGCGAAGCAAGCGGCTCAAATCGTGCACCGCCTCCTGCGCCTTCTCCGGGCTGAACGCTATCAAGCTATAGATATTATTCAACGTATTAAACAGGAAATGCGGGTTAAGCTGGCTCTTCAAGTTCTGCAATTCCGCCTCGGCACGCTCCTTCTCCAGTTCCCGCTGGATAGCCGCCACCCGGTACCATCCGTCCGTCATCTTGATCGCCACGCTAAGGCCGGCTACCAAGGAGTAGATAACGGCGTTGACGAGAAAGAACCCCACCGTCTCGTTCAACGGGCGGGGCGGACGAGCCGGATGATGCATCTCCGGCGGATAGAAATAGCGCATGCAGAGATGCACGAACAGCATCGTAGCCCCGATAAGCAATAGATTGATCAACAGGAAACGCCCTGTCCGGCGGTTAAACAAATACCGCCTCACCAGCCACCCGTAATTCAAGTAGAAGACGAGCATGAAGGAAAGCGGCACGATGATGCTCCGGAAATAGCCCTCGAACGTGACTTGCGACTCCCTCCCCGTGAAGAAGAAAGGGGAGCAGAACAGGATACCCCATCCCGCGATGTGTATCAACTTTCCCAAACCTTTGATAGGGGGAGATTGTGGTGTGTCATTCATCTTATTATCCTCTTTAGTGCTACGCAAATATAGTCATTCCTACCGTTATATGAGCCATGTAGCCTTATCTAGTGAGCATCCGTCTACTCATAGCGTATGGCCTCGATCGGGTCGAGCTGCGCCGCCTTCTTGGCCGGGTACCATCCGAAGAACACGCCCGTCACCGTACATACCACGAAAGAGAGCAGTACGCTCCACGGCTGGATATAGATCGGGAAATGCGCCACGACATTCACGATCAAGGCAGCTCCCACGCCGAAAAGCACGCCGATCAATCCTCCGGTCACGCTGATAAGGATAGACTCGATCAAGAACTGAGCCAAGATATCCATGCCTTTCGCGCCGATACTCATACGGAGGCCGATCTCCCGCGTACGCTCCGTCACGCTCACGTACATGATATTCATGATACCGATACCACCAACGAGAAGAGAGATACCAGCCACCGCAGCCAGCAACGTCGTCATTATATCCGTCGTACTTGTCAACATCGTGCTCAACTCCTGCATACTCCGGATCGTGAAATCATCATCATCGGTTTCCCGCAGCCTATGGTTACGCCTCAGTATCTCCGATATCTCGTCTATGGCTTGATCGGTGTACTCCTCCTTGAGCGCCGAGCAGGTTATGCCTTGCAAATGGGTAATGGCCAAGATCTTTTTTTGAATAGTTGTGTATGGAGCTAAGATCAGGTCGTCTTGGTCCATTCCCATGCTGTTGTATCCCTTGCTTTTCAGTACGCCCACGACCCGGAACGGTAGCTTCTGGAAACGGATCACCTTACCGACGGGATTCTCTCCGCCGGGGAAAAGGTTATCCACCACCGTCTTCCCGATCACGCATACCTTGGCGGCGGTCTGCACGTCCTGATCGCTGAACATATCGCCATCCTCCACCTCGTATCGGCGTATCTCCATATAATCCGGGCTGATACCGTAGACGGTGGTCGGGGCATTGTTGGCGCCATAGATGACCTGCCCGCTACTGTTCACGGAGGGCGAAGTGGCGGAGACGTAGCGAGTCTCGTTCACGATATCCTCGTAGTCCTGTAGCTTCAGCGTCTCCATGGCAGAGGCGTCTTGGCGGACACCACCACGCATGTCGGCTCCCGGCTGGATCATGATCATGTTCGAGCCCATCTCGCTGATCTGCGCCTGTATACTCCGCTTCGAGCCTTGACCGATGGCCAGCATCGTGATCACGGAAGCCACGCCGATGATGATACCCAGCATCGTGAGGAATCCCCGCAGCTTGTTGTTGGCCAAGGCCCGGAGGGCTATCTTTAGTAAATTCGTCGTATTCATTCTAAATAATATGCTATTACCACATTAATTCATTATTCTAATCATCATTCTTGGGCAGGCGGGCCAAAGCCTCAGCGGCGCTCAAGATATTCGTATTCACCGTATCGGCGGGGGGGTGGCACCCCCGCCGCGGGGGCGTGGGCTTG